>Ga0335074_10000125_pt1 | contig 125285 bp, 108 predicted proteins | sample Lox_Sample_23_FD_206715 | JGI IMG/M metagenome (GOLD analysis project Ga0335074, IMG submission 206715) | Soil microbial communities from Loxahatchee National Wildlife Refuge, Florida, United States - Lox_Sample_2.3 | ecosystem: Environmental > Terrestrial > Soil > Wetlands | place: USA...
GTCTGCGTGCCGGTGATACCGACGCGCGAGATGGCGTAGACGAAGCCGCGCGAGTGCTCGGCGATGGCGCGGAGGCGGTCGTCGGGCGAGGTGGGCGCGGCGAGGAAGACGGGCGCGAGATCGTTCTCGCGCATGGCCTCGAGGTATTCGGCGGCTTCCTCGACGATCATGTCGGTGAGGAGAACGCCGTCGGCGCCTGCGGCCTTCGCGGCGGAGCAGAAGCGCATCATGCTATTTTGCTGCTTGCCTGCAAGCGAGTTCGCTTCCTGAACCGCATCACTGAACGCCATCGAGGCCGCGGCGCGAAAGGCTGCAGGACTCGACTCGACCTCGTGGGATGATCCGCCCGTCAACGTCACTTTTACATCGACAATCTCATGTCCAGCGCCGCGCATCGCATCGTGGATACCTGCTTCGATCGCTTCAAGGTACTCAGTTTGAATAGGACGACGTTGCGGGTGGGAACTTGTTTCGATCGCGCTCATGACTGAATCGGTATCGACGATAAATTCGAATCCCGCGCCAGTGGCATTTGGCTCAACCCGGAGCTTAACGTGGGCATACATACCCGATGGGCTGATGACGCGAATGTATCTGCCTTCCCCTTCGACGCTCGTTTGAATTTCGAGAATCCGTGCGTGGAGACTACCGAACTGCAACACGGGGTTGAGGTAGCTGAAGAGGATGATGCCGGCGTGGGGGCGGAGCTTGCGGATGTCGAGGCAGCATTCGAGGACGTCGGCGAGGCGCGTGCCGCGCGCGACGGCGCGTTCGGATGCTCGCTGGATGACGGGGCCGTCGGCGAGTGGATCGCTGAACGGGACGCCGAGCTCGATGACGTCGGCGCCGGCGTCGATGGCGGCGATGGCCATGTCGCGGGTGATCGCGAGTGAGGGGTCGCCTGCGGTGAGGTAGATGACGAGGCCGGGCTTGCGGTCGAAGCGAATCACAGGGCAAGCTCCTTGGTGAGGATGCCCATGTCTTTATCGCCGCGGCCGCTCACGTTGACCATCAGGATTTTGTCGCGGCCCGGCTCGCCCTTCATGCGGGGCGCGAGCTTGATGGCTTCGGCGATGGCGTGTGCGGATTCGAGGGCGGGGATGATGCCTTCGGTGCGCGAGAGGAGCCTGGTGGCTTCGAGGGCTTCGGTGTCTGTGGCGCTGGTGTAGCGGGCGCGGCCGGTGTCATGCAGCATGGCATGCTCGGGGCCGACGGAGGCATAGTCGAGCCCGGCGGAGACGGAGTGCGTCTGCGCGACCTGGCCGGCGTCGTTCTGGAGGACGTAGCTGTAGGTGCCTTGCAACACGCCGGGAAGGCCGCCGGAGAAACGTGCGGCGTGCTCTCCGAGAGCGGTGCCGCGGCCGCCGGCTTCGACGCCGATGAGCTCGACGTTTTTTTCTGGAATGTACTCGTAGAAGGCGCCGATCGCGTTAGACCCGCCGCCGACGCAGGCGACGATGGCGTCCGGCAGACGGCCTTCGTGCTCGAGAATCTGACGCTTGGATTCGCGCGAGATGACACGGTGGAAGTCGCGGACCATCGTGGGATAGGGATGAGCACCTAAAGCCGAGCCGAGGATGTAGAACGTGCTGCGAACGTTGGTGACCCAGTCGCGCATGGCCTCGTTGATGGCGTCCTTGAGGGTGGCGGAGCCGGAGCTGACGCCGCGGACCTCCGCGCCGAGCAGCCGCATGCGGAACACGTTGAGCTCCTGGCGGCGCATGTCTTCTTCGCCCATGTAGACGACGCACTCGAGGCCGAACAGCGCGCAGACCGTGGCGGTGGCGACACCGTGCTGGCCGGCGCCGGTCTCGGCGATGATGCGCTGCTTGCCCATGCGCCGGGCCAGCAACGCTTGACCCAAAGCGTTGTTGATCTTGTGTGCGCCGGTATGGAGCAGGTCCTCGCGCTTGAGGTAGATCTTTGCGCCGCCGAGATTCTCGGTGAGGCGTTTGGCGAAGTAGAGCGGGGTAGGGCGGCCGCAATAGTCATGGAGCAGAGAGGCGAGCTCAGCCTGGAAGGCTTCGTCCGCCTGGGCTTCGGCGTAGGCGTGCTCGAGCTCCAGCAGCGCGGCCATCAGCGTCTCGGGCACGTAGCGGCCGCCGTACTTGCCGAAGCGTCCGGGAGTCGACGCGGTGGGCATCGGCAGCGGGCTGGTGAGGTGAGTGGCAGTCATCTGATTTCCCGATTAGATCCTCTTGTTTCTATCGCTAAAACGACGAAAGCCGCGACTCGATTTGAGTTCGCGGCTCGGGGCTTTGGTGCTGCCTGCTGAGATTCTTCGAGTTTCAGCAGGAGTCAGTCCGCCGCGGCCGCTACTGGCCACCAGTAGCGGTACGGAAAAGCAAAGAACGCGATGGACGACGCAGACATCGTCTCTACCGTACACCTGTTCGCCAAATTTGCGCAAGAGGTTGCCCGCAAGAAATGTTTTTTGAGTGCATCTGACGCAGGTTTCCGCCGCATCGCATAAGAGGCCCGGCTTCTGCGAAGCTGAATCTGAAGCTGGCCATTTCGGGTTCGCACACTTCTTTTTTTGCAGCAACTTCAGAGGTGCAGGAGACAAACGATGAACATGAAGCGATTTGCGGGACAGGCAGTTGTCGGAGCAATGCTTCTGGCGCCTGTGGCGATGCCGGCCCAGCACAGCTATCAGTATGAGCATGCAAAGCATGTACAGGAGCGGCACGACGCGCACCATCACACCAAGGCGAAGATCGTCGGTGGGTCGGCTGTGGGCGGCGCCGTCGTGGGTGGTTTGTTGGGTGGCCCCAAGGGGGCAGTCATTGGGGCCGGAGTAGGCGCGGGCGGCGGTTTGGTTGCAAACCACGTCCGGAAGCAGAATGACATTCACAAGCGTGAGCGTTGCGAGGATGAAGGCCGCTGCCGCTGATCTGTGCTACGACGAAGGGCCGTCGCGAAATCGCGGCGGCCCTTTCGATTGCGATATTTGTGTGAATAAACTCAGAGCAATATTGGTCGCAGCCACGAAGCTCGATATCGCACACGGGGAGGTTGCATGTGACAACGAGCTCCGTGCTGCCCCCACAGACTGCGATGCTCCCGAGCCGACAGCAGATGTCTCGGGCGCTGTGGAAGAGTTCTAACGCGAGTGCAAGTAGTGGAGCGTCGACTGGCGGGCGAATAGCCAGCCACACGCCGCAAGCTGTGCAATAAGAATCATTTCTGTGTCGAAGATGATGCTCCTGATGCTTGGCGAGGAGTGGGGCGCCAGAAGGAACAGGGCGATTGCGACAAAGGGCGCGAGAAGAAGCGCCACGCGTCTGCCGATTTGCGGAACTCGATGGAACCGGCGCGGCTGCGCGGCCGCGAGCGCGGCAACTCGTGCGGCGAAATCCGCCGGAATCTGCACGGTGGGCTTGCCCGCTAGAGCAGCATCGATTCTGGACGCATCGGACGCCGGGAGGTGAGCGATCGGCAGCCTGGGGTCTTGGCTCTCTGGGATAGTCATCGTACCTCCATGTATGAAGAATATCGCGGTGAGGTTTCGCCAGCCGGCGGAGCCAAGCGAGCACTGATCAGCTGGCTCATGCGCTTTCGGCCGCGATGCAAGTGGGTGCGAACGGTATTGATCGGCATCTCGAGCGCCGCGGATATAGCGTCATAGCTGCAATCTTCCTGGTGATAGAGGACCAGAACGGCGCGTTCGGCCTCCGGCAGCGCCAGCAGCGCAGCGTCGACGGCGGACTGCAATTCGGCGTCGGAGAGGAGTTGCTCGGGGGTGCGAGCGTGACCGTGGACAGCATCTCCGGGCAGATTCTCCAGCCATTCGCTCGATTCGTCCTCGTCGAAGGCCGGGTGCGGCGAAGCAGCAAACTCGCGCTCGCGGCGGCGGCGCTTCCACTCGTCCTGAGCCACGTTGACGACGATGCGGTAGAGGTATGTCGTCAGCGTGGAATCCCCGCGGAAGTGTGGAAGGGCGCGGTAGAGGCGGAGAAAGACCTCCTGGGCGAGGTCTTCGACGTGCGGGCCGGGCGCGGTCATGCGCGCGAGGGTGCGGAAGACCATGGCCTGATGTTCCCGGACCAGCGTTTCAAAAGCCTGCGGCGATGTGAGGTCAGCGGGCATCGAGCTGCAAAGGGCTCAGACTTCAGGATCGCGCAAAAGTTTCAGGGCGGCGACTGAAACTTTCGGACCAGGCGGAAGTCCAACGCGCGCAGAGACGGCCGGCGAGTGAGATGATGCTTCCGGCCTATGGGAGGAATTTATGTACGGAGACTTTCTGAATAGCCAATATGTTGTGCCGGTCGCGGGATGCGCGATGATCCTGGGAATCGTGGTTGCCGGAATCTGGTCTGGCATTCGGCAGCGGGAGATTCAGTCGCGGGAACGGCTGGAGGCGATTGCGCGGGGTGTACCTATTCCGCCGACTCCAGAGGAGCTGGCGATTACGCACGGCCGGCCGACGGCTGATCTGAGGCGGCGGCGAGCCAATATCCGACTGACGGGCGTGGTTCTGCTGGCGTCGGCGGTCGGGATCATTCTGTTCTTTATCGGTTTGGCGGCGGTTCTCCAGGAACGGGATGTGCTCTGCGGCGCGGCAGTCGGATTGATCCCGCTGGCGATCGGGCTGGGCTTCCTGATCGACACCAAGATCCAAACCCGGGAGATGGAAGAGGTGCAGCAGGGCGGGCCGTCGGTCTAAGCCGGCCTGCGCTTCTTCGATAGACTGGAAGCTCTATGACTTCCGGGAATGACAAGGGTGCCCCACCATCAGGCGGGCGCCCGGCGCGGACGGCGATTAAGGCCATCCGTGGAACGCGTGACCTGCTTCCAGACCAGACGCCGCTGTGGAACCGGGTGGAGGCGACGGCGCGGGAGCTGTTCGGACGCTATGGGTTTGGTGAGATCCGGACGCCCATATTTGAGGCGACAGAGTTGTTTGCGCGCGGCGTGGGCGAGGAGACGGATATCGTCTCCAAAGAAATGTTCACGTGGGAGGACAGGGCGCGTGCTGCCAGTGAAAAGGCGCAGTCGCTGACGTTGCGTCCCGAATCCACCGCAGGTGTCGTTCGCGCCTACATCGAGCACAAGCTGGGCGAGACGGGCGCGCTCAGCAAGCTCTATTACATTGGCCCGCAGTTTCGTCGTGAGCGGCCACAGAAGGGACGCTACAGACAGTTCTGGCAGATCGGCGCGGAGGTCATAGGGCCGCCGAGCTCCGGCTCGGAGTCCCCGCTGCGCGACGCCGAGGTGCTGGAGATGCTCGCGAGCCTGCTGAATGAGCTGGGCGTGCGGGGCTGGCGGCTGGAGCTGAACTCGGTGGGCAACGCTGAGGACCGGGCGCGGTACAGCGCGGTATTGCGCGAAGAGCTCGCAAGGGTGAAGGACCGGCTTTGCCCGGACAATCAGCGGCGCGCGGAGACGAATCCGCTGCGTGTGCTGGACTCGAAAGACGAGCAGGACCAGGAGATTATCAATGGCCTGCCGAAGATCGCGGACTTTCTGGGCGAGGAATCGCGCGAGCACTTTCGGCAGGTGCGTGCGGCGCTGGATGCCTGTGGCGTGGAATATCACGTGAACTCGCGGCTGGTGCGCGGGCTGGATTACTACACGCGCACGACGTTTGAGTTCACGGTACAGACGGGGCTGGGAACCCAGAATGCTTTGCTGGGCGGCGGAAGATATGACGGGCTGAGCGAGATGCTCGGCGGGCCGAAGGCGCCGGGCATTGGCTTTGCGATTGGCGAGGACCGGCTGATTCTCGTGCTCGAGGAGCAGGCGAAGCAGGATGCGGAGGCTGCGGCTGCGAAGCCGAGTGAGCCGAAGCTCGACGTATACATTGCCCCACTGGGCGTGGAGCGCAATCCGGCGGCGCTGGCGTTGGCGAGAGAGCTTCGGCGCGAAGGGCTAAGAGTTGAAGTGGGCGACGGATCGTTCAAGCTGCGCAAGAGCTTTGATGTCGCCAACAAGGTTGCGCGTGCAATTGTGCTGCTGGGCGAAGATGAGATCGCGAGCGGCGTGCTGACTGTGAAGACCTTTGCGACCGGCGAGCAGGTAAAGATCGCGCGGGTAGAACTGGTGGGATGTGTGCGCGCGGGACGATCAAGGGACATGGAGCCAGGACCGGCATCACAGTAGTCTGAGCACGAGCGATGGGAAGGCTTCTTGCCATCTCCGAGGACACGACTGCGTTCCCATGGATGAGGCGCACGCCCGGCTACGGACTGCTCGCGATGCCGGCGATGGTGGTCGCGCTGCTTGTCGGGTGGTGGACGGGACATCCGGCGGCGGGCGCGATTGCCGCAGGCTCTGCGTTTACCGTAGGATTTGCGGTCTTTCACGAAGCGCTGGCTTCGACTGTGCTGAGCATGAGCGTGCTCACGCTGGGGATTGCGTCAGGAACGCTGGCGGGCAGCCTGGGCGCACCGTGGACACCGCTGGTTCTATTCATTGCGTTCGTCGTGGCAGTGAACTATGGATTGCTGGCGAGCCTGGGGCCGACGGAGGGATGGATCGGGCAGCAGAGCGGCGTGTTTGTGGTGGTTGCCAGCTATTTCGTGAATGGGCCTCGTTATGCCCTGGGTCGAACCATGATGGTTCTGGCCGGCGGGGCGCTGCAGATACTGGTGTTCACGATTTTCTATTTGCTGCGCCGCAAATCGCGCGAACCTAGCAGCCGGCTTTCGCATGAGGAGGTGCCACGGAGGCTGCACGAGTTGCTGGCTTGTCTGCGCGAGGAGTTGACGCTTCGCGGCAAGACCGCGCCGTATGTCGCCCGCCTATCGCTGGCTCTGCTGATCAGCACGGCGATCTATCGGTGCTTCCATGTGCGCAACGGGTACTGGATCCCGATGACCGCATTGCTGGTGCTGAAGCCACAGTGGACCGGGACATTGAGTCGTGGCATTGCGCGAATGCTGGGAACGGTCGCCGGCGCGGGCATCGCGCTGGCATTGGCGCACCTGCTGCCATTTTCGGAGTGGGTGATCGCCGCGTTGGTGATCGTAAGCGCATGGGGATGTTTTGTGCTGCAGGCCGTAAATTATGCTCTGTTTTCCGTATTTGTGACGCTCTATATCGTGTTTCTGTTCCGGTTCGGCGGATTTTCGCAAACCGCTGCGGCTCACATCCGGCTGGTGAACACTGTGGTTGGCGGAGCGATCGCACTGGCAATCGATGCGGCCTGGATGGCGGCCACGCGCAGGCGGGGCGTCGAGTCGAGAGCGGAATCCGTACAATAGAGAGACTGTGACACTCGATTTTTTAGGCAACCTTGAACGCTCGCACCGTTGCGGCGAGCTCCGTGCTTCTGACGCTGGTGCGACTGTCACCCTGATGGGATGGGTGAATGGGCGGCGCGACCATGGCGGGCTGGTTTTTCTGGATGTGCGAGACCGCTCCGGGATAACGCAGATGGTTTTCGATAAGAGCGTTTCGGCGGAAGCTCACGCAAAGGCGGAGGCGGCGCGTCCGGAATATGTCGTCGCTGTGACCGGCACTGTGCGGCTGCGCGGAGCGGGACTCGCGAACCCGAAGATGCCGACCGGCGAGATCGAAGTAGTGGGACGCGAACTGCTGCTGCTCAACGACGCGAAGACACCTCCGTTTTCGCCCGCCGACGATGCGATTGCGAACGAAGAGGTGCGACTGAAGTATAGGTATCTTGATCTTCGCCGTGAGGAGATGCAGAAAAACTTTGCCGTGCGCAGCAAAGTTGCGATGGCAATTCGCAATTATCTGGTGGAAGAAGGCTTTCTTGAGATCGAAACACCCTTTATGACGCGCTCGACGCCGGAGGGGGCGCGCGACTATCTGGTGCCGAGCCGCGTGCATCCGGGCAGCTTCTATGCGCTGCCGCAGTCGCCGCAGATCTTTAAGCAGATTCTGATGATCTCGGGATTCGATCGCTACTTTCAGATCGCGCGCTGCTTCCGCGATGAGGACCTGCGCGCGGACCGGCAGCCGGAGTTCACGCAAATCGATCTGGAGATGACGTTTCCGAAACAGGAGACGGTATTTCGCGTGGTCGAAGGGTTTCTGCGCGCGGCGTTTAGCGCCGCGGGGATCGAACTTTCGCCGGGTGCTTTCGCGCAGATGACCTATGACGAGGCGATCGCGAAGTACGGCATCGATAAGCCGGATATGCGGCTGCCGGCGATGGTGGACCTGTCCCCTCGTTTCAACGCCGGATTGCGGGAGGCTTTGAAGATTGATCCCGACCGACCGATCTATGGCTTCTTGATTCCGAACGTTGGCGAAGTAAGTGGCACCGCAAAGAAAGCACTTTACAGCCAAATCCGTTCTAGTTTCGGCGAATGTGGCCTTGATGTTCTCGACGTGGAGAGACTTGCATCGAAGGAAGATTTCAGAAGCCTTCAAGAAAATATTTATTCAGACATGCTTGCGGGAGCATATTTCGACGGGTTTCTTGAGAGTTCTGGCGACCTCGGACGAGCGGAATACATTGCCAGAGCTCTCAAGATCGTGATCACGCCGAAGCCAGCGACGCCAGCCGCATGGAATTATGACAAACAGTGGATTCCAAAGCGTGCCGGTGCACTGCGGCTGGAGCTGGCGAAGAAATTTGCGGATAAACATGGATTGTTTACGCAGACCGGAACCGCGAAGGACTTCCGCTTCCTGTGGGTCACGGATTTTCCGATGTATGAGTGGAACGAAGAGACTAAGCAGTGGGACGCTGCCCATCATCCGTTCACTTCACCCCATGAAGAGGACATCAAGTCCGGCGCGCTGTGGAATGACAAGGGCTCGGTACGAGCGCTTGCGTATGACGTCGTGCTGAACGGAACGGAGCTGGGTTCAGGGTCGATTCGAATTCATCGCAAAGATGTGCAGTCCGAGATTTTCCGGACGCTCGGGATGACGGACGAAGAGGCGCATCAGCGCTTCGGATTCTTTCTGGATGCGCTGGAGTACGGCACACCACCGCATGGCGGAATCGCGCTGGGGTTGGATCGCATCGTGATGATTCTCACGGGGGCTTCGTCACTGCGCGAGGTAATCGCGTTCCCGAAGACCGCGAAGGCCATCGATCTGATGGTAGATGCGCCGACGCCGGTGAGCGAGATGCAGCTGAAGGAACTGAATCTGCGCATCGCGCACCGAAGCTAAAGCTCAGTTCATGCGGTGGCGATCGTTGGGATCGTCGTCGTCCAGGCCGATGTAGCGGCCGCTGGCGTCAATGTTGACGTCTTTGCCTCGCTTGCGCATGTAGACCTGGAACTTTCTGGCGGCGCGGCGGCGCTTACCCCGGTAGTACCGATTGCGCAGGCCGAACCATGTCTCGGAGACGCCGTGACGCAGCCCCCGGCGCGGAGCCACCTGAAGGAAGATCCACGCCACGAGACAATTGCAGATTGTGTTGAGCGCGTCGACCCGACGCAAGACAAAGTAATCGATGACGAGGTACACGACGAGGAAGATTGCCGCGATGTATTTGGCGCGCGCGCGGAAAATGAAGTCGAAGGTCAGGGTCTCGTTGGCATGAAGACGAGCGTACACAACCAGCAGTGCGATCACAATCGGCCACAGACCTTCGCTGTATTTGCCAGGTGGGCCGATGATCGGTAGGAAATACCGGCCGATGGTGAGGCTGATCAGCGTGGTGAGAATTCCGCCGCCGATCACGGAAACGAAGAAGAGCTCCCCAAACCAGCGAGTACCGCGCTCCTCCTCCAACGCTGAGCCGAAGTACCAGAAAGAAAGCATCGCGAACAGAAAGCTGAGAAAACCATCCGGAACGAACGGCCACGTAACGAACCGCCAGATCATTTTGGGAGCTTCTTCTGGCAACAGAACGAGCAGGTAATAGAGCGTTTCCTCAAATCCCCGGGCCACAATTCCGAGAATGAAGAAGAAGACAAGGCTGACACCGGCCAGGATGATGAGCTTGCGCGTCAGGCCGCGGAACGGTGGCAGAGCGAGAAGCGTGGGACCGTTGGAGCGCATGTACTACTCCTGCTAATGCTGCGTGGGACGGAACGACTACTCTCGAGATGGGACAGGAGCCACGGGAAGCGAGCGGTGGCCGGCCGAGTCGACGGCACGAACACCAAAGAAGACGTTGTCCTTGCTCACGTCAAGGGTGACATGCGTCTCGGCACCGACGTTGCGGGAATGAGTCCAGAGCTGATCCGTGGTGTCGCGCCACACCACCTCATAGGTCGTGCCCGGCGGCGCGAACGCCGAAGAATCCCATGCGAGGTCGGTGTTGTTGTCCAGCCGGCGAGTGAGGATGCGCACCCGCTGCGGCTCACTGGGAGCTGCGGCAAGATTGGCCAATGTAAGAGCGTTCAAGCGTGCCACGTTTGCCACGTAACTAGTGTCAACAAACTTCAGCAGGTCACCGTACTCGATGCCGTTTTCGGTGCGGACAGTCTGGTGCTGATGGTTGAAGTTCTCACGCCACTCAGTGAAACGGACCGCGGCGAAGCCCTGACCGTTGAAGCTGCTGTGATCGCCACCGCGAAGGTAGCGATCATGACGAAGAATCATAATGGGCTGAAAGCGCGGCAGTAGGGGCACGGTATGCGAATGCCTACGGCTTTGAGTAACAGACGGCGCGTGCTTCGTGGGTGTCCGGAAGTATGCCGGCGCCAGCTCAACAATCTGGCGGGCCAGTTCGCGAGATGGCGAATCATTCTCAGCGCCAATGGCGAGCATCATGCGTTCCTGCTCGGGCGTCGCGGTGGCGGGGATGGATTCAGAGAATATGCGAACGACGTCTTTGCGCTGCTGCGTCTCCCCGGGCGTCGTGTCGCCGCCGACGATGTCATTGTTAAGCACCGCGACCAGCGGCCAGCCCTCGGCCTTGGCGAGCGCGGCCAAGTGATGCGAGCCATTGAGACCCTGCTCCTCGCCGGCTACGGTGACAAAGACGATCGTGCCGGGGATCTTCAACTTCGAAAGCGCGCGGGCGGATTCGATGGATACGGCGACCCCGCTGCCGTCATCGTTCGCCCCCGGCGCCGCAACGTGGGAGTCCATGACGTCAGTCGCACGCGAGTCGTAGTGGCCCGTGACTAGAGTCCAGGGGGCGCTCTTGTCCGTGGAGGTGCCATGCAGAATGGCATAGATGTTCACCAGCTTCGTAGGCCGCGGAATACGGCTGGGACGGCCGCCGGCCGGAGGCGGTTGTTCGATGAACTCGTCGCGCTTGACGTCGAGGCATCCGCCACAGGCTGCGGAGATTCCGCGAAACTCCGACTCGATCCAATCCGCGGCAGCATTGATGCCCTGGCCCGGCGGAAGGTCGGTATCCATGCTGGAGAGCGTATTTCGGGTTCCGAAGCTGACCAGTCTGGCGATGTCTGCACGAATTGTGTCCGGCGAGATGGTCCGCAGCGCCGCGGCAATGGCCGGGTCGGCAGGAAGAGGAGCAATCGTATCCGCCGTGGGGCCCGGGGCCTGAGCGGCGCCAGCGCACGGGGCGGCAAAGGCGAGCGCCGAAATGCCAAGTCTAAGAAATCGCTTCATCCTTCGGTCTCCTGGTTGCAGGCGAGCAAACGTCGAAGATTTGCGCCCGTCCCATGTTGACGAGTTGGGAATGCGCCGTTAGAACTAGTGAAAGCTGCCCGCGACGCGCTTTCAACATCGTACAAGGGCGGAAGGAACTCAGTACGAGGAGATCGTTATGTCAGTCGTATGTCCCGAGTGCGATAACCCACTCGATATCGACGTCGATGATGTGGAAGAGGGCGAGGTGATTCAGTGCGAGGAGTGTGGGACCGACCTCGAGGTCGTGTCAAGCGATCCTCTGGAGCTGGCGCCGATCGATGAGGAGGGCTATGACGACGAGGACGATGTTCTGCACGACGAGGACGAAGACGAAGAGGAGTAGTCGCAGTGCGGTGATTCTGTGCATTCTGCTGAGTTTTGCGGGGTTTTGTGCCGAGCCTCATGTTGCGTACGCTACGAATGCGGCTGTGACGACCAAGGTCCCAAAACTGCGCACCATAGAAGGGGAGGTGTGCAGCAAGAATGGATCTCCCATTCAGGGAGCGGTTGTCTATTTGAAAGACGAGAAATCTCTGGCGGTGAAGAGCTATCTGAGCGATGAGAATGGGCAGTTTCATTTTCGTCAGCTCTCGATGAGCCTGGATTACGATCTATGGGCTGAACTTAATGGCAAGCGGTCCAAGACAAAAAGCATCAGCCAGTTCAACAGTAAGCCGGACCTGCACTACAAGCTGAAGCTGCCGATCCCGAAATAGCCCGAAAGGCCCTCTCAGCGCGAACAAACGGCGAATACAATGGACGAGTGCCGTCATGGATGACTCGCTCCAAGCCGACCGCTTCGGGTTCCTGCACATTGACCTGAACAGCTTCTTCGCCTCGGTCGAGCAGCAGCTTCATCCCGAATACCGCGGCAAGCCGCTCGCGGTAACCGCAACCATGGCAGACACTGGGACGGTCATCGCCGCCAGCTATGAGGCAAAGGCTTTCGGCGTGAAGACGGGAACGAAGGTCGGGGAAGCGAAGCGGCTATACCCTGGCATCGCGTTAGTCGAAGGCGACCACACCACCTACGCGAAGCATTCGCATGAGATCGCCGCTGCCGTGGAGCGGGTCTGTCCTGTGGCCCACACGCCTTCGATCGATGAGATGGTCTGCCAGCTGATGGGGCGTGAGCAGGAACCTCCCCGAACCCGGCAGATAGCTCTGGCGATCAAGCAGGCCATCAAGACAGACGTTGGCGAAACGCTGCGATGTTCCATCGGGATGGCTCCAAATCGTTATCTCGCGAAGATTGCGAGCGACATGCAGAAGCCAGATGGGCTGATCGGGCTTTTACCGTCGCAATTGCCGCGCGCGATCGCACATCTTGAGCTGCGTGATCTTCCAGGGGTAGGCGCCCGCACTGAGCAACGCCTCAACGCGAAGGGCATCCACACTATGGCGCAGCTGCTGTCTCTCGACCGCAATGGTATGCATGCCCTGTGGGGCTCGGTGTGGGGTGACCGGCTCTATCACTGGCTGCGCGGAGGACAGACAGGCGATGACGGCGCTCCGGTCGCCGGTGATCTGCAGAAATCCCTCGGACACTCGCATGTCCTCGGCCCGGAGCACCGCACGCCAGAGGGCGCATGGTCCGTTGCGCACAAGCTACTACACAAAGGCGCCATGCGACTGCGCATGGAGCACTTTCACGCCTCCACGCTTGCGGTGACGTTGAAATTTGCACACAGCCGCGAGGAAGCTGCGCGAGCGGTCAAGCTGAAGCAGCATACCTCGGGAATTAAGCACTCGGCGTGGGCCATGGAGGCAAAGTTTCGCCCGTGTCAGGACACGCTGACGTTGCTGGAAGCTCTGAAAGGCATCTGGCACGAGCGGCCGGATGGACCTGAGCATCAGCGGCCTTTCTTCGTCGGCGTCACGATGCGAAACCTGCTGCCCGATGACGAGGTACCGCAGATGCTGTTCGAGGAGCCGGGCCATCGCAATGAGCTGTCGGCGACGATGGACAAGCTGAACCTGAAGTTTGGACATTCGACGGTTCACTTCGCGGGAATGCTGCCGGCGCGGGATAGTGCGCCAACGCGTATTGCCTTCACACAGATTCCCGTCCAGTACGGTTCCGAGTGGATGTGAGCAGGCACGGCTGAAAGACGCTCTTGGGTTGATGTGCGCATCCAACCAAACACCCCCAGGCCGGAGGATCGGATGTCCGCATCGTCACGCTTCGCACAGCAGAAACGCGTTCCACTTAAGGGCAGCACACGCCAGCTATTCGACAGCAGTCGCGCCGGGGAATTTTCATCACGGGCTGTCGACGAAGAGCAGATAACGGTTTCGGTTCTTCTGACTCCGAAGGAGCCGATCGATCCCACAAAACGATTGACTCGCGAACAGTTTGCGGAACGCCATTGCGCCGATACAAAGGCGGAGGAAACCTTACGTGCTTTTGCAGAAGAGTACGGCCTGAGAGTGGAGGCTCCGAAGGAACGTGGTCGACGCACCATGCAGATCTCCGGTTCGCGCGCCGCCATGGAAAAAGCCTTTGCCGTAACGTTGCAGACCCGCGAAGCTGGAGGCGTACGGTTTCGCCTGCGGGAAGGTGAGATTATGTTGCCGGAGGAGCTGGCTCCGCATGTCGTCGCTGTACTGGGACTCGACAACCGGCCCCAAGCGAAGCCCCACTTTCGCGTGGCCACACCGCGCGCCGGCAATGTGAGTTACACGCCGGTGCAGGTGGGGCAATTGTATGGCTTTCCAGCGAGTGCCACCGCCTCAGGACAGACAATTGCGTTGCTTGAGCTGGGCGGTGGTTATCGCGAAACGGATATTACGACGTACTTCAAGAGCCTCGGGTTGCCGGCGCCGTCGGTAACGGCCGTCTCCGTGGATAAGGGTACTAACTCTCCCGGAGATGCGAGTGGTGCAGATGGGGAAGTGATGCTGGACATCGAGGTTTCGGCCGCCATCGGGGTGGGCGCAAAGATTGTCGTCTACTTCGCTCCCAATACAGATCAAGGATTCATTGATGCCATCACCACCGCGGTGCACGATTCGACACACAAGCCCAGTGTGCTTTCGATCAGCTGGGGTGGCCCCGAGTCGAGTTGGACGCAGCAGGCCGTGACCGCGTTGGATCAGGCATGCCAGGCGGCCGCGTCTGTGGGAGTCACGATCACCGTCGCGTGCGGAGATAACGGTTCCACCGACGGAGTTTCCGGCGGCGGGAATCACGTCGACTTCCCTGCTTCAAGCCCGCATGTCCTGGCGTGCGGCGGGACGAAACTCGTGGCGACCGGCGACACGATCACAAGCGAGACGGTGTGGAATGAGCTCTCTTTGAATGAAGGCGCTACCGGAGGCGGCGTGAGCACGCTGTTCACCCTTCCCAGCTGGCAGGCGAACAGTGGCGTACCCACGCCGACAACAAAGTCGGGCGGGCGCGGGGTCCCGGATGTCGCCGGAGACGCCGACCCTTCGACTGGGTACACCATTCGTGTGGACGGTGAGACAACGACGATCGGTGGAACGAGTGCTGTGGCTCCCCTTTGGGCAGGACTGATTGCGCTGGCGAATGCCGGGAACAAAAAAGATGCAGGATTTGTGAACGCGGTGCTCTATTCTGCATCGCCATCACCTTTTCGAGATATCACCAGCGGCAACAACGGAGCGTTCCACGCCGAGCCTGGGTGGGACGCCTGCTCGGGCTTAGGCAGTCCGAGGGGAGCTGCAATCGTCTCCGCGCTTGCAGCCGTTGCGCCGCAACGTGGATGACATTTGTCACCGCGCTTGCTTGACGACCTTCACTAACAATACTGGGATGAACGAACGAGACTAGCTCCTGTAAGTCACGGAGACCGTCTATGAACGCTGCCCTGGAACCGATTGCAGCAAATCTTCAAAGCGCGCCGGATTGGGCCTCGCGTACAGCGGTCGCCTCTTTACGAGCAGTGACAAAGCGGTACCGAAACGGGGTCACCGCGCTGGATCATCTTTCACTGGAACTTTTGGTTGGCGAAATTGTTGTGCTGCTGGGACCGAATGGAGCCGGCAAGTCAACCGCGGTGAAACTCATGATGGGGCTCACTTCTCCGACGGGCGGGCAGGTGCGCGTCTTCGGAGCCGACCCGCGTTTTGCCGGGAACAGGCAACGGATCGGCGTCATGCTGCAGGTTGGACGTGCGCCGGAGATGTTGCGCGTTCGCGAGCACATCGAGATCATGCGCGGCTACTATCCACGTCCGCTTCCGCTGATCAGTATTGTGCGGGCTGCAGGACTGGAGGGCCTGGAGTCGCGGATGTTCGGACACCTTTCGGGTGGGCAGAAGCAGCGAGTCCTTTTTGCGCTGGCAATCGCCGGGGATGCCGACCTGATCTTTCTTGACGAGCCTACGGTTGGGCTGGACGTCGAAGCGCGGCGCGGCTTGTGGGCGCAGATCCGAGCACTTCGCCAGCGGGGAAAAACTGTGTTGCTGACGACGCACTACCTCGAAGAGGCCGACGCGCTCGCCGACCGGATTATCTTGATAGACAAGGGTCGCGTCATCTGCGAAGGCACACCGAACGAAGTGAAAGCAATGGGTTCGAAAAGAACCGCACTGACTGCCGATGCGTACCAGGAGCAGCCCGATGCTCAAGTTACCGGGTTCAAAATTTTAAAGTTCGAAACGACCCTCAAGCGTGAACAGATCCTCACCCTAAGCGGTGTCACAGGCGTCGAAGGAGCGACGGGATTCGTAACTGTCACTTCATCCGCCCCTGAGCTCACGCTGCGCGAACTACTTGCCTTGGACCCGAATCTGAGCCGGCTCCAGATTCAAACGCCCGGACTCGAAGACGCGTTTCTTGCGCTGACCGGGCGGGACTAACTCTGTTGCCGATTTGTGGAGGTTCACGATGTCTTCTTCCGCTCTCTCAATTCCTTATACGGCGAACTCCGCGCGCCGTATCGTCGCGATCTTCGCTCGTGAGACTCGATATGAGTTTGTACGGGCAATGCGCACAAAAGCGTTTTCGCTTTCTGTGGTCGGTTTTCCCGTGATGTTCTATCTGCTGTTTGGTGTGATGAACCGCGGCGAAGCCCTCCATGGCCAGATGGTCGCGAAGTATCTACTCGCGAGCTACGCAGCTTTTGGAGTCGTCGGAGCAGCGTTGTTCGGCATCGGCGTGGGCCTTGCGGGGGAACGCGTCTCCGGATGGCTGGAGTTAAAGCGTGCAAGCCCGATGCCACCGCTGGCGTATCTTACCGCAAAGTGTGTTGCGTCGGTAGCATTTGGACTAATCATCACGAACATTCTTTGCGTAATCGGAGTTTTTGCGGCGAGCGTTCCTCTCAGCGTGGGCAATTATGTGAGCATATGCGCCGTAAGCGTTGCGGGGGGGATACCGTTTGCGTGCTTCGGTCTGTTGCTCGCCATGGTGTTGCCTGCGAACTCCGCGCCGGCCGTGGTGAACCTAATCTATCTGCCTATGAGCTATTTCTCGGGGCTTTGGATTCCGATCTCGCTATTGCCCAAGTGGATTCAACATTTCGCTCCATGGCTGCCTACCTATCACTTGGCGCAGCTGATGCTTTGGGTAATGGGGTATGCGTCTTCCGCCGATGGGATAAGACACATCTTTGCACTCTTCGGCTATACATCGCTTTTCCTCGGAGCTGCCTGGATGGCGTTTGCCCGTGCCGATGCGGATGCATAATTTCGTCAGTTCAGCCGCTGACACATCATCTACACTCGATTCGCGGGAGACCACCTCATGCATACCGATCTGATACCGTCGGGCAAACGCATGGATCGTAGCGATCTATTCTGGCTCGCATATCTGGTTTTCTTTTTTATCGAGCCGCTGATACGCCGGTCGGCAGTTTATTGGATCGAGTCCATCGGGATAGCAGCGATCTTTGTCGGTCTCTATCTCACCTTTCTGATGCTAAGGAAGGTAAATTGGCGGCTGCTTTGCCTTGGCGGAATGGTTCTGTTGGGTGTGCTAACTCTTCCCTTCAACGGCGGCGCGATTGGCTTTTTCATTTATGCGGCCGCATTGCTTCCGTTTGTTGTCGCTTCCGTGCCAATTGTTCTGATCACTCTACTTGCTGAAACGGTACTGCTAGCGCTGGAAACCTGGCGGATGCATCTCAATCCCTATAACGCCGCGATGGGCGCCTTTTTCATCGTCGTCGTGGGCGGAAGCAATATCTTCTTCGGTCAGAAGCAGCGTGCAGACTGCAAGCTGCGCATGGCTCAGGAGGAAATTGAAGCGCTGGCTGCCGTGGCCGAACGGGAGCGTATCGCGCGAGACCTGCACGACGTGTTGGGTCACACATTGAGCGTCATCGTCCTGAAGGCGGAGCTTGCCGGACGTCTTCTGGCTCGCGGCGAAGAGATTGGCCGTGCGGCCGCGGAGATTGCCGACGTAGAGCAGACCGCACGCACGGCGCTTGCGGAGGTACGCGAAACAATCGGCGGGTACCGAGCCCATGGGCTGGCCGCAGAGATGGACGCTGCCCGGAGTGCTTTGACCGCGGCTGGTGTTCAATTTGAGGTACACGGCATGCCGGCGATGGGACTTCAACCGGCCGAAGAGACCGTCCTTGGACTTGCATTGCGTGAGGCAGTAACCAACGTTGTAAGACATGCCAAGGCCAGTACGTGTCACTTGAGATTTGTGGCGGAAAACGGGCGGCGCTTACTGCTGATTGAAGACAATGGAACGCACACGATCCATCGAGAAGGCAACGGGCTGCGAGGCATGCGGGAGCGGGTCGAGTCTCTCGGAGGGACAATCCAGCTGGAACGGGATCACGGAACGCGGCTTCTGATTGAACTGCCTGACGGGGCCGGGAGCGCTTCGTGAGTGCGGAAACGACAGATCCAAAGATTCGTGTACTCCTCGCGGAGGATCAGGCAATGGTTCGGGGTGCGCTTGCGGCTCTCCTTGAGCTCGAACCGGATTTACAGGTCGTCGCGCAGGCGGCCAACGGGCGTGAGGCGGAGCGCTTGACTCGGGAGTTAAGGCCTGACGTTGCCGTAACAGACATCGAGATGCCCGAGTGGACCGGCCTCGAGTTTGCAGCTGCGCTAAAGGAGAGCAACTCCAGGACGAGCGTCATCATCCTGACGACCTTCGCCAGGCCAGGCTATCTGCGGCGTGCGCTCGATGCCGGCGCGCGTGGCTACCTGCTGAAGGACAGGCCCTCGACGGAACTAGCAGCAGCCATTCGCCGGGTACACTCCGGTCTGCGGGCGATCGACCCGGCACTGGCCGCGGAGGCTTGGAATGCGGATGCAGATCCGCTGACCGATCGCGAGCGACAGATCCTGCAGCGCGCCGGTGATGGGCGCAGCTCCGCGGAGATTGCGTCCGAGCTGCGCCTTAGCGAGGGGACGGTGCGGAACTATCTTTCCGAGGCGATTGCGAAACTGGGCGCGGCGAACCGCATAGACGCTGCGCGGATCGCCCGGCTACGTGGATGGCTGTGACAGAGCAACGATACATAGGCCGACTAGCTCCTTCACCTACCGGCCTGTTGCATCTGGGTCACGCTCGAACCTTCTGGATCGCCGCAGAGCGCGCGCGAGCCGCGAATGGCGTGCTTTGGCTGCGGGATGAGGATCTCGATCCACAGCGGTCCCGCCAGGAGTTCGCCGCTGCGATGCGGGAAGATCTTCATTGGCTGGGAATCTTTTGGGATGCAGAGATCCGGCAGAGCGAGCGCGTAGCGTTCTATCGCCGGGCCATGGAGCAACTCGTGTCAATGGGGTTGGCTTATCCGTGCTACTGCAGCCGCAAGGATCTGCAGCAGGCCGTTCAGGCGCCACATGAGGACGACGACGAACCGCTGTATAGCGGCCACTGCCGCCCGGAGGTTATGGTCCCAGGCGCGACGTTACAAGATGGAACAAACTACCGCTTCCGCGTTCCGGATGGCGAGACGATACGCTTCATCGACGCCAACGCCGGTGCGCAGAGCTTTCGAGCCGGATGCGAGAGCGCAGACTTCGGTGACTTCGTCGTCTGGCGCAAAGATAGCCTGCCAAGCTATCAGCTTGCCTGCGTCGTCGATGATGAGGCGATGCGCATCAGCGAAGTGGTTAGAGGACGCGACCTGTTACGCTCCACCGCGCGACAGATACTGTTGCAGCGGGCGCTCGGGCTACGAACACCCACCTACCTTCACTGTGACCTTATTCGTGACGACAATGGCGTGAGGTTGGCGAAACGTCACGACGCGCTGAGCCTGCGCTCTCTGCGAGCGTCCGGCTATATGCCGCAGCAGGTCATCGCAATGTTTAATGCCGAGTCGAAAAGCTGATCACTCGTCACTTGGCCCGTACATCGCACGGATCACGTCTTCGTAGCTCTTCATCTGATAATTTTCCGGCGGGATCCCGCCAGCCAGATAGCGCACAAAATAGTCCCAGCGCCGTCGCATGATGTATTGAGTCTGCTCGCCATAGCCATGGTGCGCGTTCGGAACCATGAGCATGTCAAATGACTTGTTGGCATTCATCAGAGCCAGCACCATCATCAACGTATTGTTCGGTGGAACGTTGTCGTCCATGGTGCCGTGCACCAGCATCAAATGCCCTTTGAGATTGGCAGCGTAGTTTTGGTTAGCCTGCGCCGCATAGTTGTCTTCTCCGTTGGGTCCGATGACCTCCAAGCCGGCGTACTTTTCATCCCAGTCGTCCTCGTAGTCCCGATTGTCATGGTTGCCGCTCTCGGCCCATCCCACCTTGAAGAAGTCCGGATAATGAAGCATTGCGGAAGCTGTAGCGTTGCCGCCGCCGGAGTGACCCCAAATGCCGACGCGGTTGATATCGATCCAAGGGTCTTCCGCGGCCAACTGCCTAATCCCGGCGACCTGATCCGGGATGGTCGCCTCTCCCATCTCGGCAGGCGTATCTGCATGCTCGTCATGAAAGCTCTTCGAGCGGAACGGCGTACCCATACCGTCGATGCAGACGACAACAAAACCCAAATCAGCGAGTGCCTGATCATCACCGCTGGCCGCCGAAAAGCTGCGCGACCCGCACGATCCGATCTGCGGACCCGGATAGACGTAGTCGATGATCGGGTATTTCTTCGACGCATCGAAGTTCGTCGGCTTCCACATAAAGCCATAAAGCGGCGTCTTTCCATCGCGCGCATTGACAGTGATCGGCTGAGGAGGCTTCCATCCCTCGGCCGTGAGACGTGATATATCCTGATGCGCCAGCGTGGCGATGAGCTTGCCGGTATTGTCGCGAAGAACAGCCGTCTGTGGCGTTTCACGCGTCGAGTAGACATCCACGAAGGTGGCGCCATCCGGCGATGGCGTGACCGCGTGGTCAGCGTCTTCCGGCGTCAGGAGCTGCTGATCCGATCCATCGAAGTTCACGCGGTAATAATGCGTGAAGTACGGGTCTTCGCCTTTCTCCTTGCCCGTCGCGAGAAAGTAGATCACACGATTCTTCTCATCGACATGCAGCACCTGCGTCACCGGTCCGTCGCCATGAGTAATTTGATTCTTCAGCTGACCGGTCTTCAGATCGTAGAGATACATCTGTCCCCAGTTGCTGCGTTCCGAATACCAGAGGAACTCGTTGCTGTCCGGCAAATAGCGCCAATTCACCTTGCCTTGTCCGGATTCGTAATACGTCGGCACATGTTCGTGATAGATCGTTCTAACCTCGCCGGTCTCTGTGTCGGCAACTCGGAACCACTCGTCCTTATGATCACGGGAGGTAGATACGAAGGCGAGCGTCCTCCCGTCAGGCGAGAACTCGACATCATCCCAGCCGGAGCCGCCGCGGCAGCTAACGTCGTCGCAGAGCGTGCTGCGGTGCTCGTCGGGCGGCATCTTCAGCCGCACCATCTTGCCGCTAGGCACGTCAATAACAACTCGCTCGATCTTCGTGATGTCCTTATCGCCAAGCAGCGGATACCGCCACGCCTCCAGCGTGGGATGCCGGTTTGTCACGGAGACCAGGTACATCATGCCGTCTTTGCGCTGGTCCTGCTGGAATGTCGCAATCTTCTTTGAATCCGGCGACCAAACGAGTATCGGCGCGTCAGAATGCGTCCATCCTGCGTTATCCGTTGCATAACCGAAATCCTTCACGCCATCGGTTGTCAGCTGCCGCTCTTCTCCTGTCGCCTGATTGCGAACCCAGAGATTGTTGTCACGAATGAACGCTGCCAGCTTCTTGTCCGGCGATACATCAAACGGCGCCCTGCTGCGGCCGATGGGCCGTGTGGGCCGCGTGGTCTTGCCCTTTGCATTCATCTGGGCATTGCCGCCAGTCTGCGTCGCGCTCAATCCTGCGGGCGGCTGGCCGTTGGGCTTCTGCTCCGGATGCTGGACCGGCGGTGGCTCGAGCGTGCACGAAGCCGCATCGGCCGTACAGTGAAACGTCTGTGTGCGAAGCGTGACCGCAAATCCATGCGGCTCCGGCGTGTAGCTTTCAATGCGGAGATACTTTGGTTCGATCTCCTCGCCACTGGCCTTACTTAGAGCGGCCGCAAGCTTCTCGGTATTGAACGCGGGCTCTACCTTGCCGGTATGGGCGTCGGCAATGCGAAACACAACCGTGTCCGGGCCAGGATCACGGAAGAAGACACGGCCATCAGACAAGTACTTCACATCGCCGACGGTGTGATCGACGAGTGAACTTACGTTGTAACCCATCCATCGTTCCGCCTGCGCATAATCCTGCGCAGTGTAGACCCGCTGCGCACAAAGCGTAGTTGATCCGGCGACGGCGAAAACGAATACGGCGGCGAACAGAGACGTCTTGCGAGCGATCATCAGCGGCATCCATCCAGGGCGACGGTTGAGGTTATGAATGTTCAGCGTGGATTAAAGAGGTTTTCACGTATCAAGCTCTGGCTTTACAGCGAGCTCCGGGCGCGTACGTCGTAGTCGCGCCAGTATAGCCGAAGGGCGAAGCGAGGGCGGGTAATTCAGCATGGAACGCAGGAATTCTCCCCAGGTGTCATGTGCAATTCGCAATGCCGAAGGCAGAACGTAGAAGTCCATGATGAGTTCAGAGAGCAGCAGCGAAGCAGCGGCACCGTACAGCCCGTACCTGCGCGCCCCTATGTAGGTGACCGCGACAGTGATGGCCGTTGCAATGGTATAGAGAAGCGCAAGGCGCTCATGCTGATTGATTGCGGAAACCAGCGTCGAACTGGTCGACCACAGCGAATAGAAGACCACCACGACGAGCAGGATCGTCACCAGGCCGGTGCTGGGCGGCACCTTGCCCCGCGTCCAGTGATGCAGGAAAGTTGGGCCAAACAATGCGACCACGACAACAACCGACATCGAGATGAAAAGCGCAAGCTGGCAGGCGCGCCGATGCAGCACACGCACCAGTTGAATATTGCCCGCGCCGAAGGCGATTGAAAGCTCCGGCCACACGGTGTTATTCACCATCTGCACGATCTGCAGCGCCACGCGCGAAACGGTGCGCGCCGTGCCGAAGATTGCAACATCGACAGGACCGAGGGCATAACCGACAACCACGAGTGTTCCCTGCAGGTTCAGCGCAGTGCCCAAGGGGAAACCCATGAATGCGATAGCCGGTCGCGCGAGCCGCTTGATCTCTTTAAACGAGGCACGATTCCAGCCGTAGGTTATCCACGGAATGTCCCGGCGCACCACGATGCACAAGATCAGCGTGACGGCGATATTGGCCAGAGCCAGCACCTTCGCGGCCGTGCGCGGCCCGTATCCCATGAAGACCGGGACCAGCTGCACAGCAAAGGCGACCAGCGACAGTCCGGTCTTGAGCATGTTGCCATAGGAGTACCGCGCGATGCAGCGATATGCAGACTGCAGAAGTTGCTCCAACTGTCCCAGCAGGACGGCAAGGCCGAGCCAGAAAAGAATCCAGCGCGCATCGCTATTGTCGATCGATGAAAGATGCAGCAGATCCGCAACCGGGAGAAGATAGAGCGCAACGCACATCGCCGCACCGGTCACACCTAGAACGATTGAGATGAGCCACCAGCAGCTCTGAAAGACGCTGAGGGCCGCCTCCTGTTCGCCCCGAGCCATCAGCATGGTCATCTCATTGCCTGCAACCGAGCCGAAACCGATGTTCGAAAAGCTCAGGTACGCAGGAATGGCGCTCAGAATCATCCACTCGCCATTCATCTGAATGGTCCAGTAGTGGAATAGGATGGGGATTTGAACGAACTGGATAATGGATGAAGCGAGCTTGCTTAGCCACGTGGTGATGAAACCGACGAACAGCCGGTTGCGTGTACGTTCATCCATTGAGGCAGTCCACTCGTGACGCGATGACGGCGGGCGGAATCCGGCCGTGAACGAGGATATGGGTCATTGTATCAATGCGCATCACAGCGCCTGCCGCCGTTCGCGGTCGAGCGCAATCTTCTCCTGCATGAGTCGCTGAAGCGTCGACTCGTCGCCGCGGCGCTGGGCCTCACCCATTGCAGTTCTCAGTTCTCGGCTGCGTCGCTCGCGGTAGCGTTCGTGGAGAGTTTCAAGTGCGCCGCGAACCTGATCGGCAAGTGCACGTCGCCCGTCGGACGATTCAGGGAGCTCTGAGGATGCGTGTAGCGCGGCCGCCATCAGAGCCCGCGAGCTTTCATCCGGAGCGGCGTCCAGTGGATTGTCGGGCGCCGGCGCGTTCACTAACACTTCGATCACCGGAGCCGTTGGAAGATCCGAAAACCACTCCACATGCTGGCCGAGATTCTCGGCTGCGAGAGCACGGGCAGAATCTGCGTCCGGCAGGATCAGCGCGGCGATCAGAACACGTTCAACCTCTGTAACAGCGCGGGGCTGTGGCGCGCGCACGCTCTCGAGTCTCTGCTGTGCTGCCTGCTTCAGCTCCTGCAACACGAGCGAGCTTTCGATGCCGAGCTTCTGTGCCGTGTTCTCCGCAAACTCGCGGCGCATGATAGCGTTTGGAACTCTCCGAATATGCGGCAGAAGAAAATTGAGGGCTTTCACTTTGGCTTCGGGCGTGCGCTGCGGAAATTGATTCCGCGCGCGTTCGACAAGAAAATCGACATAGCGCGAAGCTTCCCGCACTGCTTCGGCATACGCGTGAATCCCCCGCTCGCGAACAAAGCGGTCGGGGTCAAGGCCGCCCTCGAGGGTGACTACGCGAACCTCAAAGCCTTCTTCGATGAGCAAGCTCAGAGTCTTCTCAGCAGCATTCATGCCAGCGTTGTCAGGATCGAAGCTGAGCCAAACCTTCTTTGTAAACCGGCCCAGCATGCGAACCTGGTGTTCAGTGAATGCTGTGCCGCTCGTCGCTACGACATTATCAATACCGGCCATATAGAGGGATATGCAATCCATCTGACCTTCGACCAGTAGTGCAGCATCCTTACTCTTGATTCCTGCCTTCGCCTTATCGAGATTGAACAGCACCTGGCCTTTTGTATAGAGCGCCGTTTCCGGCGAATTCAGGTACTTCGGACCAGATTTCTCGTCGACGGCATCAAGCAGACGCGCCGTGAATGCGATCGGCTTTCCCTGCTCGTTGCAGATCGGAAACATGATCCGCTTGCGAAAGCGCGCATAGAGCGGTCCACTCGAGCCATCGTCCCGCTCTTTCGAGCTGAACAACCCGCTTCCACGCATCACTTCCTCGCTGAAGAACTTACTCAGCCGCTCGCGCATATCGTTGAAGTTGTCGGGAGCGTACCCCAGGCGAAACGTCTTGATTGTCTCCGGCGTAATCCCGCGCGAACTCATGTACTCGCGTGCGCGGGCGGCCTCAGGCGAATGAAGATTCTGCCCGAAGTACTGCGTCGCCGCTTCGTGAATCTCCAGCAACTGCTTTCGCAGTCCGGCTTCGCGCGCTTCCTGCGGGGACGAAAACTCGCGCGCCGGCAGTGGAATTCCCATCTTCGTCGCGACGGCGCGAACAGCCTCCGGAAAGCTGAGATTGTCCATCTTCTGCACGAAGGAGAAAACATCACCATGCTCGTGGCAGCCGTAACAGTAGTAATGCTGCGTTGCTGAATAGACGTAGAACGAACCGGATTTCTCTTTGTGAAACGGGCAAAGCGCAGACCAGTTCGCGCCGGATTTCCTTAACTTCACATACTCGCCAATGAGCCGCACGATATCGGTCTGCTGCTTGACGGATTGTGCGAAGTTATCGGCCATCTCGAATCTCTTCTCAGTCTAAGGGGCCCGCTCGAAGTCCCGAGTGCATCGGAGAGCGATGATTTCTCAGTTCCAGAGTAACCGTTTGCGCCGCGCCGATGCCCCAAAAGAGACACTGAAATCCAATTCCATGGGAGCAACATATCCGAGGCCCGTGGGTATAAGGGAGACGTGTACACGCGATCGTTGGACCGATCCCTGCACGGAGACCTCATGAATTCACGCACGTTCTTCTCGAAGCTCCTAATGGCTGCCGCTCTCGTGGTGCCGCTCAGCTCATCACCGTCTACTGAGGCACACGCCGCAGTGTTCGTCTCAGTCGGCATCGCTCCACCCGTCCTTCCAGTTTACGCCCAGCCCATCTGCCCGGGTCCGGGGTATCTGTGGACGCCAGGCTACTGGGCTTACGGCCCCGACGGCTATTACTGGGTGCCGGGTGTTTGGGTGCAGCCGCCAATGGTGGGCGTGCTCTGGACTCCAGCTTGGTGGGGATGGTCAGGCGGTCTGTATGTCTTCCATCCCGGCTATTGGGGACCGCACGTTGGCTTCTACGGCGGAATTAATTACGGCTTCGGGTATACCGGCGTCGGCTTCGTCGGCGGCGAGTGGCGTGGCGGTGCCTTCTTTTATAACCGCGCCGTAGCGAATGTCGACGTGATCCATGTGAACAATGTCTATGTTCGCAATGTGACGGTGATGAACCACTCGACCGTCGCATTTAACGGCGGTGTCGGAGGTATTCAGGCGCGCCCGACGGTACAAGAAACCGCCTGGTCGCACGAGCAGCACTATCAACCCACGGCCAACCAAGTCAGCCATCAGAACTTCGCGGCACAGGATCGTGCGCAATGGGCGAGCACAAACCACGGACGACCGACTGTCTCCGCGGCGGCATCGGTCGGCGCATTCCACGATCATCCCAACAATCCCGCTCTCGCCGCACGTCCCACCGTGAACAACCGCGAGGCGAACCAGGATCAGCGCATCGCCAACGGCCTCCGCGACGGCCAGATGACCTCCGGCGAGGCGGCCCGCACCGAGCGAACGCAATCCAACATCGACCGGCAGGTTCACAACGACCGTATGGCTAATGGTGGAGCGTTGACTGATCAGGAGCGTCAACAGGTCAACCGCGAGCAAAATGCTGCCTCACGTCAGATCTATCGTGACAACCACAATGCGAATTCGATTGGCCAGAACGAAGTGAATCAAGGTGAGGCCAATCAGGAGCAGCGCATTGCGAATGGCGAACGCAGCGGTCAGATGACCTCCGGTGAGGCTGCGCGGGCCCAACAGAACCAAGCGAATATTGGGCGGCAGGTACACAATGATCGGGCTGCTGACGGTGGTTCCCTCAATCAGCAGCAGCATCAGCGGATCAACCGTGAACAGAATCGGTCTTCGCGGCAGATTCATCGTGACAACCACAACAGCAATCGCGACGGAAAAGATCGCTAGCTGCTCACGTAAGTCAATGCGGCTGGTCTTCGGGCCGGCCGCATCCATTGCCAGGTGATCGCATCACCCGAGCCTGAAACCGCTTCGTGTCTCTACAATCAACACATGGTCTCTTCCGCTATGCGGGCGCGCCTGTCTGTCGTTCTTGTCGGAGCGCGGAATCCGTCCAATATTGGCGCCGCCGCCCGCGCGATGCATGACTTTGGTTTCGATACTCTGCGAGTCGTGAACGAGTACGCTCCACCACTCGAAGCGGCGCAGATACGTAGCGAAACATCGCACTTCATTGACGGTTCCAAAGCAGCGGTAGCCGCTGGCCACATTCTCGCCAACGCGCGCCGATTTGACCGTCTTTGCGATGCAATCTCAGATTGCACCTTGGTCGTCGGAACTACAGCGATCGGCGAACGCGAGTTGACCCGACCTGTGCTACGGCTTAATGACGCCACCGAGCAGATCGGGCGCGCGCTTGCCGCCGGCAGCGGCGCGCTGCTCTTCGGCTCGGAGAAGACAGGACTCACAAACGAGCAGCTCAGCTATTGCCAATTGCTGGTTACGATCCCAATGTTCGCACCGCAGGGATCTCGACACCTTTCGATGAACCTCGGACAGTCCGTAGCCGTGTGCCTCTATGAGCTGGTCCGCGGCGGCTTCGAGGGTTCGCGCGACATACCATACATCGGCGCCGATGCGCCTACATCGGCGAGCCGCGAAAGGATTACTCAGTTGTTGCTGGAGGCAATGGCGGTCACGGGCTACGCAAAGCGCTTTCCTGCCAATGCACGGGAACATGTTGTGCGGCAAATGGCGCAGCAACTGGGCGCCACCGAAACGGAAGCCTCAACGTGGATGGGATTTCTGCGTCAGGTTGTTCGTTCCGCCAAGAGAGACGTTCCGAGCTGAGGCCTTCAGCGCCCGCCAGCACTGCGTCCGAGTGAGGCCTCTTGTCTACCAGAGTCCCCACGAGCGGCTGATATAGTCGCTCAGCGTCATAACGATCAGCGAGAGAAACATAAACAGACCCGAACAGATCGTCAGCTTGATCAGCCGCGATTGATACTTCGCATGCATAAAGAACAACCCGACGATGGTCGCCTTGAGGCAGGCTATGAACACTGCAATCACGGGGTTCGCCCACTTCAGATCGACAAACGCCACCGCCGCCGTAACGGCGGTCAGAATGAGCAGCGTAACGAAGACCAGCGTGTATTGTCCCGGCGTGACAATGTGGTGCGACGTATGCTCCGGGTTCGTCACATTGGACGGGTCTTCAGCTTCCGTGTGGTGATAGGTTGCGGTCTCAGCCATCTCCTCTTCCTTTGGCGGGAATGCCGTTCAGTGCAGCGGGTGCCGGTTAATCAGATACAAAATTGGAAACAGGAATAGCCAGATGATGTCGACGAAGTGCCAATATAAGCCGAAGTTTTCGACCGGCGCGACATATCCGGCACTGAAGTCTCCGCGTCTGGCGCGCCAGATCAGCCAGAACAGGAGACAGACTCCTATTATCATGTGCAGGGCATGCATGCCTGTCAGCGCGAAATAGAGGAAGAAGAAAATCTGTGTCCGCTGCGCCATATCCGGCGGCAGTGGCTGCTCGTGAATTCCAAAGGCCGCCGGATTCACGAACTCAGCAATATCATAGTGCGCCCCCGGGATGTGATGGTGCACCCACTCGATGTGCCATTCATCTCCTTTGATACATAGGAAGGCGATACCAAAGATCACCGTGAGCACAAGGGTCCACACGAGCATCTTGCGTTTACGCACCTCAGCGGACCAGACGGCGAGAGCCATGAAGAAACCTGAAGTGATCAGGATCATGGTGTTCGCCGTGCCTAAAGGAATGCTGAGCTGGTTGGATGCGACAGCGAAGGCGTCGTAATACCAGTTGCGGTACAACAGGTAGGAGAAGAACATCCCGCCAAAGAACATGATTTCGGTCAGCAGGAACAGCCACATGCCGAAGCTGCCCGCCTCACGCTGTTGCTCAACCGTCTCGAAATGATGACGGTGTTGTGGCAACGAGATATGCGCGTGCTCGACAGGGACGGCAGTCTCGTGCGTATGGGAGTGTGTGGTCGCGACGGAGTTATCCAACGGTCGTCACCTCATTCTTCGTCTTGTGCTCGAGCCACTCGTAGTCATACGCCTCGTGATCCATGATTGGAGTCTCAATAAAATTTTCGGTCAGAGGCGGTGATTGAATTTGCCACTCGAGTCCCGTCGCCTGCCACGGATTATTGCCTGCGATCGCTCCATACTTCAGTGACCATCCGAGGTACAGCAACGGAAGCATGTAGCCGACACCCAATACCGTGGCTCCGGCAGTCGAAAGCACATTGAGCACCTGATACTCAGGCGGATATGCATGGTAGCGTCGCGGCATTCCGAGGTAACCCAGAATGAACTGCGGCATGAACGTCAGAATGAACCCAATGAACGTCGTGACTGCTGCCAGCTTAGACAGCGATTCCGGATACATTCGTCCAGTCATCTTTGGCCACCAGAAGTGGATACCTGCCAAGAAAGCCATCAGCATGCCACCCACCATCACGAAGTGAAAGTGCGCCACGATGAAATAGGTCTCAGTGAGGTGGATGTCCATACCCAACGAGGCAAGAAACACCCCAGTCAGGCCACCGATCGTGAACAGGCCGAGGAACCCAAAGGAGTAGAGCATCGGCGTTTCAAATGTGATGGAGCCCTTCTGCATCGTGAAGGCCCAATTGAAGACTTTGATCGCCGATGGAACCGCCACCAGCATTGTGAGCAGTGAAAACACCAGGGCAGAGTAGTTCGAGATGCCCATGATGAACATATGGTGGGCCCATACGAAGAATCCAAACAGCGCAATCGCCACCGAACTGAAAGCAACCGCCGTATAGCCGAAGACGCGCTTGCGGCTGAAAGTTGATATGGTCTCCGAGATCACACCCATACCGGGCAAAATCATGATGTACACGGCCGGGTGTGAATAGAACCAGAACAGATGTTGGAAGAGAAGTGGATCTCCGCCCTTCGTCGGATCAAAGACACCGATCGAGAACACCCGCTCCAGCAGAACCAGGGTCAGCGTGATTGCGAGCACCGGCGTACCCAGCACCATCAGTAGCGAGGCCGCGTAATTCGACCATACGAAAAGCGGCAAGCGGAACCAGGTCATGCCCGGGCAGCGCATCCGGTGGATTGTCACGATGAAGTTCAGGCCGGTAAAAATGGAACTGAACCCGGCGACAAAGATGGCCATCGCCGCTGTAATGACGTGTGTGTTTAGGTAATGCGTGGAAAGCGGCGTGGTGAAGGTCCAACCGGTGTCCACACCGCCCAGCACGAGAGCCGCAAGGATAAGAATCCCGCCAACAACGTAGAGGTACCAACTCAGCAGATTGATCTTCGGGAAGGCCAGGTCCTTTGCTCCGACCATGATCGGAATCAGAAAGTTCCCGATGGTCGCCGGTACTGACGGCACCAGGAACAGGAAGACCATGATGATGCCATGCATCGTAAAGAACTTGTTGTAGGTGTCGGCAGCGACCAAGTCAGGCTGCGGCGTCAGAAGTTCCAGGCGAATGAGACCCGCAAACGCTCCTCCGATGAAGAAGAAGAATGTGATCGAGATCAGGTACAAGATCGCGATGCGCTTGTGGTCGCCGGTCAAGAGCCAGCTCAGCAGACCCTGCTCGTTGTTCAGGTAGCTGCGTTTCGGCAGCCGGGCCGTGGCCTGATCGGGCAAAGAAACGATGGTTGCTGCGCTGCTCATGGCTTCACCGACTCCTGGTTGGTACCAACTGCAGGCGTTGTAGGTGCCGCCTGGTTGGAGTCCGCTGTGACGAAGGTCTGCTGTATGCGGTAGTTGGATTGCAATTGTTTGATGTACTCGACAAGATCGATGAGGCCGTCCTCACTGATCTGCCCTTGATAGGTCGGCATGATCGGTGAGAAGCCCGCTGTAACGTGCTGAGACGGACTCAGGATCGCATCGCGCAGATACGCGTCGTTCACCACCACCTGACTGCCGTCCGTGAGGGTCAATTTGGATCCATAAACACCCGCGAGATTCGGGCCGCGGGCCGCTGCGGTGCCGTTGTGACACGCGTTGCAACCCATGGAGGCGAACAGCCGTTCGCCGTTCTGCGCCAAACTCATACCGGATGTCGATTCGTCGAGCCACTTCTTATAATCGGCCGGTGTCATGGCGGTGACCTCGCCGATCATTCCGGCGTGCTGCGTACCGCAGTATTGCGTGCAAAAGAGGTGATAGGTTCCCGGCTCCGTCGCCTGGAACCACACAGTCGAATAGCGGCCCGGGATAACCTCGCGCTTCACACGGAAATCCGGAATGGAGAAGCTGTGAAACACGTCCTGCGAGATCATTGTCAGCTGAATCGGCTGCCCCACAGGAATATGCAGCGCATCGATCTCGTGTTGCCCGCCCGGATGCTCTGCCTTCCACATCCATTGCTTGCCGACGATGTAAATATTCATCGAGTTCGGCGGTGGATTATAGATGCGGAAATAGAGCAGGCCGCCCCATACAAAGACAATGAGAAACAGACCGAGGGGGATAATCGTCCACGTCGCCTCGAGAATCGTCGAGCCTTCGATCTGCGTGGCCACCGGATGCTTGTCGCGGCGATAGCGAACTGAAAAGTACAGGATGAGGAACGTGACTAAAACCAGCCCGACGAGCGAGATCGCCACAAGAAAGAAGTACAGCTCGTCCATATAGGGCGCAATGGTGGACGCTTCGGCCGGAAACAGGGCCGAGTTATGCAGCCACTTGATCAGAAATTGCCACAGGACTGAACTAATACCCATCGTTTGCCTTATCCGTTCCGCCAGTTATCGTCATGCCAATCCGGCACTCTGCCCAGTTTGCGGCTAAGTTCCTTGTCTCGCCGAAACATGAGAAACATAAAGCTTCCCAGGCTCGCGACCGTCACCATGCCACCCAGCTGAACAACTCGCGCGACGATCAGCGAGTGCTTGTCGATCTGCGGATCGTAGCGGTAGCAATACGTGAAAATGTTCGCGACCGGAGAGCCGATCTTGTTGCCCGAAGCATCGATCAGCCCCAGAAGCATATCTTTGGGTGAGTACTCCACCCCGAGGTAATACTGCGCGACGCGGCCCTGCGGAGTAGCAATCTCGATCGAGCTGGCATGCGCGAACTGCGTCAGCTTGCCATCCGGGCCCGGCACACGGATGTAGCCGAAGCCGATGGCCTTCGTCAGTGCCTGAATGCTCCGTTCCTGCCCTACAAGGAAGTGCCAGCCATTCGCGGTTTCCGGATGACCGTAGCGGCGCAGATAAAAGTCCTTGCGGCGCGCGGCAAGCTGCGAGCTTTCCGTCGGATCGATGCTGAAGACAACGATCTGGAAGTCCTTGCCGGGGACAAGATGCACCATCTCCAGCGCACCGGTTATGCCGTCCAGCTCCTCGGAGCAAAGCATCGGGCAGTTGTAATACACCGCCGAAAGCAATACTGGATGCTTTCCATCGAAGTATTGCCCCAGCTTGACCGGATTGCCGTGGTCGTCCGTAAACGTGGCGTCGAGAGGCAACTGCGCGTTGAGATGCTGCTGAATGGTTGCGCTTTGCAGAACCTTCGGCAATTGATCGCCGACGTTCTCTCCTTCGGTCTTGTCACCGTAACTGGAGACCTGTCCCAGCGCGCACAACGGCAGTATCAGTCCGAGCGCCAATGAAAGCACAACGCAGCCCGCACACCGGCGAGCGGTTCGGCGAGAGCGGGTTGTGTGTCGCGGCATCAAAACAGTGATCTTCCTGAATTCTATTCGTGGTGCGCTTCGGCCCGCGCGAACTCGTTCCGCTGTTCGCGGGTCTCAATCGTATCCAGCTCGTAGCTCGTACGTGCAAAGCCGTCAGTGAGAGGTGCCTGGATGGTGGGAGCGGTTTCCCCTGCCATCAATGGTCCGGCTTGCGCCGTAGCCGACGCCTTTGGCAAACCTTGCTGCACGATCAACTGCATCGCGCGGGCAATCGGAATACGGATCGTCCCGGCCGGCAAATCCTTTGAGGTGCTGTAGTAGTCCAGCAACAGATCCTCACGTGCATGGAGATCGGCAACGTCCTGTTCGCCATCATCGATCTCCAGCCTGGGCGTCGGAAAACTTTGCGTGATCTGGGCAAGCTGGCGCTGCTCCATCACTGCGTCCGAGGTGAGGTCTTCGCGCGGGGCGCCGCGGGGAGTTGCCCCCATGTCTCCCTGCCCGGCATGCCATTTGTTCACCGGTCCGTCCTGCTTAGCCAAGGCATAGTTGATTGCCTTGCCCATGAAGAAGCAGAAGATGAAGAAGATGACGAGAAAGCCGCCCAGGCCCGCGACAAACGTCACGATGCCGCCGACGTTGACGTCCTGCACCTCGTAACCGGGATGCTCCGGGTCATGCACCGCCGGCACCGGGTGGTCATGGTGCCCGGTTTGGCCGTGAGGATCGGGTCCTTGGTGTTCATTAGTGCGCATGTTCCGGCTCCAGAAGCTCTTCTGTGTGCGGGTCGTTGACGTGGATCAGCGGCCTTCGAGTAAGTTCGGTGAGATAGAAAACCAGCCAGAAGGCCACGACGGCCAGCGGCACCGTGATATAGGCCAGAATCCCGACGTTGCCAGTAATGTGCAGGTTTTCGGCGGCGTCTCTAAAGTTAGGCTCGATCAGCCAGAACATATCGATCAGGCGTGCGCCGATCATGAAGACGCAGAGCCAAATCATTTTCTTCCTGGATCGCTTGAAATCACGTGACAGCAAAATGCAGAACGGGATGATCCAGTGACACACAACGTCGAGAGTGCAGATCACCCACCAGCCACCGCGAATCCGATGCAGATACCACGGAATTTCGTCCGGCACATTGCCCGACCAGATAATCAGGAACTCGGCGAAGGTCAGATAGATATTCAGCATCACGAAGGCAAACGCCAGTTTGCCAAGGTCGTGCTGCTCCGTAATGCGAAACATCGACTTCATCGGCTCGTATCGCGAGAGCAGAATCAGCGTGAGAATTCCAAGCGCCAGCACCGCATAGCCCTGCGCTACCAAAAGCTGCAGACCATAGATCGATGAGTACCAGGTAACGTCCAGAGACTTGATGAAGACAATGACGAAGTCGGTCATCGCGATCACATAAAGCAGCAGCGACGGCCCTGACAGGTTCTCGAACATCGTCCGCCAGCGGTCGAAGCTTAGGAACGAACCCGCAGCGGGGTCCCGGTCGCTCTTCAGAGTCCAGCGGTTCAGCAGCGTAATCACGATAGCCATGAACCCCAACACGAGGATGGCCTGAACCCACGCGCTGACCGGGCATAGCATGTAGTGCTTCAGGTTGATGCAGAGCTCCTGCTCCTGAGTGATGATGCCGGCCTGAAAGGCGTTCCATGTCTGCGCCCGTGTGTGGAAGGCCGCCCACTGATACAGATGCTTCATCAGGAAAAGAATCGGGAGCATCATCAGCACCACGATCCAAATGGTGCGCGTCATCGCCTCCAGCGGCCGGCGCAGAACATGCCCCCACTTGCCACCCGAGAGGTACTGTACCAACAGCAGTGCCAGTGCTCCGCCCGTGAAGTTGAAGCAGGTCATCACGCCCATCAGGTACGAACGCAGAAGGTGATTGCGGCCCTCGGGCGTCCAAAGGAAAAAGGCCAACGAGAGCAACCCGAGCACCACGGCTACGATCAGCGCGATCGTGCGCCAGCGCAGAATAATGTCGGGCGCCGTCAACACCGACGGCATTTGCCGCGGAAGAGGATGGGCTACCTCACCGTGCGTCGGTCCGGCTCCAAAATGTTCGTGCTCAAATGCCATCGGTCATTCGCCTTCGAGGTTGCTGTCTCAATACTGGGTAACTTCCAGTGAATCGGTTGCTTCAAGAATCAATGTTTCTGTCCAGCCAATCTGCCCGGAGCTTCTGCGTTGGGAGGCGCGAGAGGCGGTCCCGACGAGTCACGTGCGCCCGACGACTGTCCCGCTGCATTTGTGCCGTGCGATTGCGCGCTCGGCGGGGCGGTCGTCGTTCCCAGTCCCGGAATTCCGTTGTCCTGTCCGTTCGGCGTGCCATAAATTGCCGTCGCAGGCATGCCCCATGGATCTGCAAAGCCGGGCGGCATTCCCTGGTCGTGCGCAATCTGATGCAGATCTTCGACATGCGCGCCCGCTGGAACGTCTGACTGCTTCGCGTTTTGACTCAGCTGCAACGCCCGAATGTAAGCCACGATCGCCCAGCGGTCCTGCGGAGCGATCTGCGCCGCATAGTCCGGCATCGCACCGTATCCGTTCGTAATCACATTGAAGAAGTGACCCAGTGGAGCATTGCGCAGGCGGTCGGTATGGAAGTCGCCGGCAGGCCGATATCCGCGCTGGACGATCATCCCGTCGCCGTTGCCCACTCGCGAATGACACGGCGTGCAATAGATGTTGTAGCGCTCCTGCCCACGCGCCATGGTGTCCGGTGTCAGGTCGATCGGCAGGCCATCCCCTTCCTTGCCATTGATGAGCCCTGTGTAAAAGTACGAATCCTCATCCCCCTGGTTGCGCGCCACCGTTCCCTCGACCTGCGGACGCACCGAGCGCCCGTCGGGATAAAAAGTCGTACCGCGCTGCGGGAAAAACTTTGGCTCATCCTGCATGTCCTGCCGACAGCCGGCGAGCACCAGCATGGCGGCCGTCGCCGCGATAACGATGGATGTCCGCACCGTTCTATCGAATCTCGAAGCTCGCATCTCGCGTCTCGTATCTCGCCTCTCAAGTCCCTGCATCAGTGGTCGACCTCCACAACAGAGACCGGGTTGAACTGCTCGAGGAAGGCACGCGTCTCAGGCAGCGAGAAGCGCGGGTCGTGGGCCTCGAGGCAGAGGAAGAACTTGTCCGTGGTCGCTCCGTCTCGGAAGTTCGGCGCGTTGAACAGGGGATGGTACAACTGCGGAAGCCCGTTCAGCGCAATCATGCCGAACGCCGCCGACAACCCCGAAAAGAGAATCGTCCACTCGTACCCCGGAATCACGAAGGCGGGCCAACTGAACAGGGGCATCGCGCGGATGTTCAGCGGATAGCCCCAGACGTTAATCCAGATCTCCATCCCGTATCCCGTGATCAAACCCATGATTCCGCCGATCAGACAGATCAGCGGAACGCGCGTCTTGTGAAAGCGCAGCGCCTCCGCCGCTTCCTCAACGGGATATGGGGTGTAGCACTCCATGCGGCGGAAACCTGCGCGATGCGCCATCTCGGTCGCGTGCACCAACTCGGCCGGAGTATTGAACTCCGCGAGCAAGCCATAGATTCCTTCACGCGGTGGCATCAGAGGGCCTCCTCAACGACACGGTCGGCGGGCTGTCCGCCGGGCCGGATCTTGGTCTGCGGCAGCATCATCCGGATCTCGTTCATCGGAATCATCGGAGCCAGCCGCGCAAAGAGCAGGAACAGGGTCGTGAAGAAACCCCACGTTCCGATAAACAGCATGTAGTCCCACTTCGTGGCGCGGAAGGTGCCCCAGCTCGAAGGCAGGTAGTCCCTGTACAGCGAGGTAACGACAATCACGAAGCGCTCGAACCACATGCCGATGTTCACCACGAAGCTCAGGAAGAACAAATATCCCGGACTGATGCGCAACCGGCGGCTCCATAACGTCGTCAACGGGATCGCGATGTTCGTCAGAATCAGCAGCCAATATGTCCAGCCCATGGGCCCGAACATACGGTTCCACATCATGAAGAACTCCCAGTGGGCTGCCGAGTACCAGCTCATGAAGATCTCCATGCCATAGCCGTACGCCACAATGGAACCCGTCGCCAGCATGACCTTCGCCATATTGTCCAAATGGCGCAGCGTCACCAGATCTTCAAGGTGGTAGAACTTGCGGATCGGAATCGCAAGCGTCAGCACCATCGCGAAGCCCGAGTAGATAGCGCCGGCGACGAAGTACGGCGGGAAGATTGTGGTGTGCCACCCTGCCATCGCCGCCACAGCGAAGTCGAAGCTGATGGTTGTGTGTACGGAGAGGACCAGGGGCGTCGAAAGGCCCGCTAGCAGCAGCGAAGCCGACTCATACCGGATCCAGTGCCGTGTCGATCCGCGCCAGCCCAGGGACAAGAGTCCATAGAAGTACTTCGCGATCGGCGCCTTCGCCCGATCGCGAAGCGTGCCGAAGTCCGGCACCATGCCGATATACCAGAAGACCACCGAAATCGTCGCGTAGGTCGAAACCGCGAACACGTCCCACGCCAGCGGTGAGCGGAACTGAGGCCACACATTCATCGAGTTCGGATAGGGCAGCAGCCAGTATCCGAGCCACGGACGTCCGATGTGCAAAAGTGGGAACATACCGGCGCAGCACACCGCAAAGATCGTCATCGCCTCGGCAAAGCGGTTGATCGAGTTGCGCCAGCCCTGCTTGAACAGCAGCAGAATCGCGGAGATCAGCGTGCCGGCGTGGCCGATGCCGATCCACCAGACAAAGTTGATAATGGCAAAGCCCCAGGCGTTGGGGATCGTAATGCCCCATATACCAACGCCCTTTAGCACCAGCCAGGTGACGGCAATCACGACTCCAAGCGCGACCGTCGCGGCAACAAATAGGCCGCCCCACCATCCCCACGGCGTGCTGCCCGTAAGCACGATGCCCGCAATCTTCTGCGTGACGCTTCTAAAGTTGTGCCCCGGCGCAATGACCGCATACTCGCCCGTGCGCGGGTCGATCATCGGATCGTGCACGGTCTCGGGATCGTGAATTGGACCTTGTGTCGCCATACTAAACAAGCTCCGGGTTGGGGTTGATGACGCCAGCCGTATAGGTCGTACGCGGGTGATAGTTCAAGTCCGCAAGCACCTCGTAGTCGCGTTCGGTCGCCTTCCGTTTCGTCACTCGCGAATTCGGATCATTCATGTTGCCGAACACAATCGCGTCCGTCGGGCAGGCCTGCTGGCACGCCGTCAGGATCTCGCCATCCTTGATTGCACGATTGTTCTTGTCCGCATCGATCTTGGCTTCCTGGATGCGCTGTACGCAGTAGCTGCACTTTTCCATCACACCGCGCGAACGCACCGTAACATCTGGATTGCGCATGAACTTCAGGCTCTCGGTGTCGTAGTCGGAGTACAACAGGAAGTTGAACCGCCGGACTTTATAAATGCAGTTGTTCGAGCAGTACCTCGTACCCACGCAACGGTTGTAAATCATCACGTTCAGGCCCTCAGGCGAGTGAATCGTTGCACCCACCGGGCAAACCTGCTCACATCCGGCCGATTCGCAGTGTTGGCAGAGCATCGGCTGGAAGAACGCCTGCGGCGCATGCAGGTCTCCCTCGAAGTACGTATCGATGCGGATCCACTGCATAATGCGGCCAATCTTCACCTGCTCGCGGCCCACCACGGCAATATTGTTCTCCGCGTAGCAGCTTACGATGCACGTGTTGCACCCAATGCAAGAGTTCAGGTCGATCGCCATTCCCCACTTGTTCTGCAACTGCAGCGTCGAGGGATCCTTATGGTCATACCTCCAATTGTCCGGCCAGAAGCTTTCCTCCTGCGGAACCTTCTCGCCCTGCGGGTTGTATCCGATCTTGTTGACCAGTGTTCCGCTCGCGCCGTTATGCGCATAGTCCGCGTCCTTCTGCGCCTCCGCGAACGTCGCATAGCGGATAATCGACCGCTCCTCCGCCTCGTGGCCTGCCAGCGAGTACACTCCCTGCTTGTCAAACTCCTTGCGCTCGAGATCATGTTGCGCAAAAGCACCGCGGTGCTCAATGTTGTGCACCTTGGTCACGCAGATGTCGTACGTGCCTTTGCCGCGCGTAATCTTCAACCCTGAATCCCACAGCGGATTCGTCGAAGTCCGAAGCAGGTAGGCATTCACACCCACGCCAGCGGCGACCCTTCCCGCCTCAGCCTGGCGTCCGCCACCCAGGTGCAACGTCACACAGCCGTTCGGATGTCCTGGAACCATCAGCACCGGCGCGATGATCTTGCGGCCGTGCAGCTCGAGCTCAATCGCCTCATTCTCCTCGACGCCGAGCTCGCCCATCGTGTCCAGGCTCATCAGCACTGCGTTGTCCCAGGAGAGATTCGTAATCTGCCTCGGAATCTCCTGCATCCACCCCAGATTCGCGTAGCGGCCGTCATAAAGCGACGTGTCGGGCAGGAACCTGATCTCCAGCGTTCCGTCCGCCGCCGGCGCAGGAGCAGGAGTGGCCGGGGCAGCAGAAGCAGTCGACGCCCCGCCAGTCTTCGGCGCGGAAACCGAAGCCGCCGTGAACGCCGTGTTCTCCACCCAGCCATCGTGGAGCGCCTTCTTCCACGCCTTGTCGAAACCGCCACCCGCGCCCGCCGAGCCAATGTAGGTCTTCGCATTCGCCATCACGACATCGTGCGCCGTCTGCGAAGGATTGATCAGAGTCTGCAGAACGTCATGCGCCGTCTTGCCGCCGTACAGCGGATCGATCATTGGTTGCACGATCGAGATCGTGCCATCCGCCGCACGTGCATCGGTCCAGCTTTCCAGATAATGCGCCTGGTTGATGTGCCAGTTCGAGTACGTTCCCGTCTCGTCCACATACATGCCCAGATGGACGGTGTTCGGGACCATGTTGAAGCCTGCGATGAAGTCGTAGTCCACCGGCGCGTTGTACAGCGGGTTGACGCCCAGCATCACCAGCCACTGCACCTTGCCGGCATTCATGTCGTCCACCAGCGACTTCAGGTCCGCGCCCTGCTCGGTCGGAATCGGAGCCAGCGGCGTTGTATAAATCACAGTCTTGCCGACCGCCCCAATCGAAGCGTTCAACGCGTGCGCCGCTGCATGGCACGTTGGAGACGACTGCGGCCCCGCAATCACCACCGCGCGACCATTCGACTTCTTCAGATCATCCAGCACTGACGATAGGAACTTCTGCGCCCCGGGATTCGTCAATGGGCCGCCCCCGCCGGCCAGCGCCGCCGCAAATGCGTCCACCTCGCTCGGCTTCAACGCCAGTCGATGGTCCGCCTTGAAGCCCGTTACCGACGGCGTCGTCTCGACGACATACAGTCGGTTCATCGCCTTGCCTTCTTCGTAGCGCCTGCGCTCCGCAAACGCCGCGGCCATCGGAACAAAGCCGGGGAAGGCAATGCCGGTCAGAAAATCCGCATCGAGCGAGAGAATAACGTCCGCATCGTCCAGCTTGTATTGCGTGTCGTAGTAATCGCCAAACGACGCCTTCGAAGCCGCGCGGGCCGCATCACCATTCACCGCGTCGTACTGAATCAGCTTCGCCTGTGGATACTTCCCCTGCACCTGCTTCCATTGCGCTGCCAGCGTCGGCGAGGTGATCGTCTCCGACAGGAAATACAATCCTTGCCCACCCTGGAGCTGTCCGGCGCCCTTGATGAACTGCTCTTGGAAATCGCCCCAGTCCGCCGCCTCGCCCCGTAAACGCACATGCTGCGAACGATCAGGATCGTACAGGCCCAGCAGCGTTCCCTGCGTGAACGCATCCGAACGGCCCTTCGACATCGGGTGTTCCGGATTGCCGTCCACCTTGATTGGACGGAACGCATCCGACTTGATCAGCACCGGAATTGCGCCCGTGGGAAACGGATGTGCGCTCGCAAAGTACATCGGACGGCCCAGGATCAGATCTTCCGGCTGCTTGACGTACGGATAGATCGGCTCATCAGGCTGCTTCGTACAACCCGCGAGTCCCGCCAACGCAAAGCTCGCGCCCATCACCTTGAGGAAGCCTCGCCGCGAAACACCGTCGACCCACTCGCCTGCGCCCGCCTGGCGAGGGAACTCCTCCTGCATCAGCTCCTGAAACTCCGGCGTCTCGGCGAGTTCGTCCAGGTTCTTCCAGAAGCGGCGACCAGTCTTGCCATCAAGCTTCGCTCTGACCTCGGCCAGGGTCATCTTCTTGCGCGGTGCCGCCGCGATCGCCGTTACAACCTGCGCGGCGCTCCCGCCTGCTGCCGCCGGGCTTCCGTTCTCTGGCACCGCGTGCGCGGCCATCGCCTCTTGATTCATCATCGTCTCGTTCATCGGTGGCATGTCTCGCAGCTGGAGAGCTCGTTGGCCGAGCGGATGTGGTACTGCTGCATCAGATAGTGACCCAGGTCAGTCTGGCTGGTGAACTTCTGATAATTCGCCGGCATCGTAATCACCGGAACATCGGACAGCGAGCCGGGCTCATTCTCAGGGTGCGGCTGCAGCTCCGCTCCCGAATGTTCCCGTCCCTGCCCCAGAGGCCTCAACCCTTCCGCCTGCGCCAGCTCGGGATTCTGTCCCGTGCCTGGATCCGTCGTCGTGCACGAAACGTCACCTGACGTTGGCCCAGGCTTGCCCGTCGCCGTACACCAAACCGGCCTCTCGCTCGAAGGCCCGGCCCATGCCATGTTGTAAATCTCCGCCGTCGGCCGCAGATTCCCCGCGGGGTTCCGATGACAGTTCAGGCACCACTCCATTTGCAGCGTGTTCTCTTCATACATCAGCGGCATGTCGTCCACGCGGCCGTGACAGCTTGCGCATCCGATGCCCTTGTTCACATGAATCTCGTGATTGAAATAAACAAAATCCGGAAGATCGTGCACGCGAATCCAGTGAATCGATTCCCCCGTCGCCCAGCTGTTGCGCACCGGCTCCAGCAGCTGCGCGTTCGTCCATATCTCCGAATGGCAGTTCATGCACGTCTTCGTCGGCGGAATGCCGGCGTACGAGCTGTCTTCAACAGAGGTGTGACAGTACTGACACTGCAGACCCAGTCCCTGAACGTGATGCTTGTGGCTGAACGGCACCGGCTGGTCCGGCCGCTGGCCCTGCCGCGTCACCCAGGGCGACCGTTGCAACTCGTTCAGCGTCACGCCGAGCGCGATGACGATCAGGCCCGTCAGCACCAGGCTCAATCGAACCAGTGCATTCGAACTGCGGTCAAAGACTTGCGCCATGAGTGCGTTCCTGCTCTCCGTCGGCCAACACCTTGGGCGTGGCTCGCTCTTACTGCAGTTACATGCTGCTCCCTCGTCCGCGATGGAACGACTTGCAGCAAATTAGCTGTTATCTGTCCGGTGGGGGAAACCAACGAGACCGATGCTTTTGAAAGCCAAAGTATAGCAGTGCATTTGTACGGCTTTGAAGAGGGTAGTCGTGCGGATGACCGATGTTCGATGCGATCAATGTTGATTGCAGGCTCTTCTCCTCGCATAACCGCAGAAAATCCTGCACCCGCTTGCGCCGAATCGGCGCTGCCTCGCACCTTATTCAACAACTGCGTCCACATCAGTCCGAATTCATGACACACTACTCGCCATGCCCCGTCCCCGCTCCGGCCGCACGCATAAACCCCCTTATGACACAGCCGCCGCCATCGCCGAACTCTCCGCCGCCGACCCAAAACTGCGCAAGCTCATCGAGCGCGCCGGCCCCTTCATCCTTCGCCTTCCCGTCGAACAGTCCCCCTTTGAAGCGCTCGCCGAATCCATCATCTATCAGCAACTCCACGGGAAAGCTGCCGCCACAATCCATGGCCGCCTGCTCGCCAGCTTCGAACCGGTTTGCGGAATCGGCAAGCATTTCTCCGCGCAACACCTGCTCGATTGCCCCAACGAACAGCTCCGCTCCGCCGGACTCTCGCACAACAAGTCCCTCGCACTTCGGGATCTCGCCGCCAAGACACTCGACGGAACCGTTCCGTCCTTAACCACTATTAAGAGGATGGCCGACGAAGACATCATCCAGCACCTGTCACAGGTTCGGGGCATCGGCCGCTGGACTGTCGAGATGCTATTGATCTTCCGCCTCGGCCGTCCCGATGTTCTTCCCGTCTCGGACTACGGCGTGCGCAAGGGCTTCGCGCTCACCTTCCTCGGGCTCAAACCCAACCAGAAAGTCACACCCCAACTTCTCGCCACCCCCCAGCAGATCGAGCGGCGCGCCAAAAAGTGGGCGCCTTGGCGCTCCGTTGCAAGCTGGTATATGTGGCGCGCCTGCGATCTTGCTGCGGGCAAGCTGGTCCAGCCCGAGTAGGCTTCGAATCATGTCGCCGACAGCTCGTCGCCGCCTCACATGCCTCATCATCATGCTCCTCCTGACGCCGCTCGGCCTGCTCTGTCGTTTCGTCCCGCTGGGACTTCCGCAGGTCATCGTCAAGTACGGCGGCTCGTTCCTGTGGGCAGCAATGGTCTATTGGCTGATCGCCCTCCTGTTCGTCCGCCTTTCGCCCGCTGCGCTCGGGGTCATCTCTCTCCTGGCCAGCACCGCGGTCGAATTTTTCAAAAACATTCACACCGCTGCCCTCGAGTCCTTCCGCGACACCTTCGCCGGGAAAGTACTGCTGGGCCGTTACTTCTCCTTCACCGACATTGCAATTTATTGGTTCGCCATAGCCTGTGCCGTGTGGATCGATCGCACTGCGCTTCGTCGCGCAGTAGAAGCAAGGGAATAAACTTTTCTCAATGCCTCGTCGATCCGCAGCGGCAAAGCCGGCCCGCCCCGTTCCCAGTCCCACGCGATTCGTCTGTGTCCACGGACACTTCTATCAGCCTCCGCGCGAAAACCCGTGGCTCGAAACCGTTGAGATGCAGGAGTCCGCCGCGCCCTATCACGACTGGAACGAGCGCATCACTTCCGAGTGCTACGCTCCCAACGGCGCCTCGCGCATCCAGAACAAGCAGAACAAGATCATCCGCATCATGAACAACTACTCGCGGATGAGCTTTAACTTCGGTGCCACTCTGCTCAGCTGGCTGGCGGAATTCGCTCCACGCACCTATCGCATGATCCTTGACGCCGACGCAGCCAGCATGGAGCGCTACTCCGGCCACGGCTCCGCCATCGCGCAGGTCTACAACCACATCATCATGCCGCTCGCCAACGACCGTGACGCACGCACGCAAATCCGCTGGGGCATCGCCGACTTCGAACATCGCTTCGGCCGCACACCCGAAGGCATGTGGCTCGCCGAAACCGCCGTCTCCCGCAGGGTGCTTGATCTCATGGCCCAGGAGGGCATCCGCTTCACCATCCTCGCGCCTCACCAGTGTGCCCGCATCCGCCCCCTGGCCGATTCATCTGCCTCCTCCAACGGCTCCGGTTCACACGACTCTCCCTGGATCGACACTCCGAACGCCACCGTCGATCCAACCCGTCCCTATCTGGTCAAACTCGACGAAGGCCGCTCGATCGCCGTGTTCTTCTACGACGGTCCGGCTTCGCGCGCCATTGCATTTGAAGGTCTCCTCAACTCCGGTGAAACCTTCGCCAATCGCCTTCTCAACATCTATCGTTCTGACAAATCTCCGGACGAACCGCAGCTTGCCCACGTGGCCACCGACGGCGAGAGCTACGGCCACCACCATCGTCACGGCGAGATGGCGCTCAGCTACGCCATGCACTGGATTGAGGAGAATCATCACGCCACGCTAACCAACTATGGCGAATTCCTCGAGCGCTTCCCGCCGCGATGGGAGGCGGAGGTCGTCGATGACAGCTCCTGGAGCTGCGCGCACGGTATCGAGCGCTGGCGCTCAAACTGCGGCTGCAACGGCGGCAGACCCGGATGGAACCAGGCTTGGCGCGGCCCTCTTCGCGAAGCGCTCGATATGTTGCGCGATCGTTCCGCTCCGCTCGCTGAAGAGGTGGCCAAGCCTCTGCTGAAGGATCTGTGGGCTGCCCGGGATGCCTACATCAACATCATCCTTAACCGCAGCCCCGAGAACATTGACCGGTTTCTCGAAGCTCAAACCACGCACAAGATGACGGAAGAGGAGCGCATCACTGTCATCGAACTGCTCGAGCTGGAGCGTTACACCCAGCTCATGTACACCAGCTGCGGCTGGTTCTTCGACGAGATCTCCGGCATCGAAACGGTGCAGATCATCGCCTACGCCGGCCGCGTCCTCCAGCTCGCCGCGAAACTGTTCGGCGAGCCCGGCCGCAAACTGGAAGAAGAGTTCCTCGCCATCCTGCTTCGCGCACAAAGCAACAGCGCCGAAATCGGCAACGGTGCCGAGGTCTACCGCCGCTTCGTCACTGCGCGCAAAGTCGATATGGAGCATGTCGGCGCGCACTACGCCATCAGCTCCATGTTTCGCAGCTACCCTGCCTTCGGTCAGCTCTTCTGCTATGACGTCCAGCGTCACAGCTACGATCTGCTCACCTCTGGCCACGGCCGCCTCGCGCTTGGCTGCGCCTCCGTTCGCTCACGCATCACAGAAGACACAGAAGAGATCTGCTTTGCCGTTCTTCATCTCGGCGATCAGAACCTTTCCGCTGCAGTCAAGCATTTCCTGCCCGAGGAGGCAGCCGGATGGGAAACCTTTGAGAAAAGTGCGCGCACAGCCGTCCGCCGCGCCGATCTTCCCGAGCTCATCCGCCTCATCGATCGCTTCTTTGGCGGAACAACGTATTCACTCACATCGCTCTTCGCCGACGAGCAACATCGCATCCTCACCAGCATCCTCAACCAAACCCTCGAGCAGGTCGAAACCTCGCTCATCCGCATCTATGAGGAGCACGCCACGCTCCTGCACTTCCTCGGCGAAAACAGCTTCGCCGCTCCTCCCGCACTCGCGCTCACCTCAACCTTCGCCATCAACGCCAGCCTCCGCCGCGCGGTCGAATCCGACAACTTCGACCCGGCCGAGGTCACGCGTCTGCTCCGCCGCGCCGAGCTCGACAACGTCGATCTCGACGTGCCGCTTCTCAGCTACACGGCGGATAAGCGAATGAAGCGGGCCATGGTGCGACTGGAAGAGGCGGTCGAGAGCCAGAATCTCACGGTGCTTCACGAGACCCTCACCCTCGCCGAAAGTCTCCAGTCCCTGCCCATGGACATCAACATCTGGCAGGCGCAGAACATCTGGAACGACGTGCTGCGACGCAGCGACAGCCAGTACTGGTCACGCGAGTGGCGGGAGCTCTTTCTCAAACTGGGCGCCGCCATGAACATCGACGTCCAGGCCCTTGTCACCGAAGAGAGCGTCCGCGCCTTTTAGGACCTCACGATCAATACGCTTTATTGAACGGAATTCATCCCATCCCGGCTAAATAAAGCCGCCCGCAAGCATCTCTAAGCCATTCTCGCGCCGTCCTTTGTTGCATGCGCGACTCGAACGCTGCTGGCCGATCCATCGCTACAGGCACCCTTGTGCTATGCGTCGGGCTTATGGCCGGGGAATGGTGCCTGTTCGTCTCCGGATTCAAACGCGAAGAAATGATCGTCGGCGCTTTGGCCGTCGCCGCTGCCGCACTCTTTCTGTGGCGCGCCTTCCAGGCCGCATCCGAGCGGCTCGATCTCCGCACTCGCGACGTCCTCGTCGCGATCCGCCTGCCATGGATGATGCTCTCCGACGCCTGGCTCGTCACCGTCATCCTCGCCAAAGATTTCCTTCACATCGAGCGCGCCGGCTCGTTTTACCGCGTCAAGGGTTTCCGCACCGCCATCCACGATCCACTTCTTGTAGCGCGCCGCGTTCTTGTCACTGTTTACACGACCTCAACTCCAAACTCCATCGTCATCGGAATCGACCCCACACAGAGCCGGATGCTCATTCATCAGCTCCGCCGCAGACCTTCCTCGCAACTCGAACGCGACCTGGGAGCGCAGTCATGAACTATCCCGCAAAGGAGGTGCAGCGATGAATCTCTGGCTTCTCGCAACCGCGCTTACCTCGATTGCATTGCTTCCCTGCGCCGCCATGTGCCTGCGCGGGTCGCCGGAGCGCCGCCTGGTCGGCCTGGAGATGACCAGCATGATCGTCACCATTGACATGGTCATGTTCGTGATCGGTTCGGGCCGGCTCCCATTCATCGACATGCCGCTCGCACTCGCCATCCTCTCCTTCGGCGGCGGCCTTGTCTTCACGCGCTTTCTGGGGAAGTACTTATGAGCGCCCACCAGATCACCACGTCCGTCCTGCTCGCGATCGTCGTCCTGCTTTGCTGGGTCGGTTCCCTCGGTATGCTCCGCATGCGCCAGCCCACCCAGGCCCTCCACTATCTCGCGTTGCCGGGGATGAGCACAGTTGTTCTTGCCGCCGCTGTTTTCATCGCTACAGGGAACTCGAACGCCGCGTGGAAAACCGTCTTCATCGCGGCAACCCTTCTCGCGATTAACTCCGTGGTCGCCCACGCGACGGCGCGGGCCTTCCGCCTACGCCAACTCGGACACTGGCAGCCGCGTGACGGCGATCCTATCGAGTTTGTCCGCGATACCCAGGAGCTCGAGCAATGATCTGGTTCGGTGCCGGAGTTCTCCTGCTCATTGCCGTCGCCGGGGCCGCGGTTGTGTGCACACGCGATGTCACAAACCAGGTGCTCGCGCTCGGCTTCTACGGCCTTCTGCTCGCACTGATGTTTTTCATCTTCCAAGCGCCTGACGTCGCACTGTCCCAAATCACCGTTGGCGCGGTGGCTCTTCCGCTGATGGTCATGCTGGCCATCGCTCGCATGAAATTCCGTGACCGATCGCGTTCGGCAGGAGATTCACGCAATGACTGACCGCGCACGCCACATCCTCTTTTTCTTCCCGGCCGCTGTTCTGTTCCTGCTCTACGCCTATGCCGCGCACAATCTGCCCTCGTGGGGCAGCTATCGCGGCCCCTATGGCGACGCCATCGCGCGTGTCGCCGTTTACGAGCGCCACGCCACCGACATCGTTAATGTCATCAACTACGACTACCGCGCCTTCGACACGCTCGGCGAAGAATTCATCCTCTTCACCGCAGTTCTTGGCGTCGCGATGCTGCTCCGTCACGAAGGAGATGCGCTCACCCGCCCGGCCGCGAAGCTCAGCGATGAAGCCGGTCTCAGCGCCGCCGTTCGTTCCGTCAATCTTCCCGCCCTACTCGTCACGACCGTCTTCGGTCTGTACATCGGCCTGCATGGCCAACTCACTCCGGGCGGCGGCTTCCAGGCGGGCGTCATCCTTGCCACCGGAGGCGTACTCATTTACGTCTGCGAAAACACCGCTGCCTTTCGCCGCATTACCTCGCACGCCGCCGTCGAAATCACTGAAGCCCTCGGAGCTGCCTCGTACGCCATCATTGGCATCATTCCGCTTCTCATGGGCCTTCCCTTCCTTTGCAACTTCATTCCGCTCGGCACCACTGGAGATGTCTTCTCCTCCGGTACCATCGCGCTCATCAGCGCCTGTGTCGGTGTCGAAGTAACCGCGGCATTCCTTCTCGTCGTCTTCATTTATCTGCAGGAGATCATCGCTGGCGCCCTTCCGGAGGACAACTAGATGCCCGCCATCCTTCACTTGCTTCCTTATCTCGTTGCGGCTTGGCTGCTGCTCTGTGGTCTTTACGGCATCGTCACCAGCAGACATCTTGTACATGCTGTCGTCTGCCTCGCAATACTGCAAAGCTCCACCTACGTTCTTCTCCTCGGCATTGGCTTCCGTCTTGGCGGCTCCGCGCCTATCTTCGCCGACATCTCCACCAGCAAGCTCGTGGTTGATCCTGTCGTTCAGGCGCTGATGCTCACGGACGTCGTCGTCGAAGCCGTAGTCGTCGCCTTACTGCTCGCCATGGTCGTCAAGGCACACGAAAAATCTGGCAGCGTCTCTCCCAACGATCTGCGGACAATGCGCGGATGAAGAGTTTCGCCAATCCACCGATCTCGCCCGCTCTCGTCGTCGCGGTCCCGCTTCTCGGTGCGGCACTCCTCGCGGCCGCGCGCAAGATTCTTAACCGAGTTGCGATCGACGCATTAGCCCTCCTCATCTCACTGGCGACGTTGTGTCTCTGCTCAACGCTCCTGGCAGGATCCATCCATCACGGCGCCAGCGTCTATTGGCTCGGCGGCTGGTGGCCCCGCGGCTCTATGGCGCTCGGGATTGGCATGGTCATCGAGCCCATCGGGGCGGGACTCGCCGTCCTCGCGTCGCTGCTCACATTTCTTGCCTTGCTCTTCTCCTGGCGATTCATCGACGATGGCAGCAAACATCTTCAGCCGCTGATGCTCATCTTCCTCGCCGCCATGTGCGGCTTCTCGCTCACCGGTGATCTCTTCAACATCTTCGTCTTCTTCGAGCTCATGAGCATCGCCGCCTTCGCACTCTGCGGTCTGAAGACTACTGAACCCGCGCCGCTGCAGGGCTCCTTCAACTTCGCCATCACCAACAGCGTTGCGGGCTTCATGATCCTCACCGGCATAGCGCTGGTCTACGCGGTCACCGGCGCGCTCAACATGGCGCAGATTGGACTTTCCCTCGGCTCCCGTCACGATCCGCTGGTGCTCTTTGCGTGGACACTCATCGCCTGCGGTTTCATGACTAAAGCCGCCATCGTTCCCTTCCATCTCTGGCTGCCGGACGCCCACGCTGTCGCACCAACCCCCGTCTGCGTCCTTTTCTCCGGCCTCATGGTTGAGCTCGGCCTCTACGCCGTCGCCCGCATTCACTACGCCATCTTCGATCAGACCACCGCCGCGCATCCGACCGCATTCCACAACATCCTCTTCGCCTTCGCGGCCGCAACCGTCCTGATAGGCGGCGTCATGTGCTATGCCGAACACCACCTCAAGCGGATGCTCGCCTTCTCCACCGTCTGCCACTCCGGACTGATGCTTGCCGCCCTGGCCTCCGGCGGTCCACTCGGCCTCGCCGCCATGCTTACGTATCTTCTCGCTCATGCTTTCGTAAAGAGCGCTCTATTCTTCATCAGCGGCGTCCTTCTGCACAATCGCCGCTCTATCACTGAGCGCGAACTCTTCGCCTCCGGCCGCCAGATGCCGCACGCAAAGCTTCTCGGCTCGCTCTGGATCTTCGGCGCTGTTGGGCTTGCAGCGGCGCCCCCGCTCGCTCTGCTGCTCGGTGAAGCCGGTGCCGAGAAGGCTGCCGATCTTCACAACCTTCACGGCGTTGCATTTGTCTTCATCTTCGGCGGAGCGCTCACCGCCGGCGCCGTCCTTCGCGTCGGCATGCACACCTTCTTCGGATGGGGCGACGGCACACTCAGCGATCGCGCCGCCGATATCGGGGAATTACCTGAGACCAAGCCGGAAAACCGCAGAATTCGGGCGTATCACATCATTCCGCCGGCGCTGTGCATATTGCTCGCCATCGCACTCTTTGCCGTACCCGGCTGGCTGCATACTCTTCGCAACGCGGCGGCCGCCATGGCCAATCAGCCGGCATATCTTCACACCACCTACACCGGCCAGAACGTTCCGCTCACCCAGCCGTCGTGGCTCCATGAGCTTCCCGGCGCGGCGGTTCGCGGCGGTGCTGCGCTTCTGCTCGGTCTCCTGCTTGCACTCTCATCGGTCTTCCGCAATCGACTGCCGCGCCCGCTCCGCACCGGCGCGTTCCTCGAGCACGGCTTCCGACCCTTGCGCATAATACAAAGCGGCCACCCGGGCGATTATGTCTTCTGGCTTGTAGTAGGCGTCTCTCTCTTCGGCGGCGCGAGCATGATCTTCCTGCGCTGATGGCTCGCCTCGCGTCACACTGCCGCCGCATTTGCGGTTCAACGTCACGAACTTCGCTTCGCCAGCAACGTTCCTCCTGCCGCCAGAACCAAGGCTGCCGCAGCCATGAACCATCCGCGATGGAGCATCATAAAAATCTCAGCGCTGCTACGCTTCGAACGATCGTCAAATCGCCCCCGTGCACTATGCACTCCCGGAACATACTCATAGAGATCGTTCGGCGCATTCGGATCACGCGGTTCGCCTTGAATCTGCTGCGACTTATATCCCGTCTTGCCTAGATACCGATCGAGCAGCCCCGGCACAATGCGCTGTCCCATAATTGCCGCCACCGTCGGCGCGCCAACCCAGTATTCACGCCTTGGCCGCTTCGCCAATCCCGCCGCCACCACAACCTTTGCCGCAAGATCCGGCTCATAGATCGGGGGCACCGGCTGAGGATCGTTGGGCAGGCGGTTCTTCACCCACTGAAACTGTGTCGTGTTCATCGCGGGCATATGGACCGCGGTAAGCTTTACCTCGCTGCCGTCGTGAATCAGTTCGCAGCGGAGCGAATCCGTAAATCCGTTGATCGCATGTTTCGCAGCGCAGTACGCCGACTGCAATGGAATGGACCGGTATGCGAGCGCCGAGCCAATCTGAACGATTGTTCCCTTGCCGCGCCCGTTATCGCGAGACATCATGCGCTTCAGCGCCGTCAGCGTCCCATACACAAACCCCAGGTACAGCACATCGGTAACGCGCTTGTAATCGGCTGCTTCCATCTCCTTCACCGGCGAAAAGACGCTGACCATCGCGTCGTTCACCCACACATCGATGGGCCCGAAGGTCTCTTCCACGCGGCTGGCGGCAGCTTCCACCTGCTCGGCAATCGAAACGTCCGTCGGCAGCACCAGCGCTTCCCCACCTAGCACCTCGCACTCCTGTCGGCACGCCTCCAACGCTTCCGGATTGCGTGCCAGCAATCCCAATCGCGCTCCCTTGCGCGCAAACCCATGCGCGATGGCGCGGCCCAATCCGGCCGACGCGCCCGTCACCACAACTACAGGACCAGATGCCATCGCCTACTCCTTCGCTCCATTCTTTGATTCCTTGACCGACTCACCGTTGGCGGCCGCCGCCGTCACCAACTCATGCAGAGCGTTCTGCACCGCAGCGTGGACCTCGTCGCGCATCGCCTCGCGAACCCCTTCCACCAGTTGCTTGGGATCGACCTCCGCATCCTCTTTCCGCTCGAGCACACGATCGACGACCTGCTCCACTGCCGGAATAAGATTCAGCTCCTTCACCACTTTTCGCGCAACCTTCTTTGCCGGCAAATTAATCAAATCCCCGACTTCGCTCGCCGCCTGTACCGGCGTCGCGCTGCTCCAGTCTTTGTCGAAGACCGCAACTATCTCCTTGGCAATTTTCGCGTCCTTAACAATCACTCCGATCTCGCGACGTGCCTCCAGCTCCAGCTTGCGCAGGCTCTGGCTGCCCAGAAAAACTGCTTTGCCGTCGCGCACCATCGCTCTCGCATGCAGCCTCATCGGCAGTTTCCGGGCGGGCAGTGTCCGTCCTTTGTTGCTTGTGCTTCCAATCACCCGCACGTCCACACCAGTCGATATCTTCTCGTTCAGCAGTTTCACGAATTCGTTGTCGCTGATCTTCATCTCGTACATCAGCAGCTGCTTCTTCGCGCCCTTGATGAACGCAATCAGCTGCTCCCGCGCATTCACCGGGCTCACGACAAACGCCGCACAGCCTGCCTCATACGGCATGCGTTTCGAATCGCACTCGAACAGCCGCACCGCTTCCCCCACCAGCTTTTTGTCCGTTGTGCTGATCGCAAAGGACCGGCTCATGCGGATGTCCAGGTGTGTGAAATTGAACGCGAGGAGTAACAACTCTTTCCCGTCGATGATGAGCATCTTGCCGTGATAGCGAACCAGATCGTCCGCCGTGCGAGTTACCGTGACCCCTCGCTCCAGCGACCTCATCTCAAATCGCCGCAGCACCTTGTCACCGCCCCGGTTGGTATAGGCCACCAAAGCCTGTACCGCTACGCCTCGTTCCACTGCCTCGAACAGCGCCTTCTCAATCTCCGGCCGGTCTAGCCGGAAGATCAGAATCTGGATCGTCTTTTTCGCCCTGCGAATGGCGGCAAGGATAGGTTCCAAGCCAGCGTCCGGCTGTACAAAAAGTTTCATCTCGTCCTTGCTGGGCACACTTCGTCCCTGTCGCTTCACAGGTGTGCTCTCTTGCTAGAAGATGCGGAAATGGCACGTTGGGGATGTTTTTCTTCCGCTTTCAGATAGCCTCTCCGCCTCCCAAAAGCTTCTAACTAAATGGCTTTTGGAACGACGAACTCCACTGAAGAAATCCGGAGACCCGCACGATGCTTCGCCTTGCACGCCACTTTGCTGCTCTTTCCGTCGCCTGTCTGGGCTTCACCGCAACCTCTCTCATCGCGCAGTCAGGGCCGCCCTCCAGCCCGCCACCCTCCGATGAGCCCGTCGTCAGTCAGCCAGCGCCCAGCCAGCCGTCCGCTGCGAAGCAGTCGCACAAGGACAACGACAAACCGATCAACCAATCCGCCATTCACAATGCCTCCATATGGCAGGACCCCGGCGACATCTCTTCCAAAGACATGTACTTCGGCGCCGGAGGCCAAGCCGGGCAGCCCGCTCCGCCCTTCACCTTCGTCAGTGAAGACATGAACGGCACCAACCCCAAGTTCAATGCCCGCGACGCCAACGGCACTCGGTGGCGCGTCAAGCTTGGCACAGAGGCTCGGCCCGAGGTCGTCGCCTCGCGTCTTCTGTGGGCCGTGGGCTACTACGTGAATGATGACTACAACCTCCACATCGCGACCGTTCAAGGCCTCCACATGAAGCGCGGTGACAAGCTCATCCACGACGGAGATCAGATCATCGACGCCCGCTTTGCGCGCAAGCCCGGCAAGGACACCAAGGTTGCCATCTGGGAATGGAAGACCTGCCCATTCCGGGATACCCGCGAGTTCAACGGCCTTCGTGTCATGATGGCCGTCCTCAACAACTGGGATCTCAAGGACGTCAACAACGCCGTCTACACCAACAAGAAGACCGGCCGCCAGATCTTTCTTGTAAGCGACATCGGCGCAACCTTCGCGACCAACACCCTCGAAACAAGCCGTGCCAAGGACAAAGGCAACGTCAACAGCTACGTCGACTCCAAGTTCATCACAAAAACAACGTCAACCACCGTAGACTTCGGCACCCCCGGCGCGCCAACCGGCGCGCTCCTGAAGAGTGGCGGCATACTCGCAGCGGATTATTTCCACCGCCGTGGCTTCGAGTGGATCGGAGACAACATACCGCGCGAAGATGCCCGCTGGATCGGCGACATGCTCGGCCAGCTCTCCCATCAGCAGCTCGTTGACGCGTTCCGCGCCGGCAACTTCCCGGCCGAATCGATCGACGAGTACGTCACTGTCTTGGAGAATAGAATCGCGCAACTGAAGGCGCTATAGCGTTGATGCCGGTTTGATCGGAGGAAAAGTGACACCCAAGTTCCGGCTTGCTCCTTTCTGCGCCATCTGGATTGCGGTCGCTCTTACCCTCGCATCCCCCTCCACGTGTGCCCTTGCATCCGGATCCGACCAGCAAAACTCCAAATCAAAATCGGAGCACCACAAAGAAGATCACAAGGTAATCGGGACTGCCGCGATTCACAATCCCGTTCTCTGGACTGACCCCGGCGACATCTCCAGCAAGAATCTCTTCTATGGCAGCGGCGGCCAGGACGGCCAACCTGCTCCGCCATTTAAATTCCTCGACATCGACAAACACGACTCCAATCCAAAGTTTGACGCCGAGGATGCGAATGGCCACAAGTGGCGAGTCAAACTCGGTGCCGAAGCTCGCCCGGAAGTTGTCGCCTCAAGGCTGCTTTGGGCTGTCGGTTACTTCACAGAGGACGACTACGTTCTCCCTGAAGCCACCATCCCCGGTCTCCATCTCGAACACACTGCGCACAGCGTCCGCGATAGCGACGTGGTTCTTGATGCGCGCTTCGCACGCAAGCCCGGCGATGAAAAGCGCATCGCATCCTGGAGCTGGAAGCAGAATCCCTTCACTGGCACACGCGAGTTCAACGGTCTGCGCGTGATGATGGCCGTCCTCAACAGCTGGGACCTCAAGGACGAAAACAACGCCGTCTACAAAGATAAGGACAACAACCGTCAGATATTTCTTGTCAGCGACATCGGCGCCACCTTCGGCACCAACGCCGTCCGCATTGAGAACAAAAACGGCAAGGGCAACGCCAAAGACTATGCCAAGTCCGACTTCATCACCCACGTCACTCCAACCACGGTCAGCTTCGCCACGCCCGCGCCTGCCACCAAGATGCTGCTTGAATCCGGAGGCACGCTCGCTCCACTCTACGTTCGCCGCGAGCGTTATCTTTGGATCGGCCGCGACATCCCACGCGCGGATGCTCGCTGGATTGGCTCACTTCTCGGCCAGTTGAGTCACGAGCAAATCGTCGACGCCTTCCGCGCCGGACACTTCGACGAGCACGAGATCGACACCTACGTCCCCATCGTCGAAAAGCGCATCGCGCAACTGAAGACTCTCTGACCCTCGCAAACCGCGCCGTTACGTCCGAACGCCAGCTGGCTGTGTGCCCTCCGGCTGATCGTTAAACTGAATATCGTGCAGCTCCTTGTACACGCCGCCCTTCTCCAGCAGCTCCTCGTGTGTCCCAAACTCCACAATCCGGCCGTCCTTGACCACGTAAATGCAGCTTGCCTTACGGATCGTCGACAGCCGATGCGCAATCACAATCGACGTCTTGTTCTCCATCAGCCGGTCCAGTGCGTCAAACACGAGCTGTTCGCTCGCCGCATCCAAACCCGAACTCGGCTCATCCAGAATCAAAATTGGGCTGTTCCGTATGATCGCGCGTGCGATGGCAATCCTCTGTCGTTGCCCGCCAGATAACGTCAATCCGCGCTCGCCCACCACCGTGTCATACTTCTGCGGCAGCTTGTCGATAAACTCCGCCGCATTCGCCGCCTGCGCCGCACGCACAATCTCAGAGTACGAAGCCTCCGGCCGGCCGTACGCGATGTTCTCCCACACCGTGCCACTGAAGAGCACGACATCTTGCAGCACAAAACTGATTTGCTCGCGCAACGATTTCTGCTTCAGCTGCCGCACATCGATCCCATCTACCTTCACCGCTCCCTTGCTCACGTCATAGAAGCGTGGAATCAGGTTCACCAGCGTCGTCTTTCCCGATCCAGTCGGTCCCACGATCGCTACCGTCGTTCCAGCCTTCACATGCAGATTCATGTCGCTGAGGATCGGCTCGTTTGACTTGTAGCAAAAGCTCACATCGTCAAAGTCGATATCGCCACGCAGGCGTGGAGCGTTGCGCGCATCCGGCGCATCTTTCATCTCGTCATCGACCTCGATCACCTCCTTGATCCGCTCATAACCCACATCCGCCTTTGAGTACGAATCCATGATTTTCGAGATGTCCTGCATTGGCTTGTACATGCTTTTGATGTAGCTCAAGAACACGGTGATTGTTCCCACCGTGATCCCTGCTGTCAGCGCACCCATACCCCCGTAATACAGCACCAGTGCCGTTCCGATCCCCGTGACAATCGTCACCAACGGCACCAGCCTTGCCTTCAGTTTGCGGGCCTTCAGCGCTGCCTCGACCGTCTCCAGGCTCTCGCCTTCCATCCGCTGGATCTCGTAGTTCTCGCGCGCAAACGCCTTCACCACGCGTATTGATCCCAGGACCTCTTGCACGACGGAGATCATCTTCCCCTGCTGCTTGCGCACCGCCCGCGTATATTTCTTCACCCGGCGTGTGTACACATACACAATCGTGAACAGGATCGGCACCACCGTCGTCGCAATCAGCGTCAGCCTCCAGCTCAGATAAAACAGCACGCCGATCATTCCGACGATCGTGGCAACATCCACCACAATGCTCAGAAGGCCCGACACGATAAACGTCTGGATCGCATCGATGTCGTCCGTCACTCGGCTGATCAGGTCGCCCGTCTTCGACTGGTCATGGTAAGCAAGCGACAGCTTCTGCACACGCGCATACAACGCGCGGCGCAGATCGTGGGTCACCCACTGCCCCACGGTCGTCGTCACCCACTTCTCCCCGTACGTGCACACCGCGTCGATCAATGCGATCACGATGGCGGCAATGCACGCCGCGAGCAGAATTTTGCTGTCGGTATATCCGATCTTGCTGTGAATCAGATGTGTCAGCCAGCCATGTTGCGCCTTGTGCGTGATGACATCATCCAGCACAATCTTCAGCGGCCAGGGCTGCAGTACATCGGCAAGGCTCTCTCCCGTAATCGCGAGCAAACCCAGCCACAACGCTCGCCGGTGCGGGCGCAGCAAACCCATCACGGTGATGGTGCTGCGCGGAGATCTGGCTTCCTTGGACACGTCTTCGGACACGTACCTCTTGGACGCCTCAAACTATCAGAAAAGACGCCCGTTCAGCCCGAACGCCGGAGAACCAACCCACACCTTGGTAACTACTTTGCCGAAATCATCGTCCGGGCCGGGGAGCTGCATCCGTTCTCTTATCAGCGGCCGTGGTCAGCTCGTCGTTCGACACTTCCTCGATTCGAGGCGTGCCCTTGCCTGAGGATTCATCACTCTCCACCGGCTGCGCGAGCAATTTCTCCAGTTCGAAGCCGGACTTCTTCGTGACCTCCCTCGCCTGGCCGAGCACATTTTCAATTCGCGTCAGCTCTCGCTCTGTGTCCCCGCCCTCAGCTGCCTCAACTAGCGACGGAAGCATCATCCACATCAGCAGCTCATCCGTCGCCTCCTGATTGAAATAGGTCTTCCCGCCCGCTTCATTCACTCCCGTCAGCCATCGCACGTCCGCGTCACCCCAGAAGGTGCGCGAGCGCATAGTCTTCTCCAACGAATCGGCGCCGTACACGAGCAACGCCCGCACCCTGGCTGCCGCGCGCCAATTGTCCTCGCCCTCCAAACCGCTCGCTGAAAAGATCGCACCCAAAGCCTTTCGCAGCTGCAGCCGGTCAAACACCTCCTCCGGCCGCTGCACCGGCAAACTGCGCAGCAGCATCCATGCCATCGCCGGAGCCCAGGTCCGCTGCGTCGGCGCGCCCGGCTCCCAATTAGGCAGCATCAGCCGCACGCTACCCGGCCATACCGTCGAGAACCTGCGCTCCAGCAGCGGCAGCCGCAGGCCCGCGCTTACCATCGGCACCAGTCCCTCGCGAAACTCTTGCACAAATTCTTCCGCCGATTGCGCCTGCAAAATCTCCGCCGCTCGCCACGCAAAGCTGTCCACCGACTGCAGCCAGTCGCCCAGCCGCAGTTGCCCGGTCGCTGAGAGCTCTGGACGTCCCGCGGCCTCCTTCGTCCGGGCCACAGCGCCCGACGTCTCTCGGCCCGGCGCAGGGGTCACAAGCGTGCCTGGCAATGCGCCGCCCGCTTGCTTCGGATACGCCTGGTTCAGCAATTCGCGTCCCAGCTCCGCCACCACGCGCAGTGCGCCCGGATGCAGCGCATGCTCCAGCGCCTCATGCAGCGGCCGCAGTCGCAGCAGAGACAACGCTTCGTCCAGGTTGTACACACCTGCTCCGCTCAGCGAATCGCACAACCTGTCCCACGGATGTTCCGCCGTCGGCCGCAGCTCCTGCCAATCCAGCAGCACCGCATACTGATACCCGCGCAAATCGAACGTCATCCCATAGCGATGAATGTCTGTCGCGCGGCGCAGATACTCCAGTCCCCTCGCATGGTCGCGATAGCGCAGAATGACCGACTCATCCCACCCGATGTTCAAACCTTCCGCCAGGCTCCGCTGCCGCAGCTCTCCCGATCCCTTGTCCATCGACGCCGCCGAAATATGAATCGTCCCCTGCGTCGATCCGTAGCTGTTGTTGTAAAGCACAATCGAGCGCTCACCGCCATTGCGGTTCGAGTACGCAAACACGTTCTCATCCACCGTGCCGTATCCGGTCCAGAAGTCGTACAGCACAAAGTTCGCGCTCTCCGCGAAGATCCTCCGCCGCTTCAGCAGCGGCGCAATCTCATGCATGTGCCGGGCGATCAACCCTTCATTCGGCCACTCGTCCATCTTGGCCTGCTTGTACTCCATGCCATAGCGCTCGGTATAACCCTCCACCTGCCCATGCCCAAACATCGGCAGTCCCGGCAACGTCGCCAGCAGCGTCGCCACGCCAAAGCACTTGTCGCCTGAACCAAATTGGTCGATCGCCGTCCGCTCATCCGGATTCGACATGAAGTTCACATACCGCTTCAGAATGTCCGGATCAAACTCAATCGTCTTCTTCAGATAGCTTCGATACTTCGCATTCTCCTCGTCGCGCAGCATGTTCATGAACGCCGAGTTGTACACCCGATGCATCCCCAGCGTGCGCACAAAATATCCCTCAAGCAGCCAGAATGCCTCCGCCAGCAGCAGCGTCCCCGGCACCTCCGCCGCCACGCGATCTACCACCTCGCGCCAGAACTCATGCGGCATCAGCGCATCAAATTCTTCTTGGCTCATCGCATTCTCAGCGCGCGAAGGAATCGACCCTCCCGCGCCCGGCAACGGAAACCACAGCCTCTGCACATGCCGCTTCGCCAAAACCATCGCCGCGTCAAAGCGAATAATCGGAAACAACCGCGCCACATGCAGAATCGCCTGGATCACCTGCTCGCGCACATACGCCTGCGAGTAATCGATCTGCGCCGTGTCATTCCATGCAAACGTCGTCCCATCGTTGCCGTGATACACACACCGCGTCGCGCCGTTCGCGTGATGCCGCAGCCGGAACACCACCGCCGCATCCGTCTGGTCGTAGTAATGGTCCTCAATCTTGATTTCGACCCGCGAATCCGTCGACAGATCCGGCCCGTTAAAGCTGTAGCTCGGAAACGGGCTCTCCCACCGGTACAAAAACCACTCCGGGTGCTCGATCACCCAATCCGAATCGATCCCCATGTGGTTCGGCACCATATCGCTCGCCAGCCGAATCCCGAAGTGCGCCGCGCGATTGCGCAAGTGCTCATAGGCCCAATTTCCTCCCAAGTCTTCCGCAATGTCATACCGCTTCAGCGAGTACGCGCTCGCCACCGCGTCGTGATGCCCGCGCAGCCGCTTGATCGTACGCGACGCCACGCTGCGCTCCCACAATCCGATCAGCCACAGCGCTGTCATCCCGCGCTCAGCCAGAATCCGCAACTCCTCATCCGGAATATGATCCAGCCGGTGAATGTGCCGCCCATACTTCTTCGATAGCTGCTCGAGCCACACATAGGTGCTCTTCGCCACCATCACCACATTCGGCATCCACGCCTGGTCCGCCGAAAACGCCTCGTACTCATTCAGCGGAGCTTGGTAGTCCGCCGCATATCTCCGTCTTCGCTTGCCCTCGGCGTCGATGTACCACTGGTCCTCGAACCCGATGTACTCGTCGCCGACGAACCCTTCGCCGCCGCGGCCCGGTGGTCCATGCCTGTGCCAGTCCGGCCCCGGCGGATGAAACCGCAGCCAGATTGCCAGGTCCTCTTCGCGCACCGTATCGATCGCCAGCAGCAGCCGTTTCAAATCCGTATCCAGATACGGCGTCCAGTGCTCGCGAATGAAATCCAGCTGTCCCGTTAACGAATCCGGCGATGCCTTCATCGGCGCCTGCAATGCATCCAGCAGACTGCCCACCGCGGGCGCCAACTTCGGTCTTGTCTTGAAGTACTCCGGCAGCGTCTCCGTGGCCTTGCCGTAGATCGTCTGCTCCCGCAACGGCGCATCCGAATAAAGCTCACGAAACGCCTTGAACGCCGGATTGATATTCGCCAGCCACAACAGCAGCAGCTCCTCCATCGCGGCCTCGCGATTCGGCATCCCTTCAGTCGCCTTCGCCAGCCACTCCGCCGCAGTCAGCTTGCCGCGATACACCGGGGTATTCGGAAACTTCTCTGCAAAAATCCGCAGCAGCTTCTCCACCTGCTCGGAATCCGCGCGCTCCGTCATCCAGCGCACCGCCGCCGTCAGAACCTCCGGATCCTTCTCCTTGCGAAAACGCGCCACCAGCGCATGATTCAGCTCGTCGATCATCCCCATCGCATACAGCGCGCCGGCGTTGATCATTCGCTCCGGATCGTTCTCTGTCCCTCGCAGCTTATTGAGCGCCTGCGCCATCTTCCGCGCGGCCTGCACGTTCGCGAACACAACGTTGCCGGTGTAGCTGAACAGAAGATCGTCCAGCTCGAGCCGATCGCGAATCTCGCGGCTGATGTGAAATTCCATGCAGACAGTCTCTCAGGCAAAGGGCATCCGTCGGTAAACGCACGCGTCACAGCAAAACTATCTACTGTGAAGCAACCGCACTCCGATTAGATGCTCGCTCCGCGCTCCGCCAGGGCAACGCTTCAGACTACGCCTGCCTCAGTGGCCTGTCTTCTTCGTCCGGCGCGTTGGCTTCTTCGCCAGTGCCCGCTTGGCCGGCAGCTTCTTCGAAGCGCGCTTCGCTGCGCTTTTCTTTGCCGCCGCCTTGCCCGCCACCGCAGACGAAATCTTCGCCAGCTTCGCCGCATGGCTCTCCAGCAGCTTTTCCAGTTGTCGTATCAGCACCGGTGTCTGCATCGGCTTCACCAGCATGCGGTCCGCGCCCATCTCCATCCAGTCGTCCTGCTCCACGGGAAACGCCGTTAGCAGCGCCACCGCCGGATGATACGGCGCGGTCCGCGCTGCCTGGATCACCTCCCGGCCCGCGGCCTCCGACTCCATCCGCATATCCGTGATCACCATCTGGTATTCACGCGTCCGGATCTTCGACCGCCCCTCATGCGCCGACGTGGCCGTATCCACATCGAAACCCGAGATCTCCAGCACTGCCTTCATCGTCAGCAGCACAGCCACTTCATCGTCCACAAGCAATACGCGGCGCTTCGGCAACTCTCCTCCTCCAATCTGTCCACATGATTTTGTCACAAACGCTGTCCGCGCGGCCGTCAACCGTTTGCCGAATCCAATTCGGCTCGAATGGTAGCATCGGCTAATGCCCGCAGCATCTCCCAGGCCTGCATTCCGCCAGCCCGCCTGGCCGGCCGGAGCGGCGCTTGCCGTTCCATTGGCTGCTTTCCTCGGCTTGACTCTCCGTTACATCGTCAATATTCCTACCCTTGACGACTATGACTGCGGCCTCGAGTTCCTCCTCACGCTCATTCATCAGCCAAACGCCCGGTCCAAACTTCTCCTCCTGCTCTCCACCCAGCACAACGAGTACAAAAGCATCTTCGAGAGTGCAGTCTTCTGGCTCCAGTACGCCGCATTCGGAAAGCTCAACTTTCGCCTCTCCATGATCATCGGCGATCTGTTCCCCCTCATCGTCGGCATCGTGCTCTGGAAGCTCTTCACTCCGCGAATCCCCTCCTTCGGCCTCAAGCTGGCGTTGTTTGTGCCTGCAGCGCTGCTCTTCTTCCAGCTCAACTACGCCGAAGCACTGAACGCTCCCATGACTGCTCTTCAGCACATGCCCGCAGTCGCCTTCGCCTTCATCGCCATCCTCCTTCTGCACGACGATCGATCCGGCGCCTTCGCCGGCGCGATCGCAGCCTTCCTCATCGGCGTCTCCGCGTCCACCAACGTCTTTCTTGTCGTGCCCATCGGCATCGCCATCCTGATCTCCCGGAAGCGTTACGCGCGCTCTGCAATCTGGATTGGGGTCTTCTTACTCGCGCTTCTTATTTACCGCTTTCACTATCACAGTCCGCCATCCCACGTTGCTTACAAGCACAGCTCGTTTCTCGTCGCACTTCTGGTGCTCAAGCCGCTGTACACACTCGCTGTTCTGGGCGCAGCCGCTTGGCAATTCAGGTTTCCGGGAGCCTGCGTTCTGGGAGCAGCACTGGTCCTTTTCAATCTCTATCTGATTCGAAGTGGATACTTCCGGCGCCGTCCCGCTATCGGCTATTGCGAGCTTTTTCTGCTGCTCACCGCCATGGGCATCGCCCAGGTGCGCCTCGATTTTGGGCTGACGCTCAGCATCTCCTCGCGCTACCGCATCTACTCCGACCTCCTTCTAGTCTTCGCGTGGTTTTCCATCGCCGACCAGTTTGTCCTCGACGCCGACGGCACGCTGCGTGTCCCCTTGCGCCGAAACTGGATCTTCATCACGGCCATGTCCTTCGCAGTCCTCAATGCTGCCGTCTGCGATTACACCGGCAACAAATTCTTTCGCACCCGTTATCGCTATTGGACCGAAGGGGTCGCCGCTTACGAACATCCCCAATTCCCCGGATCCACCGAAGGCCCACTCCTTCCCGTGACCGGCCAGGATCAAGACCGCCAGCAGGCAGCTATTTACTGCCGCAAAATCTTCGCACAGGCGGTCGCCGCGGGAATCTACGCTCCGCCCCAATATCCTGCTCCTGCCTACCCAATCGTTCCGCAACGGCCATAGCCCGCCCCACTGTTACGACGCCGGCTCGGCCTCCTGCGCTGTTCTCGGATGCTCGCTCGCAAAGCGCCGCAGCAGTATCGGCATCGAGCCGCCCTGCACCACCACCGAAAACAGCACCACCAGGTAGGTCGCCGGTAGCACCCAGGCGCTCTTCGGCATCACCGGCAGCGAAAGCGCCAACGCCAGCGACAGTCCTCCATGCAGGCCGCCCCACGTGAGCACCACCACCGAGCTACGGAACCGCTGCCTGCAGACTCGCAGTATCAACAGGAGTGCCGCCACCATTGCCAGCCGCACACCCAGCGCAACAACCACCGCAATCGCCCCCGAACCGATCGCGGCGCGCCCCAGCGGGATCGCCAGCACCTCGAGCCCCAGCAACACAAACAGAACCGCGTTCTGCAGCTCGTCAATCGCCGTCCAGAAGCGTTCAATGCGGTCGAACGCAATGTGCCGCCGCGCTCGCCGTCTGGTGTTGAACGACCGCAGCGCGAGTCCCGCAATCACCGCCTCCAGTGGCGCCGAAAGACGCAGTCCCCCCGCCAGCGTGTACCCTCCGAGCGCCAGTGCCAGCGTCAACAGAATCTCCACCTGGTATCCATCCACTTCGCGCATCAGCCAGGAGGTCACCCACGCCGCGGCCACCCCTACCACCGCTGCTCCGCCCACCTCCAGCAACAGCATCCATGCAACGCGCCCGGGCGCCGCGGATCCCCCGTGCGCCACATCCAGCAGCATCAGAAACAGCACCGCTCCAATGCCGTCGTTGAACAACGACTCGCCCGCCAGCTGCGCCTGCAGCCTCGCGCTGATCCCCACTCGCCGCAGCATCTCCAGCACTGCAATCGGATCCGTCGGGGAGATCAGCGCGCCGAACATCATGCAGGGCAGCCAGGCCGAATTCATCCCCAGCAGGCGCAACGCGCCGAACATCAGCGCCGCTACCGCCGCCGCCGTCATCACCGTCCCGGCTACAGCCAGCGTCACCACCACCACCCGTTGCCGCCACAGTTCCTCAATGTCCAGCAGAAACGCTCCGGCAAACAGCAGCAGCGGAAGCATCCCATCCAGGATCAGCCGAGGAAAATCGATCTGCGTCACCACCCGCAGCGCCCACGCATGGATGCCTGGCGTCCATGCGCTCGCCGCCTCCAACGCCAGCGACGTCGCCACAGTCAGCAGCATTGTGCCGATGGTGATTGGAAACCGCATCCAGCGCATGCTTACCCAACCGAACACCGCCGCGATCGTCACCAGTACGCTGATCAGTTCCAGGGTCGTCATCGTGCGCTCGCAGCTCCGTTTGCCATGGTCGGTGACTCAATCGCAACAGGCAATTTCATTCGCCTTGCGAGTTTTTTTTGCGGCCCGCTCAACAGGCCGTTCCCGTTCCTATCCCCATGCAATCGCGCCTCGCCGAATGCTACACTTAAGTCTCGCTCGCACCCCTGCGCCGCCGAGTGCATCCAAAAATATTGAAACAAGCCGCCCAACCGGCGTGCCGGAGACCGCCCTATCCCGCCTCTCGATAAACGCTCGCAAAAGTCCTTCATCCGCACCAACGATCGCATCCGTGCACGCGAGATTCGCGTCATCGACGAGAACGGTGAACAACTCGGCGTCATGGCGCCCTTCGACGCGCTCAAGATCGCACGCGAGCGGTCCCTCGACTTGGTCGAGATCTCGCCCAACGCCAATCCTCCCGTCTGCAAGATCCAGGACTACGGAAAGTTCCTCTACGAGAAGGACAAGAGCGAGCGCGCCGCGCGCAAGAAGCAAAAAGTCATCACCATCAAGGAAGTCAAATTCTCCGTCACCGTCGACGAGCACGACTATCAGACCAAGAAGAACCAGGCCGTCCGCTTCCTCGGCGAAGGCGACAAAGTCAAAGCCAGCCTGCGCTTCAAAGGCCGCCAGATGGCGCACCGCGACCTCGGCTACAAGATCATCAATCGCCTCATCGGCGATATCGGTGAAGCCGGCATCGTCGAGTTCATGCCGCGCATGGAAGGCACCACCCTTCACGCCATCCTCGCGCCCAGCAAGAAAGCCGAGGCCGCACCGGCCAAGCCTAAGCCAGCTCCCGCTGCGGCGGCTTCCCCATCCACCGCCACGGCTTAGGGGTCGCAGTCCTGGAGAGCTTTGCGATAATCGTCCGCTTGAAGCCAATTTCCCCACAAATCTTCGTTTTCAACGATTCTTAGCGACATAAAAACGAATGTTCCACGCGGAACGTTCTGTTCCACGGCTTACGCCCAGTCGCGCAGCGCCGCCAGCGCCGCATTGAACCCGCACATCCCGTGCACGCCGCCGCCCGGCACCGTCGACGAGCTGCACAGATAAATCGCCCGGTTCGACGTTCTGTATCCCCGCAACGTCGGCCTCGCCACAAGCTGATCCAACGTCATCGCCCCGCCCGAAACATCCCCGCACTGCAGGTTTGGATTGGCCAGCTCCAGCGCCGTTGCATTCCAGCTCTTCCTCGCCAGCACACAATCCGCAAATCCCGGCGCAAACCGCTCGATTTGCGCCTCAATCACCGCCGTCCGGTCCTCATTCGATCCGCTCGGCACATGGCAGTAGGCCCACGCCGTGTGCTGTGCAGTTCCGTCCACCGCTGCCGGCGCCCGCTCCGGATCGAACAAACTCGGTTGCACCACCAGCACAAACGGCCGATCGTTCTGCCGCCCTGCAAAGGCATCCGCCTCCGATCGCACAATCTCCTCGAGCGCCCCTCCCACATGCACCGTCCCCGCGCGCAGACATTCTTGAGCCTTCCACGGAATCGGCTCCCGCAGCGCATAGTCCACTTTGAAAATTCCTGGCCCGCGCCGAAAGCTTCGCAGCCGCGCGCGAAAGCTCTCCGTCAACGCATCGCCGGCAATCTCCATCATCGAGTCGACCGACGTATCGAAGATCGTGATGTCCGCAGGATTCAGCTTTCCGATCTTCTGCAGGCTATGAACCTCGAAGTCGACCACAATCCTTCCGCCCAGCGATCGCAGATATGCGGCCAGCGCATGCGTGATCGAACCCGCCCCGCCCTCCGCCACCGGCCATCCGGTTCTATGGCCGGCGCTCGCCAGAACAATCGCCACCGCAGAGCTGCCCACATGCGTCAGCGGAATCACAGAATGCGCCGCCAAGCCTGCAAATAGCGCCCGCGTCCGCTTCTCATTGAATGCCGCCCGCGCCAGCATCCGCGCCGGGAGTCCCGCCACGACGCCAAACCCCACCATCGTATCCAGCCGCTGCGGCAGCCCCATCCACGGCGCCGTGATCGCCTCCACCAGCTGGTCCCAATCCCGCACCGAAGGCCCCAACAGCGCCCGCCACGCCCGGGCATCGTGCCGGCCGAGGTGCGCACACGTCTGCTCCAGATCATGCTCCAGCAGCACCGCCGTCCCATCGTCCAGCGGATGCGCCAGCGGCGCCGGCGGCTCAATCCACTTCAGTCCGTAATCCTCCAACGGCAATGATCGAAGGAACCGCGACGCCACTCCCAGCGGAAAACACGACGACCCGACATCATGCTTGAATCCCGGCAGCGTCAGCTCCGCCGTGGAGCACGCGCCACCGATCCGTTCGTTGCGCTCGAACACCGTTACCGCAACGCCGCACTCCGCCAGCGTTATGGCTGCCGCCAGGCCGTTTGGTCCCGATCCAACAATATTTGCGCTCAGCTTCGACATCTCTCTTTGGATGCACCTGTCCATCACGTCACTCGAAACTGTCCCCAGTCAACCCTTACCACCCCTGGAGAATCGCAGCAGAAATGTCCCGGACGTCGCAATCGCCACCGCGACCACCGTCGGAACCACCCAGCTGCCCAGTCCCGTTTGCGCGTGACGAGCAATTTCAACCTCGGCCCACATCAGATACGCAAACAGCCACGCAACCTCCAGCCGTAGCCAGCCCACCATCTCCATCGCGAGCTTCTCCTGCCGTGGCCGGTCCGGATCGTCCGTCTTCGCAGAAAGATTGAACCGCTGCGGCATCTGCCCCACAGCGAGCAGCACGAAATACACAAGAACACCGATCGCCTCAACGATGAGTAACTCTAGCTTCGGCCCGTACCCGTTCGGCACCCCGCTTGCCTTGAAATGCATGGGAATCACCGCCGGCATCCTTCGCCAGCCATTGATCAGCAGCACGACACTCATCGTCAGGCCCAGCAACGCCAGCGTCTCACGCCCTCGTCGCATTGCTTGCCTCCGCATGCTAACCCCAGCGTCTTAGATCCACTCCACCTGCACAGCCCGTTTGCCCAACCGCAGCGCTGGCCGCTCGCCGAGCTGTTCCTTCGCGCACACCACGCCTGAAAACTTCGCGCCATTAATCGACACCGCATTCTCTGCGATCTTCCGGTTCGCCTCACTCACCGACGCCGCCAAACCGGCCAGCTGCAGCAGCTTCGCCACCTTCACCTGCCCGTCCGCACCCATCAGCCCATCGCTCGCCAGCGCAATCTTGACCACCGGCAGATCATCCGCGACCGCCTTCTGCTGAAACTGCGTCGACCACCCCTGTGCCGCCTGCTCCGCAACCTGCACACTATGAAAGCCCGCCGTGATCGTCAACGCCAGTTCCTTCTTCATATCCATCGGATGCACCGCGCCGTCGGCCACGCGCTGCCGCATCACATCAATCTCCGACTGCCGCAGGTCCGTCAGAAACGTCCAGTACTTCCACATCAGCTCATCGGAGATCGACATCAGCTTGCCGTACATCTCCGCCGCCGGCTCCTTGATGCCGATCGCATTGTTCAGCGACTTCGACATCTTCTGCACGCCGTCCAGGCCCTCCAAGATCGGCGTCATCAGAATGATCTGCGGCTTCTGCCCGAAGTGCCGCTGCAAATCGCGCCCGCGCATCAGGTTGAACTTCTGATCCGTGCCGCCTAACTCGACATCGCACTCCAGCGCCACCGAGTCATATCCCTGCGCAATCGGATAGATCATCTCGTGCAGCGAGATCGGCTGCTCCTCCTGAAAGCGCTTGTGAAAGTCCTCGCGCTCCAGCATCTGGCTTACTGTGAACTGCGCGAGCAGCTTCACCATGTCGTAGTAACCCAGCTTGTCCAGCCACTCCGAGTTGAATCGCACCTCGGTCTTCACCGGATCGAGCAGCTTGAACACCTGCTCCGTATACGTCTGCGCGTTAACCATGATCTCTTCGCGCGTCAGCGGCTTCCGCGTCACATTCCGCCCCGTCGGGTCGCCGATCAGGGCCGTCGAGTCGCCGATCAGAAAGATCACCGTGTGTCCCAGCTGCTGGAAGTGCCGCAGCTTTCGCATCAGCACCGTGTGCCCAAGGTGCAGGTCCGGAGCCGTCGGATCGAATCCCGCCTTGATCCGCAGCGGTTTGCCCGTTTTCCGCGAGTCTTCCAGCCGGGCCCGCAGTGCATCGGGCGTCGCACTCTCGGCCGCGGGCACAAGTTCCGCCGCGCCCTTCGTAATCAGGTCAAGTTGCTCTTCAACAGGTGGAAACGCGTGCATAGAAACACTCTGGCTCTCAATCGACAGGTTTCCTCAAAGTATATGGGCCAAAGCCTCCTGACACATCCTGTCAGCGTCTCCTGCCTATACTTCTCCGCATGGACGCCGAGCGAGCCCGCGCCTTCCTGCTCACGCTCCCGCAAGTCGCGGAAACCCTGCAGTGGGGCGACAACCTCGTCTTCTGGGTCGGCGACAAATCCATCGGCGGCAAGATGTTCGCCGTCCTTGACCTCTCCGCCGGCTCCCACGGCGTCATCTCCTTCGCCGCCGGTCCTGAGCGCTTCGCCGAACTTGTCGAGCTGGAATACCTCAAGCCCGCGCCCTACCTTGCCCGTGCCCACTGGGTCGCCGCCGAGAGCTGGAACGCCCTTCGTCCCTCCCAGTGGCAGGCTGAGCTCCGCAACGCCCACGCCATCGTCTTCGCGAAGCTCACAAAGCGCACGCGCGACGCACTCCTCGATTTCCGATGGAAGAAGCGAAGCGGCCGCCGATGAGATTACCTACCCTTCCTCGCCGCTTACGCCGTTGCCGTCTGAACGGCGGGAGGGGTGCGGTGGCTCCGAACCATCACGCAATCAAATTCAACGGCCGCCATGCTCTCGTGATCTGAAACGACGAGGAAGAAGTCCACGACACTAAATCCCGCCTTTCCAAAAGCTTCCAGTGATTCTTGAAAGGTGGGACTCCCCACGTAGAGTGAGCGGAAGGAAACCTCGGTTTGTAATGCCGGAATCTGGTTGACGGTGCGTGGGCCGCCAGCGAGTACCTGCAGATCAAAACCCTGCGTGTCGATCTTAACGTACGTTGTCTTCAGGTCTGCCAGTTCTGTAGTTACGTCGTCTAAGGTTTTCACCTCAACCAGTACAGAAGTTCGGACAGCATTGCTATTCAAATCGTGATTCTCTCCTAACCGGGGCTGATCTTTCGAAGGAGCAAGAAAAGAATTGAAGACTGGCGTGTTCATTATATTCATCTCGAGCTTTCCCGGAGACGGTCCTAATGCAACAGGATGAATCTTCCATTTAGGATCGATCGCTGACTTGGCGATAAGTTTGTCGGCCAAGTCCGGATCCGGCTCGAAAGAATGAATTATTCCCGTGAAGCCCACATGTTGACGAAGAAACTCGTAATACTGCCCCTCATTCGCTCCTATGTCGAGGACCGTAGAGATTTGAAGACGCCCGAACATTTCCCGGAGCGTATCTGCCAAGGGTTTATCGTAGGTGCGCCATTTTGCAATGAGCTCGAGTCCCAATGCATTTGCTGCCAGCTCAACAACTCTTCGAATCAATTTCACTGTCCGTCCGCTGATACTGGAAAACATTGGGGATGGGCAAAGCGAGGCTCTACCCTTCTATTGTTGCACTCCGAAGGGAAAGACACTTTCGATCGCAGGTTCTTCGAAAGGCCAAGTTTAGACGACAGAACCGCCGCACGTAAAATGCCACTGCTTGGCCGTTCGACAGCCTCAAAGCTGAGGCGTTCTCGTTTCGGGATCGGGACGCAGCAACGGTGCGAAGCTCCGCCAGTACACACCCAGCAGGAACGCCTCCATCATCATCACGACAATCGCAAGGGCGTATCCGTGCGGCCACAGCAGCGCGTGATACAGCAGGATGTTGACGATCACCGGCGCCAGTAACGTCAGCGCCAGCGGGACAAATCGGCCCACCAGCAAAAGAATCCCGCCGATCAGTTCCAGGACGGCCACAAAGTTGATCCAGTGGTGTCCGGCCATCAGACCGAACCACGTCAGCGCATCGCCACTCGGCAAAGGCGTGTTGAAGAAGTGCAACAGCGTGTTCAGCCCAAAGATCAGGAAGATCAATCCTTCGATAATCCGGGCGCCCAGAACGACATATCGCATTTCATCTCCTCCGGCATTTTCTTCGTTGCTCGAAACCCAGTTGCTTGAACTATAGGCGAACTTGACCGCTCATCGCAGCAATATTGCCGGGCCTTCGCCTGCTTGCATCCTCTTCACCAAACCGATAGCTTCACCCCTATGGCATCCGCAACACCTCCGGGCCTCGTCATCTCGCTTGCGGGCAAGGTCGCGCTCGTCACCGGCGGCTCGCGAGGCATCGGAGCCGCGACGGTTCGCCTGCTCCGCCGCGCCGGAGCCCGTGTCGTCTTCAGCTATCGCACCGCCGAGGAGCAGGCCCGCGCCCTCGCAGAAGAATGCGGCGGCGAGGATTCGTGCCGCGCCATCCGGCAGGACCTCGCCACCATCGAAGACGGTCAGCGCCTCATCGCCGCAGCGATCGCTGTCTTCGATCGTCTCGACATCCTCGTCGTCAACCACGGCGTGTGGCCGCCGCACGATCAGCCGATCGCCACCATGCCGGATGCACAGTGGACTTCCACGCTCGGCATCAACCTTGCAAGCGTCTTCGGACTGATAAAGTCGGCGACTGCCCAAATGCTGGCGCAGCCGCTCGGCGACGGCCGCACCCGCGGTCACATCGTCCTCGTCGCCTCCACCGCCGCCCAGCGCGGCGAGGCCTTCCACGCCGACTACGCCGCCAGCAAAGGCGCTCTGCTCTCGCTCACCAAATCGCTCTCCTCCGAGCTTGCTCCCCAGGGCATCCTCTGCAACTGCGTGGCTCCCGGCTGGGTCCGCACGGACATGTCCGCTGGAACCCTCGGCGATCCAATCGCGTCCAAGAAGACGCTGGACCTCATTCCGCTCGGCCGCGCCGCCGACCCCGACGAGATCGCCGGACCGATTGTCTTTCTGTGCTCCCCGTGGGCCGGCTTCGTCTCCGGCGAGATATTCAACGTCAACGGCGGCGCCGTCCTGGTGGGATAAAACCGATGCAACCTACGAGACACACGATGCGAACAATCCCAGGCCACACACCGAAAGTCAACCCCACTGTCACGCTGTTGCGGCACAGAAGCTCGCACCTCGCATCTCGAATCTCGTATCTGGTCGCCGTCCTTCTGCTGGCCGTTCCCTGCATTCATCCGCAGGCCTCCGCCATCCCCAGCGCGCAGACGTCGGTCGACATCAATGACCCAAGCGCCGGCCGCAAGCTGCTGGACCAGATGATCGCGGCACTCGGGGGCCCTCTATGGCTCAACCGTGTCGATTACTCAAATGCCGGGCAGGCAGGCACCTTCTACAAAGGCACGGCAAACCCTTATCTCGTTCAGTTTGAGCGCTACATCCGGCTGCAGCCCTTCGCCGAACGCCAGATTATCGTCTCCAAACAAGGCGTCTTTATCCCGACCACTAAACGCGACGTCGCCGAGATCTGGACCGGCGACAAAGGTTACGAGGTCACCTATAAAGGCAAGAAAGACCTTCCGCAGAAGGACGTCGACGAGTTTTATCTTTACCAGCACCACTCACTGGATACCGTGGTCCTTGAGTGGCTCAAGCAACCGGGCGTCCTCATCACCTACGAAGGCACCGAGTTCATCGAGCGCAAAGTCGCCGACAAGGTCTCCATTTTGACCACGACAAACGATGGCGTGACGCTCGACCTCGACCAGACCAGCCACCTGCCGATCAGCCTCACCTTCCAGTGGCGTGACCCCACCTACCACGACTTCAACACCGAAGTGCAGGAGTACGACGACTACCATCCTATCCAGGGCATCATGACCCCGCTCACGCTGACGCGCTTCCATAACGGCGACATGACGACGCAGGTCTTCCTGAAGCAGGTTCACTACAACGTCCACTTCCCGGCCGACCTCTTCAACCCCGACCGTCCACTGAAGGAGAGCGCGAAGAAGTAGCGTTTCTGCAAACTTGATATCCTTTCCCTCGCCATGACTGATTCCTCAACGCCCAGCGAGGGCAGCCACTCCCATCCGCCTCACCGCACGATGGACATCGTCGAAATCATGTCCATCCTCCCGCACCGCTATCCTTTTCTGCTCATCGACCGCGTGCTCGAGATGGAGCGCAAAACCCGCATCGTGGCCATTAAAAATGTCACCGCCAACGAGCCGCAGTTCACCGGCCACTTCCCCGACTACCCCATCATGCCCGGCGTCATGACGATCGAAGCCATGGCCCAGGCCGGCGGCGCGCTCCTGCTCACCGAAATCCCCGATCGCGACGACAAGCTAATGGTCTTCACCGGCATCGAAGAAGCCCGCTTCCGTCGCCCCATCGTGCCCGGCGACCAGCTCCGCATCGAAGTCACCGTCGTCAACTGGCGTTCGCGCGCGGTCAAGATGCAGGGCGTCTGCACCGTCGACGGCAAGGTCGCCGCCGAAGCCACCATCACCTGCCAGCTCGTCCCCCGCCCCGGTAGAAAGAAACCCATTGAGCAATCCACTACCCAGGCTCCGCAATAACTCATGCCCATCCACCCCAGCTCGATCATCGCCGAAGGCGCCATCATCCCCGCCTCATGCACCGTCGGCCCGTTCTGCACCATCGGCCCCAACGTCAGGCTCGGCGAAAGCTGCGAGCTCATCTCCCACGTCGTCCTCGACGGCCAAACCACCATCGGCGACCGTGTCCGAATCTTTCCCTTCGCCTCGGTCGGCATCGCCCCGCAGGATCTCAAGTACAAGGGCGAGCCCACCGCGTGCGTCATCGGTGACGACACCGTCATCCGCGAATCGGTCACCATCTCACGCGGGACTGAAGGCGGTGGTGGTATAACCAGAGTCGGCGCCCACTGCCTCATCATGGCCTACACCCACATCGGCCACGACTCGCAGATCGGCAACCACTGCATCCTCGCCAACGGCACCACGCTCGCCGGCCACGTCACCATCGAGGACTACGTCACCACCAGCGCGATGGGGCCCGTGCATCAGTACTGCACGTTAGGTCAGTACGCTTACATTGGCGGCGGCACCACGATCACACAGGACGTGCTTCCCTACTCACTGACCTCCATCGAGCGCAACAACCACGCCTACGGCATCAACAAGGTCGGGCTCGAGCGCAAGGGTTTCGCGCCGGAAGAAATCAGACAGCTCCGCTCTGCTTACCGCATTCTGCAGAACTCAAAGCTCAACACCTCGGAAGCCCTCGCCGCCATCCGCGAAAAAATTGCTTCCGGTGAATTCGGCGAAAAGGTCGCCTACCTCGCCGACTTCATCGCCAAGAGCGAACGTGGTGTCATCAAGTAGAACAACCGGGTAATCTGTTGCACCATGAGAAAAGCTCCGGCTCTCCTCGCTCTCGCCCTTAGCACCATTCTCACTGTCCAGCTTACCGCCCAGGTTCAGACCGAAGTCCCGCCCGTCGTTCCCAACGCCAAGCCGGTCACCGTCGAACACATCAAGGTTCACGGAGCTTCGCTGGAAGGCAATCTAGAAGGCGACGCCGTCGACCGTGACGTCTTCGTCTTCCTTCCGTCCAGCTACGCCAAAGACAAACATCGCCGCTATCCCGTCGTTTACGCACTGCACGGCTACTCCATCGGAGCCGAACAGTGGACGCACGAGATCCACGTCCCGCAGACCATCGAAGGCGCCTTTGCGCAGGGCGCGCGCGAGATGATCGTCGTGCTCCCCGACTGCAAGACCCTCTACAACGGCTGCATGTACTCCAGCTCCGCCACCACCGGAGACTTCGAGCGCTTTATCTCCCACGATCTCGTCGCCTACATCGACGCCCATTACCGCACCATCGCCGAACGCACCAGCCGCGGGCTCGTCGGCCACTCCATGGGCGGCTACGGCGCAACGCGCATCGGCATGAAGCATCCTGACGTCTTCGGCAGCCTCTACATCATGAGCCCCTGCTGCCTCTCCGCTCGTCCCGTTAAGGCCGATGATCCGATGGAGAAAACGCTCGCCGCCGTAAAAACCCCCAAAGACTCCGAAAACCTTCCCTTCTTCGCCCGCGCGCAGCTCGCGAGTGCCGCCGCCTGGTCGCCCAACCCGAAGAACCCTCCGCTTTATCTCGACCTCCCGGTCAAGGATGGCGTCGTCCAGCCGGACATTGTCGCCAAGTGGGCCGCCAACGCTCCACTCGCCTTCATCGACCAGTACATCGACAACCTCAGGCAGTACCGCGCCATTGCCATCGATGTCGGCGACCAGGACGGCTTGCGCTTCGACACCATGAAGCTTCGCGACGTGCTGGACAGCTACGCCATCAAAAACTCCTTCCAGCTCTACCACGGCACACACACCAGCGCCGTCGCCGACCGCTTCCAGAACCACGTGCTCCCCTTCTTCAGTCAGAACCTCTGCTTCAAAGCCGGGTGCGCCGACAAGCCATGACCCCGCGCCTCGCGACTCGCATCTTCGGTCTATGTGCTCTGCTTACCCCTGCCACACGTGCATTCCCGCAGGCGCCGGCCAGCGAGCCCATCAACGTCTACGACGGCTTCGAGACTTCGACCCTCAGCAATCTATGGTCTACGGAGCGACTCGAACCCAACTCCTTCCGCATGGAATCGCAGATCGTCCGAGCCGGCCATCAGGCCATCGCCATCACCGTCCGCCCGCACGACAAGTTCGAAGCCGGCCGCAACGGCAACTCTGACAGCGAGCGCGATGAACTCCTCGAAGCGCGCCCCCTAACTGCGCGCCAGGGCGTCTCGTACGAATACTCCTTCAGCATGCTCTTCCCCGCCAGCTTCCCCATTGTCCCCACTCGACTCGTCATCGCGCAGTGGAAAGACTACTGTGGCGGCGAGAACAAACCCTGCGACGACGACAGCCCCGTCCTCGCACTCCGCTACATCTCCGGTGAGCTTCTCCTCACCCAGGACCTCGACCACCACCATGTCATCCTCTGGCGTCAGCGAGGCGAGTTCCGCAATCGCTGGCTCGACTTCCGCATCCGCGCGCGCTTCCAGCCCGACGATCAAGGCCGCGTCCAGTTCTGGTTCAACAACCAACCCATCCTCGACCACACCGGGCTCACGCTCAACCACCCCGGCCCTGCCAGCGGCTACTACGACCGTGGCTACATCTACTTCAAGATGGGCCTCTACCGCGACGTCATGCAGCAACCGATGACCGTTTATATCGACGAGTACCGCAAGCGCGATTTGCGCCCTGGCGAATTCTGAACCTCATCCACGAACCGTTTCACAAAGGCGCGCCAAGAATGTCTTCCACCCTGATCCGCCGTCCGGTCCTCGCCGTCGCTCTGCTCTTCACTCTCAACCTCTCCGCGCAAACGCCGCCGCCTATCCGCGTGGCTATCGTCGGCCTCGTCCACGGACACGTCGCCGGCTTCCTGCAGAATCTCCCCTCGCATCCCAACATCACGCTCGTCGGCATCTCTGAACCGGGTGCCGCGCTCCGCCAGCGCTACATCCAGCGCACGCACCTTCCCGCCAGCCTCTTCTTCCCCACTGAAGCCGCGATGCTGCGTGCCACGCATCCGCAGGCCATCCTCGTCTACACCTCAACTGCCGGACATCTCGCCGCCATTCAGCAGGCTGCGCCGCTACACATCGCTGCCATGGTCGAGAAGCCGCTCGCCACCACCTACGCCGACGCGCTCGCCATCCAGCGTTTGGCCCAGCGCTACCACGTCCCCATCCTCACCAACTACGAAACCACCTGGTACGCCTCGAACACCGCCGCTTACAACATATTCACGAGCGGCCGGATCGGCGACCTCCGCAAACTCGTCTTCCGCGACGGCCATCGCGGCCCTAAGGAGATCGGCGTCGGCCCGGAGTTCCTCAACTGGCTCACCGACCCGCAGCAGAACGGCGCGGGCGCGCTCTTTGACTTCGGCTGCTACGGCGTCGATCTGGCCACCTGGTTCATGCACGGCCAGCTCCCGCTCACCGTCACCGCCATCACGCTCCACATCAAACCCGATATCTACCCGCACGTCGACGACGACAGCACCATCCTCCTCACCTACCCACACGCGCAGGCCATTATTCAGGGGTCATGGAACTGGCCATTCGACATCAAGGACATGCAGGTTTACGGCGCGAAGGGCTACGTCGATACGGTCTACCTCGATAAAGACCACGGCGACACCATCCGCGTTCGCCTGCCGCACGACGCCACAAATCACACCCAGGCCGCGCCACCGCTCACCGCACCCTACGACAACTCACTCGACTACCTCGCTGCCGTCCTCAACGGCACCTTGCAGCCGCACGACGACCTCACCTCGCTCGACACCAACGTCACTGTCGTCCGCATCCTCGACGCCGCGCGGCGCTCCGCCCAAACCGGACGCACCATTGTCCTCATGGGAGAGGCTCACGCAGCGCATGAAGCAGCGTCGGCTACTTCGCCAGATGCTCCACGAAGAACTTCGCCATGATGTGGTTCGCCTCAATCGACTCCGGCAGCTCCGGGTGATACCAGAACGCATGCGGCAGCGCATCAAACACCACCAGCCGCGCATCCACACCCGCGCGCAGATACGCCCGATGCAGATTCACCGTGCTGCTCTCCAGCGCATCGCGCTCGGCCGTCACGAACAGCGTCGGCGGCATCCCATGCAGATCCGCATGCATCGGCGACAGCACTGGATCCTTCGGGTCCGTTGAGCCAACGTAGTATGCATCGTGGGGACTTCCATCAGGCGGCTCGAGATGCCCCCCGAATCCGCTCAGCGTATACAGCGACCACGTGTCGCCCATGCTAGCGAAATCACTCACCGTGCTGAAAATCCCCAGCGCCGCCGGCATGGGCAGTCCTAGCTGCTTCAACTTCACCGCAACCTCGGCCGTCAGCGTCGCGCCGGCAGACGTTCCGTAGATCACCACATGATCCGGCCTGTACCTCTTCAGCAACTCTTTGTACACCACCACCGCATCGTCCACGCCCGCCGGAAACGGATGCTCCGGAGCCAGCCGGTACAACACCGCGACGACCTTCATCCCTGTATAGCTCGCAATCGGAATCGACTCCGCATACGACCCCGAATCGCCATTGAACCCGCCGCCATGCAGATTGATCAGCACCTTGTCGCGATTGCCCGGCGACATCCCATCCGGCGTCACCACATGCACCGGCACTCCGGCAATCGTGCTCTCCTCAATCTTCACCGGACAGATCCTGCTCCACTCCGCGCGCGCCCTCGCCTCCCACGCATCCAGTCCCTTCCTTCGCTCCGCCAGCGACGGCACCGGCGCCTCATCCGGTACCCGATGGCTGATGAACGCCTGCGCCTGCGGGCTCAAATCCTTCGGCACCGGAACCACCCGCGTGACGTGCGCTGTGCCCTGCGCGTCGATGTAGCTCGTATCCCGCATCGCAGCATCCGCTGCCGTCGTCGGCTGCTTCGTCGCCTGTTGCGCTGTCAGCGGCGCCGGTCCCAAAAGTACAGCCACCGCCAAACCCATCACACACGCCGCACGCATCATCGATAAACCCTCCTCACTCAAGGCGTCCACCATAGCAGACCGATACACTCGTGCAACGCGCTGCCACCGATGCTTTACAGTGAGGAACGGATGGACACTCTCGGCCTCATCGCCGGCAACGGCCGCTTCCCGTTTCTTCTGCTCGATGCGGCACGCGCGCACAACCTCCGCGTCGTCGTCGTCGCCATCAAGGAAGAAACCTCGCCCGAGATGAACGAACGCGCCGCCGCCGATCCCGACATCAGCGTCCATTGGCTGTCATTGGGCGAGTTATCCAAACTCATCGAATCGTTCCACCACGCAGGCGTCACCCGCGCCGTCATGGCCGGCCAGGTTAAGCACAAACAGATCTTCTCCTCCATCCGGCCCGACTGGCGCCTCGCCAAACTCCTGCTCAACCTCCGCACGCGAAACACCGACATGCTCCTCGGCGCGATCGCAAAAGTCCTCGACGACGAAGGGATTACTCTCATCTCGTCGACATCCTTCCTCGAACCCATGCTCGCACCGGCCGGCGTTCTCACCGCGCGGGCACCCGACGCCACCGAACGCGCCGATATCGACTATGGCCTGCGCGCCGCTCGCGGCGTCGCCGCCTTCGATCTCGGCCAGACCGTCGTCATCGCCGCGCAGGCATGCGTTGCCGTCGAGGCCATGGAGGGCACCGACGCCGCAATCCTTCGCGCCGGCGATCTCATGCGCACCCTCCACGCCGACGATGATCCCCAAACTCCCGGCACAACCCTCGCCCGCCGTCTCACCGTCATCAAGGTCGCCAAACCCAATCAGGACCTCCGCTTCGACGTCCCAGTCGTCGGCCTGCCCACCATCGAAACCATGCGCCGCGCCGGCGCCACATGCCTCTGCGTCGAAGCCAGCCGCACGCTTCTGTTCGATCGCGAAGCGATGATCGCCGCGGCCGATGCAGCCGGAATCGCAGTGATAGCTGAAGAAATCCCGCAAAGCTAAATCCTGCGCCGTTGCGTCCTGGTGACAACTCCATTCGTCATCGCAGCATAAGATGTTATGCATCGGGCGCGCACCAGGGCCACGGAACCAGCGAACATCGCGCCCCAGGAGATTCACCGCATGTCAGTTTCCAGCAGGAACTTCAAAGCCGTTGTCCTGACCAGCTGCTTCGCTCTCGTCGTCGCCGGCATCAGCATGCTGGCTCTCGCCCGCGCACACGCCGCATCGCCCGCGCCGGATCTCGCTTCTGTCGGCAGCGAGGCGCCGAACTTCACGCTGCCCAACCAGGAGAATCAACCCATCTCGCTCTCGGATTACAAGGGCAAGTGGGTGGTTCTCTACTTCTATCCCAAGGACCAGACCTCCGGCTGCTCGCTCGAAGCCCACAACTTCCAGCGCGACATCGACAAGTATCACGCCCTCAATGCCGTCGTCCTTGGCGTCTCGCTGGACACGGTGGAGAGCCACAAGGCGTGGTGCGCCAAGGACGGCTTCTCCTTCAAGATGCTCGCCGACCCCGACCACAAGGTCGTCGACGAGTACGGTGTCCCCGTCATGGATCACAACGGCATGCACTTCGCCCAACGCGACACCTTCCTTATCTCGCCCGACGGCAAGATTGTGAAGGAGTGGCAGGTGAAGGACATCCAAAACCATTCCGCCGAGGTTCTGGCGGCCATCCGGGCGGACGGCAAATAAGTCCTTCGCCAACGTATTGGGTTTCGTACAAACGCAAAAACGCCCGGCTCTCGCGAGAGGTGCCGGGCGCTTTTGCTTGCCTGGGTTGGGTTACTTCTTCTTGGCGGCCTTCTTCGTCGCCTTCTTTGCGGACTTCTTCGCCGCCTTCTTTGCAGGGGACTTCTTTGCTGCCTTCTTAGCTGCTTTCTTAGTTGCCAAGGTCTTACCTCTCATAGATTGGTTTTTGTTGCTTGTGCTCCTGTTGCCGGCTGCCTTTTTCGAGGCAACCTTCCTACCGCGTTGAGCACCCTTCGACTTCTTCGCGGCAGAACCTTTAATCTTCTTTCCCGCAGCTTTCTTCGCCGCCTTCTTCACGGCCTTCTTTGCGGGAGCTTTCTTCGCAGCCTTCTTGACTGCCTTCTTGGCGGCCTTCTTCGCCGGCGCCTTCTTGGCGGCCTTCTTCGGAGCTGCCTTCTTCGCTGGAGCCTTCTTGGCCGGAGCTTTCTTCGCGGCGCTCGAGGCCGCCTTCTCGCTGGCGCGTTGCGGCGGGCGATACGGCTCTACCGGCGTCGACGGCATCGCGTAGACTTCAACCTCTTCCACATGCGTGCTTGTCCGGCCTGGACCTTCATAGTCCGCATCGTCCAGCGTCAGATCATCATCGCTGGAGAACGACTGCTCTTCCTCTTCCTCGTCTTCGACGTACTGTGAATCCTCGGCATCGAGATCGCGCTCGTCGTCATCTTCGGCAGCCGCGTACAGCTTGAAAGTCACGTCATCCTCGAACATCGTCGTTCTCCCTGACCGCTCTTTCCCCTGCTTCTACTTCGTCCGCGCTCTCACTCGCATGCACAACAAGAAGACACGCGGCCGTCGCGCGAATATTAGCAACAGGATTACGCTCTGCGCAACGAAATAGCAAGCACCTTTTTTGGTGCAGTGCCTCTTTCACCTATTTGGGATATCTCTATGACCCATTTCGGCACGTAATTTTTCCGTGCCGATGCACTTGGCTCGCGAAGCTCAGCGCCCCGCGGTCCGCTTCTTGTGCGCCGTCTCACCCGAGTGGGCCCGGCTCGCATGCGCCGCCTCAGCCTTGCCTTTGTCCCTGGACGCGCGGGTCTCATGCGCCGCCGTCCGGTGCCCGCGCGACGATCGCGTCCGCGTCGACGGCGCCAGACGCACCGGCTCCGCCACATACAACGTCCGCCCCGGCGTCAGACGGTTAGACGAAAGATGGTTCCATGCCCGCAGGTCTTCCACCGAAACGCCGAACCTGTCCGCGACTGTTACCAGCGTGTCACCGTGCCGCGCCCTGTACCGTTCCTGTGCCGGCTTCGTCGCCACCGGAATCACCAGCGCGTCGCCCGCCTTCGGAGGATCGCCCGCCGGAATCTCGTTCACGCTCGCAATCTCAGACGCGTGCGTGTGCATCTCGGTCGCAATGTCCTCGAGCGTCTCGCCGTCCTTCACCACATGGAAGCGCCAGCTCGCGCGGTCTTCCTCCGGAATCTCCTGCACGCGGTCCAGATACTCCTGCTTCGTCCCCGCCGGCAGATGCAGGTCATACGGAATATCCTTCGGCGTCGTCAGCCGCAGCAGTGCAGGATTCAGCGCGACAATCTCCTGCACGCTCGAGCCGGTCAGGTCCGCGACCAGCGGCATGCTCACCGCATACTCCGTCGTCACCGTGTCCGGGTGCACCGGAGCATCCGGCACCACATCCGTCAGCCCATACTGCTTCGGATTCTTCGCCATGATCACCGCGGCCAAAATGCCCGGCACGTAATTCTTCGTCTCCTCCGGCAACGCGTTATGGCGATAGAGCTGCCAGAAGTCCGCGTACCCCGTCCGCGCTACCGCGCGCTGCACATTGCCCGCGCCCCAGTCGTACGCCGCCATCGCAAGGTACCAGTCGCCGAACTGGTCGTACAGATACTTCATGTACTTCGCATACGCCACAGTCGACTTCTGCGGATCGAACCGCTCGTCGAAGTAGCCATTCCGCTCCAGCCCATACGCTCCCGCAAACGGCATGAACTGCCACATGCCGCCCGCGCCCGATCTCCGGTTCAGTGCCTGCGGCTGGAATCCCGACTCCGCCACCGCCTGGTAGATCAGATCCTGCGGCACGCCGTACTGCTTCAGCGTCTTCAGGATCATCTCCTTGTACTTGCCCGCCCGTTCCAGCGACGCCCGCAGATGCGCGTGCCCCGCCGGCGAGTTCGTAAAGTAATTGATGAACCCCGCCACATAGTCGTTCACCACCAGCGGAAGGTCGGACTTGGTGTTCTGCAGTTCTGCGTTGATCCGTCCCACCAGCGCCGGGTCCGGAGGGAACGTCACCTCGTTCATCGCCTCATCCAGCGGAGCCGGTTCCACCTTCGGCGAAAATCCATTCCCCTGCTTCAGCGCCACCAGCTCCAGCGAGTTAATGCGGTCCACCAGGTCCTCAAACTCGTCGGAAAGCTGCGGATCGGTCTTCAGATCGAACCCGCTCTCCAGCATCACATCCACGGCGTTGTTGAAGTCCGCGCGCGCCGCCTCCAGCCGGTTGGCGTTGTAGTTGGCCAGGCCTGAGTTGTAACTGTTCTCCGCCCGCCCGATCAGGGCCTGAATCTTCTGTGCCTTGGCGATCGCGTCCGCCTGCTGCTGGGGCGTCATCTCGGTCTGAACCGCCGGCGCCTCAGCCGCTGCCTGCGACTCGCTCACATCCGGCGTCATTTGCTTCGGTGTTTGTTTCTGCGCGCTCGCCGCGCAAACCATTCCCATCAGCAGCGCCGTCTTCAGCGCAACCCGCAGTCTCCGGCGAAGCTGCTGTTCATTCCAGTACGAAACCATCAACTTCCTATATTGTACTGACGAATATCGGGCGCAAATGCCACGCTAGCCGCTTAAGAACCCCTAAAGGGTCAGAAAAACGTCTTCGCCGCAAGCGCGATTTTTCTGTCACGGCGAAGCCAATTCGGCCTAGAATCCGCGTCATCCAGCTCCGTCATCCCGCTCCGTGGGGGCGACAATGCACGAGGACGTCTCTCTCTTTCGACTCTATCTACTTCGCGCCCTTTATCTGGGCAACTTCATCATGCTTGGGCTGTCGGTCTGGCCCGGCATTCTCACACATCGAGGTTGGGCCAATCCGCTCGAGGGCGTCGCCATCGCTGCCTGGGGCGCGCTGTCGCTGCTCTGTATCCTCGGCGTCCGCTATCCGCTGAAGATGCTTCCGCTGCTCTTCATGCAATTCACCTACAAGATCATTTGGGTACTCGCCGTCGCGCTGCCGCGCATTCAGAGCGGAGCTCCCACCTGGTACTTAAAGCCCATGCTCATCGGAGCCATCGTCGAACCGCTTCTGATTCCCTGGCCTTACGTGATCACCACGTACATCAGGAAGCCCGGCGACCGCTGGAGAAACCGCGCCGCCGCCGGATAGGGCGCGCAGGCCGGCCCCGCTACAATCTCCCTTGATGCCCACGCGCGTCCGCTCGTTTTCGAAGATCAATCTCGGCCTCGCCGTCGGCCCCGTGCGCTCAGCCGGTACGAAGGACGCGGGCTATCACGCGCTGACCACCCTCTACCAAACCGTCGCCCTCCATGACCTCGTCACCGTCACCGCGCGCCCGTCTGCCGAGACCTTAATTACGCTCACAGCCGACCACCCCGGCGTTCCTTCCACCCAACGCGGCGACGCCCACAACAATACCGCCTACCGCATCGTCGAAGGAGCCCTCCACCACCTCAACCTCACTGCCGAGGTCCACATCGACATCGCCAAGCGCCTCCCCGTACAGGGCGGCCTCGGCGCCGGCTCCGCAAATGCAGCCGCTGCCTTAATTGCCCTCGAGCGCGAACTCGATCTCGCTCTGCCCGGCCCGGTTCGCCAGGCCCTGGCTGCGCAGGTAGGTTCGGATGTCCCGCTCTTTCTTCTGGGCGGCTCCGTTCTCGGGCTCGGGCGCGGCGAAGAGGTCTATCCCCTTCCAGATCTTCCGGTTACGACCTGCGTTATTGCCATTCCCTCCGTCGGCGTCTCTACGGCCCTGGCCTTTCGCGCTCTTGACGCCCAAATGGCGGCAGAATCGTTGACCTCCGGCGCAAATCCAAGTAAACTGGAACAGTTGAGCCGTGCTCTGTCTGCCGCCTGGTCACCCAGCGGTGCCATCCTCGGAAGCAGTTCTGAGGGGATTCAAGAGGCGCAAGCCGTTGAATTCAAAGAGCCGAGCCCTTCCGGTATCGCTCGTCGATCGAGCGATCTGGCCGAGAGATCGGGGTCCCCAGACAACTTGTTGGCTGGGGTGATGAATCCTCTTCTCGCGCTTGTCCGCACCGGGATCGAAAACGACTTCGAAGAGGTCGTGTTTCACAAGCATCCCTCCTTGCGTTCAACCAAGCGTGATTTAGTGGGAAACTCCTCCGTCCCGGAAGGCAGCCGTGCGTTATATGCGGCACTCTCGGGCTCCGGTTCGGCGCTGTTCGGACTGTACCGGTCCACGGCAGACGCTCGCGCCGCTCAACAGCGTGTCCAGGGCTCCGGCACGCAGGCTCTCCTCACCGAGACCCTGCCCCGCTCGGACTACTGGCGCACGATGCTGGAGATTTAGGTCGTCGCGCTCTGAAGAGAACGCGCCGGTCAAAAATCGCTCGCTGAAGTTGCTCCTGTCACGTCACAATGACAGCAGGACTGGGCGATCGACTAACGGTAGGTCAAGTGCCTTTGACGCACTCAGTCCAGGTTCGAATCCTGGTCGCCCAACCAAAGGTCGTTCGCCGGCAATCAGCGTCCGGCAGAACAAGGGAAGCTTTCAGTTTTTCGCGGCACAACTGCCGCAAAAGATGTTTGGAACACCCCGTCGCGCAGAACTTTCGTCGCGCGGGAGCACGGGGTCCCGCAGCGCTTACGCTGTAGGACTCCGAGCAGTGCAAAGAAGTTTTCGGATGTGCAGCGAGATCGAACCACCCCGCGGCATCCGCAATGAGACCGAGGCACTGCCTGAGCAGGAACCAACTCGGCGAGAAACAGCGCCGAGCCCTCTCGAGCAGCACCAGGGAAGCAGCAACGAAACATCAATAGGTCAACCAGCCTGGAGGAGTTTCCAACGTGAGCGAACAAGACACGACTGCGGTCTCAATCCCGAATTCACCGAGCCTGTCCGGCTCATCGTCCGGCAATTCAGAGAACGGCTCCGGCTCCCCGGAGCCTTCTCGCACCCCCGGCGACGGCGCATCCAACAAACCTTCCACCACCCCAGCGCCCGCGCGCAAACCGTCGCGTCTCTCTGAAGACAAGCGCTTCAAGATCTTCACCGGCTCGGCCAATCGCCCGCTCACCGAAGAGATCTGCAAGTTCCTCGGCGTGCCCATGGGCGAAGCCAGGTTCCAGCGCTTCTCCGACGGCGAAATCCACTTCCAGCTGCTTGAAAACGTCCGCGGCGCCGACGTCTTCCTCGTCCAGCCCACCTGCTTCCCCACCGACCAGCACCTCATGGAGTTGCTCATCATGGAGGACGCACTTCGCCGCGCCTCCGCCGGCCGCATCACCGCCGTCGTTCCCTACTACGGCTACGCTCGCCAGGACCGCAAGGACCGCCCCCGCGTCGCGATTACCAGCAAGCTCGTCGCCGACCTGCTCGTCACCGCCGGCGCCAATCGCGCTCTCTTCGTCGACCTCCACGCCGCGCAAATCCAGGGCTTCTTCAACATCCCCGTCGACCACCTCTTCGCCTCACCCGTCCTCGTCAGCTACTTCTCGAACCTCGACCTCTCCAACCTCACCGTCGTCAGCCCCGACGCCGGCGGCGTGGAGCGCGCGCGCTTCTTCGCGAAAAAGCTCGAGGTCCCCCTCGCCATCGTCGACAAGCGCCGCACGGACATCAACGTCACCGAGGTCATGCACGTCATCGGCGACGTGCGCGGCCGCATCTGCCTCATCCTCGACGACATCGTCGACACCGCCGGCACGCTCGTCAAAACCGCCGAAGCTCTGCTCGAGCAGGGCGCCGAAAAGGTCTACGCCTGCGCATCGCACGCCGTGCTCTCTGGCCCCGCCGTCGAACGCATTGCCAGCTCGCCCATTGAGGAGTTGGTCGTCACCAACACCATCCCTCTGCGTGAAGACGCGCAGAAGGTCGCCAAGATCAAAGTCCTCTCCATCGCCGGCCTGCTGGGCCGCGCCATCGAGAGCATTCACATGGAGACGTCGGTTTCGACGCTCTTCAACTAACCCGCGGCTTCAGCCGCAAAGGGAGCGAGGCTCAACCTCGTGCCCGAAAGGAAAACAATGTCGAACAACAATGCCATCTCGACCGTCGCCGCCAAACAGCGCACCGGCAAGTTCAACAAGAACCACGCACGCCGCGTTCGCCGCGAAGGCCTCATCCCCGCCGTCGTCTACGGTGCGGGCGAGCCCTCCGTCGCCGTTGCGGTCGATCCCAAGATCATCACCCGCATCCTGCACTCCGACTCCGGCCACAACTCGATCTTCGATCTCGCGATCGAAGGCGCCGGCACCGGCAAGGCCATGATCGTCGACTGGCAGAACGAGCCCATCAAGGGCCACCTGCTCCACATCGACCTCAAGCGCATCGCCATGGACAAGAAGATGCAGGTCTCTGTTCCCGTTCAGCTCATCGGCATCGCCGCGGGCGTGAAGAACTCAGGCGGCATCCTGCTTCACGCGCTGCACGAGGTCGAGATCGAGTGCCTCCCTGGCGACATCCCGTCGCACATCGACGTCGATGTCTCCAACCTCGAGATGAACCAGTCGCTCCACGTCTCCGACCTTCCGCACTCCGACAAGATCGAGTACCTCGTCGATGAGGACGCGGTCGTCGCCAGCGTCACCTACGTCAAGGCCGAGGCGGAACCTGAAGCTGTTGCCGCGGCAACCGAGACCCCGGCTGAACCCGAGGTTGCCAAGAAGGGCAAGCAGGAGACCGCTGAAGGCGAAGCCAAGCCGGAGGCCAAGAAGTAAGGCAGATACGAGATGCGAGAAACGGGAAACGACAAGATGGCTCTTCGATTCTCGATTCTCGACTCTCGATTCTTGCGTGAAACGCGATGAAGCTCATCGTCGGTCTCGGCAACCCCGGCCTCGAATACCTGCTCACGCCGCACAACGCAGGGTTCATGGCCATCGATCGCATCGCCGCTGTCTGCGACGTTGCGGTCACCAACCGGCGAGCGAAGGCCCAGACCGCTCGCGCTCGGCTTGCAGGACACGATGTCCTGCTCGCCAAGCCCGAGACCTTCATGAACCTGAGCGGGCTTTCGGTCGTGGCCTTGCTCGATGAGTTCGAGCTCGAAGACGAGGACGTCATCGTCCTCTACGACGAGCTGGCATTTCCGCTGGGCACCGTTCGGCTCGCCGAACGTGGCTCGGCAAACGGGCACAACGGAGCGAAGTCCGTCTCCGCTGCGCTCGGCTCTGAAGAATGGATGCGCGTCCGCATCGGCGTCGGCAAACCGCCTGCCGAGACCGGACGCGAGATCAAAGCAGGCGGCACCGAATATCTGCTCGCGCCCATGCGCAACAAAGCAGATCTGGCGTCGCTCGAAGATGGCCTCGACATCGCCGTACGCGCCGTCGAGAAGTGGCTGACAGCAGGACCGTCCGCCGCCATGAACGAATTCAACCGGAGGATTTAGAAACGAGATGCGAGATTCGAGAAACGAGTTGATGATGTTCTTCGTTTCTCGCTTCTCGTATCTTCCTCCCACAACAGCCAAACTGACCTCAACCCATCGAGGCAGTGCGGGCAGAACCCGCAGAAAGAAGCACTATGAATCGCAGCTACGAAATCATGTTCATCGTCCGGCCCGACATCGAAGAGGCCGAGATCGATAAGATCGTCGAAACCTTCTCCGGCTACGTCACCAACGGTGGCGGCGCCGTCAAGCAGACCGAGAAGATGGGCCGCCGCCGCCTCGCCTACACCGTCCGCAAGTTCAACGACGGCTTCTACGTCCTGCTCATCGTCGACGCTCCCGCCTCGCTCATCGCCGAGATTGAACGCCGTCTCCGCGTCTCCGAGCAGGTGATCAAATTCATCACCGTCCGCACCGACGAGGAAGAGAAGCGCGTCGCCAAGATCAAGAAGCACCGCGACGCCCACGTCAAGCGCAGTGCCCAGCCCCAGCCCGGTTCGGAGTCCACTCCGGAGATCTCCGCCGCCGCCGAGCCCGAAGCCGATGCTCCCGCAGCCGAAGCCGCTCCCGAGCCCGCAACCACCGAGGCCTAAGGCTCACCCGGAACTAGAACCTAGAACCTCAACGACGATATCGACACTGGCCCAACGGCCCTTCGAAAGGAAACCAAAATGGCTGACGAGACTCAGAATGCAGCACCCGCAACTCCCGCTCCCGCAGGCGACCGTCCGCAGAGCGATCGTCCGCAAGGCGAGCGCTCGCAAGGCGGCCCTGGCGGCGACCGTGGTCCCCGCCCCGGCGGCCCGCGCGGTCCGCGTCCGCAAGGCGCTCCCGGCGCAGGCGGACAGGGCGGCCGCAAGTTCTTCCGCCGCAAGAAGGTTTGCAAGTTCACCGTCGAGAAGATCGACTCGATCTCCTACCGTGACGTCCGCCTTCTGCAGCAGTTCGTGTCCGACCGCGGCAAGATCATTCCCCGCCGCCTCACCGGCACCTCGGCTCCCTTCCAGCGCAAGCTGACGAAGGCCATCAAGCAGGCCCGGGCCATCGCCCTGCTGCCCTACGCCGCCAAGTACTAAGCGGGTTCACAAGATCGGAGATTTAAAAATGGAAGTCATCCTCAAAGAAGATGTCCTCAAGCTGGGCCACCGCGGCGACGTCATCAAGGTCGCCGACGGCTACGGCCGCAACTACCTCCTGCCCGAGAAGCTCGCCATCGAGGCCACCTCGGCCAACAAAGCCGTCATCGAGCAGATGAAGGCCTCCGCCCTGCGCAAGTCCGCCAAGGAGAAGGCCGGCGCCGAGGAGCTCTCGACCCGCCTCAACGAAGTCGTCCTCACCTTCGAGCGCAAGGCCGGCGAGCACGATCAGCTCTTCGGCTCCGTCACCGCCGCCGACATCGCGCACGAGCTCGAGGCCAAGGGCTACACCGTCGACCGCCGCAAGATCCACCTCGACGAGCCGCTCAAGACCGTCGGCGAGTTCCACGTCCCCATCCGCCTGCACCGCGAAGTCACTGCGCACGTTCAGGTCAACATCAAGTCCGACAAGCCCGAGGCTCCCGCCGCCGCGCCCGTCGCGACCGAAACCGAAGAGGCCAGCGAGGTTGAAGCCTAGGCTTCGAGCCTGCCTCAGAAACCAACGGCGCTCCCTCGGGGGCGCCGTTTTCATCGCTTTCGAACATTTACGAGCGCACTCCCCTGTACGAAATAACCCATTTTCCATCAAGACTTTGCAGTCATACTGTTTTGCAAAGTCTTGAAAAAAGAGACTTTATCGGAAGCCCGGATCAGAGGTCCACCGCTAACTCCTCTCGCTTGAAGACTTTGCGCAAACTGCCGGGGGAGGGGGTAGGTCTGCTCACTCGTATTTCAGCGTCGCCACCGGGTCAAGCCGCGCCGCCCTCTGCGCCGGCAGCGTCCCGAACGCCACGCCTACGATCACCGAAGTCGTCAGCGCGATCACCGCGCTCCACGGCGAGACGGGAATCTTGAAGCTGGTGAACAGCCTCAGGCTCAGCGGTAGCGCCACGCCGATGATCGTCCCAACCAGTCCTCCGCTGAGCGACAAAAAGATCGACTCGGTCAGGAACTGCATTCGTATCTCCCGCCGCGTCGCTCCCAGCGCCTTGCGGATGCCAATCTCCTTGATGCGCGACTGCACATTCGCCAGCATCGAGTTCATGATGCCGACACCCGAGACAATCAGCGTAATCGCCGAAGCCAACGTCAGCACGATCGTCAGCATCGTTGCAATCTGCCCCATCACGCGCAGCACCGCGGTCAGCGTGAAGGCGTTATAGACGCTGGTAGGCCGATGCCGCGACCGGATCACTGCCAGGATGTGCGCCGCAGCCGGTTCCACCTCTTGTGGATTCGCCACCGAGAAGAAGATCTGCTTCACCGTGTCTGTCCCGGTGAAATAGCGCGCCACCGGATACGGGATCAGGATGGTCTGATCGTTCACTTCGCTCTGCCCGAAGGTCTCGACGCCTTCCTCAAATACGCCGATCACCGTGAACGGAATTCCCTTTACCGAGATCGATTGGCCGATCGCGCCCTCGTAGCTGCCATACAGAGCCAGCGCCAGCGGCTTGATGAGCACGGCCACCTTCGCGTGCGTCGTTTCATCCTGGTCGTCAAAGAACCGCCCGGCCAGCACTTTAAGATTGCGTATCTCCTTGTACTGCGGGCTGACGCCGAGGAACATCGTGTCTCGTGTCACGCCATTGCCCATCGAGATGCGATCGTGATACTCCAGCATCGGCGAGCTGGCGACAATGCCCGGCACCTGCTCGATCACGGCATTCAGGTCGTCGATGGTCATATTGTCCGGCTGGGTGGTGTTGTCCGGACCGGCGATGTTGCCGCCCACATATTGCATCTCGATCATGTTCGGTCCGATCGATGCAATCATGTTCAGCGCATACTGGCGCCCTGTGAGTCCCAGCGTCGCCACAAGGATGATGGACGCGGACCCGATGACCATGCCCAGCATCGTGAGCAGGAACCTGCCCTTGCTGGCGCAGAAGCTGTCGATGGCAAGGCTTACCGTTTCGCGGAAGGCGACCGTAGTCCGCGCGCTGGCCAGCGTCCTATTAAAGGTCTCGACTGTGGTCGCCACTCAGAACGCCCTCCACGCTGGAGTTCAGTATCTCACTCGATTCGACGGCACTGAGGGTCTTGCGGATTCCTAAATACACAGCTTCCTTTGCCGGAAATCAAAGCGCGAAACCATCCGCAAGAACCCTCGATTCGATTCCGCTGCTCGGAGCATGTACAGTTTTCATGGCGTTGTTTCGCCGAGGAGATCGCCGGTCTATGTCCCAGATACCACAGAAATCCCTGATGTCACGCCGTACCTTTCTTGGTGACCTCACAGCCGGCGTCGCTGTGGGCATCGCCGGAAGCGCCCTCGCCAGCCCGGCCCGCAGTTACGCGCAGATCATGGGCTCGAACGACCGCGTGAACTTCGCCATCGCCGGCCTCAACGGCCGTGGGCGCGCCCATCTCTCAGCGTTGCACAATAACGCCGACCAGGCGCGGGTGACGCATTATTGCGACGTCGATGCGCACGTCCTCGCGCGTTTTGGCGACGAGGCGAAGAGTACTCTCGGCTACGCGCCCACCGCCAATCAGGACTTCCGCAAAGCGCTCGACTCGAAGGACGTTGACGCTATAACGATCGCCACGCCCGACCACTGGCACACGCCGATGGCGGTGCTGGGCCTGCGTGCCGGCAAGCACGTTTACGTGGAGAAGCCCTCCAGCCACAACCCGCGCGAGGGCGAGTTGCTGGTCGAAGCGCAGCGCAAGTACGGCAAGCTCGTGCAGGTCGGCGATCAGCAGCGCTCTTCGCCGCACACCATCCGCATCGTCCAGGACATTCACAACGGACGCATCGGGCGCGCGTACTACGCAAAGACCTGGTACAGCAACGCACGCAAGTCGATGGGGATCGGCAAACCAATACCGGTGCCCGAGTGGCTGGACTGGGACCTCTGGCAGGGGCCGGCGCCGCGCACTCACTACGTAGACAACGTGCATCCGTACAACTGGCACTGGCTCACGCGCTATGGCACCGGCGAGGCGCTGAACAACGGGACGCATGAGGTCGACATTGCGCGCTGGGCTCTGGGTGCGGAGATGCCCGAGCGCGTCACCGCTTCCGGCAAGCGCTATGCGTTCCACGATGACTGGCAATTCCCCGACACGATGGTGACGAACTTCGAATATCCCGACCAGATGATTTCGTGGGAGGGTCTTTCGGCGAACCACATGCGAACGTACGGCCGGGACCGCGGCATCCTGGTGCATGGAACAAATGGGTCGATCCTCATCGACCGCACCAGCTATGAGGTCTATGACCTCGACGGAAAGAAGACCGACGAGTTTCAAGTGACGAAGGACCGCGCATCGAGCAGCGACCTGTTGAGCCGCGACTCGATGACCGACGCGCACTTCGCCAATTTCATCGCCGGCATCCAGAAGGGTGAGCCGCTGCATTCGCCGATCCCGGTAGCGAACGTCAGCGTCACGATGCTACTGCTTTCAAACATTGCATGGCGCGTGCAGCGAGAGCTCAACCTCGATCAAGCGAATGGGCACATTCGCAATGACGCCGAAGCAATGAAACAGTGGGGACGCGAGTACCAGCCCGGCTGGGAAGTTCGGGTCTAGCGCAGCTACTGGACGCGCACGTTGAATCCGCGACCGTCATACGGAAGCGAAAGCACGCTGGCTTCTCCGCTGTGCTGCACAGTAATTGTGTTTGTCTGCCCTTCGACGGTTGCCCTGTTGTTTCGCGGCTGCCAACCATAGATCTCGAGCCGGATTGTCTTCCACCACGGTTGGTAACTCCCTTGCCGGGAGACCGTCACGGACAACCCATCGTCGTTGATTTCACAGCCGAAGTTCATGCGCAGGAAGTCGCCATGCTGATACGCATAGGTGTGCCCGTCATCGAGATAGAGTGAGCCGTGGCAGTCTGGGCCTGCGTAGACGCGTAGCGTCAGCGGTCCCTGCGGAACCTGGCTCGTGCTCTGCACCAGCGGAGCAATGGGCAGAATTGCACCTGCGCGAACGTAGACCGGCAGTGTACTCAGCTGAGGAAGCACGAACGCGGTCAGCGGCACGAGGTCTGCGCCGGACAGCGGCACGCCCTGAATCATTGGCTTGGCCGGGGGCGAAGCCGGCACGCGCTTTCCTGTCCAGTAGTCGTACCAGTCTGCTGTAGGAAACTCGACGACGTATCCGTCCGACTCCTCGGGATACGGTGACGGCGCGATAAGCAGATCATGGCCCAGCAGAAACTCATCGCCGGTGCTTGGATCAATGTCGATGGGATGCCCGTCGCTCGCGGCCTTCGGATAGTCGAGAAAAACCGGGCGCATCATCGGTAATCCCGTACGCGCGGACTCATCCGCGAGCGTGTAGAGATACGGCATCAGGCGATAGCGCTCCTCAATGAAGCGCCGGCGAATGTCCTCTTGTTCCGCTCCGCCCACCCACGGCTCCTGCGGAGCAGTGCCAGCCTCCGTGTGATCACGATCGATCGGTTGAAATGCGCCAATCTCGAGCCAGCGAGTCAGCAAATCTGTCGGAGGCGTTCCGGCGAAGCCGCCCACGTCTGCTCCGCTGAAGCTGAAGCCGCTGAGGCCGAGGTTCTTCAGCATGGGCGCGGTCATCCGCAGATGATTCCACGTGCTGGAGTCGTCGCCGGTCCACGTAGCCGCGTAACGCTGGCCGCCGGCAAACGTGGCTCGCGTCAGCACGAACGGCCGCTCGTCCGGCAATAACTTGCGCAGTCCGTCGAAGGTTGCGCGCGAGTTCTCCATGCCGTACACGTTGTGAATTTCGGCGTGCGTCGCGGTGCGCGGAGCGAAGTCATCGCTGTCGATTCGATGGACAACATCAAGGGGCATGGTCTTGTTCGGCGTATTGAAGACCGACGGTTCATTCATGTCGTTCCAGAAGCCGGCGACGCCGTCATGAACGAACTGCGTGTAGAGAGTTCCCCACCAATCGCGGCTCACGGTGCGGGTGAAATCCGGAAAGACGCTCGGCCCGGGCCACACGATGCCTGTGAACACCGAGCCATCTGGGTTGTGCACGAACTGGTCCTGCGCCATACCGCTGTCGTACGGAGCATAGCCTGCGTTGGGCAGCTTCGCGATGTGCAGGTCCGTAATGACGACGAGCTTGAAATTCATCTGCCCGAGGCGCTTCACCATGCCTGCGAAGTCAGGAAATGCGGTTGTATCGACGGTGAATGGGCGATTCTTCTCCTGAAAGCCGATGTCGAGATAGACGGCATCCGCCGGAATCTTGTCCGCGCGCAGACGCGTTGCAACGTCCATCAACTTCTGCTCCGGCGCATACGTGTAGCGCGACTGCTGGTAGCCCAACATCCAAAGCGGCGGCAAGGGAGGGCGGCCGGTGAGCCATGTGTACTGCTCGACGACATCGCGTGGCGTCGGACCGGCGAAGATGTAGTAATCGAGCGGTCCGGCAACAGCACCGAAGGAATAAACATCCGGTAAATCTTTGCCGAAGTCGAAGCTGCTGCGCCACGTATCGTCGAGAAAAATGCCCGCGGCCTCACCGGCTCGGAAGGTCATGAAGAACGGAATGGATTTGTAAAGCGGATCGGTGGATTCCTGAAAGCGATACGAATCGGTGTTCCAGAGATCAAACGCCTCGCCGCGGCGATCGAGGGGCCCGGTCTTGTCTCCCAGCGCGAAGTAGTGCTCGTCATGGGGCATTCTTTCAGATACGCGAAACGATTCGCCGCGAAAACATGACGGTCTCGCATCCTCGAGGATCACTCGGCCTGAGCTGTCGCGGACGGTGAGGTCGAGATTGTTGCGATTGAGCAGCGCACTGACCGAAGACGTCGTTGTAACTGTGATGGTCGCTGCATTGGAGTCAACCTTCGCGGGCGACTTTGCGCGATGGGCTTCCGGAACAACGGCCCAGGATGCATCCTCAGGAAGTTGCGGCGCAGCAGCGATGCGCACGCGAAGTATGTCGGGGCGCAGCACGTCGATCTCTTCAACGCCGTGCGCTGCAATGAGACGGACCCCGCTCGGCAGTGCCTCGAACCGCTGGGCCGGCCCGATGCCACAACCTTGCGATGGATCGCTCTGGACCGAGGGCGGCGCGGCGCGGGCAACCCCGCAGAGCACGACAAGAGCGGCCAGCGTTTTCACGACATTCGTGTCCCGTGCGAACATGCTTCCTTCCCAAGAGGCTAAAGAAAGGCTCCATTCGCTCGAATGGAGCCTGAGGTCCAAAGCGGACATGGATGCGATCCGTCGACCGCATCCACACCTGTTAGAAGTCGTACTTCAGCGACACCTCCGACAGCCGGCGGCCCAGCTTCTGCGGAGCTTCGCCGAAGCCCGTCGCAGGATTGTAGGTAGCTGTCGTTGGATTTGCATTGGCAGACGTATCGCTCAATTGCAGCGTGGTTTGCGACGCATAGCCGGTTCCGAAGCTGTTCAGTGGATGATTGAGGAAGTTGAACGCGGCATAGCGGAACCGGAGATGACGGTCGCCGCCGAGGCCGAAACTCTTCTCGACTGTGAGATCACTGTTGAAGAACGCTGGACCGTGGGCGTAGGGCTCGATGTATTGGCCATTCGTGCCTGTCGCGGGAAGAGCGAGGCATGCGCCGTTGAGGTATTGATGTGCGGTTAGACCGGACTTAGGATTGCACTTCAGCAGTGGCTGCAGATTGACGTCAGGCGTACCGAGAATGGTGGTGTTGCTGACGCCATACTGGTTGGCTCCGCTGCCGATGAGGCCCTGAACGTAGTAGCCGGGCGACGCGCTGACACCGGTCTGCATATTCGGGCCGCTGGAAACATTGGTAATTCCTGAGAGCATCCATCCGTTGATGAAACCGCCAAGCAGATGGTCGTCCGTGACCTTGCCGAACTGATAGGAATAGCTGAGGTTGAGGATCTGCGTGCGGTCGAAGTTCATTGGGCCGTAGTTGTTGTCGAGGTTGAAAGGGTCGATGCCTGCAGTCCAATTGAAGTCCGCTGAGGAGCCGAGGATGCCGAGCGCCTTGGAGAAGGTGTAGTTGGCGTTGAAGTTCAAGTGGCCAATCTGTTTGATCGCTTCCACCTGCAGCGCGTTGTAGTTGGCATACGTGTTGTGGTGCGGCACAAGAATCTGGCTGTAGTTGGGATACTGGCGCGCCGATTGATAGCTCTTGTCGCCGGGGTAGTTGTAGAGGCTGTCGAGGCTACCGGCCTGCTGGGGAGTGCAGCCGGTGGGATCGCAAGCCTCATAGCCTGCGGCTGCGTTAATCTTTGCCGCGGCTGCAGCGGTGAACAAGGTTCCAACAGGAAGGGCGTTCAAGTTGTCTAACACAACAGCTTGTGTTGTGCCGTTGTCCATCAGCGAGTTGGAGTTATTGCCGACGTACGACACCTGCAGAATCCACTTCCACGGCATCTGCTGCGCGATGCTCAGCGAGTAGTTGTTGGTTACCGGCTCTTTGTTGTCCGTCGGGTCAAGGCCGTACACGGTGGTCAGTGGGATCGATGTCTCGGTGCCACCGGCGTTGCCGTAGGTATTAGGATTGAGATGCAATGTGTTCACGCCTTCGAGCGTGTTGTCGCCGAAGCCCTCGAGATCGGTGTAGCGAACGTTCTCTGCCTGCGCGAACATGCTGGTCACGTCCACAACAGAATCGTGGAAGCGGTAGACACCGACGCCCCCGCGCACAACCGTTTTGCCATCCTTGAAGACGTCAAGGGCAAAGCCGAAGCGAGGCTCCCAGAAGATTGGCGTGTTGCCCACGCCGGAGTTGGGGATCGACTTGTTCAGCGCGTGCCATGTGAAACCAGGCAACGGATTTGTGGTTGGGTCTTTCGTCGTGTTGTAGAGCGCAGGATTCCAGATCGCCGCGCCGATGCCATGCGCATCCTGCCATGCGCCCTCATGGCTGACGCGAAGGCCATAGGTCACAATGAAGTTCGAAGTGAGGTGCCACGTGTCCTGCCCGTAGAAGTCGGTGTTCCAGAAGTAGAGGTTGGTGTAGGGGTTGAAGTTCTGCTGGTGCCAATCCTGAATTTGCCCTTCAAAGAAGTTGGCCAGCGCATTGCCGCTGTTGAAGTGAGGATTGCCGTAGGCAGGAGAGCCGTCGGGATACGTGCCGTTATAGTCGGCGAAATAGCTGCCCGCGGCGCCGTAATAGTAGTCCTGAATAATGCCGTTCGTAGAAGGATTCGTCGCAGTCTGGTTGTTGACCGTGCGCTGTGAGAAGATGCCGACCTTGACGGTGTGCTTGCCCCACACCTTGGTCAGGTTGTCACCGCCGTTGGGCTGCAGCTTCTTCAACTCAAGAGGGTTGTTCGAATAATCCGGCCACAGACCCAGCGGAAGGCCGCCATACGTCGTATAGGTGCCGAGCTGCGGATACTGTGTATCGCCGTTATCGAATGCACCGTTATAGGGATAGCTGATCGCCGTCTTCTGCAGCGCGGCGATGCGGCGCGCATCAAAGGACTGCACGAAAGAAGTAAGTGTCGCGTAGAGCTCGTTGGTCAGCGTCGGGGTGAAGACGATGACGTAGTTCGCTGCAGCGGAGTGCACCCAGATATCGTTGTTCACGCCATAGCCCGGCGTGTTCACTTCTCCCATCACGCTGGTTGGCTCGTAGTACGGAACCAGCGGTTGACCCGTACGTCCTTTCTCAAAGCTGTAGCGTACGAAAAAGAGATTGCGCGGACTGATCGCATAGTCCACGCGACCTGTGTACTGGCTCACATTGTTGTTGACCAGGTCTTCCTGGTCGTAGTTGTAGCCGTCCGTGCCGGTCTGCTGCCGCGTCGGCAATGGAAGTGTTCCGTTGACGAGCGCCATAGCGCCGGGATTCAGGAAGGATGCAATGTTGCCGTTCGTCAGCGCGGAACCGTCGTCGCCGACCGTTGGCGCCGTGTTGAACGTACCGTAGTTGCCGATCGGCGCCGCGCCGAAGTAATTAGCCAGCGACGCCTGGCTGAAGTCTCCGGTGCGCATGGCGGCGGTGGGCACAAGAGCATGAATGATGGCGCTGCCCGAGCTGTTATAAGCGTAAACATTGCGCTGCGCATCGTCCTCGGCGCCGGCGAAAAAAGTCAGCTTCTTAAGGCCGGGGATCGGTCCGCTGATCGTTCCTCCCGGATAGAGGAAGCGGTCATCCGGTCGAGCGAGTCCGTTGTATTTTGCCAGCCAGTCATTGGAGTTCAACACAGACGTTCGCGCGTAGGTATAGAGCGAACCGTGGTAGGTGGATGTGCCAGACTTCGTCGCACCTTGAATGACGACCGGACCGTTGGACTGGTCGGCTCCGAAGTTCGAGGTCTGGACCTGCACCTCGCTGACGAACGAGTCGTTGATGTTCTGCAGGTTGGCGCCGAAGTTGCCCGCGTCGGTCAGGTTGGCACCGTCGAGCTTCAGCGTGATACCCGCAACGGGCGCGCCGTTCGAGGCATAAGGCGTCGGCTGCCCGATCGTGACCTGCGAGAAGTCGGGCGCCTGGTTTGCAGGGCCAAGGTTGCGAATAGCAAAGCCGGGGAGAATCTTTTGCAGCTCCGTCGCATCCCGGCCAACCACCGAAAGCTTCTCGAGATCGTTGGCCGTGATGGTTGAACTGAGCTGTCCGTTGTCGAGCGGGATGCCGGCAACGGTCTCCGTCACCGTCACACTCTGGCTCTCTGCGCCGACGGCGAGATGAATATCGCTGACGGCTTTGTTGTCGCCGGGATCGAGATGGATGCCAGTCTGTGTGTAGGACGCGAATCCGCTATGCGTCACGGTGAGCTTGTAGTCGCCGTTGGGCACGCCCGAAAAGGTGAAAGAGCCGGCGCCGTTACTCGTGATAACGCGCTGTGCCGACGTTTGAAGACTCTGGAGCGTCACGGTCGCGCCGGGCACCACTGCGCCCGTTGTATCCTCCACCAGCCCGCTCAAAGCAGCAGTTCCAACTTGGGCTCTCGCTGCGCCAGCGATCCCGACCGCGACCAGTGCTATCAGACACAACATCATCCGGGAGATGCGGGCCGGCGCCGCTCGATGCGTCGTCTCGTTTGCCACGCGATGCCACAAAGTCTGCGTTCTCAATCTAGCCTCCGCTCCGCAGAGCGTTATCGCCCAACGGAATTTGTAGAACGGAGAGCTTTATAGAGAAGCCCGCCATCAACGGATAAGGTCCTTGCGGCAAACCTAACAAAATTAACCGTTAAGAATGCGCGGAACAGTTTTTGTTTTGAATCACTTGGTTCGTTTGCACCTCCGCAAGGCACCTGATGAATCCAAGGGCTATAATTGGCCCGGCGTGCCCGCAGGAGACAAGCTGGACGAGAATAACAGGACGGATGCTTCGTTCACGGAGGAGGAAAAGTTCGCCGTCAACGAGCAATTGGAGCGACTGGTTGCCAGCTCCTACTTCAGTCATAGCCGGCGCTTTCCTTCGTTCCTGCGCTTCGTGGTCGCGCAGACGCTCTCCGGCCATCCCGACTCTCTGAAGGAACGGACGCTGGGTGTCGCGGTCTTTGGCAAGGACGCAGACTATGACACCGCCAACGATCCGATCGTGCGGGTCACGGCCGCCGAGATCCGCAAGCGCATCGCCCAGTACTATCAGGATCCGAACCACGACCACGAGCTGCGCCTTACGTTGCCGCCGGGGTCCTATGTGCCGAAGTTCGATCCTCCACACAGCTCGCTAGGGGAGGTGATGACTGCTGCCGGAGCGCCGGACGAAGGAAGCGCCGCGGCCAACGGCGCCCGTTCCCACCATGACGTCCATGTCCTCGCGGCTCTAGCCGCAAAACACCGGCGCCTGACCTGGTTGTTGACGGGCATCCTCGTGCTGCTGATCGCGGTCGGCGGATTCGCCTGGTGGGAGAGTTCACGGCCTACCGCGCTGACCGAGTTTTGGGCGCCGGTTCTCAATTCGCCTGATCCGGTGCTGTTCTGCATCGCCGATCAGACGCAGTACACGGCGATAGCGCTGCGCGATGCCCAGGACCCATCGCGGCAGCAGGTGCTTCATGACAATCTGACCGCGGTCGTTATCGACGACCTGAGTCCGACAGTGAAGATTGCGGGGTTCCTGCAATCGAATCACAAGGAGTACAGCATGCGTGGCGAGGGCTCGACGACGCTGATGGATCTTCGCAGCGGTCCGACCGTGTTCATCGGCGCCTATGACAATCAGTGGACGCTGCGTTTGCTGAAACCCCTTCGATTTCATTTCGTCAACGACGAGTCGATGACCCACTTCGGCATCGTCGATACCGCGACGAAGACACCAACGTCCTGGATCGTCGACCGCACGCAGCAAATGGCAACCAACAACTATCGCGACTACGCCATCGTCGCCCGCTTCGCCGACAGCATTACGGGAAGACTCGCCGTGGTCGTGGCCGGGATTGGGCGCGGAGGAACGATTGCAGCGGGTGAGCTTGTTACCGATCCGGCTGCGCTCGCGCCTGTCCTGCGCGCCGCCGGCGACAAGCGCAACATCGAGCTCGTGCTCAGCACACCGATTATTGGCGGCGAGCCTGGGCCACCGCAGGTCATCGCATCGTACGCATGGTAAGCCGGTGTCGCGTGCCTCAAAGCTGGTTTCCGCCAAGCGCACCCGTGAGTTATGTTGTTTGCGGCAGCGTGAAGTAGAACGTCGCGCCGCGTTCGACATTGCCCTCGGCCCATATCGCGCCGCCGTGGCGCGCGATGATTCTCTGTACCGTCGCGAGGCCGATTCCTGTCCCGTGAAACTCGCTCTTGCTGTGTAGGCGGTGGAAAGGCTGGAACATCTCTCCGGTTCGCCTGGGATCGAAACCGGCTCCATCATCACGCACGAAGTAGACCGTGCTGTCGCTCATGATCTTGGCGCCGAATTCGATGCACGCCTTCGGATGGTGCGACGTGTACTTCCACGCATTGCGCAAAAGATTATCCACAACGATTCGCATCAGGCCGGCATCCGCCTCAACGGGTGGAAGGTCGGAAATGTTAAAATCGACATCCCTTCCGGGTTCTGAGCTCTTAAGGTCCGTGGCGATCTGGTGCGCCATTGTGGTCAGGTTGACCTCGTCCCGCTTGACCGCGGATGTTGAAGCCCGCGAGAAATTCAGCAGATCATCAATGAGCGCGGCCATGTTCTTCGTGGAATCCTGCAGGCGCTGGAGCATCTCCCGGCTGGTTGGATCGAGCCGGTCGGCGTTGGTTGCGAGCAGATAGGCGAGGCCGGCGATTGAATCCAGCGGACCGCGGAGGTCGTGCGCGACTGTGTATGAAAAGGCTTCCAACTCGCGGTTCGCGGAGCGCAGTTCTACGGTTCTCTCCTCGACTCGCTGCTCGAGCTCATCTCGCGAACGGCGCAGTGCAGCATCACGCTCTTGAATCTGTTCCAGCATCTCATTGAATGCCTTGGTGAGAACAGCCATCTCGACGTTGTCGGACGATTGTGCCGCACGCGCCGAGTAGTCGCGTTCGCGGGAGATGGAGCGCACAGTTTCGGCGAGGGACGTGATCGGCTGGGCGACCGTGCGGCGCGAGGCGGAGCTGATGCCGATAGCCGCAACCATACAGAACAGCAGGATCAGGACAGCGATCAGCAGATAGTGACGCGCGCGCTGTTCTATTTCAGTCAGCGGAGCCGCGATGTAGATGACTCCCAATGAAACCTTCTGGTAGACGATGCGGTGTGCAAGCACCAAGTGTCTGCCTTCCAGCCAGTGATGCTCCGTTTCAGGAAGCGGCAGTACGTGGCGTGTGATCAGCGCTGTTTCCCGAGACGGCCCATACGTTGCGAAGACTGAACCGTCTTCCGTCGTGAGAACGGCGGCAGCAACGCCCGGCGATCGGCTCAGCCCACGCAGTGTCGCCTCCGCACTGGCGGGATCATCGAAGGTGAGCGCCGCTACGCTGTTTGCGCCAATGATCTGCGCCTCCGCCGACAGGTTGCTGATGAGGTTCTGGCGGAACGAGAGCATGTCATAGGAGAAGAACGCAAGCACGGCGAGAACAAGGACCGATCCGCTGACGAGCAGATTCATCCGGGTGATCCTGCCGGAGATGGTGCGCGCCGATCGCTGCCGGGTCATGGCGCACCTCCCTGCTCCGCCCGTCCCTTCACGTCTACCGCGACCTTCAGCAGCTCCGAGCTCATCACCAAATGGCTGCGATTGACTGCGTCGAGGTTCACCGAGAAGCGGACGCGATTCTGGATAATCTGAAATTGGATCATCCCGCCGCGCGCGAGAAAGTCGGGCAGATCGCTGACGGTCAGCAACGGCTTGTCGGCGGCGCCGCGCAACAGCACATCGCTTCGTTCGCGCTCCGATGCATCAATGAAAAGAACAGCGCAGCCTGTCTCTTCCTCGGGGCGAGAAATTTCGCGAACGGTTAATGTGCGCCCATCGATGGCTTCGTTCGCAATGGTCCTTTCGACGCCCGCGGCAAACGAGTGCGTGGCCGCCACGCAAATCTGAAAAGGGCCACGATCCACGCCAGACGGCCAGCGCACGAATTTCCCGAAATCGAACAGATAGACGGCCTCCACATCCGCTTGCGTGGGCAGCGTGGAGGGTGCATTGACAGGCTGTATGGCGCCGACCGGCCCGACGGTCATCACGCTGGCCAAGAGCAACACCACGTTGGGCAGGCGATGCGTCATTGAACCCTACCAGGTCCATCCGAGGCCGCCGTAGACCCCGCGTCGAATTTCCACGACGTTCGAGGCATCTCCGGGGAACTCGGCATGGCGCGGCTGAAGAAGATTGCGACCGGTTGCGGAAAGCTGAAGATGTTCTTTCACCTGGTAGTCAATGTTCAGGTCCGCCGTCTGATAGCTGGCGATGTTCTGAGCGGGCAGCGAGCCCACGAACCGATAGTCTGGAACGATCTCAAACCCTTTAAAGGGCGTGAACACGCCTTGTACGCTCGCCTGGTTCTGCGGACTCGATCCTTCATAACTGGAAGCGTAAGACGTCTGACTGAACCCAGGCTTGGAATGTAGCGCAATGTGCAGATACGAGTAACTGCCGCGAAGCTGAAACCAGTTCGTCAGCTCCCAGTCAGGCGCTATCTCGATCCCGTTGGAGATGCCGCGTAATCCATTCGCGAACGGCTCGGTAATGAGCTCGTGAGTGTACGGTGCCGTCGGAAAGGAGAGGGTGACAGTTCCATAGCTCTCAACGTTGTCATATTGGTTATGAAATGTGGCAACGTCCACGTACAGATTGCGCCGCAACAACTGGCGATAGCCGCCCTCCCAGCCGATCAGCACCTCAGGCTGAAACGTCGGGTCTCCGGCGACCTGAACGAACAGATTATATTGCGGCGAATAACCAACCAGACTAAGGTCGCGATCCACCCGGCCGGGCGTCCGCAGTGCGCGCGAGACCGCACCCCAGAGCGTGATGTGCTGCTTCGGCGTCCACAGAAGACGGCCCGTCGGTTGCCATCCCCATCCACTGTAGTTGTTGTCTTCCAACTTTGTCCCAGCCGTGAACGAAAGACGATTGGGAACAATTTGAAATGTGTCCTGCGCGAACAACGAATAGACGTAGTTGTTGATCTGATGCGGCGTGAAATTCACCGTCGCCTGGGTTTGAACAATGTTGCTCGGGCTCTCACGCAGGCCGGCGCCGAGAACGATGTTGTTCCTGCGAAGGCTGGCGATGTTGTAGATGAAATCGAGATCGATCGTGTCGCGCGTCTCGGTAAACTGCGACGTCCCGCGGTTGGTGCGGTCAAAGTACCCCTGCAGATAGAAGCTGGAACCGTGGGAAACTCGACGGTCCCAGCGCAGCATAAGGTCTCCGCCCGAGACGAGTTGCTGTCCATCGACTGTCAGCTGAGCCGGTGGCGTGTACTCGCCGATCTGGTTCTGGTCTCCGCTTGCGCCGCGGTACATCATGAAGAAGGCGGCTACATCATCCTTCGCGGTTGGTTGCCAGTCGGCTCGAAAACCGCCCCGCTCCTGGTGCCAGTGGTCGTACGGATCGCCGCCGGGATTATCTTCGGGCCCGCGATTGAACCCTTTAGCGAAGATACGGTACTGCAGATTGGAGCCGGCGCTTGCTCCCCAACGAACCTCTCCGTCAAAACGGTTGACCGGCCCCCCTCCCGTTGCCTGAATCAACCCACCCTGCGTGTCGTGTGCCTTCTTCGTAATGATGTTGATGACGCCATTGACGGCATTCGCGCCCCAGATCGTTCCACCGGGCCCGCGAATCACCTCGATGCGATCGATGTCATCGAGCACAAGGTCCTGAACGTCCCAATACACACCCTCGAATAGCGGCGTGTAGACGCTTCGTCCGTCAATGAGGACGAGCAGGCCCTTGGAGAACTGGCTGTTGAAGCCGCGAACACCGACCGCCCATTGGTCGCTCTGCTCGCGCGCCACATCCACTCCGGGGACGAGCCGGAGCAGTTCGGGAATGCTCGTCGCACCGGAACGTCGAATATCATCCTGCGTCAGCACGAAGACGGCAGCCGGAGTCTGCCAAACCTCTTCAGGCAACTTCGCGACCGTCGTCACCTCGACATCGCCAAGCTGCGCGAGCGAAAGCTGTTTCAGTTGATTCTCGGACTGTTGTGGCCGCTGGTCGAACGTATTAGTCGCCAGTGCACGAGACCACGCCGCCGTGGCGAGCAGCATCCCGGCAATACACATGCAAGGGCCGCAGCTGCGTCGCACGCTTCCGGCGTTTCCAGCACAATTCCGTCTCCACCGCACCCTAGTGCACCGCCTTGCCCAGCGTCTGCGTCACCATTTCGACGAGCCGCGCCGGATCGCCCTTGCGTATGAATCCGTCCACGAACGGCCCAATATCGTCCGGCATCATCAATGCATCCGAGAGCACAAGGATCGGCGCCTGCGCATACTTTGCACGCACAACCTTCGCCACCTCAGGTGCGGTCATGCTGGCGTTCAAGTGATAGTCCAACAGCACCAAGTCCACCGGCGCGCCATTGGGCAACTCGACCTCCGCCTGGGTCGCCAGCGCCGGCACCGGATCGAACCCGGCGGCCTGAATAATCCAGCCGTAGATTCTCAGATGCGAAGGATCATCATCGATGATGAGTACTGCCGGCTTGTTCATGTGTTTGGGTCCCGGTTTACTCTTGAGAAGCGCGCCGAACCTGCGATGTTTAGGCTCCCCGCCACACTATAAGGGATGTGTTGCATCGATTGATATGAACTTAAAGAGTCATTCCCGACGATGCGAATAGGAACCTGTTGGTTGCCTTTCCTGGCGAAAATTTTGGAGTGAATCGTATGCCATCGCCTCTCTATTCGATTGTTGGCGGCCGGCCGGCGGATACAGGCGGCACGCGCTTTCGTGCAATCAATCCTGCTGACGGGGAGCCTCTGGAACCCGAGTTCGTCAGCGCCGAACTTCAGGATGTCTCTCGAGCAGCAGAGCTCGCTGCATCCGCCGCTCCCGCGCTTGCTGATGCAACACCTCACGACCGCGCCGCGTTTCTGCGCGCCATGGCAGACGAACTGACCGCGGACGGTGCTGCCATTGTCGAGCGTGCACGGCTTGAGACGGGACTGCCGAAGACTCGTCTGGACGGAGAGCTTGCGCGCACCACAGGCCAGCTTCGTCTTTTCGCCGACGTCGTTGAAGAAGGCTCCTGGGTGGACGCTCGCATCGACGAAGCATTGCCCGAGCGCAAGCCAATTGCACGACCGGACATCCGTTCCATGCTTCGGCCCATCGGACCGGTTGCAGTATTCGGCGCAAGCAATTTCCCGCTCGCGTTTTCGGTCGCGGGCGGCGATACCGCGTCGGCGCTGGCCGCTGGCAACCCTGTCGTCGTCAAAGCGCATCCGGCGCATCCAGGCACCAGTCATCTCACGGCACTCGCGGTGCTCCGAGCAGTGGAGGCGCGCAACCTGCCCGCCAGAACCTTCAGCCTTCTGTTCGATCATGGCGTCGAGGTGGGCGCCGCGTTAGTGCAACAGCCGCCGATCAAAGCCGTCGCTTTCACCGGCTCCGCCCAAGGCGGGCAAGCATTGATGCAGCTCGCCGCCTCACGCCCTGAGCCGATTCCCTGTTACGCGGAGATGGGCAGCACGAATCCGATCTTCGTTCTTCCGGGAGCGCTTCACGAACGCGGGGCCGATCTGGCAAATGGCTTACAAATATCCTTCACGCTTGGCTCGGGACAATTCTGCACCAAACCCGGACTCGTCTTTCTGCCAGAGCGCGATGCCGACACATTTGTCGAAACATTGCGAAGAGGAGTGTGCGCTCTCGGTGCGCACGGCATGCTTACACCGGAGATTGCGAAGCGATACAACGTTGCCATCGCGCAGCGACGCCAGGAGGGCGCGGCGGAGTGGGTCGCTGGATTCGAAGGCGCGCCGGCGGCCAACGGAGCGAACGCCGGTGCGGCTGTTTTCAGTGTCCCGCTAGCAACCTTCATCTCGAACCACAACCTCGAAGAGGAGATCTTCGGGCCAACCACGCTGCTCGTTCATTACGGTGACTCGCGCGATCTTATCGAAGTGGCGCAGCGGCTTCACGGCCATCTCACCGCGACGATTCACGGAACCGAAGAAGATCTTCGCGCCGCCGCTGAACTCGTCCGCGTGCTTGAGACAAAGGTTGGGCGCATCCTCTTCAACGGCTATCCAACAGGCGTTGAAGTCTGCCATGCGATGGTGCACGGAGGTCCCTTTCCTGCAACATCGGATATTCGCACGACCTCGGTTGGCACGCGCGCGATTCTGCGCTTCGCACGGCCGGTGTGCTATCAGGACTTTCCGGATGCAGCGCTTCCCGCCGAGCTCCAACGCAACAACCCGCTCGGCATTCAACGCATGATCAACGGCAAATTCACCGGCGAATAAACGCCGATTTATGCAACCCGGTTCTCCAAGACACCGATACCGTCGATCGAGATCGAGATGAGATCGCCATGCGCAAGGGTGAACTCATCGCCCGGCACAATGCCAGTGCCGGTCATCAGGTACGCCCCATCCGGAAAGCAGTTGTCGCGACACAGGTAACTTGCAAGCTCCTTTGGTTCGCGCTTCAATTCAGCAAGGGTAGTGCTTCCCTTGAATTCGCTGACTCCGTCGCGAGTGATGTCTATCTCGATCCTCGTGCTCTTCGCAAGCGGCTCACGACTCAACAGCACACAGGGGCCCAGCGCGCAGCTCCCGTCATACACTTTGGCCTGCGGAAGATAGAGCGGGTTCTCGCCCTCGATATCGCGTGAGCTCATGTCATTGCCGATGGTGTAGCCGATGATCTCTCCGCGCGGATTGAGCAGCAGCGTCAACTCGGGCTCGGGAACAGACCAGGTCGCGTCTGAACGAATGCGCACGCTTGCTCCCGGATGGACGACCCGGCGAGCAGTCGCCTTGAAGAACAGTTCCGGCCGCGTCGCCGAGTAGACACGATCGTAAAAACTTCCGCCGCCGGCGTCCTTCGACTCTTCCATGCGCGCGCTGCGACTGCGGAAGTAGGTAACGCCCGCCGCCCAAACTTCCTGCGATCCAATCGGCGCAAGGAGATCTTCGATACGCGGAGCAGGAATGGCATCAGTACTCATCCTATGCCGCACGTGCTCGTGCGGATCCTCGCTGCTCACCATCGGGTCCCAGGTTGTATCTACGGTGTGGAAGTCACCGCCGTCGTCGGCGATCAACCCGTGAATCGTGCGATAGATCTTCATCACTGCCTGTTCTCCCTGACAGCGCCGCGCGCGAGTTGTTCTGCGATCGCGTCGGCGTCATACACACAGCCTCCCCACACGCCTCCGCTTGCCTGCACGAGCGCCGCCCACAATCGCGTATCAGCCGGCAATGCCGGGTGGGGTGCAAGATCTTCGCGCGGTGTGCGCGCTTCGAGTCGCCGTGTACCTTCCTCAGCTCCGAAACGCTCCTCTGCATGGCCCACCAGATTCACCGTCCCATGCAGCGCGTTGCGGTCAATCACAATCTCGATCCAATCTCCATCGCGCACGCGCCCCAGCGGTCCTCCGGCCAGCGCCTCCGGTGAGATGTGCCCGATGCACGCTCCAGTTGAGACACCACTGAATCGCGCATCGGTCAGCACCGCGACGTGCTTGCAGTACGGCAGAGCCTTTAGCGCGGAAGTGATTTGATAGATCTCCTGCATCCCCGCGCCGAGCGGACCGCCGCAGACCAGCACCAGCACGTCCCCGTGACCGACTTCGCCACGCTTGATCGCCGCAATCGCGCCCGCTTCCGTCACGAACACCTTCGCCGGACCCTCGTGCTGATAGCAATTTTCCGCATCAATCAGCGACGGATCAATCGCCGTGCATTTCATCACACTGCCCTGCGGCGCAAGATTGCCCAGTGGAAAACATACAGTCGATGTCAGGCCACGCTGGCGTGCACGATCCGGCGAAAGAATCACATCGTCTGAATCCACTCCATCAACCTCGCAAAGACGTCGTCTGAGCGCGGCACGCCGCTCGCTCTGCTCCCACCAATCCAGGTTCTGCCCCAAAGTTTCGCCACTAACTGTTCTCACACTTGTGTCGAGCAGGCCGGCGCGGCGCAGATGCATCATCACCTCCGGCACGCCACCGGCGAGAAAGACCTGCACCGTGGCAAAGTTGCGCGGCCCGTTGGGCAGAGCGTCAACGATCCTCGGCACCTCGCGATTGGCGCTCTCCCAGTCTTGTCGCGTTGGGCGCCGCAGGTCCGCCGCGTGCGCAATCGCCGGCACATGCAGCAGCAAGTTCGTCGATCCACCAAATGCCGCGTACACCACCATCGCATTGCGCAAGGCCGCGTCGGTCAGCACCTCGCGGGTGCCAATCCCAAGTTGTACCAGCCGCAGCAGCGCGCGAGCGGAACGCTTCGCCGCTTCCAGCCAAACCGGCTGGCCCGAAGGCGCAAGAGCCGTGTGCGGCAGTGCCAAGCCGAGCGCCTCGCCCACCACCTGAGACGTCGCTGCGGTGCCGAGAAACTGACACCCGCCGCCCGGGCTCGCACAAGCCCGGCAGCCGACCTCGGCAGCGTACTCCTGCGTAATCTCGCCCTGCGAAAACCGTGCGCCGATCGTCTGCACTCGTCCCGCATCTTCCCCCTCATCCGGCAGCAATGTGACTCCGCCCGGCACCAGCACGCTGGGCAGCGCGCCACTCGACGCCAGCGCCATCATCATCGCCGGCAGCCCCTTGTCGCAGGTGGCAATGCCCAACACCCCGCGCCGCTGTGGCAGCGAGCGCATCAGCCGGCGCAGCACCATCGCCGCATCGTTGCGATACGGCAGCGAATCGAGCATCCCTTCCGTTCCCTGCGTGCGTCCGTCGCAAGGATCCGTGCACGCGCCGGCAAACGGCATCGCATGCAGGCCGCGCAACTCGCGCGCGGCTTCGGCAACCAGCAGCCCAATCTCCCAATGACCGGTGTGAAACCCGAGCGCGATCGGCGTTCCATCGGCCGCACGCAGTCCACCATGCGTGCTCAGGATGAGAAACTCGGGATCCAACAACCGCGCCGGTTCCCAACCCATCCCGGCGTCCTGCGACAGACCAAACAGATTTCCGGATGGTTGCGTGAGCAGCATCTCCGGCGTAACCGGAAGCGAGCCCTCCGGTCCCTTCGCGTGCGTTCGCAGATCAGCGAAGAGCGAGGCATCGCTTTCGAGAACATCGCGTGCTCCGAGAGGCTCAGGCATGGACAGGCTCCTCCAGCGAGCCTCCCGCCGATGCCTCCGGCAACCACACAATCAGCAACGAGGAGACAACCAGAAAGGCCGACATCATCAGATATCCGGCGCGCTCACTTCCCGTCGCGGCGCGCAACCATCCGACGACATCCACTCCGGCGAAAGCTCCCAGCGCTCCCGCGCTATTGACCAGCGCCATCACCTCGCCCACATAGTTCTTCGGAATGCGCTCTGGCATGATTGCGAAGAATGGACCGTAGGGCGCATACATTCCACCCGCGGCAACCAGCAGGCAAAGATACGCCCACACAAAGCCATGCGGCGCCAGGAGAAATGAACCCGTCAGCGCTAATCCAGACAGCAGCAGGAACGGCCACACCATCTCGCGCCGCCGCCGTGTGCGATCCGATATCTGCGACACAACCAGCATCAACGCAATCGCCACCAGATACGGCGCCGCGGAGACAAGTCCCGTGCGCCCCATCGTGAGCGAAGCTCCCTGGCGCACAATCGTAGGCAGCCACAACACGAATCCGTACACGCCGAAGCTCCAGCAAAAGTACTGAATCGCGAGAACGATGACATCCTTGCGTAACAACGCTGCGGCCAGCGTCGCGGTCGTTGCATGCGCGGACGCAGGTAATTCCGCCTGCTCCACGGCGAGTTGCGCTGTGACGCTCTCCGCCTCTTTCTTCGGCATCCAACGGGCATCGGTCGGATGTTCGCGGACGAACAGCCCCCACACGATCGCCCAGATGACGGAGGGTACGCCCTCGAGAATGAACGTCCGCTGCCAACCGAACCGCTCGATCAGAAATCCCGTAATCGCAGACATCCAGAGCACCGTAACCGGATTGCCCAGCATCAGCAGCGTGTTGGCCCGGGAGCGGTCCGCCCGCGTGAACCAACGCGTCAGTACAAGCAACAGTGCCGGAAAGATAATGCTCTCGGCCACGCCGAGCAGCAGCCGATCGATGGCCAGCAACCAGAACTGGCGCAGCACGCCAGTCAGCGCCGCGAGCATTCCCCACAAGACCAGGGCCACCGCAATCAGCCGCGTGCAACTGAACCTGCGCGCCGCAATAATTCCCGGAACCTGAAAGAGAAAATAGCCCAGAAAGAACAGTGCACCGAGCAGCGAGTTCTTTGCGCCGGTTATGCCGAGCGTCTTGGCCATGCCGGCCGCCGCGCCAAACCCATAATTTGCGCGGTCCACATAGGCCAGGCTGTACGTGATGAAGACTGCCAGCAGCAGCCAGCGCCGTCGCCCCCACTGCGTCTTGAAGTTCGGCAACTCAGCCGCGTACGCGGCGTTCGTCATCGTCGCTCGAGTTCGAAAAGCAGCACACACGCAAGGGAAGTATACGCAGCAGCCCCTCGATGCGGCTTACGCGAATTTCGTCGCCACGTAATGCGAAATGCTGCGTTACTGTAGTGAACAAGCCTTCTACCTTGTTTGCGAGCCCGCCGCTCGCTGCTGCCTTGCAATGCACGATGAGACGCGAAAGGACGGCGCCATCGATGGGCTTGTCGAGACGTGATTTTCTTCTGAAAGTCGGCCACGCCGGCGGCTACAGCGCAGCGTTTCTGACGATGCAGGGTCTCGGTCTGCTGCAACCGAGTCGCGCAGACGCAGCTCCGCTCGCGGTGCCGGGCTCCGGCAAAGGTGTGCGCGTAATTGTGCTTGGCGCGGGCATTGCCGGCCTCGTCGCCGCTTATGAACTGCGGGCCCTCGGCTACAACTGCATGGTGCTCGAAGCCCGCAATCGTCCCGGCGGACGCAATTGGACCGTACGCAACGGCGATAGCGTCGAGTTCACCGACGGCACAACGCAGCGCTGCGAATGGAGCGACGGCCAGTACCAGAACTTCGGCCCGGCACGCCTTCCATCGAGCCACCCCACTATTCTCGGCTACTGCCGCAAGCTTGGCATCGAGATGCAGGTGGAAGTGAACATGAGCCGCTCAGCATTTTTGCAGAACGACGAGGCCAACGGCGGCAAACCTGTTGTCATGCGACAGGCCGAAAACGACACGCGCGGCTACGTCAGTGAGCTGCTTGCGAAATGCGTGCAGCAGGGCGCGCTCGATCAGGAGCTCACAGCGGACGATCGTGACCGAATGCTTTCCTTCCTTCGTATTTATGGCCCGCTCGATGAGGCCGGCAAATATGCAGGCAGCGACCGCGCCGGATTCCTCAGACCACCTTCCGTAGAAGACCCAGGCGTGCTCAGCAAACCCGTCGATCTGCACACGCTGCTCTGCGAAGACTTTTGGCAGGGCATGCTATTCGACGAAGCCTTCGACATGCAGGCGACCATGTTCCAGCCCGTCGGCGGCATGGACCGCATCCCTTACGCATTCGCAAAGTCACTCGGCAGCATCGTTCTCTACGACGCGCCTGTGACCGAGATTCGCAAGTCCAGCTCCGGCGTGCGCGTCACCTACACCCACAAGAACTCGTCGGCCACCGTTGACGCCGAATATTGCATCTGCACACTTCCGCTCGTTCTGCTTCGCAAGATCCCCAACGATCTCAGCGCGCCCTACAAGAAGGTCGTCGACGAGTGCAGCTATGCCGCCGCGTATAAGGTGGCATGGGAGAGCCGCCGCTTCTGGGAGCAGGACTACAACATCTATGGCGGTCTCGAGTTCTGCAACTTCGGTCTGAGCCCGATCTGGCTGCCCTCCGGCGGAATGTTTTCCGACCGCGGCGTGCTCGTCAGCGGCTATGGCTTCGATACAACACACGACTTCGCCGCCCTCAGCTTCGCAGACAAACTCGCGGCCAGCCGTAAATCCGTTGAGCGGCTGCACCCGGGCCACGGCAAAGAGATCGAAAAGCCCGTCTACGTCAACTGGGGTTTAATCCCATTCAACCAAGGCGCCTGGATCAACAGCTACGGTCCCTTGCAGGACGAGGAATCGAATGACACGCCCGCCCTGCATAACGGGCGAACGCCATATGGCCACCCGTTTAATCGAATCGGATACCAGACCCTGCTCGAACCTGATGGTCCCATCTACTTCGCCGGCGACCACGTCAGTCACATCGTCGGCTGGCAGGAGGGCGCTGCGCTCAGCGGTCGGCGAGCCGTGAGTCTGATCTCCGACCGCGTTAAATCTGCACGCCTCGCCCGTCAATTGCCGGCAGAAGCTTAGTCGTAGAACGCTCTTGTGAATCGTGGCGGACGAACTCCGTCGGCCATCGCGGACTGCGATGGCGCGGGAGCTGCGACCGGCGGCGCATCCATTACCTCTTTGAATGCCGTGCGGAACTTCGCCATCTCCTCCGGTGTTCCAACCGTGATGCGCACTGCGTTGGGCCACACCGGCCACGTGCGCCCGATGAAGATATTCTTCTGCTGCATCGCAGCCATCACGCTGCGCCCGTCGCGTCCCGTGTCGATCATGAAACAGTTCGACTGCGACTCGCCGATCACCTTGTAGCCTTTCTGCCGCAGCCACGCAATGGTCTCCCGCCGCGTATCGCCGATGATCTTCTTCCTCGTTGGCACAACCTCCGCGTCAAGCAACGATGCGTTCGCGGGCCCCGTCCCTAGGATCGGCATAAAATTCTCCCCAAACATTCTCAGCTTCGCCAGCAGATCCGGCCGCGCCAGCGCAAGTCCACACCGCAATCCCGCCATACCGTAGACCTTCGAGAACGTTCGCAGCACCACGATATCTTTGTCCGCCGCCACAAGATCCAGCACATCCGGCGCGTCCGCGAAGTGGATGTACGCCTCATCCACCAGCAGCACTGAACCCCTGGGCTTGTTGCCCAAAGCCCAGACGATGTTCTGCTTGCTCGTCAGCGTCCCCGTCGGATTATTCGGATTGCAGATATAGATCACGCCGGCGTTTGGATCCGCCGAGACCATCGTCTTCACATCATGCGCATACTCCCCGGTGAGCGGAATTTTATGAATCGGAGCTCCCGCCGCCCCTGCCGCCATCATGCCCCACTCGTACGACGGATCGGCAATCACCAGGCTTCGCGAAGGCGACGTGAAAGCCAGCACCGTGTAAAACAACGGCTCCGAAGAACCGGCATACACGGCGACATGGTCCGGCTTCAGATGATGCTGCGAGGCAAACGTTTCGATGAGCTTATCCGCCTCGCCGTACAGGTCATATCGTCCGCCGGCCGGCGTCAGCGCAGCAATGCGTTCGCGTGCCGCCTGGCATGGCCCCAGCGGGTTCTCATTCGCGTTGATCAGTACGGCTCCTGCCGGCATTGAAGGAAAGATGAGGCTGGGAGGCACCGGACGCCCATCGGCCGCTGTCCTCATCTGCGCGGCGCGCGCGAAGTGCGCCTCGGTTAAGATCGGAGTCGCGGCTGCGGCTAGCGCGTAGCGCAGAAAGCTGCGCCGGCTGCTTATGGTGAATTCAGAGTTTTCGGAACGTTGCCTCATGGAAAGCTCCTCTCCCGCATATCAGCGGACGTCTCTATCTTGCGAAGCGGGCCCGGCACGCCGTCGAGAAGATACAAAAGCCCCGCGGAGAACGCGAGCGGCGAAAATCCACGTACGGTCTATACCGATGAGCGTAGTTATGCCATCTCGATGCCAGAATAATACCGCTGCTCACATAGAACAGCGGCACTATATCGCTTGCCATACTCCGATGGAGGCCGTTACTGCGCAGTGCCTTCCGCGGCCGGTATGGCAGCACCGAAGTGATGCCGCACATCGGCGCCGCTCACCCAGAAAATCACATCTTCGGCAATGTTGGTCGCATGGTCGCCCACCCGCTCCAGGTTGCGCGAGATCACCAGCGCATTCAGTGCCTCCGGCGTCCGTTCCGGATGCTGCTGGATCAGGCCGCCCAGCGTGCGAAAAGCATCGCGATTCAGCTCGTCCACCTGGTCATCCAGCAGGAGCACAGACTGCGCCATCTCCGTGTCTGCCTCAATGAATGACTGCAGCGCCTTGCGAATCATCGCAGTCGCGAGCTGCGCCAGCTTCGGAATATCGACCGGCAGGTCCTGCCCCGCCATCGTTCCCAGGTCCTTCACCCGGTTCGCAATGTTCACCGCCTGGTCGCCCACACGCTCCAGGTCCGCATTGATGCGAATCACCGCGAGAATGAAGCGCAAATCTACCGCCATCGGCTGCTCCATCGCCAGCAGATCGAGCGCCAGCTGATCGATCTCATGCTCCATCCGATTAACCGCCGGTTCCGACAGCGAGACCAACTCACACAAATCCATATCGCGCGAGGAGTAGGCTTCGGTCGCCCGCTGAATCGCCTGCTCCACAAGCCCGGCCATCACCAGCAGCCGTTCCTTCAACTCGTCGAGCTTCTGCTGAAATTTGATACGCATCAGCCAAACCTCCCCGTGATGTAATCCTCCGTCCGCTTGTCGGAGGGGTTGGTAAAGAGCTTGTCCGTCGCGTCAAACTCAACCAGCCGGCCCATCAGAAAAAATCCCGTCCGCTCCGCCACCCGCGCGGCCTGCTGCATATTGTGCGTCACGATGACGATCGTGTACTGGCTCTTTAGTTCAAAGATCAGGTCTTCAATCTTAGCCGTCGAAACCGGATCGAGTGCGCTCGCCGGCTCATCCATCAGCAACACCTCCGGATCGACCGCCAGCGCACGCGCAATACAGAGCCGCTGCTGCTGTCCGCCGGACAAGCTCGCGCCGGACTTCTTCTTCAGGTCGTCTTTGACTTCGTCCCACAGAGCCGCCTGCTTAAGCGAGCGCTCCACGACCTCATCGAGTACGCGACGCTTGCGATATCCGTTCAGCTTCAGCCCGCTTGCAACGTTGTCATAGATCGTCATTGAGGGAAACGGATTCGGCCGCTGAAACACCATCCCCACGCGGCGTCGGATCTCCACCGGCGACGCATCATGATAGACATCGAGCTCGCCCATGCGCACCGAGCCCTCTGCGCGCGCGATGGGATTGGTCTCATGCATCCGGTTCAGACAGCGCACAAAGGTCGATTTGCCGCAGCCCGAAGGGCCGATCAGCGCCGTGCACTGGTTCGCCCGGATGTGCAGGCTCACATCCTTCAGCGTGTGCACCGGACCGTACCACGCGTTCAAATTCTCAACGCGAATGTCGACACCCACTCAGTGTCCTCCCTTAATCGTGCCGCGACTCGCGTACAACCGTACCAGCGTTACCGACAGCATAATCAGAACAATCAGCACCAGCGCGGCCGCCCACGCCAGTCTGTGCCACTCGTCATATGGGGAGAGCGCGTAAACGTAAATCTGCAGCGGTAGCGCGGCCATCGGCTGCGTCAGTTTAAAGCTCCAAAAGTTATTGCCGAACGCCGTGAACAGCAGTGGCGCCGTTTCGCCCGCGACGCGCGCAAACGCCAGCATGCATCCCGTGATGATGCCCGGCGTCGCCGTGCGCAGACTGACTGAAAGGATCGTTCGCCACTTCGGAATTCCCAGCCCCAGCGCGGCCTCGCGTAACATATGCGGCACCGTCGCCAGCATCTCTTCCGTCGTGCGCGCAATCGTCGGTACCATCATGATGGCCAGCGCCACACCACCAGCCAGCGCCGAAAACTTGTAATGCACCACGATCAGCCCATACGCTGCGATGCCCATCACGATGGACGGTACGCCATTCAACACATCTGCCGTGAAGCGAACGGCCGTTCCCATCCAGCCTCCGCGGCCATACTCGGCCAGGTACACGCCAGCGGCGATTCCCAGCGGCACACCAATCACGCTCGCTACTGCGAGGATGATTCCCGAACCAACGATACAGTTCGCCATGCCGCCGCCCGGCTCTCCCACCGGCGCAGGGATATGCGTGAAGAATGCAAGGTTCAGCGAGCTCGCGCCCTTGTAGATCAGGTACCCGAGAATTGCGACCAGCGGCACCAGCACAATCATTGTGCTCAGGATCGCCAGCCCCGTCACAAGATGATTCGTGAGCGAACGGCGTATACGAATGGCCCGCTCAAGATGCGCCGACCGCTCCGGCAATGCTCTTGTCATGCGACCCTCGCCGACTGCCCGCGTGTCACCGCCCATACCAGCATCCGCGCAATCGCATTCACCACAATTGTCACCAGGAACAGCGCCAAACCGATCTCGATCAGGGCGCTCACGTAGAGGTCGCCCGTGGCCTCCGTAAACTCATTCGCAATCACGCTGGCCAGCGTGTATGCCGGGCTGAACAGATTCTTGAGGATGTCGGGGTGGTTGCCGATCACCATTGTGACGGCAATCGTCTCGCCCAGTGCGCGTCCCAGCCCGAGAATCACCGCGCCTACAATGCCAATCCGCGCATTGCGCAACACGCCGATGCGCAGCATCTCCCAGCGCGTGGCGCCCAGCGCCAGTGCAGCCTCGCGCTGATGAATGGGCACCGCCTTCATCACGTCGCGGCTGATCGAGCAGATGATTGGAAAGATCATGATCGCGAGCACCACGCTCGCCGTAAACATGCCGACGCCGAAGTTCGGCTCCGCAAACAACCCCGTCCAACCCAGGTATTTCTCCATCACCGGTCCAGCCTGATCACGAACAATCGGCACCAGGACCACCAGTGCCCAAAGACCATACACCACGCTCGGAATCGCAGCCAGCAGCTCCGTCAGGAATGCAATCGGCCCCCGCAGCCGCGGAGGACAGATGTCGATCACGAAGAAGGCCACGCACAAAGCGAGCGGCACCGCCATCAGCAGTGCCAGGAACGACGAAACTACCGTCCCGTAAATAAACGGCAGCGCCCCGAAGCTTCCATTCACCGGGTCCCAGTTCGATCCCTTGAAGAACTTCCATCCAAAAGCATGGATCGACATCTGCGAGTCATGGATCAGCACCCACAGAATCAGCGCCACGATGACGAAGATGCTCAGGGCGGCCATCAGCATCAACCCGCCGAAGCTGCCGTCGGCCCACCGTCCCGAGCTGCGCGCCTGCAGAAAACGCCGGATCTCGGAGGGCGGGGGCGTTACAGGGTTCGGCTGTTCAGAGGATGCCGGCGCCGATGAAACCACAGGCGGCGGCAGGCTGACTGGGCTGGATTGCGTCATAAGGGTTCGTGCCCTTTAGAGGGTAGGGGCAGATTGTGAAAGGACTGTAAATGCGCCATCGCCAAGAAGCCGCCGGACACACCCATCCGGCGGCTTTTCAGCCTGTTAGTAGGTGATTTCCTTGATGGTCTTGCGTTCCATCGCAACCACCGACGCCGGTAATGGAGCGTAACTCATGCTGCTTGCCTCGGCCTCGCCGTGGTCCAGCATCCAGTTAAGAAAACCGACCATCGCCTGACCCTTGGCATGATCGTTCCAGTGCTGCGGAATCAGCAGCCACGTGAATGACGAGATTGGATAGGCATCGGCTCCGGGCGCGTTTGTAATCGATACGCGATAGTCCGCCGGCATGTTCTTCGCCGCGCCCGCTGCCGCTGCCGTCACGCCCGCGGTGGAGGCCTTCAGGTATTTGCCCGCTGCATTCCGCACCAGTCCGAACGTCATATGGTTCTGCAACGCATAGATCAGCTCCACGTATCCGAAGGTGTTCGGCGTGCTCCGCACCATACCTGCCACGCCTTCATTGCCCTTTTGCCCTATACCAATCGGCCACTTCACCGAGGTTCCCTTACCAACCTCTTGCCGGAACAGCGGCACCACCTTCGACAGAAAATCGGTGAAGATGTAGTTCGTTCCCGATCCATCCGAGCGGTACACCGGCAGGATGCGATTGTGCGGCAGCTTAACGCCCGGGTTGTCGTGCTCGATGTTGCCGTCGTCCCAATACTGAATCTTGCCCAGATAAATGCCGGCGATCACCTCCGGCGCAAAGTGCAGGTCCTGGCTCACGCCCGGAATGTTGTACACCGGAACCACCGCGCCCAGCACAGTCGGAAGGTGAATGATCTTCACGCCGTTTTTTGCGGCCTCTGCCAGTTGCTGGTCCGTCATCGGGCCGTCTGAAGCGCCAAAGTCCACGGTCTTCTCCGTCACCTGGCGAATGCCGGCGCCCGATCCCACCGACTGATAGTTGATGTGCACACTCGGATGCTGCTGCGCATACTCGCTGAACCAGCGCGAATAGATCGGGTTGGGGAAGGTCGCCCCCGCGCCGTTGATGTCCTGAGCCCACGCGCCGGTCGTCAGGAATGCGATCACGGTAGCAGCTACAAATTTCAATCTCACCTTGAATCCTCCAGTCGTGCGGCGCTCAAATCTCAAAGCGCCGGTTATAGTTCCTCTGCCCTTGGGCCGTCATACCCTAGGACGCCATCTTGCGGCAGAGTGTCCAGCCTGCTGCAAGAAGGCCTTCCTTACGGAATGTAGTAGCGCATCTGCCAGTGCAGCATGCTGTCGTTAGTCGAAGGAGCCGCAGGCGTCGTCGAGCTTCCTACGCCGGACCACAAACCCCGCTTCAGATAGCTGTATGTAAACGAGTACTGCAGCCGCCCATACCGGGGATCGTTCACCGCCCGATAAATGAACCCGAACATCGGCTCCTGAATATACCGTGTCGGAGACGCACAGCTCGAAGCCGAGATGGACCCGCCCGAACCGGCGCTTGGCGTCGTTCCGGGAGCGCCGGCAGCGTTGTAGCAGCCGCCATCATTCAGGTTCTGCGGACCGTAGCCGATCAGCGAGCCCACCGCATTCGTGTACACCGTCCGCTGCGCATACTCGCCGCCGTAGTAGCCGAAGATGTCGAACTTCTTCGCCGGGTGCGTCTCAATACCGAACAGGCCGTGGTAGTTGCGGATTGGCTCCAGCGTCTCATCCGGACGAAGCGTCGCATCCGCGAGCTGCGCCGAACCGTACCGGCCAACACCCTGGCCCGCCATCAGCTGCAAACCCACGCTGAGGTACTTGTCCGGAGTCACCCGAACGCTGCCGAACACGCCGCCCGTCGGGCTAGTGTGGCTCTCATATGTTGAGCCATATGCATAGACAGGAGCCGAGGCCGTTCCGGTCACGCCGGTCACGGGCAGATAGTAATCGCGCAGGAAGCGCGCCAGGCCGCCGATCTCAGCATGAACCCTCGGTGCGTCGAGGGCTCCCTTGATCACGATATCCGGCAGAACATTGTTCGCGTACGTGGTCAGCGACCCACCCGAAGTGCCGATATTGCCCGCCGCGTTGTACAAGCCGCCATTCTGCCCCGGTCCGCCGAAGAAGTAGTCGACCGGAACCGATCCCGACGCCGTAAAGCCCGTGATCTGTGCCTGCTCCAGCGAAAGGGCCGCAGTAAATGCGCCTGTCTCGAAGTCGCCGAAGCGCTGCTGGAAGCGTATCTCCGGCTGCCGCGTCCAGTTGAAGCCGACCATGTACTGCGGATCGATGGTCTGCGGCAGAACCTCGGTCCGCGCATCCGTACCCACCTTGTCCTCAGTCACCAGCGACCACATCTGGCCGCCTGTCACAGCAAAGCCGCTCTTTGTCTCCGCCTTACCCCATATCTGGCGCTGCCGCAAAACATAGCTGTTCGACTGATTGTTGTTCGAGCTCGTGCCTGTGCCCAGAAAGTCCATCTCGTCGTAGCCGCTCAGCGTAAAGTTGCCCGCATCCGCCTGGAAGAGCGCGCCGATGCGGCTCTGACGTCCGGAGAAGTTCAACTCCGTGGCTTGATACTCCGTCGCGCTATTGAACGGAATGCTGTTGAACGGCGTATTGATTCCGGAATTCAGCGTGTGTTGACGCCAGACACCTTCAAACGCGAAGAAGGCGACCGGTGTGATCGTCACGCCCTTGTAGTGCAGCTGAGCCGGGTGCTCGATCTCGTCCTTCATGTCGGCCTGGTTCTTGATTACCGTCTCCTGCAGGCCGGCGCTCGTCGTCTTCACGTCGTTCACTGTGCTTTCCAGCGCCCGCGCCTGGCTCTGCGCTGAGCTGGCTGCCTGCGCTGCCTGGTTGGCTGCAGTCATCGCAGCCTCGGCCTGGCTCTGTGCCGTGCTTGCCACCTGCTGCGCCTGCGTCACCTGCTGGTCACGGTTCGTCAGCAGAGACTTCAGTTGGTCGATCTGGTCCTGCTGCGCCTTCAATTGCTCCTGCAGCTCGCGAATCTCGCGCTCGGTCGGGGTCTCTTTGTGTTCTTTGGTCTTATGCGATGTCTGGGCGAAGATGCCTCGAGCCGGGATACTCCCGGAAACAAGCGCGGCAACGAGCAGCGCTGTCCAAATTCTTGCTGATCTCATGAATCCCCTGACGGGCGCGGCTAAGGTACACGCAGCGCGCTTGCTTGTCGGCGCTGCAGGCTTCCTTGCACATTGTCCGTTGCCTCCCACTCTCGCAAGCCGGTGTAAACACACGGAGAATGAACTGCGAACGGACGGTAAAAACACGCGGGATTCAGGATGATTAAGCGGGACGACGGCGAACCGCGTCCTGGCAAGCTCGCGTCGCGCTCAACCCATGGCTTTCGTCATGGAGTGAGCGGCAGCGGAAGATTCTCTTCGGGCATCGACGCATTCGCCCCCGCGGCGCTGGGCAGCGTGAAATAAAAGCTGCTGCCGCGGCCCAGCTCGCTCTCCACCCAGATTCGTCCTCGCTGCGCCTCTACGAGGTGTTTCGCAATCGCCAACCCCAGCCCGGTCCCACCCGATTCCCGCGATCTCGCCTTATCGGCGCGATAAAAACGCTCGAACAAACGTCCCAGGTGCTCCCACGCGATTCCTCCGCCGAAATCGCGAACGCAAAACCGAACCTCCTGCGGCTGGAGAGGACTTATCTCTACCGTCAGCTGCACGCGCGCTGCGCTCGAGCCGCGTCCATAGTTCAGCGCATTCTCAATAAGGTTTCCCAAAATCTGGACGACGGCATCCGAGTCGGCCAGCGCCTCGCCTTCAGTCAATACATCGACCTCGAGCGTCCCGCCTTTCTCTTTCACAACCCCGGCCACCGCCGCCTCGGTCTCGCGCACCAGCGCCGTCACCGCCACCGGCCGCGGGTCCAGCTTCTGTTCGCCCGACTCCACGCGGGCCAGCGCCAGCAGATCATCGGTCAGCCGCGACATTCGCCTCGCGCTCTTCAAGATCGCTTCCAGGAACTCATGTTCCGAGGCCGCCGGCAGCGGAGAGCCTTCACCATCCAGCAACATCTCCGCATATCCCTGAATGCTCGTCAGCGGTGTGCGTAGCTCATGCGATACATTCGCAACGAACTCTGTCTGAGCGCGCTCCACCTGCTCGATGCGGGTCGTGTCGCGTAACACAACCACCGCGCCGCCCTCCGGCATCGGAGACACACTGACCGAGAACACTCTTCCCGGCAGCAACGAAACCTGCCTGCGCTCCGAGTACTCCCTCGTCTCCAACGCCACATGCACGCAGTCCAGCACCTCCGGCGCGCGAATCGTCTGCACCAGTGAGTGTCCCGCGCGCACCGAGCCGAACGAGTCCACCACCAGCCGCTGCATCGCCTTGTTCGCCCAGATGATGCGCCCCGCCGCATCCACCGAGGTCACCGCGTCCTGCATCGAGTCCAACAGCGCCTCAAGCTTCTCGCGCCGCTCCGCGCTCATCGCAAAACTTCGCTGAATCTCATCGCTCGCCGAGCGGATCGTGGCCGCCAGCCTGTCGTTCTCGCTCAGCGCCGGCTCCAGTTCGATCTCCCGCCCCTCCGCCAGCGCATTGACCGCTGCTTCCAGAACCGCATCATCCTGCCGCGAAAGCCTGTACGCACTCGCCGCGAGCAACAGCGAAACGATTACTCCTGCACATACCGCGACCCATACACCATGCGCCAGAAGCAACGCCGCACTCAGCAAAGCGGCTGCCACGATGACCCGCACGACGATCTGGAAAAAGAGATTCCGTTTCATGCCTCTACCACAAAGAACTGCTGCACCCCCGGTGCAACACAAACAGCTCTCACCACCATTAAATGCTCTTCACGAACATGAGGTAAATGAATGCGTCTTTCCGTGCCCGTCTTTGTTCCCCATTAATTCTCTGACGGTTGTTCGACATGGTCGATAACGAGAGTCTGGATCGGACCCCGGCCGCGCTTGATAGTGAGCCCGAGACGGCTGACGACGCCGAGAGTCGCAGCGACCGGGTCGTGGTTGTCAGGGTCGGTCGGCGGCAGATAAAAGTCGTACGAACCGGCAACGCCCGTTTGGTCCAGAACCGGAAGCCGAAGCCACCGGCTTAGCGTTTGCGCAAGGTATCCAACGGTGGTGTTAGTGCCCACTGCTTCCCCATCGAAAATGTTGTTTGTCTTCCACACGATGATGGCCCGAGGATCAGCAGTCGGATCTTTTGGCGGCTCGAGTTCAAGCGACTTGCGGCCACGAGTTAGGATGTAAACCTCGCCTTGCTTCGACTCGAAGTGAAACTTGAATCCGAACCGGTCGCGCAGCAGACTCTGGAGCATGAGGCGCTGATCAGACTCAGGTTCCGCATTTCGTACCTTGATCGCCCGTGAAGACGATGAATCCGGGGGGACGGCGTTAACCTCAAACCACTGCGAATCGACCCATCCCGGCCCTCCGGTGATCTGATACTTCTGGAGGTTGAAAGCATAGTGAATCAGCATCATGACGGTCCCACCGAAGAACACTCGCCCTCCAGGTTCACCGTAGAATCCCGCCTTGCGAAAAGGAGCAGCCGGATCGGGCGGCCTAACGGTGGCAGCTTCGAACGTCGGGGAGTTCTCCGGGATGTCCCCGGTCTGGCCAGATGCAACGCGAGAGCTGGCAAGCGCACAAACGAGAACAGGGAAAAATGCAGCTCGAAATACAGTCCGATTCATCGACAGAAATAGTACATCGGCCGGGTTCGCTTCCGGAGATGCAACAAGCCCGCGATTTGCCATCCCTGCCGACGGTGCGGCATAGTGGCGCGGAGTGCAAATACCACCAGCCATCGCATGAACAAGCTCTTCCCCAGCGCCGATGCCGCGCTCGCGGACATCGTCCGCGACGGCATGCTTGTGGCCGTCGGAGGCTTCGGCCTTTGCGGTATCCCCGAAGCTCTCATCGCCGCTCTCAAAGCATCCGGCGTTCGCAACCTCACCGTCGCTTCCAACAACGCCGGCGTCGACGGCTGGGGACTCGGCGTGCTTCTCGAGTCCCGCCAGATCCGCAAGATGATTTCCTCTTACGTCGGTGAAAACGCCGAGTTCGAGCGCCAGTTCCTCGCTGGCGAGGTCGAAGTCGAGTTCGCCCCGCAAGGTACGCTCGCCGAACGCATGCGCGCCGGAGGCGCCGGCATCCCCGGCTTCTACACCCGCACCGGCGTCGGCACCGACGTCGCGAAAGGCAAAGAGGTGCGCGAGTTCGACGGCCACCAGTATCTCCTCGAACGCGCCATCAACGCCGATCTCGCCCTCGTCAAGGCGTGGAAAGCCGATACCCACGGAAACCTCGTCTATCGCCGCACCGCACGCAACTTCAACCCCAACGCCGCCACCTGCGGCCGTATCACCGTCGCCGAGGCCGAGGTCATCGTCCAGCCCGGAGAGCTCGATCCCGACCAGATTCACACGCCCGGCATCTTCGTGCAGAGACTCGTCCACAATCCCCACCCCGAAAAACGCATCGAGCGGCGCACGACCAGAAAGGAGAACGCCTGATGCCCATTCAAGGATGGACACGAAACCAGATGGCCGAGCGCGCCGCCCGCGAGCTCCAGGACGGCTTCTACGTCAACCTCGGCATCGGCATGCCCACCCTCTGCGCCGGCTGCATTCCGGCCGGTATGACCGTCGTCTTCCAGTCCGAAAATGGGCTGCTGGGCATGGGGCCCTACCCGCTCGATTCCGAAGTCGACGCCGACCTCATCAACGCCGGCAAGGAGACGGTCACCTTCCTGCCCGGCGCGTCGATCTTCTCCTCCGCAGACTCCTTCGCGATGATCCGCGGCGGCCACATCGATCTCGCCATCCTCGGCGCCATGCAGGTCTCCGAAAAGGGGGATCTCGCCAACTGGATGATCCCTGGCAAGCGCGTCAAGGGCATGGGCGGCGCCATGGACCTCGTCAACGGAGTCCGCCGCGTCGTCGTCCTCATGGAACACACCGCGCCGGACGGCAGCCCCAAACTCTTGCCTGCCTGTACCCTTCCCCTCACCGGCAAGCAGGTCGTCCACCGCGTCATTACCGACCTCGGCGTCCTGGACGTAACCCCGGAAGGCTTCGTCTGCACCGAACTCGCGCCAGGCATCACCTTCGAGCACCTCACCGCAAAGACCGGCGCTCCGGTGCGTCAAGCCCAAGCTCACCCCAGCGCCGGATAGACGACCCCCGTCAGTTCCTCGCTCACCTGCCAGAGCCTGCGGCCGTCGGCCTCATTCAGCGCCTGGGGCTTCGGCTGCACCACCTTCGGATAGCCTTTCACCTCGCCGCGCCCATCCGGCCCGATGTATTCTCCGCCCTGAACCGCGGGATCGGTCGCCGCATACAGTGTCGGCAGCGCGCCCATCTCATCGTTCTGGACAAACCAGCCACCGAAGATCCGGAACAGCGTCGTCTTCAGATCGGTCCCATGCGCTGCGATGTTCGTTTGCGACACGCCCGGATGCACCGCGACACTGACCAGCCTGCTCCGCTGCTCGCGAGCCCTCCGGTCCAACTCCCGCGCAAACAGAATGTTCGCCAGCTTCGAAGTGTTGTACGCGCCCCACGGCGTGTAGCTCTTCTCGCTTTGCAGGTTGTCCCACTCCATCTTGCCGTTGCGATGCGCCAGCGACGCTACCGTCACGACCCGCGGCGTCTCCGTTTTCAGCAGCGCCGGAATCAGCAGCCCGGTCAGCGCGAAATGCCCCAGGTGGTTGGTCCCGAACTGCCGCTCGAAGCCGTCCGGCGTCTGCTCGCGCTTCGGCAGGGCCATGACGCCGGCATTGTTCACCAGCACGTCCAGCCGCCCCCCGCTCGAGACAAACTCCCCCGCAAACCCGCGGATCGATGCCAACGAGGCCATATCCAGCGGCACAACCGCCACCTGCGCCTCGGGGTTCTCGGTCAGGATGCGCCCCCGTGCCGCTTCTCCCTTGGCGATGTCGCGGACGCCCAGCAGCACCTGGGCTCCGTGCCGTGCCAGCTGCCGGGCGGCCTGGAAGCCGATCCCGCTGTTGGCGCCCGTAATCAGCACCGTCTTTCCTGTCTGTGGCGGCATCGCCGCGGGCGTCCACTTTGCCTGTGTCATCGTCTTAGTCCTATGGGGCTTTACCTTAGGTCTTGCCCTCGCAATTCCTTCAATGCTATCAATCTGTTTCTGCGGCTTTTTTGAGCACCCGCGACCGGCGGTAATTTTCCGGCCGAAACGAATCACGCGCTCCATGCGCCCGCACACGCTGTAAGATGAGGCTTTGCGTCGTGGGTTACAATCGGACGGCAAGGCTACTATCTGGAAGCTCACCAGGCGTGCCTCGGCGGCGCGAAAGAGCAAGATTTGTCGAAGGGGAAGGTTCTCTCATGAAACTTAGCGCACGATTCTTTGCAGGCTTCGCGCTGCTCATTCTTTTCGGAAGCACCGTCGGCTGCAACAAGCTGCGCGCCCGTGACCAGCTTGTGAAAGGAATCCAGGCCTTCAAGGCCGGCCAGTACGAGCAGGCAATCGACCGCTTCCAGAACTCCGTCGCCCTGGATCCAAACGATCCGACCACGCGACTCTATCTGGCCACGGCGTACAGCTATCAGGTGGTTCCCAATCTCGACACGCCGGAAAACCTCGCCAT
>Ga0335074_10000126_pt1 | contig 124674 bp, 105 predicted proteins | sample Lox_Sample_23_FD_206715 | JGI IMG/M metagenome (GOLD analysis project Ga0335074, IMG submission 206715) | Soil microbial communities from Loxahatchee National Wildlife Refuge, Florida, United States - Lox_Sample_2.3 | ecosystem: Environmental > Terrestrial > Soil > Wetlands | place: USA...
CCGGTGATCATCGCGATGTGCGCGTGATGTAGTAGGCGATCGAGCATCGCAGCGGTCATAGTCGCGTCGCCGGCGAATGCTGTATCCCACTGCGCGAACGGAAGATTGCTCGTTATGATTACCGATCCATGTTCGTATCGTTGCGCGATCACTTGGAAGAAATGGCTGGCTTCTTCACGGGAGAACGGCAGGTAGCCGAGCTCGTCGATGATCAGCAGCTTCGGCGCCTGGATCGCTCGCCGAATGTACTCCTTGAGCCGCCCGTGACGATGCGCCGAGGCAAGCTGCAGCATCAGGTCGGCGGCTGAAACGAATCGTGTTTTGATGCCGGATTGCGTCGCCTTGTAACCCAGCGCGATCGCGAGGTGGGTCTTGCCGACGCCGCTGGGTCCAAGCAGCACAACGTTCTCAGCTCGCTCGATAAAGGTCAGCGAGTTGAGCTCGTTGATCAACGATTTCGGCGCACCCGTAGCAAACGTAAAATCGTACTGTTCTAGGGTCTTCACCGCCGGAAAGCCGGCGGTTTTGGTGAGCTGTACGCGGCTGCGCTCTTGCCGCTCCCGATGCTCGGCCTGAAGTATGCGCTCAAAGAATTCTTGGTAGCTCCAGTCTTTGCGGACTGCCTCTTCGGCCATGTGCGCAAGATGCGTGGCCAGCGTGCCCATCGCCAGCTTCTGGCAGAGGTCGTCGATACGCTCGAGCTCGATCATGCGCGCACCTCCTGGGCGACGGCGTCGTAAACTGAGAGCGGGTGCTGCAACGATTCGATTGGCATCGGAGCGCGGTGTTGCATCGGCGCTTGCAGAACTGGTTGCCGGCCGCCGTACGGCAGCGGCAAAGGCTGCAGTACCGATCTTTCGATAACGAAGCGGTCAACAGGGCGTTCTTTGAGCGTTGCGTGAATGCGGCTGTTGGCAACCTCGTCGAGCCAAGGTCGTACTTCTCGGTTGGCCAGGGCGACGTCGACGAGTTCAGATCGTGCCGCTTGTAGCGGATTGTAGAACGATTCGCGCAAGTAACGATGGAAGCGCTCGACCTTGCCCTTTGTCTGCGCCCGATACGGTGCGCAGAGCTTGACGCCGAGGCCGTAGTGCTTCACGAAGTCAAGCCAAGCCTTCTGGTATCGGTGTAAGCCCTCGCCATATGCATTGCGCTCGACAACGATCGTCTTGGGATTATCGCACAGCACGTGCATCGGAACGCCGCCAAAGAAATGCAATGCTCGTTCGAGGCAAGCTACGAGGGTTACGCCGGCCTCGTTGTCGGTGAACTCGACGTAGGAGTAGCGCGAGAAGCCAAGTTCGGCCGTAAACGCGCGCAGCGGTAGAACGCCTCGCCGGAAAACAACAAAGTCAATCTGCAGTTGCTTACCCGGCTCGGTCTCAAAGCGTTTTATCGGTTCTTCCGGCTGCCTCGGTCGAATCTCGCGTAGAAACTCTTTGAGCTGCGTGATGCCACCTTCGTAGCCCTGTGCGCGGATCTCCCGCAGCAGCACCGTCGCGGGCAGCCAGATTTTGTCGGCGGCCGTGATGCGATCGCGCAGGTAACCTTTGAAGTCGTCGATCTTCGTTGGACGTGGCTGCCGAGGGCCGTACTGGCCGTCGCTACGGCCACGCAGAACGGCGCGAATCGTATTCCGGCTGTGGCCGGTCTCGCGCTCGATCTCGCGGATGCCCTTGCCCTGCCGGTGCAGGACCTGTATTTCCACCTGAAGCTCCTTTTTCAGCATGCGAACCGTAGTTCGCCGAGGGTTCAGGTGGGTCAATTTTCAACCGGCGGGGTGGGTCAATTTTACTCCGGCGCTAACACCGCTGATCTGCCAACTTTTTTTGGCCACTGGAGGCCCGTCATGATCATTTCTCCGAAACAACCAATCGATAGATGGTCGATCGTCAAACGTGTCCGTGACCTTCTCGCGATCCTTGCCGTCGTCTTTCCGGCCATTGGCTGGGCCTTTATCGGCGGGTATCTCGCAAGCGATCCACAAACAGTCGCTAGCTTTTCGGCGCCGATAGACAGCGCATGGCCTCGCATCTCATCGACGGGCGCGATCTGGATTGGACTCGTTTTTGCGACATTGATTGGCTCGGGCAGCCCCTTTGTCAGAATCACTGTTCCGCCCGGAGCACTTCGCATTCGAGGTTGGGACCGAGTCCGCTTCCAGCTATTCGCTGGGATGTGGGCGTCCTCAATTCTGGTCCTCGCGACGCTTCAAGCGCATTGGATGATCACCGGCAGCATGGTCTCCGACCTTTGGTTATTACTGCTACCGGCGGGGGCCCTTATCGCGATACCGTCGATCTTCAAAAACTATTCACGACCTGAGGCGCTCAAAAATGTCATCCCAGCAACGGCACTCGCGATCATTTGCTGGATGTGTTTGACGCTTTTCGCGATGAAAGTTGCAGTGCTCATAGGAATTGCCCATCACTACGCGCCGAGAACAGACATACGCCCCTTCTTCGATGAAGTGGTTTTCCTTACGTTGGGCGCTGTCGGAGCACTCGCAGTCTCGGAGAGGAGATGGGCGGCAGCAACGATGCTGGCAGGCATGGGGATTTATTGGTACATCCTAAACGATGCCCACGGTTTCTGTACCGTCCCCCTCCGCATGGCGAGCCTGATACCTTGAGGAAAACACTCGCCGCGCGGGCTTGAAAACTAGGGCGACTCCTAAGACTTGTGTCCACTTTGTGTCCAGCTGCTCTTTCATGCAAAGAAAAACGCCCCGTAAATACGGGGCGTACGTGGTAGCGCCAACGGGAATCGAACCCCTTGAAACCATGATTGGCGGTGCCTCGCCATATCTGCCCATGCCATTGTTTATTGATGTCTTCCGGCCCCTTCGGCTTGACTTCGCGGGAGTGTGGGGGCGCGCCGACGGCTCACCATAAGCAACGAATAAGCAGCTCGGGGCGATCTGCGGGAAATCTTGACACCGCCCCGGCCGCGGGTGTGGAGGCGGCAGCTACGCCGGGGACAGGGAAGACACGGCATCGATTGAGGACGCGTCCAGCAGGTAATCCGTTGAACACTACGTCTTCTTTGGTCGCAAACCGCCCCCACCCGGAAGACCTGGAAGCGGACCCGGTGGGGTTTGCTTCGGAATTGGTATTTGCGGAATTTGCGGCAAGCCTGGATTGACCTGTTGGACGATAATCTGCGCCTGGACTTTTTGCAACAGTGTTCCGCTCGAATTCTCGTAGACTTTCGTGATCGGCGTGCGCTCGAAGTGGAGCTCGTACATGCACCATAGCTCCCAAAGTAGCTGTTGCAAGTCTCTATACTTCGCTTCGCGCAGATCGACGATCTTGAGATTCAATTTCTTGCACTTATCGATCGTGATCGGACGGCTATGGGATAGTGTAAGCTTGTGGCTTCCGAGGTATGCAGCGGCATTGGTAGGTTCCTTGGCTTTCTCGTCGCCGTCAAACATATACGTGCGCAACCATGTTTCTGCGAGCGTCTTCGACAGCTCGATCGCGTTTTGACAGCCCTGCAGGAGACCAATCGTGTATTTTTCAAGCAGCGGAACGTATGCGCGAATGGCCGCGGGATCGCTTTTACTTAATGCTTCCTTTGCGGCTTCAAACCCGACGATTATCGCCTCAGCGGCTTCCTGCTTCAGCCCGTCCTTCGTAGTGTATTGAACTTGCGGGTCGATCGGCCCTAACTCGCTGCGATGATCCATTAGAATCTCGTCTCCGGACAGCACCATTAGGGTCGCCGCTGACTTCGCCGCATTAGGAACGAGGAAGCGAATGCTTTTGTATTTCGCACGCAACATCTCGACGATCGACTCGGCGACTTCCGCAAAGCCGCCGGGGCTGTTGACGAGCACGTCGACCCCGTCGACCTCCACTCCATCGATCAAGTCTGAAAAGCCTGTCTTATCCTCAAGTGTTAGACTGGACTGTGGCTTTTTTATGTCTGCAACATACACAAGAAGCCGCCTTTCTGTGGCGGCTTCTATCTTTTTGATCAGTTCCTGTCGGTGTTGCTCCGCCTTTTTGGCGTCTAAGTTTTTGTCGATAACCTTCTGGTACGTACCCACTTAGGAATACTGCACCATTGCAGGTGGAACGAACGACGGCGCGCCGTAGGTTACATCAGCATTCGCAATCGGCTGAGTGACGGAAACGTATTGAACCTCACCGATCGCTGCTACTGCTTCATCATACGAAGTGACCGCCTGCTCAATCGCCGCGAGCGACACGTCATCCTGGTTCGGCAGTAATTTTTCAAGCAACAAACGATCCAACGTAGCCTCCAATGCCTTCGAAACGAGCGCTATCCTTAGTGTAGCGCCACGCGCGGTCCTGCGCTATGGGAATATCGACTCAGGCGTCCGGCTGCATTAGCCGCCAAGCGGCGAACGCTAGTTCGATTGGCTGCCAAGTCGATCCCGCCCATGTGCAGACCGAGCGTCCTCATCTCCATCGCGTCGACGCCGGCGGCTTGTAACTCACGTGGTCGCGTCCACAGTGGACGCCCTGAGCCTCAAATAGAATCGCTGAGCGAGCGCCCTGAATGGCTCTAGTCGGGCCTCGGCCTCACCCGAGCCCGTAAACGACGACCTCGAACGAGGGTAATCCGCCGTCAAATACGGTCGGCGCGACGAGTTCCTCGTGGATCTGTGTGACCATCGTCTCAGCAATTCTTAATCCAGGGACGGTCAGCGCGTATGGCGCAAGCGAGATTAGCTCTTGCCCATGCTCCTTAGAGAACTTCCCTTCGTCCAACTCGACGGCGCGATCGTAGAAGCGTCCGCGACGGACCACGGCAAATTGTTCGAAATGTTCGTTCGACGCGTGAAGTAAACGCTGCTCGAGCGACGGAGCATGGCTCGATAGCGACAAATTATCCGACCGGTCACTACGGTCGTACGTGACAACGCCCAAGGACGAAAGATAGTCGAGTTCGTCATAGGTCGGCACGTTTTTACACACGACGCTAAACACCGGCCAAAGATTGCGATCCATCCAACCGTAAACGTCATCGCGCTTGTACCCTTGCGGCAGCGGCGCATTGTGAACGAGGTAGACCGTCGCAGCCACCCAAAGATGACTCGTATTCATCCGACGCGTCAGCATTTCGGCTTGGCGCAAATAGAGTTCGTTCGATGACTCCGTTTTCGCATAGAGCCGCTGCGCAATAAGACGGCCCAGAAGCGTACGCTTTTCAGGACTCGGACTTTCCATCACCGCCAAGAACGCATCCGACACGAAGTCCTGGGCCGCCGGTTCGAGCATTTCCCTTGCGACCTGATGGTCCGGAAAGCGCATAGCCAAGACCTGCAGCTCGTCTTGCATCCCGTCGATCGCGTCTTCCGCGCGCGACAAGCGCTTTGCCAATTCGGCAGGATCCGCATCGGCAATGGACGGCGCAACGCGACGCGTTATCGCCTTTGTGAACTGCTTCCAGATGAAGTCGCCGACTTCACCTTGCAGATGCGAAAGCACCCATTGGCTTCCGTGCTCCCAAAGCGCCGGAGCATTATTAACGATCTCGGCCGGGATGTTCATCTCGCCGCTACGTCGCGGGAACGAGGTGAGCGCGAATGGCCGCGTCGATTGCCGGGCATTGCGCGATCAATCATGGCCTCGACGGGTCCGCTCAGGACGAGCGGCTGTTCCGGAATGAGAACGGACGTCACGCCAACCGCCGGGCAGAACGCCGACGCCAATGACGTAAGACTCGATCAGGCGCCCGGCGTGCCGATCCGCGCGGGGGAATATCACGAAGCATTATTTCTTTCCTCGGGAGCGACTGCGGCCAGGAATTGGCTCAGACCCAACGCCAGATTGAAGGCGTTTTCGTCGTTCACGCCTTTGTTCATAGCGTACGACAGGACCGCCCTCGCTTTCTCGACTTGTTCTTGGGTTAAGAGGCCCGGCCGGGGCTGCTCATCGCGAAGAGGATCTAAGAATGCCACGACCTCTTTTAGGTCAGCTATACGTGCTAGCCGCTCCGCCTTTTGCCGCGCGCGAGAATCGTCGATTTCCGTACTGTCAACGACGTGCGGAGATACGTCTTGTGGCGTCGGCGCACCGGCGGCCTCATCGCCCGTAGAAGCGTTCGCCGTAAGCTCTTCCGCACGCCGTTTAAATATCGCGATCATATCGGCGAACGCTTTTTGCGCGGTCGCACGTTGTGCCGGCGTTGGTGGGACCTTGTTTTCCTTCAAGGTGACAAGAATGTAGTACAGCCCAAAGCAGAGGGCTCCGACGCTGGTGATCGCGGCGGTATATTCTTTTGTAAGGACGGCAACGATGAGGCTGCCCAGGCCGCAAGCGCCGGCGTAGCCTATCGGAAAGATTGTGACTCCAGCGACGCCTTTGAACATTCTGCGGCCGAGGTCTGTTGCAAAAAACTCGCGATCAGGATCGCCCGCAGCAGTCTTTCGCCTGACGAACTCGATCAGGAAATAGAGTAGCACTTGCCGCAGACTCAGTGCGATAAATGCGAGCGTTGCGATGACGGCGACGACGCGAAGTGTCCCGCCCTGCATAAGAAGGGCTACCAGCGGTGCAATAAATGCATATTCGAGCAAAGAAAACGCGCCCGAAAGCCGAGGTGAGGTGCCTTTCAGCTGGAACGCGATCAACGCTCCTGTCCAGACGACGGCAGAGATGCTGCCGACAGCAAGCAGCGCAGTGCTCGAATCGGGACCGGGGCTCGCATCATGAAACCACCGAATCGCCGCGGCGATGAAGTCGCGGTCAAAAAGATTGACGACGACAGCCAGCACAGCCGTGATCAAGCCGAGGAGCAACGCAAAGCCGATCGGACCAAAGAGAAAGTTTACGATCTGCTGACGGGGAGAGCCACCGGCCTTGACTGCCATTCTTAAGCGCTTCTCACGATAACGTACTAGGTAGTGGATGACTTGGGACAATGATATCGTCCAATGCCGGCGTTCCGGTCGCCGGCGATCCCACGGGGACTGCTTTCAGCCCCGAGGAGGGTAAGCGCCTCCTCCTTCGGGCCGGGAAACGCTTAATGATGGTCCGTATGGCTCACGGCTCTGGGCATCAGCCCTGGGTCGATACGCTGAGAGTTGCTTTCGAGGTCGCGACGGCAGAATCCGGAGTGAGGATCTATTGGATCGCGGTCCGACGATAAATGCTCTATCCTAGCCAACTCCCTATATACTCAAAATATGGCAAGTCATGAACGCATCGAGAGATTTAGTTATGCCCTCCATGCCCGGGTCGCCGAGCTGATCGAGGCAGATCCGTCGCTGCTCAGTCACGTTATACGTAACGTTGAATTCATGCGTGAGAAATGCGGCGATTCCGTCTTGCTGCGAGAGTGGGAGACAATCGTTCGCGCTGGCGTCGCGGCTGTCGTACGAACGCTGCGCGACACCGGGGAGCGAGCAACGGAACTTCGGTCAGCATCCCCGTTCACTGGAATAATTTCCGCGGCCGAGCGCGATGAGATTTTCCGAAACGAGATTACAGTGGAGCGCCAATCGCGAGAATAGTCCATCGGGCGTGACGTGTTCTTCCCGAAAACTTGACAACGAAAGGTGAATAGATGTCGAGTTCCGAGCCAGAGAACGAACTAACACCCGCCGAGCAACCGGCAAAGGTTGCACACACCCTTGAAAGGCTACCTGAGCTCCCCGACGAGAAGGTCGCGGGCATCATGGCCTTGCTGGTGCTTCAAATTAGGCCTGCGCTTGCCGACATCTTCATGTCGGCGCGTAGCGCGTCACGCTGGCGCGTGGTTGCCCATAAGCAACAAAATAAGCAGCAGCGAAGTGTCGAAAAACGAGAAACCCTGGGAGAACCAGGGTTTCTAATGGTAGCGCCAACGGGAATCGAATTCTCGAAGTGGGGTCCCGGCAGGTCCCGGCCGCTACCAAAATCCTCGATTTTCAGGGGATTCCGCACTTTTCGCTCCCGGCCGATCCCGAGCGATTCCGGCCATTTCCGGCCGGTCTGTTAGACGATTGTTAGACGGTCCTCTGTCTAAAGCGGAACCAAGCTATTCCTCGTTGTGTCGCATCCACCACGCTGGACGATGCCCTGTTGCCCTGCCGCCTTCAGGCGCAAAAGTAAAGCGAACGCCCCGGCGAGCCAAAGACTCAAAAAGATCCCTTTGCGACTCATCAGCGATAACCCACAGCGACCCTCTCTCGTGATCGCGTTTATCGATGACGTCGCTCCTCTCAACTCCACTGCGCAGCAGCAAATCGATAACTCTATCCGCAATTTCCTTGGCTTCGTGATGCTCCCTCTTTCGGGTACACCTTTCACCGTTCGTCGATGAAACGTTCGCATTATCATCAAGTACTGAAATGCGAGAATCGACGCCAGCCTCTGGTGAGATCCTTTCGCTCAGGCGCGTGGTATCGGCGCCCTCATCTCCGGCAACACCATCTGCATGGGAGCCGCCTCCATGCGGCATCCCCAATTTGGTGACTGGCTTTAGGTCATCGACGATAACGCGTGAGCTCGTCGACCACTGTTTACGGTAAAAGTCGATATCATGATCGTCCGAAGACTCCTTACGGATCTGCGCCGCCCGAAAGAGCACCCGCTGTAGAAGCTCGCCGACATCGACTACAGGATCTATCTCCGTCCGGTCAGGCCCGATGCCCATTTCCGAAAGCCGATCGAGAAGGTTCTGAAATTCCCGCTCCCGATCCCGATAGTAGCGCGAACCCCTAATTCGGTAAAACGTCAGTCCAACTCGCTCAAGTTGGCTTTGACGTTCCATGTCATGCTGTAAGTCAAGGATCGTATGGAACTGTTCTCCGTCACATTCCACCGCTAACCGTCGTGACCGACCCTCGACCATAATATCGATTCGATACGGCCCGATTATATACTGTGGTTTCACCAAGTATCCGGCGGTGATCAGCCGTCGCAGTACGTCCTTTTCGAATTCCGATTCAGCCTTCGACAGTTTCGTATCGATCTTAACCTGCAATGCCTTAGGGTTCAGCGCGTGCTCAATTAGCCTCCGCCGCAGATCCCTGGCTTGAAGATCAGCGATGTCAAGGGAATGGACCACCCACATTTGATCGCGGGCTCGGCTCGCTGCTACGTTAAACCGTTTCTTAAACATCGAGTCGTCGCGCATCTTCAACGGGATCCCGCTAGATGAATCGACCATCGAAAGAAAAATTACGTCCCTCTCATCGCCTTGAAAATGAGCCGAGTTTCCGCAAAGAAGGCGCCGCTCCTCAAGCACCTTTGGTTCCACCAGCCTACGAAGGCGCGTCTCGATCGCGGCCGCCTGTTCTTCTCCGACAAGCGAAATGACGCCGAAGGTCTTGCCATCATATTCTGGTTGTTCGAGGCACGACATAACAAGGGCGACGATCTCCTCGACTTCCTCGTCGTTGACTTTGTTGCTTGCCGTTCCCGGCACGTGATGTGCGACAACATGAGGCAGGAGCGTACTTTCGGATGCTTCGCGCAGTGGAATCAATTTGTCGTCGTAACTCAAGTGATTGCTGAATTGGATGATATCAGGAACACACCGGAAATGCTCACGAAGGCAAATCGTCCCACCAAACGCCTGTTTTGCCAGATCGTAAATTGATGACTTACCATCGTAAAGTTGATCGTTTGGAATGCCATAGAGGTATTCATCGATGAGATGCTGCGTTTCGTCGATTCGCTGTCCAACAGCTTCGGGGCTTACCTGCTCGTCATCTCCTACAACTACAACTTGCCGACCGTAGTAAAGGGCCATCAAGCCTGTGACGTCACTCTGACTAGCCTCGTCGATGATTACCACATCGAATCTTGTGGTTTGAGGGTCGTAGTTCTCAGCAACCCGTATCATCGGCATGATCCACACAGGTACCGCAGTCTTAGCGCGATCCATCAATTCGCGCGCATGTTTACGAAGCGTAGGCACTCTCTTGCCCGTACCTTTGCCGATCCTCTTGATGGCCTGCTGCCAGCCTGTAAGCGCCTGCTGCTCGGCCAGCCCTGTCCGTCGCCTCTGCGCTAACCATGCGCACGCATCCGCCAGCTGCGCAGTCTTCTGTTGAAGAAGCTCCACTTTCGAATGCAGGCCGCGTTGCAGGTCGTCGATGGAGATTTTATCCCGGTCCTCCAGTTGCTGCGCGAGTTGTGCCCACAACCACGCCGATCTGACGTCTCCCGGGGGCGTCTCCCGATCATGCGGCGCCAATCGCTTCGCAATCGCGTCGGCCCATGCGGGCGCGATCTGCGACAGCCTCCCTAAGATATCCCGCCGGAGTCGCAACTCTTCCATAGATACGAAGAGCGCTCGTAGCGACTTGAAGGCCGCATCATACATCTCGGAAGATCTCGTCCGAACCGCCGTCAGGAGTCGATCGTTGGTCTCCCCAGAGAAGCGAGACAAAGCGCTCTGTAGATCATCAAGAGCCGCGGTATGCTGCCTCACAAGGAACTGTTTGAGCCTCGCATCGAGCGCCCCAGGGATCACATCGCTGCAGAGGCGAACATTTGCGCGAAACTCAGCCTGATGTTCGTTTGCGACCAGGAGGTCACTAAGGGCTTTAGACCAGTCGAAACCTTGAGCAACTATGCCGTTCCTAATAGGTTTAAGGTCCCGTTCGCTCCACTCAAGTGCAGCTTGAATGCTCTTTATCAAATGAACGGCTGTCTCTTCGGGTCTTGCATTTGGCAAAACTGGCCCACCGATTTCTCCAACTTGGCGCTGCCAGCGCGTACGGAGAGATGCTCGCTCGCATTCAATAGAGGCGAGCAAATAAAGCGCCTTAATCTCTTCCGCTGATTGCGGCGATCTTCCATTCACTTTCACCTTAGCGAGAAGGTTCTTCCACTTCGGTTTAAGGAGGAGAGCAAGAAACTTCAGATTGCCGCCGGCTTGCAGATGAAGCAACACATCCTTCAAGCATTCGCGCTGTTCATCAACATCAACGCCCTGGTCCAGCATTGGCCCGTAACGTACAAGCGATTCACGGCTTTCGGCGCAGAGTTCTTCGAGCTCGCGAACGCTTCGGAAAAGCGCCGTCCAGGCCTCCAAATGGCCTCCGCCTCGAAACCCGTCGTATCCGACAGCGAAGAGCCAGTCTTCCGCCTCCAACCAAGGGTGAATGATGGCCGGCAGCGCCGACATCAGACCTTGCACCGCCGTCTGGCTCGATGCGTCGAGGTTATCGACTTCCCAATAGCGCAGCCCAGTCTTCTCAGCGGCATCGATCTGGCTGATCTCTTGGATGGCGGCAGCTAATTCAGATGGTCGCAAAAGCTCGTCCGGATTCGGCAGCAGTTGAGCCAATTCGCCCTCGACGGCTAAGGGAACCGTTGCGTTCGTGCGGTAGAGCGATCGGATTTCCTCAGATGTAACGGTTAGCGCGCTGCCACCAACGATAGGCATCGGAATCCAAGAATGGTCATTGCGTCCGTTTGCAACTGTTCGTGCCGCTTCGAGAGCATCATACGAATCAGTACCAACTTGGACGGGCTGGCTGTCCTGCGAACGCCCCTGAAGGAGACGCTGCCGCGTGCCACTGACGTCCGCTAACAACGATTTGCGTTCGTGTGTCAGTCGATCCACTTGGTTTTGGAGACCCGACTCCGTTGCGGAGCTGAGGCGCTCAACGATCGAGTCGACAGCGGCCTTCAACTGATCGTTACTCTGAGAATCGCTTTCGAGGACGCTAACGCATAGCGGGCGTAACTGTTCAACGACTTTTTCTCGAAGAACACGCAGTGCCTTCGTTGTGCTGCTCGTTACAAGCACGCTTTTACCCTCGGCAAGAAGGTGCCCAAGGAGATTGGCGATGGTGTGAGTCTTTCCGGTTCCCGGAGGCCCCTGTACGAGCACACAGGCATGATGCGCCAGAGCCTCCGCAATCCGATATTGTTCCACATTTGCAGGCTTGGTGAAGAGCACATCGCGCTGGTCCTCTGCCTCCGACGACGTATCAGAAGGCTCGCCTAGCGTCGAGTTTGGCGCGAGCGTTCCCTCGCCCACGATATTGATGAGGCTCTGCGGCAAAGCCCCATCGGCTGCGATATCCGCGATGATTTTTTCGAGCGCCTCCGCTATTCCGAGTGTACGCTTTCTCAGGAATATGATGGGCGCTCGGTATATTGATGGCTCGCTCGGCTCACGTGCTGGAGCTTCATCTAAGTAGCGGCCATTTGCGGCCAGTCGGGGCGGTATACTTCTCAGTAACGCGGTCAGATCATCTGCGGACCACGGGTGATATTGCCCCGCATCCAGCTCTTTCTTTATCGCGCCGACGACGCTGCCGTCAACCGTATCAATAGTTCTAAAGAGCGTCGAGTATAATTCCGTCGGACTGGCAGCATCCGTTAAGGTAAAGGATGGAACGCTAGGGTTAAATTCGAGTTCTAATTTCTGCAAAACGATCGGGAATCGAATGCTCCCCTTGGGAACGCTCCAGCACAAGATGCCATCACCCAGCATGACATCGTAACGCTCCGCGTCGCGCTCCAGCGCTCCGTGAAGTTCGTACAGTCGTTCAAACAGGCGAAATGCCCCTAGCGCTGGCATATTTTCAGCTATAAAACTGACTCGCAAAGCAGTCCAACGCGCGAGGGCCAAAACTCGGGACGCGTCCTCTCCAAAGCGTTCTGTCTCGGCCTGGCTGGTAGAACCCAGCTTGGGCCGCGTCTCGCGAACAGAAACTGAACCCTCGTATTTCTGCCACCCATCTTCGATCCAGTCGGCGATCTCCGGCGGCGGCGATGGAACGGGCTCAAGTGGCGGAGGACGCTTGACACGCAATATAAAGTCATCGCCATCATCTCCCTCATCATCGTTCGAGGTCGACGTTGGCGCGCCGAGGATCACGCATTCATGATGCGGTAGGTCAACAAGAGGCAGCGACCATTGGAGTTCGCGGATCTGCCGCGGAACAGGGTTGCGCAGTTCGTTAAGGGCGCGAACGAACTGAAATAGACGCGAAATTCGATCGCGCTCTACCCTGTTTTCGCTATCGTCCATACGCCGCAGATGCCTCTCTCACGGTGGGGCAGTATCCGCTTTATTTCGAAACCCCCGCGGCATCCACCCGGTTCGCTCGGGCCGACCGCGGACCGGTGCATAGTCGGGACGTGTGCAACAGGATTGTGGGACCTTTGGCACGGCATTCTCTGCTCCGCCGGACCGCGCACCGGAGTTCAACGCTTCAGTAGAAGCCGATCGCGCAGATGGTTCGCGGCCTCGCGTAGCGTCCTTGATGGCAAGTCTTCTGCGCCAGCGATTGTTGTTCGGATATAGGCGACGATGGCGCCTTGGGTTGGCCTCCCGCTAGAAAACGTATCATTGAATTGAGCGTCCTCGATCAGCTTCGCAATCACTTCAGTGACCTCTTGGATTCTCCGCTCCAGTTCTCGCTCACACAGCTCCTCGGCTTTTTCCGATGAAGCCCTGACCAACCGAATTGCGCGCTCTCTTTGCGTATCAAATCCTTCAACCCAATGCGCTGCTTCGACATACGAAATAGACGTGGAGCCGGTGCAGCCCGTCAAGACAACTAACTGACACTCCCCAACATGCCTCTGGAAGACTCGTAAGCCGTCACTGACATCGCGAAGATCTACGACGTTGTCGCCATCGCCTATATCCTCCGCCGGCAAGGCATCCTCAAGAAAGAATTCGCCCTCCTCGAAGCTCACAGCCTCGAGGAACATCACACGAATGCCTAACTCACGCGCACACGACAGAAACTCCGACGGACTCTTGAATACGAAGTCGTTATTCGGACGCTCGCCGCGAGTCGCTCTGAAAACTTGAAATCCTTCGGCCCTTAGCCGTCCGAGCGCAGCTTCACCTAGGTCTCCACCGTCTGAATCGAGGCGTTCGCCCGGCGCTTCTTTCGGATCTGCAGACATCACAACCATCCTTGCACATAGCATATTGGTGCCATTGGTAGATCACCTCTCGCTCGATGCGCTTAAGCAGCGGCCTCGCCGCTTTGCAAGCGCCGCTACAACACTACCCGGCGTTCGCTGTTGGATTTCGCTCGATGTCGTGGACAAGCGGTCAATCCACCGAAGCGCCTCGTCATAGCGCTTCAATTTTACAAGATTGATCGTCAAGTCATTAGTCCAGTAGCCGATCTCCATTGTGCTGTCCCCTTGTGCGGCACGCTCGTACATCGCTTCGCACAGGGCACCGACTGCGGCTACAACTTCCGCAGGGTCCTTTTGCTTCGCCCACGTTACGTCGCGTGCACGTTTGTATACTTCAGACTCGTGGAATGCGCGGGAGTCCTGCCGGCGCTTCTGCTCGCTCTCTCGCTCCTGGGCAGTCTCCTCGGAGCCAGTGCGGGCGTACCGCTCGATGCGCTCAAGAGGACCAGTTGCAAATTTTGTAAATTGGGCATTGAGGAAAATTGGTCGCGGAAGTCGTGGTCCGCCGGTTATACAAGGCGAACCTACAGTTATAACAATCTCCATCTTCCCTGGAAGGCCATCCAACGAATTCAAGAGATAAATCCGCTTTTCTCTTTCCGATGGCGTGAGATTTGCCAAGAACTGGACGACGGTAATTGCCTCCTGGGAAAGCGTCGGCTGCGAGCCGCGCAGCCCCGGGGCATTTGAAAGGAAGCGAAGCTCGTCGAGCACAGCGTCGATATCGCGACCGCCGATAAACGGTTCCCGTAGCAGCGCATCCAGCCTTACGACGAAATACTTCGACACAAGCTCACATGCACGAGCATGAAACGCTTTAGCATATTCTCGCAGCTGTACCGGTGACAGCGTCTCGACGCGCGAAAAATATCCAGGCGCCGGCACAAGGCCATCTATCGGCTTATCGTCGGGAAGTGGATCATTTTGGAGGCGCATGAATTGGCGCGCTCGTACATATTCGGTGAATTCCAATTCACCTTGATTAACCTGACTTTCGGCAGCGTCGATTCGCTTAAGCAATGACTCGTATCGTATCTTATCAATGATTCCGAGCCGTAAGAGATTACTCGCTTGCCGATCGTGATTTGGAATAAAGCGAATGCGCTTCGGGTCTTTTACCGCGTCGCACGCGTTAATGTATACAGGTTCATAATTAAGTTGGCGCGCCGTCCCCCATTCGACCATTTTCTGCAGATCTGCTAGAACCGTCGTGGCGTCGTCCTTCCGCCCAGCCGCCGCCAACAATCGGCACAGTCGAGCCACTAGCTCTACGCCGTACGACTCTTCAATATCTTGCAGCGTCAGCAGCTTATAGACATCGTATGCGACGTCGCCCGCGAGATCGTCGATCAGCAACGAAAATTTCGCCAATAAGATCTCACTAAACAGGCTGTTCACCGAGTCAACGGCGACGAAAGACCTGCCATCCGCAACGGCCTCCTGCGCTCCAGATCGCCTTAGTATCGCAGTGAATAGTGCGTACGCATTGTTGACCTTTTGCATGGTAGCGTCGTCGCCGCCCACGTCCGGATGGTACCTCTTCGCGGCTGCTCGATAGGCGGCGCGAAGCGAGTCCCAAGTCAATGACGTCGAAAGGGCCAGTAACGCATAACCTTCGGCGTCCCGTGAACGTGCTTCGGAAGCAACATCGCTGGAGCGATTGGAAGCCCGACCGGCCCCGAAAGCTGCGGCTTCTTTGTCGATCTCGCGCTGAATCTGGCGCTGTGCTTCGCCATCAGAATGGTAGGACAATAGTGCTTCAATGCGCTGCAAGAATTCGTCGCGGAAATTACGGCGATCCCGAGCCGTCTTGAGCTCCGCATTGTATGCCGCGGCCTCTAGATATCTGTAGTAAGCCGAGAGCGCATTCATGCCGTCAACCAGGTTGGGAGCGTGCCCAATAGCCAGGTCGTTCACAACGGCTTCGTTTTGAGCGACCGCATTCCCCGGCACGGGATTACGTTCGCCGAGCATGCGATGTAGCCACTTCACTTGGCTTTCTCCTGAACGCTAAGTAAGGTGCGTGGCAAGGTGTGACACCAAACCCTCGACTGCAGATGCATCATCTTCGAGCGGTCCGACTTGTCGTTCGATCTTGCTTCCCTCGGCAGTTTCTTCCACCAATATGGTATCATCTACAAACTGCGTTACTTGACTCAAGTGCGAAATGACGAAGATCATGCGACCAGATCGAGAGCGCTTCCGCAATTCTAGCATCGCCTGCTCCAACGTAGCGGCGTCGAGTGAAGCGAACCCCTCATCAAGGAAGAGTGCTTCGATCTTTGCGCCAGCGTTCGAGGCAATCTCCACGACGGCAAGAGACAGGGCCAGACTCGCAAGGAACTTTTCCCCACCGGAGAGCGTGTGCGGCGATCGCGCGTCGTTTGTCTCACCATCGAAGATTTCGAATTCCTCTGTGAATCCATAGCGACCGTCCGTCATCTCGCGGAAAATCATTGTCGCCTCTTCGAGCAACCTTCTCTGTCGTTGCTGGGTCGCGAAAGCGGGAAATTCTCTCGCGCCCAGAGCGTCACGCAAACTACTGAGACCCATCCTGACTGGCTCAAGCTTCGCAATTTTCACGTCGATCGCAGAGGCATGAGATGCTTTCGCGGTCGCGTCCTCAACCGCGTGCTCCGCGTCTCTCTTTTCCACCAGTGCCTGCGATGCCATTGCTCTTGGCTCGCCTCCCGCCTTCGATACTATGGCCTCTCGTTCTACTAAAAGCGCCTCGCGGCGCGCGCCCAGTTCCCTTATAGCGCCGGCCAGTCGTGATCTTTCGCCGTTCGCTGCTCGATCAACGGACCGAGCCCAATTCGGACGCGCGTCCTCCCTTGCGGGCATCGTCGGCACGTTAAGCAAATGGCTTACGGCGCGCAACTGTTCGTATAATGCGGTACGCGGCACCAGCACTTCGTTTGTGATGCGCTGCTGCAAAGCGCTGGTCTCGTCTACCGCCGCCGCGATTGCTTCGACTGCATCTACAATGCGGGCATCTACAGTCTCCGCAGCTCGCGTAAGCTCGTCGACATCCCTTAGGCGGCCCTCAACCGACTTAGTATCGAGTATTGGCCGCAATGGTTGGGGTATAGAAGAGCAAACACTCTTACATCGCTCCAGGCGCGTCGCTATCGAAGCTGTGACTTGTCCCAGCGACTCGGAGTAATGCCGGTGATCCGTCTCTGCAGACGCACTCTCGACACGCGCGTTTGATAGGGCGTCGTTGCACTCCGCTACGGACTCGCGCAATCCAACGAGACGTTGCTGTTCATCAGCGGCGCTCCGCTTGCAAGTCTCTAGGAAAGCTTGAGGATCGTCATCAGGCAACAAGAGCAACGCTTGCAAACGCGCCGTAATGTCCTGCACCTCCTTTTCCGTGTCGACCAAATCCCGATCTAGTTGATGCAGCGCATCGCTCTCGGACCTAAGACGCTCCGCGAATGTGTTTTTTTGTGCCGCGGCATCAGTGAGGGCATTTTGCGCGTTTCGCTCTGTTTCTTGTGCCTCACTCAGCTCCGAAATCGCTGGCGCGCTGAATCCATCGGGAAGTGCACGATGACAGACAGGGCAATCGTCCCCGGGGTGCAGGTGACTTGCCACGTAGGCTGCCTGCTGCGTAACTTGAGCCTGCTCTCGTGCTTTAGTCGCCTCATCGTAGCTCTGTTGAGCGGCGATAAGCACATCCTCGGCCTTCTCTACCTGGGCGCGCGCTTCTTCGATGCGTTGCTTCTTCAAATTAGACCGCGTTAGCAACGTGTCGCGGCGTCCGAAGGTATTGCGTTGATCGGTCAAGGCCAACTCAAGGCCGTTGGCTCGCGCCTCGTGCCCCCGCAGAGTGTCGCTCGCGCGGGCGCGCGCGGCCTCAGCTTCGACGTAATTAGCTTCAGCATCTGCCAACGCAGATTTCGTATTGGTGACGCGTCTGAAAGCATCGGCACGTTTTAGTTTTGCCTCGCTCTCTCGGGTACGCTCGTCTTCGACTTCTCGCAGCTCGGTTGCGACAATTTCGAGAGAACGCTTCACGCCTCTTAGCGTTGTAGAATCGCGCCCTGCGTCGCGCAATCGCTGCGCCTCCACTTCAGCCTCTTTTTTCGACGCCTCGGCCCCGGCGCGTGCCTGTTCCTGCTGCGCTGCTAGAGGTGACAACTTTTTCTCGACTGCATCGAGATATTCGAGCTTACCGAGCACATCCTGCGTTGGCGCAATCGAGTCGAGACGTTGCTGATGTTGCGCCACAGTTTGATCGCACGTGGCCGTCTGCAGGTCAATCGCTTCCGCGGCATCGACTGCCGCTTTCGCGCGCTGCAATGCTTCTTCCGCAAGCTCAACCGCTCGCTTTGCTTCGGTGACAGCAGCACTAGGATCATCGCCATATAAAGCTCGCTGTTGCCGTAATCCAGAAAGTGCCATATCAGCGCGCGCATCGTGCGTACGGGCCAGTTCACCCACTTTTGCGAGATCGTCCAACCTGAACAGCTCGCTTAGTATCCGGTTCCTTTCGCGCTGGTCTTTTGTCAAGAGCTCCGCATGCTTGTCTTGCGGCAGCAACACGGTATGCAAAAATGCTGTATCGTCCAAGTGTAGCGCGTTGCGAACCGCCTTCTCCACGTCTGCCTCGCCGCTGACATCGATCCCCCGTTCTTCGCAAGACAGCCGATGCTGCGAAGCACCACGAGCCTTGGTTATCCGCAAAATCTCATACTTGACCCCATCAACCGAGAACGTAAACGACACAGTCATGGTCGACGCGCCGCGCGTTATTAGCTCCTTGACATTGCGGCCGCTCCATGTGGAGCGATTAAACAGGGCGTAGGTAATTGCCTCAAGGATCGACGTCTTTCCGGCACCCGTATCTCCTACAATAGCGACGATCTGCAACGCATCGAAGTCTATGTCGCGCCTCGCGCGAAAGCTCCGCAGATTCTCAATCTGGAGGCGAATTGGCTTCACCTCACGACCTCGTCAATCTCGGGAAAGGCGTTCTCGCTATCCCCTCCTTGTTGAACCTGGCCGAGCAGATGGTCAAAATACCTTAATACGCGTTTAGGATCGCCGATGCTACTCGCACTGTCGAGATAGGTTGCGAACATTTCGGGTAGCGTTGGCTCCCGCTCTACGCGCTCGCCAATCGTTATCATCTCGCCCTGGGCGCGGCGATATTGCCCGACGACGGTACAAACAGTGGTGTCCTGTAGGATCTCGCGAACTTGAGTCTCAAGCTCCGAAATCGGAGCGTCAAGCTCAACGTAAACCTTTGCGACGGCACCCGCATATGCTTCGCGGTTCGTCCTGATCGTCGGGAGATCGCCACGAATCTCGATGAGCCGTCGACCGATATCCAGGTATCGCTCTTCAATTTTGAGCGCATAACCCGGTTTGCCGGAGATCAAATATGCTAGTTTGCGATCTTCGCGCTCGCCAAAGTCGATCGGAATAGGCGAACCAGCATACCGCCCGTTGTCGAGGCCAACGATGTATTGCGGCTTATGGATGTGCCCGAACGCCACGTAGTCGGCAACAGGAATCCGCTCTGGTCGCGTGACGAAGTCGCGTTCTACATACAAGCGGTACTCGCTGCCGGAAACCTCCGCCCCGTCCAGCAACAGATGCGCAGCAAAAATGCGGATATCGCGCGTTGGGTCATATCCGCCATTCAGCCATTCCCCAACATAATATTCGAGCGATCCGACTTCATCCGCATACGTAACAGTCGCGCGCTCGGCGCCAGACGCCAAATAGTCCCTAATATAGCTCGCGCTCTTGATAAATGGTACCGCTCCGATTTTAACGATCTCGCCATCCGCGGTCGGGATCTGCACGATGCTGCCTTCGCGCTTCCGGAGCGACGTCGGATCGACGAAGAATATCTTCAATCGATCCTTGAGAATCGTCCCCATCAGCTCGAAGAGCTTTGCGCCGTCGTGATTGCCGCACAGGACAACGACCCCGCCGGGTACGACAGATGCCAGCTCTTCTAGGACACTCCATCCGTATCGCAGTACCTCTAGGCTCGGATACGGTGAATCGAAAAGGTCGCCCGTGTTTAGAATGAAGTCAACCTTCTCTTCGATCGCGATTCTCTTCAGCTGCGAGAATACGTGATCGTGGTCCGGTGTTCGGTCCAATTTGTGATGATTGACGCCTATGTGCCAATCAGAGGTGTGCAGCGCTCGCATCAGGCCAGCACTTTATCAACGGGATCGACGCCATCTCGCGTGGCCGTTGCGCCGATGGCGTCTTCCGTCACGTTGGTCGCGTACGGCGGGAACGGAAATACGATCGGGATGGGCGCCGGCACGACGGGTTGGTCGAGAACCATCGTTCCCGGAAGAAAGCGTGTTGCGCGCGCTCGCAACTCGGGCGATAGGAATTTGTACTCGTCTGCGTGGCTTGCGTCAAGCCGTCCCACGACTTTAATTGCCGCATTATCGACGATGGCCGCCTCAACGCGAGAAGCGTTCTGTTGGCAACCAATAAGAATCACCCCCAGGCTGCGGCCGCGAGCGGCGATATCTACCAGGATCTCTTTGATCGGACTGCGGCCTTCGCGCGGGGCGTACTTATTCAGCTCGTCAAGAACTACGAACCGAAGCGGCTGGCGTCCGCGGGCCTGCTTTTCCTGCCAGATCTGATCGAGCACCGCGCCGACGACGAATCGCTGCGCGTCATCGTGGAGCGCGTGAATATCGACAACGTTGACGTTATTGCCCAGCGTCAGGGGCGCGGCGTGCACGGTTACTAGATGCCCGAGGCGTTTGCTCATGGCAACGAGCCGTCTCAGAAACGCCTCATTGGTTCCCTGCGCGGTACGCGGAACCCATAACGGATCTTCGGTCTCAATCTTTTGAATTAATACGTCAACGAGATCGGCGAAGTCCTTAACCTCGGGGTCACCTGCGGCTTCCTCTGGATGCGAGGACGATAGCTGCATCGCCGCGCGTTCAAAATCGCGCCCTGCGTGGGCTGGAGTGGTTCGTATTATTACGGCTCCTGGCGTATGCGCTGATGGGACGGAGTGGCGAACCAGCGTCGATCGCATGTGATCCACAACAAACGAAATCTGATTTTGTTCACGCGCATCGCTGAACGCAAATTGCAAAAGTCCACGTTTCACAAATTCGAGCGGCGTCCAGCCGTAAACTGTGTATTCGTCGTCGCGTCTGTGCGCGACGCTCGCAGCAACGATGTCAACGCCGCCCCGCGCAGGCGGCACGAAAATGCCAACGTTTTGAAACGGCGCTGGCTGATTCACGCCCAGTGCCTGCCACATCGCGGCTGCGTTAGCGTCGTCGGCGAACTTACTGTTCGGTCGATCGATATGCAGCAAGTCCTCACCCTTCACGTTGAAGACGACGGCCTTTGTATCGGCAACGTATCGCCCGAGAAGCGCTCGGCCTTCAGCGGTCTCTAGGAGCATGTACAGCACAAAGAGCGCGTACGATGTCTTTGTGGCTACACCGGAGATACCGCTAACGGAAATGTGTGCGCCCTTCTCGCCGTTGAGAAAGGTCCAGTCGATGGAGACCGGTTCATTTGCGTGGTCAAGGCCGAGTCGCAATTGGTTACCTTCCATGCGATCCTGAAAGAGCGCAATGGCGCGATGTGCATCACGTGCCAATTCCACTTTGGCGCCGGGCTGCGGTGGCATCCAGAGCTCGGGATCTGTGCGCAGGATCTGAACGGTGACCGTGTTGATGCGCTGCCCAGGCATCGTTTGCGTAGCATAGATACGTTTAGTATCACTGGCCATACGCGCGCCCTCAATCATGCCCGTGCCTTCAACAACAATGCCATAGTGGGCTAGCGTGCCGCGGTCGCCGGGAAGGTCTTGTCTGGAGACAACGAGGTCGTCGAGTTGCACGAGCGTGTCATCATTCAAGACGACCTCAAACCGCTGGGTCGTCGATTCTACCGATCCGTCCACATAACCGATGGTCTCCGGAAGATCCATATTAAACCTCTATTGCTTGAGTGAGAGCAGCAACTGCATCTCGAACGGCGCGCTCCGCAAGGGCGACGTCGCCAAGAAGATGTCTTAGGCGCATTTCAAGTGCGCCAATTGGTTGCAGATTTTGAGGCGCACGTGGATCCACATGCGCAGCGCCGGCAAAGGCGGGAAGTGTAGCCGTAAAACGATCCGCCATTACCCTCACTTCATCCAAAGGGAGTGAGCCGGAAAACTCAAGGCGCACGATGCCGGACATCGGCGCATGAAATTTTGGGCGTGACGCGAGACGCAGGTAGCACGCATAGCGGTTCGCATCGGTGCGAAAAATGGTCGTACGATGTCCAGCAGGCAACTCCGGGAGACGCCGCGCCTCAGTCTCTGGCAAAAGGCGCACGTGGTGCGTTTTTACGTAGCCCGCAATGTTGCGCTTGTCATAGCTGGACGCAAACCAGAGCGTCCCATCCATGACAACCAGATGGCCTTCTGCAGCCAGATTATCGGCAAGCCGCGCTTCCGCCCGACGCATCAGTTCCTGGAGGCGCCGTATCGGTGCGGCTGGGTTAGGGTCGGGAGTGGAATCTTCGCGCCAAGACCATCCGCTGGAACCTGTCGGGAGGCTACCGCACAACCCGCCGGACCATATTACAAGCCGATCGACGATCTCGCGGAAAAAGACCGGGGATTCCCCAGGTAGAGCAACGACTGCGCCAACAGCATAAGCGCCTGCGATGCCAGGAACGACGTGCTCCTCGTGCCATTGGGAGAGTGCGGCCTCCTGGCGACGGACGCCATCCACAAATGCGAGCGCTGACCGTTCCATATCACGGGGCCCGATGAAATCGAAGCCTTCTTCGTCGATTAGATGCGCGGTGCCGTTGACCGAATCGCTCTCGTCAATCTGCATCGGAGAGCCATAATCAGCAGACCAAGACTCCACAAAAATTCGAGGTCGCTCTTCCATTGCGTCTGTACGCCGCTCCCTTTGTAAATTGGAACCTGGTGGCATATTAGCCCACGCGGATGCCAGGGGCCTGGCATAGATAATCCCAAAGAAACCGCCCTCGGAGCTTTTCAACCGCGATAAAGTAGATTACCGCCCCGGGCCATAGGCTCAAAGCACCACTCGAACCGCCCGATGATGGAGACCAACGTGACCGACCCGACCGATGAAACCAAAGATGGCATTCCCAATCCCTTTTTCGACCGCGGTACGACAGTGGATTCGCAGCCGGGCATCGATACGAGGGAGGCGATTAACGCCATCGGGGAATCATTAGCGACCTTCCTAAAATCAGGCCCGAAGAGCCCCGACCATCGTGAAGACACTTACGTCGATCTCTTAGAATCGGCTCGTGCGATGGCACCGAGCAGCGCGGCTGCAACGGCGAGCTATGAGCGCGCCTGCAAAGACTTTCTCGACGAAGTAATTCGGGTCAAGGGTATGCCGTTCAGAGCAATATCTGGCAGTGACGAGCGGCAAGCGCAGAGCGTGAGTCCAAGCGGGAGCCACGTAGGAGAAACTTTTGATGCGCTCCTTCCATCTATCATCGAGCGGTTCGAGTGGTGCGTTGAGAACTATCGTTCTCAGGCGAGCAGTTTTCTAGAGGATCAGATCGCGCGATTGCAGGCCATGTTGAAAGAGTTTCTCGACCAAGTTCCAGATGGCGGAACAAGAGACAAGACCATTAAGAGCAAAATTGCAGAGATCAAGAGAGAGCTTCGCTTTTTAGTAAAATGGAACCGACTGTTTTACACGTACAAAGCGAGAAGCTTTCCCGCCGAGGTCGAATATCTCTTTGTACTCGCAAGTCACGACCCACTTGCCGCAATCTGGGAATACAGCGACCTGGACGCGCAGGGTGAATACCAGATGACTTACAACCACCAGCAACGCGCCGGCCGCGTGTATGCCGTACGTGGCAGTTGGGCTATCGCGAAGGGTCTTATGAAAGTTGGTCAAGCTGGCTACCTGGATGAGATCAGCAGACCGGGCCAAGAGATTGGATGCATGTGTTCGCTTCGGTGGGTTACGTCGCTCGCAAGCGTGCCGCCTGAGATGCAGGCTAGGAGGAGGTAAGTACGCGCGAATGACTGCTCGCTCAGCGCGACCTTCCTCGTCCCCTACTTATTAATTTCCGCCTCGAAGCTCCGCAGCTGCTCGACAACCCAGTCGAACGACGGCGGATCATGGAGAAACATCTGCTCCATGCCATTGTAGTCGCCTGCAAGATCGCGAAGCTTCTTTGCGTTAGGAACCACAACCAACGAACCTGGTTTGGCGAGGTCGTAGTGCGCCCAAGCAGAGTAGTAGTAAACTTCCTTGAACGCGCGTACGTCTTCGAGCATTGCCAGGTCATAAGACGCGTTTTTTCCAGTTCGCGTCTGCAGCATCGTAGCAACATCGGAATAATGGCGCGCGAAGAATGGCTTTGTTCCGTCGCGAAAACTCTCTGCATGCAAGGCTGTCACCTTCTCCCAGAAGGTCCGGTCCGGGGCAAGCACATTACAGGCAACGATCGGGTTTTGCAACGCAAACGGTATGTCAGCCAGATATGGTTCGATCGATCTCGTCTCAGAGGGAGCGGATTTCGCTCGCCAACCTAACTCGATCTTGACGAATCTGCGAACATACGGGTGTTCTTCATGTTCCGGGTTACTTCGTGGATATGCGAACAGCAAAGCATGAGGATCTGTCGGATCGAGACCGATACTCCAGTCATCTGAAGAATCGAGTCGAAACGCAAATTGCTTACGCAGTTCGTTGAGAAGGAGCCCCTTGATGTACGATCCGCAGGCAACGTCGAGTTCGGCCATGCGCTTCTTACGTTGCGGCCTGCTGATTCCCGCCTCTTCTGGGGTCGCGATCCCCTGAGCAATGAAGAACCCGGGATCGGTAACAACGTCAATGTCTTCCGAAAAACGATCGATCAGCCCGTACGCCTTCGACAGTGACGTGCCTCCTTTGAAGGTCATCGTTGGATGCCCATGAGGCAGATCGAAAATCGACTTCAAGACCCAGCAGACCCAGAAATCCTTTTCGACCATCGTGAATTCGATCTGCCGTCGCCGCGCCAACTCTTCAAAAGCCTCGCGTCGATCGCGCGAGGGTAATCGCGCGAAGCTATCCATCAGCGCCCTCCGATTTGGCGAGGATGCTGTCGATAACGGGCAGCATCCACGCCGGCGCACGCTTTGAACGTTGCAACAGCTTCTTGCCGAGCTTATGCTCGCGCACGAACGCACGGAGTTTAGCGATCTCGATATCTGTAATATTCGCCTTTCCGATGGTACTAAGCGCATCGATCACGAGTTCGGACGGGTCGTCGTCGCGTGCAAGGGAACGCGGCCCGGAAGTGCGCAGTCGAATGCGCTGGCCGCCAATCTTCAACTCGCGCGAGAAGAGATTCGTGCGATAAATCGGTCGAGCCACAACCTGGGTCGTCAGGCCGAGTTTATTTGCGGCTTCCAGCTCCGGGCGCTCAATGGTAGCTCCCGTCTTGCGCTCATGGGCAGCGATAATTGCCTCAGGGGTCGGACTAAGGACGCCGATCCGCGGGCTGACCCGTGGGACATCATAGTAGCCCTTGGATAGGCGCCGGACGTCCCCGGTGGTCGCGAGCCGGCGTAGTGTCTGGCGAACCGCATCCTCAGAGCCGAGCCGAGCATGGACCAGCTCCGCCGGGGTGAAAACGGTCCCAGGTTCGAGTCTCTTGAGGTATTGGCGGACGGCGTCCGCTGCGGTCTTGGCGGCCATATTGTCACATTTTACTATATAAAAACGTGACATGGCAAGTCCCACTCTTGACCACCCTGATATCGTAATAGGGTATCCCCCCTCAATCCTAGGAGCGAGGGCGCGAGCCGCCGCAAGGCGGCTTTGCTATTTAGAGCGATCGCTATCGCCCTCGATCGATCCCCGTGCCTTGCGACATCTCCTCCGCTTGCGAGAACACGCCGGTCATGGTTCGCTCACGCCGATCCCGGTGAACCGCCTGCTCTTGCTGCCGGTCGACCGACGGCCGGACCCGCTCCCGGCGCTCTTCGCGCTCTTGGAGCCACTCGCCGAATGGCTGCGGACGAAGCTCGCGGTAGGCGGCAATCATCGCGGTCCTCATTGCGCGCAGCGCATCCCGGCCGGCGTCCAACCGATCTTCCATCGATAGCCCGGACTCCTCGATCTCGCTCTTGCGCTCCCGATAGGCTTCGCGAGCCTGCTCGACGCGTTCCAACTGCAAGGCCCGAAGCGGCTCGACGACGTCTGCCTCATAGACGCGACGAAGCGGCAGTGCTTCGCGTTGCGTTTCGATGTTCTGTACACGAATCGTCTGCCTGCCGCCGGTTCGCTCTAGCAGTTCGTCGTATGTTCTCGTCGTCGTCTTCAGAGATATCCGCTCGGCGACGTGCTCCGCTAATTCGTGGACGTCCCGGAATGCCGAGCGGGGGATGATCATATCCAGCTCTCGTCGCGATCGGCTTGCCGCAACAAACAGCAACTCAGCCGATGCACTTCGATCGATCAACGAAACGCAGGCATCGACGCTGGCTCCCTGCGCTTTGTGAACGGTGCAGGCGTTCGCGTAATCAAACGCCTGATAGGCCTTCGGCGAGAACGTCATCGTCTGCTCGTTCTTGCCGTCGAGTTGCACGGTAATTCGGTTGGGCTTTGCCTCAAGTACAGTCCCGCGATCTCCGTTACGAACACCGAGACCGTTACGACCGAGGCTGTTCTCCAAGAACATCAACCGATCGCCGGGCGCGAACTCCCGAAGACCACCATCGGCCGTATATCGTCGCCCCTTCCCATCGCGCCCGTCGCGCCGCCGATCCTCTTCCGAGAGATGGCGAACGCTGTCCTTATCGGAAGCGAGCGTCAACGTATCGAGACCAGCTCCGCGACGCATCTGGGAACACTCGATAACCGCGTCGATCGCAGCGTCACGATCATCGGTCCACGTGATGGCGCCATGATCTTCTAAGAGCCGAAGTGCAGCACCGACCTTAACGAGACGCGCGTTTCCGTCGCGCTCGGCAATCGCATCAGCCAATTGCACCACCGCTTCACGGTGCCATCCGCGCTCCTGTCGTTGGATATCGCGAAGCTCGCAGTACGTCCCAACGTCGCGCGCCGCATCTCTGACGATTCGGAAGGACGCACCGAAGTCGATCGGTTGCAGTTGGCGCACATCGCCAATCTCCACCACAACGCATCCGCGCGTGCGCGCCAACTCCAAAATCTTTCCGTTCGCGCGCGAATCCACCATCGCGGCCTCGTCGACGACCACGATACCGTTGTGCGGGATTACCGGATTGTGGCCTTCCTCAAGTATTCGAGCTCGTGCCGTATTGACGCACCGAAAGCCGGCCTCAGCTTCGAGACGCTCCGCGGCTGCCTGCGATAGCGTGAGTCCAACCACCTCGCGGCCCAATTGCTCTCCGAGCACGCGAACCGCGCCCTGAATCGTGGTCTTGCCGACTCCCGGCAAACCTTCGATGGCGACGAGCGAAGCGCGCGAGATTTGCTGCAATGAGGCACGTTGCTCATCGGACAACCGGAAGGCGTGTCCGCGACGCGAGGCTTCTTGCTGCTCGTAGCAGCGAATCGCGTTGTCGACCGCAGACGGCGTGATACCCGATGCCGTCGCCGCCAGGAGACGAGCATCCGCATTCAAGGCCTCCTCGATCGCCACGATTTCCGTCGTCGTCATCAGCGGCTGCACCGGATCGGCAGACAGGACCCGAACCTCATCCGCGCGGACGATTAGGTCCCCTAAACGTTCGATCTCATCGGGATCAGATAATCGGGCCGAGAGCCATTGATCGATGTCCTCGCGCGTGAAGGTGCTGCTTTGAGCAGTAATCGCAGTGAGGACAAGCGCCGGCTTGCGCTCGACCCGCTCGACGACGGATCGCTCCGATTGCTCGGCATCTTGAAATCCCGGAAGATCCCGCAGCCGTTCTCGCAGCGATGATGGCAACTCAGCGACGACTCCCGAGACCTTCTTGCGATCGCGCTCAATGGTTTCTTCCGCCACGTGCTTCGCCCGCAACTCCGCAAGCCGTTCGTCGACCTCGCCGCTATCTAACCCCTCAGCGAGCAGCGCCGCGCGCACATCGCGTCGTTCTTGTTCATGCGCTGTGCGCATCGCGCCAACGCCGACATCCCTTGCAACTACGGCGCCATCTTGCCCCGCCGAAAGCTCGCATCCATAGCGTGCTGCAACGGCATGCAGCGTTGCCCAGGAATCAGTAACGCCGCGCTGTCGATCGAGGTCAAGCGCCGTCAATAGACGAGGTCCCAACGTCGCATCGACGTAACGACTGAATGCTCCGTCGCGCTCGCGGTACCCCTCGAACGAACGGCGTTCCTGACGAACGAGGCGCTCCTCGCGTCGTTCCGCTCGCCACGCAGCAAGTTCGAATTTATCGGCCCAGCGTACATGAGCGGTAGAAAGCCCGGAGTCCTGAACGACGGCTAGGCCGCGATCGTGGTCGAGGCCGTTGGCGAGTTCGACTTCGCGTTCGGCCCACGCCATCTTCCGGTGAAGGCCCGTGCGATCGTAAGCGAGCCCCGTTCCCGGGTCGACAGCACCAGCAGCGCAGTGGACGTGCAGATTGTCGGTATCGCGGTGAACGACAGCTACGCTCCGATAATGGTTCAACTCAAGCTTTTCGAGAATCTGTCCAACATATGTGTGCGCCTGTTCATCGGTCAGCAAGCCGCTCTCGCGTTCGTTCCACGACCAAACGAAGTGCATCGCGCTCGATCGGATGCCGGGGTTCCGCGCTCCGTCCGCGTCGATTTCCAGGCTCGCGGTCGAGAACGAGGCGCAGTTCCGCACGAGTATGGACGATGGCCGCGTTCCGCCGCCGACTTCCGGGCGCCACACGGCGTCTACCCCAAGGTCCGGGCGCTGCTCCGATTCAGCGTACACGCCGTCGAGCGCGTCGGCGATCTCTTGGCGCGTCGCGCCCTTCTCGCTTATCGCGTACCCGACGAGGTATTCGATCAAGCCTGACGCTGCGCCGCCTTTCGCGGGAGCCGCACAAAGCTTGCCAACCATCAGCCGCTCCAGCCGCCAGCGCGTCGCCGGTCGGCCGATCGGACCTCGTCGGCATGCGGGGCAGCTAGCGGACGCATAGCCTCCGCGGCAATGCGCCTTGCGCATTCAAGCTCCGTAGCTGCGGCCTGATGATCGCCTGCCGCGGCAGCGTGCTGTGCACGCGAGATTCGATATGAAAGCTGCGCGAGCGGCTGCACTACCTCGGCCGACGTCGTCGCGAACGCGCGACTCGGTTGAGCGAGGGCGACGCTGACATATTCCGCCATCGAAACGCCAGCTAGCGCCGCGCGTTCGCGTAGTGCGTCGCGCACGCGCGGCTCTACATCGAGCGATAGTACGACGCGCCCGCCGTGTCGTTGCGTTTTTGATTCTCGTCTGCCCTTGGGCACCATCCTGCATCCTTATTTGACGTCGTTGTGAATGCGCTCCGCACGTCTTGTTGCGTGCCGGTTACTGCGATGGCGTGGATTATCGCACAGCATGAAGCAAAGATGGGTCCGATGAGCGTGTGCTCGGTGAGAGTAATCCAGCGAGTACACATAATGCGGGACTCAATCCGTCCTGCAAATCCGCTAAACTGTCGCCACTACGCACCTTCTGACTGAGGTACACGGTGACAGCATCTGAACTCGAAGCGATTCTAAAACGGCTCCAGGAAGCCGCTCCGTCATCGCGCGTTAGCGCGAAGCGACAGCTCCTCGTAAATGCGCGCGAACTTATCCTAACGCTGCACCAGCGTGGGTATTCGTGGCGTTCCCTTGCCCGAGAACTATCGACAGCGATGGGCGAGAGTATCAGCGCCGATCTCCTGCGCGCGGCCTGCATGAAACGGTCGCCGCGTCGACGCTCGCGTCGTGTGAGTGGCGCACCGGTAACGGAGCATCCGATGCAGCAGCAGACATCGGCAAAGCCCGCTCTGTCCGCGACCACGAACGCGAGCTTCGGCGCAAAAGGGTTGAAGCTATGAGCGCACGACGAGTGGTAGCGACCGTTGCCCCAAAGGGTGGCGTCGGCAAAACGTTCATCTCGAAGCTTCTCCACGATCTTCTTCCGACCCACGGACGCCGCGTGGCTTCGTGGGACCTCGACGCAGCTACCGGAACGTTCGCGGTCTACCACGACGCGATTAAGACGTTCGATCTCAACGCAAACAGCAGCGTACAGTCATGGCTCGACGACTGCTACGAAGCCGATTTCGACGATGTTCTCATCGACGTTCCCGGCGGCCGCATCGACGATCTGTTGAGCACGTTCGGCAACAACGGAACGGAAGCACTCGTGGCGGCGGTCAAAGCGTCGGGTCGAGAGCTCGTCGTCGTCAACCCTATCGGCGCAATGGTGGCCGAAACCCTGACGGCACAGGTAGTCCTCAACACATTTTCCGGCACCGCCGCGCGCATCGTCATCGTCAAGAACGGCCGCTTTGGAAATGCCGATGACTTCGTGATCTACGACGGCATCAACGAGAACGGCATGCGCCGATATGGCGCAACGAGCGATCTCGCCGCGAGTGCCGGCGCCGAGACGGTGTTCCTCCCCTCCATGCCGCCCAGGCTCTTGGCCCAGGCGGACGCCGAACGGCTTCGCCTCATTCAGGCTGCCGGCGCGGACGGTGTCGGACGCATGGGGCGCCTCGGTGCCGCACGCGTGCAGATGTACCTCTCGTCAGTCGCCGAGGCATTTCGCGATTCGTCCCTCGATCTCGACGGCAAACTCCCCGAGCACATGGTGCCGCGGTGAGCGGCACTGCACGCGATCTGTACCTGTCGTCCCTCGGCGCCGACGCCGAGCTGAATGCGCGGCGCCTGGCCGAGCGTTCCCGCATCCCCGATGACGATCCGATGTGGCTGCTCCTCTATGAAATGCAACAGTCGGTACGCGAGTTCACGCGCGGTACAAACACCGTTCTCGCCAACGAGGCATTTGCCGATCGTCTCTCGTCGGCGGTCGGCTCGAGTATCGCTAAAGATCAGCGCGTCATTGGAGCCTTAGCGGATGGCATCACCGGCGTCCATGATGCATCGGTGCGCGCCATCCGTTCACTCGAATCCGAGCAGCGCAATACCGCGCGCAAACGCGCCTTCGCGCCAGTTTCATCACTCGTCTTCTCCTTCGCACTCGCGCTCGTCGTTGCGTTTGGAGCGATTTGGACGAGCTATAACGCCGGTTCCGGATACGGGTTCGACTTGGGCTACCGCTCCGGCTACCACGACGGAATCATCTATGAAAGGAATCGCAAATGACCGCCTACCACCTCCGCGAATCGCACGATCGCCTCACCGCGCTCTGCCTTGCCCTTATCGATCCCATCCTTACGGTCTTCGCCGGCCTCTGGCTCCTAACGAAGCTGCGCCCGATTATCGAGTCATGGATGCGGCAGCAGCCTTTCCATTACGTAGCTTGGGCCGTAACTCTGTGGGTCGGCTACGCGCTGATCGCCTCCAGCGTCATGGCGATCGTCATCCCGATATCCCGGGGCTTCGGCGTCGATCGAGAGTTCTTCAAAGCGTCGAAACCGCGCTACCTTGCGTTCTGGGCGGGCATCGCGCTCGTCATTGCATCGCATGTCCCCGTAGCGATGCAATGGGTTACGATCCAGGATCGGTTCCCCGACTACGACGGGACGATCGTACTCCTAGTCCTGGCCGCTTTCGCGATATGCTTCGGCCTACATGATCTCGGCGTCGCGGCCTGGGGCGCGATGGGTGCTGCAGCGACGAACACGAGTGTCGCGATGAGAAACCGTAGACGCTGGAGCTCCCTTACGGGTCAGCTTGCGCTTTGCGGCGGAGTCGCGCAAGGCGTGTTTCGCGAGCGCAACCTCGCGACCGGTGCTCCGGAAAAGGGCGCGATCCTCCTGTACGGCGAGCGCAGCGCGAATCGCGGAACGCTCGTCGTAGGTGCGCCCGGATCATCGAAAACCCGCTCTAAGGTTTACCCGGATTTCTACTGGGGACTCCGCACATCGAAACGCGCCGGCGCGATCGTCTTCATCACCAAGAAACGCGCGACCGACGACTTCCTCGCCATCGCGCGAACCTTCCGGCGTCCGGATCAGATTCATGTCGTGGGCATCGGCCCGGGTCGCGCGACGACGGACGTCACGGCGGGCATGAGCCATGAATCGATCGGCGATGCGATCAGAGATGGTCTCGGCGAGTCCCACTCGGAGTTCTGGAGGCAGGGACCGTCCGCATTCGTCGAGGGGTTCGTAGAACTGATTCAAGCACTTCGCCCGGCGACCATCAATGTTCCAGGCGCTACCGACGACGACGGAAAGCTCGAACCCGGGGGCGATGCTTACACCTTCGACTTTGGCGACACGTTGCCGACGCTGCTCGACCTCATCACGCTTGACGGGCGCCTCCTCGACGCCGTCTTCGCGTACGCGCATGAGCGCGCCGCGCAGCTCGAAGTCACCGATCGTGACGAAGCGACCAAACTCCGCACGCTGCTCCGTGAGGTGAAAGGTCGCGTGGTTCCGCTCTTGAAGCGCGATCCGAAGCTCGCCGAGGAACTTCGCCAATCGGCCCTCCCGCAGCTTCAGCCCTTTGCCCGCGGCGAGGTCCGCCGGGCGTTCTGCGATCGCAACGGTATCGACCTCGCGCTCGTGGAGAAAGGGCATATCGTCCTTGTGGAAATCGACGAGGCCGAGCATCCGCGGGCCGTCAACACGGTCGTCCGCATGCTCTTTCGGCGCGTCGTGCAGATGGCGCGCGAACGCACGGCAAGCAATCGCGTCGGCAGCCTCGACCCGGTTCTCTTGATCTGCGATGAGTACGCAAACTACGCAGCTGGCGGCCACGTTCAAGCATGGAATACGATCCGCGAAAGCAACTTCATCGCGACGGTTGGTCTGACGAGCCTTAGCGCGCTTTCCAAACAGATCGGCGATCAACGTGCTGCTGATGCGATCGTCGCTAACTTCTCGAATAAGTTCTTCTTCGATACGGACGACAAGGCAACGCGAGAGCTCGCCAACGAGATTGTCGGCAAAACGACGGTCATCCGCCGCGGCACGAGCGAAGGCAAGACGAAGACGAGTGGAACCTCCGCGACCGGAGCGCTGAACGGCGGTTCGCATAGCTCGCGCGGAACCTCGCAAAGCGAGAGCACGAGCGAACAGCGTGAGGATGCCCTCGATGGTTCCATCTGGCGGACGCTGCGAGCGCAACGCGAGTCGGCGACTGCTATCGCCTTCATTCGCACGGACGAGGGTATGATGACCGATGTGGTTACGCTCGGATCCCTCGACCCGAGCGAGAGCATCGTGACGGCGATACCGGAGCACTACGGTCTGTAGAAAGCTGCGCGACCTACGTCGCGCAGCGGAGCAACGTGTCGACGATGCCGTACATCGCCGGGTCAGCACCCTTCAAGCGAGCCTTCGTGGCCACCGGCCACTGCGATGAGGAATCGTTCACCTCGACATACGCGCGAACGGACTCGGCGAAGTATTCGTCGATGCCCGTCGCGGCATATGGGGTAACGAACTTGCGCGCACCGAGGAAGGCGCTGCGAATCTCCGGCATGACTCCGGAGAGGTAGACACCGCCGCCCAGCGCGCAGTCGATCGCATGACCGAATTCGTGCGCGATCGTCATGGGCGAGCGGCCACGGAGGTACACCGTCCGCTCTTCTACGACGAACAGCCCTGCCGGAGGTGCCAGCCACGCATCAACGTCGATGCCGAGACGTCGCAAAGCTGGGGAAGCATCTGCATAGCGCTCATGCGGCTTTAGCGCTCGGACGGTGGAACCGACGTCGGCTACGCGGCGAACGATCGGTTCGGGGAATGCGCTTAGCACCGAAACGATTTGCGCTTGCACCTTCGCGGTGCTCGAAGGGATGAGTGCGCTGTAGAGGTTGCTGTCCATCGTAACTCCTTGGCCTGCGGCCGACTCGTGATGAGCCGGGACAAGCCTGGTGGAGCGACGACGGCAAGGGGTTCACAGCGTAAGCGGCCCTTGCGTCGGAAGAGCGACGCCGGGCTAGGATCGAGCGATTATGAGCGCGCGGGCTTAAAGAGTTACGATGGCGAGCTACTCTTGAACGCTTTCGTCGATGGGAACGAGGCGATGACGAGCAGCACGAATCGCCGCCAATGCGCGACCGTACGGTACTCGGTGAGCTCGGAACTCGGCTATCAATTCCGCACTGCGCGATTCGCGGCGCTCGGCCGTTTCGAGGAGGGCTTCTAGCTCGCCGGAGCGGCCCTCAGTTTCATTTTTGGCAATCAACGCGTCCGCAAGTTCGCGGACCGCTCGTATCGGCAACTCAACTACCCTTCCAAGTTCAACATCCGCAAACCACCGATACATCGTCGACGGGTTAAGATCGGGTGTGATCGCGACGAGCGCGTAAACTGAACGAACCCCGATCCGAGCCATCACATCGTGAATAAGGCGAAAAGCCTCCTCCGATTCGGCTCGGGAGAGCCTGGGCTGATACCCCAAACGCTTACCTTGCTTCCCCATACTTAGGCCGAACGGCGTTAGGCCTAGCTGACTGTAAACTCAAACGGCCAAGCAAACGCATAATTTATGTTGATTAACCATACATCATGTGCTATGCTGCTGGCAAGGGGGCGCCCGGCGTCGCTGAAATACCCGTTCCGGAGGACGGCACGGAAACAGCTATGAGCGCAACACTACTTGGCATGATGATTCGACAGCAGCGCCAGCACCACGGCTGGTCGCAGGATGAACTCGCGAAGAAAATCGGCGGCACCGTCGATCAAGCTGTCGTTTCGCGCTTGGAAAACGGCCTCATCGCTGATCCGGGGTCCAAGCTGGTCTTTCACCTCGCCAAAGCGCTAGGCGTGACGACCGACGATCTCCTCGCCCTGTTATGTCAGGGCGACGCGGAAAGCGACGCCGCTGTGGCTCCCACCGAATCTACGGACGGCGAGATTGCCGATGTCCGCCGCCAATTCTTCCAGCTTTCAGCTCGCCTCAAGGTATTGGAAGAGAAAGAGAAAGTCACAAGTGGGAGATCACGATAACCTCGCGCACATGATCGACAAAGCGTTTCGCGCCGGGATCACCGGACAACGCTTTATTGACATTATGGAACTCGAAAGCATGGGCGTCATCACCGATACGAACGGCCCCTGCGAACGGTATATGACCGGCATCAAGCGCATGGACGGTCTGAAGGACACCAAATCAGCCTACTCGGTTGGGCGCGCGCTCCTCATCACCGGTACGTGCCTAGATGGCCTGTGGTATGGCATCCGCTCCGATACCTCGCCCGCGAAGAAGTTCTTCGAAGATCTGCAACGCGAGGTACACAAGCACAACACCACCGAGCCCGATCAGGCATGGACGGGGAAACACACGGTCGAGTATTTCGGCAACTATCCCGTCCTATCGGACGGCGAGTCGCTCAAGGACGCCGACCCGAAACGCTGGAACGACCTGCAAGCCAGCATGATCCGTCAACTCGACGGACCCTCCGGCAACGTGTGCGCATTCAGCCACCCGACGCTCGCAGCCGTCTTCGACGATATCGTCCCCATTACACCGTCGTACCACCTCACGGCAGAGCAATATTTCGAACTCGAAGGGGCCATGTGGGATCGCATCGACACGCGATGGATACCCAATGACCAAGCCTTCGTCATCTACGTGGACGGAAACGCCTGGTTCTCGACGATCGACGACAACCGCTACCAATACCGGACCGATTTACTCTTCGCCGGATTCGCAAACCACGGTGCGCTCGTTGTGGAACGCGTCTCGGCGACTGGCCCGGGGCTCAACGGTGTCGACATTCGCGCGTGGGGCGTCGACTTCGATCGGCGCACAGGTGCCCTGCAGTGGCGCAGCAGCATGAACGCAACGGTCAAGGGAAAGCGTGAAATGTTCACGCCGAGTGATCGCGAGAAGGCACGCATGTTCCGCGTCGCACTCGGCTTTACGTTCCTTCTCCAACATCCCAACGTCACCACCACGCCGACGAAGGTTCCGTTGTCGCTGAGTAAGCACTTCCGCCTTTCGATGCCCGAAGGACTCACCATCGACGACGCGATCTCCTCGGTGATCGCCGCCAAGTGGAAAGTGTCCTAGGCGTCGTTCGCTTCAGCAACTCAGGCAAAACCGCACCATCATTGCAACCATGCGCCCGAATAGAGGAATACAACTCGACGAATTGCCCGAGGTTTTGACCGCCGCCGAGGTGGTCGCATACCTACGCGGTATTTTCGGGCGCAACGCCGTCTACGATTTGCTGAACAGCCAGCGCATTCGCAATCGCCGAGTCGGCCAAAAATTCCTCATCCCCAGGTGCGCCTTGCGGGACTTCATCGAGTGCCGCGACGAAGACGCCGGGGCCGGGGCCCCACGGTAAGGAAACAATCGTGGGATACCTCAAACAACTTGGCGAGAAAAAATGGCGAATAGTCTATGACGCGACGCCGTCCGACGGACGACGGCGACGTCAAAAAACCGAAACGCTCTTTCCAGTCACCAAGGCGCAGGCGAAGCTGATCCTCGCGAAGCGCGAAGAGGCCGTTGCGATCGGCAAGTTCGTTGCCGACGACGTCACGGTATCAACGCTTTTCGAAAGGTTCATCCGAGCCAAGACGGTCGCGCAGCGCGCTCCAAAGACGATCGAACGCTACGGAACGCTCTACGCAGCTTACATCGATCCAAGGTTCGGCGAGATGACGTTGAGCAAGCTGAAGCAGCATCACCTGACGGACGCATACGCGTCCTGGCTCTCGAAGGGCAAGAGCGGTCGCGCGTTGAGCGCGCGAACTGTTCGTCATGTCCACGATCTGATTCGAACGATGCTCAACTATGCTCTTCGCAAGGGGCTCATCCATCACAACGTCGCGACGCTCGTCGCGGAGGATCTTCCGAAAGTAAAGAAGCCCGAGCCGGTGGCGCTCACCGAGGAGCAGCTGAAGCAACTGCTTGCATCCTCATGGGAGCCGACGGATTGGGCGCGCAAGCACGGAGTCGTGAGCGCGCAGTCATGGTTTGCACCGGCGGTGTGGTTCGCCGCCTATACCGGTGCTCGTCGCGGCGAGACGCTTGCGCTTCGGTGGCGTGATCTCGACCTCGAAGCGAAAACGGCAACCATCCGTCACTCGCTTACGGAGACGAAAGCCGGCGGTGTGCAATTCAAAGAACCGAAGAACGGTAAGCACCGCACGATCGTCCTCCCCACATCACTCGTCGAGGTGCTGCGCAAGCACCGCGGCGAGCAGCAGAAAGATCGCGAGGTTTTCAAGGGCGCATACAAAGACGACGATCTCGTCTTCGCCGCGCCCGACGGATCGCCGGTCCTACCCTGGAGCTTCACCGCGTCGTTCCGCTATCTAGTGGATCGGGCGAAGGTTCCGTACATTCGCCTCCACGATCTCCGCGACACGCATGCGAGTCTACTCGGCAAGCACGGTGTGCCGCTGGAGGTCATATCGAAGCGACTCGGCCATGCAACAATCGGTATCACCGCCGAGCGCTATCTGCACGTCTATAAAGAACGAGACGCCGAGGCGGCGGCTGTGTTCGAACAGCTCGCCAGCTAAGGCGTCTCGTTAGATTCTGTTAGACGATTGTTAGACGGAGGGTCCAACAATCGTCTAAATCAGCGGAATCCCTTGAAAAATCGAGGGTCCAAGTGGTAGCGCCAACGGGAATCGAACCCGTCTTTCCGCCTTGAAAGGGCGATGTCCTAACCGATAGACGATGGCGCCGTGATTTCCGTCCTTCGAGGCTCGCTTCGCTCGCACCTCAGGATGACGTGCTGGCACCTCAGGATGACACGCTCGGGCCAGACGATGGCGCCGTGCCATCGAGGTACACTACCGGACCGGGCAAGGCCTGTCAACGCCAGAGGGCGCCCCCTCCCGAGCGCGAAGGCGGTCGCATGAGAAGCCTTATCGCCGCCCTCATGATCGTGTGCTTCGCCGCGCCCGCCTACGCGGCAACGACGCCTTCCACGTCGTCGGCGCGGGTAACCATCACCGGGTGGCGATTGGAGTGCGATCCGGGTAAGGCCGCCCTCGCGTGCCGGGTCCTCGATTCGATCGTCTCGGCCTCCAACGGCGCGCTGGTCATCAGCCTCAATTTCTCCGCCGCGGCCGACGGCAAGACCGTGCTCACCATGAACGTCCCGCTCGGTGCCGCGGTGCGAACGCCGGTCGGTGTGAGCGTGAACGGAGGACCCTCGCAGAATTTCCCATTTTTGACGTGCTCGCCGCAGGGCTGCTATGCAACCGGCACGGTCAGTGCCGACCTGCTCGCAGCGATGCGCGCCGGCAAAGGTGACCTGCGCGTGACCTATGGGATGCTCGATGCGAATCTGGCCGAGCATGGCATCACCGCAACGCTCTCACTCACGGGGTTTTCACAAGTCGACGACCGCCTCAAATAGGAGGTTTCCATGTCCGCTGCACTGACAACGACTGCGCCGCAGCGACGCGCGATGCTCGCGTCGGGGCTAGGCTGGGGTCTGGACGGGTTCGATTTCTACCTCTACGTGTACGCGCTGCCGGCAATCCTGACGGCGTTCTCGCTCAGTAAGGCCGCGGGCGGGCTCTTAGCGACGTACACGCTGGTCGCGAGCGCGATCGGCGGGATCGCGATGGGAACGATCGCCGATCGTATCGGACGGCGCAACGCGCTGATCATCTCGATCGCGTGCTACACCATCTTCACGTTCCTCAGCGGCACCGCGCAGAACTACGGCACGCTCGCGCTCTATCGTACGCTGGAAGGCTTGGGCTTCGGCGGAGAATGGGCCGTCGGTTCGGTGTTGATCGCCGAATGGGCGAACGCGCCGCAGCGCGGCCGCGCGCTCGGATTCGTACAAGGATCGTGGGCGATCGGGTGGCTGCTGGCCAACTTCGCCTTCCAGATCATCGCGGCGACGATTGGACTCGAGGCGGGGTGGCGGTACCTGTTCTTCCTCGGCATCATCCCGGCGCTTTCGATCCTCTACATTCGTCGCGGCGTGACCGACGCGCCGGTCTATACGTCCACGCGCAAGGCGCCGGGCTGGTCGTTGGCCGGAATCTTCACACCGCGGGTCGCGCGCACGACGTTCTTCGCCTCGTTGCTGGCGATCGGCGTGCAGAGCGGATACTACGCGCTCTTCGCCTGGATGCCGACCTATCTCACCACCCAGCGGCACATCTCCGCCGTCACCAGCGGATCGCTTCTCTATCTCTTGATCGCCGGCTCGTACGTCGGCTACATCACCGCGGGCTACATCAACGACGCGATCGGACGCAAGCGCACGTTCATCATCTTCTCGCTCTGTTCGGCGGCGATGGTGCCGCTCTATCTCTATGCCGTCGTCGCCGATTGGCAGTTGATCATCGCCGGTCCGATCCTCGGCTACTTCGCCTCGGGAATTTTCAGCGGTTTCGGACCGTACCTCAGCGAGCTCTTCCCGAGCGACGTGCGCGGCGCGGCTCAAGGATTTTGCTACAATCTCGGGCGCGGAGTGGCGGGATTCGGGCCGTTCTTGATCGGGTGGCTCGCGAAGGTCGCGCCGATCGGCAACGCAATGACGATCGTTGCCATCATCGCCTATCTGATCGCCGTCTTTGCCGTACTCTTCTTACCGGAAACGCGCGGAAAAGAATTGACCGCGGTTTAGTCGTAGCTGTCGCGAACGGTTTCGAGCAGCGTGTTCCCGTACTCAACGAAATTTCCGTCGCCGTCGAGCACTTCGACTTCGAAGCCGGGATAGACGCTCTTGAACCGTTCCTGCTTCCAGCGCGCGACGGTCCAGTTATCGCGCGCGGCCTTCTCCCAATTCCACGGCGGCATGCCCTCGCGATCCGAGCGGACGTTGCGGCCGTCCGGATAAGACACGCGCACTTGAAAGCCCTCGACCCGAGCGATCTTCATCTCGAGCGTGCCGATCTTCATCGAACTTTTTCGAGCGCCTCAACCGCGTAGCGCCGGCGATGCGGTCCGCCTTCCGACGCCTCGAGGAATTCGACTTCGACTTGCGAGTCGGGATGCACGGCGGTTACCACCGCCTCTTCGTCCTGATCTTTCACGATCACGTGATCGCCGACATGAATCATTTCGTAACTCCATCGCGACGTAGCGACACGTGGGCCTGGTAGGATTCGAACCTACGCGCAACCAGTTATGAGCCGGCCGCTCTACCGCTGAGCTACAGGCCCCTGCGGAGACGTGTATCAAAAGCAATCGACGAGGCACCGACGCGCGAGGTTCCATAAGCCCACCGGATCCTCCCGCGTCAGGGCGGCTCAAGCCGATTTCACGGCAGTAACCCGAACGGTCGTGGTCCAGGTTTGGCCCTTGTCCGCGGAGAGCTGAACCGTCGTCGTTTGTTTGTCGGGTGTGAGAAAGACAAACGTCGTCCGGACGACCAGCGTCTTCCCGTTGTCGGGAGCGTTGCGCAAGGTGATCCACGTGTTTCCGTTCTGCGTCAATCTTTCCGAAGAGACCGGCCTATCCTTATGGACTTGGACGAGCGTGTATGTCTTGGCCGACGGACTGTAGCTCATCACGGCTAGATCGTCGTGCGGCGGGTTATCCGAAAAGTAATCGCATATGACGTAGCCCTTATTCGCGGTCCACGTGCAATCGGCAACGCCCGTATCTGGATGAGCATTGCTGTATTTCGTTTGGTAGATCTGACCGCTGAAGTTCCAGCGGCCCGACCAGATTCCGAGCTTCGTCGACGGATCGGAAGCGGGTGAAGGGTTCGCTGCGCCGGCCCCTATCAGGGCCGCAAACGCCAAGGTTGAGAGCACGGTGAACGTCGAGCGCATGATTGCCTCCGTGTCGCGCAAGGTTGCTCGTATCATAGCGTAACACGTACATCGAGCGTGACCCGATATCGGTAACATGCCGGGCGAGGCCATGGTTCTGGCACCGTACGCTTATGAAAACGTTCGGCAGAATTCTTCGTAGTCGCGTTCCACTTGCGCGGCATAGGCGCGCGCAAAGCCGACCATCCCCTCTTCGAAAGCGTCGCCCCGGCCCAGGTACGCGGCGATAGCCTGAGGATCTCCGGTGCGGGCATGGGCGCGCGCGAGTACGGTTCCGCAGCGCCGCGCAAAGTCGATGAGTTGCTCCGCGTCGATGTTCTCGAGATCGAGCGACGCCTTTCCGTCGCGCAACTGACGGACGTAGAAATCGTGACCATTTTCGCTGGTCCACCCAACGAAGAGATCGGTCGCAGCCTGCATCAACCGCTGACCGGCGATCACCCGCTCGCCGTGATTATCGTACACCGAGCGGCGCAGGTAGGGCTCGAGCACCGACGCCTGCGCCTCTTTGATCTGGAGGTAGAGCGCTTCGCCCTCGCGCGCTTCGAGATGTGCGACCATCGTCAACAGCCCGACGCTCCCCACGCCCACGGGATGTTCGAACAGCTCGACCGCATGATAGCGTTCGAGCAGCATTCGCACGTGCGGCTGAAGCGACTGATGATAGATCGCCAGCATGCTGTGCGCGAGTTCGACGTGCTCGGGCGTGGGATTGACGTGCTCGGCCGTGCGCGGCGGGGTGAGCTCCTCGGCCAGCTCTCCGCGTACGTCGACGCGCGAATACCAGATCTCTAGCGGGGATCGCGTCGCGAGCTTCGCCATGTAGCGGCGGTAGCCGCGCGCCGCCGCGTACGCGGCCTCATCGCCCGCGTGTTTTCCAAAGGAACGAATCGCCGCGACGAGCGGTGCGCTCGCGCACAACCGCAGCACGTCCCACTCCCACGGGCCCGGCAGTGTCTCGTCGAAATCGTCGACGTCGAAAATCAGGTTGCGCTCGGGCGTTGCATAGCCGCCGAAGTTTTGAAAGTGCGCGTCGCCGCACAACTGCACGCGCAGGCCGGTCACCGGACGCCCGGCAAGATCCGCCGCCATCAGCGCCGCACCACCGCGATAAAATCCAAACACGTCGGCGCGCATGCGCTCGTGCCGAAGCGCGAGGAGCGCAGGAATGCGCCCGCGCTCCGTTTCGTGCAGCAGTTCGACCGGATCGCGCCTGTCGGGAGCCGGCTTCCACTGCGCGAAGGCGCCGCGCGGAACGTGCTTGCGCAGCGCCTTCGCTTCACCGGCGGTCATCTGCGAAAGACCGAACGCCCCGCGTAGCGCGCCGCGGCGCCGAGTTGCTCCTCGATCGCCATCAGGCGATTGTATTTCGCGATGCGGTCGCTCCGCGAGAGCGACCCGGTCTTGATTTGGCCAACACTCGACCCAACCGCGATGTCCGCGATCGTGGTATCCTCGGTCTCGCCGGACCGATGGGAGATGACACAGGTGTAACCGGCCTTGTGCGCCATCTCGATTGCGTCGAACGTTTCCGAAAGGGTGCCGATCTGATTGACCTTGATCAGAATCGAATTCGCCACGCCCTCGGCGATGCCGCGCGAGAGAAACTCCGTGTTGGTCACGAAAATGTCGTCGCCCACCAATTGGATCTTCGAGCCGAGTGCCTCGGTGAGCGTATGCCAGCCGCTCCAGTCGTCTTCGGCCAGGCCGTCTTCGATCGACACGATCGGATAGCGCGCGCAAAGCTCCGTATATAGCTTGACCATCTCGCTCGCGCTCAAGCCGTGCTGTTTGTCGTGGGCGTAATACTTGCCGTCTTTGTAGAACTCACTCGATGCCGGATCGAGCGCAATCGCGACGTCGGTTCCCGGTTTGTAGTGCGCGCGTTCGATCGCGAGCACGAGCAGCTGCAGCGCATCGTCGATCGAATCGAGCGGCGGTGCATAGCCGCCTTCATCGCCCACCAGCGTCGGCAGCCCGCGCTCGTGCAAGAGTCCGCCCAGCGTGTGGAAGACTTCGGCGCCGTAGCGGACGGCTTCGGCGAACGTCGGCGCACCGAGCGGCACGATCATGCATTCCTGAAACTGCAGCGCGCCATCGGCATGCTTCCCGCCGTTGATCACGTTCATTTGCGGAACCGGAAGCGTCGCCGCGGTGGGGCCGCCCAGATAGCGGAAGAGCGGCAGCGAGAGACTGGAAGCGGCCGCGCGCGCAACCGCGAGCGAACATCCGACCAACGCGTTCGCACCGTAGTTCGATTTGTTCGTCGTTCCGTCCAATTCGATCAGCCGCTCGTCGATTTCGCGCTGCGCGGTCGCGTCGAGGCCTTCGAGCGCGGGCCCGAGCGTCTCGTTGACGGCGGCGACCGCGCGGCGGACGCCCTTACCGTTGTAGCGCTTGGGATCGCCGTCGCGTAATTCGGCCGCTTCGTTGGCACCGGTCGACACGCCCGAGGGCACGAGCGCTTCCTCCACCGAGCCGAAGCTGGTGGCGACGCTCACCGCGACCGTTGGATTGCTGCGCGAGTCGAGCACTTCACGCGCGTGAACGCCTTCGATCAGCGGCCGCCCGCCGCCGCGGAGCAATTCGATCGTCATCGTTCACTCACTCCTTGATCCAGCGTTCGAGATCGTGCTTACGCGAGACGTGCTCGTTGGGGGCAAAGAAAATCTTCAGTTCCCGTTCGGCCGCGCCTTTGCTGTCGCTGCCGTGCACGAGGTTACGGCCGATCGTTTGTGCCAGATCGCCGCGAATCGATCCCGGCGCTGCGGTAACCGGATTGGTGGCGCCGATCAATTGGCGGCACGCTTCGATCGCGTTCTCGCCCTCGACCGCCATTGCCACCAGCGGAGCACTGGTGATAAAGCTCACCAGGTCGCCGAAGAACGGTTTGTCCTTGTGCTCCGCGTAGTGCTCCCGCGCTTTGTCGCCCGGAAGCTGCATGAGCTTCATCGCAATGATGATGTATCCGCGGCGCTCGATGCGCGAGATGATTTCGCCGACGAGTCCGCGCGAAACGGCGTCGGGTTTACAGAGGATCAGCGTTGTTTCTAATGCCATAGCAGGCCCCGAATACGTCGCAGGCGCAAGCTCCACCTATGGAGGCGGCCGAACATCCGTACGAGCGCGTCGAGCGCGAATTGCGTGGGACCGCCTTTGCACGTATCCGCTACCTGCGCCGTACCGGGAGCACGAACGAAGATGCCGCCGCGCTGCTCGGCGATTCCGGCGCGTTCGGAACGTCCGTCGTCGCCGAAGAACAGACGCACGGCGCGGGCCGCAAGGGCCGCAGCTGGATCGCATCGCCGGGCAGCTCGCTGCTCGTTACCACGATCTTGCCCCGCTCGATCCCCGCATCGCACCTTTGGGTCGTTCCCTTCGGCGTCGCAATCTGCGTGCGCCGCGCGCTGCACGTGAGTGGAATTCCCAGCGACCTGCACTGGCCCAACGATCTGCTCACCGGCGGGAAGAAGATCGCCGGTATCCTCTGCGTTTCGCGCATCGCCGGTGACGAGGCGTGGGTTGGCGCCGGCGTCGGCATCAACGTTCATCGCCCGGCGGATGCCGATGCCTCGATCGCGCCCCCGCCGGCCTTCTGCGACGACGTCAACCCGAACGTCGATCGCGCTACGCTCCTGCGCGATGTTCTGCTGAACTACGAAGTGTGGAGCGACCAGCTCGAGATGCCGCAGCGCATCGCCCGCGTCTGGGAACGCTGGGCCGGGCTGCCAAAGCGCTATTCGATTCTCAAAGACGGCGAAACCGAACCGATCGACGTCACCGCTCTCGGTCTCTCGAATAACGGCGGACTCATCGTCCAGCATGACGACGGTCGTCGAGAAACCATTTCGCTCGCCGACGCGCGCGCTTTGCGTTAAACAAGGGCTATTGCCCGAGCGTCTGATCGAAGAAGCGGTCGAGATCGCCGTGGAATTTCGCGAGCGATGGGACATGCAAGTAGACCATGTGGCCCGATTCGTAGTACCCGAACTGCACGTGCGAGCGCAGCGCCGGTTCAAGCCCGAGATGCGAGAACGTCCATTCGGCGGCGCCGAAGGGCGTGGCCATGTCGAAGTAGCCCGCGCCGACGAAGACGCGCAGATTCTGATTCTGGGTCATCGCCTGCTGAAGGTCCGAACTCGTGGTCGGTGCGATCCACGGGAAGGTTCCCTTGCGGGTGTAGTCCCACTGTTGATTGATGTCGCCGTCGCACTCTGTGTACGTCTCGTCGCTCTTCCAGCCCAGCTCGTCGCGCACGTACGAGAGAAATGCCGCCTGGAATCCGGGATCGGTGGCGGCGTCGGCCGGATCGTAGGTCGCCGAATCGTTGAGCGGGTCGATGTCGTACCCGACGTAGCGCGCATCGAGCCGCCCGGTCAGTTGACCGCTTTCGTGCAGCAGCTCCTTCTCGTAGCGCCACGGCAGCACGCGCAGATCGGCTTGCTCGATGTAGTGCGTGCTCAGGCCGATGAGGTGTGAAAGCTGCGCCGCGATCTGCGTGAACTGCCCGTGCGAGAGGCGATCGCCTTGCATGAGCGCCGAAGCATACGGCCCGTTCGCGAACGCGCGCGCCTGATCGACGACGCTCTGCAGCGTGCCCCTGTTCGGCGATTTCGAATGATACCAGTTCACCGCCGCTTCGGTGGGAAGGTAGGTGATGAAAGCGAGGTCGTTACCCGGGCCCGGCATGATCGTGTCGAAATCGAGCACCGACGAGAGCAAGATCACGCCGTTGAACGCCATCGAATCGTTGCTCTGCAGATAGTTGACGAGCACCGCCGAGCGCGGCGTTCCGTAGCTTTCGCCGAGTAAAAACTTCGGTGAGTTCCAGCGGCCGTTGCGCGTCACATATTGGTAGATAAAGGCGCCGAACGCCGCCGCATCCTGATCGATGCCATAGACCGTCTTCGGATCGACCTTCGGCATCAAGCGGCTATAGCCGGTACCGGGCGCGTCGATGTACACCAGATCCGACTTATCGAGCAGGCTGTACTCGTTGTTCACCAGATGATACGGCGGCCCGATGTTGTGCCCGGCGTTGGGAAACTCCACCCGGCGCGGGCCGAGCGCGCCCATGTCGAGCGGAACGCTGGCGCAACCCGGGCCGCCGTTGTAGAGAAAGGTTACCGGACGCCGATTCGGATCGGCGCCGTCTTCGGTGTAGGCGATGTAGAAGACGCGGGCTTCGGGCGCACCTTTGTCGGTCTTGATCAGAATCGTTCCCGCGGTCGCCGTGTACGCGATCGTGCGGCCGCCGATCGTGACGTCGTGGTGCGTCGATACCGTCTCCGAGCGCGGAACGTGCGCCGACGGAGAGGGTGTGGCCGGCGCGTCAGCCGCCTGTGCGACCGACGAGACAGCGAAAAGCGCGCCGACCAGAGCGGCGAGAACATGTCGTGCTTGCATATCTTCCGTTTATTTAACGACGCCGCCCAACAAAACGCCTGCACCCGAAAGCGCGGACTTCGCCTGCACCTCCACGCCGCCGTCGATCGAGAGGCAAAGATTCGAAGGAGTGTTGACGCTGGGCGGTTTCGGAATCATCTTGGCCGAGATCCCCGCATCCTTGAGCGCCTTGGTGGCAATCATCGTATCGGCATTGCTGCCGAAAAACAAAATCAAGTCCGCCATGACCTTGGAACCTAGCCCGCCTCTCCGGTTACGAGTTGTGTTAGCGCGGCCGCGACCTCGTTCAGCTCCGAGACGCGATTTGCGGCCTGTTGCATGCGGCTGCTCATCTCTTGCGAAAGCGTATCGATCACGGTAACGTCGCTCTCGATCTCCTGATTGACCGCTTTCAGCTCCCCGAGCTTCGGTGACGGATTTCCTTCGGCTGCCATTTCATCGATCAATGCACCGGCGCGTTCGACCGCGGCCTTCGTCATCGCAACGTGGTCGCCCGAAACCTCGCTGCCGACGATCACCACGCCGAGCTCCTTGGCGGCGCGCCGAACCTGCTTGCTGCGCTGATCGAGCGTATTCGAGAGCACTTGCACGACCAGCACGCCGAAAATGATCGCGATGATCATCGCGATCACGCCCCATAAGATGAGCGTGGTCGTGGTGTGATTGATGATACCGGTCAGGTTCGCCAGCGGCGTCCCGTACCAGCGCGCGCCGAGCACGTGCTGCTGATCGTCGACGATCGGATCGATGCGCACGAGATACTGCGTGCCGCCCTCGGTATCGACCCCAACGTACGGCTGGCCGCTCGCGACCACATTGGCCGCGGGGGCGACCTGCTGATCGACCGTGCGGGTCCCATCCGGCTCTTGGATCGTGCTCGAGATGATCGCATCGCCTTCCAGAATCGCCGATGCGCCGCCGAGCGCCGCCGTCGTCTGATCGACCAAATCGTAGAAGTGGTTGAGCAGAACGCCGCCGTACACCACGCCGATCGTGCGCTCGTTCTCGTCGCTGATCGGCGCCGCGGCAATGATCGCCAGGCCCTTGTCGATCTGCTCCGCGGTGCCTTTCCCGTCGCTCGAGCGAATGCTGGCCTGCGCCTGCGGCGCCAGACCTTCGCCCGCCAAGACGCTCGGTCCGAGGATGGTCGCCGTGCTCACGGTTTCGCCGGTCAGCGCGCGCTGAACGAGCGGATCGTTCTTGAGCGAGCCCGGTTGCGCACCGTTTGCGCGCGCAATCACATTTCCGTTCACGTCCGTGACGGTGAGAAATGAGAGTCCCGAGGTACGCGCCGCGTTGGCGAGTTGATCGGTCAGCGAACCGACGTTATGCGATTGAACGCTCTTGCGCAGCGTGTCGCTTACCGCGTCTTGTGCGACAAGCAGACGAATCTGGTCCTTACGCGAGTCCCAATAGCCTTGGAACGCGCCCGATCCATTCGTCACCTGCGTCTTCCCGAGCGCGGTAAGGTCGCGCTGCAGCACGACACGCGACGCGATCACGCTCACCAAGAAAAAGAAGACGATCGTCGCGACGATCGTACCTAGGAGGCGTACCCGTAGACTCATCCTCATGCCGTTACCCCCTCCGTGCCGGACTCGCTCACTTTATATTGGGCAAGACGCGAATCGATCTTCCCGGCGAGATCGTTCATTTGGTCGACCGACTCCATCATGCGTTGTGCCGCATCGGTAACTTCCTTGTTGACGTAGGTCAGCACTTCCACCGACGACGCGTTCTGCTGCGAAATCGACGAGATGTCGGAGAACGCCTTGCTGACGTCGTCCGATTGGCGCGTCATCGATTGGGTCGCCTTCAGGTTCAGCGAAACCGACTTCGTGATCTCTTCGATCTGCCGGATCACCTGATACGAGTTTGCGCTCATCGCGCGCGTCACCGAACTGATCTCGCTGATCTGCTGGTTGGCGGTGAGAACGGCCGAGACGATCTCTTGCAGTGCTCCCGAAGCCGAATTCGTGCTGCCCGTGCTCTCCTCGACGCGCTCGGTCAACCGTTCCATCGCGCCGACGACTTCCGAGATCACCGCCTGCGTCGAGGTGATGTGCCCGGCGATTTCTTTTGTTGCCTGCACGCTGCCGTCGGCGAGTTTGCGAATCTCGCTCGCGACGACGGCGAACCCGCGGCCATGCTCGCCGGCGCGCGCAGCTTCGATCGCGGCATTGAGCGCGAGCAAATTCGTCTGCTCGGCGATCCGGTCGATGACTTTGACGATGTCGCCGATCTGCTCCGAATTGTTGCCGAGCTGACTGATGTCTTCGCCCAGGTCGCTGATGGTCGTGCGAATCGTGTGCATGCCGTCGATGATCGTACCGATCGCGGTGCCGCCGCGTTCGGCCGTGCGCGAGGTTTCGGTCGAGATGCTCGAAAGCGAATCGACCTGCGCGGCGACCTCTTCGATCGAGCTTGCCATGTTGGAAACGGCGAGCGCCGTCTCGTCGAGGCTGCGCGTCTGTTCCTCTGCCGCCGCGGCAATCGTGGTGATCGCCTCGGTCAGAACGCCCACCTTCGAGGTCGCTTCCTCGACGATGCGCGACTGCTCCTGAATCCCCTCATCGAGTTGACCTTGTGCGACCGACGCGCCTTCGATGACGGCAAGCGCGGTCGAAGCGGTGGTCCGCAGTTCGGTTCCGGCTTCGCCCAAGTTGCCCGCGTTGGCGTGCAGCTGGCGCAAGAACTCGCGCATCCCGAAAATCAGCTTGTTGAGCGCGATCGCGAGATCTTGGAGCGCGGCGTCGCTCACCGCGATGTTCTTGGTGAAGTCGCCCTGTGAAACTTCGCGAATGCCGGCGGCGAGCGCCGCCAGGCTGCCGGAGGACGAACTGCCGTTGGTCTCACCGCGCGGAAGCGCCACGCGGGTGGTCGCGCGGAATGCCAACTGGCCGGGAGCCGTCTCGCTCGACCCGTCAGGCGGTTCGATCTCGCCGTAGAAGAGGGCGCTGACGACGACGCCCGGGATCAGTACGAAGAGCGCGCTCACCAGCGGATCGCCGCCGCCGTGCTGCTGGCGCGAGGTGTAATCGGCGACGGCCGCCAGCAATGAGAGCGGCAAGCCGGCCCAGAATCCGGCTGCGGCCGCGACGAGCGCGACGATGACGATGAGCGGGGCTTCGATCGGGAAGGAGGACCCGAACCAGGCAACCAGCCCACACGCCACGACGCCAAGAAGTGCCGAGACTACACGGGCGGGCAGACTCATCTGCGCCCGGAGACCGGCAAGGTAGCCAGAGATCACGACTCCCCCTTCCGGGTGGCGAATCGACGGATACTAAGGATTGACGGTCGAAAACGCCGTGACCTTTAGGCTAATTTCTGCTCGGCCGCGCGCCGGCAACGAGTTCGTCCAGCGCCCGAGCAACCTCGCTGAGCCGCTCCACCCGGGCGGCGGCATCGCGCATGCGGGCCGCAAGCTCCGCGGTCAGCGTGTCGATGACCACGACGTCGTCGACGGCTCGATGTGCGAGGTCGCGCAGCTGCGTGATCCGCGCCCCGTCGCCCGCTTCGGCCACGACGATCGAACGAATCTCCTCCAGGGTGGCGCGCGTCTTGACCACGTGATCGCCTGAGACTTCGCCGCCGACCACCAACACCTTGAGCTCTTGGGCCGACTCGTTGACCTCTTCGCTGCGCCGGATGATCGCACGCCCGATGCGCGAGGCCGAATACATCCCGGCGATCAGCGCGAAGACCAGACCGATCGCACCCCACAGCACGATTTGTCCCAGCGTGTGGTTGACCACCGCATCGAACTGGGCGAACGGGATCCCGAACCAGTATGCGCCGATGACGCTGCCGTCGTACGAAGCGAGCGGCGCGATCATCACGTAGTAATCGACACCGTCGATCTTCTGTTCCCCGGTGAAATCGTTGCGGTTCGCGACCGCGTTGGCGTTCGGAACGGTCAGCCCGACTTCTTTGACGCCTTCTTTCGTCGCGATCGAGGTCGCGACGAGCGACCCGTTGACCGCGATGCCGGCCTGACCGCCGGTGAGATGACTCACGTCATCGACGAACTTCGTCGTCGAATCGAGAACGGTGCCGCCGTAGAGCGTGCCGAGAACCACGCCGTTGAGGTTCACCGGCGAGGCGGTGACGATCGCTAAGGCCGGCGCGTTCGCCGACACACCGAGCGCGATCAGCTCGGGGCCGTCGAGCAGCTTGGGGCCGCCGATCAAAAAATTGCCGAGCGCGCTCTTCACGACGCCGTCGCCGGCAAGCGAACCGGCGGCCGGGCGATTTCCGGCGAGCACTTTCCCCTTGGCATCGGTGACCACGACGAACGATAGCCCGCCCGAGATCGCGGTATCGTTGACGATCGATTGCAACGCATTCACGTCGCGTTCGGCAAGCGCCCGCGCGAGCGAGGGTTGCGCGGCTGCCTGGAGCATCAGCGTGCGCGTTTGCTCGACCCGTGAGGCCACCGCACTCGAGAGCGCGTTCGACCCCGCCTCGACGCTTTGCGAGGCCAGCGCCTTGACGTCGTTGCGCAATCCGAAGTTCACACCGACGAGCAGCAAGACGAACGCGAGAACCATGACGATTACGAGCATCGCGATCAGACGCGCGCGAAGACCCACCACCCAAGCACCTCATATGCGAACTTCTAACTCAGGACACAAGAAGCGTAGTGGTGCGACGTGAAGGCGCCGATAAGCCGGCGTTATCGCAACCTTAACGGAACGTTCAGCGTTCGTTACGCGCCCGCGAGATGCGTTTGTCGCAGGCCTCGCAAAAATGCGACATCTTATTGTCGGTTTCGAAGATGGAATTCGAATAATACATCGCGCAGCGCGCGTTGTAACAGTGGCGCAGTCCGAACGCGTGGCCGAGCTCATGCACGCATTCCTTGAGCGTGCGTTGGAAGAGCACGTTGGGGTCGGGTTCTTCGCCGTAGTACTCCGAGCGCAGCCGGTGCAGCGATACGGCGGCAACACCCTGTGCCTCGTCGGCGTCGCCGTAGATAAAGCGATGGGACGTCTTGTAGAGATCGTACTCCGTCAGCGCGAGGTACGTGCCGGCGCCGTCGGGATTGGCACGGCGCACGCGAGCGACGAGGGTCGAGAGAAACAACTGCGCGCGTGTCGCGTTGAGCGAACTGCGCGGCACCGCGAGCGCTCGCTCGATCTGCACGGTCGAAAGAAACCGCTCTTCCAAACACGGGGCCAGCCGGTCGAGAAAAAGGCCATCCATGGCGTTGATCGGGACGATGCGGATACGCGACTCCATTTTCACCCGGCGCTTCGACCAAAAGGTGCGCGCCTCCCGGCTGCGAAGGGCGTCCTGATGATCGTCGGCATCGGCATCGATCTCGCGGAGGTCGAACGTTATCGCTTCGACGAGCGCGAACTCGCGTGGTTCGCGCGCAAAGTCTATACGGAAGAAGAGATGGCGTACGCGATGCGCAAGCGCCACTGGCCCGAGCGTCTGGCCGGATTCTTTGCCGCGAAGGAAGCCGCGCGTAAAGCGTTCGGACACGCGATACCCTGGCGGCTCGTCGGCGTTTCGCACGAGCGCAGCGGAAAACCGGTGGTGCGCTTTTACGGCGATGCGGAGCGGCTTCCCGCGGCGCGCTCCCTCACTCGGGTTCATCTGACCATCACGCACTCGGTCACGACGGCAGCGGCGGTCGTCATCCTCGAATCGTGATCGAGGTTCTCACGCCCAGCGAGATGCGCGACGCGGACGCGCAAGCGACCGCGGCCGTCGGCGCGCCCGTGCTCATGCGGGCAGCCGGAGCGCACGTCGCCGCCTACATTCGCGGCGTGGCGGCGAATGGACGTATCGTCGCGTTCGCGGGTCCCGGCAACAACGGCGGCGACGCCTATGCGGCGCTCGCGCAGCTCGACGGCGGTTACGAGCGCATCGTCTACGGCCCGCACGAGATCGCCGGATCGCCGGCGCGCGCCGAAGCGATCGAAGCGGCGCGAACGGCCGGCGTCGTCCTGCGTCCGTTACCGGAAACCGACGCCGCCGCGCGGGCGGCGCTCGAGAGCTGCGCCTGCGCAATCGACGCGCTCTTCGGAACCGGCGCGCGTCTGCCGCTGGAATCGCGCTACCTTGCGCCCGTGCGCGCGCTCGACGCCCGCGAACGGCGCGTGATCGCGCTCGACATTCCGAGCGGCGTCGACGCACTCACCGGTGCCGTTCCGGGCGAAGCCGTGCGCGCCGCCGCGACGATCACGCTGGCCGCGATGAAACCCGGGCTGCTCTTCGAACCGGCACGCGCGTATTGCGGCGAACTCTGGGTCGCCGACATCGGTATCGACGCCTCGACGCTGCGCGCGCACGCAAAGACCTTTGCCGCGCTCGATGACGCCGCATTTCTCGAGCTGCTTCCAAAACGCGCCCGCGACGCCGACAAACGCAGCGCCGGCGCGCCGCTGATCATCGCCGGCTCAGCGCAGTTTCCCGGTGCGGCCGTGCTCTGCGCGCGCGCCGCCGCGCGCGCAGGCGCCGGCTACGTGACGGTCGCAAGCACCCCGCAAGCCGCGCCGGCGCTGCACGCGCACCTGACCGAGCAGGTCGTGGTGACGTTTGCGAAAGAGCCGGTCGAAGCGGCGCGCGACGATCTGCTCGATACCGCCAAGCGCAACAGCGCGGCCGGCATCGGACCCGGGCTTGCGCTCGACGATGCAACCGGAGCGATCGTGCGCGGTTTCGCGGAGCGCTGCGAGCTGCCGATGGTCATCGATGCGAGCGCGCTCTTTCATTTTTCCAAAGCGCTCGAACTTCTTCGCGGCAAACGCTGCGTGCTCACACCTCATGAGGGAGAGTTCGCGCGCCTATCCGGTTTGGGAACGATCGCGCCCGGAACGCGCGTGCAGCGGCTGCGCGAATTCACGGCGCGCACCGGCATTACCACGCTGCTGAAGGGGCCGGCGACGCTGATCGACGACGGCAACGTCACGCATATCAATCCGACCGGGACCAGTGCACTCGCCACCGCGGGAACGGGCGACGTGCTGACCGGCATCATCGCAACGCTGCTCGCGCAAGGGCTCTCACCGGTCGACGCAGCCCGCGCCGGCGCGTACTGGCACGGCTTGGCGGCCCGGCGCTGCGCGGCGCAGCGGCCGGTCGGCGTGATTGCCGGCGACTTACCCGAAGCGCTCGCGGGAGCGCTTCCGCCGCGCGTTCCGCCCTCGAGTCTGTTACGCTACGCTTGAGAGCGCGCTCAACAAGCGCTCTTCGATGCGGATCCGCTTGAGCAGATTGCTCACCAGCGTCTCGAGTTCGTCGCGGAACGCTTGGGTGAGAAACATGTGACGATCTGCTCGCCGCCAGCGTGCCGAAAACACCTCGAACTGCTGCGGAAAATGTTCTTGTTCGTCGATGACGCGTTCGGCGATTCGACGAACGGAATCGCTGGGATGCCGAAGCAGCAACCGGTAACCGACCGCAAGGTCGATGCTCAGATGCGCTTCCAAGTCATCGGTAAAGCGGCGAAACGCCGTGGTAACGGTCTGGCCGTCGTGCTCGTCGAGCGCGCGAAAAAGGCACGCCGCACCTTCGTGTAGCTGCGCGTGCCGTTGCGAAATTTCCGATCTTGTTGCGACCATGGTACTCCACCCCCGCACTGACAGGTCGTAAGCAGGCTACTCCTCCAATGCTGCCCGCAACCCCTCCTCGTCGATGACGGCAATTCCCAACTCGCGGGCCTTCGCCAGCTTGCTTCCGGCTTCGTCCCCGGCGACCACGTAATCGGTCCGCTTGCTGACCGACCCGGTGACCTTGCCGCCCCGTGATTCTATCAACGCCGTCGCGGCCTCGCGTGTGAGCGTCGGCAGCGTCCCGGTCAAGACGAACGTCTTTCCGGCGAGCGAGCCGGTCGCGGCCGGGCGCCGTGCGCCCTCCATCACCACCCCCGCGGCACGCAAGCGTTCGATCATCGCCCGGTTGGCGGGCTGCTCGAAGAAGAGCCGCACGCTGGCAGCGACTTCGGGTCCGATCCCCGGCGCCCGCTGCAAATCCGCCTCGCCGGCCTGCGCGAGCGCGTCGATCGAACCGAAGGTTCCGGCGAGAATCGCGGCCGTCTGCTCGCCCACGAACCGGATGCCCAGGCCCGTGAGCACGCGCGCGAGCCCGCGTGATTTCGAGCCGCCGACGGCTGCGAGCAATTTGGCGATGCTCTTCTCGCCCATCCGCGGGACCGATTCGAGTGCGGCCGTATCGAGCGCATAGATGTCGGCGATGTCGTGTACCAGACCCAGTGAGGTCAATTGCTCGGCCAGCACGTCGCCCAATCCTTCGATGTCCATCGCGCCGCGCGACGCGAAGTGGCGGACGCGTTCGTAGACTTGGGCAGGACAGGCGGCGTTGGTGCAGCGCGACATCGCCTCGCCCGGCGGACGATCGACCGCGCTGCCGCAGACCGGACAGGTATCGGGCATTTCGAAACGCCGTTCTTGGCCCGTGCGTTCGGCCGGAATCGGCGCGACGACGCGCGGGATGACGTCGCCCGCGCGCATCACGATCACCCGATCGCCGATGCGAATGTCGTTGCTCGCGATGTACTCGGCGTTGTGCAGCGTCGCGCTTTTGACGGTGACCCCGCCGATCTGCACCGGCTCGAGCACCGCATTCGGATTGAGGGTTCCGGTGCGGCCGACGGTGATCGTGATACCGAGCAACTTCGTTCGCGCCTCGCGCGGTTTGAACTTGAACGCGATCGCCCAGCGCGGATCGCGTGAGACCGCGCCGAGCCGCTCCTGCAACGCGAGATCGTCGACTTTGACGACGACCCCGTCGATCTCGTAGTCGAGGCTGTCGCGATCGCGCTCCCAGCGGCGGCAGAACGCGATCACCTCCTCCACGTCGGCGACGCTCTCGATGTGATCGTTGACGCTGAAACCCGCCGCGCGCAGGTATGCCAGCGCCTCGCTCTGTGTTTTCAGCGCCGGCCCGTGCGCGACCGCGTAGGCGAAGAACGAGAGACGGCGCTGCGCGGTCAGCTTCGGATCGAGTTGACGCACGCCGCCCGACGCCGCGTTGCGCGGATTCGCGAAGACCGGTTGTCCCGCGCGCTCGCGCCGCGCGTTGAGCTTCTCGAAATCGCTCTTCTTGAGGTAGACCTCGCCGCGAACCTCGAGAAAGCCCTTCGAGCGGCTCGGGGTGGACGGGAAGAGGCGCAGCGGGATGCTCGCGACCGTGCGCAGGTTGGCGGTGACGTCTTCGCCGGTCCGCCCGTCGCCGCGCGTTCCGCCGCGCGCAAGCACACCGTCGCGATAATCCAGCGCGATCGCAAGACCGTCGATCTTCAGCTCGCAGACGTACGAAACCGGCTCACCGGCGAGCTTGCGCACGCGTTCGTCGAACGCGCGTAATTCGTTTTCGTCGAACGCGTTGGCCAGGCTCAGCATCGGCGCCGAATGTTCGAACGGAGCAAAGCGCTCCGAGGGTGCTGCGCCGACCCGCTGCGTCGGCGAATCCGGCGTGCGCAGCTCGGGATGCGCGCTCTCGATCTCGATCAGCTCGCGCAGCAAGCCGTCGTATTCGGCGTCGCTGATCGCCGGATCGTCGAGGATGTAGTAACGCTCGTTGGCGTCCTCGATCTGCGCGCGCAACTCCTCCGCGCGCTTGCGGAGGGAGGGCACTAATTCTTGGATCCGATTTGGATCGGATAGCCGTCGGGATCGCTGATCACCGAGATGCGCATGCCCTCTTCGTCGTAAGGATATTGGAGCACGGGCACGTTGAGCGCGCTGCAGTCGGCGACGAACTTATCGACGCTCTCGACCGTAAAGCCGAGTTGGAGCGACCCCGGCCGCACGGCGAGGAGATCGCTGCGCTGATGCAGCCCGAATTTGACGCCGTTCGCCAGTGCAAACTCGATCCAATAGGGCGAGCGGTCGACGAGAACCCGCAGCCCCATGACGTTCCGATAAAAGTCGCGCGAGCGCGCGAGGTCGTTGCAAACCAGCATCACCACCGAGAACACGAAAGCTACGCTTCGACGGCGACGCGGTCACCCTTCGCCAGCTCGCCGAGCGCCTGCATGTTTTCCCGTTCCAACCGCTCGAGCGCGATGCTGTCGGGCCGGTGATGGCCGACGGCGCGCTGGTCTTCGAGCACCGGAATGAGATACGCGCCCGTATACGAGGCCGGATTGGCGGCCAATTCCTCGGGCGTCCCCGTGCCGACGACCGTCCCGCCGCGATCACCGCCCTCGGGCCCGAGATCGATCAGATAGTCCGCGGTCTTGATAACATCGAGATTGTGCTCGATCACGAGCACGGTATTCCCCGTTTGCACCAGGCGCTGCAGCACTTCGAGCAGTTTGTGGATGTCCGCAAAGTGCAGCCCGGTCGTGGGCTCGTCGAGCACGTAGAACGTGCGCCCGGTCGAGCGCCGCGAGAGTTCGGTCGCGAGCTTCACCCGCTGCGCCTCGCCGCCCGAGAGGGTCGTGGCCGGCTGCCCCATTTTGATGTAACCCAAGCCGACCTCGCAGATGGTCTTGAGCTTGTTGTGGATCCGCGGAATGCTCGCAAAGAGTTCGGAGGCTTCGTCGACGCGCATCTCGAGCACGTCGGCGATCGTCTTGCCCTTGTACTTTACTTCGAGCGTCTGCGCATTGTAGCGTTTGCCCTTGCACACCTCGCACGGCACGTAGACGTCGGGGAGGAAGTGCATCTCGATCTTGATGATGCCGTCGCCCTCGCACGATTCGCACCGTCCGCCCTTCACGTTGAACGAGAAGCGCCCCGGCGAATAGCCGCGTATCTTCGCTTCCGGCACCATCGAGAAGAGTTCGCGAATGTGATCGAACGCGCCGGTATACGTGGCCGGATTCGAGCGCGGCGTGCGGCCGATCGGTGACTGGTCGATGACGACCAGCTTGTCGAGCTGCTGCGCGCCTTTGACCGTACCGTAGGTTCCGCCGGCCGGCTGGTCGTGCAGGTGCTGGTTGAGCGCGCGCACGAGCACCGCGTTGACCAGCGTCGACTTTCCGCTGCCGCTCACGCCGGTTACGGCTGCCAACACGCCGATCGGAAAGCGCACGTCGACCCCTTGCAAATTATTTGCGGCGGCCTTGCGCACGTCGAGCCAGCCGCGCGGCGTACGCCGGATCTTCGGGATCGGAATGAATTTGCGGCCAGAGAGATAGGCACCGGTCTCGGAGAGGGGATTGGCCAGGATCGCCTCGAGCGTCCCGGCGGTGAGAATCTCGCCGCCTTCGGCGCCCGCACCGGGACCGATATCGACGATCACGTCGGCGGTGCGCATCGTGTCCTCGTCGTGTTCGATCACGATCAGCGTGTTGCCGAGATCGCGCAGCGTCTTGAGCGTCGCGAGGAGCCGGTCGTTGTCGCGCTGATGCAAGCCGATCGACGGTTCGTCGAGAATGTAGAGCACGCCGACCAGCGCGCTGCCGATCTGCGTCGCCAAACGGATGCGCTGCGACTCGCCGCCCGAGAGCGTCGTGGCCGAGCGCGCCAGCGTAAGATAGTTCAATCCGACGTTGGTCAAGAACCCGAGCCGTGCGCGAATCTCCTTGACGATCTGGTGCGCGATCTGCTCCTGTCGCGGCGTCAACTCGAGCGCGCGGAAAAACGCTTCGGCGTTCTCGATCGACATCCGGGTCACTTCGTCGATGTTCTTGCCGCCGACCGTCACCGCCAGCGCTTCCGGCTTCAACCGGGCGCCGTGACAGACCGGGCAGATCGAGGCCGACATGTACTTCTCGATCTCTTCCTTGACGTACTCGCTCGAGGTTTCGCTGTAACGCCGCTGCAGGTTGTTGATCACGCCTTCGAACGAGGAGCGGTATTCCCACGTCTTCCCGGCACGCGAAGTATACGCGAAGTCCTGTTCTTTGTCGGTGCCGTAGAGAATGACGTCGAGTACCTCGTCCGAGAGGTCCTCGACCGGCGTCGACGTCTTGACCCGGTACTTGCGCAGCACGCGTTCGAGCTGCTGCATGTAATACGGGTTCATCGACGGGAAGCGCCCGCTGCCCATGTTCTTGCTCCACGGGAGAATCGCGCCGCCGGCGATCGATTTCGTGCGATCCGGAATCACTTTCCACGGATCGATCTCGATCTTCTCGCCCAGACCGCTGCATGCCGGGCACGCACCGTACGGCGAATTGAACGAGAACAGACGCGGCGCGAGCTCTTCGAACGAGAGCCCGCAGTAGACGCAGGCGAACGCCTCGCTGAACGTAAGCTCGCGCTCGTCCATGAGGATCGTGACGATGCCGCTCGAGAGCCGCAGCGTCGTCTCGATCGAGTCGGTCAAACGTTTGCGAATCTCGGGCTTGATCACCAGACGATCGACCACGACCTCGATCGTGTGCTTGCGCTTCTTGTCGAGGACGATCTTCTCGCGCAGTTCCTTGATCTCGCCGTCCACGCGCACGCGGGCGAAGCCTTCTTTGGCGATCTCCTCGAAGAGCTTGGCGTACTCGCCTTTGCGACCGCGCACCAACGGCGCAAGCACTTGAATGCGCGCGCCCTCGGGCAGCTCCATGATCGAATCGACGATCTGCTCGCTGGATTGCGAGCTGATCTCCCGGCCGCAGTTGTAGCAATGCGGCGTGCCGACGCGCGCGTAGAGCAGACGCAGGTAATCGTAGACTTCGGTAACCGTGCCGACCGTCGAGCGCGGATTGCGCGAGGTCGACTTCTGATCGATCGAAATCGCGGGAGAGAGCCCCTCGATGTAATCGACGTCGGGCTTCTCCATCTGACCCAAGAATTGCCGTGCATACGACGAGAGCGACTCGACGTAGCGCCGTTGACCCTCGGCGTAGATCGTGTCGAAGGCAAGCGAGGATTTGCCCGAGCCCGAGAGGCCGGTCACGACGATGAGCGCGTTGCGCGGCAGCGTGAGATCGACGTTCTTTAAGTTGTGCTCGCGCGCGCCCTTAATAACGATGGAGTCGAGACCGGAGGCCATAGCGTTCTTCTTTACAACAAGGTGGGTCGCTTGGTTAGTTGCAGATACTCCCCGGCGACCACGAGGGAGGCGTACGCTACGATGACCTGCTGCAAGAGTCCCGCCACCAGCCAACCGGCCAACTGCGAAAACCGGCCCGCCAGCGAGCCGAGCGCGCCGCCTGCGATGGCGATCACCACGATCAGCGCCACGACGCCGAGCGTCGGCAGCACGTTCGCCAGCGCCGTGCTCGCGGACTCGACCAACGCCGCGACCGGCGAGCGCCCGCCGATCACGACCGCGGCCATCGTATAGATGAAGAACAGCGCGTACGCGAGCAACGTGACCGCGAACGTCGCCGGAGCAAGCGTCGCCGCGCAAAAACCGATGATCAGCAGGAGCGCCGCCGCACCGGCAACCGAAGCCGTGCGCGCTTTGAGCGCCTCCCATCCGTCGCGCAGTGTTGCAATCCCGCCTCGCCACGCGGCACCCGCCATGCCGGTCACGTACGCCATCTGCGCGAGCGCCAGCGCCAGCGTCACGATGAAAAGCGCGAAGTCCGCGACCCAGCGGTCCATCGGGAGCGCGTCCAATCCGAATTCGGCGCCGGCCGAAATCCCGCCGATCACGATGCCGGGTACGAGGATGACCGGGTTGCGCACGAGCAGCACCCATGCGCGCCCGATCATGCGTTCTCCAGCAATCCCGGTACCTCGCCGATCGTCGAGCAGATGGCATCCGGCGGCGGGACGCCGGGCGGCAAACGCTCGCCGCGCACGTTGAGCCAGATCGCGTAGAGCCCGGCCTCGAGCGCGCCCTGCACGTCGCGCTCGTAGCGGTCGCCGACCATCGCACTGCGCGAGGGCGCCGAGCCGAGCGTCGTGCACGCGTGCGCGAAGAGCAACGGATCCGGCTTGATCATGCCGACCTCGTCGGCGATGAAGATCGCATCGAAGAACTCGCCGATCTGCAGCATCGCGATCTTCTCGCGGTGCGTCTCGGAAAATCCATTGGTCAAAATGCCGAGCCTCATTCCCCGCGCGCGCAGCATGCGCAGCACCTCGATCGCACCGGGAAACATCGTGAAGTATTTTTTGCGGTATTCGTGATACCGCGACGCGCTCTTGGCGGCGATCGCGCGATCGCTGATGCCGACGCGTTCCAGCGCCGCATTCCACATCGCGTGGCGAATCCCGACCAGACGCGTTTTGAGCTGCTCCGGCGTCAGGCGATGCCAAAAACCCTCGGCTTCGGCAACGTAGGCGCGCTTGAGTGCGAGCGCATCGACGCCATGCTCGAGCGCGATCTCGCGCGCGACTTCTTCCGCCGCGCTCGTAAACGCAAAGGTGTCGTCGTGCAGCGTGTCGTCCAAATCGAAGAGGACGACTTCAAAATCTCGCTTCAATTCTTCAAGCCATACCCGCTAAAACCGTACCCGAAAACTGCGCAGCCCGAACGCACCGATCCGCGAGCGGATCTCCTCGCCCTCGATCGCCGCATCGCCGCCGCTGGGCCGTTCCATCCCGTCGACCGCAAGAACTTCGCGCATACGCGCCCCGCACCGTAAGTGCAGCTCGCGCGCGGCGCCGTCGCACTCGCGCGCGCGTACGATCACGCCGTCCCCGTCGGCGGCGGGCTTACACGCCGCGACGACAGTTGCCGGCTCGCTGCATTGAAACAGCCGCACGCGCGGCGGCGCGGCGAAACGCTCCCACGCAGCTTCGATCGCGCCGATCGAGACGCCCGGCTCGTACGGTGCGAACGCCCACGCGAGGTTCGCCTGTCCGCGGTCGGCCGATGCATCGGGCCAACGCGGCCCGCGCAGCAGCGACGCTCCCAGCCGCATGCCGCCGCGCTCGAGTACGCGCGCGCACCAACCATAGGTATCGAGGACGAACAGGGCAAATCCGGCGCGCGCGTCTGCTGCCGCGGCGAAACGCTGCCCGGGAACTTCGAAGCGCGCGCGCTCGGGCGGCGTTTCGGCGCGCGCGCTGCGCCGGATCGTTCCGTGCGGTGCGCCGTAGAGCACGCCGTCGTCCTGGATCGCGAGCCAATTCTCGAGGCGCAGGATCGTGTGCGCCTCGTTCCAGTCCACGGCGAGGCTCACGCGAACGAATGGCTCGCCGCGCCGCAGCTCGATCGCCATCGTCGCCGGCGAAGCGCCGATGCGAAAGCGCAGCTGGGCGGATTCCTCGTTCACCTCGCACCCTGCCGGTCGCACGCGCACGCGATGCCGTTCGTAGTCCCGGTCGAGGTTCCAGGCATCCCATTTCTTCGGCCGGTCGCGATACGCGGCGAGCAGATTCGCCTGCGCGACCGGCGCGCGAACCCGCGGCGACTCCAGCTCGAGCAGCGTGCCGCTCTGGGTAAAGGTCGCGCGTACGAGGCCGTTATCGAAGTGGATGTCGCTGCCGTCACGCACCGGCCGGCACGGCTCGATCGACGGCTCGCTCGCGCTCATGCGCGGCAACATCGCTACCGCCGCGCTTTCGAGCGCGCCCAACAATTCGCGCGCACGGTCGTAGAGCGCAAACGCTTCCTCGTAGGCCTCGCGAATCGCGGCGCCGGCAAGCACGTCGTGAAACTGATTGCAGAGCACCGCGCGCCACACGTGATCGAGCGCGGTGCGCGCACGCTCGATCCCCTCGCGCGGCGCATGGACCGCGATGCACCACGCGAGCTGCTCTTCGATCGCCGAGAGCGCGCGCTCGAACTGCGCGTTCGCCGCCTTCACGTCGTGATGCGTCGTATACGTGCCGCGGTGATACTCGAGATAGAGTTCGTCCTGGTGGATCGGCAGCGCGTCAGGACGGGCTGCGAGCGAATCGAACCACGTTCGCGGCCGTTCCCAATGCCCGGCTTCCCGCGCTTGCGCCAGTTGCTCGCTCGTCGGACCGCCGCCGCCGTCGCCGTATCCGACGACCACGGGCTCGGCCCGCTCGCGCGCGAGCGCCAGGCGCCCCGCGTCCGGCGCGCCTTCGTACGAGGCCAGCACCGCCGCCACCACCTCGCTTCCGTCCGGACCGCGCCAGCGAAACTGCGGATGCGGGAAGCGCGTCGTGTCGTTCCACTGCAACTTGGTCGTCGCGAAATAGGGAATGCCGGCGTGCGCGAGCAGCGTCGGCAGCGTGTTCGCGAATCCGAACGTGTCGGGAAGCCACGCGATCGCCGGATCGATTCCAAAGTGCTCGTTACAGTAGCGCTGCGCCTCGAGCATCTGGCGCAGCAGGGATTCACCCGAGGGAATATTCGCATCGGGTTCGACCCAGAGTGCGGCAACGTCGGGATCGAAGCGGCCCGCCTGCACGATTTCGCGCACGCGCGCAAAGAGTTCCGGCGCATCGTCGCGCACGAACTCGTAGAGCTGCGGCTGGCTCTGCATGAAGACGAAGGTGGGATCGCTCTGCGCCAACGCTACCGCGTTCGCGAAGGTGCGCACCGCCTTGCGCCGCGCCTGCGAATAATTCCACAGCCACGCCACGTCGAGATGCGAGTGGCCCCACAGAATCGCCGGTCCCGGCGCGTTCGTACGGCCGTTGCGCTGCGCCGGTTCGACTTCGACGTAGGTCTGCGGACGCGGCGCGGCATTGCGAAGCATCCACGACCAGCGCAGCCCGTCACCGGAGGGTAACCCGTTGGTCGGAAGGGAGCGCCGTTCGACCTCGAGCCGAAGCGTGCGTTCGCGCGCCGAAGCGCCGATTGCGACACCGTGATGTTCGCGGTCGTAGGCGCCCGCGATGCGCTGGTCGAGGTAGGCGATCGCGCCGGTTCGCGTCGCATAGCGCAGCGTCGCCGCGTCCGCGCTCGGCGGCAGCGTCGCCTCAAAGCACGCGAGTGCCGCCGTCCCTTCGACTTCGCGTAGCGGGATGCGCATATGGAGACTTCTTATCTAGGCAGCCAATTCGTTCCGCCCGTGCTGCCCGGCATAGCGCGGGGCGAGCCCCCGGACTAAAGTGAGGCGCAGATGCTCTTGCGCCTCACTTTTTCTACTTATCCCGCTTCTGTTCTTTCGGTTCCGTCTGCCTATCGCTTTTCACAGCCGGCTTTTCGAACATCCAGTCGGGTATCCCGGCTGATATTTTCTTTTGCCTCTCAACGAACTCCGATAGCAAATTTCGATCGCGCATGAACTTTCATGTTTCCTTTCCCTGTAAAATAAACATTTCAGTGAAGTCGCTAAATGGCTTCAACTCGAGTGACTCTGCTGTGGTAGCAGCTTTTGCGGTGGGCGTGTAATACGGCAATGACGGGGACTCGGTGCGTATATCGAACGACAGCTTGTTGCCCCGAGAGTCCTTCCTTCGGTTCGAAGCAATAGAAAAGAACTCTAGATAGCGCGGGGGCGCAACGCCGACGAACGTACGGAAAGGCACGCGAATGCCCTTTTCCTTTCCGGGAGGATCAACAGATACGGAATCACGGTAGAGTAAAGACGTCCCGCTTTTAGGATATGGCTCCAAATACACGACTTCGGAAATGCCAGCATCTACGATGTGCTTAGCGCACTCGTGGCAAGGAAAAGTCGTCGTGTACATGGTTGTTCCCTGGACGGCAACGCCGTGTCGCGCGCAGTCAAGTAACGCTGATGCCTCAGCATGGACTGCGCGAACGTAATCAATATTCTCTCGAACCTTAGCTTTTCGTAGCGGGCCGTCAGCGTCGTAAAATAACTTCTCAACACGCTTCGAGGAGTCGATGTTCGCCAGCTCGTTGGTCAGTGCGCCCGCTTTGGCGAGCCTGTCCAATATGTCGCGAACCATCAACTCGCGAAAAGCGTCACTTGTGTCGCGGATTTTCCCGTCGCTGTTCTTGTAGACCATATCGCGGCCACTGTATAGAGAGTCGTCAGGGGGCCAATACTGGCCACCAATCATAGGTTTTGCAACCTCGTTTGTTCCGACGCTAACCGCGGAGCCATCGGACCGAAGTATAGCGGCGCCGATCTGCCGCGCCATGGAACCGGAACGAACCTGTGCGGCCCTTGCCAGAAACATACCAAGTTCGTTTCTGCTCGGCGTCAAGAAAGCATCACCGAATATTAGATGGACTAGCCTTTCGAGATTTTTTAGAACATCGGTAGGATCGTCCGTCGCATCAATGATGTAGTCGGTCGCAAAGAACGCATCGCCGACTTTTTGCCCAAGGCTCTCGTCAGCGTTCTCATCACGGCGCATTAGGTCGGGAATCATCGCACGCTCCGAATCCGATACTGCATCGAGCTCGAGAGACGCGAGACGTGAAATGATGGGTGCGTACACACCGATGCTAATGAAAGCTGGTCCGTAGACCCGCCTCAAGCGTTCCAGTTCGTCAGGATGCTTAAGCGAGTCGATGAAATACGCGCGACTGTCTAATGGAACCGTCGCATAATGTTCGTCACCTACCAAGTTGATCTTATTCTTGCGATTTGTCTTGTCGCGTTCTTTCTGGATTGCGGCGATAGCTGCCAATGCTGCGGCGTCACCCCGAGTGGAGTTCGTAAATTCGCTCCACCGCTCCCGAACATGATCTCCGGCATCCATAAGGAGGCGTTTGCGCTCGATTACGGTCGCCTCGGCAATCTCCGAAGCGGATTCGGAGAATTGCTCAAGCCATTCACTTATCTTGATTCTGGTTAGCTTGTAGTTTGCGAGACTGAGTGCTTTGCGGAGGGATTTTTCGATGATATCTTTGTCGACGCCCAGAGGGACAACCACACCGAAAACCAGCTCGCGCCGCGAACTGTCTTCGACTTGAGCATTTGGCTTTTGCGCTGCTCGACCCGCACGGCCGACGCGCCTCGCGGCTTTTGGTATAGCCTTCCGACGCGAAGTTGTCCGCCCCCGATACGCCATCCGTATCGCACCTCCACACCGAGGTTTTTCGTCTCCTCCGATTATTCCCTATATATCGCGGGCGAACACTTGTACGCCACGACCGCTTGTGTTACAATGTGGAAAATGGGGAAACTGTGGGCACGACGTTTATTGTGCGTCCATCGTCCTGTGTACTAGCTGTTAGTAACGCTCGAGGGGCGACGCCTATTTTTGTTAAGCAGCTCATGAGCTCGCGGTAAAATTTCAGGAAATGGTCACGGATTCGCCGGGGTGCATCACCGTCACCGCGATCTGCGACGAAATCTTGGCGACCTCGCGTGCGAACTGTTCGCCGGCGTGCGGCCCCAGCACGAGCGGGTTGTGAGCGTAGTGCACCGGCACGGCGTGCGCGACACCGACGGCCTTGCACGTCATCGCTGCTTCAGCCGGCCCCATCGTGAAGGCGCCGTTGCCGCAGCACACGACGCCGATCTTCGGCTGGTAGCGTTTGCCGAGCTCGTGCATGTCGCCGAAGTAGTCGGTGTCACCGGAAGCGTAGACGCGCGTGCCCGCGAAATCGAGCATGAATCCGGCCGACGGATAGGCGAGCGCGGTCGAATGGATTGCGGGAACGAGCCACGCGCGAATCGGACCATGTACCGTCTCACCGCCGAAATTCATGCCCGCCCCTTTATTCGCAACGAGCGTCGGCATGTCGAGGTTGGCCGCCTTGAATTTCGGCACGAGACCCACGCGCATCAGATCGCTCTGACCCGTCGTCATCACCGGTAAGCCGGCACTCACCAGCGCCGCCAGCAATTCGAAGTAGTCGCCGATATGGTCGCCGTGATCGTGGGTGAGCGCGACCAGCACGGCGCCCGGATTGCGCGATTTCAAATGCGCCGCGTAGGCTGCCGCGCTGCGCAGCTCGGGCGGTTTCTCGATCCCGAACGCGGTCCACCCGGTGTTGTTCCAGATCCACGCGTCGACCAAGACGATCGCGGAATCGTCGAGGCTCGCCAGCTCGTAGACCCCGCCGCCGAACCAGCGCATCTTGATCCGGCCGCCCGCGGCCGCGGCCGGCGAGGCTTCGCCCGCAGCCGCGACGCCGAGGGCACCGGCTACGGCGCCGGCTTGCAGAAAATCGCCACGAGAGACCATTACACGAGCTCCTTGAGCGCGGTATCGAAGATCTTCGGCGCCTTGCCCTGGAAGAGCAACGACTCGTTGCCGCCGATCTGCTTGCGCAATTGGATCAATTCGTCACGCAGCGCGGCGGCCTTCTCGAACTCGAGGTTGGCAGCGTATTCGCGCATCTTCTTCTCGAGCTCGGCGGCCATCTTCATCGCGACGTCGCGGGGAATCTTGTCCAGTTTGACCTTTTCGGCCGTCTCCTCATTCGCGCCGACCATGCTCAGGATGTCGCGAATCTCCTTGCGCACCGAGCGCGGCTCGATCCCATGTTCTTGGTTGAACGCCAGCTGGAGCTCGCGACGCCGTTTGGTCTCACCGAGCGCGCGGGCCATCGACTCGGTCACGTTGTCGGCGTACATGATCACCTTGCCTTCGACGTTGCGCGCGGCGCGTCCGATCGTTTGGATCAGCGAGGTGGCGCTGCGCAGATAGCCTTCCTTGTCGGCATCCAGAATGCCGACCAGCGAGACCTCGGGTAGATCGAGTCCCTCGCGCAAGAGATTGATGCCGACCAGCACGTCGAAGACGCCCAGACGCAGGTCGCGCAGGATCGCCACCCGTTCGAGCGTGTCGACCTCGCTGTGCAGATAGCGTACGCGCAGCCCGTTCTCGAGCAAGAAATCGGTGAGGTCCTCGGCCATCTTCTTGGTCAGCGTCGTCACCAGCACGCGCTCACCGCGCTGGGCGCGCAGGCGAACTTCTTCCATCAGATCGTCGACTTGGTTGCGGGTCGGGCGCACCTCGACCTCGGGGTCGACCAGACCGGTCGGCCGGATGATCATCTCGACCGTCTGCGCACTGCGTCCGGTCTCGTACGTGCTCGGCGTCGCCGACACGTAGACGATCTGATCGACGTGATCCTCGAACTCCTCGTACGTGAGCGGACGGTTGTCGAGCGCGCTCGGCAAGCGGAAGCCGTGGTCGGCCAGAACCTGCTTGCGCGAACGGTCGCCGGCATACATCGCGTGCACCTGCGGCAGCGTCACGTGGGACTCATCGATGAAATAGAGGTGGTCCTTCGGGAAAAAATCGAGCAGACACCACGGCGTCGAACCGGACTCGCGGCCGGTGAGGTGGCGCGAGTAGTTCTCGATGCCGTTGCAGTAGCCGACCTCGCGCAGCATGTCGAGATCGTAACGTGTGCGCATCTCGAGCCGCTGGGCTTCGAGCAGCTTCCCGTGCTCTTTGAAAAAGCGCAGCCGCTCGTCCAGCTCGACTTCGATCGAGGCGATCGCGCGGCGCAGCTTTTCATCGGGTGTGATGAAGTGCTTGGCCGGAAAGATCAGCAGTTCGTCCTTACTCTCGACGTACTCGCCGGTCAGCATGTTGACCACGTTGATCGCCTCGATCGTATCGCCGAAGAACTCGATCCGGTGCACCAGCTCGTCGTCGACGCCGACGAACTCGAGCACGTCGCCGCGAACTCGGAACGTACCGCGGACCAGGTTGAGGTCGTTGCGCCGGTACTGCATGTCGACCAGCTTGCGCAGGAGGAGATCGCGATCGATCTCGTCGCCCACCCGGATCTTCGCCGACATCTCGACGTAATCGGAGGGCGAACCCAGGCCGTAGATACACGAGACCGAGGCGACGATCAGCGTATCCGGCCGGGTGAGCAACGATTGCGTGGCGGAATGGCGCAGGCGCTCGATCTCGTCGTTGATCGAGGAATCCTTCTCGATGTACGTGTCCGTCGAGGGGACGTATGCCTCGGGCTGGTAGTAATCGAAGTACGAAACGAAGTACTCGACCGCGTTGTTCGGAAAGAAATCGCGGAATTCCGCGCAGAGCTGCGCCGCCAGTGTCTTGTTGTGGCAGAGCACGAGCGTGGGCTTCTGTACCAGTTCGATGACGCGCGCCATCGCCATGGTCTTCCCGCTGCCGGTCACGCCCAAGAGCGTTTGGGCGCGATCGCCGCGGCGAATCCCCTCGGCCAAGGCATCGGTCGCCTCGGGCTGATCGCCGGCGAGCGCGTAGGGGGCAACGAGCTGAAAACGGTGCGCGGGCATAGGCAATCCTTCAACCCGGGCTTCGGCGGCGCCGTTGCACCGCGCGCGATGAGGGGAGGGTGCACCGCCTCCGCGGAACTTGCCCACCACCCTAGCCGCACGATGCGGCTGAAGGTTCGGAGCACAGGTCCCCTGGAGAAATCAACCCGTTGAGCCACAATCCTTTGCTCTTTAGCGGCAACTCGAACCGTGCGCTGGCCGAAGAAATCGCCAAGCGGCTCAAATTGCACGTGGGCAAATCGCTGGTCGACAAATTCAAGAACGAAGAGACGCGAATCGAGATCGGCGAGAACGTCCGCGGCTCGGAAGTCTTCGTCATTCAGTCGATCTGTAAGTCGGAAGACGGCCGCATCGGCGTCAACGACGCGCTGATGGAGCTGCTGCTGATGATCGACGCGCTGCGGCGCGCCTCAGCGGCCCGGATCACCGCGGTCATCCCGTACTACGGTTACGCCAAACAAGACAAGAAGACCAAAGGGCGTGAGCCGATCTCGGCCAAGGTGGTGGCCAACCTGATCAAGGTTACCGGCGCCAAGCGCCTGGTGACGATGGATTTGCACGCGGCGCAGATCCAGGGGTTCTTCGACCTTCCGGTCGACAATTTGATGGCGATGCCGGTGCTCTGCGACTACCTCAAGCGCGAGCAGCTCTCGAAGGATCGCGTCGTGGTCGTTTCGCCCGACGCGGGCGGGGTACACCGCGCCGAGCTCTTCGCCAAACGTCTGGAGAGTTCGCTTGCGATCGTTTTCAAGCGCCGGCCCGAGCCCGACGTCTCGGAGGTGACGGACATCGTCGGCGACGTTTCGGGCAAAATCGCGGTCGTCGTCGACGACATGATCTCGACCGGCGGCACGCTCGCCAAAGCCGCCGAGGCGATCAAAGCCCGCGGCGCGACGGCGGTGTACACGGTCGCGACGCACGGCATCTTCGCCGGCGACGCGATGCGCGTGCTCGAAGATTCGCAGATCGAGCGGGTCATCGTCACCAACACGATTCCCTTCGCGGCCGGAGGGTCGCACACCAAATTCGTGCAGCTCTCGATCGCGCAGACCTTTGCGGACACGATCAGCCGCATCACGACCAATCGCTCGGTCTCGGCCCTCTTCGACGGCGAGGAGCCGCCGGCGGTCGAGATGCCGCCGGTGCCGGGCTCGGCTGCCGCCGAATCCGCCGCGCTCATTCAAGCCGCAAGCGGCTAATCTCTGGAGAACACAATACCTTGGCACAGAAAGAACTTACCCTGCCGGTCGAACGACGGACCAAGACCGGCACCACCAGCGCGCAGGCGCTGCGCCGAGACGGAAAAATTCCCGGCGTGCTCTACGGTCACGGCACCGCGCCGCTGCATCTCGCCTTCGAAGCCAAACTCTTCGACGACCTGCTCCATCGCGGCGCCCGCAACGGGCTGCTCACGCTGACGCTGGACGGGAAAAAGGCCGACACGGTGCTGGTGCGCGAGGTCGCGCGCAATCCGGTGACGCGCAAGATCGAGCACGTCGACCTGCAGCGCGTGTCGGAGCACGAGGAAGTGCGCGCGAGAGTACCGATCGTCACCATCGGCACCGCACGCGGCGTGCGTGAGTTCGGCGGGGTGATGGACGTGCTCGTGCACGAACTGGAGGTCGAGGGGCCGGTCGACCAACTGCCCGATCATCTCGAGATCGACGTTTCGGATTTGGGCATCCACCAACACGCCGGTGCGTCCGACATTGCGTTGCCGAACGGATTCAAGCTGCTCACGCCGCCCGACACGATCGTGGTTTCGGTCGAGTCGTCGAAGACGGCGCAGCATCTGGAAGAAGCGGCGGCCGGTGCGACCACCGAGCAGCTCGCGCCCGAAGTCATCGGCGCGACGCCCCAAACTCAAGAATGAGTTTGGGGACCCCAAAGGGGCCCCCACGACTCATCGTCGGTCTCGGCAATCCGGGCAAAGAATACGAACGAACCCGGCACAACGCCGGGTTCATGGTTGTCGACGAGATCGCGCGGCGCTTCGATCTGACTTCGTGGAAGAAGAAAGACTCGGCGCGTCAGCTCTTCGATTCGCGCCGTGGTCTGGTGCTCGTCGAGCCGGCCTCGTACATGAACCTGAGCGGCACGCCGGTGCGGCTGATCTCCTCGTGGTACCGGACGCCGCCGGAGAACGTTCTCGTCATCGTCGACGACATGGATCTGCCGTTCGGAACGCTGCGCATGCGCCCGTTCGGCGGACATGGCGGGCACAACGGGCTGCGTTCGATCATCGCGACGATCGGCGACCGCTTTCCCCGCCTTCGCGTCGGCGTCGGACGCCCTACGCTCGACTCGATCGACCACGTCTTGAGCCCTTTTAGCAAAGAAGAAGCGGCTCTGCTATCGCGCGTGATCGATGCGGCAGCCGAAGGTGCAATACTCTGGTTCGAGCAGGGTCTCGAGCCGGCGATGCAATTCGTCAACAACTGGGTACTAAATGTAGAGTAGGCAACGTGCCGATAACTCTGCAAAGCGAGGTACGGGACAGCGAGCTCATTTAGCGGAAAAACGTTTGTAGTACGAGTCGACGACGCAACCGCGCGCGATGACGGCGCGACGTTGATCGAAGATCTGCGCGTGCTCGCCGCCGAAGCCATTCGCCCGATCATCGTGGCTCCCGACCCGCTCGCTGCGCGCAGCCTCGTGCGCGCAATCAATCGCAGCGCCAACGTGGCCGTGACGCTGGGCGGCTCGGATGCGGCTCTGCTGCCGCGAACCGCGAGCGGCATCGGGCGCGTGCAAACGCGAATTCTGCACACGCTCATCGGCGCGGGATTCATTCCGGTCGTCGAACCGACCGCATTCGCCCCGTTCGGCGACGACGAATTGGTGCTGGCCGACGACGTCGCGGCGGCGATTGCGGCTGCGACCGAGGCCGCGCGCGCGATCTTCTTTCATCGCGAGGGCGGTGTCTCCGACCCGCAAACGCATCGGCTGATCGACGAGCTCACGCCGGCTGAAGCGCTCGCTCTGGCCGACGATCCGCGCGTCGACGGTGAACTGCGCAGCGCGATCCGCGCCGCGGCAATCGGCGTGCGCGGCGGCGTCCCGGCCGCGCAGATCGTCGACGGACGCGTCGCGCACGCGGCCCTGGTCGAGATGCTCACCGCGCAGCACCTGGGCACGCAGGTCACCGGCGGCATCATCCTCGCCGCGTAGAGGCTACGGCGGGCAGGTAGAGACGACGTTGTTGATGTCGTGCACGCGCACGGCGGGATCCGGCGCGCGCTGCAGGAAGACGCGCGCCAGGATATCGGGACAGACCTCGGTCAAGGATTCGTCGGTTGCGCGCACCACGTTTCGCACCGCGGCGGCGCGATTCACGTGGAGGGAGAGCGCGTACCCGTCCGCGCCGAGCGAGATGCCGCGCAGGAGCGCGTTGCCGCCGGGTACCGCGAACAGATAGAGCACCCCGAAAAAGGCGCCGAGCAGCGCGAAGCGCGAGACCGGGTCGTCGTCGCGCCGAAAACCGAACCGGTCCGCGATGGCGACCGCGATCGCTGCGCCGACGATCAGCAGCAGCGCGTCGATCAACGCGACCTTCCAAGGGGCGCCGTTGGCGATGAATCCCAGTTGGCGAGCGATGACATATTGGAGTTCGCGCGCGCTGGTGACCTCCACGATCGCGTTGCCGATCACGATCCGCTGGGTTGCGCCCAATCCGGCAACGTATGCGGTTCCAACGTGCGAGCGCACGCGGATTTGTTCGACCACGGGGATTGCCATATGAGCCCGCGTTTCGATCGCGCGGATGGCCGCCAGCGTCCGCGGCGGCATCGGCACGATTTGCTCGAACGGCGCCGCTACGACCGGCGAAAGATACGCAACCGCGAAGCTGAGCGCGAGAATGATGCCGATCGTGTAGAGATACCACTGATGCGTCCGATCGACCAGCCACAACACGCCGGCCGTGACCACGCCTACCACCAGCATCCAAAGCAAGGTGATCAAAATCCAATCGATGCTCCACGAACGCAGCAGCTGATCGCTCTGGCTCATCAGGCGTTCGAGGCGATACAGGTAGAGGCTAGGCAGCAACGCGGCGATCCGCACGATCGCGCCGAGCACGGCGCCGAACACGAAGCGGACGAAGTTTTCGTCGTCGAATCGCCGGCGCAGCGCGTCGCGTAATGCCGCCGCATGTCCCGAGCGCCAGAAATACGCCAGCCCAAAGACCGGCAGAAGTACGCTCAGGAACCAACCGGGCAGGTACCAGTGCACGAGGCGCAGCGCCGCGGCCTGGCGCGCGGGATCGGCCAATTGCGCGGCCGAGTGCGAGAGCAGCATATGGGAGGAGAGGGCATCGAGGCGATAATCGATCGCGTTGGGTCGCAGGGTCACCCGATGGCTGTTCGCCCCTACACGGCCGGATCGCTTCCGACGCTCCCCTCGCGGAAAACGGCGAACGCGCCTGCGTTGACGGCAAACGAAACGCGGTCGCGGCCTGTGCGTTTGCTGTGATACATCGCTGCGTCCGCCACCTCGAGCAATTCATTGGCATCGCGCGCATCATGCGGAAAGCTGGCGACGCCGACGCTGGCCGTGATCCGCATCGGCAGCGAAAAGTCGTTCCGGCGAACCGTCTCGCAGAACGCTTGGGCACGCTCGATCGCGAGCGTCTTTTGCGCGTCATGGATGAGCACGCAGAACTCGTCGCCGCCGTTGCGTGCGACCAGATCGATCTCGGGAACGGCGTGCGCGCGCAGCAGTTCCGCCATGCCCTGCAGCACGGCGTCTCCCGCCGCGTGGCCATAGGTGTCGTTCACCGACTTGAAACGATCGGTATCGACGAACCACAGCGTCAACACCGCGGCCGCACCGAATCGCGTGCGCGCAATCTCGTCGCGCAGCCGCGTGCGAAACGCGCGCGGCGTGAGCAGCCCGGTCAGTCCGTCGTAGGTGGCGTCGGCTTGCGCAAGCTCGCGTTCGAGCGCGAGCGCATAGGGCGAGGCTGCGTGCTGGATCGTGCGCACGATCGTTTCCTCGCCGTCGATCGAATCGGCCGAGCAGGACGAAACGTAGATGACGGCGCGCAGTCCGTTCGAATCGCTCATCGGTACGGCCAGCGCTTGGCGATCGGTCGGAACCAGCACGCCGTCGCATCCGCTCGCACGATGACCGATGAGCGCCGCGCGCGCCGGCAGAAAGTGATCGGCGTCGCGCCGCAACCGAATGCTCGCGTAGTGCTCGACCCGCGGTCCGTCGGCAAACACGCATTCGAGCTCCTCGCCGTTCGGCGCGAAGACGAGCACCGCGTCGATCGCCGGATCGCGCCGCCGGATCGCCAGAGCGAGGGTTTCGACCACCGCAGCGCTCGAGCGGCGCGAGGCGTCGAGCAGCGCACGAACCGCATCCAACACGAAGTCTTCGCGCGCCTGGAACACGCGAATGATCGCGTTCTGCGCGCGCAGCCGCGCCTGCGACCGCAGCGCCGCTGCGCCGAAGACCGCGCTGAGGAGGAACGCGACGAGTAGCGCGGTGCTCATGTGGCTCACTTGGTTCCAGTGCCCGTCACGCGCGAGAAGAGGACCCTCGCGCGTGTCGAAGGTTCCGCAACGTGCTGGATCCTACGGATTGGCCGGCCTTTCGGCAGTTGAGTCATGCCGCGCTCGACGACGCGCTCGATTATCTCGAGGAGGTTCGTCAACGTCCCGCGTGGCGCGCGATGCCCGATGCGGTTGCAGCCGGACTGCAAGAGCCGCTGCCCCGCGAACCGACGCCGCTCGATTCCGTCTACCGCCAGTTCGTCGAAACGATTTTGCCGTACAACAGCGGGAACATTCACCCGCGCTTCTTCGGATGGGTACAAGGGGCAGGCACGCCGACCGGTGCATTGGCCGACCTGCTGGCCGCGACGATGAATTCGAACCTCGGCGGCCGCAACCACGGCGCCGTCTACGTCGAACGCGCGGTGCTGCAGTGGTTCCGTGAACTCTTCGGTCTACCGCCGAGTGCAAGCGGCGTGCTGACCCTGGGTGCATCCGCCGCCAATTTGATCGCGGTTCTGGTCGCGCGCACGCGCGCGCTCGGGCCGGCGGTGCGCGAGCACGGCATCACGCGCGAGGGCGGCCGTCTGATCGGCTATGCCTCCACCGCAACGCATAGCTGCATCCGCCGCGCCTTCGAGGTCGCCGGTTTGGGAAGCGGTTCGCTGCGCGTGCTGCCGGCGAATTCGTTGCAGCGCATGGAACCCGGTGTGGTCGCGCGCGCGATCGCGGAAGACCGCGCAGCCGGGAATCGCCCGTTCATGCTGATCGCCAACGCCGGCACGGTGGACGTCGGCGCGATCGATCCGCTCGACGAACTCGCCGAGGTCGCGCAGCGCCACGGTCTTTGGTATCACGTCGATGGAGCGCTCGGGGCGCCGGCGATGATGGCGCCCTCGCTCGCGCCCCGTTTTCGCGGCATCGAGCGGGCCGATTCGATTGCGTTCGACTTTCATAAGTGGCTGCAAGTGCCGTACGACGCGGGTTGCCTCTTGGTGCGTGAAGCCGAGGTTCATCGCGAGACGTTCGCCGCCGCGCCGCAGTATCTCACGCGCATGCAGCGCGGCTTGGCCAGCGGGCAACCGTGGTTCACGGATTTCACGATCGATCTCTCACGCGGGTTTCGCGCGCTCAAGGTCTGGTTCACGATCAAGGAGCACGGCTCGGCCAAACTCGGTGCGGCGATGGCCGAGAACGTTCGGCAGGCGCGACTGCTCGGCGATTTGGTCGATGCGGATCACGATCTCGAACTGCTCGCCCCGGTGCAGCTCAACGTCGTCTGTTTCCGTTATCGCCGCGATCTCGCAGCCGACGCGATCGATCGTTTCAACGACGAACTCGTGATCCGTCTCCAGGAGAGCGGCGAGGCGGTCGCATCGTCGACGCTGGTGGGAGGACATCGCGCAATTCGCATCTGCATCGTCAATCAGCGCACGACCGACGCCGACCTCGTCGAGAGCCTCGACGCGATCAAACGAGCGGCCGCCTCGCTATCAGAATAGGTCCAGTCGCTACGGGTACATTCTGCAATATGAAACTATCGGTTGCTCGCACCGCGTTCGTGACGCTCGGCCTCTGCCTCGCGACGAGCGCTCCCGCATTCGCCGGAGGATCGGTCGCCGGCGGACTCTATACCGAGACCGGCAACGGTGCATCGGCCACCGGCCCCGGCATCATGCTCGGCACGACGAGCGCGATGCCGTTGCTTCCGGCCACGATCGGCCTGACCGGCTTCCTTCCGCTCGCGCGCGGCGGCGGGTACGCGGCGACCGTCGACGGGACGTTTTCCTTCGTCAACAACGCGATCGGGATCGGCTACGGCATCGGGCAGTTCGGCGCCGGACATTCCGGCGGCACGGCGACGGCGTTCTTGGATCACAAGATCGGCCCGCTGACCTCGCTCGAACTTCGCGCTTACCGGACGATGGGAGCCTACGGCGCGGCGGCCGGTTTCGTCGGCTTGAAATTCAGCCTTTAGACGGCTCCGCTTCCTTCTGCGGCAGCGGCTTGGCAGGATTCCCGGCGACGCGCTCGCCCGGCGCAACGTCCTTGGTGACGACCGAGCCCGCGCCGGTGAGCGCACCGTCCCCGATCGTGCGCGGCGCAACGATCGAGGTGTTGGACCCGATCGAGACATTCTTTCCGATGGTCGTGCGGTTCTTGCGCTGACCGTCGAAATTGCACGTGATCGTCCCGGCGCCGATGTTCGTTTCCTCGCCGATCGAACTGTCGCCGAGATAGGCGAGGTGCGCGGACTTCGCCCCGCGCGCATACTCCGAATTCTTGATCTCGACGAAATTGCCGACCCGATTGTGCCCGGCGAGCTTCGCGCGGCCGCGGATGTGCGCGAACGGCCCGATCAGCGAATCACTGCCGATTTCGCTGCGCACCACCACGCTCTCGCGGATCTCGACCCGGTCGCCGATGCGCGCTTCGGAAAGGCGCGCGTTCGGCCCGATCGTGCAATTCTCACCGATCGTCGTGAGCAGCGAGATGGCGGTATTGGGATAGATCACGGTGTCGCGGCCGATCTCGAGTTCGGGCTCGAGATAGGTCGTCGCGGGGTCGAGAATGGTCACGCCGTCGCGCATGTGCTGCGCGCAAATCCGCGCGTTCATCTCGCGCCGCGCGATCGCGAGTTCGACGCGGTCGTTGATCCCGAGCGCGTGCACGTGATCCTCGACTAGGATCGGCCGGACACGTTTGCCGCTGCGAACGAAGTGCTCGACCACGTCGGTGAGATAATATTCTTTCTGCGCGTTGTCGTTCTCGAGCGCCGCGACCGCTTCGCGCAGTTCGCGCTCGCCGAACGCGTAGACGCCGGCGTTCATCTCCTCGATCTCGAGTTCGTCGGCCGAGGCGTCGCGCACCTCGACGATGCGCTTCACGTTCTTTCCACGGCGCACGACGCGTCCGAAGTTCGAGGGCAGCGGCATCTTCACGGTGACGAGCGACATCACCGTCGCCTTGCCGTCATCGAGCGCGCCGACGATCCGCCCGAAGATCTCCGCCGGGACAAGCGGCATGTCGCCGTAGGCGACGACGATTTTTCCGTCCGCGCGCTCGCCGATGTTCTCGAGCGCGATCTTGACCGCGTGCCCGGTACCGAGCTGCTCGCTCTGCACGACGCCGGGCACGCCGAAGCGCGCGATCTCCTCTTGCAGCTCGCCGCTGGTCACGACGATCACGTCGTCGATCCCGGCGACGTGCAGCGCGCGCAACGTGTACCACAGCATCGGGCGCCCGCAAAGCTCGTGCAATACCTTGGGCATGCGGCTCTTCATCCGCGTTCCCTTGCCCGCCGCCAACACGATCGCGCGCACGCTCATTTCGCCCCTCCCAGGAGATCGAGTGCACCGCGAAGGCGCTCGCGCACCAGATCGCGCCCCAGCATCTCCATCGAATCGAAGAGCGGAATCGAGGTGGAGCTGCCGCTCATCGCGATGTAGAACGCGCGGACGGCGTCGCGAAACTTTACGCCGATCGACTCGGCGACGCGGCGGAGCACGCTCTCGATCGCGGCCATGTCCCAGCTTGCGAGCCCGTCGAACTCTTGTATCGCAAGCGAAAATGCTTGACGCATCGCCGGGTCGTCGAGCTTGCTCGCACGCAGTTGCTCGAGCGTCATCGGCAGCCGTCCCGCAAACAGAAAAGCGACGAGAGGCGCCACGTCGCTCAGCCGTTCGACGCGTGACTGCGCCAGCGTGAGGATGCGCTCAGGCTCTTTCCGGCGCGCCCACGCGAAGAAGCGCTGCGCGAAGGCCTGCGCGTCGAAGGCTTCGCGCAAGTACCGGCCGTTGAGCCAGTCGAGCTTGCGCACGTCGAAGACCGGGCCGCCGAGCGGCACGTGCTCGAGGTTGAAGCGTTCGACCATTTGCGCGAGCGACATCAGCTCGTCTTGCTCTTCGCTCGCCGCGTTGGAGAGCAACCCCAAAAAGTTGAGCAACGCCTCGGGCAGATATCCCATCGCCTGATAAAACAGAATACCGGTCGGGTTTTTGCGTTTCGAGAGTTTCGACTTGTCCGGATTGCGCAGCAGCGGAACGTGCATCAGCTTCGGCGGTTCCCAGCCGAAGTACCGGTAGAGTAAAAGATGTTTGGGGGCGCTCGAGACCCACTCTTCGCCGCGAATGACGTGTGTGATCTCCATCAGATGATCGTCGACGACGTTGGCCAAATGGTAGGTCGGCAACCCGTCGGACTTCATCAAGACCTGCATGTCGACGGTCTTCCACTCGATTTCGATCTTGCCGCGGCGCAGATCGTCGACGACGGCGATCCCGGCGCCCGGAACTTTCATGCGCACGACGAACGGCTCGCCCGCCGCTTCGCGGCGCGCCGCTTCTTCCTTCGAATAGGTCAGGCACAGGCCGTCGTAGCGCGACGGCACGCCGGCGGCACGCTGCGCGACGCGCATCTCCTCGAGGCGCTGCGGCGTGCAAAAGCACTTGAACGCGTCGCCCTTCTCCAGCAGCTCGCGCGCGTAGCGCTGATAGATTCCCGATCGCTCGCTCTGACGATACGGACCGTGGGGACCGCCGACGTCGGGGCCCTCGTCCCATGAAAGGCCGAGCCAGTGCAGCGAATCCAAGATCGCGCCCTCGCTCTCGGGCGTGCTGCGCGCCTGATCGGTGTCCTCGATGCGCAAAATGAACGCGCCGCCGTGGTGTTTGGCGAACGCGTAGTTGATGAGCGCGACGTATGCCGTGCCCACGTGAGGGTCGCCCGTCGGCGACGGCGCGATCCGAGTCCTCACGCTCAAGGATTTATCCTACGAGTTCGCGGCGTTTGCCGCACTCGGCTTCGACGAAGTCGATGATCTCCTGCAACGGCGCGCCCGGCGTAAAGATCGCCTTGACGCCCAGGCGGCGCAATTCATCCGCGTCTTCCGGCGGAATCGTTCCGCCGCCGAAAAAGACGACGTCTTCGGCGCCTTGCGCACGCAGCTGCTCGAGCACGAGCGGAAAGAGCGTCATGTGCGCGCCCGAGAGGATCGAAAGGCCGATGCCGTCGGCGTCCTCTTGAATGGCCGTCTGCACGATCTGCTCGGGCGTCTGGAAGAGACCCGTGTAGATCACCTCCATTCCGGCGTCGCGCAATGCGCGCGCGATCACCTTGGCCCCGCGGTCGTGACCGTCGAGGCCGGCCTTAGCGACGATGATCCGCAGGGGTCGATTCGCCATGCTTTCCTTTGTGCTGTTGCAATTGCTCGCTCAGGCGCAGCGCCTCTTCGAGCTTGTCCTTGACTTCGGTGAGCGTACGCCGTACGCGGCGCCGGTCCACTTCGTTGCTGATTTTCAACATATCAAAATACCGATCGTTCCGTGTATCGCCCGTAGACGGCAGCCATCGCTTCCACGATCTCGCCCTCGGTACAATACGCATTGACGCAGTCGATCAGATGGGGCATCACGTTGTCGCCCTCGTTCCGGCAGGCCTGCTGCAAGCGATCGAGCGTCGCCTGCACGCGCCCGCCGTCACGGCTCGCACGCAACTCGGCAAGGGCACGCGCCTGGCCGCGGGCGACTTCCTCGGTAACCTTGAGCAAATCGATCTCGACCCGCTCCTCGTCGCGTTCGAAATAGTTGACGCCGACGATGATCCGGTCTTTCGATTCGATCGAGCGCTGATAGCGATAGCTCGCTTCGGCGATCTCCTTTTGAAAAAATCCGGCTTCGATCGCTTCGATCACGCCGCCGTAGTTTTCGATCTGGTCGAAGTAGGCTTCGGCCTGCCGTTCCATCTCGTCGGTCAGGGCTTCGATGAAGTACGATCCGCCGAGCGGATCGGTGACGTTGGTAACGTTGGTTTCGTAAGCTAGAACTTGCTGCGTGCGCAGCGCGATCTCGACCGATTTCTCGGTCGGCAGCGCGAGCACTTCGTCCATCGAGTTGGTGTGCAGCGATTGCGTGCCGCCGAGCACCGCCGCCATCGCTTCGTACGCAACGCGCACGATGTTGTTCTCCGGTTGCTGCGCGGTTGCGCTGCAGCCGGCCGTCTGGGTGTGGAACCGCAATTGCCACGACTTCGGGTTCTTGGCGCGATAGCGCTCGCGCATGCGGCGCGCGTAGATGCGCCGGGCTGCGCGGAACTTCGCGATCTCCTCGAAGAAATCGATGTGCGAGTTGAAAAAGAAGGAGAGGCGCGGTGCGAAAGCATCGACGTCGAGCCCGCGGTCCATCGCCGCTTCCACATACGCAAAGCCGTCGGCCAGCGTGAACGCGAGTTCTTGCGCGGCGGTCGAGCCCGCCTCGCGAATGTGATAACCCGAGATCGAGATCGTGTTCCACCTCGGCATCTCGGCGGTACAGAACTCGATCATGTCGACGATGATGCGCATGTGCGGGCGCGGCGGAAAGATCCACTCTTTCTGCGCGATGTACTCTTTGAGGATGTCGGCTTGAATCGTTCCGCCGAGCACCTTGCGCGAAATACCCTTCTTCTCGGCGGCGGCGACGTATTGCGCGACCGCGATCGCGGCCGGCCCGTTGATCGTCATCGAGGTCGTGATATCGGCCATGTCGATGCCGTCGAAGAGCACTTCCATGTCGCGCAGCGAGTCGATGGCGACGCCGCATTTGCCGACCTCGCCGCGCGCCTGCGGTGCGTCGGAATCGTAGCCCATCAGGGTCGGCATGTCGAAAGCGACCGAAAGGCCGTGCTGGCCCTGCGCGAGCAAAAAATGATAGCGTTCGTTCGTTTGCTTGGCGTTTCCGAAGCCGGCGAATTGGCGCATCGTCCACAGCCGGTCACGGTAGCCGTTCGGATGGATGCCGCGGGTGTACGGATACACGCCCGGGAGCGGCTCGACGCGCTGAACGTCGGCGGGCTCGTAGACCGGGCGAAGCGGGATATCCGAGATCGTGCGGTCGGTCGCGCCCGAGCCGGGCCCGCTGCGGCCTGCGGCCGCCGGGCGCTCGATCATTCTGGCCAAGCTGGCTTCCTCTTTAAGGGTGGTATCGCAAGGTATTCTCCCAAACGCCGGGCCGCCCCGCAAGCGCCGAAGTCAGGGCGCCCCGCCCGGAAAGATGTGGTGCAGGTAATCCACGTCGTGGTCCCTGCGGTGCTGCTCGTAGGCCCGCTCGTCGAAGAGCCAGTCGGGCAGCTTGGTTGGGAAGGTCATCTGCTTCACTTCCAGCTCGCGATAGCCGGGGTGCGGCAGGTCGGGACTGTGATAGAGCACGATCCAGCGCGCCGCGATCCAGTACGGGCCGACCTGGCTGAATTCGACCGTGAGATCCGCCTCGCCGATCGGAACGATATCGGGGTGCGTGACGTAGCTCGCGCGCCGGATGTTGTAGGTGCTGGTGTCGATCCAGAGCGCGCGCAGCGCGAAGCGTTCGGGGTCGAGCCGGGGCGCAAGATCGATGTGATAGACCTGGTGGCCGCCGATCGTCTCGATGCCGCGCACGTCGAGCCGGTAGGCCGGCGGCGCGTTCGCCGTGACCGTGACGATCGTTTTCAAATCCGACTCCAAACCGCTCGGGGCGTTCGAACTCCGCGGCGACGGCGAGCTTTGCGCGTTCGGCGGCATCACCGCTTCGTGGACCGCGAGCGAGAGCGGGCCGACGAACGCGCGGTAAATGTTCGCTAGCGGCAGCCGGTCGCCGATGGGATAGCTGACGTCGTTCATCATCTCATCGGACGCGCGAAAGGCGATACGCCGTAGGTTTCCGTCCGCATCGGCCAGGTACACGACGTACGGCGGCGTGCCGTAGGAACGCAGTTTGTCGAACGCGCGCTCGACGATCGCGCGCGCCGGCGGCATGACGGTGACGGGCGGACTCGGCGAGATCAACCCCAACCTTGGAGCAGCGCGTCGGCCGCGGCATACGGGTCGAGATCGGTCGCGAGCCGCGAGTCGAGATCGCGATCGAGGCGCGCTTCGAGTTTGCCCAGCGCGAGCTGCCGAACTTGATGAGCAAAGGCCTCGCGCCGCCGCGTGACGATCTCGCCGGTCTCGTTCAAAAAGACGCGGTGCGCTTCGATCGCGCGCCAAAGGTCGTCGACACCCTCGCCCGAGAGCGCCTGCGTCATCACCAGCTCCGGCACCCAGCCTTTGAACTCGAGCATCTCCATCATGCCTCGAATTTCACGCCGCAACTGATTGGCCATCGGGTGATCGGCTTTGTTGACCACGAAGACGTCGGCGATCTCCATGATGCCCGCTTTGAGCACCTGTATCGAATCGCCGCTGCCCGGCTGCAGCGCGACCACCGTCGTTTGCGCGAGTCCGGCAATTTCGATCTCGCTTTGACCGACGCCGACCGTTTCGACGAGCACGACGTCCAGACCGAACGCGTCCATCAACAGCACCGCGTCGGCCGTTGCACCGGCGACGCCGCCGAGGTGTCCGCGACTGGCCATCGACCGGATGAAGACATGCGGATCGACGAAATGCTCGGTTAGGCGGATACGGTCGCCGAGCAGCGCACCGCGCGAAAACGGCGAGCTGGGATCGACGGAAACGACGCCGACGCTCTTTTCCAGCGAACGCGCTTTGCGAACGAGCGCCGAGCTGAGCGTCGATTTCCCGACGCCGGGTGGTCCGGTGAGCCCGATCGTGAGCGCGCGGCCCGAGCGCGCGTACAACCTGCGGACGAGCTCGGCGCCGCGCCCGCTCTCGGCCCAGGAGATCGCGCGCGCGAGACCGCGCGCGCGCCCGGCGTCGAAGTCACGCAGCAACGCATCTAAATCCAGCAACGGTGCCAAAGTACGGTTGAATTGCGGTGAATACCCGGGATCACCCTCCCCGCCGTGGAAGAAGGATCTCAATGTTGCCCGCGGCGCTCCTGGCTGCGTCGCTGGCGTTGACGCCCGCGCAATCGGCGAAGATCGATGCGGTGGTCGCGCAAGTGATGCAAAGCAGCCACATTCGAGGGCTATCGCTCGGCGTATCCCGTAAAGGACACGTCGTCTTTCTACGGGGCTACGGTATGCGCCGCTGCATGACGAACGCACCGGTCGACGGCTACACGGTTTTTCGCGTCGGCTCCGTTACCAAGCAATTCACAGCGGCGCTGGTGCTCGAAGAAGCCGATCGCAGCGCGCTGCCGCTCAATGCCGAAGTCGACGGGATCACGATCGCAGAATTGCTCTCGCAAACCAGCGGCCTGCTCTCTTACACCGACCCCGGCGAGACGCTCGATCGCGCGCTCGACGCGCCGACTCAGTTTACACCGGGCACACGTTGGCAATACAGCAACAGCAACTATTATTTGCTGGGCACTGCACTCCAATCGGTAACGAAATTGAGTTTCTCCACGTTGCTCGCCGACCGCATCACCAAACCGCTGAACCTCGCCTCGACGATGTTGGGTGTGCCGCTGGCCGAGAACGTCGCGCGCGGTTGCGCCTGGGACGGATCGCAATGGGAGCTCGCAGCCGAAGGCCCCAACGATTCGCCCGCGCTGGCTTTTAGCGCGAGCGGAATGAGCAGCAACGTGCCCGATCTGCTGACGTGGCTTTGGAATCTGTACGATGGTACGATCATCGCCCAAGACAGTTTCGATCAAATGACCCGTTCGTGGACGCTTGCCGACGGAACGCCGACCAACTACGGCTTCGGGTTCTTCACCGACCGGTGGTACGGGCTGCCCGTCGCGCAGCACCCCGGCTACGTCGACGGTTTCAGCGCCGAGGACGCGCTCGTCCTCAACGACGGCACGGCGATCGCGATTCTTTCCAACGCCGATCAGGTTCCGCTCGTTCCGCTTGCCAAGAGCCTGGTCGAAATCGTGGAGCCGCTCAAAGATCACGCGCTGGTCGCGACAATTTCACAGCCGGCGATCTTCGAAGATCCGCGGATTACGGCGCTCGTGCGCAACTTGATCGCGGAGCTCACCGCCGGAACCATCGATCGCTCGCTGCTCTCGGAGAATCTTTCGCTCTCCTTGGATGACCGGCGCGCACGCAGCTACGCGCAAACGCTGGCGCCGCTCGGCAAGCTCGAACAAGCCTTCTTCAACGAATCGACGATCGTGGGCGAGGTCACCAGCGAAACGTACACCCTGGTCTTCGCGCACGGTCGGCTGATGCTGCATCTCGATTTGCGCGATGGCAAGGTCGACGACCTCGCACTCGACGCGGTTCGATAGCGGCACACATGCTCCACGCGATCGTTGCATCGCTGCTGATCGCGCAAACCCTCATCGTACCGTTGACCGGCGCGCGCACGCGGAACATCCAAACCGACACGCTCTTCCACACGCTCTTTCACGATTTTTTTCTGGAAGACGACGGAACCACGTACGTGCAGACCGGCGACATTCCGGCGATGTGGCTGCGCGATTCCTCGGCGCAAACGATTCCGTACGTGCGTTTTCAGGCTAACTACCCGCTGCTCCGCGTACGGTTCGCCGGCGTCATCGAACGCGACGCGCGCGCGATCGACAAAGACGTCTACGCGAATGCGTTTCAGGAAGACTACCACACCTGGGAACGCAAATGGGAAGTCGACTCGATCGCCTGGCCGGTGATTTTGGCGGAAGTCTATCTGCGAGCGACCGGCGACCGCACGATCTTCACGCCGAATTTCCACGTGGCGCTCAAACAGATCGTCTTCACCTATAACTGCGAAGAGCATCATCGTGAGTGCAGTCACTACGTTTATCCCTATCACGTACCGACCAAAGACGAGTTCGACGAGGGCACCGGGCTGATCTGGGGCGCCTTTCGCCCTTCCGACGACCCGGTGGAATACCGTTTCAACATTCCCCAGAACGCCATTGCCGCAGTCGCCCTGCGCGACATCGCCTCGCTCGCGCGCACCGGTTACGGCGACGTGCAGCTCAGCCGCGAGGCGCAGCAGCTCGAAGCTCGCGTCATGATCGGGATCCTGCGCTACGGCATCTTCTACGACGCGCAGCGCGGCGTATGGATGTACGCCTACGAGACCGACGGCTACGGGAATTACAATCTCATGGACGACGCCAATGTCCCCAACTTGACCGAGCTGCCGGGCATCGACTGGTGCTCTTCCTACGATCCCATCTACCTCAACACACGCGCGTTCGTGCTTAGCATGGACAACCCGTGGTATTTCAGCGGCCGCTACGCGCAGGGACTTGGCAGCCCGCACACGCCGTACGGCTTCGTCTGGCCGCTCGGGATCATCGGGCGCGCGCTGACCTCGACCGACGACCTCGAGATCGAAAACAGCATCACCACGCTGGCCGAGACCGACAGCGAAGATGGACTCATTCACGAGAGCTTCTACCCCGACGGCTACTGGCGCTACACGCGTCAGGAGTTCGGCTGGGCCAACGCACTCTATGCGGAATTGCTCTTCCGCACGCTGGCCGGCTACCGCGCCGAACTCTTCGCGAACGGTGACGGGACGATGGTTCCGTTCGAACTGCGCACGCAGACGCCGGTTCTCGTTTCGCGCGTCGATCAACTCGACAACACGGCCGATTTGGTCGGGACGCTGGGCCGTCTGCTCTACGAAGGGCGCGACGCCGCGATCAATCAGGCGCCGTAACGGCGCTGGCGCTCGGCATAGACACGCACCGCCTCGACGAAGGTCGTTTCATCGAAATCGGGCCACATCACCGGCAGCGTGAGCAGTTCGGTATATGCGAGCTGATAGAGCAAGAAATTGGAGACGCGGTGTTCCGAACCGGTACGGATCAAGAGATCGGGATCGGGGGCGTGGGGCGCGTACATCTTTGCCCGCAACAGCGATTCGTCGATGTCGCCGGGCGCGAGCGCGCCCGCGGCAACGTCGGCGGCAACCGCCTGCACCGCGCGCACGATCTCGCTGCGACCGCTGTAATTGAGCGCAAGCGCGAGCGTGATGCGCGTGCCGCCCTTGGTTCCCTCGACCAGATCGCGGAGCGCCGCTCGCGCGGGCAGCGCGAACGCATCGAGCTCGCCGATGATTTCGACGCGCACGCCTTGGCGAATCAGATCGGGTTTCTCACTGCGCGCGCACGCTGCGTACAGGCTCATGAGCAGGCTCACTTCCTGCGATTCGCGCTGCCAGTTCTCGGTGGAGAAGCCGTACGCGGTGATGCGCCCGACGCCGGCCCGGGCCGCCGCCCGGACGGCCGCTCGAAGCGCGGCCACGCCGCGCCGGTAGCCTTCGGCGATCGGCAGGCCCCGTTCCCGAGCCCACCGGCGATTGCCGTCCATGATGACGGCGACGTGTTCGGGGGCGCTGGCGGGAGCGTGGGCGTGCAGCATATTTTACTTTGTAGCACAAAGTAACGCCGCCCCGCAAGAGCGTGCGCGCGGCTTCGCCAACTCACCGCAGACCATGAGCCAAGGCTATTACCGGTACCCGACGATTGCGGGCGATCGCATCATCTTCGTGTGTGAGGATGATTTGTGGAGCGTTGGGTCCGGCGGGGGCAGCGCGACGCGGCTTACCGCCAGTTTCGGCACCTGCTCCACGCCACGGCTCTCGCCCGATGCGACGATGGTCGCGTTCATTTCGACCGACGACGGCAATCCGGAAGTGTACGTGATGCCGGCGGGCGGCGGCAAACCGCGGCGGCTGACCTTCTTGGGTTCGACCAGCGCGTACTGCATCGGTTGGAGCGGCGACGGCCGAGAGATTCACTTTGTCGCCAACGCGCGCGCGTGGTACGAAGGTGAGACGCGCCCGTTCGCGGTCGCGGCCGGCGGCGGCGAACCGCGCGAACTGCACGTCGGACACGCGCGTTCGTTTTCCTATGGACCCGGCGGCGCGCTCGCGCTCGGTCGCAACGCCATCGACCCCGCGCGCTGGAAGCGGTACCGCGGCGGCACCGCCGGCGAAGTCTGGATCGACGCCGGCGCGCGCGGTGATTTCGAAAAGATGAAATTGCCCGACGGCAACCCGGCCTGGCCGATGTGGATCGGCGAGCGCATCTACTTCCTCTCCGATCACGAGGGGATCGGCAACATCTATTCGTGCGCCATCGACGGCAGCGACGTGACGCGCCACTCGAACGAAGCCGAGTATTACGCCCGCTTTCCGTCGACCGACGGAACGCGCATCGTCTATTCGAGCGGCGGAGCGATCAGTTTGATCGACCTCGCGACCGATACGGCGGTCCAACTCGAAATCGACGCGCCCTCGGCCGAACCGCAAACCACGCGCCGCTTCGAGGGCGCTTCGCACGGTCTCGAGCATTTCGCGCCGCATCCCGACGGCACGCGCCTGGCGTTCGTCGCACGCGGACAGGCGTTCACGATGCCGCTCTTCGAGGGCGCGGTGATTTCGCACGGCGGCACCAGCCGCGTGCGGACGCGCTTGACCGAATGGCTCGCGGACCGCAAGCGCTTTGCCTGCGTTACCGATCCGAACGGCTTCGAACAGATCGCGGTACAGCGCGCCGACGTTTCGGACGAGCCCAAGATGGTTACCTCGGGCGACATCGGGCGGGTGACCGATCTGGCCGTCTCGCCCGCGAGCGACGTGCTTGCCTTCGCCAATCATCGTCACGAACTGTGCGTGATCGATTTGGACGACGGCAAGATCCGTCTGCTCGACCAGAGCCCCGCCCAACGCATCACCGACCTCGCCTTCTCACCCGACGGCCGCTACATCGCCTACGTGTGGTCGCCGACGCGCGGCGCCTCGATCATTCGGGTGGCAAAGGTGCGCTCGGGTAAGGTTCACGACGTAACCTCGCCGCTGCGGATCGATCATTCGCCGGCGTGGGACCCGCAGGGCAACTATCTCTACTTCATTTCGACGCGCGACTTTCACCCGGTTTACGACGCGCTGCAGTTCGACCTGAGCTTTCCGCAGGCACAGCGCCCCTTCGTCGTGACGCTGCGCAACGATGTTCCCTCGCCCTTCATTCCCCAACCGCGCCCGGTTCATCGCGATCACGACCACGATCACGATCACCCCGACGGGAAGCACGCGAACGAAAAACACGACGAGGTGCGGATCGAGGTCGACTTCGACGATATCGCTGGCCGCGTACTCGGTTTCCCGGTCGACGAAGGCGACTACGAACAGATCGTCGCGGTGAAGGGACGCGTGCTTTACACGCGCTTTCCGGTCAAGGGGATCAAGAACGCGGAGAACGACGAGGACGAAGAGGAGACCGGCTCGGGCACACTGCTCGCGTACGACTTCGAAAACCTGCGCCAGGCGACGGTCGCGACCGACGTCGGCGAGATGCGGCTCGGCAACGACGGGCGCACGCTGATCTACCGCTCGCACGACCGCTTGCGCGCCATCGACGCGACCGCGGATCTGGGCGAGGAAGAACCGGAGAAACCTGCGCCCGAGCCGGGACGCAAGAGCGGCTGGATCGATCTGAACCGCGCAAGCGTCGAGATCGAGCCGCGCGACGAATGGGCGCAAATGTATCGGGAAGCCTGGCGTCTGCAAACCGAACATTTCTGGGTCGAGGACATGAGCGACATCGACTGGGATCGCGTCTACGACCGCTACAAGAGCGTGCTGCCGCGCGTGCGAACGCGTACCGAGCTCTCGGACGTGATCTGGGAGATGCAAGGTGAGCTGGGCACCTCGCACGCCTACGAGTTCGGCGGCGATCATCGCGTACCGCCGCAATATCAGCGCGGTTTCCTCGGCGCGGATCTCGCCTGGGACGAAGAGCGTGGCGGATACCGGATCGTGCGGATCTATCGCGGCGACTCGTGGAACCGCGGCGAAGATTCACCGCTGGCCGAACCCGGCCTCGACATCCACGAAGGCGACGTCCTGGTCGCGCTCGGCGGCAAACGCCTTTCGCGCGATGTTGCTCCGGATCGTCTCCTGGTCAACAGCGCCAGCAAGGATCTCTCGGTCACGCTGCGCACGCGGCGCGATGAAGAGCGAACCGTGTTGGTCAAAGCGCTGGCGAGTGAATCGCTTCTGCGCTACCGCGCGTGGGTCGAAGCCAACCGCGGTTACGTGCACGAGAAAACGAACGGACGCGTCGGTTACGTGCACATTCCCGACATGGGACCATGGGGGTTTGCCGAGTTCCATCGCGGGTACTTGAACGAGTTCGATCGCAAGGGGCTGGTCGTCGACGTGCGTTACAACCGCGGCGGCCACGTCTCCCCGCTGCTGCTCGAGAAGCTCGCGCGCAAGCGCGTCGGCTACGACGTTCCGCGTTACGGTACGCCGATTCCGTATCCACCGGAGTCGGTCGCCGGGCCGATGATTGCGATCACGAATCAATTTGCCGGCTCGGACGGCGACATCTTCAGTCACTGCTTCAAGCTCTACAAGCTCGGCCCGCTGGTCGGCAAACGCACCTGGGGCGGCGTGATCGGCATCAATCCGTATCACCATCTGGTCGACGGCACGGTGACGACGCAGCCGGAGTACTCGTTCTGGTTCTCCGACGTCGGCTGGAAGGTCGAGAACTACGGCACCGATCCGGATTACGACGTCGACTACGCGCCTCAAGACTACCGCGACGGCCGCGATCCGCAGATGGATTTCGCCCTGCGCATGATGGACCGCGCGCTCGAATACACGACCGAACTGCGCCCGGATCTTTCGACTCGCCCGTCGTTGCCGTTACCAACGCTGGTATAGACGGTTCGGCCGCCTCGTGCGGCTATGTTGTCATCCCGAGCCCTTCGACTCCGCGGAGTCGAGGGAAGCGCGATCCGTGTGTTGCTAAGCGAAGGCTCGAAGTTTTGCGCCATTCGCAGGATGCGACCCTTCGAGGCTCGCCTTCGGCTCGCACCTCAGGGTGACGGAGCAACGGTCATCAGGGTGACGGAGCAACGGTCATCAGGGTGACGGAGCAACGGTCATCCTGAGGTGCACGAGCGCGCAGCGGCGAGTGCCTCGAAGGACGCGAGGAGCGTCTTCGCGGGCAACACACGGGTGAAGCTTCCCTCGACTACGCTTCGCTCCGCTCGGGATGACACTTTAGCGCAAGTATTTGTCGAACCAGCCGACCATGCGTTCGAGGATGTCGATTTGGTTTTTTGGCTGGCGCGGACCGTGCCCCTCGCCCGCATAGACGACGAGTTGTGACGGCACGCCCAACGCTTGCATCGCGTGATAGAACTCGAACGCCTGCGGCGCCGGAACCTCTTCGTCGCGCTCGCCTTGCAGAATCAAGACCGGCGTGTGCGAATTCTTGATGAACGTGATCGGAGAACTCTTGGCGTACACGGCCGGATCATCGTAGACTGATGCACCGAAGAACGGGATCATCCACTGATCGATCTTGTTCTGGCCGTAGTATGACTGCCAGTTGACGATGCCGGCGCCGGCGACGATTGCCTTGAAGCGCCGCGTCTGCGTTTCGGCCCACATCGCCATATAGCCGCCGTAGCTCCAACCGAAGAGGCCGAGCCGGTGCGGATCGACCGGCGCCGACGCGATCGCTTGGTCGACGCCGGCCAGATCGTCACGCCAGTCGCCGTAGCCGAAATCCTTGACGTTGGCGCGGGTGAACGCCTCGCCTTGCCCGTAGCTGCCGCGCGGGTTGGGTTCGAGCACGAAGTAGCCGCGCGCGGTTGCCGCGGCGACATAGCGATAATCATACATCGGCGTCCATTCCGACGACGGGCCGCCGTGAATGTAGGTCAGCATCGGGTACTTCTTGTGCGGATCGAATCCGAGCGGATAGATCAGCCAGCCCTGCACCGTGAAGGGCGCGCTCTTCCACCTCAGCGAGACCACTTTACCGTAGAGTTTGGGCACGTTTGCGTTCGCGTGCGTGACCGGCTGCAGATTTCCCGGCGTCCCGGCCCATACTTCGGGCGGCAGCGTAAACGAGGTTCGCACCAGCGCGACCTGCGGCGCACGCGCCGCGAGGGAGAGATTGCGCAGGGTCTCCTCGCCGCCGAGCACGGTCGTGGTGACCCCGGTGCGCGGGTCGAGGTAGAGGATGTGCAGCGCGCCGAGGACGTGCGCGACCAGCACGATGCGCGAACTGCGCGTCCAATGGAGATCCGCCACGTTGAAACGCGCCTGCGGCGTTGCGTCGCGGTACACACCGGTTTGCGCATCGACCACGTACACGTCGCCGCCCACCGGCCCGAAGTCGCTCATCAATCCGCCGACGATCGCGACGTGCGTGCCGTCGGGCGACCATTGCGGATCGTTTATCTGAAACCTCGGCGCCAGCAGATCGTGGAACGTGCCGCCGCTGGCGGGAATGGTCGCGAGCTTCGCGATCCACCAGTTGTTGTCACCGTTGCCGCGCGCGTAGGTACACGCGAAACGCGACGAATCCGGCGACCAGGCGTACTCGTAGACGTAGTCCGGCGCGGGGCTCACCAGTGTGAGCGCGCCGGTCGAGACATCGACCGTCGCAATCTGCTGTTCGTCGTTCACCGTGCCGATCACGCCGACGTCACGCGCGCCGGGGGCGAGCGCGCCGGCGAGCCGGTGCGGGTGCGCGATGTACAGAAAGGCGAGGCGCTTGCCGTCGGGCGACCAGGTCAGGCGTTGCGGCAAGCCTCCCAGCGCCGCGAGGAGACGAAGGTGCGATCCGTTCGCGTCGGCGACGTAGAGCGAGGGTCTTCCCTTCGTGCGCGCATCCGCGAGAAACGCGACGTGCAAGCCGTCGGGCGACCAAGCCGGGTAGGTCGCATTGGTTCCGCTGCGGCCGGCGCTCAGGCGCACCGTGCGACCCGTGCTAAGGTCGTCGATCCAGACCGAGTCGAGGTGGTGCAGGCTCTGTTGCCAAGCGACATGCGATCCGTCGGGCGAGATCGTGACGTTGCTGAAATCGCGCAAGCCGTCGGTGATGCGCAACACGTCGCGCATCGATGGAGCGGCTTGCGCGATCTGCGCGCACGAGAGAATCAGCGCGGCAAGGATTGCAGCGAATCGAATGCAGGCAGACATGGCAGCGGTCTTTCGAGTATCGCGGGTCTTCTCATTGTGGATCAGCGGCGCGCGCGATCCGGTTAAGTGTTCGAAAAACGGAAGAAGATCGGCCGCCGCGCAACCGATCTATACCAAACGAGGAGACCAAGGGAATCCGGGATACACGCGTTCTTGATGCACGCGTGAACGGCTGTTGCCTCCGAAAGCCGATCCGTAAACCGATTGACAGTGCTTGGTTAACCGAGTATAAGGGTAAGATGGCAGTCCAATGATCGCCTACGAGCGATCCAATTGACCCGGTCCAATGAGCAATCTGAGCGATCCAATCACAAAGGAGCCTGAGTTGAACAGCAACGGCCGCGCCACCGCCCTGACCGATTCGTGGAAGAGCGATGCCCGCTGGAGCGCAATCGAGCGCCGCTATTCCGCCGAGGACGTCGTGAAGCTGCAAGGCAGCGTGATCGTCGAGCAAACGCTCGCGCGCTTGGGCGCCGAGCGGCTCTGGTCGCTGCTGCACGAGCCGCAGGCCACCGCGACGCTCGGCGTGATGACCGGCGGTCAAGCCGTGCAGGCCGCCAAGGCCGGACTCGAGGCGATCTACTGCAGCGGTTGGCAAGTCGCCGCCGACGCAAACACGTCGGGCAACATCTATCCGGATCAAAGTCTCTATCCGGTCAACAGCGTTCCACAACTCGTCAAGCGCATCAACGCCGCCTTGCAGCGTCTCGATCAAATCGAAACGGTCGAAGGACGCGGCGGCCCGCGGAACTATCTGCCGATCGTCGCCGACGCCGAAGCCGGCTTCGGCGGTCCGCTGAACGTCTTCGAATTGACCAAGGCGATGATCGAAGCCGGCGCCGCCGGCGTGCACCTGGAAGATCAACTCAGCTCCGAGAAAAAGTGCGGTCACCTCGGCGGCAAGGTGCTGATCCCCACGCAACAGGCCGTGCGCCATCTGATCGCCGCGCGGCTTGCCGCCGACGTGCTCGACGTGCCGACGATCATCGTCGCCCGCACCGACGCCAACGCCGCCACGCTGATCACCAGCGACATCGATCCGATCGATCGTCAATTCATCACCGGCGAACGTACCGCCGAAGGCTTTTTCCGCACGCGCGAAGGCGTGGAGGTCTGCATCGCCCGCGGACTTGCGTACGCGCCCTACGCCGATCTGATCTGGATGGAGACCTCAGAACCGAGCATCGAAGAAGCGCGCAGATTCGCCCACGCAATTCACGCGAAGTTCCCCGGCAAGCTGCTCGCCTACAACTGCTCGCCCTCGTTCAACTGGAAGAAGAAGCTCGACGACGCCTCGATTGCGGCATTCCGCGACGAGCTCAACGCGCTCGGCTATAAGTTCCAGTTCATCACGCTCGCGGGCTTCCACGCGCTCAACTTCAGCTTCTTCGAGCTGGCCCGCGATTTCAAGAAGCGCGGGATGAGCGCGTACGCCGAATTCCAACAGGCGGAATTCGCCGCCGAGAAGTTCGGCTACACGGCCACCCGCCACCAGCGCGAAGTCGGAACGGGGTACTTCGACGAAGTGACGCAGACGATCAGTGAGGGTCGATCCTCGACGACCGCGCTCGAAGGCTCGACCGAGGCCGAGCAGTTCTACGGTAACGGGCACGTCGAACAAGTCCTGCGTGCCTAGTATGAACGAAGCCCCGGCAGGGTTCGCGCTCGAGCAAGACCTGCCGCCGGGATTCGCGGAGTTCTTTCTCCCGCTCCACCAGCGCTTTACGCCGGCGCAGCAGCGGCTGACCGCGGTGCGCGCCGAACGCCTTGCGCGCGCGCACCAAGGCGAGCGGCCGGGATATCGCGCGCCCTCGCAGGCCACGACGACGCCGTGGCGGATCGAGCTGCCCGCGTGGTGCCAAGATCAGCGTAACCAAATGACCGGTCCCGCCGACGATGCGGAACTGGTCGTGAAGATGCTCAACTCCGGCGCGCCCGGCGTGATGCTCGATCTCGAAGATTCGATGGCCAACACCTGGGAGCACCTGATGCTCGGCCATGCGAATCTCATCGCCGCGCTCTACGGCGAGCTCACGTACGACGATCGCAAACGCGGCGCGACGATCGGCATCGCTCCGAGCACGACGGTCGTCTGGAATCGCGTGCGCGGTCTGCATATGTCGCAGGCCGGGATCGTGCCGGGCGAAGTGACCAGCGCCTCGCTCTTCGACGCCGCGCTGCTCACGTACCGCCTCGAGTACGACCGCCTCAAACATCCGCTGTGCATCTACATTCCAAAGTCCGAATCGGCCGAGGAAGCGCTCTGGTGGAACGACCTCTTCGACGCGATCGTGGCGGCGAAGCGGTGGAAGCCGGGGTCGATCAAGGCGATGGCGCTGATCGAAGCCTTTCCGGTCGCCTACGAGATGGAAGAGTTCCTCTTCAATTTACGCGAGTACATCCTCGGGTTGAATCTCGGGCGCTGGGACTACATGGCGAGCCTGATCCATTTCAATCTGGAAGATCCAAACTGGGTCTTGCCCGATCGCAACACGATCCCCATCGACGTCCCGTTCTTCCAGAATTTGCGCAACCTGATGCCCGAGATCACGCACAAGCACGGCGCGCTCGCGATCGGCGGCATGACCGCGCTCTTTCCGGATCGCGAAAACCCGGAGCTCAACGCGCGCGCGCTCGATGTGCTCGAGCGGGACAAAAAAAACGAGGCGAGCTGCCTCATGGACGGCGCCTGGACCGGCCACCCCGATCAAAACACGATCGCGGTCGCGCAATTTCCCTTTCCGAATCAAGTGGAGAAGCGGCCGAAGCTGGCGACCCCGCACCCGGATCTGCGGCCCGCGCCGAAGGGCGTCGGGACGACGACGCTCGAGGGCACGCGCGCCGCGGTGCGCACCGTCATTCGCTATCGTCAAGGCGTGCTCGAGGGCCGCGGCGCGAGCCTACTCGACGGCTACATGGAAGATCTCGCGACCGACCGGATCTATCGCCTGATGATCGCGCAACGCATGCGCCACCCCGGGCCGTACACGCCGGCATCGCTCAGCGCGATCTTCGATGAAGAATTGGAACGGCTCGGGCCGGAGTACCGGCACGCGCGCGAACTCTCCGAGCAGATGATTCTGACCGGAGCGTTCGATCCGAAATAGACGGTTCAGCGCTTCTGGGCGGCCTTCTTTTTCCGCGTCGCGGCGGCTCGCTTTGCACCGCGCTTACGCGCGGGCGTCGATCCGGTGCCGGTCCCGCGTTTCTTCCGTGTCGCCGCGGCTTTCTTTGCCGAACGCTTGCGGTCGGCGGCGGTGCGGCCGGTCTTCGGTCGCGTGCCTAGGTCGCTCACCGACGATTCGTTCATATGGACGCCATAGTACTCGGCTGCCTTCTTGATGTTGGCGAAGGCCAGTTCGCGCTCGCTCGCTGATACGCCGGTCGTTTGATCGAAGCGCGCGATCGCATTGCGCACGTGCTTTTCGTCGGTCAGCGGCTCTTTGCGTTCCTTGGGGTAGGCGAAGACGCTGTCGGGTAGATCGCCCCGCTCGGTCAGCTCGCCGTGTTTCTCATGTGGCTTCCACGTAGCTCGCATCGAAAATACCTCGCTCGACGATACTAATTCCCAAATCTGCCTATTGCAATACCGCGTCGACGATGAGGAACCATGGCTGCGTACGCAAGCGCCGGCCCAAATCGGATTCACGATTCGGCGCGTCGGCGGTCGGCAGCGGTTCGATGAGACGTACGATCGAGAAACCCGCCGCGACCACGTCGCTCAGTATCCGTTCGAGCGGGCGGTGATAGAACTGCACCTCGATCGGGTCGGGACCGAAGCCGGTCCAGCGGTCACGAACGAGCCGCACCGCGTGATAGTCGGCTTCCGGGTCGATGGTGAGGTACGGGTGGTGCGTCGAAAAGACGAGCCGCCCGCGGGGGCGCAGGATGCGCGCGAACTCGGCGAGCGCGTTCGTCCACGATGCAAGATAGTGCAAGGTCATCGAGGAGAAGATCGTATCGAAACTGGCGTTCTCGAAGGGCAGCGGTTGGGCCAGATCGGCTTGGAGGACGCGGCCGCGGTCACCGAGCCGCTCGCGCGCCAGCGCGACCATCGCCGGGCTGGCGTCGACGGCGGTCACTTGCGCGCCGTTCCCGACCAGCCACGCGGCGTGCTCGCCGGCTGCGCAGCCGGCATCGAGCACGGCCAGCCCGCGCGGGTCACCGACCGCGCCACGCATCGCCGGCCGTTCGTACTCGGCGTTACAGACGTTCCCGGCGCTCACCGACGCGTAGACCCGGGCGAGCTTCGGATCGGTGTAGAGGTCGTTCTCGAGGGACATACCTCGCGGCCCTCCGGTCCGCTGGTCTATGAATTGGTCCCGCTCGTCACCGGACGGTTGACCCGCTCGGCCGCCGCGCGGTATGAGGGGACTATGACCTTTCGGCGTCCGGTGGCATGGTTCTGGCTTTTCGTCATTTTTACGGCGATCGGGATCTTCTTCTCGCTTCACGCGTATCTCAGCGATGGATCGGGTGCATCGCTTTCACAGCACTTCTATTACGAAATGACCGGCGCGTACGCCGCGATGGTGTGGGTGCCCGCGATTGCGTGGCTCACGCGCGCCGCTCCGTTTACGCGCGCGACGATCGCTCGCGCCCTGGCAGCCAACCTGGCCGGCGCCGCGATTTACACGCTGCTGCACAGCAGCGTCGAGTTGCTGCTCCGCTTTCCTCTCCAGGCCATGGTCGGCTTGCACCACTCCCTCGCCGTCATGGCGCGGACAACGTACATCTCCGAGGCGCCGAGCGATCTGGTCTACTATTGCTTCATCGCCGTACCGCTCTATCTCATCGGGCATGCGCTCGCGGCGCGCGACCTCGAGGCCAAGCTTGCGAAGGCGCAGCTCGAGAACTTGCGTCTGCAGCTGCAGCCGCACTTTCTCTTCAACACGCTCAACGCGATCTCGGCGGTGATGTACGAGGACGTGGTCAAAGCCGACCGGATGCTGGCGCAGCTGAGCGATTTCATGCGCTTGGTTCTCGCCTCCGGCGGCGTCGAGGAGATTCCGCTCGATGAGGAGCTGCGGATGGAACGGATGTACGTCGATATCATGAAGACCCGGCTGGAACGGAATCTGGCGCTGGAGGTCGCCGTGGCGGATGACGCGCGCGGCATGAGCGTTCCGTTCATGCTGCTGCAGCCGCTGCTCGAGAACAGCATACGCCACGGCATGGGCTCGGCGCGCGTTGCGCTTGCGCTCGGCATCGGCGTCGTCCGCCGCAACGGCTCGACGGTGATCGAGGTGAGCGATAACGGCATCGGCTTCGACCCCTTGGCGCCGCGCGGCATCGGCCTTACCAACGTCGCCGCGCGCTTGCAGCACCTGTACGGTACGGACGCGTCGCTCGCGATTCGCGCACGCGACGGCGGCGGCACGCTGGTTACGTTGAACCTGCCCGCACGCGAGACGAGCGGCGCATGAGCTTGACGGTCATGATCGCCGACGACGAGACGCCGGCGCGGCGCAAGCTGGCGCGCTTCCTCAGTGAACACGAGGACGTGCAACTGGTCGCCGAGGCCGCCAACGGTATCGACGCGGTCGATCTCATCGCGATGACCAAACCGCAACTCGTCTTCCTCGACATCCACATGCCGGATCTGGACGGCTTGGGCGTCGCCGAGACGCTGGTTCGCAGCGATGCGCCCCCGTCGATCGTCTTCGTGACGGCGTACGATCACTATGCGGTCAAGGCGTTCGAGGTCAGCGCTCTCGATTATCTGCTCAAACCCTACGATCGCGAGCGTTTCGAGCGAGCGTTGGCCAAAGCGCGGTCTTCGTTCGAGACCAAACCCGATAATGAGAAACTCGCCGATATGCTGGCGCACATCCGCAACGAGGAGCGCTACGTACGCCGGCTGCTGATACCCAACGACGGCCGCTCGTTCTTCGTCGCCACGCGTGAGATCGCGCGGCTCGAGGCCGACGGAAATAACGTCGCCGTGCACACGCCGCGCGGGGCGCATAGCTTGCGCGCGACGCTGGAGTCGCTCGAAGGCCGGCTCGATCCGGCGCACTTCGCGCGCGTGCATCGCGCCCACGTCGTCAACATCGACGAGATCGCGGAGATCCATCCCTGGTTCCACGGTGATTACAAGATTCTCATGCGCGACGGCACCGAGATCGCTTGGAGCCGCCGCTACGCATCGCAACGGCCCGACCTGCTCAAGTAAAGGAATTACCAACGTGACCAAACGCATCGCGTGGCTTGCGGCCGCGGTCGTTTTCTTCGTGCACGCGCTCGGCAACGCGCACTACGGATTCTTCCGCGACGAACTCTATTTCATCATCTGCGGCTTCCACCCGCAGTGGGGCTACGTCGATCAGCCACCGGTCGTGCCGTTGTTGGCGGCGTTCACGCAACTCGGTGGACACTCGCTCTTTTTGCTTCGCCTCGTGCCGGCGCTCTGCGCCGCGGCCGGCGTGTACGTGACGTGCCTGCTCGTGTTGGAATTCGGCGGCGGCGTCTTCGCGCAGGTGATGGCGTCGCTGGCGTTTCTCTTCGCGGGCGTCCTGTTGAGCTTCGGTGAAAAGGTCGGTCCCGACGAGATCGGATTGTGGGCCTGGCCGCTGATCGCGCTGCTGGTCGCGCGCATCGTCCGCGGCGGTGATCCACGGCTCTGGCTCGCTGCCGGATTCGTCGGCGGCGTCGCGATCGAGAGCAAGTACGCGGTGCTGTTCTTCCTCGCCGCGCTGTTCATCGGGCTGCTCTTCACGCCGCAGCGCCGCGTGCTCGCCGACCGGTGGTTCGTCGTCGGCGCGGCGCTGATGCTGCTGATCGCGCTGCCGAACTTTCTCTGGCAGGCGCATTACGACTTTCCGATGTGGCAGCTGCTGCGCAACGGTCAAAACGGTAAGAACGTGATCGTCGGGCCGCTGGTCTATCTGCTCCAGGAAATCCTGATCACGAATGTGTTTCTGTTTCCGGTGTGGGTGATCGGGCTCTACTGGCTTTTGCGCAACAGCGCGTATCGTTTCTTGGGCTACGCCTACGTGATCCTCATCGCGGAGATGATGCTCTTTCACGGCAAGCACTACTACCCGGCCGACGTCTATCCGATCCTGATCGCGGCGGGGGGCGTGCAGCTCGAGGCCTGGACGCGCACGGTATGGCCGGCGCGTGCCGCGATGCTCGTGTACACGCTCGTGCTCGGCCCGGTCTTCGTTCCGTTCTCGCTGCCGATTCTCTCGGAACCGTCGTTCGTTGCTTACCAATCGCGGATCGACGCGCTATTCCACACCTCGAACCGCGTGCTGGCGACCGAGTACAATCGCGAGACCTCGGTGCTGCCGGGCGATTGGGCAGATATGCACGGCTGGCCCGAGATGGCCGCGACCGTGAAGCGGGTCTACGATTCGCTTCCGCCGGGCGATCGCGCCGTCGCCGTCGTCTTCGCCGGCAACTACGGCGAAGCCGCGGCGGTGCAATTCTTCGCGCCGGGCATTCCGGTGATCAGTACGCACAACCAGTATTGGCTGTGGGGACCCGGCGCGTACGACGGCCGCGTGATGGTCCAAGTGAACGGAACGTGCTGGGCCAAGGAGCACTACTTCGCGTCGCGCACGATCGCGGCCGCGATCGATTCGCGATGGGCGATCGCCTACGAGAATCACATTCCGGTCAACATCTGCCGCGGTTTGAAGATCCCGGTCGCGCAGCTCTGGGCCGAGTCGAAGAATTATGAGTGACGGACCTTGTCATCCTGAGCGTAGGCGCGAAGCGCCGGAGTCGAACCTCGTCATCCTGAGCGTAGGCGCGAAGCGCCGGAGTCGAACCTCGTCATCCTGAGCGTAGGCGCGAAGCGCCGGAGTCGAAGGACGACAAAGCGAGTATCTCGATCAGTTTCGGGTAGACGAGATCGGTGCGGGCGAGCGGGTTATCGGGATCGATGATGTCGTGATTCTCGGGGAGATTCGTCAGCTCGAGGTAGTCGATGCCGTCGGCGCGCCGCGCTCTCCAGCGCGTCACCGTCTCCAAGGTTTCGGCGTTGTTCACCGCCGGGTCGGCCGCGTTCACGATGGTTGCGATGCGGGCCGCGACCGGCGGCATCGTGCGCGCCGCCGTATACACCGCGTTGCCGATGCGCAAGGTTTGCATCAACGCGTGGGTCGCAAAGCGCGGATATGCCGTGGCCGGCCGCTGCGCGGCTTTGATCCGCGGATCCCACCAGAGAAAAACATTCGGCAGATGCAGCAGGAGCGTCGTGAGCAGATCGGTTATCGTCCGCGAGAATTCCAGCAGTCCGAAGTCCGGCGCGACCGGCACGCTAGTCGTAACGTCGGCGCGATATTGCGCAAGATGCGCGCAGAGCAGACCGCCCATCGAGATGCCGAGCACTGCAACGCGCTCGCCGAGCCCGGCGGCAGCGTCGACGGCACCGTACGTGCTCTCCAGCAGCATTTCGGCGGTCAACCCGGCGATCGAATTGGTCATGCGATCCGCGTATCCGTGGAACGGCATGCGCGGTACGAACACGTTCGCGCCCAAGGCGTGGACCTGCGGAGCGAATTCGACGAACTGACCCGGGTGATTGGTGAGGCCGTGCAAGAGCACGACGCACCACGGCGTACGGCTTCCGCCTTCGAGCAACACCGTGCGCGCGGTCGGTGCAATCGATGCGTCATCCAACGCCATGATCGCGTGCGCGCGCGAGCGGCCCTCATCGTAGGACGCAGCGGGCGAACTAGCGGGAGGCAGGAGTATGCCGCGCACAGCCGATGACGTGATCGTCGACCAGACCGGTCGCCTGCATGAACGCGTACATGATCGTCGGCCCGACGAATCGGAAGCCGCGCGCGATCAGGTCCTTGCTGAGCGCACGCGATTCGTCGCTCTCGGCGGGAAGATCCTCGAGCCGTTTCACGCGGTGGTCGATCGGCTTTCCGCCGACGAAACGCCACACGTAGGCATCGAACGACCCGAACTCCTTCTGAATTTTCAGAAACGCCTTGGCGTTGCTCACCGTCGACGCGACCTTGGCGCGATTGCGCACGATACCGGGATCGGTAAGAACTTTCTCGATCCGCGCCGGCGTCATTCGGGCCACGCGCGCCGGGTCGAAATCGTAGAAGACCTCGCGATAGCGATCGCGTTTGCGCAGGATCGTCTCCCAGCTCAGACCCGCCTGCGCGCCTTCGAGGGTAAGGAATTCGAAGAACGTCCGGTCGTCATGCACCGGACGTCCCCACTCCGTGTCGTGATAGGCGATCGAGAGTTCCGTCGTCGCCCACGAACAGCGTTTGCTCATCGGACTGCGTTCAATTCACGCGAGGCTGCGCAGGTGCGAGGCCTTCGACCTCCTCGAGCGCGACCGTGCTCTTGTTGCGTCCGTACGAAAAATAAAAGATGAGCCCGATGACGAGCCAGGTCAAAAACGCGAGCCACACCAGCGGGAAGAACCCCCACACCAGCGGGTTGCCGACCTTCAGGAAATAGATCAAGACGAGCGCCGAGAGAGCCGAGAATACCGGAATGAGGTACGGCCCGAAGGGCAGCGTGAACGCGCCGGTCAGATTGGGATGACGCTTGCGCAGCACGGGCACGGCAACGGCCACCAGCACGAACGCCGTGAGCGTGCCCATGTTGGTGGCAGACCCCAGGATGCTGATCGGAAAGAACGCGCCTGCCGCCGCGATGAGCACGCCGAAAAAGATCTGCGAAAAGACCGGCGTCCGCCACACCGGATGCAGTTTCGTGAAGCTGGGCGGAATGAGCCCATCGCGTGACATCGCGTAAAAGATTCGCGTTTGGCCGTACATCATGACGAGCAGCACCGTCGTCAACCCGGCGATCGCACCGAACGAGATGATGACACCCGCCCATGCGAGGCCGACGGAATCGGCCGCGAATGCGACCGGGAAGGCGACGTTGAGCGTATAGAACGGCACCATACCGTCGAGAATCGCCGCGACGACGATGTACAGAACCGTGCAGATCACCAGGCTCATGATGATGCCGAACGGCAGATCCCGGGCCGGGTTGCGCGCTTCTTCGGCCGTCGTCGACACCGCGTCGAAGCCGATGTAGGCGAAGAACATGAACGCCGCACCGCCCAACGTGCCGGCCCAGCCGAACGGAAAGTAACCGCCAAGCCCGCTTTGCGGTCCCGGCGGCAGATGGTAGTTTGCCGGGTTGATGTGCTGCACGCCGATCACGATGAAGAACAGCACGACGAGAACCTTGATCGTCACGATCACCGCGTTGACGGTACCGGATTCCTTCGTGCCGCGAACCAGCAGCGCGGTGATCAGCAAGATGATCGCGGCGGCCGGCAGATTCGCGATCCCAGGCATAGCGTCCCAATGGCTGTGCTGCCACATCTGCGGGATGTTCAGGTTGAAGAGCGTGTGCAAAATGAACGTGAAATAGCCCGACCAGCCGACGCTGACGGTGGCCGCGCCGAGCGCGTACTCGAAAACCAACCCCCAGCCGACGATCCAGGCGAGAAACTCACCCATCGTCGCGTACGTGTACGTGTACGCGCTGCCGGAGATCGGGATCTTGCTCGACACCTCGGCATAACACAATGCGGCAAGTGCGCTCACGATGCCGGCGAGCACGAACGAGATCGTGAGCGAGGGGCCGGCGCGCGTCGCGGATGCCACGCCGGTCAAGACGAAGATTCCGGTGCCGATGATCGCGCCGATTCCCATTGCCGTCAGCGCCCACGGTCCAAGCGAGCGTTTCAGCCCGTGTTCGTGGTCGGAACCTTCCGCGAGAATTCGGGCGAGCGGCTTGACCCGCATCAGCCGAGGGTCTTCAGCGAGGATTCGAACGACTTCAAAAACTCCGCGACGTCGTCGCTGCTGAAGATCAGCGGCGGCTGGATGCGCAGCACGTTGCCGAACCGCCCGCCTTTGCCGATCAGCACGCCGCGCTCGCGCATCGCTTCGAGCATGCGATTCGTCGCGACCGCGTCGTAGGCTTTGCTCTTGGCGTCCTTGACCAGCTCGACGCCGATCATCAACCCGCGCCCGCGCACCTCCCCGATGATCGGGAAGCGCTTCTGAAGATCGCGCAGTCCCGCCAGCAGCGCGTCGCCCTGACGCTTGGCGTTGGCGACGAGATGTTTCTTCTCGATCATCTCGAGCGTCACGCTCGCGGCGCGCGTCGAGAGCGGATTGCCGCCGAACGTGTTGATGTGCGGCCCTTTGAACGCATCCGCCAACTCCGGGCGCGTGATCGTGATGCCGATCGGCAACCCGCTGGCCAGGCCCTTCGCCGACGTGATGATGTCCGGCACGACGCCGTAACTCGACACCATGCCGAAGATCCCGTCACCCAAACGCCCCCATCCGGCCTGTACTTCGTCGGCGATCAGCAGCGTGCCGAACGGTTCGAGCGTCTCTTTGAGCACTTTGTAATATTCGGGCGGCGGCGTGACGATGCCCGCGACCCCTTCGATCGTTTCGGTGATCATCGCCGCCGGTGCACCGTTCGTCGCCGTTTCGATCACGCGCTTCGCCGAGCGGGCGCAGGCGATCTCGCACGAAGGATAGGTTAGGTTGAGCGGACAGCGATAGCAGTACGGATTCGGTACGAACGCAACGTGCGGCATTTGGGGACCGTAGTTGCGCCAATTCGAGAGCCCGGTCAGCGCGACCGTAAAGACGGTACGTCCGTGATAGGCGTGTTCGAGCGCGAGAAAGTCCGCCGAGTTCTTCGCCGTTCGGGCGACCAGTGCCGCGGTTTCGTTCGCTTCCGAACCGGAGTTGCTCACGAACGATTTGGTCATGCCCGGCGGCGCGATCGCGGCGATCTTCTCGGCGAAATCGAGTTGCTGCTCGGTGAGATAGAGCGTCGAGGCGTGAATCAACTTCTTCGCCTGATCGGCAACGGCTTGCGCCACTTCGGTATCGCCGTAGCCGAGCGTATTGGTCGCAATCCCGGCAAAGGCGTCGAGATATTCGCGCCCGCGGTCGTCGCGCAGATGCGTTCCCTCGCCGTCCACCAGCGTGAGCGGTTCCTCGTAATACGTCTGCTGGGCGGCGAAGAGATGCGCCTTGGCGCGCTCCGCGTTAGACTTTTTGGTAGCCGTATCCATGCTGTTCCACCTCGTGCGAGCTCTCGCCGTCAGTTATCGCATCGTATTCCGCTTCGGAAAGCACGGAAGCCTCCGTGCGCATCAACAGCCAGTACGCGACGAGGCCGCCGAGCAAGCTGAAGATCCAGCCGCCGCTCCACAGAAAGTGCAGCGGCGGCACGAAAAATCCGAGCAGCGCCAGCCCCCAGCCGACGAGAACCGCGACCAGAGCGCGCGGGTTGATGCCGCCGGCATACGAGTAGCGGCCGCCGGGCGTGTAGAGTTGCGCCAGATCGAGCCGCGCTTTGCGAACCAACCAATAATCGGCGATCGCAATTCCATCGAACGAGCCGAGCATCGCGCCGTAGGTCCCCAGCCACGTGAAAATATACGTGGCGAAGGTCGAGAGCACGTACCACGGCTGCATCGCCAGGCTCAGGATGCCGGTCAGCACCGCGCCGGTCGCAAAGCCGATGCGCTGCGGCCAGAGATTCTGGAACGCGCGCGCGGGCGCCATCACGTTCGCGCCGACGTTGATCGTCACCGACGAGAGGATGACCAAGATGCCGGCGACGATCACCACCGGCGTCGGGAAGGTCACGATCAATTCGACCGGGTTCCACAGTGCTTTCCCGAAGAGCAGCACGGTCGTCGACGTTACCGCGATGCCCACGAAGGAAAATGCCGCCATCGTGATCGGCATCGAGAGCGCCTGCCCGAGCATCTGACCGCGCTGCGTGCGCGCGTACCGCGTGTAGTCGGGGATGTTGAGCGCAAGCGTCGCCCAAAACGCGATTACACCGACGACCGAGGGATAGAACGCGGCCCAAAATGCGGCACCGTGGATCGTGGCCGGCGCGGCGAGCATCGGCCCGAAGCCTCCTTCGCGCCGAAGCGCCCAGACCAGCAGCGCGATCGCGCCGAGCGCCAGCGCCGGTGCGGAGAGCTGCGCAAGACGCCCGATCGCTTGCGGCCCACGCATCGCGATCAGCACATTGATCGCCCAGAAGATCGCGAACGCGAGCGCCAGATGCGCGCCGATGCCGCTCCACGGCGGCACGATACGGGAGAGAATCGCGTCGAGCGCCTCGCCGCCGAACCACGAGTTGATGCCGAACCAGCCGGCGGCGATCACCGCGCGGGCAAGCGCGGGCAGATGTGCGCCGCGCGTTCCGAACCAGAGCCGCGCAAACACCGGGTAGGGAATGCCGAACTTCGTACCGGCGTGCGAGACGAGCAAAATCGCGCTCATGACGATCGTCGAGCCGGTCAAGATCGTGAGCACCGACTCCCACCAATTCATGCCGAGCGCGATCATCCCGCTGGCCAGCGAGTACGTCGGCAAACACAGACACATGCCGATCCACAGCGACGCGAACTTCGTTCCCGGCCACGAGTGTTCGGCCAGCGTACACGGACGCAGATCCTCGTTCCACATCGTGTGGTTACGTTCGAGCTGCGCCTGCGCCGCAGGCGTGAGCACCACGACGTCGCCGTCGCGTTCTTGCGTGAACGGCACTAGCGGCCCCTAACGCAGGGCACTACTCGGCCACCAGCGCTTCGTAGCTATCGGGACGGCGGTCGCGGAAAAATTGCCAGGTGTTGCGCACCGTCCGGATCACCTCCCGATCCATGACGCCGATCACGACCTCGTCGCGGTCGCGGCTCCCCATCGCAACGAATTCACCGCGCGGATCGACCAGATACGACTGCCCGTAGAACTCGCCCATGTTCCAGGGCGCCTCGACGCCGACGCGGTTGATCGCGCCGACGTAATATCCATTTGCCACCGCGTGCGCGGGCTGCTCGAGCTTCCAAAGATACTCGGAGAGGCCGGCCACCGTCGCCGACGGATTGAAGACGATCTCCGCACCGCCCAACCCGAGCGCGCGCGCGCCTTCCGGAAAATGCCGGTCGTAACAGATGTAGACGCCGACCTTCGCAAAGGCCGTCTCGAAGACCGGATAGCCGAGATTTCCCGGCCTGAAATAATATTTCTCCCAAAACCCGCAGCCCGCCGGTCCCGCCTGCACCTGCGGGATGTGATGCTTGCGGTATTTACCAAGATATTCACCGCCTGCGTCGATCACCGCCGCCGTGTTGTAGTAGACGCCGGAGAATTCTTCTTCGTAGATCGGTACGACCAGCACGATACCCAATTCCCTAGCGAGGGCGCACATGAGCTGCGTCGTGGGCCCGTCGGGAATGGGTTCGACGGCATCGTACCACTTCGTCGTCTGCTCGGTACAAAAGTACGGACCGTAAAAGATCTCTTGCAGGCAGACGATCTGCGCGCCGCGCTGCTTGGCCTCGCGGATCAGGCGCACGTGTTTGTCGATCGCTGCCTTCTTGTGCCGCTCGACCGGCTCGCTGCCGTCGACATCGTTACGAGCCTGAATCAGACCGATCGTAATTCTCGAATCCACGAACGCTCCTTACACCGCCACCGGATAGAATTTTTCGCTCGGTACGAATCTTCCGTGGCCCTTGCGGCCGGTAAATTCGTCGTTTTGCGCGACCTTGAGCCCGCGCGAGAACACGTAGCGCGGACGGCCCTTCACCCGCATGCCCTCGAAGACGCTGTTGTCGACCTTCATGTGATGGGTCTTGGCCGAGATCGTGCGCTCGGCGCTCGGATCCCACACCACGACGTCGGCGTCGCTGCCCACCGCGATCGCACCCTTGCGCGGGAAGAGCCCGAAGAGCTTGGCGGGATTGGTCGAGCCGAGCGCGACGAACTGATTCGGGCTGATCACGCCGCCGTTGACGCCGACATGATAGAGGATTGCGAGACGGTCCTCGATCGTCGGCGCGCCGTTGGGAATCTTCGAGAAGTCGTGACGGCCGAGGTCCTTTTGACCGCAGAGGTTGAAGCTGCAGTGGTCGGAGCCGAAGGCATGCAACTCGAGGTTCTTGAGCTTGCGCAGCAATACGCTTTGATTCCACTTATCGCGAATCGGCGGCGAGAGCACGTACTTCGCGCCCTCGAAATCCGGACGCAAATAATCCTCGGTGTCGCATACGAGGTATTGCGGACACGTCTCGCCGTAGATCGGCAGGCCGCGCTTGCGCCCGTCGCTAATCATGTCGGCCGCCATGGCGCTCGAGACGTGAACGACGTAGAGCGGCGCGCCGGCGATCTCGGCCAAGCGAATCGCGCGATGCGTCGCCTCGCCTTCGCATTCGACCGGGCGGGTGCGCGCGTGCCAGACCGGATCGGTCTTGCCTTCGGCCAACGCCTGCTTCGTGATCACCTCGATCACATCGCCGTTCTCGGCGTGCACCTGTACGAGGCCGCCGGCATCACGGCAGGCTTGCAACGTTTTGAAGATCGTCTCGTCGTCGACGTAGAGCACGTGCTTGTACGCCATGAACACCTTGAACGAGTTCACGCCCTGCTCGTTGATGATTTTGGAAATCTCGTTCATCGTCTCGTCTCGGCCGTCCGCGATCGTGAGATGAAACGCGTAGTCGCCGCACGCCTTGCCGCCGGCCTTGCCATGCCACGTCTTCAGAGCATTGTGGAGCGAATCGCCGCGGGTATGCAGCGCGAAATCGACGACCGTCGTCGTCCCGCCCAGCAGTGCCGCGCGCGTGCCGCTCTCGAAATCGTCGGCCGTGATCGTTCCGCCGAACGGCATGTCGAGATGCGTGTGCGGATCGACGCCGCCCGGAAAAACGTAGGCGCCGCTCGCGTCGATCACCTCATGACCGCCGCTCGGGATCGATTCGGCGAGCATGGTGATGCGCTCGCCCTCGATGAGGACGTCCGCACGCTGCGTATCGGTGGCGGTTACGACGGTACCGCCGCGGATGACCGTTCCCAAAGATTCTCCTTCGTCCTTCGTCCTTCGACAAGCTCAGGATGACAACAGCTCAGGATGACAACAGCTCAGGATGACGACAGCTCAGGATGACAAAGCGGCGCCGATCTTGCTGCTGCGTTCCTTCCAGGTTTCCGGCGGGAGGCCGTTTTCGACGCGCACCATCGTAATGCACTCGTCGACCGGGCAGACCATCATGCAGAGGTTACAGCCGACGCAGTGATCTTGATCGACGGTGAGGATCGCGGTGCCGTCGACGACGGTGCGATCGATGCACTGGTGCGCTGCGTCCTCGCAGGCAATGTAGCATTTGCTGCAATGGATGCACGTGTCTTGATCGATCTGCGCAACGATCGCATAGTTGAGGTTGAGATTCTCCCAGGTCGTGATGCGGTTCTTGGCCGCGCCCACGAGCTGTTCGACGCTCGCGAGCCCGCGATCGTCGAGATAGGTGTTCAGCCCGTCGCAGAGCTGCTCGATGATGCGAAAGCCGTGGTGCATCACCGCCGTGCATACCTGCACGTTGCTCGCGCCGAGCAGCAAGAACTCGACCGCGTCCTGCCAGAACTCCACACCGCCGATCCCCGATATCGGCAGGTTCACTTGCGGATCACGGGCGCATTCGTTGACCATGTTGAGCGCGATCGGCTTGACCGCCGGCCCGCAATAGCCGCCGTGCGAACTCTTGCCGTCGACGTGAGGAACCGGATTCCAGGAATCGATATCGACGCCCATCAGACTGTTGATCGTGTTGATCATGCTGACCGCGTCGGCCCCGCCCGCCGCCGCCGCGCGCGCGGGCACGCGCACGTCGGTGATGTTGGGCGTCAGCTTGACGATCACCGGAACGCGCGCCACCTCTTTGACCCAGGCGGTCACCGCCTCGATCAGATCGGGATGCTGTCCGACGGCGGCACCCATGCCGCGTTCGCTCATCCCGTGCGGACAGCCGAAGTTGAGCTCGAAGCCGTCGATGTCTTCTTCTTGTGCCCGCTTGACCAGTTCGTGCCAAGCATGCTGCTCGCAGGCTTCCATCAGCGAAACGACGATCGCACGATCCGGGAAAGCCGTCTTGCACTGACGGATCTCACGCAGATTTTCATCCAACGGGCGATCGGTGATGAGCTCGATGTTGTTCATCGCGATCATCTTGTTCTGCTTGTAGTCGAGGCCGGCAAAGCGCGAGGTGACGTTGACGATCGGATCTCCGAGCGTCTTCCAGACCACGCCGCCCCAGCCGGCTTCGAACGCGCGCATCACCTGATACCCGCTGTTCGTCGGCGGCGCCGAGGCAAGCCAGAACGGATTCGGGCTTCGAATCCCGGCAAGCGTACTGCGCAGATCGGCCATCGCTACGCCGCCTTTTCGCGCAGGTAGCGATCGACGCTGCGCGCCGCGAGCTTCCCCTGTTCGGCGGCTTCGACCACCATCGCTTCGCGCACGCCCTTGGAATAGGTGCAGTCGCCTGCGGCAAAGACGCCGGCCCGCGTCGTGCGCAGCGCATCGTCGACGCGCACCACGCCGCCGTCGGTCTGGATGCCGAAGGCGCGCAGCGTCGCTTCCAAACGCGACTGACCGATCGCACTGATCACCACCGTCACCGGTTCGGTGAACTCGACGTCGTCGACCGTCGTCAGCCGTCCGGCTCGCAACTCGGTGCGCACGAACGTCACCGAATCGGCGCGTCCATTCGAACCGGTGATCCGTAACGGCGTACAGTAGAAGCGAAACTCGATGCCCTCCGCTTTGGCGAATTCGTATTCGAAATCGTACGCGGTCATGTGCTCCTCGCCGCGCCGGTAGAACATCGTCACGCGCTTCGCACCGAGCCGCTTGGCACAGGTAAGGGCGTCGATCGCGGTATTGCCGGCGCCGATCACCGCCACGTGATCGCCGAGCGCCTCGACCTCGCCTCCGAGCTTCGCGCGCTCGATGAAATCGAGCGCGTCCCACGCGAGCTCTTCACCCTCGATGCCGAGTGCAGGCACGCTGCCCATGCCGACGGCCAAAATCACCGCGTCGTACTCGGTCAACAGCGACTCGACCGCGACATCGGGACCGACACGCGTACCGCAGCGCACGTGCACGCCCAACTCCACGATTTGCTGTGCCTCCCACAGCGCAACCTCGTTCGAGAGACGAAACGGCACGATGCCGAACGTATTGAGGCCGCCCAGCATTTCGCGCGCCTCGAAGATCGTGACCGCATGCCCAGCGAGCCGCAGATCGCGTGCGGCCGAGAGGCCGGCCGGGCCGCCGCCGACGATCGCCACGTGCTTGCCCGTCGGCTCGCCCGGCGTGAAGAGCTGCTCGCCGCTGCGCATCAGCACATCGAGGGCGTAGCGTTGCAGATCGCCGATGCGGATCGGCGAATCGTCTTTCGTATACACGCATGCGCCCTCGCAGAGCTCGCTGGTCGGGCAAACGCGGGCGCAGCTCGCGCCCATCGGATTCGCGCTGAGAATATCGCGCGCGCTGCCGCGCAGGTTTCCCTGCGCGATCTTGGCGATGAACGAGGCGACGTCGATGTGCGTCGGGCACGCGTTCATGCACGGCGCATCGTAACAATAGAGGCAGCGGTTCGCTTCGAGCTTGACCTCCAAGTCGGTGAGCGGTTTGTGGATCGAGGCGCCGAGATCGTGCATCTGCTGCAGGTCACTTGTGCGTGGGGAAGCCGAGGTTGAGGCCGGCGTTGCTCTCGTCCCAACGCGCGGTCACGACCTTGCCGCGCGTATAGAAGCGGAAGCCGTCTTCGCCGTAGATGTGCAGATCGCCGAAGAGCGAAGCTTTCCATCCGCCGAAGCTGTAGTAGCCGACCGGCACGGGGATTGGCACATTGACGCCGACCATACCGACCTGAACCTCACGTTGAAATTTGTGCGCCGCCCCGCCGTCACGCGTAAAAATCGAGGTGCCGTTGCCGAACGGGTTGCGGTTGATCAACTCGAGCGCTTCGTCCAAATTCTGCGCGCGCACGTTGACCAGCACCGGCCCGAAGATCTCGTCGGTGTAGATCGTCATCTCGGGCGTGACGCGATCGAAGAGCGTTGGCCCAATCCAGAAGCCGTCCTCGCAGCCGCTCACCCGCAGCGCGCGTCCGTCTTCGACCAAACTCGCGCCGGCACGATCGCCCTGCGCGATGTAGTCGACGATTCGCTCGCGCGCTTGTTCGTTGACGACCGGCCCCATGTCGTTGCTCGCGTCTTCGCCCGGTCCCACTTTCAGTCGCGCGATGCGTTCGCGAATCTTCGGCAAGAGCGCTTCGTGCGCGTCGCCGACGGTGACGCTGGCCGAGATCGCCATGCAGCGCTGGCCGGCCGAGCCGTACGCAGCGGAGACCAGTGCATCCGCAGCCGCGTCCATATCGGCGTCCGGCATCACGACGAGATGATTCTTCGCTCCGCCCAGCGCCTGCACGCGCTTGCCGTTCGCGGCGGCCGTCGTATAGACGTAGCGCGCGATCGGCGTGCTGCCGACGAAGCTGACGGCGGCGATCTGCGGATGCGCGAGGATCGCGTCGACCGCGACCTTGTCGCCGTGCACGACGTTGAACACGCCGTTGGGCAGGCCGGCTTGCGTCCACAGCTCCGCGACCAGATTTGCCGCGGAGGGATCGCGCTCGGAGGGTTTGAGCACGAAGGCGTTGCCGCAGGCGATCGCAATCGCAAACATCCACGCCGGCACCATCATCGGGAAGTTGAACGGCGTGATGCCGGCGCACACGCCGAGCGGCTGACGGATCGAATACGTATCGACGTTGCGCGAAACGCTTTCGCTGAATTCGCCCTTCGTCATCTGGGTGAGCGCGCAGGCGTAATCCACGACCTCGAGTGCGCGCGCGACTTCGCCCGCGGCGTCGGTGACGATCTTGCCGTGCTCGGAGGAGACGATCTGCGCGAAGCGCTGCGTGTTCGCACGAAGGAGTTCGCGGAACGCAAAGAGCGTTTCGGCGCGTTTGCCGAGCGGAGTGTCGCGCCAGCCCGGGAACGCGGCCACGGCGGCATGCACCGCGCGGTCGACGAGCGCCGCATCCGCAAAGGCGACGCGAGCCTGCACGCGGCCGCGAGCCGGATCGAAGACGTCGCCGTAGCGAGCCGCCGGCGCGTCGACCGGGGCGCCGTCGATGTAGTGATGGATTACGCGAGTGGCGGTTGAAGCGACCATCTGAAGGAATTATCGGGCGTGGAGAGCGTACCCCGCTAGCATTTACCAAGCGATCTGGTAAGTATATCAAGCAATTCGGGGAGGACCCGGCTCGCGACATCGCGATGGCGGAGCGGCTCGATGATGTCGTGGGAGGGCGGAATTCCGCGCAGCACGACGTGCTCGAGCCTTCCGGTTTTCGGCGCGCGCAGCCGAGCTCGCAAACGGCGGACGGCGCGGTTGTTCACGCCGGTTTCCGCGGCATTCGTCACCAGAATCAGTTCGTGCGCCGCGAACGCTTCATCGGCGTGCGCAAAGACCTCGCCGGCCACCCGGAGCGATTCTGCGATCGCGTGCGACGCATAGCGCGGATAGCCGTGCTCGGGCTGCTGGCGCTCGCGCACCAGCGGGTTCCACCAGGCGAAAATATTGGGCAATTTCAGTAAAATCTCGGCGAACGGCGCGGTGAGGATCGTCGGCAGCCACCACATGCCGAAAAAGGGGGCGATGGCGACGGCGCGATCGACCGGATAGCGCTGCGCAACCCAGGTCGCCAGTAGACCGCCGAGCGAAAAGCCGGCGACGACGACGCGCTCGCCCAAACCTTGCGCGAGTTCGGCGCTTTCGCGCGCAATGTCCCGCAGGTCGTCGGCTTTCAGTCGCGCGAGCGCGGGGCTCAAGCGATCGCGATGTCCGTGGCGAGGCAGGCGCGGCACGATGACGTTTGCGCCGCGCGCATACAATTCGTCGGCGAAACGCGTAAATTGCGTCGGACTTGCCGAGAGCCCGTGAAAGAGCACGACCGCCAGCGGCCGCACCTCGTCATAGAGCAGGAGCTTCGTACGCCCTGCATCGCTCACGCGATCGTGGTCGCGGGAGCGCAATCGTTCGATTGCCTCGAGTGTCGGAGCGGATATCCGGTGCATTGCAGAAAAGTGTACCACTATCATGCGCACCAATTCCGAGGCAACGCAATCGTACGTCGATCTCGACGAGAAATACGGCGCTCAAAACTACAGCCCGCTCGACTTGGTGGTCGAGCACGCCGAGGGCGTGTGGCTGTACGACGTCGACGGGAAGCGCTACCTCGATTGTATCAGCGCGTATTCGGCCGTGAACCAAGGTCACTGCCATCCGCGAATCTACGCTGCCGTGGTTGCGCAGGCGTCGAAACTCTCCTTGACCTCACGCGCCTTGCGCAACGCGCGCATGGGACGCTTTTTGAAGAAGCTCACCGCCTTGACCGGCTTCGATCGCGCGCTGCTGATGAATACCGGCGTCGAAGCCGTCGAAACGGCGATCAAACTCGCGCGCCGTTGGGGCTACGAGCAGAAGGGCATCCCCGACGACGCTGCCGAGGTCATCGTTTTCGCTAACAATTTTCACGGCCGCACGATGACCGCGATCAGCGCCAGCACCAATCCCGGCTACCGCCGGCACTTCGGGCCGTTTACGCCGGGATTCGTATTCGTGGAGTACGGCAACGCCGAAGCGCTCGAACGCGCGATCACCCCGAATACGTGCGCGATTCTCATCGAACCGATCCAAGGGGAGGGCGGCGTCATCGTTCCGCGCGAGGGCTTTCTCAAGCGCGCGTGGGCCCTCTGCCGCGAGCACAAGGTGCTCTTTGCCGCCGACGAGATTCAAACCGGCCTGGGTCGCACCGGCGATCTGTTCGCCTGCGACTTCGACAATATCAAACCCGACTTGCTCATTCTCGGGAAGGCGCTCGGCGGCGGCTACTATCCGATCTCGGCGGTGCTCGCGAACAAAACGATCATGTCGCTGTTCAGACCCGGCGATCACGGCAGCACGTTCGGCGGCAATCCGCTGGCGTGCGCAATCGGCGAAGCCGCGCTCGACGTCATCGTCGACGAAAAGCTCGCTTCGCGCGCACGCTATGCCGGCGCGAAGGTGCTGCAAGGGATTCGCGCCGCCGCCTCTCCGGCGATCAAGGAGGTGCGCGGGCGCGGCCTGCTGATCGGAATCGAGCTCACGATACCGGCGAAGAAATTGGTCGAAGCGCTGCTCGAGCGCGGCATCGCAGCCAAGGATACGCAGGAGAACGTGCTGCGCATCGCACCGCCGCTGGTGATCGACGACGCCGCGATCGATTTCTTGCTCACCAACTACCGCGAAGCAGTCCGCACGGTGTAAGGCACATGGCTGATCCGCGCGCATCGTTTCGTTGGGCCGTTCCGGAGAGCTTCAACTTTGCGCGGGACGTGATCGACCGGCTCGCACTCGGGAACCGGCCGGGGCTGCTCTTCATCTCTGCCGAAGGTGCGAAACGCTGGTATTCCTTCGCGGAAATCGCGGAGCAATCGCAGCGTTACGCCGCCGCACTGCTCGATCGCGGCGTCGAGCGCGGCGGACGCGTGATCGTGGCGCTGCCCAAGATTCCGCAATGGATCTTCACGATGCTCGCGCTCGACCGGCTCGGTGCCGTTTCCATTCCCGGGCCGGAGCAACTGCGCGCAAAAGATTGGACGTTTCGCGCCAATCACGCCGAGGCCGTCGCCATGATCGGCGACGCGGCGAATCTCACCGAACTACAGGGCGCGCGCGACGCGGCGGCGACGGTGCGAACCGGATTCGTCGTGCGCGGCGCGGTCGACGGATGGCTCGATCTCGACGCGCTTGCTGCCGGGTCGAAACCCTTTGCCGGCGTGGAAACGCGCGCCGATGAGTGGGCCTACATCGTCTACACCAGCGGAACGACCAAGGATCCCAAGGGTGTCATTCACGATCACGCGTACACCTATGCCAAGCGCATGCAGGCGCAGTTCTGGCTCGATTGCACGCCGGCGGATCTGGTGTGGTGCACCGCCTCGACCGGTTGGGCGAAGTCGCTATGGAACGTGCTGCTCGGGCCGTGGTCGCACGGCAGTACGATCGTGTTGCACGAAGGAGCATTCGATCCGCCGGTGCGGATGGATCTTCTGCAGTCGCTCGACGTGACGATCCTCTGTCAGGCGCCGACCGAATACCGCCTCGAAGCAAAGCTCGCCGATCTGGGCTCGCGATGGAAGCTGCCGAAACTGCGTCACTGCGTGAGCGCCGGCGAACCGCTCAACCCCGAAGTGATCGCGCGCTGGAAGGATGCATTTGGTCTGGAGATTCTCGACGGCTACGGTCAGACCGAGAACACGCTTCTGGTCGCCAATCTGTACGGCGATCGCGTGCGTCCCGGATCGATGGGCCGTCCGACGCCCGGTCACGACGTGACGGTGATCGACGAAGACGGCCGCGAATGTAAAACGGACGAGACCGGCGACATCGCGCTGCGCGGCACACCGCCCTCGCTTTTCAAAGGCTATCTGAAGAATCCCGAAGAGACCGCGAAGTGCTATCGCAACGGATTCTATCTGACCGGCGATCGCGCATACGTCGACGACGACGGTTATTTCTGGTTCGTCGGACGTGCCGACGACGTGATCAGCTCGGGTGCGTATCGCATCGGACCGTTCGAGGTGGAGAGCGCGCTGCTCGAACATCCGGCGGTGGCGGAGTCGGCGGTCGTGGGCAGCCCCGACCCGGATCGCGGCAACATCGTGAAGGCGTTCGTCGTGCTTCGCGCCGGACACGACGGAAACGACGCGCTCGTTCGCGAGCTGCAGGAACACTGCAAACGCGTCACCGCACCCTACAAATATCCGCGCGAGATCGAATTCGTCAAGGAATTGCCGAAGACGCGCTCGGGAAAGATTCGCCGCGTCGAACTGCGCCAGCTCGAACTCGAGCGCAAAGGCGCGACCCGCGCCAGCGGCTATCTGTAAACCGCCGAGCAAACAGTTTAGGCTCGTCGCGCGCTCTATAGAAGCATGAGGAGCATCCCTCCGCACGACCTTATCGAGGGCGCCCAGCGCGGCGGACCGGTGGAAATCGAGCGGCTGATCGAAGCGATATGGCCCGACGCCTATCGGCTGGCCTATGCGATCCTCGGCGAACGAACGGGCGCCGAAGACGTCGCGCAAGAGGCCTGCGTTGTTGCTTATCGCACGATCTCGTCGCTGCGCAGCGCGGCGGCGTTTCGCGTCTGGTTCTACCGGATCGTGGTTCGCCGGGCGTCGGAGCTCAAACGGCGGCGCGCTCGCGGCGAGCCGATCGTCGCCGAACCGGCGAGCGACGCCGATTGTAGCGACACGATTGATATTTGGCGTGCTCTTGCCGCGCTACCGCGCACATTGCGCGATGTCGTGGTGCTCCATTACTTCGAAGGCCTCACCAGCCGCGAGATCGCGTCGATATTGTGCGCACCCGAGGGCACGGTACGCTTCCGGCTCATGATCGCCAAGCGGCGCTTACGACCGCTGCTAGCCGAGGACCCCGATACATTACGCTCGGATCGCGAGGTACAACCGAATGGAATCTGAACTCTCCGCGAGGTGCCACGACGCGCGCGAACACATCGTCGTCCCGGCGGTTCCGCTCGATGCCATACGCGATGCGGCACAACGCCCTGCCGCTGCGAAGGGGAGGTCGCTCCGGAGAAGCTGGATTGCGGCACTGCTCGGCGCCGCGTCGCTCGCGGCGATCGCCGCTGGTGCTGCCGCGTGGCACGAGACGCACGTTACCTTCGCCCATTCCGGCGCAGTACTGGTCACGGCGGACCGGATGACGGCCAAGTTCCGGAACGCATCGACTGCAGACGCGCTCGCGGCCGCGCGAAGCGCCGACTTCCCGGTCGTCCTGCCTGCCGGTCTACCGCCGGGCTCGCGATTGAGCTCCGTTTTTAGAGCCGGACCAGGCGCTATCGTTCTCGGCTACGCTCTTCCGGGCGCGCGGCGTGCGTCTCGTCACCCCACGTTCATCCTGCTCGCGAATCCAAGCAGCGTCTCCGAATCGTCGACGAGTCCAGCGGGCAAGATTAGGCTACGCATGCCCGCGCTAGGTGTCCCTGCGTTCGGGTCACCGATCCGGTGGAGAGTTGGCGGCGAAGACGTGATCATCGGCAACAATAACTTCACGCCCTCCGAACTGACGCACATAAAGCACGCGATGCTCGCGCTAGCCCGCTAGAAGCAAACTAAACTTCTTCTCGACTTCCTCCGGGGGCGGCGGCGTCCATAAACAGCCCTCCGCCTTCGCAGCTTTCGCGAGCTTCGCATCGCGTGTGATGAGTTTGATTCCGCGGAATTTCGCGACCGCAATATAGGCAGCGTCGTATGCGCTCAGTTCGTGCTTTTGCGCGATATGAGCGACCATCCCCAGGGGAGGGAACTCCACCTCGAATTCCAGTCCGTCGAGGTCCGCAACGTTGGCTTCCATCTCGACCTCTCGCATACGGCCTGTCCGCACGGCGCGCAGCAACGCCTGCACCGCCTCGCCGTGGAAATTTCCCGGCACAGCCGCTCCGCTCACGATCGCCTCATAGAACGCGGCATTCGGTACCGCGGCAGTGGGATCGGTATACCAGTCAACCGCAATCGAGGCGTCTACGACGATCATGGGCGACCCTCGTCGATCCAGGCCTTGACCTCTTCCCAGGGGATGCCCCCGCCGTTGCGTTGCGCGACTTCCTCCGCGCGCCGCCTAATGGACGCATAAATTCTCCGGGCACGCTGCAATCGCGCCTCCTCGGCCTCCACCGGGATGAGTACCGCGGCAGGGATGCCGTTCCGGGTGATGGTGATCCGCTCACCCTTCTCCGCCTCTGCGACGAGCTCCGAGAGGCGCGTCTTGGCATCAAAAATTCCGACGGATTTCATGCAGCTAGTTTATCACCTAGCCAGCTGCTGCGCGACGTTGACACCCCCGCGGGAGCCGTGGTATTCTGCGCAGGCCGAAGAAGCGCTTGGGGCATGCCCCAAGAGCTCACCGGATGCCTGCGGGCGATCCGGTTACTACTCGAGGGGCCGTCGGTAGGTTCCGCGCGTGGGGTTGCTTCGGCAACGCCATTTTTTGTTCTCTCGTGAAAGGGAAAACGCCATAGCCCGACCGCTGCGAGTCAACGAGCAAATCCGTATTCGGCAGGTCCGCGTGATCGACGAAAACGGCGAGCAGCTCGGCATTTTGCCGACCGAGGACGCGCTCGCGCGTGCCCGGACTGCGGGGCTGGATCTGATCGAGATCTCGCCCAACGCACAACCGCCGGTCGTCAAAATCGGCGACTACGGCCGCCTGAAATACGAGCAGTCGAAAAAAGATAAAGACGCCCGCAAGAAACAGCGCAACTTCGAACTCCGCGAGGTCAAGCTGCGCCCGAAAATCGAGACCCACGACTACGAGACGAAGGCGCGCATGACCGAGCGGCTTTTGCTCGACGGAAGCAAGATCAAGGTCACGATCATGTTTCGCGGACGCGAGATCACGTATACGGCGTTCGGCCGGCGGTTACTCGACCGCATGGCCGAAGATATGGCGCCGCTGGCCACGGTCGAACGCGAACCGCGGCTCGAAGGTAAGAACATGTTTATGATTTTGGCGCCCCGCACGACGCCGACGGGTCCGCCCAAGTTCGCGCTGCACAAAGAGCACGCGAAGGACAAGGAAGAAAAGAAGGAGCCTACCAGTGCCTAAGATTCGCACCCATCGTGGAACCGCAAAGCGCGTCAAAGTGACGGCGACCGGCAAGGTGCTGCATCGCCATCAGTTTAGCGGCTGCGGCCATATTCTCAGCAAGAAGACGCGCAAACGCAAGCGCAACTTCCGTAAGGATCAACCGACGTTCAAGGGCGATTTGAAGCGCCTCGCGCCGATGATCCCGTACTTGGTATAAGGAGGGCTCGAAGAGATGGCACGCGTCAAACGTGGTGTACACGGGCTCAAACACCGCCGCAAGGTGATGAAGCTCGCCAAGGGCTTTCGCGCGGCTCGCCGCCGCAACTATCGGGTCGCGAACGAAGCGCTGCTCAAGTCGCTGGCATACGCGTTTCGCGATCGCCGCGTCCGCAAGCGCGACTTTCGCTCGCTGTGGATCAGCCGCATCAATGCAGCCGTCCGCCGCGAGGGGATGACCTACTCGGTCTTCATGAACGGCTTGAAGAAGTCGGGCGTCACGCTCAACCGCAAAGCGCTCTCGGAGCTGGCGATCAAGGATCGCGCGGCTTTCGGTTCGCTGCTCGAGATCGCGAAACAAGCCGTCAGAAAATAGTGCGGCCGAGGGCCGGCATCCGTGCCGATGCTGCCTACTTTTTGCGAACCCAGTTACGTGGGCCGGGACCTTCCCGGCCCATTTTGTCGTTCGGGTTTGCGAACCGGCACGCCGTCAGCGACAAACAGCCGCACCCGATGCAGACCGTCAACCCCTTGCGCAAACGTTTGAGTTCGGCGATGCGCTCGTCGATGCGTGTCAGCCAAAGCGCCGAGAGCTTGGACCAATCGGGCGCTCCCGGCGCGCGACCGTCGGGTAGTTTCGCGAGCTCACCCGCGATCTCGTCGAGCGAGAATCCCACGCGTTGCGCAAAGACGATGAAAGCAACCTGACGCAACGTCCAGCGCGGGTAGAGCCGGTGTCCCGAGGGGGCACGCTTGGAAGCAATCAGCCCGCGATCTTCGTAAAAGCGCAGCGCGGAGGCCGCCACTCCGCTGCGCTGCGCTATGTCACCGATGCTCAACAACTCGTCCATGCCGGCATCCTACCGCGCAAACCCCTTGACTTCAAGTGCACTTTAGCTTGTAGAGTTCACGCATGATACTCGTTACTGGGGCGACCGGCAACGTCGGGAACCAGGTCGCACGCATCCTCGCCCGCTCCGGCGCATACGTGCGCGTGCTCGCGCGCAATCCCGACCGCGCCGCCTTTCCAAGCGACCTCGACGTCGTCCGTGGGGATTTCACGGATCCGGAAACACTGGCTCGCGCGTCCGACGGCGCCGACGCGCTCTTTCTCATGCTTCCGGCGATGGATTCGCGCTTGGAGAACGCGGCCGGACGCGTTGCACCGAACGTCGGCCGTGTCGTCTTCCTCTCGTCGGCCCTCGCGAGCATCGATCAATCCGGCACGAATCCGATCGCGCAGCGGCACATTGCCGTCGAAAACGCGATTCAAGCCGCGCCTGCGTGGACGGTAATTCGCCCCGGATACTTTGCAGCGAACGCGCTCCGCTGGTGGCTTCCGCAGCTGCGCACGAGCGACACCCTCCGCTGGCCCTTTGCGAACGCGCGGTTCGCGCCGGTTCACGAACGGGACATCGCGGAAATCGCGGTGCTCGGCCTGACGACCGGCGACCACGCGGGCCAAACCTATACGATCACCGGACCCCTTGCAATCACCGCCGCAGAACAGCTTGCCGCGATCGGAGCGAGCACGCACCGCACGCTCGTCTACGACGAAGTCGACCGCGAGATCGCGCGTGAAACACTCTCATTCCTGCCGCCGCCGGTGCTCGAAGGCATTCTCGCGTCGTGGCAGCGCGCGACGGTCGATCCGCCCTTCGTGACCGACGTCGCCGCGCGCGTCCTCGGCAAGCCTGCCCGGTCGTTCGCCGAATGGGCCACGGATCACGCGACCGCGTTTGCCAAGTCTGCAGCGTAATCCGGCGGCCGTCGCCGAAAAGGTGCGAGCCGGACGTCGCACGACTTTCCGCTCTTGATTTTTCGGCGCACAGAGGCCGATACAGGATACGTGGAGCGAGTGCGAGTTAGGGCGCGAATACTGAAGGCGTCCCAGTTCCCCATCACGATACTGCACGGCGTAGCGGGCTGCGGCAAGAGTTTTGCGTTGCGCGACGCATTGCACGCTGATCCGCGCCCCAACGTCGTTTTCGACGTCGCGCCGGGACAAGCAACGCTCTCACGGTTTGTCGCCGGTTTTGCCGAGGCGCTCACCGCGCACGCGCCCGGCCTTCGTCTTGCCTTTGCCAGTGCCTACGAGCGCGCGCTTCTCTCGGAGCATCCTGCGACAGCGTTGGCACACTGGTTGCACGAGCACATCAAGGATCTCGACCTCACGATCGCAGTGGACAATTTACACCACGCCGAAAGCGCGCTCGTGCAGTCTTTTCTTGCGCAGGTCATCGAGCGCGGAGCGCCTCGCTTACGCTGGATGATCGCGTGCCGGTCGTGCGACCATTTGCCGGTTGCGAATTGGCTGGCGTCCGCGCACGTGGGTCTTCCCGTCGAAGACGACGAGTTGGCATTTACGGCCGGCGAGATCGAACAGCTCGCATACGAACGCCAGTTGCCTTTTGGTGCTGCCGAAGCGCTCGACGTTTTATCGCGTACCGACGGATGGGCTACGGGCGTTGCGTTTCTTCTCCAAACGAGCGCGGCGCGCAAACCGTACAACGGCCAAGTTCGTGGATTCGAACCCATCATCGAGTATGCGTTGGCGGATTGCGCGCCTGCCGAATTGCAGCACCTGCTGCCGGCATCGCTACTCCCCGATCTCGCCATCGAGTTGCTCCTGGCGCTCGGCGGCGAGGCGCTCGCGGGTCAAATCGAGGGCCTGCATTCCCGTGCTCCGTTCCTTTTCGTCGAAACGCCGCCCGCGTTACGCTTCCACGAGCGCTTCCGCGAAGCGTTGCAAGAGCGCAGCCGGGGAGGCGACGCATCGTTGCATGGACGAGACGAGCAGCGAGTTGTCGAGGCTCTCCTCGCGCAAGGACGACACGTCGACATCTTGAGCCTCCGCCTTCGCGGCACCGCTTCCGGTCTGTTACAAGTACTCGACGAGCATGGAATCGGACTACTCGAACGCGGCGAACTCGACCTCGTCGAAGCAGGGATCGTACGGCTCGATAAAGCCGGCATCGCCTTGCCGGCACGTGTGGTCGCGCTACGCGCCATCGTGGAGTCGCGCCTTGGCCGCCATGATACCGCGGAAGCCTGGTTCAATCAGGCGATTGCGATGTCCGAAAGCGACGATGCGCGCATGATTGAAATAAAGTATCTCTATGCATGCGATCTATTGCACCGCCGACGCATCGACGGCGTCGGCCTTCTGCGCAAGCATGTCGATGATCCGGGCATTCCCCCGTCGCTGCGTGCCGGAATACTGTCCGTACTTGCGGAAGCGCTGCAACTCGAGAACCAACCCGAGGAAGCGCGCCGCGCGCTCGAGGCGGCAATCGAACTCGATCGGACGATCGGCGATTCCGAACTGCACGCGCGCATCTTAACGCGCGCTGCGTACGTATTGCATATGCAGCAGGACTATGAGGCCGCGCGCTCCCATGCCTCGGCCGCCGCCTCGATAGCAAGCCAGTCGGCAGCCTACACCGTGGCGGCCGGCGCCTATAGCATTTTGTACGTAATTGAATTCAATCTCGGCAACATCGATGCAGCGTTACGGCACATCGAGCAGCTGCTGGAGAATTGTCTCAAGAGCGGCAATATCCAGTTTCAATTCTACTGCCTCGCCACCATGTACGAGCTCGAGATCGAACGCAATAACGCCGCCGCCATCGCGCGCATCGGTGAAACGCTCGAAGACTTCGATCTCTATCTCGGCGCGTTCGCGTCCGAGCAAGCTTTTCTCCCCGGTGATGCCATGCGCTCCGCCGCTCGAGGTGATTTCGAAAGAGCGTACCGGCTCTTGGAGCCGACCGCCGCGCAGCAAACCACGCCTGGGCGCGTTGCGCTGCGCTGGTCTGAGGTTGCGCTCTATGCTGTCGGCTGCATGCGAATCGACGATGCCGCACGCGCGATCGATCGAGCCCGATCGGCGCTGCAGACGAGCGACGATTCCCCGGAACGTCGCTCGAGAACGCGGTTGTATCTCGCGCTCGCGCTGGCATTCCTTGGTCGGGCCGCTGAAGCGACGGGTCTCTTGCACGCCGTCTCGGCCGAGGCGAACGTCCCTCAGCGCATTCGCGAGATCGGCACAGCCGTAGCCGTTCTCTGCGACTACGCGCTCGGTGCAGAGAATCACCATGCCGTCGCGGTCGCGTTGGAAGCGCTTCATGCGCGCTCGCTCGGCGGCTTCGCACGCGTTTTTGAGTCGCTCCCGTCGCGCGTTGCGCTGCAAAACAGTCCTTCCGCATGACGCTCGAGATTGCGCGCCAAGTTCGAATCGTGGGCGCCGACGTCGCGCGCCTCGTGCTCGCGCGCGACGGCCCCATTGCTCACCGCACCGTTGCGGCCGAGATCGTCGTGGCCGAACTTTGCGAGCGCATTGCTTCCGCAATCGAAGAACACGATACGGCATCGCTCGAGACGTGGCTCGACGCAACACTCGAGCGTCACGGTGCGCTCGCCTATCTCCCGAGCATCATTGAAAGCGCGACACTCGTCTTGATCGACGTCGGAAGGCGCGAAGGGTGGCTGGAAGATTCCGCGACCCTTCGACCCTTGACCTCCGCGATCGGCAGGGCAATTCATCAGCCGCGCGCCGTGACGATCGAGTCTTTCGATGAGTCCTTGGACGATATCGACTTGACCATCAACAATCTCATAGCGCGTTTATACGAGAAGGATCGCCTTACGGCCGAACATTCACAGGCGGTCTCACTGTGGTGTGTCCGCCTCGCACGTAAGCTGAAACTCGGCGACGATCTCGCGCTGCTCGTGCAGCGCGGCGGGCTTCTTCACGACATCGGGAAAATCGCGACGCCGAACGAGGTGTTGAACGCGCCCAGACGGCTGACCGAAGAAGAACGGCGCGTGATCGAACGCCACCCCGTCGAGGGAGCGGAGATCGTTATCGACATCCCCTCGCTCGCCCGCTTCATTCCGATGGTGCGCTCGCACCACGAGCGGCTGGACGGTACGGGCTATCCGGATCGGCTCGAGGCATCCCAGATCCCGATTGAGGTCCGGATCGTGACCGTGGCCGACTGCTTCAATGCAATGATCGGCCGGCGTCCTTATCGTCCGCCGCTCGCCCCGTCCTTCGGGCTCGAAGAGCTGCGCCGCAACCGTGGCACGCATTTCGATCCCGACGTTGCCGAAGCGATGGTGCAGATCGTGACCGAACACCGTATTGTGTAGTTTCTGTAAAGAAGGTCCGGCTTTACGGAAACTTTAAAGCGGCAAGGCCGCGCTTGCCCTGATACTTGAGCGGGGTGCGGTCTCTTGCTTGAGGGCCTGTATGCGCGCTAACGATTTGCTGCACGACGCAAAGAGAATCCTAACCCTATCGCTGCTGGTGGCGCTCGCCGAGTGCTCGGGCGGCGGCGGAATGGTCCCCTCCGCGGAGCAAGCGGCTGCCGGACAGACCGCCGGCCGCAGTACGCCTCAGAGCCAAACCACCACCATTCTTCCGGCCGGCGCGCGGCCGATTGCCGCCGAGGCAATACCGATCGGTGCGGAAGCAATTCCGATCGGCGCAGAGGCAATACCGATCGTCGGCCGCCTCCTCCCGGCAAACTCGACAACCTCGCCGAAGACCACGTCCGTTTGCACGCTCGTAACGGGATCGGGATCGTGCAATGCGATACGCCGGCTCGACATCGTCCCCGCGTTGAATCTCTTGCCGGCGCTCATCGCCGGCTACCAGCCGCAGGATCTGTGGGGCGCCTACGATGTTCCCTGGCAAAAAGGCGCGGGCCAGACGATCGGCATCGTCGTTGCGATGAACAACCCAAATGCTGCGTCCGATCTCGCCGTCTACCGGTCGACCATGGGTCTGCCGCCGTGCACGGTCGCAAGCGGATGCCTCCGATTTGCAGCGCAGAACGGCTCGTCGTCGCTTCCCGCGGGTGATGAAAATTGGGGACAAGAGATGTCGATCGATCTCGACATGGCATCGGCAATCTGTCCCAATTGCAACCTGCTCGTCGTCGAAGCGAACTCATCCGACATCGAAAATCTCACGGCCTCCGTTTCGACGGCGATTTCGCTCGGCGCGACGGTCGTCAGCAACAGCTACACGACGCCCGAGACCGCGGCGGTTGCCGCCGACAATCCGAAGTGGAATCATCCCGGCGTTCCGATCGTAGTGGGCGCGGGCGACAACGGTTACGGCGTCGGCTGGCCGGCGAGTTCGTCGTACGTCACCGCCGTAGGCGGAACGACGCTGGTGCCGATTCTCGACGGCATCGCGGTGCTCGAGACGGCTTGGTCGAAGACCGGAAGCGGCTGCAGCGCCTATATCGCGAAGCCGTCGTGGCAGCATGACGTGCTTTGTCACAAGCGAACGACGAACGACGTCGCGGCTATCGCCAATCCGGTTCCGGGCGTCGCGGTGTACGATACGTACTTCGCCTCGAGCTCGGATCAGGGTTGGAACGTCTACGGCGGCACCAGCGTGTCAACGCCGATCATTGCCGGGATGTACGCACTCGCCGGCAACGGCAGCAGCGTCGACAACGCACAGGGCCTCTATGCCAATGCCAAGTCGCTCAACAACATCATCCTCGGTTTGAACGGTCTTTGCCTGACGTATCTATGCACGTCGGGCTTGGGGTACAGCGGGCCGACGGGGCTGGGGAGCCCGAACGGCGCCGGCGCCTTTTAGGGAAGCTCTGAAGAAGTCGCTGTACCGATCGCAAGGAGCATTTTCCGGTGCGAATCGAGGCGCATCCGAGGGAGCATAGCAACGCGCTCTGTGACCGAGGATGCAACGAAGACCCGCACCGGAA
>Ga0335074_10000128_pt1 | contig 123751 bp, 118 predicted proteins | sample Lox_Sample_23_FD_206715 | JGI IMG/M metagenome (GOLD analysis project Ga0335074, IMG submission 206715) | Soil microbial communities from Loxahatchee National Wildlife Refuge, Florida, United States - Lox_Sample_2.3 | ecosystem: Environmental > Terrestrial > Soil > Wetlands | place: USA...
CAGGTGCACTTGCCGTTTTGCATCGTCTGCCCGCCGGTGCAGGTGGTGGGCGGTGGCTGGCAGCACTTGCCTCCTTGCCAGGTCTCGCCGCTGGGACAGGTGCACTTGCCGTTTTGCATCGTCTGCCCGCCGGTGCAGGTGGTGGGCGGTGGCTGGCAGCACTTGCCTCCTTGCCAGGTTTCGCCCTGCGGACAGGTGCAGGTGCCGTTTTGCATGGTCTGCCCGCCGGTGCAGGTGGTGGGCGGTGGCTGGCAGCACTTGCCTCCTTGCCAGGTTTCGCCCTTGGGGCAGGTGCACGTGCCTCCCTGCATGGTCTGCCCGCCGGAGCAGGTGCAGTTGCCCCAGCCGCTCGAACCGCATTGGTTGCCGCCGCCGCCGCTGCCGCAGTCGCCGGACTGTCCCTGGTCCGAGGAGTTGCAGTGGTTCCCGCTGCCGGGCTGGCTCCAGGTTGTCCCCCCACTTGAACCCTGGCCATTGCCGGCGGGCGCACAGGCCGCCGCAATCCCGATCGAGAGGTACAGCGCGAGCAGCCCAGCGGTGAAGAAAGTGGCTAGCCGCGTGAAATTGACGATCGGGAAGCCCGAGCGTCGACCAGCGCGAGAGCCATTACCCCTGCCTCTCCGCCGCGTGCCCATCCGAGACCTTCTCATAGATCCTCCATGCCTGAGAACAACACGAGACGCGTCGACTACGGTCGCACGCTTTGTAGAACGGCCATAACCTGTCCAGGTTGGCCGGATGACGTAATTATCAGGAAATTTCTCAAGTCGCGTCGGCCGGACGGCGCGGCCAGCGCTGGCACCGTGATGCGGCCGCACGACTTCGCGGTGATTTGCCCGCAACGCGTCGTCCAGCACTCAGAGGAGCGCAGCCGCCGCGGGTTCGGGCCGCGATGAGCAACTCTAAGGCTGGACCTAAGGGTTAGCTCTGCCTTGGAATGCCAAGGGCTGGCGGGGGAAATAGAGCGGCCTCGGCCGCGCGAAGCGCGGGGCTCCGGCGCGGCCGAGATGTCGCTCAGCCCCCTCATCCGGTGACCGCGGCCACCGTTACGGCGCTGCCGTGACGCTTGCCGCCTCTGCGGTGGCGTACCGGCCGCCCCAGCCCATGCCGCTTGCGGGCGCTGTGTGCCTCCCGGCGACTCGCCGTGACGGCACCGATCGAGGTCTTGATTCCCCCAATCGATGTCGTGGTCACGCACGGAGTGTCAGCGCCGCTGCTCGTAGTGCCCCCATCGCCGCGGGTCGCGATGTACTCGCCACAGCTGTTTGAGCCCCCTGCGCTCGCCGATCCCCCGCCCTCGGCGTTGGCGTGGAGGCCACTCGTTGCCCAGGCGGCCGAGCTCAGCCCCAGCGCGAGAACCCCGCTGGTGACCAAGATGCTGACGCGTAGCTTCCACATTCCGATGCCTCCTGCATCTTCCTGGGTCCCGAATCCGTGGACCCCGTTGCGCCCCCTCGAACAGTTGTCCGTAACTGAGGGCTCTGGCTCAAGCAGATTGAAGCAAGTGGAATAGCGATTTTGCGAAAAATGGACGAACGTTTGAGTGCGAGGGCGCAACGGTGGGCGAGCATTGCCGCCGGGCGACCGACCTTGTCCAGAAACGGCCCATATATTCCCGTTTCTGGACACGCTCTCTCCCGGCGCGGTGCGGAGGGCGATCCGGGGCCAGCGGAGGGCGATCCGGGGCCAGCGGAGGGCGATCCGGGCCCAGCGGAGGGCGAGCCCCGGGCCAGCGAGGGCGATCCGGCGCCCAGCGTGTGCGGGAAACGCGGAACCGCGGGGGGGCGGAAACGTGGATCCGAGCAGGGCGAAGTAGCATCCGCGGCCGTGCGCGCGGTCCAGATTGTCAATGAGAGCGGGCCGAGTGACGCGCTTTCGCTCGTAGACACACCTGAGCCCGAGACCTCGCACGTGCTCACCCAGCGCGAGGGCGTGGTGGTCGAGGTGCACGCCGCCGGCGTCTCGTTCCCGGAGGTTCTCCAGAGCCGGGGTCAGTACCAGCTCAAGCCGCCCCTGCCATTCATTCCCGGCAGTGAGGTCAGCGGGATCGTTCGCTCAGCGCCGGAGGAAGCGTCGGTGAAGCCGGGAGATCGTGTGGCCGCGTTCTCGGCGCTCGGCGCCTTCGCGGAGGTGGCGGTTGCCCTGCCCTTCCTGTCCTTCCGGCTTGACGACGAACTCGACTTCGCCCAGGGAGCCGGGCTGATTCTCAATTACCACACGGCCTACTTTGCCCTCAAGTTGAGGGGCCGCCTGCGCGAGGGGGAGACGGTGCTCGTTCACGGGGGCGCCGGCGGTGTCGGGACGGCGACGCTCCAGGTGGCCAAGGGCCTGGGGGCGCGGACGTTCGCCGTGGTCTCAAGCGATGAGAAGGAGCAGGTCGCTCGCGCCGCGGGAGCCGATGAGGTCCTGCGCTCCGACGGGCCCTGGAAGGATCAGGCCAAGGAGCTGTCCGACGGCGGCGTTGACCTCGTCCTCGATCCCGTGGGCGGCGAGCGCTTCACCGACAGCATCCGCTCACTGGCCGAGCAAGGGCGGGTCGTGGTGGTGGGCTTCACCGAGGGCTCGATCCCCGAGGTCAGGGTCAACCGGCTCCTACTCGGTAACACCGAGGTGATCGGAGCCGGCTGGGGCGCCTACGTGATGTCCAAGCCGGCCGTCTGTGCCGAGATCGGCGCTGCCATCGACCAGCTCGTTCGCGACGGCTTCGTGCGACCGATCGTGGGAGCTCGCTTCCCGCTGGAGCGGGCGGCCGAGGCCCTCGAGCTGATCGACGAGCGAGGGGCCACGGGCAAGGTCGTGCTCGACGTCACCTAGCGATCGCTCTTGGCCGGGATCATCGAACGATTTCGGGACCGTCTGCCCTTCGGCGCCGACGATCCGGTGGTCTCTCTGGAGGAAGGCTCCACGCCGTTGGTCCCGGCCTCCCGCCTGTCCGAGCTGGCGGGCGCCGAGGTCTGGCTGAAGATCGAGGGCGCCAATCCGACTGGCTCGTTCAAGGACCGCGGGATGACGTGCGCCGTGTCGGCCGCGGTGCGCGAAGGCGCGCAGGCGATCCTGTGCGCGTCGACCGGCAACACGGCGGCGTCGGCCGCCGCCTATGCCGCCCGCGCGGGACTCCGGGGAGCGGTGATCGTCCCCGAGGGCAAGATCGCCAGCGGCAAGCTGGCTCAGGCGCTGATTCACGGGGCGCGGGTGGTGGCGCTCCAGAGCAACTTCGACACGGCCCTCGCGCTGGTTCGGGAGCTGGCCAGCCGCCACCCGATCTCGCTCGTCAACTCGATCAACGAGTTTCGCCTGGAGGGTCAGAAAACAGCAGCCTTCGAGGTGATCGAGGCGCTGGAGGAGATCGATGCTCTCTGCATCCCGGTCGGGAATGCGGGCAACATCACGGCGTACTGGCGAGGCTTCAGAGAGGTGGGGGCCCGCCCGCGGCTGCTCGGCTTCCAGGCCGCCGGGGCGGCTCCGCTCGTCCACGGGACCCCGGTCGAGCATCCTGAGACGGTGGCCAGTGCCATCCGGATTGGGAATCCGGCGCGGTGGGAGGATGCGATGGAGGCGATGACGGGATCAGGAGGGACGGTGCGGGCGGTGAGCGACGAGCAGATCCTCGATGCCTACCGGCTGTTGGCCCGGGAGGAGGGCATCTTCTGTGAGCCGGCGTCCGCGGCCAGCGTGGCCGGCCTCCTCGTCCACGGCGCGGGAGGGGCGCAGCGCGTGGTGTGCGTTCTCACCGGCCACGGCCTCAAGGATCCGCAGGTCGCGCTCGAGCAGGCGGGGGCGGTGATCCCGTGCGCGCCCGAGCTTCCCGCACTTGAGGAGGCGGTGCTCGGCGGATGAGCCTGCGACGGCGGCGTCTCATACGAGTTCCGGCCTCCTCGGCCAACCTGGGACCTGGCTTCGACGTCCTGGGGGCGGCGCTGTCGCTCCACCTGGAGCTCGAAGTCCAGGAGACCGGCACCTTCGCCGTGCAGACCGAGCTCGACGTGCCGCGGGATCGCAGCAACCTGGTTGTGCGCGCCTTCGAACGGCTGCACCCGGCGGACGGCTTCGAGTTCCGGATCGGCTCCGAGATCCCGCTTTCGGCCGGCCTCGGCTCGAGTGCGGCGGCCATCGTGGCCGGACTCCTGGCCGCGGATCACATCTTCGAGCTCGATGCCGACGTGATGAGTCTGGCCGCCGAGCTCGAAGGGCACCCGGACAACGCCGCGGCGGCGCTGAACGGTGGCTTCGTCGTGTGTGACGGGGCCCGAGTTCACCGCTTTGAGCCGCCGATGGGGCTCGAAGCGGTCCTCGTGATACCGCAGCAGAGCCTCGACACCGAGGCCGCGCGGGCTGCCCTCCCGGCCACGGTTCCCATGGCCGACGCCGTGTTCAACGTCTCGCACGCCGCACTGCTGATGCTCGGTCTCGCCAGCAGCGACTGGGAACTGATCGGCCAGGGCCTGCGCGACCGGCTCCATCAGCCGTTCCGAGCCGATCTCTACCCGCGCTCGGCGGCCCTGCTTGAAGCGGCCCCAACGTTCGGCGCGCTGGGCGCGACGATCTCAGGCGCCGGGCCTTCGGTTCTCGTCTGGTCTCAGTACGAACAGACCGGGCCGGTCGTCGAGGCGCTGCAACGCGAGGCCGGCGGCTGGGCGAGCGTCATCCGCACGCCGTTTGAGAGCCAAGGGGCGGATGTCCGCGCGCTGTAGCTAGGGGAGCTAGGCCCGCGCGCCGCTCAGTGATCCGGCGAGCGCGCTCAGGCGACGGCGCGGGGCGTCCATGTCCAGACGCCGCAGGACCTCCTCGCCGACGGCCACGTAGTCGGCGGCCAGATCAGGGCGGTAGTCGAGAATCGACTGGGCACGCTCGGCCGACTCGGCGTAGGCGATCGAGGAGCGGATCGTCGTCTCAAACAGCTTCTGCCCAAAGTGCTGGCGCAACGAATCGAAGGCCTCACGCGAGTGGCGGGTCCGCATGTCGGCGATGTTCAGGACCACGCCCAGCCATTCGAGATCCGGATTGAGGCTCTCACGTGCCAGCTCGATCACCTCGAGCGCCTGCTCGACGCCCTGCATGGCGAAGTACTGAGCTTCGGCCGAGAGCAGGGCATAGTCCGCCGCGACCAGTGCGTTGACGGTGAGCAGCCCCAGCGACGGGGGGCAGTCGATCATGATCAGGTCGTAGTCGGCCGCGACCTGCCGGAGTGCCTTGCGCAGGGCCAGCTCCCGGCCCATCTTGCCGCCGAGCATGAGCTCGGCCTCGGCGAGACCCAGGTTGGCGGGGATGATCCCGTCATGGACCGCCTCTCTGACCTTGGCGCGTCCGGCAAGCACGTCGCCCAGGGTGGGGGAGACATCGGGATCGACATCCAGGTAGTCCGAGAGATTTCCCTGCGGATCCAGGTCGACGGCGAGGACGCGCAGATCCACCCGACGAAACACGTCGGTGAGCGTCCGCACCGCTGTCGTCTTCCCGGTGCCGCCCTTCTGGGAAAGGACTGCGATCGTCAGCGCCATAACGGCGGCTGACTATACGGAGTGATCTGACGGGTGCTGCTCAGGCCGTCTCAGGCTCGGCGGCCTGGCGAAAACGGACCCCTGAGATCGCCGGGAGGTCCAAGAAGTAGAGCCGGTGACGCCCGATGACGATCTCGTCGCCGTCGGCCAGCGTGCTCCACTCGACTCGCTCACCGTTGACGAAGACGCCGTTGAGGCTCCGGTCATCGAGCACCCGCAGGCCGTCCGGCTGGCGGACGATCAGGGCATGGCGACGGGAGACGGTTGGATCGTCGAAGCGAATGTCTGCGGCCAAGCTGCGGCCAATCCGGGTCCATTCCCGCTGCAGCGAGTAGGCGACGATGTCCTCCTCGTCGTTGCGGTAGGCCAGATACTGGCCCGCGTCGGTAAGCCCTTCCCGGGCCTCATCGATCCAGGCTCGGTCATCGGCTTCCGGGGTTAGGTCCACGATCGTTGTCTGGGCGGTGGTGAACAGCGACGCGCGGACGAACTCGGTTCCGCCGCAGTTGGGGCAGGTGGGAAGCTCGTCTACGGCATCCAGCGAGACCGGGTAGTCACACTCGGTGCAGCGGAACGTACCTGTGCCCGCGACGTTGCCCGACGTCCAAGCTTTCATAGGGGCCACAAGGATCTCCTTTGATCCGAGCAGCAGGGACGCGAGGATGAGGCTGCCCGGGTCCGGGGATGATAGCCGCGGTACCTAATGTGAAAACAATTTTTTGGTAACGATTGGCCCAAACCCCGGTCCTTTTGTGGCTTATCGGGCGCTCCCGAAAATGGCGACGGATCGCCGGCAAACTGCCGTGATTGCAGGGCCTTCCTCGGCGGCAGGAGCTCCTCGCCGAGCGCCGAATCACTGGCCTCATGGAAGCTATCCATGGCGTTTGGATGGACGAATCTCTGAGGAGCATGCCGCCGCTCGAGCTGGCCCTGTTGCGGGAGGGTGTCGAGCGGAGGGGCGCCGCCCAGGAGCGGTGCTCGGGTTGCCACCGCGCCCCCCTCGCGGGAGAGCGTATCTACCTCGGCGAAGCCGACCAGGTCGTGTGCGCGCTCTGCTGCTCCGAGGAGGCCAACCGCTCCCTGCGCAGCCGCGGCGTCCAGGGGCCCTGGCCGAAGCGCTCCATCCGAATCCTCAGCCAGCCCGCCGCTTAGGAGCCGGGCGGGCGGTGATGTGGGCCGCGAGGGCCGGCGGCCCCGCCGGCCATACAATCCGCTCGCCGTGAACCCCGTCACCCTCTCGACGACGATCGCCAGGCCGCGCGAGGAGATCTTCGAATACCTCGCCGATGTGGCCAACCACGCCGAGTTCACCGACCACTACCTGGTCGACTGGCATCTGCTGCGCGAGGACACCTACGGAGTGGGCGCCGGCGCCCGCTTCCGGGCCAAGATGCCCCTCAACCGCTTTGCCTGGGCCGATGCCACGATCGCCGAAGTGGCCGCGCCGTATCGCATCGTGGAGCGCGGGCGAGGCGGGAAGTTCAACCGGGTGAGGCGGCTCGGGGTCTACGAGCTGAGCCCCGGAGCCTCGGGGACGACCAAGGTCGAGTACACCTTTGAGACCGACCCGGTGCTGCTTTCAGACAAGCTCATGGAGGCCTTGGTGGGAGCGCGATGGACCCGCCGGATGATCGGAAAGTCGCTACGACGTCTGCGCCTGATACTGGAAGAGGGCCGTGACCGCGGTCGGCGGCCGTCGGTGGCCGCACGTTGAATAAACTTGCCCGCCCCGTGAGCGCCTCGACCGCACGCCTGCGCAGCTTCGGAACCCTTGTGTGTCTGTTCGGTGCGGTGCTGGCCCTGAGTGGCTGCGGCAAGACGAACACGCCGCCGACCGCCGAGAACAACGGTGTCTACGTCACGGCGGGTCCGATCACCTACCAGCTTCAGGTCTCGCGTCAGCTCAACCCGTACAGCACCGAAGATCGTCAGTACGTGACCGGGCTGCCCGCTGCCCAGGCGGTGCTCGGCCCGACGCAGATGTGGTACGGGGTCTTCATGTGGGCCAAGAACCAGACGACGACTCCCCAGACGTCGACGAACAATTTCGACATCGTCGACACCGAGGGCACGCACTACTACCCAATTGCGCTCAACCCATCGCTGAATCCGTACGCCTGGACCGCGACCTCGCTCGCTCCGGGGGCGGTACAGCCCGGCCCCGACACGACAGCCAGCTTCGGGCCCACGCAGGGGGAGCTGCTCCTGTTCAAGCTGCCGAACAGTGTCTACGACGACCGGCCGCTCACGCTGGAAATTCGCAGCCCGGGGGCGAATCGGAAGCTCTGGGCGGCAATCTCGCTCGACCTCTAGCCGTCGTCGGCCAAGGGGCGCCGCCCTCAGTGCTGGTGGAGTCCGGCGACCAGGACCTGCTGGATCGCGGGTGCCGCGGTTCCGCCCCCCGCCCCCTGATTGGGGAACAGGGCGCCGGCGACGATCCGCGGTGCCCCCGCCGGGGCGTAGCCGACGAACCAGGCATCGGTGTTCTTGGCCGAGTTCGCGTTGGGGTTGTTCGGAGCTGCGGTGTCGACAAGCTCGGCCGTACCCGTCTTCCCTGCCACCACGACCCCGGGGATCTGAGCTGCCGTGCCCGTGCCGAACTCCACCACGGCGATCATCATCCGCTGGACGAGCGCGGCGACGTGGGGAGTGGTGACCGTCACGAACTGAGGCGGCGCCCCGGCCAGCAGGGTCGGAATCGGGCGCCTGCCTCCCATGGCGATGGTGGCGGCGACATCAGTCATCGCGAGCGCGCTGGCCTGGACCTTGCCCTGCCCGATAGCCGAGGACCCCACGGCCAGGCTGTCCCCGATCGTGCTTGCCGAGGGGATCGTGCTCTCGGCCGCACCGGGAATATTTGAGGGCTGGTCGAACCCAAAGCGCTGTGCCATCGCGACCAGGCGCTGGGCGCCCAGCCTGGCGCCGAGGGGCGCGAACACCGAGTTGCAGGACACGGCGAAGGCGTTCAAGAGGGTCCCGCCGCAGTCCTCCCCGTTGGCGTTCTGGAGCGTGTAGCCGTCGAGCGTGGCGCTGGTGGCGTAGGGGAAAACCGTGCCCAGCGAGACGATCCCGGCCTGGAGGGCGGCCGTCGCCGTAATGATCTTCATCGTCGATCCCGGCGGCTGGACCGCCGAGAAGGCGACCCCGGCCAGGGCGCGGATGGCTCCGGTCCTAGGGTCCATCACCGCGATCCCGCCGAAACTTCCGCCGAGGGCCTGGATGGCGGCGGCTTCAAGTCCCGGGTCGATGGTCGTCGTCACCGAGTGGCCGGGAATCGGGGCGGCGTGGGCGAGGATCCGGCGCCCGGCGAACAGGGTGCCGCCAGGGGTCCCGGCCAGATCGCGCTCGAACACGCGCTCGAGCCCGTCCTGACCCACCTTGGCGCCGGCCGGGTAGCCGAGCGCGGCGTAGGTGCTGGCCTCGTCGGCCGGGATCGGGCCGAGCACCCCGGTGATCTCAGAGGCGACGGTTGGAATCGGAGAGGTGCGGTTGGGGCCTTCGGCCAGGGGGGTGCCGTTCTCGGCCAGGAGACTGGCCCGCGGGGCGAGCGTGTCCAGGCGTCTGAGCTTCTCCCCCGGCCGCAGGCCTGGGAAGAGCAGCGTCCCGGCGAAGCGGACCGCCGGTCCGGATGGGGTCTCATCGAGGGGAACGATGAGCTGCTCGCGTAAGGGGCCGAAGAGGCGCGTCCGCGCGCGCATGGTGACGTCGATGACGTTGTCGTGGAAGCTCCCGACGTGCAGCGTGGCGAGCCTGATCAGCGTGGCGGTGCGCGCGTCCTGCTCGTAGGCGGCGGTGAACGCGGTCACGCTGACCCGCTCCCGAGAGGCGCTGTCAAGGAGGCGGTACATCCCGCCGTAATGGCCGTGGACCCAGTCGTGGACGTACTGGACGACCAGGGCTCGCTCTGCCCGCCCGGCTCGGCTGCCGACCACGATACCGACCGCAAAGGCGATCACCGCGACGACGATCAGCGGAGCCCGGCGGCGCCAGCGAGCACGGCGATGGGCTTTTGCCCAATCCCCTCCGCTCGGCTTTTCCGACCCCACCTCGGCGGAAAAGGTAGACAATGGCGGCACTCTAAGCTCCGGCGCCGTGACCACCGTCGACTGCGTGATCGTCGCCTTCTGCGTGCTGCTGGCCTTCTACGGTTACACGCAGGGGTTCATCGTCGGGGTTCTGTCGCTGATCGGCTTCGCCATCGGAGCCTTCATCGGGACCCGCCTGGGGCCGTTGCTTCTCCCCTCCGGATCCCACTCTCAGTACGCGCCGCTGTTTGGCCTGCTCGGTGCGCTCCTGGCCGGCGGGATCCTGGCCGCCGGTCTCGAGGGGGTGGGGCTGCACGCGCGCGCCGCCGCGCTGCGCCTCCCGGGGCTGCGAACGATCGATGGGCTGCTGGGCGCCGCCCTCACCGCGTGCATCGGACTGGGCATCGCCTGGATCGTCGGCGCGGTTGCCGTGGGGCCGTCGGCCTCGCCGAGCCTGCGCGCCGACGTCGAACGGTCGAAGATCATTCGCAAGCTCGACGAACTGCTCCCTCCCTCCGGCGGGATTTTGAACGCACTGGCCCGGCTGGACCCGCTGCCTTCGGTGACCGGGCCATCGGCGGCGGTGTCGCCGCCGCCGTCCGGTATTGCCACCGCGGCCGCGGTGCGCGCGGCTGCGGGCAGCGTCGTGCGGGTGCTGGGCACCGCCTGCGGTCTCGGTATCGAGGGCAGCGGTTGGGTGGCCGCGCCCGGAATCGTGGTGACTAACGCTCACGTCGTGGCTGGCGAGACCGACACCACGGTCGAGGTCCACGGCAACCCGCCTGGCCTTCCCGTGGAGCTCCTCGACTTCGATGTCCACGACGACCTCGCTGTCCTGCGGGTCCAGGGGCTCAACGAGCGCCCGCTGCCCCTGGCCGCGAAACCGACGGCCGGGACGCCGGTCGGGATCATCGGATATCCGCTGGATGGACCGCTCAACATCCAGCCGGGTCGCATCGCCCAGACCGAGGTAGCGAGTACCCAGGACGCGTACGGCAACGGCCCGGTCCAGCGCAGCATCGAGCCGCTGCGCGGGCTGGTTCGGCCCGGGAACTCCGGTGGCCCGATGGTCGACGCCCGGGGAGATGTCGAGGGGACCGTGTTCGCCTCGATCACCGGGTCCTCGCCCGGCGCCGGCGGCGATGGTTTGGCGGTTCCCAACGCCCTCGTGCGGGCGCAGCTGGCCAAGGCCCTGGCCCGCCACGGAGCGGTCAGCTCCGGGCCGTGTGCAGGATGAGCCCGGGGCGCTAGGGCGCACCGCGGGCGGGCGGCTGTCTGCGTACCGCCCGCCCGGAGTCGGTGCTATGCCCCCGGGCGCCCGCGGGCGCGTCCTACACGTCCGACATCCTCGGCCATTTGAAACACCACATCCGGCTCAAGTGCCCCGAGGAGCTGAGGATGGTGGTGCGCGAGATGCCGCTCAACCGCTTCAAAGAGCTCCTCGTCGGTGCCGCCCGCGAGTCGCGCCCCGCACTCGCACTGAGCGATCCGCCGCTGCCCTCTGCTGATCGTTCTCACGTTGCTTGATCCTTGCGGTCTCACTTGTCTCGTTGCGCCCCGCCGAGGCTGTCGCTGCGGGGCCCCCGATCCACGAGCGAGGACAATGTCGAGCGCGCGTTGGCGATACGTTTCCAAAACGTTGCCGTGAGCCGGTGGGACTGGTGAGCGTGGCCGCTAGGAGTGGTGAAAGTACGCGGGTTCAGCTGTGCGGGCGCCTAGCCATCGAGATAGGCGGGACACAGCTGGCGGATCGGCTGCGCGGTCGCCAGGTTCGGCTGCTCCTGGCCTACCTGCTCTTGAACCGCCAGCGCCATGTCGGCCGTGAGGAGCTCATCGGCGCCGTCTGGCCCGGTCAGGCGCCGGTGTCCCAGGACGCCGCGCTGCGCACGCTGCTGTCCCGTCTGCGTTCCGCGCTCGGCGCGTCCTCCCTCACGGGCCGCGATGAGCTCATCCTCTCGCTTCCGGAACCGGTCTGGATCGACCTCGAGGCCGCGACCTCGGAGCTTCAGCGCGCCATCCAGACGCTCGCGGAGGGGGATCTGCGCGGGGCCTGGGCGCTCGCCCAGGTTCCCCTCAACATCGCCAATCGCGGGTTTCTGCCGGGGCTCCAGGCGGCCTGGGTCGAGCCGCCTCGGCGTGAGCTAGAGGAGATCCGGCTCCACGCGCTCGAGGTTGTGGGAGAGGCGGGGCTGAGAATGGGCGGGGCGCAGCTCACCTCGGTCGAGCGGGCGGGGCGCGCCTTGATCGAGGCTGAGCCTTACCGCGAGTCCGGTTACGTTCTGCTCATCGAGGCCCTGAGTGCCCGCGGCAACGTGGCCGAGGCGATGCGGGTGTTCGAGCGGCTGCGCGCGCTCCTGCGCGACGAACTGGGAACCGCGCCATCGCCCGAGGCCATCGCGGTCTATGAGCGGCTCCTCTCGCCGCCTGACGGCGCCCCGACGGCGTCCGACGAACGGCAGCGCGCACTCGAGCTTCCCGCCGATCTGCGGGAGCGCTCGGAGTCGCCGCTCGTCGGACGCGCCCGGGAGCTGGCCGAGCTCACCCGCCTATGGGAGCAGGCGGCGGCGGGGGTCGGAGGGTCGGCCCTGGGCGGCCAGCGCGGGCCCCGCATCGTCTGCCTGGCCGGCGAGGCGGGGATCGGCAAGACGAGCCTGGCCGCGGAGCTGGCCCGGCGGGCGCACGATGACGGCGGCACCGTGCTGGCCGGGCGGGCCCCGCGCGAGGCGCTCGTCTCCTATCAACCCTTCCTGGAGGCGCTCCGGCACTACTTCCGCGCCGCGCCGCTGTCCGAGCTGCGGACCTCGGTGCGCGACTTCGGGCCCGAGCTGGCCCGGCTTGTCCCCGAGCTCCGTCGCCGGCTGCCCGACCTGTCCCCGGAGGGCGTCGGCGATCCCGAAGGCGAGCGCTACCGCCTGTTTGAGGCCGTGGTCGGGCTGCTGAGCGCGGTCTCGGTTCGCACGCCAATCCTGCTCCTGCTCGACGACCTCCACTGGGCCGATCGGCCGAGCCTGCTCCTGCTCCGTCATCTGGCTCGGGCGCCCGAGCCGGCCCGGCTGCTCATCCTGATCGCCTACCGGACCGAGGCATCAGGCGAGGTGCTGGGCGATGTGCTCTCGGACCTACGCCGTGAGGGCCTGATCACCCAGCTCGACGTCGGAGGCCTGAGCCAGCAGGAGACCGGGGAGCTGGTGCGGGCGCGCACCGGGGAGGCGCCCTCGCACGCGTTCGCCAACGCGGTCTTCTCGGCCACCGAGGGCAATCCGTTCTTCATCGAGGAGCTCGTCCGCCACCTGGTTCAGGCGGGTGTCCGCCCGGCGGCGGCCAGCGCCTCAGAGCTCCGTCGGGTAGGGCTACCCGACGGGGTCAAGGAGATGATCGGGCAACGTCTGACCCAGCTGACACCGGAGACAGTCGAGTGGCTGCGCGTGGCGGCGGTCATCGGACGCGACTTCGATCCCGCCTTCGTGGAGCAGCTGCTCGGACTCGACGAGGACCCGTTCCTGGCCGCGCTCGAGGAGGCACTGTCCTCCGCTCTGATCCGTGAGCAAGCGGACGAGCCCGGCCGCTACAGCTTCTCCCACGCGCTGGTCCGCGAGGCCGTCTACGAGGGGATGTCGACCCAGCGCCGGCAGCGGTTGCACGGACGAGTTGGCGAGGCGCTCGAGCGGAGTGGCACGGCGCCGGTCAGCCAGTTGGCCCACCACTTCACCCGAGCCGGCCGGCTGGCGGATGCCGAGAAGGCGGTCGCCTACGCGAGCCAGGCGGGAGACGAGGCCGCGGCACTGTTCGCCCACGAGGCCGCGGCCGAGGATTACTCGCGCGCGGTGGAGGTGCTGAGCCGGTTCTTTGCCGAGGATCGCGAGCGGCGGTGTGAGCTGCTGCTGGCCGTCGGCGAGGCTCGCGTGCGCTCAGGCGAGCGGGTCCTGGCCCGGAGCGCCTTCCGGGAGGCGGCGGCGCTGGCCGAGGAACTCGGCGACAGCGTGAGCCTGGCCCGGGCCGCCATCGGGGCCTCCCAGCGCTACGTGCAGCAGCCCGGGGTGGTGGACAGCGAGCTGATCGGGATGCTCGAGCGGGCGCGCGAGTTGACCACCGGCGAGGTGAGCCTGAACCGCGTTCGCCTGCTCAGCCGGCTCTGCGGGGCGATCTACTACGCGCCTGACCGGGCGCGGATGAGCCCGCTGAGCGACGAGGCGATGGAGATCGCCTCCCGGCTTGACGAGCCCGAGGCCCTGGCCTACGCGCTGGCGGCGGTGCGACGGGCGCTGTGGGATCCAAGGCACCTGGAGGAGCGGCTGGCCGCCTCCACCGAGATGCTGAGCTACGCCGCCCGGGCGGAGAACCTGGAGCTGCAGCTCCAGGCTCACGCCTGGCTGGTCGTCGACCTCCTCGAGCGTGGCGACCGGACCGCCGTCGAGGCCCAGATGGCGGCCTTCAGCGCCGGCGCGCAGAACCTGAGACAACCGCTCTATCTCTGGCAGGCGACCGTGTGGCGAGCCACGACCGCGCTCATGGAGGGCCGGTTGGCCGAGGCTGAAGAGCTGGCGGGCGAAGCCCTGGCGGCTGGAGCCCCGGCCGAAGACGTGGCCGCCGCCCAGTACTTCGCCATCCAGGTGTTGGGCACGCGCAGAGAGCAGGGGCGCATGGGCGAGCTCGAGCCGGCGGCGCGCCAGATGGTGGCCACTAACCCCGACCGTCCCGCCTGGCGGGCTGCCCTGGTGGTGACCTTGTGCGAGAGCGACCAGGGCGCTGCGGCCGAGCCCGAGCTCGACGAGCTGCTGACCCGCGGCTTCGGCGAGGTCCCGTACGACGGCGACTGGCTGTCGGCGATGACGCTGCTCTGTGACGCCCTCACGGCCCTGGACGCCCAGTCCCACATGCCCGACCTCTACGAAGCGCTGCTACCCCACGGCGGGGTGAACGCGGTGGCCGGCATCGGCGCCCTCTGCTTCGGCTCGGTGGCCCGTTACCTGGGCAAGCTCGCGGGAGCACTCGGCCGGCGCGCCGAGGCAGAAGATCATTTTGAACGGGCGCTTGCGGGCAACCGCGCCCTGCGCTCACCCGTCCTTGTCGCCCACACGCAGCTTGACTGGGCCGCTGCGCTCGGCGCCGGCTCGCGGCGGGAGCGCTTGATCGCCGAGGCGTCGCGTACCGCCGATCAGCTCGGGCTGGCCGCGATCGCCCGCCGCGCCGCTCGCCTGGGCGGGGGCTGAGTCGGCTCGGCGGCGACCCCGCAGCGCGCTACTCTCGGCCGCTCATGAGCAAGACGTTGGTAATTGCCGAGAAACCGTCGGTCGGGCGCGATGTGTCGCGAGTGCTCACGGGTCCGTTCACCAAGGGCGAGGGATTCCTGGACGGGCCTGATCACGTGATCACGTGGGCGGTCGGCCACCTGGTTCAGCTGGCCGAGCCCGACGAGTACGACGACAAATTCAAGAAGTGGCGGATGGCCGACCTGCCGATCGTGCCTGAGCGCTTCAAGCTCGTGATCCGCGACGAGCGCTCAAAGAAGCAGATGAATGTGATCAAGCGGCTGCTCTCCCGCGACGACGTCACCTCGGTCGTCAACGCCTGTGATGCCGGCCGTGAGGGGGAGCTGATCTTCGCGTACCTGTATGAGAAGGCGGGGTCGCGCAAGCCGGTCAAGCGGTTGTGGCTGAACTCGATGACCAAGCAGGCGATCAAGGACGCCTTCGGTCAGCTCCGCGAGGCCTCGGAGCTGTCCTCGCTCGAGGCCGCGGCGCGTTCACGGTCGGAGGCGGACTGGATCGTGGGCATGAACGCCACGCGCGCCGCCACGATCCGCCTGCGCTCGGCCTTCGACGGGGCCGTCTCCCTCGGCCGGGTGCAGACACCGACGCTGGCCATCCTGGCCCGGCGCGAGGAGGAGATCCGAGCCTTCGTACCCGAGCCTTACTGGGTTGTCGACGCCAGTTTCGATCCCGTGGCCGAGCCCCGCGGGCGGTTGTATGAGGGGCGCTACCACGCGGGGGCCAACCCGCGGCTGAAGTCGGCCGAGGAGGCGGAGGCAGTCGTCGCCGCCTGTCAGGGCCAGACCGGGGAGATCACCAAGCTCGAGAAGTCAGAGCGCAAGGAGCGGGCCCCGCTCCTCTATGACCTGACCCAGCTCCAGCGCGACGCCAACGGGCGCTACGGGTTCACCGCGCGGCGGACACTGGCGGCCGCCCAGCGCCTGTATGAGGAGCACACGGCGCTCACCTATCCGCGGACCAACTCGCGCTACCTGCCGAGCGACATGATCGGCGAGATCAAGCCGATCGCGCGGCTGGTTGGCGAACGGAGTGAGTACTCGGAGGGAGCCAAGTACGTGCTTGGGCTCGACGTGCTGCCGCTGGGGCGCGTGATCAACAACGAGAAGGTGACCGACCACCACGCGATCATCCCGACCCGCGCCGACTCTCATCCGGTGGACAAGATGTCCGAGGACGACAAGAAGGTCTACGACCTGGTCGTCCGTCGCTTCCTGGCCGTCTTTCACCCCGACGCCGTGTTCGAGAACACGCGCGTGGAGACCACGGTGGCCGAGCACGTGTTCCGCACCCGCGGTCGTCGGATCCTCGTCCCCGGTTGGCGCGGCGTGTACGGCGAGACGGCCGACGTCGACGAGCGGCCCGACGATGATGAGGGACGCGAGCAGCGCTTGCCCGAGCTCACCCACGGCGAGCAGGCGACCGTCGAGGAGGTGGCCTCCGAGGCCAAGGAGACCAAGCCCCCGCGTCGGCACACCGAGCGGTCGCTGCTGGACATGATGGAGACCGCGGGCAAGCTCGTCGACGACGAGGAGCTGCGCGAGGCGATGAAGGAGTCCGGGATCGGCACCCCCGCCACACGGGCGGCGATCATCGAGCGCCTGATCTCGGTCGGCTACATCGAGCGGGACGGGCGGGCGCTGGTCGTCACCGAGAAGGGCATGAACGTGATCCGCCTGCTAGGCGAGCACGCACTCACCTCGCCCGGCCTGACCGGGGAGTGGGAGCACCGGCTGGCCCGGATCGAGACCGGTGAGGACTCCCGGGAGGCGTTCATGGGCGACATCGTCAAGTTCACCGAGAGCACGGTGGGCGAGCTCGACGAGAAGCTCAAGGGCGTGCGGATTCCCCGCGCCAACCTCGGACCCTGCCCCGTCTGCGGCCACGACATCGTCGAGAACCGCAAGGGCTACTCCTGCTGGTCCCGGGAGGATCCGGGCTGCGGGTTCGTGATCTGGAAGTCCAAGGCGGGCAAGCAGCTGCCGGTCTCGGTGGCCCGTGAACTGATCAAGACCGGGCGCACCGCCCAGCCTGTGAGCGGCTTCAAGGGGCGCTCGGGCCGGAGCTTCCGCGCCCGCTTGGCCCTCCAGCAGTCCGATGAGGGCAAGTGGCGCGTCGAGTTCGACGAGCCGTGGGCCAAGGAAGGGGCCAAGCCTCCTGAGGCCGAGGAGGGCGGCGCCGAGGGCTCGGCGCAGGAGCAGGCGGCCTGAGGCTGATCGATCTCTCCGTGCCGATCCGGCCCAGTCCGGAGGGCGTGCCCGAAGCGCTGCGGACCGAGATCGAGTATCGACCCCACGCGACCGGGGCTTCTGAGATCGAAGCGATGCTTGGCGTGGGGCCCTCGCTTCTGCGCAATGGCGAGGGGTGGGCCGTTGAGACCTTCCTGCGCTTCGGTACCCATAACTCGACCCACGTCGATGCCCCGTACCACTACAACTCGGTGGTGGAGGGGCGGCCGGCGCAGACGATCGACGAGCTCCCGCTGGACTGGTTCTTCCGACCGGGGGTGGTACTCGATTTCCACGAGCGGGCGGACGGCGAGGTGATCGCTGAGGGGGATGTGGAGGCGGCGCTGGGCACGGCGGGTCACGAGCTGGCTGAGCGGGACATCGTGCTGGTGCGCACCGGGCGCGACGCCTTCTACGACGAGGCGGACTACATGGCCCGCGGCCCCGGCGTCAGCGCTGCCGCGACGCGGTGGCTGTACGAGCGGGGCGTGCGGGTGATGGGGATCGACGCCTGGGGCTGGGACCGGCCTCTGCATTTGGAAGCCGCTGAGGCCCTGGCGCGAGGAGAGCCGGGGATCTTCTGGGCCGCCCACCAGGCGGACCTGGCCTATTCGCAGATCGAGCGGCTGGCCGGGCTCGGGGAGCTGCCGCCGACGGGGTTCACCGTGGCCTGCTTCCCGCTGCGGCTGGTGGGGGGAAGCGCCGCCCCGGCGCGGGTCGTGGCGATTTTGGAGTAACTCTGAGCGGCACCGGGTCCAGAAACGTCCCGTATTTTCCCGTTTCTGGACACGGTCCCGGCGAGCCGTCGGCGCTGATCGCCATCATCGCCTGATGCCGCTGACGCTCGTGCTCGGACCGGCCAACTCGGCCAAGGCAGGGGAGATCTTCGCCGGCTACGCAGACGCTGCCCCGCGCGGCGCGCTGCTTGTCGTGCCGAACGCCCGGGACGCTGACTACTACTCGCGGGAGCTGGCGAGCCAGGATGCCGTCGTCGGCTCGGCGATGACGTTCAGCGCCTTGGCGCATGAGATCGCGCGCCGGGTCGCCTACCGGCCGCGGCGGCTGAGCGCGTTTCAGCGCGACCTGGTGATGGCACGCGCGGTCCGCCGGGCGCGTCTGGAGCTCCTGGCCCCGGCCTCGCAGTCGCGGGGCTTCATCGCGGCGGCGGTGGCGCTGATCGCTGAGCTTGAGCGCTCGCTCATCACGCCTCAGCGCTTCACCCAGGCGATGCGGGCGTGGGGGACCGAGGACCCGCGACGGGCGCGGTACGCCGAGGAGGTGGCGGGCATTTACGGCGCCTATGCCGGCGAGCTGGCCCGCCTCGAGCGAGTGGATCCGGAGCTCTTCACCTGGCGGGCGCTCGATGCGCTGCGCCGGGAACCCGGGCGCTGGGGGCACGACGCCGTGTTCTTCTACGGCTTCGACGACCTGCACCCGCTGGAACGGGATGCCGTCGAGACGCTGGCCGGAATCGTCGGAGCCGAGGTGATGGTCTCGCTCCCCTACGAGGCGGGGCGGGAGGCGCTTCAGGCGCGGGCCGAGGTGGTACAGGAGCTGCGCCCGGTGGCCGAGCGCGTGATCGACCTGCCTCCCCTGGCCGACTACTACGCGCCCGCGTCCCGGGAGGCCCTCCACCACCTGGAGCGGTGGCTGTTCGAACCCGGGGAGCCTGATCGCATCGACCCCGGAGGGGCCGTGGAGCTGCTCGAGGCGGCGGGAGAGCAGGCCGAGGCCGAGCTCGTCGCCGCTCAGGTGCTGGAGCTGCTCCGCCAGGGGGTGGCCGCGGATGAGATTGCGGTCGTCCATCGCTCGCTGGCCACGGCAGCACCGGCGGTCTCGCAGGTCTTCACCTCCTACGGGATCCCGACCGCCGTCGACCGGCGGGTTGCCTTTGCCCACACGTCCCTGGGGCGGGGGCTGCTCGGGCTCGCCCGCTGCGGCCTCTTGCCTGAGAGCGAAGCCTCCGCGCAGGACCTGCTCGACTACCTGCGCACGCCGGGCCTGCTTGACCGCATTGAGGTGATCGACGCGCTCGAGCTCGAGGTCCGCCAGCAGGGGCTGACCACGGCCGGCCAGGCCCGCGAGCGGCTCACCTTCGACGTCGCTGAGATCGACGCCCTGCGCAGCGCCCGGCATCCGGCGGCGGAGCTCGCCCGGCACGCCCGCCGCCTCCAGGCCGCTCCGCGCCGGCGCCAGGCCGCGGTCCTGGACGAGTCCGAGCGCCTCGATGCGCTCGCGCTGAAGGTGCTGCTGCGGGCCGTGGCCGAGCTCGACGACCTCCGGGTGACGCCGCGGGGCGCCGAGCTGCTCGAGCTTCTGGAGCGGCTCGAGGTGGGAGACGAGCAGGGCGCGAGGCCGGGCGCCGTGGTGATCACCGAGCCGCTGGTCATCCGGGCGCGGCGCTTCCGTGCCGTGCTCGTGTGTGGGCTGCAGGAGGGAGCGTTTCCCCGCCAGGCCGCGCCCGAGCCGTTTCTCTCCGATGAGCGCCGGCGGGAGCTCGCTGCGGCGAGCGGGCTCAGGCTGCCGCTGAGCGAGGACGCGCTCGCCCGCGAGCGCTATCTCTTCTACGCCGCCATCTCCCGCGCCACGGAGCGGTTCGTCCTCAGCTACCAGAGCTCCGACGAGGAGGGCAACCTCCAGCTGCCCTCGCCCTTCATCGCCGACGTCGCCGATCTGCTCAACGAGGACTGGAGCGAGCGGCGCCACCGGCGACTCCTGGGCGACCTCGTGTGGTCTCCGGAGACCGCCCCGACCGAGCGGGAGCTTAAACGGGCGCTGGCCGCCGCGGCCGCCCCCGCGGGGGGCGAGGTCGTGCCGCCGGCGCTCAACCTGTCGGCCGACGCGCTGGCGCGGATCCGTCACACCCGTGTCCTCTCGGCGGGGGCCCTCGAGCTGTTCGCCACCTGTCCCGTGCGGTGGCTGGTCGAACGCGAGCTTCAACCACAGGAGCTTCAGGGCGAGCCCGAGCCGCTCGTCCGGGGCAGCTACATGCACGACACCCTCGAGCAGGTGCTCCTGGGGCTCGACGGCCCCCTCACGCGAGAGACGCTCCCCGACGCGCTGCGGATCCTTGAGGACCTGGTCGAGGAGCTGCCGCCAGATCTGGCTCCGGGAGCCCCCGAGTCGCTCCGACGCGCGCTCGTCGAAGCGATCGCGGCCGACCTTCGCCGCTATCTGGAGTGGGAGGCCGACCACGGCTGCGGGTGGGAGCCACGCTGGCTCGAGCTCCGCTTCGGGTTCGAGGGGGAGGAGGGGTCGCTGCCTGCCTTCGAGCTTGGCGAGGGAGCCGATCGGGTCTCCTTTCGAGGCGCCATCGACCGGGTCGACGTAGCGGCGGACGGCCGCCAGGCGATGGTCCGTGACTACAAGAGCGGCTCGGCGCGGCCCGAGCACCAAGCTGGGCGCTGGCGGACGGACAACACGCTCCAGGTGGCGCTCTACATGCTCGCGGTCAGAGACCTGCTTGAGCTCGAACCCGTAGCCGGTCTCTACCAGCCGCTGGGGGGCGGCGACCTGCGCGCCCGCGGGGTGTTCCTGGAGGGGGCGCCGCTGGGGGCCGGATGTGTCGCCAACGACGCGCGTGATCCCGAAGCCCTGACCGAGGAACTGGAGGCCGCGGCGGCCCGGGCCGTCGAGCTGGCGGCCAGGCTGCGCGGGGGCGAGATCACCCCCTGCCCGGAGACCTGCTCGCGCCAGGGGTGCCGCTACCCCGGCATCTGTCGCGTCTCATGACCATGGCCGAAGCGCCGGCGATGAACGGGTTCACATCCGAGCAGCGGGAGGCGATCCGCCGCCGCGAGGGGGACCTGTTCCTCGATGCCGGCGCCGGGAGCGGAAAGACCTCGGTGTTGGTCGAGCGCTTTGCCCGTGGCGTCGTGGAGGACGGGCTTGACCCGGCGGCGATCCTGACCATCACCTTCACCGAGAAGGCGGCGGCCGAGATGCGCGAGCGGATCCGCTTACGGCTGCGGGAGCTCGGTGCCCCCGAGGCGGCCCGGGCCACCGAGGGCGCATTCATCTCGACCATTCACGGCTTCTGCGCTCGCGTCCTGCGCACGCACGCGCTGGCCGTCGGGATCGATCCGGCCTTCGCCGTGCTGGACGAGCTCGAGGCCGGTCGCCTGGCCGACGGCGCCTTCGAGGCGGCGCTGATCCACGTGGCCGAGGACGTGCCGGGCGCGCTCGAGCTCATCGCCGGCTACGGCCGCTTTGGCCTGCGCGGCGCCATTCAGGCCATCCACGACGAGCTGCGCTCACGCGGGGAGCGGCCGCCGCGGCTCCCAGCGCTCCCGCGCGGCCCCGCGCTTGAGCCGCTGCGCGAGCGCTGGCAGGACGTCGCCGACCGGCTCTTGGGGGAGCTCCGAGAGGTGCCCGAGCCTTCACCCCGGGTGATACAGGCGGTCGAGCGGCTGGCCCGCGTCAGCGGGATCGCTGAGGAGCCGTGGCCGGGCGACCTCGACGCGCTCCGGCTTCCGGGCGGCAACGGCGCCGCGCTAAGCACCGAGGCGTGCGCCGCCTACAGCGAGGCGCTGGCCGAGTTGCGGCGCGCCAGCGCCCATCGGTGGGCGGAGCGCGCCTATCCGCTGCTTGAGCGGCTGCTGGCGGAGTTCACCGCCCGTTACGAGCGGGCCAAGCACGAGCACGCGGGGCTCGACTTCGAGGACCTCGAGCTCCTATGCCGCGATCTGCTCCGAGACAACGACGAGCTCCGCGAGCGCTACCGCCAGCGCTTCGAGCGGGTGATGGTGGATGAGCTCCAGGACACCAACGCGGTCCAGCTCGAGCTCATCGACATGGTGGCGGCGGGCAAGCTGTTCACGGTCGGTGACGCCCAGCAGTCGATCTACGGCTTTCGCCATGCCGACGTCGAGCTGTTCGAAGCCCGGGGCGAGGTGATGGCAGCGCGTGGGGCGCGGCTAACGCTGAGAACCAACTTCCGCTCCCGGCCGGAGATCCTCGCCGTTATCAACCGCGTGTTCGAGCGGGAGCTGGGGGACCGCTTCAGGCCGCTGGTGGCGGGGCGCGAGGAGCAATTGGACCCCGAGCCCCGCGTCGAGCTCCTAGTGACCGACCGCGAGGCCGACTGGACGGCCGAGGGGCTGGCGGCAGCGTGGCGGGTGGCCGAGGCGCGGGCGCTGGCGGGCCGGGTGGCCGAGCTCCTCTCTGACGGGGTGCCGGCCTCGGACGTGGTCGTGCTGACCCGAGCCACGACCGACCTGCGCGTCTACGAGCGGGCGCTGGAGGAGCGCGGCGTTCCCACCTACCTGATCGGCGGGCGCGGCTACTGGTCACATCCCCAAATCGTCGATCTCCTGGCCTACCTCCGCGTGCTGGCCAACCCGCGGGACGAGGAGGCGCTCTACACCTTGCTCGCCTCACCCCTTGTCGGCGTCTCCACCGATGGCCTGGTCCTGCTCGCGGCCGTGGGGCGTGAGAGCGCTCGCGACCCGTGGTGGGTGCTGCGCGATCCCGAGGACCGGCTCGACCCTGTCCCCGCAGACCGCGACCGGATGGTCGGCTTTGCCGCCTGGGCGGCGGGGGAGCGAGTGGTGGCGGCCCGAGCCGGGGTGGAGGGACTGATCGAGCGGGTGCTCGATCACACCGGCTATGACCTCCATGTGCTCGCGCTGCCCGGGGGCCAGCGGCGGCTGGCCAACGTGCGCAAGCTGATGCGCCTCGGTCGCCACCACGCGGCCGCGCACGGGCCCGACCTGCGGAGCTTCCTTGAGCTGGTGGCGCTGCGGTCGAGCGCCTGGATCCCCGACCCCGACCAGAGCGAGGCGCCGGTGGAGAGCGAGGGCCTCGACGCCGTGCGGCTGATGACGATCCACCGGGCCAAGGGGCTCGAGTTCCCGGTCGTGTGCGTCGCCGACCTGGGCCGGGCGCCCCGCTGGTCGGCGCCGCTCCTGCGTGTGGGGCGCGACGGCCGCGTCGGGCTCCGGTTGGCGCGGCCGGGCACGGGGCGCAAGGAGCCCGCGCTGGCCTACGACGCCTTGGCCGACGAGGAGCGGAGCGAGGCCGCGGCGGAGGAGCGGCGCCTCTTCTACGTGGCCATGACCCGGGCCCAGGAGCGGTTGATCCTGAGCGGGGCGGCGCGGCTCGAGAAGTGGGGGCAGGGCCCTAATGGCGTTCCCATGGCGTGGCTGGGGCCGGCCTTGGTGGGGGATTTGTCGGCGGGGGAGGGGGTGAGCGAGGGGGTGCGGTTTTCCGTCGTCCGGCCCGCTGAGGCCGACCTGGACGACATTGGGGGTCGCATAGGACCACAAAGTCGTCCAGGTCAGGGGTTGGCCCCCCCGCCGGCGCTCCCATCGCAGCCTGAGGCCCCGCCGGTCGGGGCGGTCTCCTACACGTCTCTAGCCGCTTACCGCCGCTGTGGCTATCGCTTCTACGTCGAGCGGGTGCTGGGGATTCCGCCGACGGAGGGGCGCGCCGGGGCGGACGCGCCGCCCGGGGAAGCCGTCCTCGACGCCGCCGAGCGGGGCACCCTGGTCCACGCGCTCCTTGAGAACATCGATTTCCGCCGACCCGTGCCCCCGAGCCCGGCGGCGATCATCGCCGCGGCGCCGCGCGAGCCGACGCCGGCCGAGGTGGAGGACGTCACCGGGCTGCTTCAGGCGTTCGCCGGCAGCGAGCTCCGTGAGCGCCTCTGGCGGGCGAGCCGGGTACGTCGCGAGCAGCGCTTCGGCTTCCTGCACCGGCAGCTCCTGATCAGCGGGATGCTCGACGTCATGGCCAGTGAGCCGGGGAACCGGACATTGATCGTCGACTACAAGAGCGACCGCCTCGCCGGCGCCGATCCGGCGAGCCTGGTCGCGGGCGAGTACGGAACCCAGCAGCTCATCTACGCCCTGGCCGCGCTGCGCGCCGGGGCGGCCGAGGTCGAGGTCGTGCACGTGTTCCTGGAGAGGCCCGAGGAGCCGATCGTGGCCAGCTTCGGCGCCGCCCAGTCCGAAGAGCTCGAGGCTCGGCTCGACGAACTCACCCAGGGCCTGCTCGCCCGGCGCTTTCAGGTCACCGAGTCACCGCAGCGCGGCGTCTGTCACGGCTGCCCGGCCGAAGGCGGACTCTGCTCCTGGCCGCTCGAGATGACCCGCCGCGGCGCAGCCGACACGCTGTTCTGAGCCTCGTCGCCGTTCTCAAAGCTCACGTCAACCTGCTCGATGTCGTGACGCTCTTCAACCTTGGCCAGCGCGGCCAGCGTCCTCTGATCGGCGGGTTCCTCGGGGTCGCCGATGAGGGTTCGCGGCCAGAGGCGACGGGACAGGACCGTGTTTATCTCGGCTGAGTAGAGCGTCACCTGGGCGCCCAGGCGCAGCCAGATGAGCAGCGCGATGACCAGGGCGAACTGCGAGTAGACGCTGCTCGCATGCCGGTACACGTGGTTGATGTAGATGCCCCCGACAAGCTGGAGGATCACCCACAGAACGGAGGCGGTGACGACGCCGATCCAGAGACGGCTTGTGCCGATCGTGGCCGGAGTCATGAACCGAAAGGCGCACAGGAAGAGGGTGAAGTTGACCAGCAACGAGATGACGATTGCTCCAACTTTCACCCAGGGTCCTCCGAGGCCGGTCACCAGTCCGGAGACAGCGGTGGAGACGATGAAGAGGCCTCCCAGCGAGAGGATCAGCCCCAGACCCTTCAACCGCCACTGGAGAAAGTCCGGGCGATCCTTCCTGGGCACGGCCCAGATCTGAGCGAAGGAGTTCTGGATCGCGTTCGTGATGCCCAGCCCGCCCCAGAGGGATATGAGCACTCCGATCACCAGCGCCCCGATGTGCCCGGTGAGCGCGTGGACCTTGATGTAGTCGCCGATGACCGGAAACTGCGCCAGCACAGAGTTCTCGATCGACTGCGCTGCGCCCGCGTCCCCCTGGAGCACGAAGCCGAGGACCGTGACCATCACGAGGAGCAGCGGGAACAGCGAGAGAAAGGCGTAGTAGGTCACCATCGCCGCCAGTTGCCCGCCGCCGTCGTCGGAGAACTTCTTGAGCACGGCCATCGGGATGGCCAGCCCCCTGTGCCGCTGCTGGAAGCGGTCGAACGTCCGGACCGGCCTGAGGATGTCCATGATCGCCCTGTATACCCGCAAACTGCGGGGTTGCAAGACTTAGAACGTGAGCTGGCCCTGCTCGATCTCCAAGAGCAGGCGCTTGCGGTCGAGGCCGCCGGTGTAGCCGCCGAGGCCGCCCGTCGTGTGCAGCACCCGGTGGCAGGGAACGATGATCGGGATCGGGTTGGCGCCGAGCGCGTTGCCGGCGGCCCGCGAGCCCCGGGGGCTTCCGGCCTTGGCCGCAACCGCCTTGTAGGTGGATCGCGCTCCGAAGGGGATCCGCGCCGTGGCCTCGAGCACTCGGCGGCCAAAGCCGCGCGTCAGCTGCCAATCGAGCTCGACCTCGAACTCCTGGCGGGCGCCCGCGAAGTACTCATCAAGCTCACGCCGGGGCTCGTCCAGGCGCGGGGCTGAGGCGAGGATCCGCGGCGAAACCCGTCGCGCGAGGTAGTCGAGCACTGAGTCCTCCTGGCCGGGCTCATCGAGGTAGGCCAGGCGCACCAGGCCGTGCGGGGTGGCGGCGAGCAGGAGCTTGCCGGCGGGTGAGTCATAGGTCGTGTAAGCGATGTCGAGCAGGCCGGCATTGGCGGCCGCGGTGGACAGATCGGGGAGTGGGGCGTCGGCGGGCTTGGTCAGGGTGGTCATGGCTGGTACTCCATTCGTAGTCGCTTGAGTCCTTCGTGGACGCTCCGGCGGGCCGCCTCCTCGCTTGTCTGCATGACGAGCGAGATCTCGGTGTAGGAGGCGTCGGCGACGTAGCGCAGCGCGAGTGCGGTGCGCTGCTTGTCCGGCAACTCGCGCACCTGGCGCCAGAGGCCCTCGTCGGGCAGCTCGGGAGACGGCGCGGAGACCTGCTCGGGCAGCTCGGCCACGAGCGCGGGCACGCGCTTACGTGCCCGGAGCTGATCGATCGCCTTGCGGTGGGCAACGGTGAGGACCCAGCTGCGCAGGTTCCCGGCGTCCCGCAGCCGCGGGTAGGCCCGGAGCGCGGCAAGCCAGGTCTCCTGATAGCAGTCGTCCGCGTCCTCGCGGCCCACCAGGGCGATAAGCAGGCGGTGGACGTCGCGGCCATAGGCGTCGATGAGTTTCTGGAACGGCGGCAGTCTCACTGATGATGAAACGCGAATGGCGGCCACGACGTGAGATGTTGGCGCGCGGCAAGACTCCTGGCAGCCCTTGCCAGGTTGGCCCCATGGGCGATACTAAGAGCTGATGGCTCGCGCAATCTGGTCAGGTGCGATCAGCTTCGGGCTGGTCAACGTCCCGGTCAAGCTGTACTCGGCGACCTCGCCGAAGACGGTCCGCTTCCACCAGCTCAATAGCAAGACGGGAGCCCGGATCCGCCAGAAGCGGGTGGATCCCTCGACCGATGAAGAGGTGGCCTACGAGGACATCGTCAAGGGTTATGAGATCACCCCTGACAGCTACGTGGTCATCCAGCCCGAGGAGCTCGACGCGCTCGACCCCAAGGCGACCAAGACGATCGACATCGAAGAGTTCGTCGACCTGGAGGAGATCGATCCGATCTACTACGACCACTCGTATTACCTGGCCCCCAGCGCCGGCGGGGCCAAGGCCTACCGGCTGCTCCTCGACGCCATGAAGGAAGCGGGCAAGGTGGGCATCGGTCGGGTCGTCATCCGGTCCAAGCAGCAGCTGTGCGCGCTGCGCCCCACGGGCGAGGTTCTGACCCTCACGACGATGCTGTGGGGCGACGAGGTGCTCACGCCGGATCGCCTCGACGAGCTCGAGTCGGTGAACGAGGCCGAGGCCACGGACCGGGAGTTGAAGATGGCCGAACAGCTGATCGAGTCGCTGTCGGCCGACTTCGAGCCGGACAAGTTCCACGACGAATACCGCGAGCAGGTGCTGGACCTGATCGAGCGCAAGGCGGCGGGCGAGGAGATCGCCGTGCAGCCCGAGGCCGAGGCGCCCGAGGCGGCGCCTGACCTGATGGCGGCGCTCGAGGCGAGCCTGGCCGCGGTCAAGGACGAGAAGAAGCCCGCCCCGGCACGGCGCAAGCGCAGCCGAGCCGCGAGCGAGGACGGCGCGGCCAAGAAGCCGGCGCGCGCCCGTCGCTGAGGCCACTGGTACCCTTTTCGGTCCATTCGCGGCCGCCGCAGGGACCCCTCGACCGCCCTCCCCTCATCCATCATGCTTCGAACCGCTCCACCCGGGGCCACCGGCCTCTACCACCCTGAGAACGAGCACGATTCGTGCGGGATCGCGCTCGTGGCGAAGCTGTGGGGGGAAGCGAGCCATACCGTCGTCGAGAAGGCGCTCGACGCGCTCGAGAACCTGGAGCACCGAGGCGCCGAGGGTGCCGATCCCGGGACCGGCGACGGCGCCGGAATCCTCCTCCAGATTCCCGACGCCTTTCTGCGGGCGGCGGCCGCCGGCGTCGAGCTGCCACCCGCCGGGCGCTACGGCGTAGGTGTGTGCTACCTGCCCGCCGACGCCGAGCGGCGGGTGCTCCTGGAGCAGCTGATCGAGGAGACGATCGAGGCCGAGGGGCAGCGGGCCATTTGGTGGCGCGACGTGCCGGTCGACGACCGCGACGTGGGCCGGGCGGCCCGGCTGTCGGCGCCCGTGATCCGCCAGGTCCTGGTCGAAGCCGCCCCCGATCTGACCGACCAGGACGCCTTCGAGCGCAAGCTCTACATCATCCGCCGCCTGATCGAGCGCGAGGCGGGTCGCGACCTGGCGCTGCCGAGCTTCTCCAGCCGCACGATCGTCTACAAGGGGATGCTCACGGCGCCCCAGCTCCCGCGCTACTTCACCGACCTGCGGGACCCGCGCGTGGCCTCGCGCCTGGCCCTGGCACACGCGCGCTTCTCGACCAACACCTTCCCGAGCTGGGAGCTCGCGCACCCCTACCGGATGATCGCCCACAACGGCGAGGTCAACACGCTGCGCGGCAACATCAACTGGATGCGGGCGCGGGAGTCACAGCTGGCGTCCGAGCTCTTTGGTGATGACCTGGAGAAGGTCGTCCCAGTCGTCCGTGAGGGCGGGTCTGACTCGGCCGTGTTCGACAACGTGCTTGAGCTGCTCGTCCTCGGCGGGCGCGCCATCCCGCATGCCGTGATGATGATGGTGCCCGAGGCCTACCGGACCCGCACCGACCTCGACCCGGACGTCAAGGGCTTCTACGACTTCCACTCCTGCCTGATGGAGCCGTGGGATGGCCCCGCCGCGGTCGTGTTCACCGACGGCCGCCTGGCCGGGGCCGTTCTCGACCGCAACGGGCTGCGGCCAGGGCGCTGGATCCAGGACACCGAGGGGTATGTCGTGCTCGCCTCCGAAGCCGGCGTGATGAGTACCGCGCCCGAGCACATCCAGCGCAAGGGTCGCCTGGCCCCCGGGAAGCTTTTCCTGGTCGACCTCGAGGAGGGGCGGATCGTCGAGGACGACGAGCTCAAGCGCCAGGTGGCCCGGCACAAGCCCTACGCCCAGTGGTACGAGGATTCGGTCGTCCACATCGACGACCTGCCCGACCGCGAGCCGCGTGCCCCGAGGATCGAGCCGCTGCGCTCCAAGCAGCTCGCTTTCGGCTATTCGCAGGAGGACCTGCGCCTGGTCATCGCGCCGATGGCCACCAACGGCGAGGAGCCGGTGGCGAGCATGGGGCACGACGCGGCGCTCCCGGTGCTCTCCGACCGCCAGCCGCCGCTGTTCTCGTACTTCAAGCAACTGTTCGCCCAGGTGACTAACCCGCCGATCGATCCGATCCGCGAGCAGGTGGTGATGAGCCTGCAGGCCGGAGTGGGAGCCGAGGTCAACCTGCTGGCCCAGGAGCCGGAGCAAGCGCACATCCTGGTCATGGACCAGCCGATCCTGCGCAACCACGAGCTCGAGAAGCTCCGGCAGGTCTCCCACGACGTGTTTGACGCCGCCACGCTGGACCTCACGTGGCCGATCGAGCAGGGGCCGGACGGGATGGAGATGCGGCTCTACGACCTCTGCGCCGAGGCGGCGAGCTATGTCGAGCACGGCGCCAACATCCTGATCCTCTCGGACCGCAACCTCGGCCCCGAGCGCGTCGCCATCCCGTCGCTCTTGGCGGTGGCGGCGGTCCACCATCACCTGGTCCGCCGCGGGACCCGGCTGCGGACGGGGCTCGTGATCGAGTCCGGCGAGCCGCGCAACATCCACCACATGGCGACGCTGATCGGCTACGGCGCCGCCGCGATCAACCCGTACGTGATGTTCGAGTCGATCGACGAGCTGGCCGACCGTTCGCTGCTGCCCCGGGACCTGACTCGTGATGAGGCCGAGCAGCGGATCGTCAAGGCCATCGGCAAGGGGCTGATGAAGACGATCTCGAAGATGGGGATCTCGACCATCCAGTCCTACTGCGGGGCCCAGATCTTCGAGGCCGTGGGGCTCAACCAGGACGTGATCGACCATCACTTCACCGGAACGGCGTCGCGGATCGGCGGGGTCGGGATGGACGAGATCTCCACCGAAGCCATGGAACGGCACTTCCGCGCCTACCCCCGCACCCATCGTGAGCTGCTCCCGGTCGGCGGCGTCATGCAGTGGCGCCGCGACGGCGAGTTGCACGTCTGGAACCCGGACACCGTGGGCAAGCTCCAGCACGCCGTGGGGACGCACGGTCCGCTGGCCGGGAACGGCGGTCCGCCGTCGGCCGACGGCAGCCCGGCGCTGCGCGACCCGCGTGACACCTACCGTGAGTACGCCGCGCTGGTCAACGACGAGGCCGTTCGCAAGGGACTCCTGCGCGGACTCCTGAAGTTTCGGGCCGCCGATCAGGCGTTGCCGCTGGAGGAGATCGAACCGGCGACCGAGATCGTCAAGCGGTTCACGACCGGGGCGATGAGCCTCGGGTCGCTCGGGCGGGAGGCGCACGAGACGCTGGCCATCGCCATGAACCGGATCGGCGGCCGCTCGAACACGGGCGAGGGCGGGGAGGACCCGAGCCGGTATGCGCCCGACGCCAACGGCGACCTTCGCCGCTCGGCGATCAAGCAGGTCGCCTCGGGACGCTTCGGGGTCGGAATCCATTACCTGGTCAATGCCGACCAGCTCCAGATCAAGATGGCCCAGGGAGCCAAACCCGGGGAGGGCGGCCAGCTGCCCGGGCACAAGGTCGATGCCTATATCGCCAAGATCCGCAACTCGACGCCCGGGGTCGGGCTGATCTCGCCCCCGCCGCACCATGACATCTACTCGATCGAGGACCTCAAGCAGCTGATCTACGACCTTCGCTGCGCCAACCCCACGGGGTCGGTCTCGGTCAAGCTGGTCTCCGAGGTCGGGGTCGGAACCGTGGCCGCGGGCGTGGCCAAGGCCAACGCCGACCACGTGACGATCGCAGGGCACGACGGAGGCACCGGCGCCTCACCGCAGTCCTCGATCTACGGAGCCGGGCTGCCGTGGGAGATCGGGCTGGCCGAGACACAGCAGACCCTGCTCCTGAACGACCTGCGCACCCGGATCACCGTCGAGGTGGACGGCGGCATGCGCACGGGCCGCGACGTGGTGGTGGGCGCCCTGCTCGGGGCCGACGGGTTCGGCTTCTCGACCGCGCCGCTGATCGCCATGGGCTGCATCATGATGCGCGTCTGCCACCTCAACACATGCCCGGTGGGCATCGCCACCCAGGACCCCGAGCTGCGCCGGCGCTTCCGCGGAACCCCCGAGCACGTGGTCAACTTCCTCATGCTGGTGGCCGAAGAGGTGCGTGAGATCATGGCCTCGCTGGGCGTCCGCCGCTTCGAGGAGCTGATCGGGCGCACCGAGCTGCTCGACTCATACGAGGCGATCGACCACTGGAAGGCGCGTCATCTCGACCTCTCGATGGTCCTGACCTCGCCCGAGCTTCCGCCGGACACGCCGCGGTCCCGGATCCGGCCTCAGGTCCCCGTGCTCGATGACGCACTCGATTGGGAGCTCGTGCGCAAGTGCGCTCCGGCGATCGAGCACGGGGAGAAGGTCCTGCTCGGTCCGATCCCGCTCCGGAACGTCAACCGGACCGTGGGGGGGATCCTGTCCGGCGAGATCGCGCGCCGACACGGCGCCAAGGGGCTCCCCGAAGGGACGATCGAGATCACGCTCTCCGGCTCGGCCGGCCAGAGCTTCGGCGCCTGGCTGAGCGGCGGTGTGACCCTCTCGCTCCGCGGCGAGACCAACGACTACGCCGGTAAGGGGCTCAGCGGCGGGATCATCGCCGTGCGGCCGCCGGAGCGGGCGCGCTTCCTGGCCGAGGAGAACATGATCGTTGGCAACACCGTGCTCTACGGAGCCATCGCCGGGCGCGCCTTCTTCCGGGGGCTGGCCGGCGAGCGGTTCGCCGTGCGCAATTCGGGCGCCACGGCCGTCGTCGAGGGCGTCGGCGACCACGGGTGCGAATACATGACCGGCGGCCGCGTCGTCGTCCTCGGGCCCACCGGGCGCAACTTCGCCGCCGGAATGAGCGGCGGGATCGCCTATGTCTATGACAAGGCGCGCCGCTTCGCCGACCGTTGCAACCTGGATCTGGTCGAGCTCGAAGAGCTCGACGAGGACGACCAGACCGAGGTCAAGGCACTGATCTCCGAGCACGTGGCGCGTACCGGGTCGCTGGTGGGACGTAACCTGCTCGCCTCCTGGGACCGCGGCGCCGGCGAGCGCTTCGTCAAGGTCATGCCCCGTGACTACAAGCGGGTGCTGGCCGAGCAGGCACAGGCCGCGGCCGACGTCGACGAAACCCCGGTGCAGGTGTAATGGGCGAGCTCGGCGCGTTTCTGAAGATCCACCGGGTCGGCTTCGACAAGCGTGATCCCGCCCAGCGGGTGCACGACTATCGCCAGTACTTCGAGCTCCAGCCCGACGAGGAGCTTCGCCAGCAGGGCGCCCGCTGCATGGACTGCGGCATTCCTTTCTGCCACGAGGGCTGCCCGCTGGGCAACCTGATCCCGGAGTGGAACGACCTCGTCTACCGGGACAAGTGGCGTGAGGCCTCAGACCAGCTTCATCTGACGAACAACTTCCCCGAGTTCACCGGGCGGATCTGTCCCGCCCCGTGCGAGTCGGCGTGCGTGCTGGCCATCAACGACGACCCGGTGACGATCGAGCAGATCGAGATGGCGATCGCTGAGCGGGCGTTTGCCGAGGGATGGATCGTCCCCGAGCCGCCAGACCGGCGCACGGGCAAGACGGTGGCCGTCGTCGGTTCCGGCCCGGCGGGTCTGGCCGCCGCCGCCGAGCTCAACCGGGGCGGCCACACGGTCACCGTCTACGAGCGGGACGAGGGGCCCGGTGGGTTGATGCGCTTCGGCGTTCCCGACGCCAAGCTTGAGAAGCGGATCATCGACCGGCGGGTGGAGATCCTGGCTCAGGAGGGGATCGAGTTCGTCTACGACACCGAAGTGGGGCGCGATGTCACGGGCGAAGAGCTGACTGAGCGCCACGACGCGGTCGTGATCGCGATCGGCTCACGCGTGTCACGGGACCTCGAGGCCCCGGGGCGTGACCTGCGCGGCATCCACTTCGCGATGGATTACCTCTACCAGCGCAACCGCTGGGTGGCCGAGCAGGAGGGGCGCCGCTTCCGGTCCACGGATCCCGAGCGCGTGATCAGCGCCCAGGGCAAGAAGGTGATGGTCGTGGGGGGCGGGGACACCGGAATGGACTGCATTTCGAACTCCCATCGCGAAGGCGCCCAGAGCGTGATCATGCTCGACGTCTACGCGGCGCTGCCGCCGAGCGGGCGCGATCCCCGGCATCCATGGCCGCTGCCGCCCAAGCGCACGCTCACGACCTATGCCCTGGACGAAGGCGGAAAGCGGCGCTGGGGGACCGAGGTCACCGGCTTCGGGGGCCGCGACGGTCACGTCTCCCACGTCTACGCCCGCCAGGTCACCGGGACCTCCTCTCGGGATCTCACTCCGGTACCGGGCAGCGAGTTCGTGCTCGAGGCGGATCTCGTCCTGATTGCGATCGGCTTCGAACACCCAGAGCATGCGGGGCTGGTCGAGCAGCTCGCGCTCTCACTCGATCGCCGGGGCAACGTCCGGACCGAGATGACCTACCGGACCTCGGCCACGAATGTCTATGCCTGCGGGGACGCCCGCATCGGCCAGTCGCTGATCGTCACCGCGATTGCCGAGGGCCGCAAGTGCGCCCGCATCGTCAACAAGGACTTGGGCGGCAGCCCCATGGACGCCGACCGGGAGATGCTCGCGCTGGGCGCCTGGAGCGGCGAGGCCGACCGCACGCTGCGGCACGAGGCCGAGGCCGCGGGCACCGTCCGTCCGGGCGAGGAATTCTTCACGGGCCCGGGCGCACGCCGGTAGGAAGGCCCAGGCGGGAAACCGCGTGGATGTCGCGCACCGACGTGGGAAATCAACACCCTCCGCCACGGTTTGCCCACAGTGGTACTGTGAACGCAGGACTTTTGGCTGGGGCACGCACGCCGTGCGTGAATACGGGTTTAGGAAGGCTTGGGACGGGGAAACTCGGCCCTGTACGGTCAGGGAACTGCGCCCCCACTTCCCTGACTCCCCGGGGGCTCCAGATGGATCTGGGCCCCCGGGCTTTTTTATGCCTCGTGTCCGTTCCGTGGGGCGGCTTGGGAGGGATGGGCGAGTTCGTTTTGCGTCTCGTCGTGTGGGGCTTGGGGTGCGCTGACCCGAGAGGGGTCGGTGAGTGAGTGAGTCGGGAGCGACCATTTCGCTAATGAGCGTGCTCGCCGCCTGGCGCTGATTAGCGTTTTGGCTGCCCTGGCGACCATTCCGCTAACGAGCGCGAGCAGCGAAGCGAGCTTTGTAGCGATTTGGCTGCTGCCCCGGGAGGACCGGCGGGCCTCCGCGAACCCAGCCGCTGGGAGGGAAGGCGACGCGGATACCCCCCGTTTTTATGCCTCGGCCGGTCGGGATCGCTGCGGTGGATACGGTTCAGGGGCATGCCTCAGTTCTGCCGTCACAACCGCCTGGTCCAGAATTGCCCGATCTGCTCCCGCGAGCAGTCGGTGGAGCTGCGCCCGCTCGTGAGCTCGAGCACGCCGCGCGTAGCCGAGCCCCGGGAGCGCGCGCCCCGCGCCCCGTCCCGGCGCGAACCGCGACGGGCCAGCGCGGCGGCCGGCGTGACCGTCCGGCGGCTCCGCAACACGGTCGATGACGGCTACCGCTCCCCCCTCCTTCCGGGGGTGAAGTCAAGCGAGGAAGCGGCCCGCCTGGGCAGCGAGCTCGCCTTCAGCGCAACGCGCCTAGGGATCCTGTCCGAGGATCCCCCCGGCCTCTACGCCGAGGTCGCGGAGGGCTCAGGAGATATCGAGGAGCGCACCTGGCTTGCCTTCCTGATCGCCTACCTGGCCCTGCTCGAGACCGAGGCGCCGTTTTCGGCCATCTCCGCGGTGCGGACGAGCTGGCATTCCGGCGAGCTGCCGGATCTCGACGGGGTGGCGACCGGGCCACGGAGCGCCCACGACCCGGACCGGGGCACCCGCACGATCGACGCCTACCGCGCCTGGGCCGCCCGCGCCGGATCGCAGGCGGCCGCGTTTGCCGGCGAAGGCGCCTGGAGCCCGGAGCGGCGGTTTGCGCGGGTGTTCGAGCGGCTCGCGCTTCCCGGCCTGCACCGCGACGCGCGCTTCGAACTGCTCGTCTCGTTGGGGACACTCGGGGTCTACGAGCTCCGCCCCGACTCGCTCCAGCTGGGCGGCTCGGACCAGGTGACGGTGGCGGCCAAGCGCGCGCTCGGGATCGGCGACCCGCTGCTCCTGGGTCGCCGAGCCAACGAGCTCGTGGCGGCGTGTGGGATCCCGCTGGCCGCGCTCGATCTCGCCTTCTACAACTGGGAGAGCGCAGAGCGGGCCACCGGAGGCCTCGGGGCGGCGGTCGAGGCAGATCCCGCCCTGATCGACGCGATCGAAAGCGCGCTGGGGATCTAGGGCCAGGCACGGCGGGCGCAACTTCCGCGGGGACAGCGGGTTCGGAGTTTTTGTGTCTGCTCGCCCGCCCAGGCCGGCGAGGCCACCCCGGAGGATGTCGCCTCTGCTTCGCTTCCTCGCCGTGCTCATCGCGGGCGCGATTGCGGCTGCGTCGGTGGCTTCAGCGGCGGCGAGCAAGACCTCACCCCCCAAGAAGGGGATAAGCACGCTCGGGATCGCGGTCGCCCCCAACCCCGGGACGGCGGGAACGGCCACCGTAGTTTCCGGACGGGCGTCGGGCTCCCGCAGCGTGGGTGCGCGCGTGACCCTATGGCGAAGGCTGGCCACCCAGACGCAGTTTCATGTCGCCTTCCGGACGATCACGGACGCCACCGGGCGATACAAGGTGACCGTCTCGCCGAGCGCGGTCACGACCAACGCTCAGTGGTACGCGACCGCCGGGGGCACGACCAGCCGGCAGGTCACCCAGGACGTCCACGCGCTCGTGACGCTGGTGCCCTCGGACCCGCTGCCGACCCCGCATGAGCGTGACGTCGTGAAGGGCCACGTGACACCGTGGCACGGCGGAGAGCGGGTGTTACTGGAGCGGTTGCTGCCCGGCGGCTGGCGGGTGGTTGCCCGGCCGGTGCTGGGTCGCGGATCCGGCTTCAGCGTCCCCGAACGGTTCGGGACCATCAACCTGAGGCTGCGGGCGTTCCTGCCCGCCGACAAGCACAACCTTGGGTCTTTTTCGACGCCCCTCAAGCTCAGCTTCGTGCCGATCCACAAGATCAAGCACGTCGTCATCATCATGCAGGAGAACCGCTCCTTCGATAGCTATTTCGGGACCTTCCCCGGCGCGGACGGGATCCCGCCCGGCGTTTGCGTCCCGGACCCGATGAGCGGCGGCTGCGACGCCCCCTACCACGACCCGTCGGATGAGAACTACGGCGGTCCCCACAGCATGGGGAACGCGACGGCCGACATCGACGGGGGCGCGATGGACGGGTTCGTGGCTCAGGCCGAGGCGGGCTCCGGGTGCTCGACAGGCGATCCGAACTGCAGCCCGTGCAACCAGCTGGCCACCGCCCAGCCCGCCAAGAGCCGGTGTATCGACGTGATGGGCTATCACGACGCGCGGGAGATCCCCAACTACTGGACCTACGCCGAGGACTTCGTGCTCCAGGACCACATGTTCGAGCCCAACGCGTCCTGGAGCCTGCCTGAGCACCTCTACATGGTCTCTGAATGGTCCGCCTTTTGCTCGACCCCGCTCAACCCGTTTTCGTGCCGAAACGCGCTTCAGAACCCGAACAGCGACGCGACACCGGGGGCCAGTATGCCCTTCGACCAGTTCGGCCAGGCCAACAACGGCCAGCTCAAGTACGCCTGGACCGACATGACCTATCTGCTGCACAAGTTCGGGGTCAGCTGGGCCTATTACGTCTTCCAGGGCACCGAGCCCGATTGCGAGAACGACGCCTCGATGACGTGCGCGCCGGTGCAGCAGAGCGCGCAGACGCCGGGGATCTGGAATCCCCTGCCGTCGTTCACCGACGTGACCCAGGACGACCAGCTCGGCAACATCCAGTCGTTGTCGAACTTCTTCACCGCCGCGGCCAAGGGGAGGCTCCCTGCCGTCTCCTGGATAGACCCGAACGGCACCGTCTCGGAGCATCCGCCGGCGCTGGTCAGCTCGGGGCAGACCTACGTGACCGGCCTGGTCAACGCGATCATGCGCAGCAAGGATTGGGACAGCACGGCGATTTTCCTCTCCTGGGATGACTGGGGCGGGTTCTACGACCACGTGGTGCCACCCCAGATCGACGAGAACGGTCTTGGCCTGCGGGTGCCCGGGATCGTCATCAGCCCCTACGCCAAGACCGGTTTCATCGACCACCAGACCCTCAGCCACGACACTTACAACAAGTTCATCGAGGACGACTTCCTGGGCGGGCAGCGGCTGAACCCGGCGACCGACGGGCGACCTGACCCGCGGCCCGACGTCCGTGAGGCCAGCCCGTTTCTGGGCAACCTGGTCAACGACTTCAACTTCAATCAGGCCCCGCGGGCACCGGTGATCCTGTCGGTGCATCCGGCTCCCGGTCCGGCGTCGACGCCGCCCTGATCCGGCGCGCGGGTGGCCCGGGCGGTTACGTCCGGAGCACCGCCTACCTTCTGCGGCGTCCCGTCCCCCAGTCGGAGCACGGAGCCGCAATGTCACTCTGCTTCATCGAGCCGCAGAACGCCATCAGGGTCATCGCCGACTCGGTCGGGAGGGAGGCGCGCCGCCAGATCCTCGAAGGGGTGGTGCGCGCGTGGGTGGACGAGATCCCGGACTCGGAGCTCGACTCGCACTACGCGAAGGCCGTGGCCGACCTGGACGAGCACGACCTATCGCTGCTCGCCGCCTGGCACGCCTCGCTTGAGGTGGGGCACCCGCTCCCCAACAAGGAGTTCCTGGTCAACGTGTTCCCGTCGCTGGGGGAGAACCGGCGTGAGGCGCTGAAGATCGCGGCCAGCTTCCGGAGCGAAGATGCCTTCGAGGTCGGCGTGGGCGAGGAGGAGGCGTTCGACACCGTGCTGCCGTGGCTCTCAGACGAGCGCTGCATCGAGCTCGCCCACGAGTGTCTCGAGCTCTACTGCTGGGACCGGCTAGGCGTCGAGAACTGAGGCGATTTCGGCCATTGCCTGGGCGTTGTCGCGGAACCACACCGCGGTCATCCCGAGCTCGCGGGCGGCCTCGCAGTTGAGCTCCACATCGTCGACGAACAGCGCCGCGTCGGCATCGACCTCGAGGCGCTCGAGCGTTATCTCATAGATGCGGCGCTCGGGCTTGCGACTTCCCACCCGCGAGGAGTCCACGATGACCTCGAAGATTTCCTCGACGGGAAACTTGGCCCGCCAGAGCCGCTCCCACTCCCGGATGTTGTTGGTGCAGATCGCCATCTTGTATCTGCGCTCCCGAAGCCCGCGCATGTAGTCGATCATCGGCTGGTTGGGATCGAGCGCGGCGAGATAGGTCTCTGTGAACCCGCGCATCTCAACCGGACGCCCCAGGTCCGCGGTCAGCTGGCGGCTGAGGCCGCCGAGGAACTCGGCCTCACTCATCCGCCCCGTCTCAAGCTCGAAGAGCGGGTTGGTCCCCCGCGCGGTGGCAAGGGTCCCGAGCGCCTTGCCGAGGGCCTCAAGCGACACCCCGGACGATTCCTGGAAGGCGGCGAACGAGTTCATCAGCGGTGAGGTCAGGACCCCGCCGAAATCGCTGATCACCGCCTGGATGCGGCTCACTGGTGCTGCCCCAGCACGTATACGCCCGGCCCCTCGCGGCCGTGGCTGTGCCAGCGCAGCAATGACGCATGGAGCGCGAATTCGCCCTGGTTCCAGTCGAGGCCCGGGGCCACGACCTCACCCGCGGCCCGGCGCGGATATTGAGCTGAGCCGCCGGCTTCGCCCTCGTCCTCCTCCTCTTCGAGCCACAGCTCGAGACCCGCCCGCCGGGGGAGGCCGGCGTCGGTGTAGGTGGTGGAGAGGCGAGGATCGACGACCGGCCGCACAGGGGGGTCCTCGATCACCACGGCGGCGACGTTGTCCGCTTCGTGGCCGCGCGCTCGGCGCGGACGCAGGGCCAGCAGCGAGAAGCCAAAGGCGGTCTCGGGCCACCCGGCGAGGAAGCGAAAGGAGTCGAGCTGGCCTAGGTCGGGACCCCCTCCGGAGGTGCCTCGCCAGCCCAGGCAGCGCACGCCAATTTCGCGCCCCTCAAGCAAGACCTGCCCGCTGACCTCGCAGAGCTGGCCCTGGGTCGTCAGCTCTTCATCGCGCCCTTGGCCCGGTTTAGACGTGGGGGTGAACTCGAGCGAGACCCCGTCGCCTTTCAGGCGCCACGGCTCGTCGTCGGCTCCGGCATGAAGCTCCACTTCGAAGCCGACACTGGCCGCTCCGGCGCGGAGGGCGAGCCGAGTCACCGAGTCCCCCCCGGGTAGCCAGCTCACGCCCCAAAGCTCGCTCTGGAGCTCGCCGAAGGCCAGGACATGCATGTTCAGGCCGAGCGTCGTCGTTCAGGCGGCACGATGAGCATCTTTCCAGCCTCGCCCGCTCGGCGGGATCGACTAATAGGCGAGCGCCGCCGAAGAACCTTCGAGGTTCACACCGGGGAGCCGGTGGAGCCCGACCTGCTCGATGACCGTCTTGACGATCGGCTGCGGGTTGCGCAGGCGAAGAATGCATCCATGGACCCGCAACCGCCGGGCCAGAACGGCGAGGTCGAGCATCAGGGAGGAGTCACCGAAGGCAAGCTCGGTCAGGTCAACGACCACGTCGGAGCGCGCGTTGATGGCCCGCGCAAAAGCGCGGCGCCGGTACCCCTGCGTGGCCCGATCCTCGTCTCCTCGACAGCGCAGTACCGCGCGGGTGTCATCGAACTCGACGATTCGGGCAACCTACATAACCCCGCGGCGGGTGGCAACCCTAGTCCTTGGCTTTCTGGGGGTGCCCCCGCGTTGAGCTAGTACGAATGGGGGAGCCGGTGCCGGTAGGCGCCAATCGGGGCGCCTACACTTGATGATCAATGCCGACTGTCGAAACGGTGACCGACGCCCTGCGTGACGTGATCGACCCCGAACTCGGGCTCGATTTCGTCGAGCTGGGCCTGATCTACGACGTCGAAGTCGACGGCGGGACGGTTCGCGTCACCTACACCCTCACCAGCCCAGGCTGCCCCATCGGGCCCCAGGTCTCCGAGCAGATCGAGGAGTTCGTCTCTGAGATCGAAGGCGTCGAGGATGTGCAGCCGACGATGACGTTCTCGCCGCCCTGGACTCCGGACCGGATGAGCGAGGACGCCAAGTTCGCGCTGGGGTTCTAAAAAGCGCCGCCAATCGGGGATGATCGCCAGGCCCGTAAAGGCCGCGTAAGCCCATAAGGGTGCCCGGATGACCCGCATCGTGCGGGCCACCCGGGCGGGCCGGGGAGCAGGGGGCGTGTCCCCGGCCGGTCATACGGCCTCCCGCGTCCTCTGCCAATTGGGCTACCCGGTTTCCATCGGCGTAGTACCCCGGGCTAGTTGTGAACGGGGGCCGATGCGCGTGGGCGCGGACTTCTGGACCGCGTCCGAGCGTTGATTAGAGGCAAGGACCGGGCCCGAGCCCGGCCGGGCGAATGAGGGGGTTTCACAATGCGCGGATTCACAGCACACGGAGCCGGGGCACGGCTGGTTCGACCGCTGGCGCGGGCGGCCGACGGGATCGCCCACAACCGGGAGCGCCGGCGGACGATCCGTCGCTACCGGCGCGTTCAGTGCGTCGTCCTGGTGCCGGATCGCTCAGCCGATTCCATGCGCGACACATAGCGCCTGCAGGCGTTCCATCGCCTCGCCGGCGCGCTCCGGGAGCACATCGAGCGCCTCCGCGGCAGCGCGGATGGCGTCGATCGTGACTCCGCGGGCCTCGAGCGCGAAGCGGCCGAGCCAGCGCACGCAGGCCCGTTCGTAGCGGTCGGGTTCGCCGTCTCGGAAGAGGAGGACGACGCGCAGGGCGTCGGCCAGGCCCACTTGGGGCAGCTCCCTGGCCGTGGCGATGATGAGGAGCTCGTTGCCGGTGTCAAGCGCCCGGCGGAACCGGCCGTATGCGCTCCCGTCGCTCGTCACGAACATATGTTCGCATCGACGTCAAGGCCCGTCGACGTGGCGGGCCAGGGGGCGCGGGCTCCTGGGGCGCGGTTACGGGCGCTCGTGCCCGAGTTCGCGGCTCAGGTCGATGGCTCGGATGTCGTGCTCGTCCGGGAGCTTGTCGAGTACGCCCGCCACGACTCGGATCACGTCCCGCTCTTCGTGGCCCATGTCATCGAGCAGCGACTTGAGGGCGGTGTGGACGATCTTCAACTCGGCCGCCGTGAGGTTGAGGTGGTAGGCGATCTCGCCGGGCTGGATCAGGTCGTCGGCCATGTGCTAACTCCGAGGTCGCTTGGACGGACTGCCCCGGCGTCGCTGCCGCTTGGCTCGCATGTCGGCAGCCGGGCCGCTCTTGGAGCGGCGGCCTGAGCTGGGGAGGATCGCGACGGGGGAACCGCCGTTGGATCCATTGCTGCGCTTTGCCGGAGATCGGGAGGCCTTGCCGGCCCGTCCGCGGGCCACGTCGAGCAGCTCATCGAGCGTCTCGTTGATCCCATCGGCGATCACGTCGAGGTCGGGAACGGCGTCGTAGTCAGCGAGGAGCCCGTACTCGAGCCGTCCGTTGTAGGACATGATCGCCACGGCGAGGGCGTGCCCGCTGGGCAGGAAGGCGATCGGGAACAGGTCCTCCAGCTCGTGCCCGAGGACGTAGAGCGGGATCTGGGGCCCCGGGATGTTGGTCACGATCAGGTTGAACAGCCGGGTGGAGAAATTGAGCCGTGAGGCCTGGGCCAGGACGGTCGGGGGCGCGAGGTTGTTGACCGCGGCCAGCGTCGCCGCGCCCTCGGCCTGCTTTGACTCCTTGAGGCCATCCATCGCCTTCTTGACGAAGCGCAGGCGAGCCAGCGGATCAGGGATGTAGACGGGCAGCGGGCCTCGCATCACCGTGAGGCGGTTGCCCATCGATCCCTGCTCGTTCTTGGCTCGAACCGACACGGGCACCAGCGCCCGCATCTCCAGACCCTCGGTGCGCACCCCGCGGGAGCGCAGCCAGCGCGCCAGGGCTCCGGAAACGACGGTGAGGACGACATCGTTGACCGTGCCCCCGAGCTCGTTCTTGACCTCCTTGTAGTCATCCAGGCGCTGACGCACGAACAGGTAGCGCCGGTGGGGACCGATGTCCACGTTGAGCGGCGTCTCCGGAGCGGGGTTGAGCGTCGCCCAGACGATCTCACCGACGCCCTCAGCGGCATCTCGCAGCCGGGTCAGCGTCGCCTCCGGGCTGGCGGCGGCGCTGGTGAGGAACCGCCCGGCCAGCCCGGCCGCGGCTCCGACCATGCCGCGCACCCCGGCCAGCACCAGCTCGGCCCTCGAGGGCTCTGGGTGCGGCTGCCATGGTTCGAGCTCGGTCGAGGCCTCGGCGGCCGCCGGTGGGTTCGGCTCGGCATCGAACAGGACCGTGGCCAGATCAACGCCGGCGACCCCGTCGACGAGCGAATGGTGGGTCTTGGAGATCAGGGCAAAGCGGTCACCCTCGAGCCCCTCGACGAGCCAGTTCTCCCACAGCGGGCGGGAGCGATCGAGGGGCTGGGAGAAGATCCGAGCCACCATCTGGAGGAGCTGGTCCTCGGTCCCGGGAGCCGGCAGCGCGGCGTGGCGCACGTGATATTCCAGGTTGAACGACGGATCGTCGACCCACAGCGGATGGCCCGATTCAAGCGGCGGCATGGCCAGCTTCTGCCGGTAGCGGGGAACGAGGTGCAGGCGGCTCCGGATGTGGTCCAAAAACGCCTCGAAATCCGGCGGCGGCCCGTGAAACGTGCAGAGCCCCCCGATGTGCATGTGGGAGGCCGCACCCTCCTGGTGCAGGAACGACGCATCGATCGAGGACAGTCGGTCCAGATGGCGTTGCACAGCGTCAACTCTACGCACATCACCTCTTCACGGGGGGCTTCATCGCTGGCCCTACACTTGGCCCCAATGCCCAGCCATCCGGAAAAGCTGCTCCTGGCCGCGCCCCGTGGCTACTGCGCCGGAGTGGACCGCGCCGTGCAGACAGTCGAGCGGGCGCTGGAGCTCTACGGGCCTCCTGTCTACGTCCGCAAGGAGATCGTTCACAACAAGCACGTGGTGGCCGAGCTGCGCACCCGCGGGGCCATCTTCGTGGACTCGGAAAACGAGGTTCCACGGGGGGCGACGGTGGTCTTCTCAGCCCACGGTGTCGCCCCGAGCGTGATCGATAACGCCCGGCAGCGGCATCTGGAAACGATTGACGCCACCTGCCCGCTGGTCACCAAGGTCCATGTCGAGGCACGCAAGTTCGCCGCCGAGGGCTACACGATCGTGCTCGTCGGCCACGCCGGTCACGAGGAGGTCGAGGGGACGATGGGGGAGGCTCCGGATCGGATCGTCCTCATCGAGTCAGTTGAGGACGTCGACCGGCTCCAGGTCGAGGATCCGACCAAGATGGCCTACATCTCCCAGACCACGCTCTCGGTTGACGAGACGCGGGCCATCATCCACCGGCTCCGGGAGCGCTTCCCGGCCATCGTGGGGCCGCGCACCGACGACATCTGTTACGCCACGACGAACCGGCAGGCGGCGGTCAAGCAACTGGCCCGGGAGTGCGACCTCGTCCTGGTCATCGGCTCGAGTAATTCGTCCAACTCGAATCGCCTGGTTGAGGTGGCTGAGGAATGCGGCTGCCCGGCCCACCTGATCGATCATCCCGAGCAGGTCCGCGAGGAATGGCTTGAGGCCAAGCGGGTGATCGGCATCACCTCGGGGGCCAGCGCGCCCGAGGGGCTCGTCCAGCACCTGGTCGAGTTCTTCCGCTCCCGCGGGACCACCGACATTGGAGAGCTCGAGGTCGTCCAGGAGGACGTCCGCTTCATGCTCCCCAAGGCGATTCGCCGGGCAATGGCGACAGCCTCGGCCTAGGACTGGACTTCACCTGACGCGGACCCTGGTCGTCTCCGACCTGCACCTCGGTGCCCGCACCGAGGTCGACGTCCTGCGCCGCTCCGAGCCCCTGGCCGCGCTCGTCGAGGCGGTCTCCGAGTCTGATCGCGTGGTCCTCCTGGGCGACACGCTCGAGCTCCGCCATGGACCGCTGGCAGATGCGCTCGCCGCGGCCGAGCCCGTCCTGCGCCGCTTGGGCGACGCGCTCCGAGAGGGCGGGGAGATCATCATCGTGGCCGGGAACCACGACCACCGGCTGCTCCGGCCCTGGTTGGAGCGTCGCGCGGGCACGGAACACCCGGGCCCGCTGGGGCTCGAGACGGCGGTTGACTGGCGGGCGGGGGAGCCGCTGGCTGAGCTGGCCGATTGGCTGGGGCCGGCCCGGGTCAGGGCCGCCTACCCCGGGGTCTGGCTCCGCGATGACGTCTACGCGATTCACGGCCACTACGGCGATCGCCACAACTCAGTCCCGATCATGGAGCGGCTCGGCGCAGGCCTGATGGCGCGGGTGACACGCGAGCCCGAGGACGGCCCGCGACGGGCGGAGGACTACGAGGCCACCCTGTCGCCGATGTACGCGTGGATCGACACCGTCGCGCAGACCGGGGGCATCCGGGGGCGGGGTGGCGGGAGCCTCCAGGTGCGGGCCTGGCACGCGCTCCAGCAACCCGGCGGGCGGAGCCTCAGGAGCGTTGGGACCTCGGCCGCGTTCGCCGGCGTGATCGCGGTCCTCAATCGTTCCGGGCTTGGCCCGTTCGAGTCCGACGTCACGGCGCCCGGGCTGCGAAAGGGGGGTTTGCGCGGCTTCAGCGAGGCTCTCGCCCGGCTCGGCGTGCCCGCGCGTTACACGATCTTCGGCCACACGCATCGGGCCGGACCGCTGCCGGGGGACGACCGGTCGGAGTGGAGCGCGGCCGGCGGCGTCTCGCTGGTCAACTCGGGGAGCTGGGTGCACGACCGAGCTTGGATCGGCGCCGCGCCGGGAGAAAGCCCCTACCGGCCGGGCTTTGCCGTCGTCTGGGATGACGACGAGCCCCCGCGGGTGGTCAACCTGCTCGACGGCTAGCCGAACGCCGGGTCCAGGCCCGGGGTGAAGCAGACGGCATGGCAGATCACGCCGGGCCCCAGGTCGAGCTTGAGCTCGCCCCGGGTGCTGTGGGGGTGCGAGAGCAGCTCGTAGGCGCCGGGGTGGTCGATCTCGACCCGGCGCCCGGCGACCTCGATCTCGCCCCGGCCGTCGAGCACGGCCCAGATACCGCCAGCCAGGTAGGGCCCGCTGTAGGGCCCCTCCACGTCCTCGCTCTGGGGCTCAAGCCGGGCCCCCGGGACGTCCTCGGGACGCCGGGGCTCAAGCAACGGCTGGTCGAGTTCGAGCAGCTCCTGGATGGCTTGCTCGGTCTCGTCGTAGGCACCCTCGCCATAGTGCTGCTCAAACAGCATCCCGCGCTGGTCGAACAGGTAGCGCCCGGGCCATCCGAGGTTCCCGTAGCGCTCCCAGATCTCATGCTCGGTGTCGACGACGACCGGGTAGGTGATGCCCAGGCGTGTGACCGCGTCGCCCACGGCGTCCGGGTCACTCGAGGGCGGAAAGCCGGAGTCGTGAACGCCGATGACGCACAAGCCCGCGGGGGCGTAGCGCTCGTGCCAGGCCTGGAGGTAGGGGAGGGTGCGAATCGAGTTGACGCGACAGAAGTCCCAGAACTCGATCAGCACGGGGCGCCCGAGCAGCGCTTCCATGCGTAGCGGTCCTGCGTTGAACCAAGGCAGGCGGACCGGGAACTCAGGCGCGGCGATGTGGTCAACCGGGGACCGCACGCCACGCGATGGTAGGGCGCGGCTCGAGCTAGGGCTCGACCAGGCCCCGCTTGATCGCGTAACGGACCAGCTCGACGCGGTCGCGCATCCCGAGCTTGCGCAGGACGTTGGCACGGTGGGACTCGACCGTCTTCTCCGACAGGTGGAGGATCTCGGCGATCTGGGTGTTGGTGTAGGCCTCGGCGATCAGCTTTACGACCTCCTCCTCACGTGGCGTCAGCGGGATCGCCGGACCCTGAGCGCCGTCATCCATCCATTCACGGATGATCGAGCGCTCGGCGGCGTTGGTCAGGAAGGCCTCGCCGCTGCCCACAGCTCGGATGGCCCCGACCAGGTCCTGGTCGGCCTCGCGCTTGAGTACGTAGCCGGAGGCCCCGGCCTTCAGGGCCTCAAACAGGTAGTGCTCGTCGTCGTGCATCGAGAGCATGAGGACGCGGGCCTGGGGGAGGTGGGAGCGAATCTCGCGCGCCGCCTGGAGGCCGGTCAGCCGAGGCATTCCGACGTCGAGGATGCACAGGTCGGGCCGCACCGCCAGCGCCTGCTCGACCGCCTCCACGCCGTCCGAGGCCTCGGCGACGACCTCGAGGTCGCTCTGGCGCTCCAGCAGGAGCCGGATTCCGGCTCGCACGATGCCGTGGTCGTCAGCGACCAAAATCTTCATGAGAACCCCCTTCTGGGGTTGGGTGCGGTCAGTCTGAGAGAGATCGTCATTGGTTCATGGTCAGCTCGACTCGAGTCCCCTCGCCCGTCGCCGACCACATCGAGAGGTGGGCGCCGATCAGCAGCGCCCGCTCCCGCATCCCGACGAGCCCGAGCCCGCCGTTCCGCGTTGCGCCGTTGACCTGGGTGAAGCCCCGGCCGTCGTCGCTGATGCGAAGTACGGTGCGGCCGATAAAGGAGAGCTCCACGTCGACCCGGTGTGCCTGCGCATGCTGGGCCACGTTCGAAAGGCCTTCCTGCGTGACCCGGTAGATCACGAGTTGCTGCTCGGGCGTCAGCTTGGGCACGGTCCCCCGGGTGTTGAAGGTGGCGATAATCCCCGTCTGCTCGGAGAAGTCACGGACCTGGCTGTGCAGCGCGGGAAGCAGGCCGTGGTCGTCAAGCACGGCGGGGCGCAGGTGCCGGGCCAGCGTCAGGAGCTCTTCCATCGCCTGAGTGGCGAGGCGCTTGGTCTCGGTGAGCTCGCGCTTGAGCTGTGGCTCGGCGCGCTCGATCGAGGCCTGGAGCCGGAGCGAGACCGCGGTCAAGGCCTGGTTGACCTCGTCGTGGAGGTCCTGGGCGATGCGCCGCCGCTCCCGCTCCTGAGCCTGAATGGCGGCGCGGCCGGCCTCGCGACGCTGTGCCTCGAGGCGGGCGCTCATGCGGTTGAAGGAGACGCCGAGCCGCCGCACCTCGGAGCTGTCGCTCCGGGAGCTGAGCTGCGGCCCTGCCTGAGGGACGGCGAGGTCGATGCTCTCCATGGCCGAGATCACCTCGTCGAGCGGCTTGAACCGGCGCCGGAGGACGAACCAGTTACCAAGGAGCGTGGCCAGGAGCGCGCCTCCGAGCACGAACGCCGCCCGCCCCTTGAGATCCTGCTGGAGGTTGGGGCTGACGGCGATCGCCGCCAGCATGACGGTGGCGGCGATCAGGAAGATATTGACGATGAGGACTTGGGTGAGAAGTGAGCGGGACTTCATCGTGATGGCGAAATCCATCTAGGCAGAGGTCGGCGGATCGCGGGGTGCCCAAGATGGGGTCTAGGCCCGATATCGGCTTAAGGGGGATTGCTCGATAATCCTCGTGCGCCCGATTTCAGAGATTTCTTCTCCTGAGGCAGGCTGAGGCGCGACGACGAGGAATATTGGGTCTGGTTTTGCGGGGCGCCACAAGGCGCCCCGCGACCGTTTAAGGGGGCGGGGGTGCGCTCGGGCGCGCCATAATTGGGAGCCGTCGCCGGGCGAAATCGCCCGCGTCCCGGCCGGTCTCCACCGCTATACTCGGTGAAGTATTGAATCCCGAGTGCAATTAGGAGCTTTTGATGAGCCCCTCTGGAGCGGACGTACTCCGCCAGATAAAGAGCCAGATCGACGAGGTCGATCCTTCCGAGGCGCGTGAGCAGCTTTCCAACGGCGCGGTGCTAATCGACGTGCGCGAGCCAGAGGAGTGGGGTATCGGCCACATTCCCGGCGCCAAGCATGTGCCCAAGAGCTACCTCGAGTCCCGCATCGAGGGAGCGGTTCCGGATCGCTCACAGCACGTCATCCTCTACTGCGCCTCCGGCAACCGCTCCGCCTGGGCGACCCGGACCCTGACCGAGGATCTGGGCTACGAGCACGTCGAGAGCATGACTGGCGGCTTCACCCTGTGGAAGGACCGCGGCTATGAGGTCGAGGTTCCGCGGACGCTGAACGCCGAGCAGCGTGACCGCTATTCACGCCACCTCCTGCTTCCCGAGGTCGGGCCCGAGGGTCAGCAGAAGCTGCTTGACGCCAAGGTGCTCCTGCTGGGGGCCGGTGGCCTCGGCTCACCGGCGGCGCTCTACCTGGCTGCGGCCGGGATCGGAACCCTCGGGATCGTCGACAACGACACCGTCGACGTGTCCAATCTCCAGCGACAGGTCATCCACTCCACCGACCGGGTCGGAGTCTCGAAGGTGGATTCGGCCGAGGAGACGATCAAGGCGCTGAATCCCGACGTCAAGGTGCAGAAGTACAACCTGCGGCTTGGCCCGGAGAACATCATGGACATCCTCCCGGGGTACGACGTGGTCGTCGACGGGCTCGACAACTTCCCCACCCGTTATCTCCTGAACGACGCCTCGGTACGGCTGGGAATCCCTGTCGTGTCGGCGGCGATCCTCGGCTTCGAGGGGCAGCTGTCGGTTTTCAAGCCCTACGACGGTCCGTGCTACCGATGCCTCTTCCCGGTGCCCCCGCCCGCCGAGCTGGCGCCCTCGTGTGGTGCCAACGGCGTGCTGGGCGTGCTGCCCGGGACCATGGGCCTACTCCAGGCGACCGAGGTGATCAAGCTGATCCTTGGCGTGGGCGACCCGCTGATCGGCCGGCTGGCCATGTATGACGCCCTGGCGTCGACGCTGACCGAGGTCAAGGTCAGGCGCGATCCGCAGTGCCCCATTTGCTCGCGGCATCCCGAGGAGATCGCCGATGAGGAGATGGGCGTCTTCCCGGATTACGAGGCGTTCTGCGCCGGCGCCCACTAGGGTTTGGCGCATGGCGACGGTTCGGATTCCCCCGGTGCTGCGCCCGTCCGTGGGCGGCGAGAAGGAGCTGACCGCCGACGGGGGTTCAGTGGGCGAGATCCTGCGCGCGGTGGCCGACGAGCATCCGGAGACGGAGTCGCAGCTGTTCGCGTCCGACGGCGGCCTCAACCGTTACGTCAACGTGTACCTGAACGATGAGGACGTCCGGGTGCTGGGCGGTCTCGACACCGAGGTCGGCTCCGGCGACACGCTGGTCATCCTGCCGGCGATGGCGGGCGGGGGCTGAGTAGCTGTAGCGGGGCGGGGGGCGGCCGCGCTTGTCGCGGGCGGTGAGCGTGATGGATTTTTCGCCTCTATGGCGGAAAATCGATCACCGTCAACCCGGTCAGACGCTTGCGCGAGTCTTCGGGGATCGTGAGCGTGATGGATTTGCGTTCATAGTGGACCCAAATCCATCACTTTCATCGCCGGGCGTGGGTAATCGAGGCCCTAGTGTTTTGAGTGGATGCGTCGTTGCTCCGGCGGGCACCGAGGAGCTGGCGTGGGTGGCACGCGGACGACGCGGCTCCGCAGCGGTCCGGGGAGCGCCGTCTACGTGCCGCCTGGCGACACGCCGACGACACAGCCTCGGGCCAGGAGGAAGGCGAGGCATCGCCGTGCCACTCCTCACTGGTTGTTCAGCGCGGGCCCTCGGGTCAGCCCTGCCTCCACGGGAAGCGAGGCCGGCGCGGCTCTGACGCGCTCTAGCCCTTGCGGAACAGCCTGAAGTGGAGGGTGCCTGAGACCTTCTCCCCGCCGCGGGTGGAGACGAGAATCAGGGCGACGGAGAGGTGGTGGCTCTTGACCAGCGTCTTCCATTGAGCGGGGGTGAGATGGAGGCCGAGCTCGGCGTTGCCGTTCGCCGGCGTGGTCAGTACGGTGCTCGCCGCCGCGTGGGCCAGGGCCGAGCGGTCGCGGGCGACGCCGGTCTTCGTCTCAGTGATCGTGGTCCGGCAGACGGGACCGCTACCGGGGCAGAAGAGCCGCTGCTTGAGGTCGACCAGAGCCCGCCCGACGATCGAAGGCGAGCCGAACTTGACCAGGATGGGCGCGGGGATGATCGATTCCACCAGCGTCTGGATCGGCGGAGGCGCAATCACCGTGATCTGATGGGTGATGCTCGCGGCCTCGCCGTGATTGTCAGTCACTGTGAGCGTGACGTTGTAGGTCCCGGGCATGGCGTAGCTGTGGGTCGGCTGAGCGGCGCCGGATCCGGTGCCGTCGCCGAAGTTCCAGCTGTAGCCGGCGATGGTCCCATCAGGATCGCTAGACTGGGTGCCGTCGAAGGTCAAGCCAGACCCGGCCAGAACGGTGGCCGAGGTGGGGTTGAAGGCGGCGGTGGGGGGTCCGATGACGCCGATTTGCTGAGTCCCCTGATCGGTGACCCCGTTGCTCTCGACTACCGTCAGCGTCACTGTGTACTGGCCGCCGCGCGAATAGGAGTGCTGGACTTGAGAGTCAGAAGGTGAACTGCTTCCCGTCTGGCCGTCGCCGAAGTCCCACAGATACTCGGTGATCGTTCCGCCGTCCGATGGCGCGTACTCGTTCGGCGTAAAGGTCACCCCCTGGTTGACCTGCGGGGACGGTGGTGTGGTGGCGAACGTGGGGGAGTCCGCCCGCGCCAGGCTTGCCGTACCGAGCAGCAAGAGGAGGGCAAGTATTCCCGCGCTCGCGAGCCCCCTCAAGCGACCCCAGTAGCCCACACCTGCGCCTCCATCCATCAAGGCACCGGATCGTAGCGGCATATCAGGCAAGCCATGCAAGTGACGTATCAACCCGTGAGGACCCCCTTCGATTCGGAGTTGAGTTGGGAAGGCAAACCGTCGGCCTGGCGTCTTGTACGAGACACCAACCGATCCGAAGGGAGCCTGATGCCGCCTACCAACCTACGACCTCCTCGGCGCCTAATTGCACTGGGGGCCGGAGCCCTTGCCATCCTGGGTGGCGCGGCAGCGCTCGTTGCCACGATGGCCTCGGCCAGCGCGTTCACGCTCCGGGTGGAGAAGAACGTCCATGTCACCAACACCCCGACAAAGGCGTTTCGGGTCAAAGCGGTGGACACCCACGAAGCCGTGGCCGTAGGGCCGTCGGGATTCGCGGTCTACACCTTCCAGGGCGAGACGACGCATCACCTGATCTGTCACAAGACGAGCAACTCCAGCACGAACTGCTTTGCCTTCTGGCCGCCGGTGTCGCCCGCCTCGGCCAAGGCGATCAGCAAGCAGTCCGGGATCACGGGCCGCCTGGGGACCTTCCGCCATCAGGGGACGCTGCAGCTGACGCTGGACGGCCAGCCGCTGTATTACTTCACTCCCGATCTGGAGGGGCACAACAAGAGGCAGGCCACGGGCGATGAGCTCAAGACCTTCGGCTCGATCTGGCATGTCGTGGCGGCCGATTCGCCCAGCCACTCGAGCGCCTCGAGCCCGGCTCCGACGATGACGACGACCACCACTACAACCCCCTACTCGTACCCCTACTAGCCGCCGTGGCCGCTCCGCCGCCTAGCTACACTTCGTGAAGCATGGCGGCGGAAGGCCTCCAAAACAAGCCCTGTGGGGGCCGTTACGGCGACATCGTCCAGTCGATCGGGCATACGCCCCTGATCGAGCTCAAGCGCCTGAGCCCCAAGGCCGGGGTCCGGATCTGGGCCAAGCTCGAGTCCCGTAACCCGACCGGCTCGGTCAAGGACCGGGTGGCCCGAGCCATGATCGAGGACGCCGAGGAGAAGGGACTCATCCAGCCCGGGCAGACGATCCTCGAGCCCACCTCGGGCAACACCGGCATCTCTCTGGCCATGATCTGCAGCCGCAAGGGCTATCCGCTCAAGGTCGTAATGCCGGAGAACGTGACCCCGGAGCGGACGCAGCTCTTGAAGATGTACGGGGCCGAGATCATCTACTCAGACGGGTCCAAGGGATCCAACGGCGCGGTCGAGATGGCGCTCGACATGGCCGAGCGCGACGCCTCGTACTACATGCCCTACCAGTACGGCAACCAAGCCAACCCGGCGGCCCACTACAACGGCACCGCGGTCGAGATCCTCGAGGAGCTCGACGAGGTGGCCGCGTTCGTGGCCGGCCTGGGGACTGGCGGGACCCTCATGGGCAATGGCCGCCGCCTCAAGGAGGAGCTGGGGGACACGGTCAAGATCGTGGCTGCCGAGCCGATGCAGGGCGAGGCGGTTCAGGGGCTCCGCTCACTCGAGGACGGGTTCATTCCGCCGATCCTCGACCTGAGCGTGCTCGACCGCAAGATCTTCGTCTCCAACACCGACGCGATCACGTTCACACGCAAGCTGCTGGATCAGGAGGGCCTGTTCGTGGGCGTCTCCTCGGGTGCCATCGCCCGCGTCGCGGTCCGGATCGCCGGCGAACTCGATGAGGGCAATGTCGTCTTCCTCGTCGCCGACGACGGCTGGAAGTACCTGTCCTCCGGGATCTACACGCGCCCCGTCGAAGAGATCGAGAATCTGGACGCCACCGTCTGGTGGTAGACGAAGAGCGAGGGGATCGGGCGGTGGTAGTTGACCCGCGCGCTGATCGGCGTGCCACCGGTGAACCGTGTTCACGTCGCCTGCTCCTAACCGGGGGCGCGGGGGCCGCGACGGCGGCGCTCCTCAGCGCCTGCTCAGGTGCCAAGCCGCTCCGGGAGAAGGTGCGCGGGGGCGGCAAGGTCTCGCGGGCTGACGTTGCACCGCTGAACACCCTGCTCGACGTCGAGCATTACGCGATCGCCGCCTATGCCGCCGGGATCCCGCTCCTGCACTCCCCGCAGGCCGAGTCGGGGATCCAGTTTCTCGCCCAGGAGCTCGCCCACGCGGTTGCGCTCTCGGATCTGGTCCGCAAGGTCAAGGGCAAGCCCCACCGGCCCCGGGCCAGCTACGACCTGGGACATCCGCAGAGCGCGGCCGAGGTCCTATCGCTGTTTCAGCACGTCGAGCAGGCACAGCTACGGACCTACCTCGCGACCCTCCCGCGCCTCCAGGGGCCGGGGTCGCGATCGGCGGCGGTCTCGATTATGGCCAACGATGCGCAGCACTTGGCCATGCTGCGCTGGCAGAGCGGCGAGTCACCCACGCCCGCGCCACTGGTCACCGGAAGCTGATGGAGCTCAGGCCGACCAGACGCCAGCTGGTGAGCGACGGGATCACGGCCGCGGCCGGAGTGGCCGGGGCGGTCAGCGCTGCCTCGGTGCTCGCATCGACGGCGTCGGCCGCGGGAGCACCCCCTCAGCTAGAGGCGATGGCGCTCACTCACGCCCTCCAGATCGAGCAGCTGCTGCTGATCGCCTACCGCCAGGTGGTGGCATCACCGGTGATCCACCCGCCCGTCGCCGGCCAGCTGCGAACGCAACTCGGTCAAGAGATCACGCACGTGGAGATCCTGCAGCAGGCCCTGGCCAGCCGGGGAGAGATCGTCCCCACGCCGCCCAACTTGGAGGCGGCTCAGGACGAGCTGAGCCAGCACCAGGTCCACTGGAGCCTGACCGACCTGCGTAACCAGCACGACTGCCTGAAGCTCCTGGTTGATGTCGAGTCGCTGGCCGAGAACGCGTACTTCCAGGCCGTCGGGGAGATCCAGGACCCGGCCCTGCTCCGAACCTGCGCCGAGATCATGGCCTGCGAGGCACAGCACTGGACCGTGTTGAGCGGATTCCTGAACCATCAGAACGTGAAGAAGGCCGTGCCCTACCCGTTCGTCGAGGGCTCGCCCTAGCCGACAGGCCGAAGCTGAGGCACGGTCGCGAAGTACCCTCGAAGCCGATGCGAATCGCCCAGGACCTGTATGACGAGATGATCGAGCACGCCCGTGAGGATGCGCCGAACGAGTGCTGCGGGATGCTCGCGTCCCGGGATGGCCAGCTGGTCAAGCTCTACCGGGCGCGCAACGCCGCGGCGAGTCCGCTGCGCTACGAGATCGACGGGGCGGATCAGTACCGGATCCAGATGGAGATCGATGACGCCGACCTGGAGCTCGGAGCGATCTACCACTCGCACACGCGCACCGAGCCGTATCCCTCCCAGACCGACATCAACCTCGCCTTCTATCCCGAGGCCCTATATGTGATCGTCGGCGTGGCGAGCGCCGAGACGGATGTCCGCGCGTTCACGATCCGGGACGGCCGCGTCGAGGAGACCGAGCTGGTCGTGGAGTGATGTCGTGGCCAGAGCCGACGACGAACTCGTGTGCCCAAGCTGCGGAGCCGCTTACGGGGCCAGCGAGCGCTTCTGCGCCAACTGCAACCTGCCGCTGACCCACTCCGCGGCAGCCGCCGCCGAGGACCCGGCGAGCGAGCTGCATCGCCGAGCCCGCAAGATCAAGCCGCAGCTCGCCGAGGGTCGCCTCGTGCGCGTCGCCGGGGGCCGGAACCAGGCCGAGGCGGAGTTCATCCAGAGCCTCCTCCTCGAAGAGGGGGTTCCCAGCGTGCTGCGCCGGAGCGCCGGGTTCGACGTTCCCGACTTCCTGGCCGCGGGGCCGCGCGACATCCTGGTTCCCGAGTCGGGCGTGACCACGGCGCGTGAAGTCCTGCTGCAGGCCGAGCTCGTCTCGGAGGCCCGTCCGCGCGCCGGGGTCGCACCGGGCCGCCTCGCAGCCGGGTTGCTGATCGCGCTCGTTCTCGGCGCCCTGATCGTCTGGGCGGTCAGCCTGATCGCCTGAGGACCGGCTGGGCCACCCCGGCCAACTGGCTCAGGTGCGTCCGCCACGCCTCCTCGGTGCGGCGAAACGGCCTTCCGTCGAAGGCGCGGGTGAGGGCCGCCCGCGGGCCCCCGGGGTGAAAGCGGCAGGCGAACTCGGCCGCTGCCCGGGTGCCCTGCTCCCGGGCCAAGAGGTCGATCACGGTCCCGCCGAGGAGCAGGGCGTCTCGGGGTCCGGGGGGAAAGCGTGGCGGCCCGCCCTCGTGGAGGCGCCGCGCGATGGCGGGACGGGCGTAGTCGGTCTGCCCGGCGAACCAGCGGGCGGCACCCTCAAGCATCCAGCCCCAGCGCAGCTCCGCCAGGGCGCGCTTTGGCGTCGGGCGAGCCGGGAGGTCGGAGTTGCTTTCACCGATCACCCGGCGGGCGTAAAGGGCCGGCGCGCTCAGCTCAAGCATCTCCCGCGACCCCGAGACGGCCGAGGCGCGGGCCTCGAGCGCCCGCGGCTCGAGCATGTGCAGCTCTTGCCGGCCGGCCCAGCCGGCCACGTACCGGCGTGCCGCCGGGGCGGTGGCCGCGCGGGCCAGGGTCACGGTGGGCTGGGCCAGTGCGAGCGACAGCGTGCTGCGATGGAGCACGACGGTCAGGCCTCCAACCGCCGCCGGGAAGTACCCGTCCAGCCGCTCTCGCGTCAGCTCGAGCGAATGGAGCACCCGCACGGCGTCGTCATGCGACGCCGAGTCGTAGCGCGCCCGGAAGGAGCGCGAGGCAGATTCGACCCAGGGCACCCCGCGAGGGGGATCAGACCATTACCGGCTGGCGGTCCGACGCGATCGCCCCAACCTCCTCCGAGGCTCGGTCGAACTCCTCGTCGGAGAGGACTGGGGTTCCCTCGAAGGGCAGATCCCGCGTGATCTCCAGCCAGGACCGGCAGCCGCCGTACTCGTCGCGGACCTTGACCGTTACCGGTCGAGGGATCCGATAGGTCCGGAGCAGGATCACGTGCAAAGGATGCCGACGCTTCCAGGCCAGCCGCTTCTCCGCGTAGTCGGTGGTCCACACGTAAAACGGGGACAGGGCGTCGACTGCGCGGCGGTCGGTCACAGTGAAGTGAGCCGCGACCTCCGCCCAGGCGCGGATCCGCACCCGGTCGGGCTGCGCGACGTCGATCCCGCGGTAGAGCGCGTCCGGTGCCGGCTCATCGTCGGTCCAGACGCCCTCCTCAAGAGCCCGGACGAGCTCAGGACGGTGGGACTGGCGCACCAGGTCAGGGCGCTGATGGTCAAACGTCGGGTACAGAAAGAAACGCTCGTAGTCGAGCTTGAAGTGCTTTTCGGGCTCGCGGATACCGCCCTTGCGCAGGGTGAGAAGCTGCTCGCCCTCGGCGAGAGCCCGTACGGTCACGGCCCATTCTTTAAAGGCAATCGGCATTTATCAGTTTTTGGGGGGGGAGACGAGGATTTACTGGGGCAGACAAGTCCTGTGCGCGCACCTAAGTGCAACCAGCAACAGGAAGCGGTGATTGTACGTGAGTTTCACGAAAACCCCAAATCTTGCTGCAAATCTAGGGGTTTCACGGCCGTGGGCGACCTCCGCCGCCACCACGGTGCACCTGATTTCAGAGTTTGCAATCCGCCGCGCTAGCCGAAATGGGCCCAGTGAATGGCGACGATCAGAAGCAACGCCCCCAGCCCAAGCCCGATGCCGCCGACGATCACCAGGGTGTTGCTCTTGAGCCGCCCCACCGAGGCCGCGGCCAGCCATCCGCCGGCGAGGAGGAAGAACAGGAATCCCAGCTCGGCGAGGCGCACGCCCGTGTGGTGGCTCAGGCCGAGGAGCAACATGTGGCGCCATTCTCTCGCCCCACCCGGTGGCGTGTAAAGCCAGGCTGGCGGCGTTCAGCGAAGCACGCGCTCGAGCGCCGACCGGTCCGCTGGCTCGCCGTGCGCCGGCAGCACGAGCTCAACCGGGAGGTCGAGCAATGGACGGAGCCGTCGGATCACATCCTCGCGGGTCACGTGTTTGCGTCCGCCGAGCTGGATGTCCAGCCCACCGCCGAAGTCCGAGAGCGAGTCGCCGGTGACGATCGAGTTGATCCATGGCAGCCAGAGGATGAGGTCGTTGTCCTCGCGGCCGGCGTATGCGTGGATGCGGAACGGCCAGGCTCCCGGACCGTGGAAGTGTGCTTCGCCTTCACCCGCGCGCAGCCAGGCGAGGTCGGGGCTCTCCATGCCACGCACGCGGTCTGGGTCGACGCCGAACTTCTGCACCCAGTCCGGCCATGTGTCGGCGGGCGGCGTGTACACCGGCAGCCCGATGCCGCGGGCGTCGCGATCGTGGTAGGGCGCGGTCAGAACGACGGCGCTCGCGCGCTCGCACAGCTCTCCGGGAACCGAGAGCGGATCGAACAACAGCAGCTCGTCGCCCAGCTCGACTGCATACGAGGACACAAGCTCGGGCCACGGACGCGTCTCGTCCCATCCGGGATGCGGCGATTGCCAGTGCCAGACACCAGGGCGTAGCTCACGCATGGGAGCGTGCGACGGCGGGCGGATTGAACTGTGGCAATTCGCTCCCACCTGTGGGAACCAAATTGCCACGCTTCGCACTCAACGCTAGAGCCGAAATCCCGCTTGGCCCTCAAGCACCTCGATCAGCGCCGCGAAGTCGGCGTCGCCGAGGCCCCGGCCGCTGGCCGCGGTGAGAATCTCGCGCGTCAGGGCGGCGTATGAGAAGGGCGCCCCCACCGCCTCGCCCTCCTCCAAGCACAGGCGCACGTCCTTGAGCATGTGGTCGAGCTTGAACAGGGTCGTGTAGTCGTGCTGGCGCATCGGCTCGGCCTTGAGCGCGAGCATCGCCGAGCCCCCTGACCCGGCGGCCATGACCTCGACGAGGGCGTCGAGGTCGGCTCCCGCCCGCGCGGCCACGAGCAGCGCCTCGCCGAGCACGGCCGCGTTGGTCGCCGCCACGGCGTTGTTGATGACCTTGACCACCTGGCCTTGCCCGAGCTCCCCGGCGTACACGATCACCTTGCCCATCGCCTGGAGCACCGGCTGGGCTCGCTCGAACCCAGCCTCGCTGCCGCCGACCATGATCGTCAGCGTTCCGTCCTCGGCTCGGGGCGAGGAGCCGGTGACCGGGGCGTCGAGCAGCTCGAGGTCACGCTCGGCGAGGACCGCGCCGATCCTCCGCGCGGCCAGCGGTCCGACCGTCGAGCAGTCGATGAACAGGGTTCCCGGCGTCGCGGCGCTGGCGGCACCGCGTTCACCCAGCAGCAGCTCACGGACCTGATCGCCGTCGACGACCATCGTGACCACGACCTCGGCCTGGGCTCCAGCGTCCGCCGGAGTCTCGGCCAGCCGGACGCCGGCATGCTCAGCGCAGAACGCCTCTGCGGTCGAGCGGGTGCGGTTCCACACCGTCAACTCGAAGCCAGCGCCGGCCAGGTTGGCCGCCATCCGCGAACCCATGATCCCGAGGCCGAGGAACGCGACGCGCATCAGGCGGAACCATATCCTCCGCCTCCCGGCGTCTCGATGCGAAGACGCTGTCCGGGCCCTAACTCGCCGATCGACTTGGCCGGCAGCTCCTCGCCGTCGAGCAGGTTGCGGCCCGGGGCACCGTCCTCGCCGCCCTCAGCGCCGGGCGGAGCGTGCCGGCGGCGCTCGGTGATGAGCGAATAGCGCAGCGGTTCGAGTGCCTCGAGTTCCCGGATGACGCCGTCGCCCCCACGGTGCTCCCCGCCGCCTCCGGAATCGCGCCGCAGCGCGTACTCGACGACCCGGATCGGGAACTCGAGCTCCAGCGCCTCTACGGGGGTGTTGAGCGTGTTGCTCATCGCGACATGGACGGCGCTTGGCCCGTCCGCGTCTGGGCAGGCGCCCTGACCTCCGGCGATCGTCTCGTAGTAGACGACGTCCTCGGTGCCGAGCGTCAGGTTATTCATCGTCCCCTGGCCCAAAGCGCGGTCGAAGGCGCGCAGGACGACGTCGGCGACCCGGGATGAGGTCTCGACATTTCCCCCCACCACCGCCGGGGCGTCCTCGGGGCGCTCGCTCGATGAGCTCGCGTTGAGCAGACACCCCTCCGGGGCGATTACCTCGATCGGCCGGTAGGCGCCGGCGCTGGCGGGAATCTCCGGATCGGTGAGGACCCGGATGGCGAAGTAGCAGGCGGACCGGGTCACAGCGATGGGGCAGTTGAGGTTCCCCTCGTGCTGGGCTGCGGTCCCCGTGAAGTCGAGCGTCAGCTCGTCGTTCTCCACCCGGGCCTCGAGCACGATCTCGAGGTCGCCCTCGGTGGCCTCGAGGACATCACGCGCGGTGCGGGTGCCGTCCTCAAGCTCACTCAGGCAGGCTCGGGTCCGGCGCTCGGCGTAGTCGAGGACCTCGGTGAAGGCCTCCTTGAGATCGGCGTGGCCGACCCGTTCGTGAAGCTCGGTGAGGCGGCGCGCGCCGACGCGCACCGATGCCAGCTGGGCTCGCAGATCGGCCCGGCGCTGCTCAGGCTGGCGCATCTGCTCGCTGAGCTCTCCGAGCGCCTCATCGTCGAGCACGCGGGGCTCGATGACGACGCCCTCGTCGGCCAGCCTCCGGCTGTCGGCGGGCATCGACCCGGGCGTGGGACCGCCCACGTCGGCGTGATGAGCGCGGTTGGCGGCAAAGGCGAGGAGCTCCTCGCCGACGAAGATCGGGAGGATCACGGTGATGTCCGGGAGGTGGGTCCCGCCGCGGTAGGGGTCGTTGAGGATCCATGGCCGATTGGGTTCGTGGTCCTCATCGAGGATCGCCGCGACGGCGGCCGGCATGGCGCCGAGGTGCACGGGGATGTGCTCGGCCTGCATGAGCATCTGGCCCTGCGCATCAAACAGGGCGGTCGACGCATCTCGCCGCTCTTTGATGTTGGCGGAGTGGGCCGAGCGGATGAGAACGGCCCCCATCTCCTCGCAGATGGCCCGGAGCGCGCCCGTGATCACCTGGAGCTCGACCGGATCCATCACGCTCGGGCCAGGTGGACGCTGCCGGTGTCATCGACGCTCCCCGACCAGCCCCGGGGGATAAGCACCGACGATTCAGGAAGCTCGATCACCCCAGGCCCCGTGACCTCGGTCCCCGACGGCAGGCCGCCTCCCACGACCTCAAGGTCGACGTCCTCGGAGTCCAGACGGGCGGCGCGCCGGCTCCGCTCCGGCTCCTCCTCTCCGGCGGCTCCGAGCTCGACCTCAGCTCCCGCCGTGGTGGCGGTGACCCGGATCGTCACGAGCTCGAGCGTCTGGTCGGAATCCCGATAGCCGTAGCGCTCCTCGTGCTGGGCTTCGAATGCCTCCCGGAGCTCCTCCGGGGAGGCGTCCGCCTCGCCCGACACCGCGAGCTCGAACGACTGGCCGCGGTAGCGAAGCTCGAAGGTGGCCTCGAGGTCAGCCTCCGGCTCGCCGAGCGCCCGGCGGGCCTGATCTCCGAGCCGGCGCACCTCCTCCTCGACCGCCTCCCCGGTGATCTCCTCGCCGCTTAGGAGCACCGTGCGCTGCGCGTCACGCCGGCGCTGCGAGACGACGAGCCCCACCGCGGCGAGGACCCCGGAGGCGCGTGGGCAGAGGACCCGCTCGATCTCGAGCTCCTCGGCGATCTGGACGGCGTGAAGCGGTCCCGCGCCTCCGAAGGCGAGCAGGGCGTAGCGCCGCGGATCGATCCCCCGCTGCACGGTGACGACGCGCAGGGCGCGCACCATCTCGGCCCCGGCGATGCGGCGAATTCCGTCGGCACAATCGAGCGGTTCCATGTCGAGCTGAGAGGCCAGCTCCCCGATCGCCGTCTCGGCGGCGTCGCGGTCCAGCTCGACCCCACCGGCCAACGGCGTCGCCGGGTCCAGGTAGCCGAGGAGGAGGTTCGCGTCGGTGACGGTCGGCTCGGTGCCGCCGCGCCCGTAACAGGCCGGCCCGGGATCGGCACCCGCCGAGCGAGGACCGACGCGAAGCGCGCCGCCGCCGTCACGCCAGGCGATTGAGCCACCACCGGCGCCCACGGTGTGCACGGCGAGCATGGGCAGGGCGAGGGGCCGGTCGGCGATCTCCCCCGAGCTTCGCTCCTGCACCGACCCGTCATCGACGACGCAGACGTCGCACGAAGTGCCGCCCATGTCAAAGCACAACGCGTTCTCTTCGCCCGCCGCCCTGGCCACGTACGCCGCACCCGCGGCTCCCCCCGCTGGTCCGGAGAGAACCGTCCAGGCGGCGTGGCCCGCGGCGGCCTCGAGATCGATGAGGCCACCGTTGGATTGCATGATCCCCGGCTTCGGGAGACCCAGCTCCTCGGCCCGCTCGGCCAGCTGGCGGAGATAGGTGACGAGCAGGGGAGACAGGGAGGCGTCGATCTCGGTCGTCGCGGCGCGCTCGTATTCGCGAAACGTCCCCACGACCTCATGCGAGAGCGACACGTGGAGGCCAGGCAGCGCCTCGGCCAGCGCGTCACCGAGCTTCTGCTCGTGCTCGGGATGGCGGTAGGAGTGGAGGAGGACGATGGCGGCTGACTCCGCCTCGGCGTGCTTCAGCTTGGCCACGAGGTCTTCCACCGCGGTGTCGTCGAGCGGCGTCAGTTCGCCCTCGGGACCCATTCGCCCAGCCGCGGGGAAGCGGAGCTCGTCAGGGACGAGCGGGGCCGGGCGCTCAGCACACAGGCGGTAGAGCTCGGGCCGGTTCTGGCGGGCCAGCGCGATCAGGTCGGTGAAGCCCTCGGTGGCAATCAGGGCCGTCTTGGCCCCCTTGCCTTCAAGCAAGGCATTCGTGGCCACGGTCATGCCGTGGGAGAACGTCTCGATGTCGGCGGCCGAGGCGTCGGCCTGCTCAAGCACCGCCTCGACCGCCGCGATCACGCCCTGAGACTGATCTTCAGGGGTGGTTGGCGCCTTGGCCGTGACGATCCGGCCCTCGAGCGCCAGAACAGCGTCGGTGAAGGTGCCGCCAACGTCTACGCCCAGGAGCATGGCCGTGTTATAGCCATGCCGCGCTGGGCGTAATACTGGGTATCCGTCAAGCCGCGGCTACGCCACGGCCAGCTCGGCCTCGAGCTCCTCGGTTTCAGCCAAGTGCTGGTGCGACGGGCAGTAGCCGTTGTGGGGCAGCGGCATGCGCTGGCACGGGGTGCCCTTGCGCGTGCTCGCTCGGCACTGCAACGGGTTGCCGTAGGCGTCGAAGCCGTTCTGGGGCAGCCGCTTCAGAAACTCATCGGCCAGGCCCAGATACCGCTCGACTACGCGGAGGACCCGAAGCTGGGCATTCATTGGGAAGTAAGCCCGGATGTCAGCGAACAGAGTCCGCTCTGGGCGCGCGAAGTAGCGCCGATCCGTGGCCAACCGCTCGATCGCCGCCTCGCAGGCGCGCAGCACACGCTCGTGGTTGGCGTGCGATCCGCCGTGCGGATCCTCAACGATGTCGCCCGCGAGCTCCCGGTAGATCGCGCGACTGAATCGATACATCACCTACTCCTTTCGAACCCTGCCTCAGGGCGTTCCCTCGAATGGCGGCGGAGTATTCCGGCAAGTTGTGAATTGCGCCAGGCTGTAGGTATTAACTCCACGTTAAGCGAAAAGTTGGTGCGACGCGGGTGGTGTGAAGGCGCTCTGCGAGCGGCGCGACGCCGTCCCGGCTAAGCCCACATTTCGAACTCGGGCTCGGCGTCGTGGCTCACGGTTATGTGGCGCTCATCGAAGCGTGGGTCGGTCTCCGGATAGTCCCGCCGCCGGTGGGCGCCGCGGCTCTCGGTCCGGGCCAGCGCGCATTGGGCAATGAGTCGAGCCAGAGGATGGGGGTCACCCAGGAGGGCCTCGAGACCCTCGGCGTCACGCTCGAGTCCCGCGTGCTCCCACAGCGCGATGCGCGTGGCCGGCGAGGGGACGGCCGGCGCCCGGCTCGCGGCAATCGCCGAGCCCAGCGTCGCCTCGCTCGGGGCCGGCTCCCGGGCGGCCGCGCGGGCGGCGCGGGCGCCGAAGACGAAGCACTCGGTGAGCGAGTTGGAGGCCAGGCGGTTGGCCCCGTGCAGCCCCGTGCACGAGCACTCGCCGACGGCATAGAGGCCGGCCAGGCTGGCGCGCGCCTCGAGGTCGGTGGCGATCCCGCCCATCATGTAGTGCGCCGCCGGGGCCACCGGAACTGGAGTTTGGCGGGCGTCGATGCCGGCGCGGTCGAGGGACTCGAAGACGTTGGGAAAGAGCCGGGGATCGACCTGGCGCATGTCCAGGCTGACGCCGCCGTGGCCGGTCCTCTCGGCCACGGCTCGGGCGACGACATCCCGAGGGGCCAGCTCATCCACGAAGCGCCGTCCGTCGGCGTCGAGCAGAAGCGCGCCCTCGCCGCGGATGGCCTCGGTCACCAGCAGCCCGTCGGCGCCGTTGGCCGCCGCCACCGCGGTGGGATGGAACTGGACGAGTTCGAGGTCGGCCAGCGCGGCTCCGGCGGCAAACGCAAGCTGAAGCCCCCCGCCCACGGCAGCGGGGGGATTGGTGGTGCGTGACCACAACGCCGCTGCGCCGCCGGTGGCGAGCACGGTGGCGGCGCCGACCACAGCGCGACCGTCCTGGAGCACCGTGCCGACGCACCGATCTGCCGTGGTCAGGAGCGCGGCGGCGCGGCTTCCCTCGAGGACCTGGATCGCCGGCTCGGCGGCGACGACCTCGGCGAGCCGACGGATCAGTCGCTGTCCGGTGGCGGCGCCGCCGGCGTGCACGACGCGGCGAGCCGAGTGCCCACCTTCGAGGCCGAGGGCGAGACGACCATCGGGATCCCGGTCGAAGGCCATCCCCAGATCCAGGAGGTCATCAACTGCTGGTGGAGCTTCCTGGCACAGGACCCGCGCCGCGGACTCTCGGACCGCGCCTCGGCCGGCCGTGATCGTGTCGGCGAGGTGGCGCTCAGACGAATCGTCGTCGCCGATCGCCGCGGCCAGTCCTCCCTGGGCCCAGTAGGTCGAGGACTCGGCCAGGGGGGTGGCCGAAACGAGGACAACAGCCGCGCCGGCGCGCGCGGCACGAATCGCCGTATAGAGGCCGGCCGCGCCACCACCGACGACGGCAACCTGGGTTTCGAGCCGATCCAACCCCAAGTACGGTACCTGCGAATGGCGTGCGTGTTCCTCGCCCACCCGTCCTCGCTTCAGCACGAGACGGGCGGTCACCCGGAGCGCCCGGCGCGCATCACGGCGATCGAGCGGGAGCTCTCACGTCTCGACTGGCTGGGCTTCGAGCGTGTGCTCTCGCCACCCGTCGCCCTGGAGGTGCTGACCGCGGTCCATCCTGCCTCCCATGTGGAGGCGATCGAACGGATCAGCGCGGCCGGTGGAGGTGCCCTCGACCTCGACACGGTCACGAGCGCGGGGTCATTCAACGCGGCTCTCCACGCCGCGGGCGGGGCGGTGCGCCTGGTCGACCTGCTTCTCGACGGCCAGGTCGACTACGGGTTCAGCGCCCACCGGCCGCCGGGTCATCACGCCACGCGCAGCCGCGCCATGGGCTTCTGTCTGTTCAACAGCGTCGCCGTGGCGGCGCGGTATGCCGTCGAGCGGCGCGGTCTGGAACGGGTCATGATCCTCGACTGGGACGTCCACCACGGCAACGGGACGAACGACATCTTCCACGCCTCGCGGGAGGTCCTGTTCGTCTCCATCCACGAGTCGCCCCTGTATCCCGGCACGGGTCCGAGCGCCGATGTGGGCGCGGCCGGCGCCGAGGGCTTCACGGTGAACCTCCCCGTCCCCGGCGGCTCCGACGACGCCGTGTTTCGGTCGCTCATCGATCACGTTGCGCTGCCGCTGGCCCGTTTCTTCCAGCCCCAGCTCGTGCTCGTCTCGGCCGGGTATGACGCCCACCGCGACGACCCGCTGGCCACCTGTTGCGTCACCGAGGACGGCTACGCGGAGATGACGCGAGCCGTGCGGGCAGCGTGCGGGGAGCTCGGGACTGCTCTCGGCTTTGTTCTCGAAGGCGGCTATGCCCTCGAGCCCCTGGCGCGATCGGTCGCGGCGACGATGCGCGAGTTGACGCCCCAGGCCAGGCCTCCGAGCGGTCCGGCGCCGCGGCTGCCGATCGCCGAGGCGGCCCGGGAGCGGCTGGAGCGCTGGTGGCCCGGGCTCCGGCCCCGCCTCTAGCATGCGCCGGGTGAGCGTAAGCCCGGATCAGCCCGTTGCCGTGTTCGACTCTGGAGTCGGCGGGCTCACGGTCCTGCACGAGTTGCTCGTGTCGCTGCCCACCGAGGATTATCTGTACCTGGGGGACACGGCGCGCTTCCCCTATGGCGAGCGCACGCCCCAGGAGCTCGTGCGCTTCGCCCGGGAGATCGCCGACGAACTGCTCGACGCCGGAGCCAAGCTTCTGGTCGTGGCGTGCAACGCGGTCAGCTCAGCCGCCCTCGGCGAGCTCGAGCGCTACCTGGCCGACGCCGAGATCGACGTCGACGTGATCGGCGTGGTCGCGCCGGCCACCCAGCTTGCCGTGGCCGGGAGCCGCACCGGCCGGATCGGACTCCTGGCCACGCCGGCCACCGTCGCGAGCGCTGCCTACGAGCGCGCCGTCGGTGCGGCTGATCCCCACGTCCATTTGGAGAGCGTGTCCTGCCCCGATCTGGCCCCGATCATTCAGGGCGGCTTTCCCTTTGATGAGCACGTGGTCAAGACGGTGCGCCGCTACTGCGCTCCCCTGCGGGCTGCCGACGTGGACACGGTCATCCTCGGCTGCACGCACTACCCGCTGATCGCCCCGATGCTCCAGCGCACCCTTGGCCGGGGCGTGACTCTCGTGAGCTCTGGGACCGGGGTGGCCCGGAGCGTGGAGCGGGCGCTGGCCTCACGGGGGCTCTTGAACCCAAGATCCGATGAGGGCACCTACCGCTTCCTCTGCACCGCCGATGTCGACTCCTTCCGGACGCTCGGCACCCGGTTCCTCCAGATGCCGTTGGGCAAGGTGGTGCACGTGGAACTCTCGGAAAGGGCAGCGGCGTGACTACCACTCCGGGGCGGAGCTACGGCCGGAGCGCGGATCAGCTCCGGCCCACGGAGATCGAGCCTGGATTCGTCCGCACGGCCACCGGGTCGGCCCTGATCTCGATGGGCGAGACGCGGGTGATCTGCACCGCCTCGGCCCAGGCCAGCGTCCCGCGGTGGCTCGCCGGGTCCGGGCGTGGGTGGGTCACGGCCGAGTACGGGATGCTTCCGGCCTCCACGGGCGAGCGCAAGCAACGTGACGTGAGCAAGGGGCGTCCGGACGGACGCACGGTCGAGATCCAGCGTCTGATCGGACGCTCGCTGCGAGGCGCGATCGATTTCTCGGCGCTGGGGGAGCGCTCCATCTACGTCGACTGCGACGTGCTTCAGGCGGATGGAGGAACACGCTGCGCCGCCATCACGGGCGGGATGGTGGCCCTGCGGCTGGCCTGCGAGAAACTCGTGGCCGACGGCGCGCTGGAGCGCTCGCCGCTCACCGGGTCGGTGGCGGCCGTCTCGTGCGGGATCGTCGGCGGCATCCCGCTGCTCGACCTCGACTACTCCGAGGACTCGACGGCCGAAGTGGACGCCAACGTCGTCATCGCCAATGACGGCGGACTGGTGGAGGTGCAGGCGACGGCAGAGCGGACCCCGCTGTCCCGCGCCCACCTCGACGAGTTGCTCGAGCTCGCCGCGGCCGGGATCGGCGAGTTGCGGATCCTCCAGGATGAGGCGGTGGCCGCCGCCGCGGTCTGACATGTCCGCCGAGCGTGAAGCCGAGCCCGTGGACCACGCGGCCGAGCGCACGCTCGTCCTGGGGACACGCAACTCGCACAAGGTGAGGGAGGTGGCACGACTCCTGGCGCCGGCGGGGATCACGGTTGTGCCGCTGCCCGAGGGGATCGAGCTGCCCCCGGAAACCGGAGACACCTTCGAGGCCAACGCGCTGCCCAAGGCGCGGACCGCTGCCGCGGCGACCGGACAACCGGCGATCGCCGATGACTCGGGGATCGAGGCCGAGGCGCTCGGTGGCGCCCCCGGGGTTCGCTCTGCGCGCTACGCCGGCCCAGGCGCGAATGACGAGCGCAACCTGGAGAAGCTGATCCGCGAGGCTCCGCCCGGAAGCGGGCTGCGCTACGTCTGCGCCCTGGCCTCCGTGGACCCGGCCCGCCGCGAGGAGCGGGTGTTCTTTGGCTACTGCCAGGGGCGTATGGCCCCCGCGCGGCGCGGATCGGGCGGCTTCGGCTATGACCCGGTGTTCCTCCCCGACGAGATCGGCGATGGGCGCACGATGGCCGAGCTCTCCGACGCTGAGAAGGACGCCATCAGCCACCGCGGGCGAGCCGTCCGCGCCTGCCTCGACTGGCTCGGTCCGTGAGCGGTGGCACCGGTATGGCGGCGGCCGGGCGGCCCGAGCCCCGGGCCAAGGTCCGCACGGCATGGCTGTCGGTCGCCTCGAACTCGGCTCTGATCCTGCTCAAGGCGATCGCCGGGACGGTTACCGGATCGGTCGCCCTGCTCACCGAAGCCGTCCACTCGAGCATCGACCTCGTCGCCTCGATCGTCGCCCTCTTCTCGGTCCGGCAGGCGGGAAAGCCGGCCGATGAGAGCCACCGCTACGGCCACGAACGGTTCGAGAACCTGGCCGCGGCCATCGAGGGCGTGCTGATCCTGGTGGGTTCGGCGGTGATCGCCTTTGAAGCGATCCGCCGGCTCCTGGGCCACGGCAAGGTCCGCTTCGTCGGCTTCGGGATCGTGGTCGTCGCGATCTCGATTCTCGTCAATGTCGTGGTTTCGGGATTGATCTCGCGGACGGCCCGTGCGGCGGACTCCGCGGCCCTGTCGGGCGATGCAACCCACCTCCGGACCGACGCCCTAACGTCGGCCGGGGTCCTCGTCGCCCTGGTCCTGGTCAAGCTGACCGGAGCCCAGTGGCTCGATCCGACGGTGGCGCTGATCGTGGCCGCCTCGATCGTGTTCACCGGAGTGCGGTTGCTGCTGCGCTCCTCACGCGTGCTCGTCGACGAGGCGCTTCCGCCGGAGGAGGTGGCCGAGATTCGGCGCTCGATCGAGGAGCTGGCTCCCCATGGAGTCGTCGGCTATCACGAGCTCCGCACCCGCCGCGCTGGGGCCAGGCGGTACATCGACATGCACGTTCAGTTCCGCGCCGGCACCTCGCTCGAGGACGCTCATCGCACGGCTCACGAGTTGCAAGATCTGATCGGGAGCCGGCTCGGCGACGCAGACGTCCTGATCCACCTCGAGCCCCAGGACAAGGTCCGGCCCGGAGAAGAGGTGAGGCTGTCCTCGCGACGGGGTTGAGCGCGGCGGCTAGAAGAGATTGATGGCGGCGGCGACGGCCACCGCCAGGGTCACGCCGGCGTAGCCGATGTACCCCTGGATGGCGAGGATCAGGACGGTGACCAGGCAGACGAAGACTGTCGCCAGCCACCCGATTCTTGCCAGATCCACGGACCCATTCTCACCCTCGCGGGGATCAGATGCGGCGCGTTCGACCGGCGCCCGAGCGGGAATTTCGGCCGTGGTCACCAGACAATTGTCCTCTCTGTCCCGGATGCTCCAGTGTGAAAATACGCAAATTGCGGCAATCCTGGAGGCAGAATTCTCCGTTCCGTCAGGTAATCCGGCAAGAATTGGCCCCGCGGCGAAGGCAGGCGGCGGCGCGCGGCCTGTCCGGAAGCCTTGTTAACGTCGAAGATTCCTACCACCCAGTGAGGAGGGACAAGTGACCAAGTCCGAGTTTGTTGACCAGGTCGCCGACCGGGCCGGCCTGAGCAAGCGGGATGCCGGCGAGGCGGTTGACGCCGTCCTCGAGACGATCGAGAACACGCTCAGCCGAGGCGGCGAGATCTCGTTCTCTGGCTTCGGAAAGTTCAGCGTCTCAAACCGCAGCGCCCGCGAGGGCCGCAACCCGGCGACGGGCGAGCGGATCCAGATCGCGGCCTCGAAGGTTCCGAAGTTCACGGCCGGCGCCGGGCTGAAGAAGGCGGTCAAGTAACCGCCCACTCCAGCAGCCGTGCCGCGGTCTCGCGGCTCGAGGCCTTGACCGAGGCGGATGGCCAGCCATCCTTCGGCGATCGCGTCGCCGATGCGGTTGCTGAGCGCCGGTCCCAGCTGGTGCTGGGTCTGGACCCCAATCTTGCTCGGCTGTGGCCCGGAGCCGCGAGACTCGCGGAGGCGGCCGCGCGGTCCTCGGCCATACCGGCCGAACGCGCGGCCCGCGCGGTGGCGGCCCACTGTGCGCTCGCGCTCGAGGCCGTCGCTGAGCAGTGCGTCGCGGTCAAGCCGCAGGTCGCCTGCTTCGAGCGGCTGGGGCCGCCCGGATGGCTGGCGCTGGTGGAGGTCGTCGACCGAGCGCTTGACCTCGGGCTGTTGGTGATCGCCGACGCCAAGCGGGGGGACATCGACGTCACCGCCTCCGCGTACGCCGAGGCGTTCTTCGGGGTCAGTGACACGCCCTACGGGCCGGTGGCCAGCGTGGGCGCCGACGCGCTCACGGTCAACCCCCTGCTGGGGGGCGATTCGATCGCGCCGCTGCTGGAACGGGCTCGGGAGCACGGGGGCGGACTCTTCGTCCTCGTCCGAACCTCCAACCGGGGGGCCGCCGACGTCCAGGACCTGGAGCTGACGGGGGGCGAAACGGTGAGCGACCGGCTGGCCGAGATCGTCGCCCGCCTGGGCGAAAGCGGGATCGGAGCCTCAGGCCTCAGTGACGTGGGCGCCGTGGTCGGTGCCACCGTGCCGGAGAGGCTCGAGGCCCTGCGGACCCGCATGCCGCGCACGATCTTCCTACTCCCCGGCGTCGGCGCGCAGGGGGCGACGGTGGAGAAGCTGGGGCCCGCCTTCGCGCCGGGACGTGCCGGGGGACTCGTGGCCGTCTCCCGCGGGATCGTCGACGCGCACCTCCAGACGGGGGCCGATCCCGCCGAGGCGGCCCGCGCGCAGGCCGAAGCTCTGCGTGACGCCCTGTGGAGCACCGCCGCCTGAGCGGCTGAAAGCCTGCATTTTGCGCTGATTTCACAGCTATGATCGACGCGCCATGCGGGCTCGGAAAACGGGTATGCGGGCTCGGAGAACGGGGCGCTTCGTGGCGCTGCTCGCCCTCGTGGCGGTGATCGTGGCCACGGCGTTGGTCGTGCGGGCTGGGGTCAAGACCACCCATCACCTCGCCCCCAAGGGGCCGACAGTCGCGGCGAGCCCCCGGCGAGTTCCGAAGAAGCGCTTCTACGTGATCCGTCCTGGAGACACGCTTTCGACCATCTCGGTCAAGACCGGTGTGCCCGTGGCGCAGCTTGAAGCCCTCAACCACAGCCTCGCCGCCGACCCCAACGCGCTTCAGACCGGCCAGACCTTACGATTGCGCTAGTGAGAGCGAAGGCAACGGGTTGGCTCACTGTTGCCGCGCTGGCTGCCCTGCTCGGCCTGGGGGTGCCAGCCGCGGCGGCCGCAGGAGCTCCAAGCGGATCCGGCGGGAGCGCTGCGGTGAGTCCGCCCGCGCTCGACGTGCGGGCGGCCGAGATCATCGAGGCCTCGACCGGCCAGGCGCTCTACGCGCGCGACGGGGACGGCGAGCTCGCCATCGCCAGCGCGACCAAGATCATGACGGCGCTGATCACTCTCCAGCACGCCCGTCTGAGCCAGGTGTTCGCAGATCCCGACTTCTACCCGGCGGCGGTCGACTCGCAGATCGGGCTCGTGCCGGGCGAGCGAATGACCGTTCACGATCTTCTCGTCGCGCTGCTCCTGCCGAGCGCGGACGACGCCGCCGAGGACCTCGCGTCCGGAGTCGGGCACGGATCGGTCTCACGCTTCGTGGCGATGATGAACGCCGAGGCGGCACGGCTGGGGCTACGTCACACCCACTACTCGACGCCGATCGGCCTCGACACCCCGGGCAACTACTCCTCGGCGTCAGACCTCGTGGCGCTGACCCGCTACGTGAGGAGCACGCAGCCGTTCTTCCGGCAGGTGGTCTCGCTGCCGGGGGCGACCATCCGCATGGGCTCGAGCCAGCGCGAGGTCACGAACCTGAACACGCTGGTCGGCCGCGTCAGCTGGGTGAACGGCGTGAAAACCGGCCACACGCTCGACGCCGGGTACGTCCTCGTGGGGTCCGGCACACGCGACGGCATGACTCTGATCAGTGCCGTCCTGGGAGCGCCCAGCGAGTCGGCGCGTGAATCGGACACCCTCGCCCTCCTGGAGTACGGATTCGCCGAGTTCCGGCTCGTCACTCCGGTCAAGGCCGGCGCGGTCCTCGCCCGGGTGCCCGTCAACGGCTCGAGCAGCCAGACGACCCCGCTGGTGGCGGCGAGCACCTTCAGCCACGTGGTCCCGCGGAGGACCCGGATCCGTGTCCGCGTTGATGCCCCCAAGCAGCTGACCGGGCCGCTCCGTGCCGGTGCCGTCGTAGGCAGCGCGGTCGTCCTGGCCGCGGGCCACCGCCTGACGAGCCTCCCGCTGCGGCTTCTCCACGCCGTGCCAGCCCCGCCGGCCGGGATGCTGGCGGGCCTCGGTCCGGGAGGGGTTACGCTTCTCCTGCTCGGTCTGTTGCTGATCATCGGCGGCCTTCTGCGGATGCGCCGGCGGGAGCGGCGGCAGGCGCGTCCCGAGCCATCCCGGCGGCCCGCATGATCATCACCGTCACGCTCAACCCGGCACTGGACAAGACGCTTCAGGTCCCGAACTTCACTCCGGGACGCCGGCACCGGACGGTTGACCAGGTGGCCATGCCCGGCGGTAAAGGGGTCAACGTGGCCCGCGCGATCAAGCTCCTCGGCCAGCCCGTGATCGCCACCGGGATCGCCGGAGGAGCGACCGGAACACGCATCGTCGAGGCGCTGAACGACGATTCGATCCTCAACGACTTCGTCCGCATCCGGGAGGAGTCGCGGACCAATACCGCCGTGCTGGACCCGACGACGGGGGTCCAGACGGAGATCAACGAGCGCGGCCCCGAGGTCGGTCCCCAGGAGCTCGAGCTGTTCCGGGAGAAGCTGCTCTACCTGGCCAAGGGGGCGAGCATCTGCGTCTTCGCCGGAAGCCTCCCGCGGGGCGTAGAGCCGGGGGTGTACGCGGAGTTGATCCGCGAGGTCAAGCGCCTCGGCGTCACCACCGTCCTCGACACCGAGGGGGAGCCGCTGCGGCTGGGCGTGCGGGCCGAGCCGGACATCGTCTCGCCCAACGAGCTCGAGGCCGAGGAGCTCGTCGGCCAGGAGTTCAACGACGTCGAGGATCGGGCTCAGGCGGTGGTTGAGATGGTCCGCGTGGGCGCGCGGGAGGCGATCATGACGGTCCGGGACGGCTGCTTTGCCAACGTCCTCGACGAAGGTCAGACGCTCTACCGCGTGCGGGTGGGTGAGCAGGAGGCTCGTTCGCGGATCGGGTCAGGGGACGCGTTCCTGGCCGGCTACGTTGCCGCCCGCTACACGGGCCGCAGTCCGCTCGAGTGCCTTCGCTATGGCGTGGCGTGCGGAGCCGAGTCGGTCCAGCACTTCGGGGCCGGGATGATCGATCCCGGCAATGTCAATCGGCTGCTCGGCGAGGTCGAGACCGAAGAGCTCCACATCGGCGCCGAGATCAGCTGATTAAGCGCCATCGTGCGACTTCGCGCCAAGGGCGCCCGGGAGGCCGCTGCTAGCATCGCGCCGGCGATGGTTGCCGCCCTCGTCCGTCTTTTGCACCCCTGCCTCGTGCCGTCCGCGGTGCGAATTACGATGCTCAAATGGAAGTAGAAATCGGCCGGGGAAAGAAGGCGCGACGCGCCTACGGTTTCGACGAGATCGCGATCGTTCCGTCCCGCCGCACGCGGGACCCCGACGACGTCGACATCTCGTGGACGCTGGGTCCCTACCGGTTTGAGCTCCCGCTTCTGGCGGCGGCCCTCGACGGGGTCGTCTCGCCGGAGACAGCCGGCCTGATCGGCAAGCTCGGCGGGCTCGCCGTGCTCAACCTCGAGGGCATCTACTGCCGCTATGAGGACGCCGACGAGCAGCTGGAGCGGATCGCCACGTTCTCACGGGATATCGCCACCCGGGAGATGCAGGACATCTACCGAGAGCCGGTCAAGCCCGAGCTGATCGCCCAGCGGATCAAGGAGATCAAGGAGCACGGCGTCGTCGCCGCGGCATCCCTGACGCCCCAGAAGGTCCGCAAGTACTACGACGTCGCGCTCGAGGCAGGGCTTGACATCCTGGTCATCCAGGGCACGGTCGTCTCGGCCGAGCACGTCTCGATGGACGAGACCCGCCCGCCGCTCAACCTCAAGGAGTTCATCCGTGAGCTGGCGCCGACGCCGATCGTGGTCGGCGGCTGCGCCTCCTACCACACCGGCTTGCACCTGATGCGGACCGGAGCCGCCGGCGTGCTCGTCGGCGTCGGGCCGGGCGCGATCTGCACCACCCGCGGAGTGCTCGGCATTGGCGTTCCCCAGGCCACGGCGATCGCCGATGTGGCGGCAGCTCGCTCGCAGCACATGCTGGAGACCGGCGACTACGTCAAGGTGATCGCCGACGGCGGCATGCGCAACGGCGGCGACATCGCCAAGGCGGTGGCCTGCGGCGCCGACGCAGTGATGCTGGGCTCGGCGCTGGCGCGGGCCTATGAATCGCCCGGGAGCGGTTACAACTGGGGCATGGCGACGTTCCATCCCACGCTCCCGCGCGGCGCCCGAGTCGCCACGACCCAGAACGGCACCCTCGAGGAGATCATCAAGGGTCCGGCGCGGGAAAACGACGGGACCTTCAACCTGATGGGTGCGCTGCGGACCTCGATGGCCACCTGCGGCTACCGGGACATCGCCGAGTTCAACCGAGCCGAGCTCGCGGTGGCGCCGGCGCTTCAGACCGAGGGCAAGCAACTTCAGCGTGATCAGGGGATCGGCATGGGCGCGCGCGGAGCGGCTGCGACCGTCGGTGTCACCGACTAACGCACCGACCGCCTCGCGAGCGGCCGCAGCGGCGGAGCTCACCGAACGTGAACCGGGCGGCGCAATCGCGCCCGAGGCGGCGACCGAAGAGGTCGTGGTCCTCGATTTCGGCGGCCAGTACTCGCAGCTGATCGCCCGCCGGGTCCGTGAATGCGGCGTCTTCTCAGAGCTCCTGCCCCATCACGTGGGCGCCGCCGAGGTCCTGCGCCGCCGGCCCAAGGGAGTGATCCTGTCCGGTGGACCTGCCTCGGTCTACGAGGAGGGGGCACCGCCCCTGGAGCGCGAGCTGCTGGAGCTCGGCGTTCCGGTGCTGGGCATCTGTTACGGGATGCAGTTGCTGGCGCGGGAGCTCGGCGGCCGCGTCGAGTCGGCCGAGGTGGGGGAGTTCGGGCGCTCTCAGCTCACCGTGCGCTCTGAGGGACGACTGCTCGCCGGGACGCCGGCCGAGCAGACGTGCTGGATGTCGCACCGGGACACGGTCTTCTCACCGCCGCCGGGCTTCGAGGCGCTGGCTTCTTCGACCGCCTCGCCCGTGGCCGCGTTCGAGTCGGTCGCGCGCGGCCTGTATGGAATCCAGTTCCATCCCGAGGTCCTCCACACGCCCTACGGCACGCAGGTCCTGACCAACTTCCTGGAGGATGTGTGCGGCTGCGAGTTGACGTGGAGCCCGCGCTCGGTGATCGACGAGCAGATCGAACGGATCCGGGCCCAGGTGGGCGACGGCCGGGCCATCTGCGGGCTCTCGGGCGGGGTTGACTCGAGCGTGGCCGCGCTGCTGGTCCACCGCGCGATCGGCGACCGGCTGACGTGCGTGTTCGTCGATCACGGCCTGATGCGCAAAGACGAGGGCACCCAGGTGGTGGCGGCGTTCCGGGATCACTTCCAGGTGCCGCTCGTGGCGGTCGACGCCTCCGAGCGCTTCCTGGCCCGGCTGGCCGGGGTGAGTGACCCCGAGGAGAAGCGCAAGCGGATCGGCAACGAGTTCATCCGCGTGTTCGAGGAGGAGGCCGCGAAGCTCGACGACGTCCAGTTTCTGGTCCAGGGCACGCTTTATTCCGATGTCATCGAGTCAGGCGGGGGGACCGGAGCGGCGACGATCAAGTCCCACCACAACGTCGGCGGGCTGCCCGAGGACCTTGAGTTCTCGCTCGTCGAGCCGCTGCGGGCGTTGTTCAAGGACGAGGTCCGGGCGGTGGGGGCGGAGCTGGGACTGCCGGAGCGGCTGGTCTGGCGCCAGCCCTTCCCCGGCCCTGGTCTGGCCATCCGGATCGTCGGGGGCGAGGCGACGCGGGAGCGGCTCGACACCCTGCGGGAAGCCGATTCCATCCTCCAGGACGAGATCCGGAAGGCCGGGCTCTACCGGGAGCTCTGGCAGTCGTTCTGCGTGCTGCCTGACATCCGCACCGTCGGGGTGCAGGGCGATGCGCGCACCTACGGGAACGTGATCGTGATCCGCGCCGTGACCAGCGAGGACGCGATGACCGCCGACTGGGCCCGCCTGCCCTACGACCTCCTCGAGCAGATCGCCAGCCGGATGATCAATGAGATCCGGCCGGTCGGCCGGGTCGTGCTCGACATCACGAGCAAGCCGCCGGGCACGATCGAGTGGGAGTAGCGGCTGCGCGGGGCACGCTCCGAAACCGCTATGCGATTCACGCGAGCGGTTTCGGAACGTGCACCCGCTCCGCGGCCTAGTCGAGCTTCGGAACGCTCAGCCTTGAGCCGGCGCTCAGCTCGGTGAGCGTGATGGATTTTTGGCCTCTATGGCGGAAAACTCACCAGCGTCAGCGTGAGAGTGATGGATTTGGGTCCATATAGGACCCGTTTCCATCAGCCTCATCCGAAGCCGCCGCTGGAGTGAGCGTGATGGATTTCAGCCCCTATAGGGGCGGTTTTCGATCACGCTCATGCGTTTTCGCCTCGGCCGTGCGCAGAGGCCGGCGCGAAGGCGTCGATTCGTTCGAGGATGGCGCGGGTGTAGCGGCCCAGAGGGCGGGGGAGTTGGCCGTTGGGGAACCAGCGGGTTTCCTGGAGTTCGCCGGGGTCGGGGACCAGCTCGGGCGGGCCTCCCTCGGGCGAGCCCACCTCGGCCTGGAAGCAGAAGAGCGCGTCCTTGTGGTGATCGACGACGACCTCGATCTGGCCTAGCGAGCGCCAGGAGTCGATCGAGAGCCCCAGTTCCTCCTGGATCTCCCGGGTCGCGGTGTCCGACGCCTCCTCGTTTCGCTTGCGCGAGCCGCCGGGCAGCTCCCACCCGCGTGGGCCGTAGGTATGGCGGACGAGGAGCACCTCACCCCGATGGGTGATCACGCATTTCACCCCGCTGGACTTCGGGCGGAAGAGCCACCAGTACACCCGCAGGACCTGGTAGGCGAACCGATACCCGAGCCGCTGTAGTGGCACTGGAAGGCTCACCGTTCCAGCGTACGCGGAAAGCGAATGGAATTGACTACCATGCTCTGAGCCGCGCGGACCCGCGCGGCTTGTCCATGCCATGAAGACTTATGTCGCCACACCCGCCGACCGCGAGCGCAACTGGCTCGTCGTGGACGCCACCGGGCAGACGCTCGGGCGGTTGGCCACGCAGATCGCCGATGCCCTGCGGGGGAAGCGCAAGCCGACGTACACGCCTCACGTGGACACCGGCGACTTCGTGGTCGTGGTCAATGCGGAGAAGATCTCGGTGACCGGGAACAAGCGTCAGGACAAGCGCTACTACCGTCACTCGGGTTATCCGGGCGGGCTGAAGTCCCGCAGCCTCGAGGAGATGCTCGAGCGCCGGCCCGAGGAAGTCATCCGACTGGCGGTCAAGGGAATGCTGCCCCGCAACCGACTGGCCCGCAAGCAGCTGACCAAGCTGAAGGTGTACGCCGGCCCGGAACATCCGCACGCCGCACAGCAGCCTCAACCGATGGAGATTCAGTCTTGAGCGAGACACCTGAAGAGCCTGAGCGGACCCCGTCCGAGTCCGAGGAGCCCGCCGGCGCCCCCGAGGCCGCGGGCGCACCCGACGCTGAGTCCGCGGGCGCTGAGGCGCCGACGAGCGAGGGCGACGAGCAGGCCGCGCGAGCGGACTCATCGCCGGATGCGCCCACGGAGGAGACGTCGGACGTGGCCGCCGAGGAGGCTCCTGCCGCTTCCGAGGATCCGGTCGCCGAGACGCCTCCTGCGGAGGCGATTCCTTCCGAGCAACCTGCCGCTACTGAGCAGACGGCCGCTGCCGCGCCGTCCGAGCCGCCTGCCGCTGCCGAGCCCACCGCCGAGTCCGACGAGGTCGAGCTGGCGCCGCGGGCCAAGCCGGAGATTCCAGGCGCTGACCTGATCCCCGATGTGGCGCCGGAGGACGAGCAGTACCTGGATGCCGAGGCGCGGGCTGCGGCTGAGGCGGAGGCCGAGGCCGCCGCCGAGCGTGCTCGGGCCGAGGCTGAGGACGAGCAGGCCAGGCCGATCGCCGATGCGGCCATCGATCTCGCGGCCGGGGCGCGCTACACGGCGACCGGCAAGCGTAAGACGGCGGTGGCCAGGGTCATTCTCAAGCCGGGCAAGGGCGAATACGTGATCAACGGCAAGACGCTCAACGCGTTCTTTCCCCGGGACACGCTGCAGCGGATGATCCGCCAGCCACTGGAGACAGTCGGCTACGAGGCCCGGATGGACGTGGTGGCTCGCATGCATGGAGGCGGTGTCGCGGCTCAGGCCGGGGCGCTGCGCCACGGCATCTCCCGCGCGCTCATCGTGGCCGACCCCAATCTGCGCGGTGAGCTCAAGCGACGCGGCTACCTGACCCGTGACCCGCGGGTCAAAGAGCGCAAGAAGGCCGGGCTCAAGAAGGCGCGCAAGCGTCCGCAGTTCTCGAAGCGCTAACCGGACGCGTCGGCCGGAGGATGGCGCGCCAGCTGTTCGGCACCGATGGTGTCCGCGGACGAGCGGGAGAGTTCCTGAGCGCTGAGCTGGCGCTGCGGATCGCTCGCGCAGCGGTCGGGCACGTCGGGATCGAGCGTCCCCAGGTCCTGATCGTCCGCGACACACGAGAGTCCGGTGACATGCTCGAGGCCGCCATCGCCGCCGGGGTGGCGGCAGGCGGTGGCGATGCGCTGCTCGGCGGAGTCCTGCCGACCCCGGCGGCGCCGCTGCTCGTGCGGCGCAACGGCCTGGCCCTCGGGGTGGTCATCTCGGCCTCGCACAATCCGTATCAGGACAACGGCATCAAGCTGTTCGGGCCCGACGGCTTCAAGCTCCACGATGACACCGAGCACGAGATCGAAGAAGAGCTGGGGCGGCCTGTGGAGGCGACCGCACGGGTCGGACGCATCCACCGCCTCCATGGAGCTCTGGAGGATTACCTGCGCGAGCTCCACGACCGCTTCCGGGACCTCGATCTGAGCGCCCGGCGGATTCTCCTCGACTGCGCCAACGGCGCCACCTATCAGGCGGCCCCGGAGATCTTCCGCCGGCTCGGTGCCCACGTCGACGTCCTGGCCGACCAGCCGGACGGACGCAACATCAACGCCGGGTGCGGATCGACCCACCTGGAGAACCTGACCGGGTCGATGTCGGCCGGTGACCACGACGTGGGGTTCGCCTTCGACGGCGACGGCGACCGCGTCCTGGCCGTTGACCGCACCGGCGCCGTGGTCGACGGGGACGAACTGATCGCGCTGGCGGCGCTCCACCTCCGGGAAACCGGTCGGCTCCCCGGTTCGGGCGTGGCGGTCACGGTGATGACCAACTACGGCTTTCACCAGGCCATGGCCGATGCCGGGATCACCGTCGCCACCACGACGGTCGGCGACCGCTACGTGCTCGACGAACTCCGCCGGCGCGGGTGGGCCCTCGGCGGCGAGCAGTCCGGTCACATCATCGAGCTCGGCTTCTCGCCCTCGGGCGACGGGATCGCCAGTGCCCTCCTGGCCCTGGAGGCGCTGGGCGAGGGGCGGCTGGAGGAGCGGCATGCCATGGAGAAGCTCCCCCAGCGCCTCGTCAACGTCCGGGCCCAGGACCGGACCGCGCTCTCCGGCGCCATGGACCATCCATCGGTGCAGGCCGCCATCGCGGCCGAGGATTCGGGTCTCGAGGGCCGCGGACGAGTTCTGGTCAGGGCTTCGGGGACGGAGCCATTGATTCGCGTCATGGTGGAGGCGCCAAGCGAGCAGGAAACCGACGCGGTGTGCACGCGGCTCACGCAAGCAGTCGAGGACGCACTCGCCGGTTGAGGCTTCCCCGCGCGCGGAGCCCGGGGCTGGGTCTTCGGCTCGATCGCTTCGAGCTTTGTGTGCTCCTGGCCTTCGCGGCCGTCTCGGTGTGGGTCCTGGCCCTGGATGTGGGACAGGTCATCGCCCACGGCCGCCTGTGGACCGGGACCGATGGTGTGTACCTCGTCGACCAGCTCCAGTATCTGGCCTGGATCCGAGACGCCTCGCACCACATCCTGATCTCGAACCTGTTCGTACTCCGCCCGACGCCGCACGACTTCTTCCAGCCCGCGATTGTTATTTCGGGCGGCCTGACCGCGGTTGGTGTCCCCGCCTGGCTATCGCTTCTGCTCTGGAAGCCGGTGGCGGTGGTGGCCTCGTTCTACGCCATCCGGGCCTATGTCTGGCGTCTAGTGCCGGGGCGTGACGGGGCACGAGCCGCCCTCGTCCTGGCCATCTTCTTCGGCTCCTTCACGATTCTCTATGGGTCGGCCGGGACGATCGGCGACCTGTTCCTGGGCTTCGTCTCCTGGGGCTACGTGTTCGCCCTGCTCTCGCTGGCGTGCCTGGTGGCGGCGCTCCTGGTCCACGAGCGTCTGCGCGTCAGCGATCGCATCGGCTGGCTCCCCGGCGGCCTCGGCGCTCTGGCCAGCATTCTCCATCCCTGGCACGGGGAACTGCTGATCGTGACCGTGATCGTGGCCGAGGCGTTTATGTCGAGGCGCACCCTCCAGCCTCGGCGGCTCGCGCTGGCCGCGCTGACCGTGGTTTTGACTGCGCTGCCGCTGCTCTACTACGAGCTGCTGGATCGCCTCGACCTCTCCTGGCGGCTGGCTCGCGTGGCGAGCAAGCACTCCTTCGCGCTCGGCTCGATCCTGCTGGCACTGGCGCCACTGCTCATCCTGGCCCTGTTCGCCCGGCGCCCGCGCAGCTTCCTCGCTGCCACCGCACCGGCCTGGGTCATCGCTTCCCTGGTCGTCTACGCGGTCTCGGCGAGTGGGGCGGCGGCGACGCCGCTGCACGCCTTCGAAGGCGTGACGATTCCGCTCGCCGTCCTCGCCGTCCAGGGATGCCAGCGCCTAGGGTGGTCCCGAATTCCCCACCACCGCCTGGCGGCAGGAGTGCTGATCGCGGCCTTCACGCTGCCCGCCTTGGCCTACCAGCTCCGGGACGCCCGCAACCTCGTGGCCTACCAGCCCGCCCGCGCGGCCTTCATCCTCCCCGATGAGCGGAACGCCCTGCGTTACCTGGCCGACGATCCGACCCCGGGGGGCGTGATGGCGCGAAGCTACCTCGGGGCCCTGGTGCCCGCGGCCACGGGGCGGCACACGTTTGTCGGCGACTGCCTGTGGTCAGAGCCGCACTGCTCAGACCGGCTGGTCACGGTCAGAAACCTGTTTACGGGCGGGCTGAGCGCTTCGGCGGCGCGAAGAATCGTCCTGGGCAGCCGCGCGCGCTTCCTGCTCGCCGACTGCCGGCCCACGACAAATCTGAGCCAGTTGCTGGGCCCGGTGATCACCGCCGAGCACCGCTTCGGGTGTGCCCGCGTCTACCAGCTGCAATGACCAGGCCGGTCAAGCGCCGTAGCGGCCTCTAACATCTGGTTTTCGTTCTCCGGTCCGTTAGGGGGACGCGGGCCGCCGCTGCGGCTCGGTGCGGCAACCACACGCAGGAGAGAGCACTGATGTGCGGAATCGTCGGCTACGTCGGTCCCAGGCGGGCACGCCCCCTGCTTCTGGCTGGACTCGAAAAACTTGAGTACCGCGGCTATGACAGCGCCGGCATCTCGGTCCTGAATGGGGACCAGATCGAGACGGTGCGTGCCGTGGGCAACCTGAGCGCGCTGCGCCAGGCCATGGCGGCCAACGGATCGGCGGCGACGGACTCTCACGAGGCCGCGCTGGCGCTGGCCGAGCCGCCCGGGACCGGTATCGGCCACACCCGCTGGGCCACGCACGGCCGCGTGACCGAGGAGAACGCCCATCCCCACTTCGACACCGCCGACCGGATCCACATCGTGGTCAACGGGATCGTCGAGAACTACCTCGAGCTCAAGGAGCGGGTGGCCGCCGAGGGCGCGCATTTCACCTCTGAGACCGATGCCGAGGTGATCGCCCACCTGGTCGCCCACCACTACGACGGCGACCTGGTCGAAGCGGTCCGCTCGGCCTACCTCGAGCTGCGCGGCCACTACGCCTTCGTGGCCATGAGCGCCGATGAGCCGGGTGTGATCGTCGGGGCTCGCAAGGAGTGCCCGCTGATCGTCGGACGGGGTGAGGGCGAGCAGTTCATCGCCTCGGCCATCCCCGCCTTCCTGCGCGAAACTCGTGCCGTCCAGTACATCGAGAACGACGAGCTGGTCATCCTGCGTCCGGAGGGCGTGCGCTTTCTCAGCGTCGACGGGGCCGAGCGCGAACGCGAGGTGGTCGAGGTCGACTGGGACGCCGAGACGGCCGAGAAGCAGGGCTATGAGACGTTCATGCTCAAGGAGATCCACGAGCAGGCGACCGCCGTGGCGGAAACGATTGGCGAGCGGGCGGCGCGGGAATCAGGCATCGACCTGGGCGATCTCGGCACCATCGATACCGAGTTCCTCCGTACACTGCGGCGGGTCGTGGTGGTGGCGTGCGGCACGTCCTACCACGCTGGGCTGATCGGCCGCTATGCGATTGAGGAGTGGTCGCGGGTTCCCGTCGAGGTGGAGATCGCCTCCGAGTATCGCTACCGCAACCCGATCGTGGGCGCGGGCGATCTCGTCATCGGCATCTCTCAATCCGGCGAGACGGCGGACACGCTGGCCGCCATGCGGACCGCTCGGAGCCGGGGGGCCAAGGTGCTCGCGATCACGAACATCATGGGCTCCCAGGCCACGCGCGATGCCGACGGCGTCCTATATACACGCGCGGGCCTCGAGATCGGCGTCGCGGCCACCAAGACCTTCATCAGCCAGGTCATCGCCATGTACCTGCTGGCCCTGCGGCTGGCCGAGCTCCGGGAAAGCCTCGATGAGCCCACGCTCGCCGCCACTATCGCGGAGCTCAAACGGCTGCCCCACCTGATCAACGAGGTGCTTAAGCACGCCGATGAGGTGGCCCAGCGGATCGCCGAGGAGACCCGCGGCGCCGAGTTCTTTCTCTACCTGGGCCGCCACGTGGGGCTACCGGTGGCCCTGGAGGGCGCGCTCAAGCTCAAGGAGATCTCCTACACGGCGACGGACGCCTACGCCGCGGGGGAGATGAAGCACGGACCGATCGCGCTGCTCGACGAGAGCACGCCCGTCGTCGTGGTGGCCACCGACTCACCGGTACTCGAGAAGGTCGTCTCGAACATCGAGGAGGTCCGCAGCCGAGGCGCGCGCGTGGTGGCAGTGGCCAGCCAGGGCAATGACGAGATCGCCCACCACGCCGCCGACGTCATCAGCGTCCCGAGCACGCACTGGATGCTGGCGCCGGCGCTGGCCGTGATCCCGCTCCAGCTCCTCGCCTACTACATCGCCCAACACCGGGGGCTCAACGTCGACCAGCCGCGCAACCTGGCCAAGACGGTGACCGTCGAGTGACGAGAATCGGGATCGACCTGCTGGAGGTGGAGCGGCTCGAGCGGGCGCTCGAGCGCCGGCCCCGCCTGGCGGAGCGGCTGTTCACCGAGGCCGAGCGCGAGTACGCCGCCCAGCGGGCCCGCCCCGGCCAGCATCTGGCCGCCCGGTTCTGCGCCAAGGAGGCGGTGGCCAAGGCCCTGGGGCTGGAGGCCTGGAGCTTCCGCGACGTCGAGGTCCTGAGCGATGGGGGGCGGCCGTCTGTCCGGCTCTCCGGCGCCGCCGCTGAGCGCGCCGGCGAGCTGGGGCTCCAGGTCGATGTGTCGCTCACCCACAGCCGCCGCGACGCCGCCGCGGTGGCGATCGCCGCGTGACGCACCTTCCCGACTGGCTCGATCCCCTCCCGGACGCCGCCGAGCAGCGGGCGCTCGATGAGTGGGCGATCGGCGAACGCGGGATCCCGGGGCTCGAGCTCATGGAGCGGGCGGGCGCGGGGTTGGCCGAGGTGGTGTCCGGGCTCGTGCTGAGCGGCACGATCACGGTGGTCTGCGGCAAGGGGAACAACGGCGGCGACGGCTTCGTGACCGCCCGGCGGCTGCGCGAACAGGGCCGGGAGGTACGCGTTCTGCTCCTGGGATCGCCCGACGATCTCCAGGGCGATGCCGCTGTGAACTGCCAGCGCCTGCCCGGGGAAGCGCCCCAGGCATTCGATCCCTCCCACCTCGAAGGCTCGGCGGCGATCGTGGACGCCATCCTCGGTACCGGCTTCAGCGGCGAGGCTCGGGAGCCCGCCGCGGGAGCAATCACCGCGATCAACCGGGCCACCGACAGCGTCGTCATCGCCTGCGACGTCCCCAGCGGGGTGGACGCATCCACGGGCGAGGTCCACGGGGCGGCCGTATGCGCCGCCGCCACCGTGACCTTTGCCGCCGGCAAGCCCGGGCTCTGGATCGCCCCCGGCAAATCCCACGCCGGCGAGGTGACGGTGGTGGACATCGGAATCCCATCCGGCGGGCCGGTTGATCCGGCCATCGGGCTCATCTCCGACCGGGCCACGCAGGCGATCCCCCGCCGGGGCCGCGAGTCGACGAAGTTCGCCGCGGGCAGCGTGCTCGTGTGCGGCGGCTCGACCGGCCTGACCGGCGCGCCGAGCATGGCCTCCGAAGCGGCCGCGCGGGCGGGAGCCGGGTACGTCACGGCGTGCGTTCCGAGCTCGCTGAACCTGATCTTCGAGATCCGGCTGCTCGAGGCGATGACCGTCCCGCTCCCGGACACCGATGGCTCGCTCGAGCCAGCCGGGGCGGCTGCGGTGCTTGAGCGCGCCGAGCGCTCAAACGCGCTCGTGCTGGGGCCGGGGGTGGGACGTGAGTCCGGTGCCTTCGAGCTGGTGAGAGACCTGGCGCGCCGCGTCCCGCTCCCCCTGCTCCTGGACGCCGACGGGCTGAACGCTCACGCCGGGAGGCTCGAGGCGCTGGCCGAGCGTGAAGCACCGACCGTGCTCACGCCCCACGCGGGCGAGTTGGCCCGGCTCCTCGATTCGGACTCGAAGACGATCGAGGCGCACCGGCTGTCCTGCGCCCGGCGGGCCGCTGATCAGGCGCAGGCGATCGTCGTCCTCAAGGGCGACGACACGCTGGTCTGCCATCCCGATGGCCGCGTGGGGGTGAGCCGCGGGGGATCCGCGGCCCTGGCCACCGCGGGGACCGGCGACGTTCTCTCCGGGGTCATCGGCGCCTACCTGAGCAAGGCGATGGACCCGTTCCACGCCGCCTGCGCCGGGGTCCTCGTTCACTCCCGGGCGGGGCGGCTGGCGGCGGAGACGATCGGAGCCGAGGGCGTGATCGCGCGGGATGTGATCGACCTGCTTCCCCGGGCGCTCGCGACGAGCTAGGTGGCCATGCCTGCGCGCGCCCTGGCCCGGGTCAACCTCGCGGCGCTTAAGCGCAATGTCGCGCGGCTCCGCGACGAGCTTCGGGGCGCGACCGAGCTGTGCGCGGTGGTCAAGGGCAACGGCTACGGGCACGGAGCGGTGGCGTGCGCCGAGGCGGCGCTGGCCGGCGGCGCCACCCGGCTGGCCGTGGCCACAGCGGGCGAGGCGGTCGAGCTCCGGGACGCCGGGGTGAGCGCCCCAGTCTTGGTCATGGGTGCCCTCACCGGCGAGGAGCTGAGCGCCGCCCTCGATGCCTCCTCGGAGGTCGTGGCCTGGACGCCCGAGTTCGTGGCCGCGCTGGCGGCGGCGGCGCACCGGGATCAGGTGGTGAATGTCCACGTCAAGCTCGACACCGGGATGGGGCGGCTCGGCACCCGGGACCCCGCTGAGGCGCTCGAGGTGGCGGAGCGGATCGCCGCCGGGCACGGGCCGCTCCGGCTGGCCGGGGTCATGACCCATCTCGCCACCGCCGGAGAGGATCCCGAGTTCGTGGCCGCCCAGCTGGATCGCTTCACGCCCGTGGTCGAGCAGCTGCGCCCCCGCTTCCCCGGCATCCAGGCCCACGCGGCCAACAGCGCCGCCACCTTGACCGAGCCACGGAGCCACTTCGACTTCGTCCGTTGCGGGATCGCCGTCTACGGCTGTGACCCCATGAACGAGGACCCCCTGGCCCGGCGGCTCGAGCCGGTGCTGGAGCTCACCTCATACGTGGCCGCCGTCAAGGCGGCGGCGCCCGGCGACAGCGTGGGCTACGGCCGGACCTTCATCGCCCGGGAGCCGACCTGGATCGCCACCGTCCCCATCGGCTACGCGGATGGGATCCGCCGCGGGCTCAGCAACAACTGTGATGTCCTCGTGGGGGGGCGGACATATCCGCTCGTCGGCACCGTGAGCATGGACAACGTGACCGTCGATCTGGGACCCCAGCCCTCGGTGTCCGTGGGCGAAACCGTCACGATCATCGGCACGCAGTCCGAAGCGCGGCAAACCACTGAGGAGCTGGCCCGGCGAATCGCCACGATCAACTACGAGATCGTGACTGGGGTCTCCGCCCGCGTGCCCAGGGTCTACCACCGCGACGGGGAACCGGCGTGAATGAGCAGGCGCTCGATCCGCTCGCGGCGCTGCGGACGATTGAGGTTCGGAGCTGGCTGGTCGGTGGCGCCGTGCGCGACCGCCTGCTCGGCCGGCCGACCGCGGATTACGACGTGGCGGTGGCGGGCGACGCCAAGCGCGTGGCGCATGAGCTGGCCCGGCGCGTGCCCGGGCATCCGTTCGAGCTCTCGGAGGGATTCGGAGCCTGGCGAGTCGTATCCCGCGACCGGCGCTGGAACATCGACCTGCTCCCGCTGGCCGGGGAGGGAATCGAAGCTGACCTGGCCCGCCGTGACCTGACCGTCAACGCGATGGCCCAGACGCTGCCCGAGGGCGCGCTGGTTGACCCCTTCGGAGGGGCGCACGATTTGGCCGCGCGGCGCTTGCGGATGGTCGGGCCGGGGGCGTTCACGGCGGATCCGCTGCGATCGCTGCGGCTCGTCCGGCTGGCCTGTGAGCTGGGCTTTGAGATCGAGCCTGCAACCGCGGCCCGCGCTGCCGACTCGGCGGCGGCGCTCGCCGGCGTCGCGGCTGAGCGCGTGTTCGCCGAGCTCAAGCGGATCGTCGTCTCCGAGCGCGCGCCCGCGGGCCTGCACCTCATGGAGGAGCTCGGGCTCACCCCGGTGATCCTGCCCGAGCTGAGCGCGCTGCGCGGCATCGAGCAGAGCGCCTATCACCACCTCGACGTCTACGAGCACACGCTGGCTGTGCTCGCCCAGGCGATGGAGCTGGAGCGCGATCCCGAGGCCTACCTCGGCCCCCGGGCCGGGGCCGTGGACGAGTTCCTGTCCGCGGGGCTCGCCAACGAGCTCACTCGCTGGCAGGCGCTGCGGTTCGGGGCGCTCCTACATGACATTGCCAAGCCGCTGACGCGCGGGGTGACGCCGGAGGGCCGCGTCACCTTCATGGGACACGATGCTCTGGGCAGCGAGCTGGCGCGCTCGATCCTCCTTCGCCTGCGGGCGAGCGACCGGCTGGCCGAGCACGTGGCGGGCCTGGCCCGCAACCACCTACGCCTGGGCTTCCTTGTCCACGAAGCGCCGCTCTCGCGGCGCGCGGTCTACCGCTACCTGCGCCAGTGCGCGCCCGTCCAGGTCGACGTCACCGTGCTCAGCGTGGCGGATCGGATGGCCACCCGAGGGCGGAACGCGGATGTGGCGATCCGGGCGCATCTGGAGCTGGCGGGGCGGATCCTCGGCGACGCGCTTCAGTGGGCCGAGCGGCCGCCCCGGGTGCCGATCCGGGGCGATGAGCTGGCGGCCGCGCTGGGCGTAACCCCGGGGCCGGAGCTCGGAGTGATCCTGGCCGAGCTCGAGGAGGCGACGTTCGCGGGCGAGGTCACCTCGTCGCAGGACGCGATCAGCCACGCTCAGGAGCTCCTGCGGGCGCGCTCCGGCTGACGCCGCCGATCGGGGCCGCATACCCCGTGTTTGAGGGCTTTTCACAACGGAGTGCCGGTGGCCTTGATACGGTTCCGGCGTTTGGAGGTGCCTGCGGGCCATCCGAACTTGTTCGAAAGCAGGAACACAGAGGGGAATCGATGGCAACGGGTACCGTGAAGTGGTTCAGTGACGACAAGGGCTTCGGCTTCATCACGCCTGATGATGGTGGCCGTGATTTGTTCGTCCATTTCACTGGCGTCGCCGGGGACGGCTATCGCTCGCTCGCCGAGGGAGCCAAGGTCTCTTACGAGGCTGAAGAGGGTCCGAAGGGCCCCAAGGCCGTAAACGTCACCAAGATCTAGCTTCTTTTCCCCTGAGTTTCGGCCGGCGCAGTGCATCGGTGCATGCGCTTCGATGGCCGCTGGGCCGGGCGGCCGACGCAACTGCTGCCGCTACGTCGTGTTGAATGGTGGATATGCGAACTACTTCACGCTTGGCCGTAGCGGCGGTAACTGCCTGCGCGGCGCTTTTTGCCACCGCCGCCCTGGCCGCTACGCCGACGGAGCTCGGCGGCACCGTCGAGTTGGGAGCCACCAAGTCCCCGGTCATCGCGCCGGTCTGCCCGCCCGGAGTCTCGACCTCCAACTGCACCATCATCCTCACGCGCGTCACCGGGCTCCAGACGATCCGAGACGGCTCCACGTATCCGACCAAGGTCACGCAGCGGGGCATCGTCAGCGCCTTCACCGTCGGCCTCGCCCAGCTGTCGACGAGCAAGTCGACCCAGAACAGCATCATCCACTACCTCGACACGACCTACGGGGGCACCTCGCGCGTGGCGCTCACTGTCCTGGCCCCGGGGGGAGGTAAAAAGACCCAGTGGCGCTGGAAGGTCGTGGCTCAGAGCCCGATCTACCACGTCGAGCCCTATCTGGGCTCGGTGGTACGGATCCCGCTCGCCACGAGCCTGCCCGTGGTCCCGGGTGACGTCGTCGCGCTGACCACACCGACGTGGGCGCCCGTCCTCTCCATCGACCTGGCCGCCAAGTCGTTCGCCTACCGTCAGAGCCGGCAGTCGAACTGCAACCATCCGCCGGCGAGTAGTCAGGCCCAGCTCACGCTGGCCGAGAACGTCAGCTACGGCTGCGACTACCCGGGGACGCGCCTCGAGTACTCGGCCACCGAGGACCTGTACCCGCTGGGGACCGTCCCGGTCACGGGTTAGCCGGGCGGCCGCTGGCTAGCAGGCGCCGGGGTTCTGCTGACAGAAGGCGGAGCTGAGGCCGGCGCCGCCGCTGCCCGATCCCGAGGAGCTGCCGCCCGAGCCCCCGCCGCCGGTGGATGTAGCAGTACCGCCGCCGGCGGTCCCGCTGGGAGTGCCGGTGCTGGCTCCGCCGGAGCTAGGGCCGGCGGGTGCGCCGCTGGAGGAGGCGTCTGAGGAGGCGGATCCGGTGGCCGCGGTTTCGCCCGAGGTGTCACTCGAGCCGCTGCCGGTGGCGGCCGTGGTGCCCGTGGCGCCGGTGGTGCCGGTGTTCCCGGTACCGGCGGGGGCGGGGGCGCTGGCATTGGGCACCGTCATCGATGGAGTCACCGAGTTATCGGCGGATGCGCCGCCGCCGCTGCCGCAGGCGGTGAGGCCGAGGGCCAGGGGGCCGGCGAGGAGCAGCGCGAGCATCGTGGATCGAGAAAGCACTCCGGTGAACCTCCCTTGGCGTCAGGAACCCAGGGGTTCCATCCGCCGGCCGCAGTGAGGGCAGTCGTTCAAATCCTTCTGGCTCAGCTGGTCGCACCAGTTGCAGAAGCGCAAGTTCTCCACTGACCAGGGCAGTTCGGAGCTGGTGGGGGCAAGGGGAAGCAGCTCCGCGACGACCTCGAGCTCCTCGCCGGTGTCGCGATCGACGTAGGCGCGGTCGGGCTCGGCTTCGATGATGACCTCGCGGCCGGTGGAGGGCGTCCGCATGCGGTACTTCTGGCGCGTCCTCATTCGGGGGCATGCTAGCGAGGCCTCTTATAAAGTGCCGCCCTCATGATGAGAGGTCTCGATCGCGGGCGCCGGACCCTCGTGGCCATTCTGCCGCTGGCGCTGATGCTGGTGGCGCTCGGTGGCTGCGACGTCAAGCACCCGGTGGCGAACCTCGTCCACGGCAAGCAGCTGTTCGTGTCCAAGTGCGGCGCCTGCCACACCCTGAGCCACGCCAGCACCACGGGAACGGTGGGGCCGAACCTCGACGTCGCCTTCCGGCAGGACCGGGCGGACGGGATCAAGAGCGCCTCCATACAGGGCCTGGTCGACTTCTGGATCCAGTACCCGAACGCCGACCCGGATAGTGGGGCCGTGATGCCCGCCGGCCTGTTCAAGGGGCAGGACGCAGAGGATGTGGCCGCCTACGTGGCTGCCGTGGCCTCTCGGCCCGGTCAGGACACGGGCGCGCTGGCCACCGCGGTGCAGGCCAAGGTCCCAGTCACGGCGGCCGAGGGGAAGACGATCTTCACCGGCGTGGGGGGCTGCGGTGCCTGCCATACGCTGGCCGACGCGGGGACCACCGGAACCGCGGGGCCGAACCTGGGCGTGCGGCTGGCCAGCGATTGCGCCAACCCGGCCTCGCAGAAGATCCGCGGCACGACGCTGACCCAGTGCATCCACACGGCGATCATCAACCCCTACGCCTACCTCCCCTCGGGCTATTCGGCCGGGATCATGCCGAACACCTTCTCGAAGACGCTGAGCCCGACCCAGATCGCGGCGTTGGTCACGTATTTGTCCAGCGTGGCCAAGTAGGAGCTTCGCGGGGTCCGTTCCGAAAGCGCTGTGCGCTTCGCGCGAGCGCTTTCGGAACGGGCACCCGCTTCGCGGCGTTAACGGCCGCTTTCGGGGCGGGCACCCGCTTCGGCGGCGTTAATGGCCGCTTTCGGGGCGCTGGCGCGTCTCTCAGGGCGTGATGGTTACTGGGGTGCCGGGGTAGATCCTTGCGGCCAGCCAGGTGATCGCGGGGGCGGTGAAGCGGACGCAGCCGTGGGATTCGGCCGTGCCCAGGGTCCCACCGAGGCCCCCGCCCATGCCGTGGAGGGCGACCTGGCCGGGGCCGCCGTCGAACTCGGTGAAGACTGCGGAGCGGGCGCTCGTGGCCAGGGCGTAGGGGGCGCCGGGAAAGCTTGGGGGCTCGGAGATGTTCTCCTCGACGAAGAACTGGCCGGTCGGGGTTGGGGAGGCCGGGGCGCCGACGACGACCCGGTCGGTGCGGATCAGGCGCCCGCCGTCGTAGATGCGAGCCCGGCGGTCGTGCAGCGAGACGACGATATGCCAGCGAATCAGCCAGAGCCGCGTGCGCAGGGCCTTGATCCAGCCCGTCCGTCCATTCGGCGCGCCGGGCAGGAGCCGGCCGGGCAGGCGCACGCGGAACCAGGTGGTACCGCCTCGCGTGCGGGAGGCCAGGACGGGGAGGGTGGTCGCCTCGCCGGTGATCGGCCGTTGCGCGGATATCCTTGCCTCCCTCCGTCCGCCGGGGCGTGCGTAGATGGCGTGAGCCGTGTACAGGGTGGCCACGGGCTGGCGGGAAGCCACAGCGCCGGCGGGCACGGCCCAGAGCAGGCTGAGTGCGGCGGCGAGGCCGCTGCAGGCGAGAGCGCGGGCCAGCCGATCGCCGGCCGGGTGCCGCATCAGCTCACCGCGCGGACGATGAGCACGATCGCGACGATCACGGCCAGTACCCCGACGATGTAGAGGAGGATCCGGAACGCGTCCGCCTCGTTGCGCAGCGGGTTCATGGGTTTGCGCAGACGGCCTAGAGGACGTACACGGCCGTGTAGACGATCACCCACATGATGTCGACGAAGTGCCAGTAGATCCCCGGCACCTCCATGCCCTGGTGATGCTCAGGCGAGTAGTGCCCGCGGAAGGCGCGGATCGAGACGATGGCGAGCAGACAGAGCCCGATGAACACGTGGGCGCCGTGCAGCCCGGTGAGCGAGTAGAAGATCGTCGCCTGGGCTGAGTCCTGCGGCGCGAAGCCGACGTGGATGTACTCGTTGATCTGGATGATCAGGAAGGTGAGACCGAGGGCGAAGGTGCTGACCATCCCCGCCTTGAGCCCGAAGCGGTTGCCCCGGCGGATCGAGCTGAGCGCCCAGTGGAGGGTCAGCGAGGAGGAGAGCAGGATCGCCGTGTTCACGCCCGCCACCGCCTCGGGGACCTTCGTGCCGTGCGCCGGCCACGGGTTGTGGCTGACGATCCGGATGAAGAAGTAGGCGGTGAAGAAGGCCCCGAAGATCATCACCTCGGACCCGATGAAGAGCAGCATCCCCAGGGTCGGCGCGTGCACGCGCGAGGAGCGATGCGCCGGGGGCGGACCGTGGTGTTCGTGGGCGACGCTGGCGGCTTCCACGGTCAGGCGGCCTTCGACGGGGTTCCGGCCGGGGAGTCCTCATGGACCACGTGCTCGACCGGCTTGCCGGTGGCCCGTCGGACCCGCTCGATCAGGTCGGTGCGCAGCCAGCCCGACTTCGTCACCGGGAAGGTCGAGATCACGATGTCGTCGACCCGGAAGTACTGGAGGGCGTTCATGATCGCGTTGAAGGGGTCAGGGTCTCCGACCATTCCGGCCGCGTACAGGTCCCGGACGCGGAGGCGATCGAGCGCCAGCTTCAGTCGCGTCCGCGCCCGGCGCGCTGAGGAGCCGTCCCCGCCCTCCTGGGGGATGACGATGATGAACAGCTGGCGCTTGTCCGGCTCGGAGAACTTCTCCGCCTTCTCTTTGAGCGCCTCCAGCAGCTCATCCCCGGACGCGGTGCGGTTCGCCACGGCCAGGGTCACGTGGAAGGGGAGGCCCTCGGCGTCGATGTCGTTGACGATGTGGGTCACCGGGACTCCGGTCGCGTCGGCCACCCGTTCGATCAGATCCCGGCGCATCCAACCCGACCGGGACTCCGGGTAGGTCGAGATGATGATCTCCTCCGGGTTGTATTCGCGGACGGCGTCGATCGTGGCCGAGTAGGGGTCGGAATCCCCCACCTCGCCGATGGCCCGGATTCCCATGTCGCGGATGACCTCGAGCGCGAGGTCGACGCGGACCTGGGCCGCCTCGAATACGGACTCGTCGTAGACGACCAGTCCGGCTCGCGTCTTGTTCTGGGGTACGACAAGGACGAACCGGACGTCGTCGGAGGCCCGCTCCTTGATGGCCTCGAGGAGTTCCCTGCCCCCCAGCGTCTCATTGGCCACGACGAGGATCGTCCTCGCCGCGATGAAGCTCGGCTCGCTCACTCGTGACCCTCGCCGCCGGGCGGCCCCGCGTGGGCTTCCTGGCTCGGGGGCCCGGAGAAGGTTCCGGCGGCGACCGACTTGCGTGCTTCCGTGGGGGACTTGAAGATGCCGTGCACGGCCCCCGGGACCCCGTACTCGTAAGGACCGCCGACCACGGTGGGCACGGAGTCGAAGTTGAAGATCGGCGGCGGCGAGGACACCTGCCACTCGAGCGTCAGGGCATGCCATGGGTTGGCCGCGGCCCGTGGGCCGCCGCGCCAGCTGACGACCATGTTGTAGAGGAAGATCAGCGTGCTCAGCCCGAGGATGAAGGCGGCGAACGAGATGAACAGGTTCCAGGCGGCGAACTTGGCCGCGTATTCGGCCACGCGGCGGGGCATGCCCTGGAGCCCGATGATGTGCATCGGGCCGAAGGTCAGGTTGAAAAAGATGAACGTCATCCAAAAGTGGAGCTTGCCCAGCCGCTCGTCGTACATCCGCCCCGTCATCTTGGGGAACCAGTAGTAGACGCCGGCGAAGATCGTGAACAGCGATCCCCCGAAGAGCACGTAATGGATGTGGGCGACGATGAAGTAGGTCTGCGATACGTGGATGTCGAACGGGATCATGGCCAGCATCACGCCGCTGATCCCGCCCAGCGTGAACATGGTCAAAAAGCCGAGGGCAAACAGCATCGGGGTATCCAGATGCAGCACGCCGCGCCACAGCGTGGCCAGCCAGGAGAAGATCTTGATCCCCGTGGGGATGGCGATGATCGCCGTCGTGATCATCATGGGAATCCGGATCCACGGCTGCATGCCGGAGACGAACATGTGGTGCGCCCACACGGTGAAGCCGAGGACAACGATGGCCAACAGCGAGAAGGCCATCATCCGGTAGCCGAAGATCGGTTTTCGGCTCTTGACGGCGATGATCTCGGAGATGATCCCGAAGCCCGGGAGCATCATGATGTAGACCGCCGGGTGCGAGTAGAACCAGAACACGTGCTGGTACATGAGCACGTTGCCGTTCTTCCCCGGCCCCACGAAGGCGTCGAAGAAGTGGAAGCCGAGCGCCCGGTCGAGCAGGACGAAGAACTGCGAGGAGGCGATGAACGGGGTCGCGATCACGACCAGGAGCGAGGTAGAGAAGTTGGCCCACACGAGCAGCGGCATCCGGAAGAAGCTCATCCCGGGCGCCCGCATGGTGATGATCGTGACGAGGAAGTTCAGCGCCGTGAAGATGGATGAGAAGCCGGCGAACTGGACCCCGATCGAGAAGAACAGCTGCCCCAGCGGCATCGACGTCGAGAGCGGCGCGTAAGCCGTCCAGCCGGAGGCGAAGGACCCGCCGGGGGCCAGGAAGCTCATCAGCATCGTGATCCCGCCCATCGGCAGCAGCCAGTAGGAGAGGGCGTTCAGCCGCGGGAAGGCCATGTCCGGCGCCCCGATCATCAGCGGGAGGACGAAGTTGGCCAGCCCGGCGAACACCGGGATCACGAACAGGAAGATGAGCACCGTCGCGTGGACGGAAAAGACGCCGTTGTACTGCTCGGGGGTGAGGAACTGCATCCCCGGCTTGGCCAGCTGGACCCGGATCAGCATGGCCAGCAAGCCGCCCACGAAGAGGAAGAAGAACGAGGTGACCGTGTACTGGATCCCGATCACCTTGTGGTCCGTGTTGACGCGGAGGTAGTCGCGCCAGCTGTAGGCGCCGTGGCTCGAGTGGTCTTCAGGCCGGGTGGCGCGGCCGATGGCCCAATAGGCCCAGTAGTCGCACGTCCCCAGGCCGACGAGGAAGAACAGGGGAACGACGATCAGCGCCACCGTGGTCACGGCGTCGCCGGACACCACCGGATGGATGTTCTGAAGCGAGCGGATGAGGGCCGTGATCCCGAAGGCGAACCCGAGGCCTAAAACCTCGAACAGGGCTGCCCGATACCAGCCGGGGGCCCGGAGGCGCGGCGGAAGGGGGACGCGCGTACGCGGGCGCTCGACTGCGGGCTCTGCGACTGCGACCGCCATCAGATTGCTGTCTCCGTCTCGAACTTCGCCATTCGGCCCCCCGTCACTCTGTCACGCTCCGGGGCGGCGTGGCAAGTGACCGGGCGGGACGTCGTAATCACGATCATTTTCCGCTCCCGCTCGAGGAGGTGGGCCGCCCGATGCCAGGCACCGTGCTGTAGACCCCGGACTGGACGACCTTCTGTGGCGGGGTCCCGATCGGCGGCGGGGCGTTGGCCGGCTGAGCGGCCAACCAGGCCTGGAAGGCCGAACGGGAGATGACGTGCACGGTGGAGCGCATGAATGCATGCCCGGCGCCACACAGCTCGGTGCACTCGACGGGATAGGTGCCGATGCGGATGGGCGTCACCCGCAGGGTGGTGGTGATCCCCGGGACGGCGTCGAGCTTCTCGGAGAACTCGGGGACGAAGAAGCTGTGGATCACGTCGTAGGAGCGGAGCTTGAAGACCACTGGCTGGCCCTTGGGGAGGTAGAGCGCCGAGGAGACGACGGTCTTGCCGCTCGTCGACGGATAGGAGAACTCGAAGGCGAACTGCCGGGCGGTCACGTTGACGGTCATCTCGCCGGGCTTCGAGGCCTCGTTGGAGCGCAGGACGCTGTAGGCGTAGCCGCATAGGGACAGGATCAGGATCGCCGGCAGCACCGTCCAGACGACCTCCAGCCGGGTGTTGCCATGGATCGGCGGCCCATCCTTCCAGCCGTCCCCGGGCCGCCAGCGGAAGCGCCAGACCGAGAAGATGACCACGGTCTCCACGAGCACGAAGATCGGGATCGTCGCGACCAGGAGGACGTAGTACAGGGTGTGGATGTTCGACGCCTGGCGGGAGCCCTCGGTGGGGAACCAGGGGATGAGGAAGGCGATCGGAATGAGGATCGCGCAGCACACGACCCCGAACACGATCATCTGCACGAGCGGACGATTCCGCATCGGCGTTACTCCTGACCCCTCGCGTCACGCATCGCTAGGGGCGGGATGCTAGGGATTCGCGGCGCGGAATGGTGCGCTGAAGCGATCACCTATGATTGCGTCAATTGTTGCAAGCAACCGGAGGCGGCAATGCGAGTACGTGAGGGGATGTCCGAGGTCGTGCTCACCGTGGGCCCCGGCCACACGCTGCGTGAGGCCGCCGTCGCGATGTCCCGCCGTCACGTCGGGGCGGCGGTGGTCGTGGATCCCGAGGCCCCCGGGCCCGGAGTGATCACCGAGCGGGATCTCCTGCACTCGGTGGCCGCGGGCCAGAGCCCGGACGAGGAGCGCGTCGCCGATCACCTGACCGCCAAGCTCACGTTTGCCGCTCCGGAGTGGTCGCTGGAGCAGGCCGCGGTGGCCATGGTGCGCGGCGGCTTCCGCCATCTGATCGTGGTCGACGGAGCCGAGGTCGTGGGCATGCTCTCGATGCGCGACATCGTCCGCTGCTGGACGGAGGACGGGGCGACCAGCGAGGTGCCGGCGGGGGCGAGCGCCTCCGGCTGATTTGGCTACGGGTGGCGGTCAGGCAGCGCTGCGATGTCGCGGCGCGTGTCTCTGACCCAGCGCACCACGACGATCACGAGGACGACGCCGCCGACGATCGAGATCCACCAGCCCAGGGTGGTGCCGATCACGATCAGCGTGATCGCGATCGCCGCCACCAGCGGCAGGATCGTCGGTCCGGGAAGGTGGATCTCCTCCCCGGCCGGAGGCGCCGGAGCCGGGTGCTCGGAGGGGCCAGGGGTGATGCTCACGGATGGACGTAGATCGCTGCGGCCACGAACGTCAAGCCGAACATGATCAGGCAGATCGCGCCGGCGATAAGGCCGGAGCGGAGGTTCTTGCGAGCGAGGCGGCGATCCATCGGGGGCAGAGGCTACAGCTTCACATCGGCGACCATCGCGCCGAAGAGCAGGGCCAGGTAGGCGATCGAGTAGAGGTAGAGCCGCAAGGCGACACGGCGCGAGGGATGCCGGTAGAGCCACCAGGCGCCTCCGAGGAAGGCCAGCCCCAGCAGCATCGAGGCCACGAGGTAGAAGCCGCCAAAGGCGCCGGCGCAGAACGGCAGCTGCGAGATCGCGTAGAGCAGGAGCGTGTAGAGCAGGATCTGGCGGCGGGTCTCCCGCTCGCCCCGGGCCACCGGCATCATCGGCACCGAGACCTTCGCGTACTCGTCCTTCATGAGCAGGCTGAGGGCCCAGAAGTGGGGTGGGGTCCAGTAGAAGACGATCGCGAACAGGTAGACCGCGGTCCAGGACAGGCTGCCGCGGGTGGCCGCCCACCCCACCAGGGGGGGCATCGCCCCTGCCGCCCCCCCGATGACGATGTTCTGCGGCGTCCGGCGCTTGAGCCACATCGTGTAGACGCCGACGTAGCCGACGAACCCGGCCAGGGCGAGCGAGGCGGCGAGCAGGTTGACCGTCGTCGACAGGAGCAGGAAGGAGAGCCCGCACAGGATCAGGCCAAAGGCGAGGGCGGAGCCGGGCGCGATCCTCCCGGCGGGGATGGGCCGCGAGGCCGTGCGCTTCATCTGGGCGTCGATATCGCGGTCGAAATAATGGTTGACGGCGCCAGCGCCTCCAGCCGAGAGATAACCACCGAGGCAGGTCAGCGCAATCAGGCTGACCCGCGGGTTGCCGGCGATCTCCATCGTCGTCACCGTCGTGAACAGCAGCAGCGTCTGGACCTTGGGCTTGGTCAGCTCGAAGTAGTCGGCCAGGAGTTGGCGCGTTCGCGCCGGCAGTGCAAGCGCGTCGGCCGCCCTCGGAGGGGCGTCGAGCGTGCTCGGTGGGGAGGCGGACATGCCCTGGCTCAGACCCGCGAGAAGCGCTCGCTGCCGCCGGTCTTCTGGGTCACGCCCGTCGCCCGCTCGACCTGGCGGCGGATGTCACGCATCGGCTCAACCGAGCGGACCCGGGGGATGACGTCGAAGTTGTTCTCCGGAGGCGGTGAGGACGTAAACCACTCGAGGGTGTTGCCCTTCCACGGATCTGGACCGGCGATGCGTCCGCGCTTCAAGCTGCCCACCAGGTTGATGATCGTCATCCCGATCCCCACGGCAAGGATGAAGGCTCCGATGGTGGAAATCAAGTTGTACGTCGTCCAGCCCTCGCCCGGCTGGTAGGTGTAGATCCGGCGCGGCATGCCGGACAGGCCGAGGGCGTGCTGGACGAAGAAGGTCATGTTGAAGCCGATGAACATGACCCAGAACGACGCCTTGCCCAGCGACTCGCTCATCAACCGCCCGGTGATCTTGGGATACCAGTAGTAGAGCCCGGAGAAGATCGAGAACACGGCGCCGCCCATCAGTACGTAGTGGAAGTGGGCGACGACGAAGTAGGTGTCGTTGAGCTGCCAGTCGACCGGGAACACGGCGAGGAAGATCCCGGTGATGCCGCCGACCACGAAGATGGCGATGAACCCGACGGCAAAGTAGAGCGAGCTCGTCAGCACGATCGAGCCCCGCCACAGAGTGGCGATCCAGTTGAAGATCTTGACTCCGGTGGGGATGCCGATCAGGAACGAGCTGAGCATGAAGAAGCCCAGCACCACGATCGGGATCGGCGAAGCGAACATATGGTGGGCCCAGACGAGGGTGGCCAGGAACGCAATCACGGCGGTGGAGGCGGCGATGGCCTTATAGCCGAAGACGGGCTTGCGGCTGAACACCGGGATGACCTCCGAGATGATCCCGAATCCGGGCAGGATCATGATGTAGACCTCGGGGTGCCCGAAAAACCAGAATAAGTGCTGCCAGAGGACAGGGGACCCGTGAGCCGTGGGGTCGAAGAAGTGGGTGCCGAAGTGGCGGTCGGTGAGAAGCATGGTCACCGCGGCGCCGACGACGGGGAGCGCGATGATGAGCAGGATGGCGTAGACGAGGATGGCCCAGATGAACAGGGGGATCCGGCCCCAGCTCATCCCTGGGGCGCGCATGTTGACGATCGTGGCGTAGAAGTTGATCGCTCCCAGGAGGGAGGAGATGCCGGTGAGGTGGATGAGGAAGATCCACGCGTCCTGGCCGCCGCTGGGAGAGAACTGGATGCTCGAGAGCGGCGGATAGCTCCACCAGCCGGCCTCGGGCGGGTTGAAGAAGAGGGTGGAGTAGAAGACGATCCCGCCGGTCAACAGCAGCCAGAAGGAGAGCGCGTTCAGGCGCGGGAAGGCCATGTCCCGGGCCCCGATCATGAGCGGCACGAAGTAGTTGCCAAAGCCGGCCATGACCGGAACGACGAACAGGAAGATCATCGTCGTCCCGTGCAGGGTGAGGAGCTCGTTGTAGCGCTCGCCGGTGAGCAGTGTGTTGTTCGGCTGCGAGAGCTGGAGGCGCATGAGCAGCGCCTCGACCCCACCCAGGATGAAGAACACGAAGGTGAGGACCAGGTACATGATCCCGATCTTCTTGTGGTCGGTGGTCATGACCCAGTCGATCCAGCGCTTGCTCTGGCGCGGACGCGCCACCTCATGAGCCAGCACCTGCGGCACGGGGCGCAGTTCAGTCTCGACGGGGCGGCTCTCGGCTTCGGGGGCGGTGATGGCTGACATTTCCTAGAGATTCCCGCTGGCGCTGAGGATGGAGCGGAGCTGGCTCACTTGCTGATTGGCTCGGTTGATGGCCTGGGACTGGCTCGAAAGCCACTGCTGATAGCCGGACGGGCTGAGCACCTTAACCTGAGCGATCATGAAGGCGTGCTGACGTCCGCAGAGCTGGGCGCATTGGCCGTGGTAGAGGGCGCCCACCTTATCGGCCTTGAACCAGGTGTAGGTGGTGTAGCCGGGCACGGCGTCGACCTTGCCGCCCAACGACGGGACCCACCATGAATGGATCACGTCGCTTGACTGGATGTCGAGGATGACCGTCGTCCGGGCGGGGACGTACATCTCGGTGTAGGAGTAGGGGAGCTTGGCAGCGAAGGCGCCATTGAGACAGCCGTTGCCGTAGACGTAGCGCCAGATGAACTGGCGCCCCTGGACGCAGATCGTGAGCTTCTTGCCGTTCGGCGGCGTCGGCTCGTTCACGGAGGCGGAGAGGAAGGTGGCGTTGGCGCCCGAGTTGGGCGGGTTGATGATCGACGGCAGCTTGACGAAGGTGACCACCGTGATCACGACCAGGATCAGGGCGGCCGCCACCGTCCAGCCGATCTCAAGCGGCGTGTTGCCGTGAATCTGGGCCGCCACGCGGCTCTTCTTGGCCCGAAAGCGGATGACGGAGTAGAGGAGGGCGCCCTCGACGAACACGAAGACCACCGCGGCCATGTAGAGGACGATCTTGTAGAGGGAATCGATCTCGTTGGCGTTCGGCGACCCGCCCGATTTGGGCGTGAAGAAGTTGGCCAGGGCGGCGGAGGGCTCGACGAGCACTGCGGCCAGGATCAGCGCCGGCAGGAGAAACGGCTTGAGTCGAGCACCGAGTCGAGTCTTGCGGGCGGGTGGCAAGGCGCGGCATTCTACCCACGGGGCCGGGCTTCAGTCGGGGCGACTGGTTAGCCGGCAACCTCCGCCTGCGTCCATATACTCGGCGTCCTTTGCGGTTGTCGAGGGGGATTCGAGCCACTGCCTGGGCCCTCGTCGCCGCGGGGGTGGCGGCGCCTGCGGTAAGGCGCCGGGCGCGGCTGCCGGCGCCCGTGGTGATGGGAGCGGCGTGGAGCGCGCCGGTGGCCCTGAGCGTCGCCCTGCCCCCCGGGCGGACCCGCAGGGTGGCCGTGTCGGCGCTCAACATGTGGGCCTACATCAACGCCTACGAGATGCCCCATGACAATCCGGAGCGCTTGGCTCGCCGCACCCGAGTGGGGTATCCAATCGCCGCTGACCGGGTCCTGGGGCTGGGGACGCTGCCCACCCTGCGCTTGCAGCGGACGTTCGCCACGCCGGCCCGGGTCAACCGGTTCGAGCGCGTGCTCGTGCTCTGCCACTGGGTCTGGTTCTTGGTTCCCCACGGCAGCCTGGTCTTCATCCTCTGGCGACGCCCGGAGAAGTTCCCCGCCGCGGCAGCGCGGATGTACGCGGTCTTCGACCTGGGGGCGATCTTCTACTGGGCGATCCCCACCGCCCCTCCCTGGTGGGCGGCGGCGCAGGGCCGGCTCGAGGGCGGGGAAGAGGTCCAGATCCGCCGGATGATGATCGAGTACGGGCCGGTGTTCTGGGGTGACCTCTGGGAGCCGCTTTACAGTTTCCTCGGAGGAAATCCGTTGGCAGCCATGCCATCGCTGCATTTCGCAACGTCGCTGATGGGTGCACACCTGCTCTCCGAGGTTGGTCCCGTCCCGGGCGCCATCGGCTGGGGCTACGCCGGCATGCTCGGGCTCGCCCTGGTCTATCTTGGCGAGCACTATCTCGTTGACCTGGTGGCTGGGGCCGCCCTGACCGAATCGGTTCAAGCGGGGGCGCCGCGCGTGGCGCCACTGGCCCGGCGTCTGGTGGAGCGGATCGACCGCCTTCAGGGCTGGGCCCCGGAGGGGTAGGGGGATCATGGCCGAGGATCGGGCGCTGGCGGACAAGGCCGAGGATCGGCTCGTCGAGCCCGAGGCCGAGCTTTCCGGCCGAGATCCCGACGCGGGGGCGCCAGAGGTCCTGCGGGTCCGCCTCACCCGCGGGAAGCTCGTCGCCTTCGGCGTGTTCGTCGTCTCGGTCGTCGCCTTCCTCTACTTCGTGCTCCCGAAGCTCCTGGGCCTCAAGGACACCTGGAACCGGATCGAGCACGGCAATCCATGGTGGTTCGCCCTCGCCGCGCTGCTCGAGGTCCTCTCGTTCGCCAGCTATGTGGCCCTGTTTCGCGCCGTCTTTGTGCGCGACGCCCCGCGCATCGGCTGGAGGGAGAGCTATCAGATCACCATGGCCTCGCTGGCCGCGACCCGGGTGTTCGCGGCCGGCGGCGCGGGTGGGATCGCGCTCACCGCCTGGGCGCTGCGCCGGGCCGGCATGGGGCCCCGGACCGTCGCGGCCCGCATGCTCGCCTTCCTGATCCTGCTCTACGGCGTCTACATGGCCGCCTTCGTGATCGCCGGAGTCGGCCTCTACCTGCACCTGTTCCCCGGCCCCGCTCCCTTCGCCATCACGGTGGTCCCGGCCATCTTCGGCGCCGTGGTGATCGGGCTGTTCCTGGCCCTGTCCGGCCTCCCGGCCGACCTGGAACGCGTTGTGGCGCGGTGGACGAACCCCGGGCGCTGGCATGGGCGGACGGCGCGGTGGCTGGCGGCGCTCTCGGCCACGGCACGGACCGGAGTTCGCATGGCCATCGATCTCTTGCGCACGCGCGACTGGATGCTGCTCGGCGCCATCGGCTGGTGGGCGTTCGACATCGCCGTCCTGTGGGCCTGCTTTCACGCCTTCGGCCACGCCCCGCCCAAGGCGGTGATCGTGATGTGCTACTTCGTCGGCATGCTCGGCAACACGCTCCCGCTCCCGGGCGGAATCGGGGGGGTGGACGGCGGGATGATCGGCGCCTTCACCGCCTTTGGCGTCAACGCCGAGCTCTCGCTGGTGTCCGTGCTCGCCTACCGTGCCTTTGCCTTCTGGCTGCCCACCGTGCCCGGCGCCGTGGCCTACGTGCAGCTCCGGCGCACCGTGCACCGCTGGCGCCGGTCCGAGGTCCCAAGCTATACTTAATGAAGTGAGCGAGCGAATCGAGAACGTCATCATCGTGGGGAGCGGGCCGGCCGGTTATACGGCCGCGCTCTACACCGCCCGGGCCAACCTGGAGCCGCTCGTCATCGAGGGCTTTGCCTGGGGCGGGCTGCTTCAGCAGACGACCGACGTCGAGAACTACCCCGGCTTTCCCGCCGGCATCATGGGCCCAGAGCTCATGCAGCATTTCCGGGACCAGGCCGAGCGCTTCGGCGCCCGCCTGGAGACCGACGACGTGACCGCGGTCGAGCTCTCGAGCGACGGCGGGCCCCACAAGGTGTGGACCGGACCCGACGTCCATCTGGCCCGGACGCTAATCCTGGCCATGGGCGCTCAGCACCGCAAGCTCGACGTTCCCGGAGAGCTCGAGCTGGCCGGGCGTGGTGTCAGCTACTGCGCCACGTGCGATGCCGCCTTCTTCAAGGGGGCACCCACGCTGATCGTCGGCGGTGGAGATTCAGCCATGGAGGAAGCGATGTTCCTGGCCAAGTTCGCCGCCCGGGTGGCCATCGTCCACCGGCGTGACGAGTTTCGCGCCTCCAAGATCATGCTCGAGCGTGCGCGCTCGATGCCCAACATCGAGTGGCTGACGCCCTACGTGGTGGAGGAGTTTGAGCCCGGCGACGGAGGCGCCCTCAGCTCGGCGCGGCTTCAGAACACCGAGACCGGACAGCACCGCGACCTCGAGATCACCGGGGCCTTCATCGCCATCGGACACGAGCCGCAGTCGCAGCTCGTCCAGGGCCAGGTGGAGATCGATCCCGCCGGCTACGTCGTCACCCAGGGCCGCTCGACCCTGACCAGCGTGCCGGGCGTGTTCGCGGCCGGTGACCTGGTCGATCACACCTATCGCCAGGCCATCACCGCCGCCGGCACCGGGTGTCAAGCTGCGCTCGACGCCGAGTGGTATCTGCGGGATACCCCTTTGGGGGTTGACGAGGCGGCTACGGAGCAGGCGCCGGCTTAGTAAGGGCAGCCGGCCTGCGGGCCGCTGTTGTGCGACGGCGCGTTCTGGCTCATGAGGAGCCCGAAGTCATTGGTCCAGGTCGATGGCTGGGTGGCCCAGTTGCCGACCGCGGCGTCGGTGACGCCGGTCCCGATGTCACGGAAGCTCGGATCGAGGATGTTCCGGCAGTGGTCCGGGCTGGCCATCCACGCCTGGACGGCGGTGCGGGGGGTGGGGAAGCCGGTGGCGATGTTCTCGCCCGCGGTCTGCCAGTCATAGCCGACGGCGCTGATCCGCCCGGCGAAGTTATTGCCGTGGGTGAACTGGCCGCTGCCGACCATCCAGTCATTCCAGTTCTGAGCCGAGCGGTTGAGCTTGGTTGAGACCTTGAAGATGGGCAGTCCGTGCAGGACCCGCTGCTGGTTGATCAGGCAGACAACGGCGGCGCGCATGATCACCGCGTTGTCAGGTGTGGCGGGAGTGTCCGCGTTGGCGCACTGCTGCGGGACCACCGCACGGCTCTGCTGCGCCGCCTTGACCTTCGACTTCTTCTTGTGGTGGCGCCGATGGTGATGGTGGCGCTTGTGGTGGTGCTTGTGCGTGGTCTGCGCCGCGGCGCCCGCGGACGGGGTGACGCTCGCGACCAGCGCGGCGGTGATGCCGCAGACCACGGCGATCTGCAGCCAGCGGGAAAGGCTGATCGACAGTCTCACACTCCCTTGATCGGGAGCGTTCGGGCCTGGCGTTCAGCCTTGGCCGGAGAGTCCTACAAATGTCCAGGCCCCAAAATCGAACGCCTGTCCAATTTTGTTTAGATCAGCTCAGCTTCGTCCATACCGTCTTGGTTTCCAGGTAGTTCTGAAGGCCCTCGCGTCCGTGCTCACGTCCGATTCCTGACGCCTTGTAGCCGCCGAAGGGGGCGCCCGGGTCGACCTCACCCCAGCAGTTGACGTACACCGAACCCGCCTTCAGGAGGGCGGCCAGGCGGTGCGCCTTACCCACGTCGCGGGTCCATACCCCGGCCGCGAGGCCGTACTCGGTGTCGTTGGCCCGAGCCGCGACCTCCTCGAGTGACTGGTAGGGGAGGGCCACGAGCACGGGACCGAAGATCTCCTCCCGGGCGATCTTGAGATCGTCCGTGGTGGCGGTGAAGAGCGTCGGCGGGACGAAGTAGCCGCCGGTCTCCTCATCGGGCACACCACCGGCCACCAGTTCGGCACCCTCCTCGCGACCGGACTGGATGTAGGCGAGGACGCGCTCGCGCTGCTCGGCGGAGACGACCGGCCCGAGCTGGGTCTGGGGATCGAGTCCCGGCCCGACCCGGGACTTGGTCGCCCGCTGGGCGAGCCCGCTGACCACCTCGTCGAACTGGTCCTTGTGAACGAACAGCCGGCTCCCGGCGTTGCAGGCCTGGCCGGTGTTGAAGTAGATGCCCATGAACGAACCCGCGATCGCTGCCTCCAGGTCGGCGTCGGGCAGGATGATGTTGGGGGATTTGCCACCGAGCTCGAGCGTGACCCGCTTGAGCGCGCGCCCCGCCCGCTCGCCGATCTGGCGCCCGACCTCGGTCGAGCCGGTGAAGGCGATCTTGTCGACGCCCGGGTGATCGACGAGGGCCGCGCCGGTCTCGCCGTCTCCGGTCAGCACGTTGAGGACGCCGCGCGGGATTCCCGCGTCGAGCGCCAGCTCACCGATCCGCAGCGCGGTCAGCGGCGTCTGCTCGGCCGGCTTGAGGACGACCGTGCAACCGGCGGCCAGGGCCGGCCCGAGCTTCCACGCCGCCATCATCATGGGGAAGTTCCAGGGGATGATCTGCCCGCACACCCCCACCGGCTCCTTGCGTGTGTAGACGTGCATGTCCGGCTGGCGCACGGGGATGACGTCGCCGCGGATCCGCTCCGCCCAGCCGGCGAAATGGCGCAGCCAGGCCACCGTCTGGCTGACGTCGACGATCCGGGCGAGCTTCACCGGCTTACCGTTGTCGAGCGACTCGAGCTCGGCGAGCTCGTCGGCGTTGGCCTCGACGAGGTCGGCCAGGCGATACATGAGGCGGGCGCGCTCGGCCGCGGGCGCGGTTTGCCACGGGCCCTCCTCGAGGGCGCGGCGGGCCGCCTTGACCGCCCGGTCGACGTCCTCGGAGCCGCCCTGCGCCACCTCGGTGATTGGCTGGCCGGTCCCGGGATCGATCGTCTCGAAGGTGCGCCCATCGGCGGCGCCGGAGGGCTCGCCGTCGATCAGCAGCTGATGCTGGCGGGAGGCGAAGCCGCGGGCGGCCTCTGAGAGCTGGTCGGGGAGCGCGGAGACGGACATCGGAACCTCCCTAGGGCGTGAGCACGATCTTCAGGGCCTCGCGGCGATCGTAGAGGCGGTAGGCCTCCACGGCATCGTCGAGCGGCATGTGATGGGTGACGAGCGCAGTGGGGTCGAGCGTGTGGGCGCCGAGCATTCCGAGCACCCGGTCGACGTGGCCGATCACGTTGGCCGGCCCCGCCTTGAGGGTGAGGCCCTTGATCCAGACGAGGCCCATGTGCACCTCGGTCCGCTCGGCGTAGACGCCGATGGCCACGACGGTTCCGGCCTTGCGGGCCAGGCGGATGGCCAGCTCAAGCGCGTCGGGGTGGCCGACCGCGTCGACGGCGACGTCGATCCCCCGCGCGCCCGTGAGCTGCTTGACCACGTCCCGGGGACTCTGCTCGGTCAGGTGAACCGGTACGGCGCCGAACTCGGCCGCCGTGCGCAGGCGATCCTCGACGGTGTCGATCGCGACCACCGGTCCGGCGCCCGCGGCCACCGCGGACTGGACGGCGCAGAGGCCGACCGGGCCCAGCCCCAGAACCGCCACGCTGTCACCGGGTCTGACCTCGCCGTCGGCGATCGCATGGTAACCGGTGCCCATCACGTCACCGGCGAACAGGGCGATGTCGTTCGGCACCTCGTCGGGGAGCTGGCGGAGCGTGAGGTCGGCGTTGGGGACGAGCGCCTGCTCGGCCTGGGTACCCGGCAGGTCGCCCATGTTGGCGCCGTGGCCGAAGGTGCGCTTGCGGTCGCACTCGTGGTAGGCGCCGATCAGGCAGAAGGGGCAGCGCCCGCAGGCGGTGTGAAAGCAGCCGCAGACCCGGTCGCCGGGCTTCACCCGCGTCACCTGATCGCCGGCTTCAATGACTCGGCCCACGAATTCATGCCCGATCGTGAACCCGGGCTCGATCTTGACCCGGCCGTGGTAGATGTGCAGATCCGAGCCGCAGATGCCGCTCGCCTCGATCTGGACGATGGCGTCCTCGGCGGATTCAAGCTGGGGCTCCGGGCGGTCCTCGAGGGCGACCTCGCCCGGGGCCTGGAAGGTGACGGCTCTCATGCGTCCTCAGTCATAGCGGAAGAAACCCTCTCCTGTCTGGCGGCCGAGCCGGCCCGAGAGACCAAGACGCCGGAGCGCCGGGGCCATCCGGTAGCGCTCCTCGTGGAGCTCGTCGTAGAGCCCGTCGAGTACGGCCGTCACATGGTCAAGCCCGATCGCATCCGCCCAGGCCAGCGGGCCGCGGGGGTAATTCAGGCCGTGGATCATGCCGGCGTCGATGTCCTCGGCCGACCCGACGCCCTCGCCGAGGGCGAACGCGCACTCGTTGATGACCTGGCAGACGAGGCGGCCGAGGACGAGTCCCGCCCCGTCGCCGACCCAGATTGTGTGCTTGCCCAGGGTGGTGAAGAAATGCTCGGCTGCATCGGCCGCCGAAGCGGTGCTGTCCGGCCCTCGCGTCAGCTCGACCAGCTTGGCCTCGTTCAGGGGCGGGAGGACGTGGAAGCCGACGGCGCCGCCGCCCGGATCGAGCGCGGCCAACGAGCCGGCGCTGCAGCAGATCGCCTGCGGGCCGCCCTCGAGCGGCGCCTCGGGCTCCTCGTCGGGATAGAGGAGGTCGAGGATCAGGAAGGGCGGCTGGCGGTCGCCGGCCTCTTCGGGGTCTAGGACCTCCCAGTCGGCGGCGGCGGCCTGCTCACGCAGCTCCATCGACACCGGCGAGCTTCCGGCGATGACCACGACCCCATCGCCGCCCCCGGCCGGGAGCGGATCGGGATCCGGGGGCCGGTAGGCGTCGGTGCCGTTCTCGTAGTTGTAATAGCCCCGGCCGGCTTTGCGCCCCGACCAGCCCGCGGCGACGGTTTTGACCACCACCTGGGAGGGCCGCCAGCGTGGCTCGCCGAAGCTCTGGTCATAGAAGGACCGGGCGATCTCGAGCCCGACGTCGACCCCGACCAGGTCCGAGAGCTCGAACGGCCCCATCCGGAAGCCTCCCTCCATCCGGCAGATCCGATCCACCTCCTCGATCGAGGCGATCTGCTCCTGGACCAGGCGCTGGCCCTCGAGGCCGAAGGGCCGGTTGCAGCGGTTGACGAGAAAGCCCGAGCCGTCGACCGCCTTGATGACGATCTTGCCCATGGCCTCGCCGGCGGCTCGAGCGGTGGCCAGCGCCTCCGGTGAGGAGTCGGCGCCGGCCACGACCTCAAGCAGGCGCATGAGCGGTGCGGGATTGAAGAAGTGCATGCCGACGACTCGCTCCGGGTGGTTCGTGCGGCGGGCTACCGCCGTGACGAGCAGCGACGAGGTGTTGGTGGCGAGCACGCAGGTCTCGGACACGATCCCGTTCGAGAGGGCCTCGAACAGCTCCTGCTTGAGCTCGAGCCGCTCGGGCGCGGCTTCGATCACCAGCTCGCAGGGCCCGAGATCCTCGAGCGAGGGAGCCGGCGCGAGGCGCTCGGCCGCGGTCGCGGCGTCCTCTGCGCTCCAGCGGCCCCGCTCGGCCCCGCGCTCCAGGTGGCGCTTGATCTGCTCGAGTCCCTTCTCCAGCGCCTCGGGGAGTGGGTCGTGGAGCAGCGTTCGGGCGCCGGACAGACAGGCGAGCTGGGCGATCCCGGCGCCCATCGTCCCGGCGCCGGCCACGCCGATCGGGTCCGGCGCGGTCACTAGGACGGGACGAGTGCGTTGATCCCGGTCAGGGACCGGCCAATGATCAGCTTCTGGATCTGCGAGGTGCCCTCGTAGAGGGTGGTCACCCGGACGTCGCGCAGGTAGCGCTCGACCGGGTAGTCGTCGACGTAGCCCGAGCCGCCGTGGACCTGGATCGCGGTGTTGGCGCACTCGATGGCCGATTCGGTGGCGTAGAGCTTGGCCACCGAGGTCTCGGTGGTGTTGGGACGGCCGGCGTCCTTGAGGTAGCCGGCCCGCCACACGAGCATGCGCGCGGCGTCGGTCTTGACCTTCATGTCGGTCAGCATCGCCTGGACGAGCTGGAAGCTGGCGATCGGGCGGCCGAACTGGATTCGCTCCTTGGAGTACTGCACCGAGGCGTCGAGGCAGCCCTGGCAGATGCCGACGCAGCCCGAGGCGACGCTGTAGCGCCCAGAGTCGAGGTTGCTCATGGCGACCTTGAAGCCCTCGCCGATCTCGCCCAGGACCTGGTCGTCGGTGACCTCCACGTCTTCGAGCGAGATGGCGGCGGTGTCGGACCCGCGCAGCCCGAGCTTGCCGTGGATCTCCTGGGGCTGGAACCCAGGCTGGTCGGTGTCGACGAGAAAGCAGGCGGTGCCGCGGTGGCCTTTGTCCGGGTCGGTCTGGGCGAACACGAGCGCCAGCTTGGCGTGGTTGCCCATCGAGATCCACATCTTCGATCCGTTGAGGACCCAGCCGGAGTCGGTCTTGCGCGCACGCGTCTTCTGGTTGGCGGCGTCCGATCCCGTGTCGGGCTCGGTCAGGGCGAAGCACCCGAGCCACTCACCGGAGCAGAGCTTGGGCAGGTAGTGCTGCTTCTGCTCCTCGGTGCCCCAGCGCAGGATGCCCGAGCAGACAAGCGAGGTTTGGACCGAGACCACCGTGCGCATCGATGAGCAGCCGCGCCCGATCTGCTCGACGATAAGTCCGTAGGAGAGGTAGTCGAGGCCCGCTCCGCCGTACTCCTCGGGGACGATCGCCCCCAGGTAGCCCTGGGCGGCGATCTTGCCCACCAGCTCGGTGTCGAAGTGCTCGTTGCGGTCGTTGTCCCGGGCGCGGGGAACGATCTCTCCGTCGGTGAAGTCGCGCGCCGTCTCAGAGATCAGGCGCTGCTCGTCGCTGAGTTCGAAGTCCATGGGGCCGGGAAGCTAGCGCAGGGCGGTAGGGTGAGGGCGCGATGCCGCCGGAGACTCGGTATGCGCGCAGCGGCGATGTCCACATCGCCTACCAGGTCGTGGGGGAGGGGCCGATCGACATCCTCTGGGTGCCCACGTGGATCTGGCAGGTCGAGCACATGTGGGAGGACCCTTACACCACGCGTCTGCTCGAGTCCGTGGCCTCGTTCTCTCGCCTGATCATGTTCGATCGCCGCGGGCTGGGGCTGTCCGACCCCAGACCTGGTGGGGGAGCCGCCACGCTCGAGGAGCAGATGGACGACCTGGTGGCGGTGATGGATGCGGTCGGCTCGGAAGAAGCGGCGGTCGTGGCGATGCTCGACGCGGGGGCGATGGCGTCACTGTTCGCTGCCACTCACCCGGAGCGAACCCGGGCGCTGGTCCTGTTCGAGGCCCAGGCCTCGATGAGCTGGGCGCCCGACTATGACTGGCCGATGACGACGGAGGAGCGCGAGGCGTTCATTGAGCACCTGCGTGGAAGTTGGGGATCGGGAGAGCGCGTGCTCCGGGTCACGGCGGGAAGCGATGCCGAGTTGCGGCGCTGGGCGGGGCGCCTGGAGCGGCTGGCGGCCAGCCCTGGGACGGCGGTGGCGACGAGTCGAATGAACGGCCAGACCGACGTAAGGCCGGTCTTGCCCTCGATCCAGGCGCCGACGCTGGTTCTCCATCGCCCGGAGAACACGTTTGTCGATAACCGCCACGCCAGCTACCTGGTGGAGCACATCCCGGGCGCGAGGTCGGTCGCGCTGCCGGGCCGGCACACGCTGCCCTTCGGTCCGGGCCAGGATGAGTTCGTCGAGGAGATCGAGGAATTCTTGACCGGGGCGCGCGGCACCAAGGAACCCGACCGGGTGCTGGCCACGGTCATGTTCGGCGACATCGTCGACTCCACCCAGCGGGCGTCCGAGCTCGGCGACCGGCGCTGGCGCCAGCTACTCGAGAGCTTCACCCAGGCCTATGACCGTGAGCTCCACCGCTTTCGTGGCCACACCGTAAAGGCACTTGGCGATGGCGTGCTGGCCACCTTCGATGGCCCGGCGCGGGCGATCCTGTGCGCGGCGGCCCTACGCGATCTGGCGCGGTCGGAATTCCGGCTCGAGCTCCGGGCGGGAATGCACGCCGGCGAGGTCGAGGTCATCGGGGATGACATCGGTGGGATCGCGGTGCATATCGCCGCGCGAATCCTCGGCGCTGCCGGGCCGGGTGAGCTCGTCGTCTCCGGCACGGTCAAGGACCTGGTCGTGGGCTCGGGGATCGAGTTCGAGGACAGGGGCGAGCACGAGCTGCGCGGGGTTCCGGGTCCCTGGCACCTGTGGAAGGTGCAGGACTAGAAAAGAGCCGGGCCCCCCGCTGGGGGCCCGGCCCAATTCGATCTAGTGCCGGTGCCTCTTACGAGGCGCCGGTCAGGGACGACGCCGCCGGCGTCGTTGCCGTGACGCTCACCGGTGAGGAGGCCCCGCCGATGTTGTCCTCGTCACTGGTAATCCGGGCGCGGAACGTGTACGTGCCCGGTGACCCGATCTGGTACTTGAACTGGAAGGTCGAGTTGTAACGCACGAACCCGATCTCCACAGTGTGGAAGTCGCCATCCTTTCCGAGCTTCTGGAGGTAGATGACGTGACCGGCCTTGTCCGGCAGAACGGTGCCGGAGAAGGTGACGGTCTGGCCCGTCGGGGTGCTCGTCGTGTTCGAGGTCATGGTGACCATGTCCTGGACGCCTTCGAACAGACGCGCCGTCTGCCGACGCGGGCTATGCGGAAGACGCATCGTGGCCACGTAGTAGACGGTGTTCTGGGTCAGGTCGGTCCGGCTGAACGAGTAGCTGCCGTCGGTGCCCGTGGTCGTGTCATCGAGCACGCCGAACGGCTGATCGGCGGTCCGGCCCCAGAGCTGAACCAAGGTGTTCGGCTCTGGCGTCGTCGTCCCCGGCTGATCAAGCACGCCGGAGATCGTCGTTGAGCCGCCCTCATTCACCATCGGGGAAGAACTGTTGATCGTGAAGCCGGGCACCTGGGCCTGCTGAACGACGACGTTCTCCGTGTCGGAGAAGCTCCGAACGTTGCGGGCGTCGCCCCGGAACAGGACCCGGAGGCTATAGGCCCCCGGAACCCGGAAGCGATGGGTGATGGTGTAGTTCGAGCCGGGGCCGATGAGCCCACTGGCCACCGTGCTCCAGTCGTTACCTGAGGCGTCCTGCTTCTGGAGGAAGACACGCTCGAAGGCGTGGTTGGGTGTGACGTGACCGGTCACCACCACGGGGTGGGCCGTGTCGGTCGAGCTGCTTGCCAGCGGGTTGATTGTGACCAGCGCCTGCACCCGCTCGTGCACGGTCCGGCTGTGTGAGCCGTCCGGGCCGCGAACGAACCAGTCACGGTTCGTGTACACGATGCCTTCTGTGCGCAGAAACTCGTAGTAACCCGACGAGTCAGTCGTCCTGGTTCCCACGAGAGTGAATCCCTGGCCCGAACCATCGAGATGGTGGTAGAGCCGGATGGTTTGACCCCCGCTGTCCGGGCCCAGCAAACGGCCGTAGATGACGACTCCCTCACCTGCGATGATCTCCCGCGGCACTGCCGCAATCGTCAGGTGATGGTTGTGACGCGGCGCAGCGCTAGCCAGGCCGGAAGCGGCAAAGCTCCCGAGCATGGTGAGCGCGCACGCCAACGCGCAGGCGCGTAGGCGCATGGATCCTCCTGTTGTTGGTTGAGGCTGGTGGCTCGCCTCCGCCTGAGTCTCCCGGCCCTGCCTGGCGGATGACGCGTTGGTATCCGCACAAAACCCGGCATCCAGAAGAAGTTGCGCTTGATCCTCCGTTTGTCTGATTTTCGGCCCGGTTGTCAGCCGGTGAGCCACGGGTAGACTCGCGGCGTGGATCCGTTCGCCGCGATCATCCTCAGCGGCATCGTCGTCATCGTCGTGGCCGTGTACCTGGTGGGACGCTTCTACCCCGGCTCCGGGCTTGAGGAAGTGGGCCTGCGCTCGGCCCGGGAGATCCACGAGACGCGAGAGGAGCTCGAGGCTCAGGACCTAGATCAGATGGTGGCGGCGCGCAACGCCCGGCGCCGGGCGCGCGGGCTACCGGAGGAGAGCGCCACCGAGCTCGAGATGCGCATCTCGTCCGATCTTCGCGAGCAGGAGCACCGGCGCCAGGCCTATCTTGAGGACCGTGAGTTGGACCAGCTGCTGGAGGCGACGAATCGCCGCCGCCGCGCCCGCGGCGAGCCCGAACGCACGCGTGAGGAGGCGCGCGAGGAGTTCGGGGGCGGTCCGGGCGCCGCCAGCTGAGAGCGCTTGGCGCGCTGCCTGATCATCGGGTGCGGCTGCCGGGGTCAGCTGCTGACACGTGAGCTCCGCGCGATCGGCCACGCTGTGAGGGGTACGACGCGAGCCGCGTGGCGGCTCTCGGACATCGAGGCCGCCGGAGCCGAGGCGGTGCTGGCCGACCCCGACCGGGTGGCGACGCTGGTCGACGCCTTCGCCCATGTGACGGTCGTGTGCCTGTTGCTCGGTTCCGCGGTCGGCTCGGAATCGGAGTTGGAGGCGCTCCACGGCACCCGGCTCGACATGCTCCTGACCAAGCTGGTCGACACGACAGCCCGCGGGGTTGTCTACGAGGCGCGGGGTTCAGTCGAAGCGGGCCTGTTGGCGGGGGGAGCGGCCCGGGTGCGGGGTTTCGCGGAGCGCTCGTTGGCCTCGTACGCCCTGCTCGACGCGGATCCGGAGGTGCCGGGCGAATGGGTGGCGGCGGCTTCCGACGCGGTGCGCCAGGTGGTGGCCGGGCCCTAGAGCAGCGGCTCGATTCGTTCGAACAGATCGCCCAGGATGCGGGCCGTGGCGCCCCAGATGAGATGCTCGCCGACCGTGTAGGTGTCGGTCAGGATCGGGATGCCGCGACGGATCAGGCGGCGGCGCTCGTAGCCGGCGCGGAGCTCGCGGAGCGAGAGTTCCAGCACCTGCGCCACCTCACGGGCGCTGAGCGTCCAGGTCATTCCCGGCTCGATCACGCCCACGAACGGATAGATGGCGTAGCCGGTGGCGATGGTCGGCGTCGGTCTCAGCGCGCCCACGATGTCGACCGCGTCTCGGGGCAGTCCGATCTCCTCCTCGGCCTCCCGCAGCGCCGTTGCCTCGAGGTCCGGCTCGCCCTCGTCCTGGCGGCCACCCGGGAACGAAACCTCGCCGGCGTGGCGCCGGAGGTCCTTGCGCCGCTCGGTGAGCACGGCGTGCAGCTCACCGCGGTCGACGTAGAGCGGGACCAGCACCGCGGCGTCGGTCCGGCCATGGACGTCCAGTTGGAGGGCGTCCTTTGGAGCGAGGAGCAACTCCGATAGCGCCTGCCTGATCTGACGGTTTTGCAGCGCCATGGCCCGAATATATTTGGCCGCTGATGGACGCACTGATCGTCGTCGATGTCCAGAACGATTTCTGCCCGGAAGGCGCGCTTGGCGTGCCTGACGGCGACGCCGTGGTGGAACCGATCAACCGCCTGATGGAGGAGCTTCCGTTCACCGTGGCGACGCGCGATTGGCACCCACCTGACCACAGCTCGTTCGCGGAGCAGGGCGGTCCGTGGCCGGTTCACTGCGTCCAGGAAACGGGCGGGGCCGAACTCCATCCGAAGCTTCACACGAGCGCGATCGACGCCGTGGTCGACAAGGGACAGGGGCGGGGTGATGAGGGCTACTCTGGCTTCGAGGGCACGGAGCTCGAACGGCTGCTGCGCGACCGCGATGTGGACACCGTGCATGTCGCCGGGTTGGCGCTTGACTACTGCGTGCGGGCGACGGCGCTGGATGCGCGCCGCGCCGGCTTCAGGGTTGTGCTCCACCCCGAGGCCACGCGGGCCATCGGGGATGAGGAGGCGACGCTTCAGGAGCTGCGCGACGCCGGTGTCGAGGTCGCGTCCTAGCCCCGCTCGATCCGCTCTCGGAAAACGACCTCGCCGTCGAGCGTGCGGTGAACGGGGCACTTCGCCGCAATTGCCCGGAGGCGCTCGACCTGTTCGTCGGTGCACGCACCCGGGAGGCGAAGGACCAGGTTGAAGACGGTCGGTGCGCCCGCCTCGGCCGGCGTGTACTCGCACTCGACCTCAACCGGTCCGATGTCCCAGTCCTTGCGCTGGGCGTACATCTCCACCGTGATCGCGGTGCACGAGGCAAGGCTTGCCGCGAGGAGCTCCTGCGGGCTCGGACCCTCGTCCTCGCCGCCCATCTCGCCCGGCTCGTCCACGGTCAACTCATGCCCGCGCATCGTCACCCGATGGGTGAACGGCGCACCGGTCTGGCGAGCGGTGGCCTGCTTCATCAGGTCAGCGGATTGAAGAGAAGGCCGGTGGGGACCTTGGGGAAGAAGTAGGTCGACTTCGGCGGCATGCTCTCGCCGGCGGCGGCGATTGCCTGGACGCGCTCGATCGGGATCGGCGCCATCAGGAAGGTGGCGTCATATTGGCCGCTTTGGACCAGCTCCACCGCCTCGTTGGCGTCCCGCGCGTACCCGAGCTGGTTGAGATGGTCGATGTCCTCGTCGGTGAGCCCGAGAGCGCCCTTCAGGAGGAGCGCCTCGAGGACCGCGGTGTCGAGGTGGCGGTAGGCGTCGCTGCGCCCAGATAGCGCAACGTCGACCGCAGCCTGGTCGGTGAGCGTGAGCATCAACGGCCTCTGGAAGTGCGCGTCGATGTAGCCGATGCGGACTTGCTCAGCGTGGGACTCGGGCGTCAGCTGGTCGAGACTGACCAGCTCCTCGACCTGGAAGTGCTTTTTGATGGCCTCGGCGAGCGCTTCCTGCTGCTCGGGCGTCGTGTCCTTGATGAGGCGGTGAGTGGGGAACACGGTGAGCCCGGGGTCCTGGAGGGCGACGAGATCCATCAGCACGTAGCGGTGGGGACCGTCGCCCCCGATCTCCTCGGCGTAGGTCCGGGCGGTCTCATAGCGGTGATGCCCGTCGGCGATCAGGAGCTCGGCGTTCTGGAGCGCTTGTTCGACCGAGGCGATGGCGGTGCGATCGGTGATCCGCCAGAGGCGGTCGTCGGTTCCGTCCTCGTCGGTCGCTTCGCCCCACGGCGGCGATTGGGTGGCGGGAGCGAGCGCGTTCCAGGCCTTTTCCCCCGGGTCGTCGAAGAGCGCGAAGATGGGGGAGAGGTTGGCCTTGGTGGCCCGGGTCAGCCTCAGGCGGTCCTCCTTGGGGCCTGGGTGCGTCCGTTCATGAGGCCGGATCCGCCCTGGGCCGTAATTCTCCACGCGCACGCGCGCGAGGAAGCCGCGCCGCGTCCGTCGCTGGCCGTCCGGACCGGTGTAGTCCTGCTCAAGCGCCCAGAGCGCCGGCTCCTCGTCCTGGACGATGACATCGTGATCTCGCCAGGTCTGGAGCTCGTTGGCGGCAGCGGCGTAGGGGTCGTGCCCGAGTGGCAGGTCGATCCGGACCACGTTGTGGGGCGAGCGTCCTTCGAGCTCGCTCCGTTGCGCGGCGTCGATCACGTCGTACGGCGGCGCAATCACGTCCTGGAGTCCGCCGGTCTCATCGAGGTTGTAGTGCAGCGCCCTGAGGGGCTCGATCTGGGCCATGGAGGGCGGCGGAGGCTACCCGTTTCTGGCCGGCGCGGCGGTGTGATTCCGTCCGGAGGTCGTGCGAACATGTGTTCGATTCGTTATGGCATATCCGGCTTACCTACGGGAACGCGCGCGGGAACTTCGGGTGACCAAGAAGCTCAGTCTCGATGAGATCGCTGAGCGCCTGGCGCTGCCGAAGACGACGGTGTATTACTGGATCGTCGATCTCCCGCTAGGCCGCCCGCGGCGAGAGAATGGCGATCCCGGCAACGTCGCTATGCAAGCGAAATACCGGCGGATTCGCGAGCAATCGTATGCGGACGGAGTCGCGGAATACGACGAGCTGGTGAAGCTTCCGACGTTCAGAGACTTCGTGGCGCTTTACATCGCCGAGGGTTACAAGCGGAATCGCAACCGTGTCTCGATCGCCAATTCAGATGACCGAGTGGTTGCCATCGCTACGAGCTGGTTGCGTTGGCTGACGACGAAGCGGCTTACCTTTTCGATCCAGTACCACGCTGATCAGAATCTCGATGAGCTGCGGTCCCATTGGAGCGAAGTGCTGGACATTGACGGTGCGGACATAAAGCTTCAGCGGAAATCAAACAGCAGCCAGCTAAAACACCGAACGTGGCGGTGTCCCCATGGCGTGATGACCGTGACGGCGAGCGACACCTTGCTCAGGGCTCGTCTACAGGCATGGATCGACAGGATTCGGAGCGAGTGGGCTCTAGACTCCGCACCACCCGTCGGGGCGTAGCTCAGCCTGGTAGAGCGCCCGCTTTGGGAGCGGGAGGTTTTCGCCGGTTCAAATCCGGCCGCCCCGACCTCACACGGTCACCGCGCCGTGCCTGGAGTGCTGCTTTCCCCTCGCCGCTTGTGATCCTGGCGCCCACCACGACGACCGCGTGAGCCTGACGGCGCTCTTTGCCGGGCTTCGCGTACGTGACCTCGCGACCGCTCGCCCATGGTACGAGCGCTTGCTTGGCGAGCCGGCGTTTTTCCCGATACCCAGCGAGGTGGTATGGACGCTGGTCGAGGGCCGCTCGATCTATATCCGAGAGGACCCGCCCAACGCCGGTCGGGGCCTGGTCACCGTATTTGCCGACGATCTCGAGGCGGTCGTTACCGACATCGCTTCCCGCGGCCTCGAGCCAGCCATGCGTGAGACCTTGTCGAACGGGGTGCGCAAGGTGACCTACCGGGATGACGACGGAAATGAGATCAGCTTCGGCGGCGCCCCGCTGACTGAATGAGGCTGGATCGGTCCGGCGGCGGAACGGCCTGGCCACGCCCTAGCATCCAGCGGCGTCAGCCCCCGTAGCTCAGTGGACAGAGCGCCGGACTTCTAATCCGATGGTCGCAGGTTCGAATCCTGCCGGGGGCGCTAAACAGCCTGCAAATCAGGGTAATCCCACAGGCAGTCTCGGCCCAGCGGTCCCCGTTGTCCCGAACGTGTCCCGAGCTGTGCGATGTTGCGGTAGCGCGGCTCGCTTTGGGCCGTCAGCTGACCGTGTCCGCGTACTCGACCGGCTCGCAACGCGCGTTCACGAAACGGGCGCCACGCCCTCGATATCCACGCCACCACGCTGCGGGTGCTGCTGAACGGAGTGCGAGCAGGCCCCGGCGCCTCGGGTTCGCATCTCGACCGCCACGGTGGCGGGGCGCCGAGCCCAGCCTCGACCGGTTCAGCAGCAGCCGGTCAGCTGATCTTCGGCTTCAGGATCGCGCGCGTGTGATCCAGATAGACGTCGTTTCCTCCCGAGCTCCGGTTGGTCTGCTCGAAGATCCCGTTCATGCTGCGGCCCTTGAACGGCGAGGTGACCCGCAGTGTTCCTGTGTGGCTTGCGAAGATGTGCAGCCGGTCGGTTCCGAGCGTCCCGCACTTGACCTTGTCCTGAGGCAGCGGTATGAACGTGGTCGCGGCCCACTGAAGCAGGCTGATGACGTAGCCGCCCGGGAGCGGGAACTTCGAGATCGCCTACACGTCCTTCCACAGGTTGCCCTGCCGGCAGGCGACGGCGCGTACGTACATCGAGCCGTGATGGGTTCGCTCGATAGCGATCCCCCACCCCTGATATGGATCCTTGCCGATCAGCTCGAGGTGATGGTTGGCATCGGCGAACAGGCCGTCCGAGCTCGAGTGCACGTCCATCGGGCTGATCACGCGCCAGCCCTTCGGCGAGTGACACGTTGTGCGGCGGTCGCAGGCTGTCGCAGGAGATGCGCAGCGCAGAGTCTCGCGGCCGTGTGAACTCGACACTCACTCAGCGCACCTGAGCGAACTCAGAAGCCCTAAATCAAGAGTGCCCGCCAGAGGCGACAGACGACCAGTCTCGCTAGCGAGTACAGCCAACCTCAGATCCGGCCAGGTCGCTGAGGAAGGGATATATGCTGCGGGCCGGAGGCCGGTCTGTTCGGAGGAGGGAGAGTTCATGGCGATCATCGGCGCTGGTGCCAAGGAGTCGATAGGCCCGCCCCGGTCAGACGACGGCCGGTTGGCGCGAGGGGTCCTCAACGACGTCGATATCGCGGCCCTCACGTTGGCCGACATGGCGCCGGCGATGAGTTTCTACTTCTCGTTCGCGACGATCGTGGCCGCCGCCGGGATCGCCGCACCGTTGACGGTGATCGCTGGGATGATCGCGATCGCGCTGCTGGGCAACACGATCAGCCAGTTCTCGCGCTCGCGACCCTCGACCGGCTCGTTCGTGACTTTCATCGGCAGCGCGTTCGGGGGCTACAGCGCGGTCGTGACGGCGGTGGTGCTGGGCCTTGGATACATCATCGCGGTCGCCGCGGTGGTGGTGATCTCCGGCGGACTGCTCGAGACGATCCTGCAGCACTACCTGAGCATCACCGTCCCGTGGCAGGCGAGCAGCGCGGTGCTGTCAATCGGCGCGTTTGTGCTGATCGTGAGCGGGGCCAAGCCGTCGACCAGAGTCGCGGCCGGCCTGTTCGTGTTCCAGGTTGCGCTGCTCATGGTGGTCTCGATCGCGGTGTTGATCCAGCACTCGGGCCATCTCAACCTATCGCCGTTCGATCCGTCGCACCTGCATCGCGGCTTCTCGGGCCTGTCGCTCGGCTTCCCGCTCGCGATTTATCTGTTCGTGGGCTGGGAGAACTCGGCGGCGCTTGCCGAGGAGCACCGCGACCCGCGCAGGGGCGTCACGCGAGCCGTGTTCTCGAGCATCGCCGTCGTCGGCGCGCTCTACGTGTTTCTCTCCTATGCGACGGTGGTCGGCTTCAACTACAACGCTGCGGCGCTGACCGCCGCGTCGGTTCCGTTCCTCACGGTGGCCGGTGGGGTCTCCAGCGGACTGTTGTTCGTCGCCTACCTGGCGGGCTTTGTCTCGATCTGCTCCTGCCTGATCGCGGCGACTAACTCGCAGGCGAGAATCATCTTCAACTCCGGCCGTGAGGGGCTGCTGCCGCCGGCCTTCGCCCGGCTGACACGCACCCGCCGCACACCGTGGGTGGCCTTCTTGGTGTATCTCGTGCTGGCCCTGGGGCTGTGCTACGTGTTCGGTTGGAACACGCCGCCGGTGACCTTCTTCGGCGAGATCGCGACGCTGGGCACGATTCTGATCGCGCTCACCTACCTGGTCGCCAACCTGGCGCTGCCGGTCTACTACCACCGCTTCGAGCGCCAGAGCTTCTCGGTCGTCAAGCACCTGGTGCTGCCGCTACTGGGCGTGGCGGCGATCGGGTACCCGCTCTATGAGCTGGTCAAGCCGGGACAGCCCGCACCGTTTGACCACTACCCCGCGATCGCGGCCGGCGTCGTCGCTGCGGCGCTGATCTGGGGCGCGATCGTCTACGCGCGAGATCGAACGATCGGGGAGCGAGTCGGCTCGATCGTTGCTGACGCCGACTGACGGCGCGATCCGGGGGGGCGACTCCTTTCCGAACCTAGCCGTCCCTGAGCTAGCGATCGCCCTTAGGCGACTCGCTCGTGCTCGCCTCTTGTCCCGAGCGAAGCGTTTTGACCGAGTCCCGATCTCGCCCGGCCAGTAGAACTCTGCCAGTGACGGTCTATTCCTGGCTTACGCTCCCATCATGAATGAAAGCGTCATATACGTCTCGAGGCTGACGCGGCTGCCGCTGGTCGGTGCCGACGGCTCCGATGTCGGCCAAATAGCCGATGTGGTGGTCGATCTGGGCGGTCGTCCTCCGCGCGTCAATGGTTTCGTTGTCCGTGTGGGGCGCCGTCGCGTGTTCGTCGGCGCGGGCAGGGTTGGAGAGGTCACAGGCGAGGGCTTACGGCTGCGTCGCGGGTCGATCAATTTGCGCCAGTTCGAGCTTCGTCCAGGGGAGCGGCTGGTGGTCGGCGAGCTCTTCGGGCGCCGGTTTCGCCACGGGCGGGTGCTGGACGTCGGGATCTCGGCAGCGCCGGAGCCATTTGAATGGGAGGTGGCGACGGTGGCGGTCGGGGCACGCGGCCTTCCCGGGCGTCGGCGCACGCCGGAATTACTCGATTGGAGCGAGGCAGGCGAGCTGTTTGCTGACGAACGTCCGATCGACCGTCAGGCGGCCACGCTTGGCGGCCTGCACCCGGCCGAGATGGCGGCCGCGATCCGCAAGCTTCCGCTCAGCCGGCGACGCGTGTTGGCGGCGGCGTTGGAGGACGAGCGCCTGGCCGACCTGCTGGAGGAGCTTTCCGAGCAGGAACAGGTTCGCTTGGTAGAGGGACTCGATCAGGAACGTCTGGCGCGCGTGCTCGATGAGATGGAGGCCGACGACGCGGCTGACCTGTTGGCCGAATTCCCTGCGATCCGTCAGGCCGAACTGCTCGGGGCGATGGATCCGGACGAGGCTGAGCCGGTCCGGCGGCTGCTCGGCTACGACCCACACACGGCGGGTGGCCTGATGACCCCTGAGCCAATCATCCTGGATGGGCGCGCAACGGTCGCGGAGGCGCTGGCGCGGATTCGCGATCCGGACCTTCCGGTTCCGCTCGCCGCGCAGGTGTTCGTGTGTCAGCCGCCGCTCGAGACGCCGACCGGGCGCTTCCAGGGCGTGGTCGGCATGCAGCGGCTATTGCGGGAGGCCCCTGGCAAGCCGTTGGGTCGCTGCCTGGACGACGATTGGGAACCGATTGCTCCAGATCTGGGCGAGCGCGAGGTTGCCGAGCGCCTCGCCGCCTACGATGTCGTCGCCTTGGCCGTGTGTGACTCCGCCAAGCGGCTGGTCGGCGCGGTCACGATCGATGACGTGCTCGACCGGGTCCTGCCCGCGGATTGGCGAGCGACCACGGGGCAGGAAACGTGAGCCGCCAAGACGATCTTGGGAAGCCTCGCGGAACCGCGGGCACGCCCTCCTACAACCCTGACGCGTTCGGACCCGCGGCCGAGAGGTTCGCTCGCTTCTTCGGCACCGTCACGTATCTGCTCTGGCAGACCGTCATCGTGGTCGTGTGGATCATCATCAACGCCGTCGGCTTCGCCTTCAAGTGGGACCCCTATCCGTTCATCCTGCTCAACCTCGTTTTCTCTACCCAAGCGGCGTACGCCGCGCCCCTGATCCTGCTCGCACAAAACCGGCAGAGTGACCGTGACAAGGCAGAGATGGAACGCGACCGCGAGCGCAACGCCCGTGCCCTCGCTGACATGGAGTTCCTCGCCCGGGAGATCGCCGGCATCAGATTGACGCTCGAGCACAAGGCCGACCGCGACGATGTGATCGAAGCCATCGACCGGCTGACCAGCACCTTGGAGCGGCTACCGGGTATCGACGCCTCCCTGGCTTTTCCTGAAGGTTCTTCGGGAGCGAGGTCTGGTCCGGCGGGCCTCGACGAAGCCGACTGATCAGCGCGGAGGGTCAGCTGACTGTTGTCGTGATCGCTCCGCGTCGACCTCTCGGACTCGCCTACGGCGATTGCCTCGATCTCGACGAGCTGATCGGGGTAACCCAGGAGCGACACGCCCAACAGGGTGCTGGGCGCTCGGCCGAGGCGCGCGGAGACGATGTCCCAGACACGGACGAGGTCAGAGCGGTCCCGCGCTACGGCAAGACCGTCGTTTTCAACAAGGACTCTGGACCAATCCCCCGTCGCGCCAGCGCCGCGAGTAGGTTCTCGATCGTGCGGAGTGCTTGACCCTCCAGGTCACCCGAAGCGACCACCCTTCCGTCTTCGTCGAGCGGACATGCTTCAGCGGCGAAGACAAGCCCGCCCCCCTCCGCGGTGTATGCAGACGGGTATTCGGATAGAGGCCCATCGCAGCGACAACGTAACTGGAGCGCGGCAGGTGTTCCAGGCTTCGCGGATTCAAAGCCCTTCGAGCAACGCGCGTGCCCGAGCCATTGCCGGGCGATCGCCCTTCGACTCTGACAGCTCGAGCGCCGCGCGTGCCTCGGACGCCGCGTCCTCGCGGCGGCCCACCCCCATCAGGACCCTGGCCAGGTCGAGCTTCGCCGCGGCCTGCATGGTGACGAAGTCGGTCATGAACGCATGCTCTACCGCACTGCGGGCCCAGCGTTCAGCTTCTTCCCCGTTGCCATCCGCGAGCGCCAGCCGTGCTCGCACGCGGTGCGTGATCGCGTAGTTGATCACGTCTTCGCGCGCGCTGAGCTGGTCGGAGAGTTCGATCGCCGCGATCGCGGCGCCACGGTCCCCGAGCCTCTCATACACATCCGCCAGGTCCGCCTGGCTGGTGGATCGGTGCGCGACGTCGCCGCTCTCGGCGTGACCGGCATCGAGCTGCTGTAGCGAGGCGAGCGCCGCTTCCAAGTTGCCTGCGGCGATCTCGAGATAGGCGAGCTTCTCGTGGGCCCCCACGGCCATGTAGTGGCCCAGCGAGTTCGCGAGCTCGATTCCCTGTGCCATCAGACGACGAGCTTCGTCGAACTCGCCCTCGAGCGCGGCGGCGTCGGCGCGAACGATCATCAGTCCCGCCCGGATCAAGGGGCTGGGCTCGTCAAGCTCGATCGCATCGGGCTCGCTCGACCAGCTTCTGACATGCCGAGGCCCCAAGTACAAGGTCCCGAGATAAAGGATCGTGGCGCGGGAGCGCAGGACCTCGTCTCCAGCTCTTTTTGCGTGCTGAGCGGCGAGCAACGCCTCCTCGGCCGCGGGCCCTGCCCGGCTCGCCAACCAGTGACGCCCACACGCGAGCAAATGGGCCTTTGCGAGCCCCCGTTCGTCGCCGGCCTCCTCCAGGTCTTTGAGCAGCCCTGGGAGCGATTGCTCTATTGCGTCGCTGACGCCCTCCGGTTGGGTCAGGAACACGAGGTCCAGCCGCGTGAGCTGGGCCGCGCGGGCGGTCGCCGGATCCGACTCCGCGCTCGCGAGGAGCTCCTCGATGCGGGTCAGCTCCCTGCTCTCGTCGAATAGCTGCTCCGCGAGATCCAGGCTGATTTGCGCCGCGGCTCGTCCCTGCCGCGGCACCAGCTCCAGCGCCCGCCCGAGCAGCTTCGTGGCCGCAGCTACGTCGCCCCGCCCTCCTGCTCTCAGCCCGGCGCCGTGGAGATGCGCGGCCGCGTCGGCCGCGATCGCTGGATCCACTTCTTGTCCCAGCTCCCGCCGGTAGCGCACGGTCTGCTCAAGGTGCCAGCCGGCGATCTCGTCGAGCTCGAGCAGCTCGGCGCCGTGGTGCTCAAGCCAACGAGCGAACCGTTCATGCAGCTCGGCTCGGCCGGCTTTCGGGAGCCCCTCATAGGCGGCATCGCGGATCAACAGGTGACGGAAACGGAACGCCTCGTCCCCCGCGAGTGTCGGGGGATGCGGACGGATCAGCTCCTTGCGCACCAGCCCGGCGAGCCGCAGCCCGACCTCGGTCGCCAGCCGCTCGCCGGCCAGCGCCTTGACGGCGAGGCGGTGGAACACCTCGCCCTCGACCGCGCCCCGCTCGAGCAACTCGCGCTCCTCGACCGCCAGCCGCTCAAGCCGCGCCGCCAGCAGCGCCTGGATCGTCGGTGGCACCGTCACCGTGCCACGCTCACGCGCCAGCGCCACCATCTCCTCCAAGAACAGCGGGTTGCCCTCACTGGCTGCGATCACCCGACCGCGCGCCTCCCGATCCAGGCCGTCCGCTAGCCGTTCCAGCAGCGCCTCGGCGTCCTGCGTTCCGAGCGGCTCGAGCAGCAATGTCGTGGCGTTTAGCTTCCCGCCGCCCCACGTCGGCCGGTCCTCGAGCAGCTCCGGCCGGGCCGTGCACAACATCAGGATCGGCACGCCCCGGGAGAGGTCCACGACGTGATCGATCAGATCGAGCAGCATCGGCTCGGCCCATTGCAGGTCATCGATGTACAAGATCACCGGGCACTCTTCGGCCAGCGACTCCAGCAGCCGACGGACTTCCCAGAAGAGCTCCTCCGGCGTTCCGGTTCCCCCGCTGCTCAGGTGCTCAAGGGTGTCGGCCGCAGGATCGCCCACCGCCGTCAGCGCCTCGACCAGCGGCCAGAACGTGATCCCGTCTCCGTAGTGCAGGCAGCGTCCACGCAGGACCGTCGCGCGCTCGCCGATGCCGGCCAAGAGCTCCGCGATCAGCCGTGACTTTCCGACTCCGGCGGCCCCCAGCAGTGTGAACAGATGACACGCGCGCTCGTCCACGGCGCGATCCCATGCCTCCCCCAGCAGCCGCAGCTCCCGCTCCCGACCAACCAGCAAAACATCCAGATGCCTCGCGTAGCCGGCGGCAACCGGATGGACGGCGATCAGCCGGTAGGCCGCTACCCGCTCGGACTTTCCCTTCAGCTCCAACGGCTCGATCGCCTCGACCTGCACCGCATCCCGAACCAGCCCAAGCGTCTGCTCGCCCACGATGATCTCGCCGGGCTGGGCTGCCTGCTCGAGCCGCGCAGCGACGTTCACCGCATCGCCCACCGCGAGGTTCTCGCCCTCCCCGACCAACACCGGCCCGGTGTTGATTCCGGTCCTGAAGCGGAGGGTGACTCCGACGTCCTCGGCGACAGCCGGGAGGCGCTCCCTGATATCAGCCGCCGCCCGCACTGCCCGCAGCGCGTCGTCCTCCCGAACCCGTGGAATCCCGAAGACC